>Ga0310822_100009_pt1 | contig 672068 bp, 631 predicted proteins | sample P4_ome_2_FD_201313 | JGI IMG/M metagenome (GOLD analysis project Ga0310822, IMG submission 201313) | Sorghum-adapted microbial communities from Joint BioEnergy Institute, Emeryville, California, United States - P4_Day56_Rep2 | ecosystem: Engineered > Bioreactor > SSF (Solid state fermentation)... | reverse complement strand
TCCTGTACGGGTACGCGTTCGCCACCATGGGCAAGATCGCCGGCTACGCCGCCATCGGCGCCTACATCGGCGCAGCCCTCCTCTTCGTCCTGGGCCTCCTCGGCCTGCGGCACGCCCGCAAGGCCGGGGACGCGGAGATCCTGGTTCCGCGTGGTGAGAAGGAGCTGGTCACCAGCTGACCAGCCCCTCACACCGACGGGGTCGCCCGACGCATGGGGCGGCCCCGTCGGCATGTCCGGAACCGGGTCGCGTGCTCACCCGGCCGCGTGCTCACCCGGCCGCGGTGAGGACGGCGGCCGGCCCCTCCTGCAGGTCGCGGACGAAGAACCCCGGCACCTCGAGGGAGGGGAAGTGGCCGCCGCGCTGCGGCTCGACCCACCGGACGATGCGCCGGAACCGCTGACCGGCCCAGGGCCGGGGTCACTTCTCGATGTCGGCGGGGTAGGTCGTCACCGCGGTGGGGACCTCGACCCGCAGCTCGGGGTCGAGCGAGGCGTGGCTCTCGGCGTAGATCCGGGCCGACGAGGCCCCGCTGCGGATCAGCCAGTAGAGCGTGACGTTGTCGAGGACCTTGTCCACCGGGATCGTCTCGAACGGGTCGTTGGTGGTGTCGGTCCACTCGGCGAACTTGTCGAGGATCCAGGCCAGCTGGCCGACGGGGGAGTCGACGAGTCCGTAGCCGGTGGTCTGCGGCCTGGCGTGCTGCTGCTTGGCGTAGGCCGCGCGGGTCGCCCAGAAGTCCTGCGACTCCTCCACCCAAACGCGCTCCGCCCCGGACAGGCCGTCCGGGTCCAGGCCCGGCGGGGGCTGGGCGACCGTGGTGGGGATGCCGATGACCCGGTCCGGGAACCGGCCGCCGAGAATCGTCGTGACCACCCCGCCCCAGTCGCCGCCGTGCGCCAGGAACCGCCCGTAGCCCAGCGCGGCCATGAGCTCCACCCACGCGGCGGCGATCCGCTCGGTGCCCCACCCGGTGGTCGACGGCTTGTCGCTGAAACCGAACCCGGGCAGCGAGGGCGCCACCACGTGGAACGCCGGAAGGCCGGGGCTGCTCGGCTCGGCCAGCTCCTCGACGACGTCGGTGAACCCGGCGACGCTGCCCGGCCACCCGTGGGTGAGCACGAGCGGCACCGCGTCCGGGCCCGAAGACCTGCGGTGCAGGGCGTGGACCGTCAGCCCGTCGACGGTGACGCGGACCTGCCCGATCTCGTTGAGCCGGTCCTCGAAGGCCCGCCAGTCGTAGCCGGTGCGCCAGTGGGCGACCACCTCCTGCATGACCGCGAGAGGGACCCCCTGGTCCCAGCGACGTGGGTCGCCGACCGGGTGGCGGACGGTCTCCGGCTCCGGGAACCGGGCCGCCGCGAGCCGGGCGCGCAGGTCATCGAGGTCCGCCTCCGGCAGGTGCGCGGTGAACGGGTGGACGTCGTGGGTTGGAGCAGGCACCACCCGACCGTCCCACGCTCACCCGCCGGTTCGGAAGGGGACGGTTCACACCCAGTGCTGGGCGGGCACCGGGTGGCTGAGGAAGTGCGTCATCGCCTGGGTCGCGGCATACGCCCCCGCCTGGCCGAACGCGAGCAGGTCGCCCGGCGCGAGCGGCGGCAGCACCGCCGTCCCGAGCCGGTCGAGCGAGGTGCACAGCGGTCCGGCCAGCGTGTAGGACGTGGGCTCGCCGGGGCGGTCCGGTTCCCGGCCCACGACGCGCACCGGGAACGCCTGGCCGGTGAGCAGCGGGCGGAGCAGGTGGTTGATGCCGCCCTCGAGGACCGCGAAGGTCTCCCCGCGGCTGCGCTTCACCCGCACCACCCGGGCCAGGTAGACGCCGGTCGGGCCGGCCAGCCAGCGTCCGGGCTCCAGGAGCAGCCGGCCGGCGAACCACGGGTTGTCCCGCAGCAGCCACTCCAGCCCGGCGCCGAGCCCGCCGATGTCGAGCTCCGGCTCGTCGGGGGAGTAGGGGATCCCCAGGCCGCCGCCGAGGTCGATGAGGTCGAGACGGACACCGAGGTCCTGCTGCAGGCGCCGGCCGATCGCCAGCGCGGCGGCGTGGTTGGCGAGCAGGGTGTCCACGTCCAGCTCGTTGCTGGCGGCGAACACCTGCAGCCCGGCCAGCCGCACCTGCGGGTAGCGGGAGCACGCCTCGACGAACCCGGGCAGGTCCTCCTCGTCCACACCGAAGGCCGACGGGCCGGCCCCGCCGATGATCGGGCTCGCCTCGGAGACACCGGTCGCCGGGTGCACGCGGACACTGACCGGCAGCGGCGCGGGACCGGTGTGCAGGGCGGCGAGGCGCTCGACGTCCTCGATCCCGTCCACCTGGATCCGCGCCCCCGCGGCGTAGCCGGCGCGCAGGTCGGCGTCCGACTTGCCGGGGCCGGCGAGGACGAGGCGCGGCGCGGGCAGCCGAGCCCCGCCGACCGCGCGGACCGCCGCACCCACGGCGCCGACCTCCCCGGCCGAGGCGCAGTCGAACCAGGCGCCGAGGCGCGCGAGCTCCTGCAGCAGGCGGCCACCCGGGTTGGCCTTGACCGCGTAGGCCAGGTGCACCCGCTCCGGCAGCGCCCGGCGCAGCGCGGTGAACCGCTCGCGGGCGATGTCGAGCCGGTAGCCGAACGCCGGGGTGCCGTGCGCGGCGACCGCGAGGCAGGCGGCGTCGTCGAGCGCCCAGAGCCCGGTGCGGAGCGTCATCCGGGTCATGACGGCACCTCCCAGTACGGGGCGGCCCGGAGCAGGGCCTCACGCAGCCGGTCGGGGTCGCCGCCGCAGCTGATCCGCACGTGTCGTGCGCCGCGCGGGCCGAACGCGCGGCCCGGCACCACGGTGACCTTCCCCTCGTCCCGCAGCCGGCGGCAGAAGGTCGCCGGGTCGTCGACCCAGGGCGGCACCTCCAGCCAGTGGTAGAACCCGCCCGCCGGGGTGGTCCGCGCCCGGACCGGCTCCGGGGCGGTCTGGACGACGCTCCACCGCCGGGCCAGCTCGCGGCGCGACTCGGCCAGCACCGGGTCGGACGCCCGGAGCAGCGCGGCCGCCGCCAGCTGGCTCGGACGGGCGGGGGCGGTGGTCATCGCCGCGTGCACCAGCCGCGCCGGGGCGAGCAGGTGCGGGTCGCCCACCGCCCAGCCGACTCGGAGCCCGGGGGCGGCCCAGGCCTTGCTCACCGAGGAGACGACGACGCCCTCCGTGGTGACGTCGTGCAGCCCCGTGGGGCGCGGCCCGAGCCGCAGGTCCCGGTACACCTCGTCGGAGACCAGCAGCACCCCGGCGGTGCGGCAGGCCCGGGCCACGGCGGCCAGCGCCTCGGGTGACGCGCCGCCACCGGCGGGGTTGCCGGGGTGGTTGACGACCGCGACGGTCACCCCGCCCCGCCCGAGGGCCTCGGCCAGGGCGTCGGGGTCCAGCGACCCGTCCGGGGCGAGCGGGTAGCGGACGACGTCGCCACCGTGCAGCCGGGCCAGGCTCTCGTATGCCGGGAAGCCCGGGTCGGGGACCGCGACCCGCTGGCCGGGGCGCAGGTAGGCGTGGAACAGCGCGAACAGCGCGCCCTGGCTGCCGTGCGTGACCATGACGTGGTCCCCGTCGACCCCGTGGTGGTCGGCGACGGCCACGACCAGCTCCGGCAGCCCCTCGTTGGGGCCGTAGCCGCAGGTCTCCGCGGACCCGCCGAGCCGGGCGAGGACCTCCCGGGCGGGGGCCGGCAGCGGCCAGCCCGGCACGCCCAGGGTGAGGTCGATGGCGTCGGGCGGTGCCCCCCGGGAGGCGAGCCGGATCGCCGAGAGCGCGGCCGGCTGTGGGGTGGCGGGTGGCGCCGTGGTGAGCGCCGTCATCGGAGCGCCTCCTCGAGCTCGGTCGCGGCGTCGGTGGAGGCGTCGCGGTACTTGACGATCACGGGCGCCGAGAGGGCCAGGCCCTGCGCGGCGGCGTAGGAGCCCCGGGCGGGCCGGGTGCCGGGGACGACCACCGCGTGCTCCGGCACCTCCCCGCGCCAGGTCCGCTCGTGGACCAGGTCGTGGACGACCGTCGAGGCGGTGAGCAGCGTCCCGGGGGCCAGCACCGCGCCCGAGCGCACGACGACGCCCTCGAACAGGCCGCACTGCGCCCCGACGAACGCGCCGTCCTCGACGACCACCGGACGGGCCCCGACCGGCTCGAGCACCCCGCCGAGCTGGACCCCGGCGGACAGGTGCACGTCCCGCCCGACCTGGGCGCAGGAGCCGACGAGCACGTGGCTGTCGACCATCGTCCCGGCGTCGACGAACGCGCCGGTGTTGACGTAGCTCGGTGGCATCACGACGGTGCCCGGCGCCAGGTGGGCCCCACGGCGCACCGCCGACCCACCGGGGACCAGCCGCACGCCGTCGCGCAGGCCGAACGTCCGGGGGGCGAGCAGCCCCTTGTCGACGGCGCCGCCCGGCCAGCCGGGGACCTCCTCGGTCTCGCTGATCCGGAAGACCGCGAGGATCCCCTCCTTCACCCGGGGGTCGGCGTGCCAGGTGCCGTCCTGGTCGCGGTGCGCGGCCCGCAGGTGGCCGGCTTCCAGCGCGGTGAGGAACGCCTCGGCCCCGGCGCGGGACGGGGTCCCGGCGAGGAAGGTGTCGAGCACCGCGAAGGCCTGGACCGTCATACGGCCACCTCCGGCGACGGGGCCGGCACCCGGCCCAGGCCGAGGTCGGACAGGGCGGCCTGGACCCGGGCCCAGGTCGCCGGGTCGGCGGGGGCCAGGGGCGGGCGGACCATGCCGGTCGCCAGGCCGAGGCAGGCCAGCGCGGCCTTGAGCGGGACCGGGTTGGTCTCGGCGAACAGCGCGCCCGTGAGCGGGGCGAGCTGGTGGGCCAGCTCCCGGGCCCGGTCCAGGTCGCCGTCGAGCGCGGCGTGCACCATCGCCGCGGTGTGGGCCGGGGCGACGTTGCCGCACACCGAGACCAGCCCGCGGGCGCCGACCGCGATCGAGGGCAGGGCTAGGTCGTCGTCGCCGGCGAGGACGAGCCGCCCGGGCGGGGCCTCCCGGCAGGCCCGGCTGATCTGCCGCAGGTCGCCGGAGGACTCCTTGACCGCGACGACCCCGGGGATCGCCCAGAGCCGCTGCAGCACCTCGGGGGTGAGGTTGCAGCCGGTCCGGCCGGGGACGTTGTAGGCGATGACCGGCGTGCCCGGCACCGCCTCGGCCACGGCCGCGAAGTGGGCCACGAGCCCGGCCGGCTGGGGGCGGTTGTAGTACGGGGTGACGACGAGCAGCCCGTCGGCGCCGGCGGCGACCGCGGCCCGCGCCAGCGCGACCGTCTGCTCGGTGCTGTTGTGCCCCACCCCGACGACGACCGGGACCGTCCCGGCGAGCTCGCGGGCGCGGCGGACCAGCGTGGTCCGCTCGTCGTCGGTGACGGTGGCGGCCTCGCCGGTGGAGCCGAGGACGACCAGCCAGTCCGCGCCGCCGTCGACGACGTGGCGGACCAGCCGCCCGAACGCCGGCAGGTCCAGCTCCGTCCGCGGTGCCCGCGTGGTCGTCCCACCCCCGTCGACGCGCTTGACGGCCGACTCCGTGCCGGTCGTGAACGGGGTCGCCAGGGCGACCCCGAGGCCGGTGAGGGACGTGGGCGTCAGGTCACCGTTCATCGTCTGCTCCTTCCTGGGGTGCTGGGGGTGGGGAGGGGTGGGTGAGGGGTGTTCGGGGGACGGCTATGCGGGCTCGGGGCACGCTTGGGTGGGCTCGGGGCACGGCTGGGGACGGCTCGGCAGCCGTCGGACCGGCGCACGGGACGCCGCGACCGGTGAGCTGGTCCGCTCGGGAGGGGAGGGACTCAGGCAGGGACGGGCGCCGCGTGCGCCCCGGGCTTTCGCACCGTCTCGGCCAGCAACGGGTCGAGGACCTCGGCGGCCAGGTCGTCCAGGGTGAACACGCCGGCGCGGCCGTGCAGCCAGCGGGCGGCGGTGAGCGCGCCCGCGGCGAAGACCTCGCGGGAGTGGACCTCGTGGGTGATCGCCAGGCTCTCGGCCGGCGACTGCCAGCGGACCTCGTGCAGCCCGACGACGGCGCCGAGGCGCTGGCTGGTCACCTCGATGTCGTCGACCCACCGGCCGGCACCCTCGGCGAGGGCCTCGGCGACCAGGCGGGCGGTGCCGCTCGGGGCGTCGACCTTGCCGCGGTGGTGCCGGTCGAGCACGGCGAGGTCGACGGGGTCGGGCGACTGCGCGGCATACCGGCCGAGGACGAGCGCGAACCGTCGCAGCAGGGCGACGGTGAGCGAGAAGTTGGGGGCGACGAGCACGCCGGTGCGGGAGGTGTCGTACCGGTCCAGCTCGGCGTGGTCCCACCCGGTGGCGCCGACGACGAGCGGGGTGCCGGTGTCGACCGCCCAGGCGAGGTGCCCGGGCACCGCGGCGGCGTGGCTGACGTCGATCGCGACGTCTGCGGGACCGGGGACCGCATCGCCGCGGCCGAGGGTCCAGGCGACCTCGAGGTCGGGTGCCGAGCGCGCGGCGGCAGCGACCAGGCCGCCGAGGCGACCACGGCCGAAGATGCCGACACGCAGGGTCATGGGCAGGAAGTATGGGGCGCTCCCGGGGCGTCCGCCAAATCGTCTCGAGGGCACGAAACCGCACGTCAGGGACGGTTTACTGCCGCTTCTCGGGCGGCCCGTGAATCGTCCCGTGCCGGCGCGGCACCACCGGAACCTGTCCCGGCGGCGCCGCCGAAATTCGGACGCGTCCGCACCGCCCCCTGTGCCGGGAGACGTCACCGACGCGCTGGAACGCGACCGGGGACACGGATACGCGACCGGGGACACGGATACGCGACCGGTGCCGCTGTTCGTAGGCGTGCCCCGGCCACACATCCGGGCACAGCCCGCCGACATACTGGCCGGGTGGTGACCCAGGCGATCCGGTCCGGACCGGCCGAGCGGGACGGGACACGAGGGTGCTGACCTTCCTTCTCGGCGGCGCGCGCAGCGGCAAGTCCGGTCTCGCCGTGCGGATCGCCGAGCAGCTGGGGGCCGAGGGGCTCCCCGTGGTGTTCGTCGCCACCGCCGAGGCCCGCGACGCCGAGATGACCGAGCGCATCGCCCGGCACCGGGAGGAGCGGCCGATGGGCTGGTCGACCCGCGAGGCGCCCCTGGACCTCCTCGGGCCCCTCCGGCAGGAGCCGACGACCTCCGTCCTGCTCCTCGACTGCCTGTCGCTGTGGGTGGCCAACCTCATGGAGCGAGGCGAGTCCGCCGCACAGATCGAGGCCGCGGCCCGCGAGGCGGCCGGCGCCGCGGCGGTGAGACCGGGCCCCGTCATCGCGGTGAGCAACGAGGTCGGGATGGGTCTGGTGCCGACGACCCCGCTGGGACGCGCCTACCGTGACGTGCTCGGACGGGTGAACGCCACCTGGTCCCGGGCGGCCGACACGGCCTACCTGGTCGTCGCCGGCCGGGCGCTGCGCCTGGCGGACGCGGCGGAGCTGGTCCACGGGGCGACGGACCCGGCGGACCGGGACGGGCGCGGTCTGCGGTAACTTGTCAGGTGCCCTCGTTCCGCGAGGGTGTCGTGGGATCGCAGTGAAGCCGGTGAGAGTCCGGCGCTGTGCCGCAACTGTGACTCCGGCGGGAGACCGACCGGACAGCCAGACCTCTGCCCCACGGCCACGTATCGAGTCCTCGGACGAGGGACTGTGCGTGCCCGGCCCCCAGGGAGCCGCAGCAGCCAGACTTTCGTCCTCCGATGAAAGGCGGAGGCAGGCTGTGAACCAGCACCGAACCACCCCCCACCCCTCCCGCGGCTTCCTCTCCCGGCGCGGGACCACGGTTGCCCTGCTCGCGGTGGCACTGCTCGCCACGGCGTGCGGGAGCGCGACGACGTCCGACCCGGGCGCCGGCGGCGACGCGGCTCCACCGGCGTCCGACCAGGCGACGTCGGTCACCGACCAGCCCGCCCCGGAGGGGGACGAGACCTTCCCGGTGACCGTGCTCTCGGGTCCGCTCGAGGGCGGCACCGAGGTGACCGTCGAGGCGAAGCCGCAGCGGATCGTGTCGCTCAGCCCGACCACCACCGAGATGCTGTGGGCCGTCGGGGCCGGTGACCAGGTCGTCGCCGTCGACGACCAGTCCGACTACCCCGAGGGTGTCCCGTCGACGGACCTGTCGGGCTACACCCCCAACATCGAGGCGATCCTGTCCTACGAGCCCGACCTCGTCGTCACCTCCGACGACCCGGGTGACCTGGTCAGCGGCCTGGCGGCGGTGGGCGTCCCGACCCTGCTGCTGCCGGCCGCGCAGGACCTCGAGGAGACCTACTCGCAGATGGAGCGGCTGGGCGTCGCGACCGGCAACGTCGGCGGTGCCACCGAGGCCGTCGCCGACATCCGGACCCGGATCGAGAAGGCCGTCGCCGACGCCCCCGACCTGGCGGGCCTGACCTACTACCACGAGCTGGACCCGACCTTCTTCACGGTGACCAGCGACACCTTCATCGGCGACGTCTACGGCCTGTTCGGGATGACGAGCATCGCCGACGCCGCCGGCACCGAGGACGACTACCCGCAGCTGTCCGCGGAGTTCATCGTGGCGTCGGACCCCGACCTCATCGTGCTGTCCGACGCCGAGTGCTGCGGGGTGACGGTGGAGAGCATCGGTGAGCGCGCCGGCTGGGACCAGCTGGCGGCGGTCCGGTCGGGCAACGTCATCGTCGTCGACGAGGACGTCGCCAGCCGCTGGGGCCCGCGCGTCGTCGAGTTCGTCGAGACCATCGCCGAGCACGCCGACCACCTCGAGCCGACGCCGGCGGGCTGACCGGTGTCGCAGCGTCCCGCGGTCGGGGTCGAGTCGCAGGGCCACGCGCGCGTCGCCGACGTGCGCGTGGCCGCGGGACCCCTGCGCGCCATCGGCTGGAAGGCGGGCCTGGCCGGTGTCGCCGTGGTCGGCGCCGTCCTGGCCGGCATCCTCGTCGGGCCCGCGGGCCTCACCCCCCGTGGCGTCGTCCTGGAGCTGGTCGGCGCCCTGCCCGGGATCGAGACGGACTCCGGGCTGAGCTCCCAGCAGGCCAGCATCCTGTGGAACATCCGGCTGCCCCGCGTGGTGCTCGGCATGGTGGTGGGCGCGATGCTCGCCCTGGCGGGTGCGGCATACCAGGGCGTCTTCCGCAACCCCCTCGCCGACCCGTACCTCCTGGGCGTCTCCAGCGGCGCCGGTCTCGGCGCGACGATCGCGATGGTCTCCGGCGGCAACGTCGCCGGCTTCGGGGTGCCCGCGCTGGCGTTCGTCGGCGGGCTCGCCGGCGTGGCCGCGACCTATGCGCTCGGCACCTCGGTGCGGGGCGGCGGCGGGCAGACCACGACGGTGATCATCCTCGCCGGCGTCGCGGTGGCGGCCTTCTTCAACGCGGTGCAGACGTTCGTGCAGCAGCGGTTCGACGACTCGCTGCGGTCGGTCTACGCGTGGATGCTGGGCCGGCTCAGCACGGACGGTTGGTCGGACCTGGTGACGATCCTGCCGTATGTCGTGGTGGCGGCGGTCGTGATCCTGCTGCACCGCCGGGCGCTGGACGTCATGGCCCTCGGTGACGTCGAGGCGGCGGCGCTCGGGGTCGACCCGGACCGCACCCGTCTGGTCCTGGTGCTGGCCTCGACCCTGGGGACCGCGGCCGTGGTCAGCGTCAGCGGCCTCATCGGGTTCGTCGGCATCGTCGTGCCGCACGCGGTGCGGCTGCTGTTCGGCGCCTCGCACCGGTCCCTGCTGCCGCTGGCGCTCGCGTTCGGCGCGGCGTTCCTCGTCGTCGCCGACGTCATGGCACGTTCTCTCATGGCGCCCGCCGAGCTGCCGATCGGTGTGGTCACCGCGTTCGTCGGCGCCCCCTTCTTCGTGCTCGTCCTCGTGCAGAGGAGCCGCCGGTGAGCAGCATCGAGTGTCGTGACCTCACCGTCCGCCGCGGCGGCCGGGCCGTGGTCCGCGAGGTGTCGCTGACCGTCGCCCCGGGCAGCTGGGCCGCCCTGGTCGGGCCCAACGGGGCGGGCAAGACGTCGCTGCTGCACGCCCTGTGCGGGCTGCTCCCGTCCGAGGGTGAGCTCGAGGTGGCGGGGATCGACCCGCGCCGCGCCTCCCGCCGGGACGTGGCCCGCAGCGTGGCCCTCCTGCCGCAGCAGCCGGTGGTCCCGGAGGGTGTCACCGTGCGCCAGCTCGTGGCCCTCGGCCGTATGCCGTACCTCCGGCTCATGCGCAGCGAGACCCTCGAGGACCGGCGCGCCGTGGAGCGCGCCCTGCTCCGCCTCGACCTGCTCCCGCTGGCCGACCGGGCGGCGACCACGCTGTCCGGCGGCGAACTGCAGCGGGTTGTCCTGGCCCGGGCGCTGGCCCAGGAGGCGACGGTGCTCGTCCTCGACGAGCCGACGAGTGCCCTGGACATCGGCCACCAGCAGTCCGTGCTGGAGCTGGTCGACGAGCTGCGGCGCAGCGACGGCACGACGGTCATCGCGGCGATGCACGACCTCACCGTGGCGGCCCAGTACGCCAGCCAGATGATCCTGATGCACCAGGGCGAGAAGGTCGCCGACGACGTCCCGGAGCAGGTGCTCGAGCCCGGCCTGCTCCGGTCCGTCTACGCGGCGACCGTCCAGGTGCTGCCCCTGGGCGACGGCCCCGCCGTCGTGCCACTGCGAAGGAGACCGGCGTGAGGGCCCCCGACCCCCCGTTCCCCGGGTGCGACTGGCTCGCCGGGCCGTGCGCGTCGCCCGACGAGGAGTTCCGCCAGCGGGCGCTGGCCCGGCAGGGCGAGCTGACCAAGCCCCCGGGCTCGCTCGGCCGGCTGGAGGAGGTCGCGGTCACCCTGGCCGCGCTGCAGCGGCGCGACCGTCCGTCGGCCGACCGGGTCCCCGTCCTGGTGTTCGCCGGCGACCACGGCGTCACCGCGCAGGGAGTGTCGGCCTACCCGTCCGAGGTCACCGTCCAGATGCTCACCAACTTCCGGGACGGCGGCGCCGCGATCGCGGTGCTGAGCCGCAGCCTCGGGCTCCCGCTGCACGTCGTCGACGTGGGCAGCGCCGCGGCCGAGCCGGTGCCGGGGATCGTCACCGACAAGGCGGCCCACGGGACCGCGGACCTCACCACCGGCCCCGCGATGACCGAGGACGAGGTGGCCCACGCCCTCACCGCCGGACGCAGGGCCTTGGAGCGGGTGCTGGGGGACGTGGAGTCGACGTATGACGCCCCCGCCGACCTCCTCGTCCTCGGGGAGATGGGGATCGGCAACACCACCGCGGCCGCCGCCCTGGCCTGCCTGCTCGCCGGCTTGCCGACCGACGAGGCGGCCGGCCTCGGGACCGGGCTCGACGACGAGGGTCGCCGGCGGAAGCGGGCCGTGCTCGACGAGGCGGTGGCACGTCATACGGACGCCGTGACCGCGGCCGGCGGGGCCCGCGCCCTCGAGGCCCTGCGCCGGGTGGGCGGCCTGGAGATCGCGGCGCTCGCCGGGGCGATGGTGACCGCGGCGCAGCGCGGAGTGCCGGTGCTCGTCGACGGGTTCATCGTCTCCTCGGCGGCGCTCGTGGCGGAGCGGTACCACCCCGGGGTCCGACCGTGGCTGCTGTTCTCCCACCGGTCGGCCGAGCGGGGGCACCGGGACCTGCTCGCGGCGCTGGGTGCCACCCCGCTGCTCGACCTGGATCTGCGGCTCGGCGAGGGCACCGGCGCGGCGCTGGCGTTGCCGCTGGTCCGCGCGGCCTGCGCGCTGCACGGTCAGATGGCCACGTTCGCCGAGGCCGCGGTGTCGGGACCGCGTCCGTGAGGTCGCGGACCGCGCGGGGCGTCGTGCTCGCGGTGCAGTTCCTCACCCGGATCCCGACGCCCCAGGTGAGGCGGTTCGACGACGAGGAGCTCGCGCGCTCCGCGGTGTTCCACCCTCTCGTCGGGGTGATCATCGGGGGTCTGGTCGTGCTGCCGCTGTGGCTGCTGGGCGGGCTCGGCAGCGAGGTGCTGGCCCCGCGTCCGTGGCCGGCCGCCGCGGTGGCGCTGCTGGTGTGGGTCTGGGTGACGGGTGCGCTGCACCTCGACGGCCTGTCCGACGTGACCGACGGGCTGGGCGCGGCGCACCGGGACCCGGCGCGGTTCCTCACCGTGCTCAAGGACCCGCACGTCGGGTCCTTCGGCGTCGTCACGCTGGTCTGCCAGCTGCTGCTGAAGCTGGTGCTCCTGGCCGAGCTGGCGGCCTCCCCGGTGCCGTGGGCGGCGGTCCTGCTGGTCCCGGCCTGGGCCCGGTGGGGGAGCCTGTGGCTGTCCTGGCGGGTACCGCTGCTGCAGGCCACGGGCCTGGCCGAGCGGTTCGCCTGGCGGCTCGGCCCGGTGCCCGTGCTGGGCTGGGCGGCCGTGCTCGCCGCGCTGACCCTCTGGGTCTCGCCGTGGCTGCTGCTCGCCCTCGTGCTGGTTCCTCTGGCCGAGGTCTTCTGGCGGCGCCGCCTGGGCGGGATCAACGGCGACTGCCTCGGCGCGAGCATCGAGGTGACCGAGTCCGTGCTGCTCCTGGCTCTCGTCGCGTCAACCTGGGCCTGAGCCAGGACCTCCGCGGCCCTCAGTCCACGACCAGCTTGCCGCTGCGGGACAGCTCGGGGTCGGTGCACGAGGCGAGGTCGAAGCAGCAGGGACGACGCTTGCCGCTGCGCATCTTCGACACGGTCACCGCCACCCGCCGCCGCCGGGTGTCCGGGTTGCGGGTCGCCTGCACCCAGCGGACCCACTCCCACCGCGCCATCGGCGTGATGTCCTCCCAGACCTCCTGGATGTCGGGCGCGGCGGCCAGGGCCGCGGCCAGGTCCTCCGGCACCTCCGGCTCGGGCCACTCCTTGCGGGGCTCGAGCTCCCCGGCGACCTGCGCCCCGTCGTCGAGCCGCAGCGCCTCGCGCAGCCCGTCCAGCGGGATCCAGTGACCCCGGCGACCGTCCGGCTCGACCACGGTCTCGACGGGGTGACCGTTGAGGCGGGCGGTCACCGCCACCTGACCCCGGGACGGCAGCTGCGCGCTCGCCTCGTCGGGCAGCCTCACGATGAGCCGGTCCATGACCTGTCGTGCGGTGGCCTCGAACGTGATCGTCATACCCGGCACGCTAGCCAGCCCGCGACGGCGGGTGCTTCTCGATTCCTGACCGGTCCGGCGTCAGGCCCCGCGCAGGGTGCGTGCCGCCTGCTCCGTCACGCACCGGGTGAGGACCTCCAGGGTGCGGGACGGCAGGCGCCAGGCCAGCCAGTGCAGCGGCACGTCGTGGTAGGGCCGGCGGGCGACGGTGACCAGGGTGCCCGAGGCGAGGTCGTCCTCCGCCCAGGCCAGCGGGACCATGGCCCAGCCCATACCCAGCCGGACCGCCTCGGCGAACTCGCGGCTGGAGCGGATGTATGACGCGGGCGGGTCGATCTCGCGGCGCACCCAGCGCCGGGCCACCCGGTGCTGCATCGTGTCCTTGCGGTCGAACCGGACCATCGGGGCGACGTCCAGGTCGGCGGCGCGGGCACCGTGCGGGAGCCAGCGCTCGCGGAACTCCGGGGTGCACACCGCCACGAAGCGCAGGCTGCCGAGCGGGGTGATCCGGCAACCGGGCACGGGCGTGGGGTCGGCGGTGACCGCGGCCAGGGCGGCGCCGGACCGCAGCAGGTCGGACGCGTGCTCCTCGTCCTCGCGCAGGACGTCGAGGGTGATGCCGAGCTCCTGCTGCGCGCGGGCCAGGGCCGGCAGGATCCAGGTGGCGAGCGAGTCGGCGTTGACGACGATCCGGACGAGCGGGTGCGCCTCCTCGCCGGCCTCCGGGACCAGCTCGGTCAGCGCGTCGTGGACCAGCAGGTCCCAGTGACCGGCGAGCCTGAGGAGGACCTGCCCCGCCTCGGTGGGGGTGACCGGCTTGCTCCGGTCCACCACCACCTGGCCGACCGACTGCTCGAGGGCCCGGATCCGCTGGGACACCGCGGACGGCGTCACGTGCAGCCGGGACGCAGCCCGCTCGAACGTCCCCTCCTCGACGACGGCACTGAGCGTGGCCAGCGCGACGGGATCCAGCTGCATGAAGTCAGGCTAATGGTCCTCCAGAATCCTTCATCGTTCTGATGATGATTTCAACGACCTGAGCTCTTAGCGTGGACGGCGTGACCCCTGTCGTCCTCCTCGTCACCGGCCTGCTGACCGGGCTCGGGCTGATCGTCGCGATCGGCGCCCAGAACGCCTTCCTGCTGCGGCAGGGGCTGCGGCGCCAGCAGGTCGGCCCGCTCGTGGCGTTCTGCATCCTGGCCGACGCGGTGCTCATCGGCCTGGCCGTCCTCGGCGTCGGCGCCGTGGTGACGACCTGGCCGGAGTTCCTCACCGTCGCCCGGTGGGGCGGTGGGCTGTTCGTCCTCGGCTACGGGCTGCACGCCGCGTGGCGGGCGCTGCGCCCGGGCGGGGCCCTGCAGGCCCGGGCCGGCGGGACCGGTGACCTGGCCCGGTCGCTGGCGACGATGGTGGCGCTCACCCTGCTCAACCCGCACGTCTACCTCGACGTGGTGCTGCTCGGCACGATCGCGAACCACCACGGGGCGGACGGTCGCTGGTGGTTCTACGCCGGTCTCGTCACCGGCAGCGCCGTGTGGTTCACCGCGCTGGGCTTCGGGTCGCGCAGGCTGGCGCCGTTCTTCGCGCGGCGCCGCTCCTGGCAGGTGCTGGACGCGCTCATCGCCGTGGTCATGGTGTCCCTGGGCGTGGGCCTGATCAGCGGGACCTGAGCCGTCCGCACCCCCACCGATGAGTCGAGCCCGTCATCCGGGTCGGTCCGGTCCATGACCCTTACCTCTTCCCGCCGTCTCCCCTCCGAGTCCGTTCCCGACGCCCCGCACCCCGAGGTGGTGGACCGCGACCGGTGGCAGGCACAGCTCGACGAGCTCCTGGTGCGCGAGAAGGCCCTCACCCGGGAGGGCGACGCCATCGCCGCCGCACGTCGGCGGCTGCCCATGGTCGAGGTCGACCCCGCCGCCACCGTCGTCGGTCCCGCCGGCGAGACCGCCTTCGTCGACACGTTCGAGGGGCGCCGGACCCTGGTCGGCTACTTCCACATGTGGCACGACGGCCAGCCGTGGGAGGGGCAGTGCGAGGGCTGCACCGCGATCACCTGGCAGCTGCAGCCGACCACCCCGTACCTCAACGCCAGGGACGCCACCCTGGCGGTCTTCACAGAGGGTGACTTCACGGAGAGCAGCCCGTATGCCGAGTGGCTGGGTCACCGCACACCCTGGTACTCCGCGCGCGGCTCCTCGGTGGTCGCCGGTCGCTCCTTCGGCTTCCTCGCCTGCTTCCTGCGCACCGACGAGGGACGGGTCTTCGAGACCTACTGGTCGACCGACCGGGGCACCGAGGCGATGCTGACGCACTACATGCTGCTGGACCGTACGGTCTTCGGTCGTCAGGAGCCGTGGGAGGACTCGCCGACGGGGTGGCCCCGGATCCCCTCCGGCCAGCACCAGTGGCGGGTCGACGGCCGCCCGGTGGCGCAGTGGGAGCGGACCGACGAACCCGTGGACCCCACCAGCGGGCACCACCACTGACCCCCGTCACGGGTCGCTCCGCGGTGGCGCGCACACTGGACCCGGCCGACAGGCTCGGCCCCTTCACCGACGAGACAGGAGACTCCATGCAGGTGACGCAGATCGGCGCAGCCTTCGCCTCGACGGACCCCACCGCCGCCGGCGGCTGGTTCGCCGAGCACCTCGGGTTCACCGTCCTGGTGGACCTCGGGTGGTACGTGAGCACCCAGCACCCCGACCGGGAGGAGCTGCGCGTCGACTTCGTCCAGCAGGACCACGACACGTGGGTGGAGCCGGGTCAGCGCGTCACCGGCGCGATGCTGGCGCTCCTCGTCGACGACGTCGACGCCGCGCACGAGCGCGTGTCCGCCGCGGGTGTGCACGTGCTCAAGCCGCTGGTCACCGAGCCGTGGGGGCAGCGCCGGTTCCAGGTCGCCGGACCCGACGGGCTCGTCGTCGAGCTGGTCCAGCCGGTCGCGCCCGACCCGGAGTGGATGGCGGCCCAGGGCCTGGCCACCCCCTGACGCCCTACGCCCCCGCCAGGACCTCCTTGAGCCTGGCGGCGAAGGCGGCCGGGTCGTTGTGCGGGCTCCACTCGCTCACGGTGAACCCGCCGTGGTCACCCGGGAAGACGACGGGCGTCATACCGAGCAACCGGGCCAGCGCCTCCGCCCCGCGGCGGGCCATCGTCCCCTCACCCTCGGCGCCATGGGCGACGACGAGGCGGACGCCCGAGGAGCGCAGCGCGTCCGCGTCCGGGGTGTAGGGCGGCATTGCCATGTTGTGGGCGAGGAGCGCGTCGTCCCGCGAGCCGTCGTCCTCGGTGGGCAGGCCGAACTGCGCGGGGTCGGGATCGGGCCGGTCGAGGTAGTCGGGTGGGAGCGGCCCCACCTGCATGACCAGCTGGATGAACTTGGCCATCGCCGGGCCGTAGCCGCGCCGCTGGTAGGTCTCGACGATGTCCGCGTTGACCCTCATGAGGACGTCCGCGTCCTCCACCAGCGTCGTAAGCGGCGGCTCGTGCGCCACCAGGGTGCGCAGGTCCCCGGGGTGCTCGACCGCCCAGGAGAGGGCGGCCACCGCGCCACCGCTGGAGGCGAAGGCGTCGACCGGCCCCAGTCCGGTGGCCTCCACCACGCGGTGCAGGTCCTCCCCGTGGATCTCGTAGGTCACCTCGCCCCCCTCCTTGAGGCGGCTGCGCTCCATGGCCCGCGGGTCGTAGGTGATGACGACCCGGTCGTCCATGAGCTCCACGAGCTGGCTGAACCCGGACGCGCCCATCGGCGAGCCGAGGATGAACAGCGGTCGGTGCGGTGACGGACCGTCCGGCTCGTGGACGTCATACGTGAGCACGGCCCCGGGCACGTCCAGCGTGTGCGTGGTGGTCCTCGTCATCTCAGCGGCACTCCTCGCGTGCACTCAGTTCTCGGGCGGGCTCTGGAAGGCCCGGACCTCGATGCGGCCGCCGAGGGCCTTCGACGCCCGCGCCGCCCAGTCCAACGCGGTCTGCTCTTCGGCCACGTCGATGATCCAGAAGCCGCCGAGGTACTCCGGAGCCTCGACGAACGGACCGGGATCCTGCCGGAGCGACTCGCCGGAGTTGTCGACGGTGATGGCGGTGGACGGCGGCATCAGCCCACCGGCGAACACGAAGGCCCCGGTCGACTGGAGCTCCTCGATGATCGCGCCGGTGGCCGCGAGCGCGGCCTCCAGCTCGGCCGGGTCCATGGACTCCATGGTCGGCTCCTCGGCGGAGTCGTGCGGGACGGACAGCAGGTACTGGGTCATGCACCGTCCGACCCACGCCACCAGCAGAACTCGTCGGTCGACCGGGATCGCGTGGGGTGCCCCTCCGGTGTCCGCCATGGATCCGCCGGCTCAACGCGGAGTACCCGGTCCAGCAGGTCGAGGTCGCGACGTTCGTGCGCGCGACCGACAGGCGGATCCACGAGATGACCAAGGTGTGGGCGTACGTCGACCAGCAGCCGCCGCCCGGCACCCGGCCGCTCCGGCTGGGATAGCGTCGAGTCAGGCGCCTGACCACACTCGTGTGAAGGAGCGACCATGAGCGGTGAGCGACCCCCGTGGCTGGACTCCTACGGCCCCGGCGTCTCGGGCACGCTGGAGTACGGGACGGCCACCCTGGTCGACCAGTTCGACGAGGCCGTCGCCGCCCACGGCGAGCGACCCGCCACGGATTCCTCGGACGCACCACGACGTATGCCGCGCTGGGCCGGCAGGTGGCGCGTGCCGCCGAGGGCCTGCGCCGGCTGGGGGTCGGTCCGGGTGACCCCATCGTGCTGATGATGCCGAACTGCCCGCAGCACGTGGTGGCGTTCGAGGCGGTGGTGCGCCTGGGCGCGGTCGCGGTCGAGCACAACCCGCTCTACACGGCTGCCGAGCTGCGTGCCCCGTTCGCCGACCACGGCGCCCGGGTCGCCGTCGTCTGGGACGTCGTCGCCCCGGTCGTCGAGGAGCTGCGCGGCGACAGCGCACTCGAGCACGTCGTCGCGGTCGACCTCACCCAGGAGCTGCCGCTGGCGCAACGCCTGATGCTGCGGCTTCCGGTCGCCCGGGCGCGGGCCACCCGCGCCCAGCTGCACCGGCCCGCCCCGGGGGCCGTCCCGTGGAAGGAGCTGCTCAGCGCACCTGCCCTCGCCCCGTCATACCAGCGCCCGGGGATGGACGACGTGGCGCTGCTGCTCTACACGTCCGGGACGACCGGGGTACCCAAGGGGGTGCCCCTGACCCACCGCAACCTCACCGCGAACACCGTGCAGGGCCGGGCCTGGGTGCCGGGCCTGGTGCCCGGCCGGGAGACGTTCCTGCTCGCGCTGCCGATGTTCCACGCCTACGGGGTGACGATCGGCGTCCTGTTCGGCGTGAGCCTTGGTGCCAAGCTCGTGCTGCTGCCCAAGCCGGAGACCGACCTGATCATGGCCGCCATCAGGCGCGGCGTGCCGTCGTTCGTCCCGGCCGTGCCGCCGCTCTACGAGCGCATCGTCGAGGAGGCCGAGAAGCGCGGCGTCCCCATCCAGGGCATCCGCTACTCGCTCTCCGGTGCGATGCCCCTCCCTGCCGAGCTGGTGGAGCGGTGGGAGGCGGCCACCGGCGGACTGCTCGTCGAGGGATACGGCCTCACCGAGACCAGCCCCGTCGTCGTGGGCAACCCGATGACCAGGGCACGGCGGCCCGGCTCCATCGGTGTGCCGTTCCCCGACGTGCAGGTGCGGGTGGCCGACCCGGAGGACCTCGACCGGGACGTGCCGCTGGGGGAGCGTGGCGAGCTGCTGGTCCGTGGTCCGCAGGTGTTCTCCGGCTACCGCAACGCACCGGAGGAGACCGCCCGGGCCTTCCACAACGGCTGGTTCCGGACCGGTGACATCGTCACCATGGCCCCGGACGGCTTCATCACGGTGGTGGACCGCATCAAGGAGGTCATCATCACCGGCGGGTTCAACGTCTACCCCAGCGAGGTGGAGGGTGTGCTGCGCCGGCACCCGTCGGTCGCGGACGCGGCGGTGGTGGGGGAGCGGCAGGGCAGCGGCAGCGAGCAGGTGGTCGCCGCGGTCGTCCTCAACGAGGGTCACGAGCTGGACGCCGAGGGGCTGCGCGCCCACGTCCGGCAGCACCTGACGGCCTACAAGGTCCCGCGCCGGTTCGTGACGCTGCCCGACCTCCCGCGCAACCCGATGGGCAAGGTGCTGCGCCGGGAGGTCGCCGAGCAGATCGCGCGCTGACCTGCGAGAACGCGGTGGGCCCCGTGGGACTCGAACCCACAACCTACGGATTAAAAGGCAGAGGCCTTGCGATTCGGCGGGTGTGGCCGTCGCTGTGGGCAGCGTAAATGGCGGTCCCTGACGCAACGAGCGCTGGTCGCGGCGGTGCTGTGGTGGCCAAATGGTGGCCACGTGCAACCGTCCATCGTCCTCTACCTCCGGACGGTGCAGGATCCGGCGCACGGTGCTCGAGCAGCTGGGGCCGACCTCTTCGAACCCTGCACGTAACCACGACTATGCCCCCCGGGTGGCGGGACCGCCGGCTCCTCGCCGCCACGGTGTCACAACGTCGCAGCGACGGGGCCACCACAGCCTGGTGGCCACACCACCTCGTCCCAGGTCAGTGAGTGCCGAGTTGAGGGTGGTAGAAGCGCCAGCAGCTGCTTGCGGAAGGTGACGCGCCGGTCCTCGACGCACGCGACCCTGGCCGCGAGCCCTCAAGGCTGACAAGATTGTCCGCGATCTTGGTGTAGCCGCCCCTGGTGAACGAGGCCGCCCGGGCGAGAGTCGTCAATGGGGGATCATCCTCGACCCGACTATCCCCGCCACCGGTGCAGTTGACACGACGGGCGCGCAGACGCCGCAGGGGCGCGACCTGCGGCGAGCGCGGTCCTTGAGGACCGTGCTTGTCGCGACAGCGCACAAGCACGCCACGGTGTGCTGCGTGCGCCGGGGCGAGCTGCGGGTGAAGGACTGTGATGGGCGCCGGCCACGTGCAGGCGGCCGGCGCCCAGACTCCCCTTCACCGGCCGTCAGACGAGGACGGCCTGGGGCGGCTGAACGGCCCCAGCGTGCCCGAGGCTGGCGAGATAGCGCTCGGCGTCCAGGGCTGCGGAGGCGCCGCTGCCGGCGGCGGTGATGGCCTGGCGGTACGTGTGGTCGACGGCGTCACCGCAGGCGAACACGCCCGCTAGGTTCGTCGTGGTGGTCGGGTGGGCGACCTGGATGTACCCGGCTTCGTCGAGGTGCACCTGGCCTTTGACGATGTCGGTGCGCGGTTCGTGCCCGATGGCGACGAAGATGGCAGACGCGTCGATGTCCCGCTCGGCGCCGGTGGGGATGTCGCGAAGCCGGGCGCCGGTGACCTTACCCTCGCCGTGGATCGCCACGACCTCGCTGTCGAACGCGAAGTCGATCTTCTCGTTCGTCATCGCGCGGGCGGCCATGATCTTGGAAGCGCGGAGGGAGTCGCGGCGGTGGACGACGGTGACCTTCTCGGCGAACCGGGTCAGGAAGGTGGCCTCCTCCATGGCGGAGTCTCCGCCGCCGACGACCAGGACGTGCTGGCCGCGGAAGAAAAAGCCGTCGCAGGTCGCGCACCAGGAGACCCCGCGTCCTGAGAGGGCCTGCTCCTCTGGGAGGCCGAGGCGTCTGTAGCTGGAGCCGTTGGCCAGGATGATGGCGCGGGCGGCCACCGTCTCGCCGTCATCGGTGGTGACGGTCTTCGTCGTGCCCGTCAGGTCGACGGCCACGACGTCCTGGTAGCGCACCTCCGCGCCGAATCGCACCGCCTGCTCGTGCATGTTGGCCATGAGCTCGGGGCCGAGGATGCCGCTGGCAAAGCCGGGGAAGTTCTCTACTTCGGTGGTGTTCATGAGAGCGCCGCCGGCGGTGACGGCTCCGCCGAAGACAAGCGGCTCCAGGTTGGCGCGGGCCGCGTAGACCGCAGCGGTATAGCCGGCTGGTCCGGATCCGATGATCACGAGGTCACGGACCGTGGTCGAGGTCGTCTTCATGGTGTTGTTGTTCTCCAGATTGGCTCGGGCTGAACGCACGGCCGGGCGTCACGAGCGGGTCACGCCCGGGTGGCGGGTGGTGCAGAGGCTCAGGCGCCCTGGGCCGAGGCCGCCTGGTCGGCGGCGACCTGCTGGCGGACGCCGTCCATGTCCAGGTCACGGACGGCGGTGATGACCTGCTCCAGCGCGGCCGCCGGGAGGGCACCGGGCTGGGAGAAGACGAGAATGCCGTCGCGGAAGGCCATGAGCGTCGGGATCGAGGTGATGTCGGCCTGCGCCGAGAGGCCCTGCTCGGCCTCGGTGTCGACCTTGCCGAAGACGATGTCGTCGTGCGCCTGAGAGGCCTTCTCGAAGACGGGGGCAAACATGCGGCAGGGGCCGCACCACGAGGCCCACCAGTCGACGAGGACGATCCCGTCCTGCCCGATGGTGTCGACGAAGGTGTCGGCGGTGAGGTTCACGGTAGCCATGGGTTCACATCTCCTGTTCGGAACGCTGGGGTGGATACCCCACGGGGTATATAACGTCGATGGTGTGCAGGTATTCCGCCCACGCTTGGCGGAAGCTGTGGCGACCACGGGTGGCATGCGGCGGCCTCGCGCGTGAGGACCCGGATCGCGGCATCATCCGCGACCCCAAGGTCCGGCGACGGGCGTACTCGATACGCCGAGTGCAGACGCGGCTGCGGGATGGGCGGCGGGCAGGTCCGTATGGGCCCCCTCGTCGGGGTCAGCGGGCAGGCCCGTCGCCGCCGTCGTCACCAACGGCTGTGACCCCACCTCGGCCGGTGGGGCGGGGTGCGTCATCGACGTGCGTTCGAGCGCAGGCAGAACGGCGGCGGCGGCGATCGTGCGAGAGCGCGGCAGCCGCGTTGAGCTCGGGGTAGCCGATCACGCTCATGACGGACCCCGCCGCGGCGCTGCCTGCTGCTCAGGCTTCGACTGCCGGGTACCGGTCGCCAGCTCCTGCCTGTCGAAGGCGCGGCGGGTCAGCAGCGGGCCGGGCGCAGGAAGACAGCGACGATCACGGACTGACGCCATGGCCGCCGCCAAGATCAGGGACGCAACGGCTTGCGCAGGGATGCCCAGCGGCTCCACCAGGACGCCCCCGGGTCGACCATGTTGGGTCCGGCACCGTCCCGCAGGTGACCGCCCGCACCACCCGGGACAGCTGCCGGCCCCCGTCGGGCGGGTGCGGCGAGGTTGGTGACGGCGAATGAGGTTACGCGTCGCGGCCGGTCCGCCAGGACCGCCCCGCTCAGCAGGACGCTGAAGCCCGGTTATGACGGCGGCGACCCTCAAGTCCTGCAGGCGATGGCGGCGGCGCGACTTCGTGGTCAGGGCGATGCGTCGCCGCGAGCCATGACCAGATGGGACAGCGGGGGAGCTGTGAGTGCATTCCCGGGGTCAGCGCGGTGTTGCCCGACCCTGCCCGGGCTGCCGAGCCGTACCGCCTCACCGCCAGGATCGAGCCCAGGGCGAGCACGGAGCCGTTGCCAGTCCGGAGAAGGCTTGCGCGAGCGGCAGGGCCCGACCGATTGGACTAGATACCCCCGGGGGGTATATTGTTGAGTGCGAACCAGCCACTCACCCCGAACAGGAGCGAGACCCCATGCTTCTCGAGCGCATCTACGACGAGGACCTCTCCCAGGCCAGCTACGTCATCGGCTGCCAGGCCAAGGGCGAGGCAGTCGTCGTCGACGCCCGTCGCGACATCCAGCCCTACCTGGACCTGGCCGCCAAGAACGGCATGAAGATCGTCGCGGTCACCGAGACCCACATCCACGCCGACTACCTCTCCGGCACCCGTGAGCTCGCCGCCGCCACCGGCGCCCAGGTCTACGTCTCGGGCGAGGGCGGCGAGGACTGGCAGTACGGCTTCGAGGGCACCCGCCTGCACCACGGCGACACCATCACCCTGGGCAACATCACCGTCAAGGCCCTGCACACCCCCGGCCACACCCCCGAGCACCTGGTGTTCCTGGTGACCGACGGCGCCTTCAGCGACCAGCCCGGCTACCTGCTCTCCGGCGACTTCGTCTTCTCCGGCGACCTGGGCCGGCCCGACCTGCTCGACGAAGCCGCCGGTGGCGTCGACACCCGCTTCGTCGGTGCCAAGCAGCTCTTCCGCTCCCTGCAGGAGTCCTTCCTGACGCTGCCCGACCACGTGCAGGTCTACCCGGCGCACGGTTCGGGCTCGGCCTGTGGCAAGGCCCTGGGTGCACTGCCGTCGACGACCGTCGGTTACGAGCGCCTGTACGCCTGGTGGGCGCCCTACCTGGCGGCCGGCGACGAGCAGGGCTTCATCGACGAGCTGCTCGACGGCCAGCCCGACGCGCACGCATACTTCGGCCGGATGAAGCGGCAGAACAAGCTGGGTCCGGCCGTCATGGGCGAGCGAGCGCCGCTGTCCGAGATGACCGCAGAGGCGGTCCGCGCCGGCCTGGAGGGCGACACGCTCACCGTCGTCGACACCCGCCCGGTCGACCAGGTCCACGCCGGCACCGTGCCCGGGTCCCTGTCGATCCCGGTGCCGAGCAAGGCCGCCACCTACGGCGCCTGGGCCTACGACCCCGAGAGGGACTCCCGCCCGCTGGTGCTGCTGGCGCCCGACCAGGAGAGCGCCCGGGATATCTGGGACCACCTCGTTCGGGTCGGCGTCGACGACGTGACCGGCTACGTCACCTCCCTCGACGGGCTGCCGCTGGTGAAGCCGGCCACCGTCCCCCCGGCCGACCTCGAGGGTCTGGAGCACGCGCTCCTGCTCGACGTGCGGAACAAGACCGAGCACAGCGAGGGCACCATTCCAGGCGCCGAGCAGCTCTCCGCCGGGCGGGTGCTCTGGCACACCGACCGGCTGCCCCGGGACGGTCGGATCGTGACCTTCTGCCAGTCCGGCGTCCGCAACAGCGTGGCCGCCTCCGCGCTGCGCCGCGCCGGGTTCGACGTCGTCGAGATCGAGGGCAGCTACGCGGGCTGGCTGACCGAGCAGTCCCGCGAGACGGTGGCCGGCTGACCCCGATCGCCGCAGGCCGACCCGGCCGGGAGTCCCTTCCGGCCGGGTCCGCCACGCCGGCGCACTGTTAGGTGCCGGCGCACCCCATACCGCGGACACCCACCACACCCAGAAAACACGCGAGCCGGAGCGCGCTGCCGCCCCGGACCCACGGAAGGATCTTCGTGAGCACCCTCACCGACACCACAAACATCATCGACGCCGACACCCTCAAGGCGTGGGTCGAGCGCCACGACGACGTCGTCATCATGGACGTCCGCTCGGCCGCCGAGTTCGAGTCCCTGCACATCCGCGGCTCCTACAACGTCCCGCTGCCGCTGGTCGCCGAGCACACCGAGGACGTGGCCCAGCGGGTCGGCCGCCGCGTCGTGCTGGTCTGCCACTCCGGCGTGCGCGCCGAGCAGGCACGCCAGCGCCTGCACGAGGTCGGCCTGGACTCGGCCGTCGTCCTCGACGGCGGGGCGCCCGCCTACGCCGCCGCCGGCGGTGACGTCGTCCGCGGCGAGCAGCGCTGGGCCATGGACCGCCAGGTCCGCATGGTCGCCGGGACCCTCGTGACCACCGGTCTGCTGGCCGGCGAGCTGGTGTCCCCGAAGCTGCGGCTGCTCGCCGGCGCCGTCGGCGCCGGCCTGGCCTTCTCCGCGGCCACCAACACCTGCGCCATGGGTGCCGCCCTGGCGAAGATGCCGTGGAACCGCGGCGCCCAGGACCCGGAGGCGCACGTCGCCCTCGGGCGCCTGCCGCTGGCGGGCTGAGGCCCCGGGCGAGCGAGGAGAGCGGTAGCCATGTCCCTGACCCTGGTGGTCACCCTGCTGCTGTCGGTCCTGGTCGGGGTTTCCCTCGGCCTGCTCGGCGGGGGCGGTTCCATCCTGACCGTCCCGATCCTGGCCTACGTGGCCGGGCTGGAGGCCAAGGAGGCCATCGCCGCCTCGCTGTTCGTCGTCGGCGTGACGTCCGCGGTGAGTGTCGTGGCGCACGCCCGCAACGGCCGTGTCCGCTGGCGCACGGGCCTGATCTTCGGCGCGGCCGGGATGGTCGGCGCGTTCGTCGGCGGCCTGCTCGGCGGCTACATCCCAGGCGCCGTCCTGATGATCGCCTTCGCCCTGATGATGCTTGCGACGGCCGTGGCGATGATCCGCGGCCGTCGCGGGTCGGCGGCCGCGCCCACGACCGGTGACCTGCCGGTGCTCAAGGTCGTCCTCGAGGGCCTCGTGGTCGGCCTGGTCACCGGCATCGTCGGCGCCGGCGGCGGCTTCCTCGTGGTGCCCGCCCTGGTCCTGCTCGGCGGCCTGCCGATGTCCGTGGCCGTGGGCACCTCGCTGCTGGTCATCGCGATGAAGTCGTTCGCGGGGCTGGCCGGCTACCTCACCACTGTCCAGCTCGACTGGCCTCTGGTGCTCGGCGTCACCGCGGCCGCCGTTGCCGGCTCCTTCGTCGGCGCCCGCCTGGCCGGCATCGTCCCCGAGCAGGCGCTGCGCAAGGGGTTCGGACTCTTCGTCCTGGCGATGGCGGTATTCGTCCTCGTCCAGGAGCTCGCCGTGCCCCTGTGGGCCGTCGGCGCCCTGGGTGGGGCCGTGCTGGCCGGGGCCGCGGTGTGCTGGCTCGTTCTGCCGACCTGCCCGCTGCGCCGCTCGCGACCAGCACCGGCCTGACCCCCTGAACCTCCGGGCCGGCACCCGTCCCCACGTGCCACGGGGTGCCGGTCCGGCTTTCCGGTGCCCGAGCGCGGCGTTTGGCGCAGACGTCTATCCCAGTCTTTTTATTCCAAAGATCTTTGGAGGACCGGATGGATGGCATGAGACAGGACCTGTTCGACCGGCTTGCCGTCGTGGGCAAGGCTTTCGCCAACGCCAAGAGGCTGGAGCTGGTCGATCTGCTCTCCCAGGGCGAACGGACCGTGGAGGCCCTGGCGCGCGAGGCCGACCTGGGAGTCAGCACCGCCTCGGCGCACCTGCAGGTGCTGAAGCTGTCGAGTCTGGTGCACACCCGTCGGGACGGGCAGCGCATCTACTACCGCCTGGCCGGGGACGACGTGCTGAGCCTGTACGCCTCCCTCCGATCGGTGGCCCAGCGCCACTCCGCCGACGTGGACCGGGCGCTGTCGGCATACCTGGGTGAGGGGGTGAAGGGGGACGTCGACGAGGTGAGCCGCGAGGAGCTGCGCCGGCGGTTGGAGTCGGGCGAGGTCATCCTTCTTGATGTCCGCCCGGTGGAGGAGTTCCGTGCCGGCCACATCCTGGGAGCCCGGTCGGTGCCGTTCGACCGGGTGCTCGAGGTGGTGGACGAGCTCGACCGGGCGCGGGACGTCGTCGCCTACTGCCGGGGCGCGTGGTGCGTCATGGCCCATGACGCGGTGCGCCTCCTGCGCGACGCCGGGCACCCCGCCCGGCGGCTCGAGGGCGGCATGCTGGAGTGGCGACAGGCCGGGCTGCCCGTCGAGGCGGGGGCCTGAACGTGGCCGTGTGGACCACGCTGTATGTGATGCGCGGCTGGGGCCGTCGTCGCTGGGCCGTCGCGGCCGCTGTCGCCGTTGCGACGCTCCTGCTCATCGCGCTGCCCACCGACCTGATCGACAACCCGATCTTCAGCCGGGACGTCCCGCCGACCTGGTGGGCCTGGCCCGCCCTGCTTGTGTCCTGCGTGCTGGCCGGACTGCTGAGCGCCACCTACGTACAGGCCCCGATCAGTGCCGGGGAGGCGGAGGCGGACAGGTCCCGGCGACGAGGGCTCGCCGGTGGCGTCCTGACCTTCTTCGCGGTCGGCTGCCCGGTCTGCAACAAGCTGGTCCTGCTGGCCCTCGGTTACGCCGGTGCCCTGACGTGGTTCCAACCGGTCCAGCCCCTTTTGCAGATCCTCGCCGTCGTGCTGCTCGCCCTGGCCCTCCTGCAGCGCCTGCGCGGAGAGCTCTCCTGCGCCGTGCCGACCACCCCCGGAAGGACCATCCGTGCCTGACACTCCCAACAGCGCCACCTCGCTCGCCCGACGGCTGGCCCTGCCCGCAGTCGTGCTGCTCGCCCTGGTGGCCCTTACGGCTTTCCTCTTCATCGGCGGGCAGGACGGCGGACAGGTCCAGGCGCAAGCCGGGTCGGGCCAGGACCCGGCGGCGGACACCGCTGCCAGCTCGGGGTCCTCCGAGCCGCAGGGCGAGGCGGACATGCCCGGGACCAACGCCTCCGAGGAGGAGATTCTCTCAGCGTTGGAGGGTCTTGCCCGCCGCCAGCAGGACGACCCGCTGGCGCTCGGGGCGGTCGACGCGCCGGTGGTCATGATCGCCTACTCCGAGTTCCAGTGCCCGTTCTGCGGCCGCTACGCCCGGGAGACTCAGCCGGAGCTGGTCGAGAGGTATGTAGCAGACGGGCTCCTCCGCATCGAGTGGCGCGACTTCCCCTATCTCGGGCCGGAGTCCCGGACGGCGGCACTGGCGGCACGGGCCGCCGGCGCGCAGGACCGGTTCTGGGCGTTCGAGGACGCCATGTTCGCCGACCAGCAGCCACCGAACAGCGGTCGCCTCACGCCGGAGTTCCTCGCCGACGTGGCCCAAGGCGCCGGCCTGGACCGGGACCGCTTCGTGCAGGACATGCAGTCCGAGGAGCTCGCGTCCGCCGTCGAGGCCGACTTCCAGGAGGGCCAGTCCATCGGGGTGACCGGCACGCCGGCCTTCCTCGTCAACGGGCGCCCGGTGATCGGCGCCCAGCCCACCGACGTCTTCGTGCAGGCGGTCGAGGACGCTCTGGCCGAGGCGGGAGCCGACCGGTGATGGAGGTAGGGCTGCCGGCTGCTCTCGTCGCCGGCGTGCTCAGCCTGCTCTCCCCGTGCAGCGCGCTCCTGCTGCCCTCCTTCTTCGCCTACGCCTTCGCCTCACCCGTGGCGCAGCTGGTCCGCACCACCGCCTTCTACGTCGGGCTGCTGCTCACGCTCGTCCCGCTGGGCATCGGTGCCGCGGCCGCGTCGCGCCTGTTCTACGGGCACCGGGACCTGCTGGTCACCACGGCCGGATGGCTCGTGGTGGCCATGGGTGTGCTGATGGTCCTCGGCCGCGGGCTGCGCGTGCCCTTCGCCGGACGTCTGCAGACGCTGGCTGCCCGCCGTACCAGCCCGAGGGCCGGACTGCTGTCCACGGTGCTGCTCGGGGCGGTTTACGGGCTGGCCGGGTTCTGCTCCGGGCCCGTGCTGGGAGCGATCCTGACGATGGCAGCCACCCAGGAGACGCCGTTCGCCGGCGGCGTGCTCCTGGCCACCTACGCCCTGGGCATGGCGTTGCCGCTGTTCCTCCTCGCCCTCGTCTGGGACCGCTGCGACCTCGGCAGCAGGCGCTGGTTGCGCGGCCGGATGCTGAACCTCGGGCCTGTGCAGGTGCACTCCACCACCTTGGTGTCGGGCGTCCTGCTCATCCTCATCGGCCTGCTGTTCCTGCGCTTCGACGGCACGGCCGGCATCACCGGCTTCCTGGGTGCCGGTGACACCGCGGACCTCGAGTTCATACTGCAGGAGCGCATCACGGCCGCCCTCGCGGCAGTGCCCGGGTGGGTCCTGAGCGGTGTTGCCGCGATGGCCGCCGGCGTCTGGCTGGTCCGTCGCGCACGTCGTCCTGGCGAGGGCGTCCCGTCCACGCCGGGAGCCGTTCCGGCCGCCGTCCGGACGCCTGCCGAGGCGCATCGGAGCTGAGGTGCCGATGACCGCGGTAGCGGCGCTCCTCACGCTCTCGATCGCTGCCGTCGTGGTGGTGCTCGTCCGTGGCCGTCGTCACGATGGCGCTCGCGCCGGTTTCGTCTTCCCGGAGGAGGGGTCGCCGCCCCCCTTCGTGGCCGTGCGGGGTACGCCGGGTGAGGACACCTTGACCAGGCACAGGCGCCATTCGTTGGAGACGCTGGACCGCCACGCCGGAGGACAAGCCCTGTGCAGGGTCAGCGCCGCAGCGTCGGGCGGCCTGAAGCAGGCTGAGGGTGCGGTCGCGGCGCTCAGCGAGGTCACCCGGCGCCACCGCACGCAACCGGAGGAGGGTATAGCGGCGAGCGCCGCTCACGTGCTGCAGACGTGGAGGGCCGAGCTCGCCGAGCGTGACGGCCCGCACTGGCAGGTCTACCGCGCCGGTGGGGAACAGGCGATCAGCGACCTCACTGCGGAGATCGCCCGTCTGGAGGGCCATCAACGTCCATGACGTCCGGCGTCCGGCGTCCGGCGTGCAGAGCATTGGCTGGGCGCGGAAGCTGGACCGCGGCTCTGCCCATGGGTCTACGTGTTCTCGGGGTCAGGCGCACGAGGTGGCCGACCTCGAGCGCGAGGTTCCCACCGTCGTCGACGTCCACCCCGGCCAAGCACACCGCCGACCACATCCAGGGTGCGGTCGACGTCGAACTAGAGTCGCTGCGGCAGCGTCTCTCGGACCTTCAAGACTGCCCGCTGGTGGTGCACTGCGCGGTCGGCAGCGTGCCCACACCTCGACGATGCTGGCTGCACGCACGGCTATGACGTGGCCAACGTCCACGGCGGCTACCGCACCTGGCCGGCCGGCATCCGGTCGAGGAGGAGGCCGTCGGAAAGCGCGCGAGGCTGCCTGAGATTACGATTCTCAGGTCATCGTCGACCGGGAGGTATGTCGTGTCCCATCCGCACTCCGGGCGCGCTGGTGCCCAGATCGGGACTGCCCCGGCGGGCCCGTATGACCGGCGGATGGTGGTCTCAGGGGTGCTGTTCGGGTGTGGCATCGCCGCCTCGATCATCGACCTGTTCATCTTCCACCTCGCCCTGCAGTGGCACCACTTCTACGACCTGTCCACCACGCGGGTCGCCCTGACCGCCGACGGCTTCTTCCACGCCGTCGGCTGGTTCATCACGGTCTGGGGCCTCTTCTTGCTGGTCGACGTCCGCCGCCGCACCGAGGTCAACTGGAAGCGGTGGGTCGCAGCCGTGGTCGCCGGCGTCGGCTTCTTCCAGCTGCTGGACGGCGTGGTGGACCACAAGGTGCTGCGGATCCACCAGATCCGCTATGGGGTCGACCTGCTCCCCTACGACGTGGCGTGGATCGGGTCGGCGGTGCTGCTCCTCGTCGCCGGCCTGCTGATGCTCCGGCGCACCCGCCCGACCCGCCGGTGAAGGAACGGCCCAGATGGACCACGAGCACGGGACCGGTCGCGGCCTCGCCGAGGTCGGTGCCGGCCACGGTGCCGACACCCTCGCCTGGGCCCTGTTCGACGTGCTGGCCGCCGTGGCCCTCGGCGCAGCAGCGGCCGCCTACGCCGTAGGGCTGTGGCGCACCGGCCGCCGCAGCCCCTGGCCGGCCCCACGCGCCGTGGCGTGGTACCTCGGGCTGGTCTGCGCGGCCGCGGGCCTGCTGGGGCCGGTCGCAGAGGCGGCTCGCACCAGCTTCACGGGGCACATGGCCGCCCACCTGCTGGTCGGCATGGTCGCGCCGCTGCTGCTGGTCCTGGGCGCTCCGGTCACCCTGACGCTCAGAGCGCTGCCTGTTGCTAGGGCGCGTGCCCTGACCCGGGTCCTTCGTGGTCGCGTCGTTCGCGCGCTCACGCACCCTGTCGTCGCGGCGGGCCTCAACGCCGGAGGTATGTGGTTGCTGTACACCACCGATCTCTACCGACTTATGCACACGTCGGTGATCGTGCACGGAGTGGTGCACGCGCACATCTTCCTGGCCGGTTACGTCCTCACCGCGTCGCTGGTCGGGAGGGACCCCGACCCGCACCGCGCGCCGGTGGAGATGCGCGCGGTCGTCCTCGTCTCGTTCATCGCCGCGCACTCTGTCCTGGCCAAGTGGCTCTACGCGCACCCGCCGGCGGGGGTGGAGCCCGCGGACGGCCGGGTCGGCGCGCAGCTCATGTATTACGGAGGCGACGTCGTGGACGTGACGGTGGTCGTCCTGCTACTCACCGGCTGGTACACCTCGACCGATCCTCGCCGGCGGCGCGCGTCATACCCCCCGTCCGGACAGGTGAGCAAGGCGGCCAGTGGCTAGCGTCGAGTCATCGACCTCCCGAGCAGAAGGAGAGACCCGTGGTGAATGGTGACCGGGTGAGGAAGCACACCTCCCACGAGGCGCAGGCCGAGATCGACGCCGAAGCCCAGGGCCGGGTGGCATCGCTGCGCGGCGCCTCGCGAGAGGCCTTGACCAGACGCCTGGAGGAGCTGCGGCGCGAGTGGGACGTCGAGCGGGCGCTGGAGGTCAACGCGTCGACCCTTATCCTCGTCTCGTCCGTCGTGGCCGGGGTGAGGACCCGCAGCTGGGGCTTCGCTGCGCCGGCCGTGGTGGCCGCCTTCCTGCTGCAGCACGGACTGCAGGGCTGGTGCCCGCCGCTGCCGGTTCTCCGCCGGCTGGGGTTCCGTACCCAGCGCGAGATCGACGCCGAGCGCACCGCGGTCCGCCTCCTGCGCGGCGACCTGCAGGCGCCCTCGGACGTCACGCCAGCCTGACGTCTCTCAGCGGCGGCCGAACAGACGGCTGAGGAAGGAGCCTCCCGTCGAGGCCTCCTGGGTGCCCACGTGGCCGGAACAACGTTGCGCGGTCGGGACGGAAGCCATGACCTGGTCGACGTGCTGGCCGCAGCCGGCCCAGGTGGTCTTGCCGCAGGTCTTGCAGGTGGCGGGACGGCACATGTGAATCTCCTCGATAGGTAGTCGTGCGGGTGTTGAGTGGTCGGTCGGGGACTTCTCGTCAGGTGGCCGGGACGACCGGCAACCCGGACGAGGCGGCGTTCTCGTCGAAGCTGTCGTCGACCGCGACCACGTGGGTGCCGTTGGCAGCGAGCACCGAGGCGGCGATCGAGGCGCGGTACCCGCTGGCGCAGTGCACCCAGACCTCGCCGGTCGGGACCTCCTCGACGCGCTGCAGCAGCTCGTGCAGCGGGATGTTGAGCGCACCCTCGACGTGCGCCTCGGCATACTCCGACGCCCGTCGCACGTCCAGGACGCGCAGCGGCCGGTGGTGGCGCACTTGGGCCAGGTCGCCGAACTTTGCGGTGTCGAAGCTGCCGAGCGTCTTGTCGGTCCACTGGTGCGGTTCGCCTGTGGCGGCCCCTTGGAGCTGGTCGATGCCGATGCGGACGAGCTCTCGTTGGGCCTCGGCCACCTGCTTGGGGGAGTCGCCCAGCAGGGTCACCGGGGTGCCCCAGGGGATGAGCCAGCCGAGGTAGGTCGCGAACTGGCCGTCGATCCCGAAGTTGAGGCTGCCGGTGACGTGCCCGGCAGCGAAGGCGGTGCGGGTGCGTAGGTCCACGACCCACTCACCTGAGCTGATCCGGGCGGTGATGGTGTCCTTGTCCGCGGACCGCGGCGGGGACAGGTCCGGAGCGTCCGGACCGGCGGCGTTGGCCGGGCCCATGTGCACGTAGTAGGCGGGGTAGGCGTCCAGGCCGGCGAGGATGTCGTCGACCCACTGCTGCTCGTCCTGGGTCAGGGCGGGGTTCTGCCGCTTCTCGGCGCCGATCGTGGACGCGGTCGCATCACCGCCGGTGGACCCGGCGGAGCAGAACGAGCCGAAGCCGTGCGTGGGCAGGACGTGGGCGTGGTCTGGCAGCTCGTCGGCGAGCCGATGAGCGGAGGCGAACTGGTGGCGCACCAGTTCGTGCGTGTGGTCCGCACCGAGCAGGTCCGGCCGCCCGGTGGCGCCGAAGAGCAGCGACCCGCCCGTGAAGACCCCGACCGCCTCAAACTCGGCACCCGGGGCGGGTGCCGACTCCAGGGCGTAGGACAGGTGGGTGAAGGTGTGGCCCGGGGTGGCGATCGCGCGCATCCGCATCTTGGGCGACACCTCGACGGCGTCGCCGTCGCGGATCGGTTCACGGTCGAAGGACACCTCGTCCTCGGCGTTGACGTGGTAGCGGGCACTCACCGCCTGTGCGAGGGCGAGGCCGCCGGTCACGTAGTCGTTGTGGATGTGGGTCTCGAACACGTCGGTGATGCGGACGCGGGCGCGCTCGGCCATGTCCAGGACCCGGTCGATGTCGCGCTGGGGGTCGATGACGATCGCGACCTCACCGTCGTGGACGAGATAGGACCGGTCGCCCAGGGTGGGTGTCTCGATCACCTCGATGACGGGCGCTGTGCTGTCGGTGCTCATCTGTGTTCCTTCTCGGGTCGTGCGGATAGTCGGGTTCAGACCGTCGTCAGCGTTCCGGTCACGACCGGTCGGCCGGCCGCGATCCATGCAGAGGTTCCTCCCGCCACGGACCGGGCGTCGAACCCTGCCCGGGCCAGGTAGTCGGCCATCGCGCCGGAGCGACCGCCGCTGGCGCAGATGACGTACACCGGGCGGGAGCGGTCGAGCTCGCCGCTGCGGGAGGGCAACCGGCCCATGGGGATGGACACGGCACCGGGGACATGTCCGCCGACGTACTCCGCCGGCTCGCGCACGTCGATGACGTTGACACCGGTGGAGTGCGCGGTGATGAACTGGTCGAGGGTTACCTCAGACATGGTCGACAGGCTCCTACGCGTCGGGGATGCGGCCCCGGATCATGGGACCATCGTCTTCAACCATAATACCCCCAGGGGTATTCCCCCACCGTAGGCCCGGTTTCCGAGGTGCGTCCGGTCGATCCGTACTCCGAGGAATGACTTTGTCCCACCGTCGGTTGATACCCCGGGAGGTATGCTGTTCGCGTGGCAGGGCGTGAGCTCGACGTTCACGCCGACGCGTCCTACCTTCTCGACTCACCCGCTACGCCGCATCCGGAGGAGCACGTCATGAGCTACGCATTGAGCACCACCATCGGCCGCCCGTTCGCCGACGTCCTGGACGCCACCAGAACCGCACTAGCTGACCAGGGCTTCGGGATTCTGACCGAGATCGACCTCGCCGCGACGCTGAAGAGCAAGATCGGCGCCGAAATCCCCGACCAGGTGATCCTCGGGGCCTGCCGACCGATGCTCGCGCACGCAGCGGTCCAGGCCGAGCCCTCGATCGGCCTGCTGCTGCCCTGCAACGTCGTCGTGCGCTCCGTCGACGACACCACCACCGTCGTCGAGGCCATGGACCCCGACGTCATGGTCACCATGACCGACAACCAGGCTCTCGCCGAGGTCGCCGCCGACGCCCGCGCACGCCTGAACACCGCGCTCGGCTCCCTGTCCGCCACCTGAGCTCGACCGAAAGGACCACACCCATGATCACCCTCAACATCGACGACATGGCACCGGTCATCAACCGCCTCCGCCGCGCCGAGGGCCAGATCGGAGGCGTCATCCGCCTCATCGAGGAGGGACGCGACTGCAAGGACGTCGTCACCCAGCTGGCGGCCGTCAACCGGGCCCTGGACCGGGCTGGCTTCGCCATCGTCTCCTCTGGACTGAAGGAGTGCCTGACCTCGCCCGAGGGCATCCAGCCCGAGGACCAGGCGGCGATGGAGAAGCTCTTCCTCACCCTTGCCTGACGCGGAGTGGACGGCGTCGTTGGCAGACGTCTAAATGGTGCATGTGTCAACGGCATCGGGAGGTTCCCGAGCCGGCGGAACCGCCCCGGCGGGCTCCGGCCGCAAGTCCGTAGGTCGCTGTGCCCTGCCGTACTCGTGACCAGCCATGTTGTCTGTCGCCTGCTGCATTACGGGTCCTGTCCAGGTGGCCGCATGGTGGCCAAGGACACCACGTCGAGATGGACTCGTGACCGAATCCCGGCTGCGTCAGGGCCCTGACCTGCACAAACAGAGTGGGCCCCGTGGGACTCGAACCCACAACCTACGGATTAAAAGTCCGCAGCTCTAACCATTGAGCTAGAGGCCCTGAGACGGGCACGAGCCTACGGCAGACTCAGGGCCCCGACCGCGTTGCCTCCGACGAGGGGACCACGGGGCCGGCGGCCCCACGTCATACGACGTCGTGAACGAGAGGGTGGGATGACCGATGCCCGCGAAGCAGCTGGCACCGCGCCTGTACTCCTGGGCGTCGATCCTGGCCGACAACACCCTGGAGCAGGCGCTGAAGACGGCGTCGATGCCCATCATCGACCCGCACATGGCCCTGATGCCCGACGCGCACCTGGGCAAGGGCGCGACCGTCGGCAGCGTGATCCCGACCCGCGAGGCGGTCATGCCCGCGGCGGTCGGGGTGGACATCGGCTGCGGGATGGAGGCGGTGCGCACCCAGTTCACCGGCGAGCGGCTGCGCAGGGCACACGGCCCGCTGTCGCGGCTGCGCCGCGCGATCGAGGGCTCGATCCCGCTGTCGGCGGGGAACGACAACACCCGGCTGACCGCGAGCGCCGCCGAGCGGGTCGAGGTGCTGGAGAAGCTGGCCGAGCAGCACGAGTTCGAGCCCGACGTCTACGCCCGCAACTGGCGCCTGCAGCTGGGCTCGCTCGGCTCCGGCAACCACTTCATCGAGGTGACCCGCGACCAGGAGGACCGGGTCTGGCTGTTCCTGCACTCCGGATCGCGCGGCGTCGGCAACAAGATCGCGATGCACCACATCAAGGTCGCCCAGGACTGGTGCGCGCGGCACCGGATCGACCTGCCGGACCGCGACCTGGCCTACCTCGTCGAGGACAGCGAGGAGTTCTGGACCTACATCCGCCAGCTGCGGTGGGCACAGGAGTTCGCCCGCCTCAACCGTGCCGAGATGATGGACCGGCTGCGCCGGTGCGTGGAGGAGTTCACCGGCGAGGACATCGAGCCCGACCACGAGGTGTCCTGCCACCACAACTACACCGAGCGCGAACGCCACGACGGCAGGGAGGTGTGGCTCACCCGCAAGGGCGCCATCGACGCCTCGGCCGGCCGGTGGGGGCTGATCCCGGGCTCGATGGGCACCCGCTCCTACGTCGTCGTCGGCAAGGGCAACCCGCTCAGCCTCAACAGCGCCCCGCACGGCGCCGGCCGGGAGTACTCCCGCTCGGCCGCGTCCAAGAGGTTCACCATGGACCAGCTCGTCGCCCGGATGGAGGGGATCGAGTGGTCGCGCCGGCCGGCGTTCCTCGACGAGATCCCGGACGCCTACAAGCCGATCGACGTGATCATGGAGGACGCCGCCGACCTCGTCGAGGTGCGCTACGAGCTGTCCCAGATCGTCAACGTCAAGGGCGACTGACCCGCGACCGGAGCAGCCGGTAGGCCACCCCGGCGGCGACCACGACCACGCCGCCGAGCACCGACGTCCAGGGCAGGGTCGCCGCCAGCACTGCGCAGCCGGCGACCCCGAGGACCTGCACGGCGCGCGGGTACCGCCGCTGGGCCGGCTGTTGTGTGAACGCCGACAGGTTCGCGACCAGGTAGTAGAGCAGCACCCCGAACGACGAGAAGCCGATCGCGCCCCGCAGGTCGACGGTGAGGACGAGCAGGCACACCGCGACGGCCACGACCGCCTCGGCCCGGTGCGGCACCCGGAACCGCGGGTGCACGGCCGCCAGCCACGTCGGCAGGTCCGCCTCCCGCGCCATCGCCAGCGCCGTGCGCGACACCCCGGCCAGGAGGGCGAGCAGCGCGCCGAGACTCGCCGCGGCGGCACCGACCCGTATGACGGGTGCCGCCCGGTCCCAGCCCGCGGCGGCGACCGCGTCGGCCAGAGGGGCGGGCGTGGCCGCGACCTGCTCGGGTCCGAGCACGGCCAGGACGCTGAGCGCGACCGCGGCATAGAGCGCCGCGGCGAGGCCGAGCGCGAGCGGGATCGCGCGGGGGATGGTGCGACCGGGGTCGCGCACCTCCTCGCCGAGCGTCGCGATCCGCGCGTAGCCGGCGAAGGCGAAGAACAACAGGCCGGCCGACTGCAGGACCCCGTACCAGCCGGCGCCGAGGAGCCCGTCGAACGGCTCGGTCTGCCCGGAGCCGGTCGCCTGCGCGGCCACGACCACGGTCGTCAGGGCCACCAGGGTCACCGCGAGCAGGACCCGGGTCAGCCCCGCGGTGCGGGTGATCCCCCGGGAGTTCGCGGTGGCCAGGGCCACGACGGCCAGCACCGCCACCGGCCGCTGCCAGGCCTGCGGGACGGCATACGCGGCGAAGGTCAGGGCCATGGCCGCACAGCTCGCGGTCTTGCCGACGACGAACGACCAGCCGGCGAGGTAGCCCCACCAGGGACCGAGTCGCTCGCGGCCGTAGACGTAGGTGCCGCCCGAGGCGGGGTACTGCGCCGCCAGCTGCGCGGAGGACGTGGCGTTGCAGAACGCCACGACCGCGGCGAGGCCCAGCCCGACGAGCAGCCCGGCACCCCCGGCCCGCGCCGCCGGGCCGAAGGCGGCGAACACCCCGGCGCCGAGCATGGACCCGAGGCCGATGACGACGGCGTCGGCGGTCCCGAGCCGCCGGGCCAGCCGCGGCCCGGACGGGTCACCCACGAGCGGCCGGCTCGAACACCTCGACGAGGTTGCCCGCCGGGTCGGCGACGAGGAGCTGCCGACCGCCCGGGCCGGTCACCACGGCGCTCCGGAACGGCACCCCGGCGGACCGCAGACGCTCCAGCTCTGCGTCGAGGTCGGTGACCACGAGGTGGATCCGGTTGCGGCCCGGATCGGCGGCGTCCTCGGGCGTCGCCCGCGCGCCGGAGCTGGACGGGCCCGACAGCAGCAGGCGCAAGGGTCTGCGGCGCACGTCGGCGAACCCGGGAGACCGGTCCAACGCGACGCTGAAGCCGAGGTGTCGGGTGTAGAAGTCGAGGGCCGCCGCGACGTCGTCGACGACGTAGCGGACGCTCGCGAGCTGGTCGGTGATGGGGACCTCCCGGGTTCAGGTGAGGGTGGGGAGCAGGTGGAGGACGCGCCGCTCGATCTCGCTGACCACCTCCTCGAACGCGGCGCGGGTCGGACCGGACGGGTCGGCCGCCGGGTCGGGGATGCTCCAGTGCGACCGGTGGGGGTGGTCCGCCAGGCCGTGCCAGTTCTCCCGGGCCCGGTCACACAGGGTGATGACCCGGTCGAACCGGCGACCGGCGAGGGACTCCACCGAGCGGGGACGCTGTCCCGACAGGTCGACCCCCAGCCGTTCGTGGACGACGCTCACCGCGCACGGGTGGATCCCCGGCTTGGGGGAGACCCCGGCACTGAGGGCGGTGACCCCGGGGACGGCCCGGTGCCGGACCACGGCCTCGGCCACGGGGGAGCGCGCGCTGTTGCCGGTGCACACGAACAGGACCGAGACGCCCCGCGCACGTCGCGTAGGACGAGGCTCCGGGTCGCGCAGCGCGGGGTGGAGCGCGTCGGCGACCTCGGCCAGCGCCGTGCGGAACCGGTCGAGGTCGAGGTGGTAGTAGGTGTCGCGGGCGTCGTGGCTGCTGCGCCGGGCGCCGACCAGGCCGGCCTTCCGCAGCAGGCCGACGTGGTAGGAGACCAGGCTCTGCGGCTCGTCGACGGCGGCGGACAGCTCCCGGACCCGCTGGTCGCTCCCGGCCAGCTGACGCAGGAGCGACCAGCGCAGCGGATGCCCGGCCAGCCGGAGCAGCTCCGGAGAGGCGTCGGGACGAGGACTGGCCATCTCCGGAAAATACATCAAAACAGTTTGATCGGATACCCGGTCGCGGCCCGCGACGGCGTCCGCGCGAATTACCGTCGTGTAGTTCAATCTTCACTCTTGTCACACCAGTCACGGCTCGCGCATGCTGGTCCGGTCCGAACCGGAGGAGTCCCTCGTGCGCCGCTCTGCCCTCGCCCTCATCACCGTCCTGGCCCTGGCCGTCACCCCGACCGCTGTCGCCGCGGACGACGTCGAGGGCACCGCGGTCGTCCCGCGGACCACCGACGACGGCTCCGCGGACACCCGCGCCCCGGCCGCCGAGCCGGCGACACCCGTCATCGACGTCGCCCCGGATGACCTGGCCGGTGACGTCAGGCAGCAGGACCAGCGGTTCGGCTTCCTCGACGCCGACGACGAGTTGCTCGTCGGGGCCCGGGTCGAGGTGGAGCCCGGGACCACCGCACTGCCCGCCCCGCAGCCGGGCGCCGAGGTCTACACCCGCCCCGCCGACGGCGTCTTCAAGGTCCGTGGCGGCGGGTTCGGCCACGGCATCGGCATGTCGCAGTACGGCGCGGACGGGGCCGGCAAGGCCGGGCTCAGCCACGCCCAGATCCTGGCGCACTACTACCCGGGCACCACGCTGGAGACCCGGACGACCGGCAACATCCGGATCGGCATCACCATCGACAACGACGGCGTCACCCGGGTCGACCACCGCCCCGGCCTGGTCGTCAGCCGCACCCCCGGCGCCGCGGCATACCAGCTGCCCTCCGGCTTCACCCAGTGGCGGGTGCGCGCCACCAACGCGACCGCCGAGGGCTGCGTGCTCGAGGGCCGCGACGCCAACGCCGTGTGGCGGACCGCCTGGCCGGCCGGGATGCCGCAGTCCTGCCCCGTGTCGTTCCGCTCGCCCACCGAGGGCACCGTGGACCTCTACCTGCCGAACGGCCAGCGCCGGGTCTACCGGGGCGCGATCACCGCGACCTTCCGCGGGACGACCAGCCTGGCCACCGTCAACCACCTGCCGATGCAGCACTACCTGCGCTCGGTGGTCATGGCCGAGATGCCGGTCTCGTTCCACGCCGAGGCCCTCAAGGCGCAGGCGGTCGCGGCCCGCACCTACGCGCTGCGCGGCAGCAACGGCACCACCTACTACGACACCTGCGACACGACCGCCTGCCAGGCCTATCGCGGCCGGGGGGTGCGCAACGCCGACGGCAGCATCACGTCATACGAGCACACCAACGCGACCAACGCGGTCAACGCGACCAACGGCCAGGTGCTGACGTTCCTCTTCGACAACGGCACACGCGGGCTCGCCACCACCATGTACTCCTCCTCCAACGGTGGGCACAGCGCCCAGGGCGGGGCCGGGCACCACTACCTCAAGGCCAAGCCGGACCCGTATGACGCGGTGGCCGGCAACGCGCGCGCCTCCTGGGACGCGCAGCTGCCGGCGAGCAAGCTGGAGGCCCGCTACGGCATCCACCGGGTGGAGCGGATCCAGATCCTGCGCCGCGACGGGCACGGCCAGTGGGGCGGCCGGGTGCTCGACGCCCGCGTCGAGGGCTACACCGCCAGCGGCACCTACACCTGGGCCACCGCCACCGGCAGCGGGCTGCAGCTGGCCAATCCGTGGCCGGCCAACGCCAACGGCCTGTCGTCGAACTACTTCACGATCGTCCAGGGCGGCACCCGCACGCCCAGCCGCATCGCCGGCGCCGACCGCTACGCCACCGCCGCCGAGGTCAGCCGCGCCTGGGGGGCCGGCACGAGCGTGGTGTACGTCGTCAACGGCACCGACTACCCCGACGCGCTCGCCGCCGCGGCGCGGGCCGGGGTGTACGACGCGCCCGTCCTGCTGACCCGGAAGGACGGGCTGCCGGGCCCGACGAAGTCTGCGCTGTCCCGGCTGCGCCCGGTCCGGGCAGTCATCGTCGGTGGGACCGGCTCGGTGTCGACCGCCGTGGAGAACGCGGTGCGCGGCTACACCTCCAGCGGTGACGTGCAGCGGGTCGGCGGGTCCGACCGCTACGAGACGGCCGCGCTGCTCGCCTCCTACTACGCCACGGGCCGGCCGCGGGTCTACCTGGCCAGCGGCGAGAACTTCCCGGACGCCCTGTCCGGCGCGGCGCTCGCCGGGCACCAGCAGGTGCCGCTGCTCCTGTCCCGTCGGAACAGCCTCGACCCCGCGACGATCGCCCAGCTGCAGCGCATCCGGCCCGGTGAGGTCGTCGTGCTCGGCGGGCCCGTGGCCGTCTCGGACGCGGTCGCGCGGCAGGCGGCGAGCTACACGACGAGCGGGACGTTCCGCCGGCTCGCCGGTGCCGACCGCTGGGCGACGATGCGCCAGGTGGCGGCCCAGTTCCCGGCCGGGACCACGCCCGCCTACGTCGCCTCGGGGCAGGACTTCCCGGACGCCCTCGTCGGCGCCGCGCTGGCGGGCGGCCTGCGCGGCGTCCCGATCGTGCTCACCGCCAACACCCGCGTGCCGGGGTCGACGGGCGCCGCCCTGAACCGGCAGAGCCCGCAGTCGATGTTCGTCCTCGGCGGGTCCGGTGTGGTCACGAACTCGACGCTGAACCAGCTGGCGGCCTACCTGCGCTGACCCGGCGCGCGCCGCCGGGAGCGTGGCAGGGCAGCCTCCCGGGGTGTGGGAGGCTCTGAACCATGAGCGACACGACGGTGACCCCGGGAGCGCCGGGCTCGGGCCTGGACGAGGGGAAGCGCAGCCGGCTGGTCGAGACCGCCGGCATCGACATCATCAGCGAGAGCGAGCGCACCGCGAAACCGGCCGACCTGTTCTGGCCCTGGTTCGCCGCGAACGTCTCGGTGTTCGGCATCAGCTACGCGGCCTTTGTCTACGGCTTCGGGATCTCCTTCCTCCAGGCGCTGCTCGTCACGGTCGTGGGGATCACCGTGTCGTTCCTGCTGTGCGGCATCATCGCGATCGCCGGCAAGCGCGGCTCGGCCCCGACGATGATCCTGTCCCGCTCGGCCTTCGGGGTGACCGGGCAGAAGGTCCCCGGCGTCGTGTCCTGGCTGGTCTCGATCGGCTGGGAGACGTTCCTGGCGATCATGGCGACGCTGGCCACGGCGACCGTCTTCGCCCAGCTCGGCTGGTCCAGCGGAACGACGACCAAGGTCGTCGCCTGCGCGGTCATCGCCGCGCTCATCGTGCTGGCGTCGGTCGCCGGCTACCACACGATCATGCGGCTGCAGTCGGTGCTCACCTGGCTCACCGGGGCGATCACGATCATCTACATCGCGCTGACCTTCCGGGACATCGACCTCGGGGCGGTCGGCGAGATGCCGGCGGGCGACCCGCAGGCGGTCGTGGGGGCGCTGGTCATGCTGATGACCGGGTTCGGCCTGGGCTGGATCAACATCGCCGCCGACTGGTCGCGCTACCAGCGCCGGGACGCCTCCGGGGCCAGGATCGCGTTCTGGAACACCTTCGGCGGCGCGCTCGCACCGGTCCTGCTCGTGGTCTACGGCCTGATGCTGGCCGGCTCCAACCCCGACCTCATCGACGGGATCGCCGCGGACCCGATCGGCACCCTCGCCACGATCCTGCCGAACTGGTTCCTCGTGCCCTTCCTCGTCGCCGCCGTCCTGGCCCTGGTCAGCGGCGCGGTCCTGGGCATCTACTCCTCGGGCCTGACCCTGCTGAGCCTGGGCGTCGACATCCCGCGGCCGGCGGCGGCGTTCATCGACGGGATGATCCTCACCGCCGGCACCGTCTACGTGGTGTTCTTCGCCGAGGACTTCCTGGGGCCGTTCCAGAGCTTCCTCATCACCCTCGGCGTCCCGCTCGCGGTCTGGGCCGGGATCATGATCGCCGACATCGTGCTGCGCCGCCGCGACTACGACGAGCAGGCGCTGTTCGACCGGCGCGGCCGCTACGGCACCTGGAACGTGTCCTCGCTGGTGCTCATGGTCGTCGGCACGGTGGTCGGCTGGGGCCTGGTGGTCAACAACTTCGCCGCGGAGGCGGCCTGGAACAACTGGCAGGGCTACCTGATCGAGCCGCTCGGGCTGGGCACCTACGTCGACGACCCGGTCGCCCCGTACTGGGAGGGCAACTGGCCCTACGCCAACCTCGGCGTCTTCGCCGCCCTGCTCATCGGCTTCCTGGGATACCTGGTCCTGCAGCGCGCCGCCGTCCGCCGACAGGAGGCCTCGACGCCCCTGGCACCCGGGCGTGAGCCCTCCGGCACCCCGACCGGGGGCGAGCCCGTATGACGGTCGCCACCGACACCGGACCGGTGCGGCCGGGGTCGGTCGACGCCTGGCTCGTCGTCATCGACGCCCAGCACGTCTTCGCCGACCCGACGTCGGAGTGGGCCTGCCCCGACTTCGCGGACATCATCGACCCGGTGCGCAGGCTGGCGGCCGCGTTCGGCGACCGCGTGGTCCTGACCCGGTGGGTCCCGCCGGCGGAGAAGAAGGGGTCCTGGATCCCCTACTTCCACGCCTTCCCGTTCGCCGACCGCCCGGCCGACGACCCGCTCTGGCAGCTGGTCCCCGAGGTGGCCGAGCTCGGGGCGCCGCACGTCATCGACGAGCCGACGTTCGGCAAGTGGGGCGCCAAGCTGCGCGAGGTGACCGGCGAATACCCGCAGCTGGTCCTCGCCGGGGTGGCTACCGACTGCTGCGTCCTGGCCACCGCGCTCCCGGCCGCGGACGCCGGCGCGACGGTGACGATCGTGACCGATGCCTGCGCGGGGTCGAACGACCAGAACCACCAGCGGGCGCTGGACGCGATGACGCTGTTCGCACCCCAGATCGTGCTGCGCCGCGTCGACGACGTCCTCGGCGGCTGACCCACGGCATACGACGAAGCGACCACCTCCGTCAGGTGACGATCCGACGAAGGTGGTCGCTGTCTCGGGGTGCGCCCCTGTGGCTCAGGCACGGGTTCCCTCAACCCCCGCCTGAGCCACCCCCTCTCTCGCGCGCCCCCGGACCGGATCCGGCACCACCCCGCAGGCACAGCGGGTGGTGCGCGGTGGACCCGGCCAGGCCGACGAGCAGGCGGCTCCCAGGCACACGGAGCCAGCCGTCGCCGGACACCATCACGGTCGCCCGGACGCCCGGATCCGTCGCACGGCGCAGGCGGCGCAGCTCGACGTGTTCCACGGGCGTTCTCCTCCAGGCAGGGAAGCGGTGTCACCAGCACAAGAGCGGGCACCCCGGGTCCTGATACATCCCCTGCCGAAGAGTTTTCGGCGCCCCACGCCCGCCCCTCGACTCACGCCCCTCGCCCACGCCCCCGTTCCCGCGCCTCCGCCCCGTTCCCGCGCCCCTGCTCCCGCCCCGCGACCCGCGCCGGTCACATTTCGCGCACGTGCGCAGGAGAGCACCCGGTTCTCGCCGATCCGGCCTGCCCGATCGCGCACGTGCGCGGTTCGGGTGTGTGGGGTGTCGGGGCAGGGCGGGTCGGCGCCTCAGCGGGAGCGGACCACGAGCGTGGCGAGCAGGGCGCGGCCGTAGGCCTGCTCGGGGTCGGGATCGACCTCGCGGTGCTCGCGCGCACCTGCCCGGGTCACCACGACGTAGTCCTCACCGTCCCGCTCGAGCCGGACGAACGCGTCGCCCAGCGCCTCGCGCAGCTGGTCCTCGCGGGGCAGCCACAGCGCCCGGTCGAGGTCGACCGAGTCGAGGGCCCACTCGACCGTGCCGTTGAACCCGATCACCGGGCCCTCGACGAACTGGTGCACCTCCACCGTCATGTCCGCCAGGTAGAAGACGTCCTCCTCCATCCCTGGCGACATGATGAGGAACCGGTCGCCGGGTCGCGGCGTCCAGCGCAGGCCCGCCAGCCGCAGCTCCCGGGCCAGGGCAGGGCTGATCATGACCCCAGTCTGCCCCGGTGGCGGGCCGATAGGGTCCGCGGAGGACACTGGGATTGTCCGAGCCTGGAGGTCAGTGGTGTCTGTCGACCCGGAGCCCACCGGCACGTATGCCGGTCCCGATCCCTCCGCGGGCACCTCACCGCCGCCCTGGGCCGTGCCCGCGGAGCAGGTCGCCGCGGCCCTGGGCACGGACCCGGAGAACGGGCTGTCCGAGGAGGAGGCCGCCCGCCGCCTGGCCGAGCACGGGCCGAACGAGCTGCGCTCCGTCCCGCCGGTGCCGCTGTGGCGCAAGGTCCTGGCGCAGTTCCAGGACCCCCTGATCTACCTGCTGCTCGCCGCCGTCGTCATCTCGGTCGTGGCGTGGGCGGTCGAGGGGGCCGAGGGGCTGCCGGTCGACGCGATCGTCATCACCGTGGTGCTGCTCCTCAACGGGACGATCGGGCTGGTGCAGGAGTCCCGCGCGGACACCGCCGTGGCCGCGCTCAAGAAGATGACCACGGCCACGTCCACGGTCATCCGCGACGGGCGCCAGCGGCCGGTGCCGTCGGCCGAGCTCGTCCCAGGCGACCTGCTGGTCCTGGCCGAGGGCGACGCGGTCGGTGCGGACGCGCGGCTCGTGCACGCGACCGGACTGAGGGTGTCGGAGGCGGCGTTGACCGGGGAGAGCGCCCCGGTGACCAAGGACCTGCCGCCGCTGGAGCCGGACGTGGCGCTGGGGGACCGGGTCAACATGGTCTTCAAGGGCACCGCCGTCGTGCAGGGCACCGGCCGGGCCGTGGTGTCCGGCACCGGGATGGGCACCGAGATGGGCTCCATCGCCGAGCTGCTGGACAGCACCGTCGAGGACCCCAGCCCGCTGCAGCGCGAGATCGCCGTGGTGTCGAGGTTCCTCGGGATCACGGTCGTCGTCATCGCGGTCGTGGTCATGACGGTGACCGCGCTCGTCAACGAGGTCTCGACACTGCAGGACCTGGTCACCGTGCTGCTGCTCGGCGTCTCCCTGGCGGTGGCCGCGGTGCCCGAGGGGCTTCCGGCGATCCTGTCGGTCGTCCTGGCGATCGGGGTGCAGCAGATGGCCCGCCGCAACGCGATCGTCAAGAAGCTGCACTCGGTCGAGACGCTCGGCTCGGCCTCGGTCATCGCCTCCGACAAGACCGGCACGCTGACCCGCAACGAGATGACGATCGAGCGGATCGTCACGGCCTCGGGCGAGGTGCGGCTCACCGGCACCGGGTACCGCCCCGAGGGGGAGGCGCTCGTCGACGGCCGCCCGCTCGCCGAGGCCGACCCGGCGCTGGTCACCGAGGCCCGGATGGTCATCGCCGGCGGCTGCCTGGCCAACGACGCCCGGATCGACGAGGTCGACGGCGAGATCGTGGTGCAGGGCGACCCGACCGAGGCGGCGTTCCTCGCGGCCGCGCCGAAGCTCCCCGGGGCGCCGGACACGGTGCGCCGCTACCGCCGCTGCGGGGAGGTGCCGTTCACCTCCGAGCGCAAGATGATGTCGACCCTCCAGGAGCGGCAGGACGACCACCAGCTGCGCCTGGTGACCAAGGGCGCCCCCGACGTGCTGCTCGCGCGGTGCACCGGTCTGCAGGTCGGCGACGAGATCGTCGAGCTCACCCCGGCGCGGCGCCAGCAGGTGCTCGAAGCGGTCGAACGCCTCTCCGCCCAGGCCTTCCGCACCCTCGGCGTCGCCTACCGGCAGCTCGACGACCCCGGCACCCCGGCCGACGAGTCCACCGAGCACGACCTCGTCTACGTCGGGACGGTGGGGATCATCGACCCACCCCGGCCCGAGGCGGCGAGAGCCGTCGCGGAGGCGAAGCGGGCCGGCATACGGGTCCTCATGATCACCGGCGACCACCCGGGCACGGCGGCGCGCATCGCCGCGGACCTCGGCATCGCCGAGGAGGGCGACCCCGCCGTGTCCGGGCGGCAGCTCGACGAGCTCGGGCCGGACGAGCTGGCCGAGGTCGCCCGGCGTGCGTCCGTCTACGCCCGGGTCGCCCCCCAGCACAAGCTGGGCATCGTCGACGCGCTCCAGGCCGACGGCCACGTCGTGGCGATGACCGGCGACGGCGTCAACGATGCCCCGGCCCTGAAGTCCGCGGACATCGGCATCGCCATGGGCATCACCGGCACCGAGGTCACCAAGCAGGCCGCGCGGATGATCCTGGCCGACGACAACTTCGCCACGATCGTCGCGGCGGTCCGGCAGGGCCGGACGATCTTCGAGAACATCAAGAAGTTCCTGCGCTACCTGCTGTCCTCGAACATGGGCGAGGTCGCGACCGTCTTCCTCGGGGTCGTCCTCGCCGGCGTCATCGGGCTCACCGGCGCCTCCGACGACGGGATCGTCGTGCCGCTGCTGGCCACCCAGATCCTGTGGATCAACCTCGTCACCGACTCCACCCCGGCGCTCGCCATGGGCGTGGACCCCGAGGTCGACGACGTCATGGCCCGCCGGCCGCGCAAGCCCACCGAGCGGATCATCGACCGGCGGATGTGGACCGGCATCCTGTCGATCGGCCTGGTCATGGGCCTGCTGACGCTGCTGACCATCGACATCTTCCTGCCCGGGGGGCTGGTCGAGGGCGGCGACTCGCTCGAGGTGGCCCGCACCGCCGGGTTCACCACCCTGGTGCTCGCCCAGCTGTTCAACGCGTTCAACTCCCGCTCCGAGACCACCAGCGCGTTCCACCGCGTCTTCGACAACCGGTGGCTCTGGGGCGCGGCGCTCCTCGGCGCGGCGCTGCAGGTCGCCGTCGTGCACGTGCCGTTCCTCCAGGTGGCCTTCGGCACCGCGACCCTCGACCTGCGGCACTGGCTGGTGTGCGTGGCCATGGCCTCGGGCGTGCTGTGGTTCGACGAGGCACGCAAGGTCGTCCTGCGCCGACACGGCTGACATGCTGGGACGATGTCGCCCGACGAGATCATCGAGACGTCCCTCTCCTACCTGCAGCGCGCGCGGGAGGCCCTGGTCTGGAAGGTCGAGGGCCTGAGCCCGTATGACGCGCGCCGGCCGATGACCCCGACCGGCACCAACCTGCTGGGTCTGGTCAAGCACGTGGCGATCGTCGAGCACGGCTACCTCGGCCTCCTGCTCGGCAGCGGGATCGACCTGCCGGAGGGCTGGGAGGACGAGGAGCCGCCGAACGTCGACATGTGGGTGCGGGCCGACCAGCCGGCCGAGCTCGTCCTCGACACCTACCGGAGGGTCTGGGCCAACTCCGACGAGACGGTGCGCCGGCTCGGTCCGGACGCCACCACCGAGGTGCCCTGGTGGCCGGAGGACCGGCGGACGGTGTCGGTCGCCCTGCTGCTCACGCACGTGATCGCCGAGACCAACCGGCACGGCGGCCACGCGGACATCGTCCGGGAGATGGTCGACGGCGCGACGGGCCTGTCCCCGCGGAACTCGAACCTCCCCGAGGGGGACGAGGCGTGGTGGCGCGCCTACCACCAGCAGGTGGAGGAGCAGGCCCGGGCCGCCCAGCGGTAGCCGACCGACGCGAAGGAGCGAACGCATGACAGTGCCCGATCTCGCCCCGCTCGTCTCCGCTTTCGCCGAGGGCCAGGTGGTCGTGGACCCGGAGCGCATGGACGGGTACCGGTGGGACCGGGCACACGACCCGGGCGCCGGGGTCCCGCTCGCCGTCGTCCGTGCCGAGGGCACCGCCGACGTCCAGGCGGCGGTCCGGTTCGCCGCCGAGCACGGCATCCCGGTCGTCCCGCGCGGCGCCGGCTCCGGCCTGTCCGGCGGGTCCTCCGCGGTCGACGGGTGCATCGTCGTCTCGACCGAGCGGATGCGGCGCATCGAGATCGACCCGCTGACCCGGACCGCCGTCGTGGAGCCGGGGCTGTACAACGCCGAGGTCAAGGCCGCGGCCGCCGAGCACGGCCTGTGGTACCCGCCCGACCCCTCGTCCTACGAGTTCTGCAGCATCGGCGGCAACCTGGCGACCAACGCCGGCGGGCTGTGCTGCGTGAAGTACGGCGTGACCACGGACTACGTCCTGGGCCTCACCGTGGTGCTCGCCGACGGCACCGCGGTCGAGCTCGGCGGACCGCGCCTGAAGGACGTGGCCGGCCTGCCGCTGACGAAGCTCTTCGTCGGCAGCGAGGGCACCCTCGGCATCATCACCCGTGCGGTGCTGCGGCTGCTGCCGGCGCAGCGGCCACCCGCCACGCTCGTCACGACGTTCGCCTCCCTCCGCGACGCGACCCGGGCGGTCCTCGCGATGACCCGGACCATGCGGCCGTCGATGCTCGAGTTCATGGACCGGGTCGCGATCAATGCCGTCGAGGACCTGACCCGGATGGGGCTGGACCGCACCGCGGAGGCGATGCTCGTGGTCCAGTCCGACGAGCCGCGCCAGCAAGCGGCCGAGGAGATCGACCAGCTGGCCGCGATCTGCCGGGACCACCGCGCGACCGAGGTGTTCACCACCGACGACCCGGACGAGGGCGAGGCGTTCGTCGCCGCGCGGCGGGCCGCGATCCCCGCGCTGGAGAAGGTGGGCCCGCTGCTCCTCGAGGACGTCGGCGTCCCGCTGCCGCAGCTCGCCGCCCTCGTCGAGGGGATCGAGGGCATCGCCACCCGCCACGACGTGACCGTCTCCGTCATCGCGCACGCCGGCGACGGCAACACCCACCCGCTGATCGTCACCGACCCCACGGACGCCGCGCTGATGGCGCGGGCCGAGCGCGCCTACGACGAGATCATGCGGCTCGCGGTGGCTCTCGGCGGCACCATCACCGGCGAGCACGGTGTCGGCCGGCTCAAGCGACCGTGGCTGGCCGACTACCTGGGCCCCGACGTGCACGCCCTCAACCAGCGGATCAAGGCCGCCCTCGACCCGATGGGCATCCTCAATCCCGGGGCCGGGATCTGACGACCGGCGCACGCCTGTGCGACCGGTGCACGGGAAACGCGCTCTGGGTCGCTGTTCGTATGCCGTCCCAGCCCGCACTTCCGTACTGCGGGCGGCGCCGTGGTGCGGCAAACCGGTGGAGCCGACCGACTCCCGCCGCGTACGGTCCACCCGTGACCGAGAGCACCGAGCCCCAGCACCCCGACGTCCGGACGCGCCTGCGCACCGGCCTGCGCGAGGCGATGCGGGCCCGGGACGCCGCGACCGTCTCCGCGATCCGCTCGGCCCTCGCCGCACTCGACAACGCCGAGGCCGTCCCCGTCGTCGGCCACAACGCGGTGTCCGCCGAGGGCGCGCACGTGGCCTCGGCCGCGATCGGTGTGGGTGCCGCCGAGGCCGAGCGGGCGGAGCTCAGCGACGCCGAGGTCGCCGACATCCTGCAGCGCGAGGTCGACGAGCGCAGGACGGCGGCCCGGGAGTACTCCGACGCCGGCAGGGCGGAGGCCGCGGAGCGGCTCGAGGCAGAAGCGGCTGCGCTCGCGCGCTACGTCGTCAGGTGACGGGGATTCGGGACACCCGGATCCAGGTCCCCGTGAGGTCGTGGAGCTCGCACGCGGCACCCCACGTGCCAGCGACCTCCAGGGTCCTCGACAGCGGCGGCAGCGACCCGGCGCCGACGTGCATCAGCGGGTCGACGAGGTCCACCTGCGAGCCCGGCTCGCAACCGATCGAATCGATCGAGCTGGTCAGGCGGAGATCCCCGTTTCCGAGGAGGGTGAGGCTGCCCTCGTCGTCGGGGTCGTGGAAGAGGCCACCGTCGTCGTCCAGCCGGTAGGTGGCGCGCCCCGCGGAGGTGTCGAACTCCACCAGGAGCGTCACGCCGGTGCCCTGCCGCAGGTAGACCCCACGCAGCGAACCGGCCCACTCCACCGTGCGGATCTCCACGTCCTGGCCAGACCAGGCGAGCGCGGCACCGGCGTCGGACGCGGGGGAGAGACGGGTCAAGGTGAACTCCTCCCCGACGGTGACCGGGCAGCGTTCGACACGGACGGGGTCGAGGACGACGCGGCCACCGGGCACCAGAGCCACCTCGAAGTCGCAGAGCTCCTCGGGCAGCCGGAGCCGGTGCCCGTCGAGGGTGAAGGGGACGGAGCGGCCCGGGTTCGTGGGGTCCAGGCCCGGGTTGCGGGCCGTGAACGTGCCGTCGGCGGAGAGGGCCCACAGCCACCCGCTGTCGTGGGGGACCATCCAGAGCCCGGCCAGGTTCTCGGCCGTGGGGGACAGCGGCTGGGCCGGCGCCGGGACCGCTGCGAGGTCCTGGTCCGGTGACCCCGCTCCTCGCTCGCCCAGGAGCTGGGCGAGGATCAAGGCGGCGGCGCTCGCAGACGCCAACCCGCCGACCGCGGCCACGGTGAACCGGACCCGTCGCCGTGCCAGGGCGGCACGGCGACGGTGGTAGCGGTGCTCCGCGTGCAGGAAGTCGGCACGGGTCACCTCGAGGTCGGTGACGCAGCGGCGCAGGAGCTCCCGCAGCAGGTTCTCGTCCAGCCGCAGTCGCGGGGGGCCGGGCCGGAACGGGAGGCGGGGACGACTCACGAGACCCGGATCCAGGTCCCGGCGAGGTCCTCGTGGAGGGCGCACCCGGGCTCGCCGGAGCCGGACCACTCCAGCACGCGGTCGAGCACCGGGAAGGGTTCCGGGCCCGCGCGCAGCACCGGGGTCGCGACGACGGTCACGGACCCTGCGGCGCACCCCACGGAGTCGACCGAGCTGGTGAGGACCAGGGAGCCGTCCTCGGCCAGGCGGAGGGTCCCCTCGTCGTCCGGGGCGTGCAGCAGTCCTCCGTCGTCGTCCAGCCGGTAGGTGGCCCAGTCGTCTGCCTCGGCGTGCGCGACCAGGAGCACGCGGCCGGTGCCCTCCTGGAGGTAGACCCCCTGGAGCGACCCGATCCAGCCCACGGGCTCGCTCCTGACCTCCACCGCCTCCGGCCAGGACATCGCCGCGCCGACGTCGGAGACCGGGGAGAGGCGCGGCAGGGTGATGCTCTCGCCGACCGCGAACGGACAGTCGTGGACCCGCGTGGCGGTCAGGGTGAGCAGGCCGTTCTCCCACAGCTCCGCGTCGAAGTCGCACATCTCGTCCGGGAGGACGATCGTCGAGCCCCGGATGCTCATCGGGACGTCGGACACCTGGTTGTCGGGCTGCACACCGGGGTTCTGCGCCTCGAAGGTGCCCTCGGTGGTGAAGGCCCACAGCCAGCCGTCGTTGTGGGGCACCAGGTACAGCCCGGCGAGGTTCTCCAGGGTGAGCGGCAGCTGACCCTCGCGCACGGCCGGCCCCACGCGCTCGGCGGGCACGACCTCCGGCTCGCCCAGGGCCTGCGTGAGCAGCACGCCCCCACCGACCGCGACCACCGCGGCCGCCGCGATCCCCGCGGTTACCCGGGTCCGCCGGAGGCGGTCCAGGTCGTCTCGGCGGCGCCGGAACCGGTGCACCGCGTGGTGCAGCTCGGCGTCGGTCACCTCGATCTCCGTGTCGCCACGGTGCAGGATCTCCCGCAGCAGCGGCTCGTTCATCGAACACCCTCCAGTCGTGCGGACAGCGTCTCCCGCGCGCGGTGCGCGTGACGCTTGACGGACCCCGTCGTCATACCGAGGAGGTGGGCGGTCTCGGCCTCGCTGAGGTCGAGGTAGTCGCGGCACACGATGACCTCCCGCTGCCGGGTCGGCAGCTCGCGCACCGCGGCGGCGAGGCTGCCGGCCTGGTCCTGGCGGATGGCCGCCTCGCTGCTCGGGTCCGGCCGGCCGATCTCGGACACGGTCCGGCGCCCGCGATCGCGCACCAGCTGACGGATCACCGTGCGGGACCCGAGGATCACCGCGGAGCGCAGGTAGGGCAGCGGCGCGGAGTGGCGGCGCATGCCGGACCAGTGGCGGTACAGCGAGCAGAACGCCTCCATGACCACGTCCTCGGCGGCGCAGCGGTCGCCGACGATGCAGTAGGCCAGCCGGAGCAGGCCGGCGTACTCGGCGTGGAACAGCTCCTCGACGACCTCGTCCCGGGAGCGGCCCTCGACGGCCGGGGCCGTGGTGAAGGGGAGCAGATCGCTCTCGTCGATCCCGGCCATCGCCGTCACCGCCTTCTCCGGCTGGGCGTCCATGCCCACTAGTCGCGCCGGGTCCCCTCAGGTTGACAGGCAGCGAGGGGCCACCGAAAGATCCCCGGGTGATCTGGGTCGGACTGGCGCTGCTGCTCCTGGGTGCCGCGGCGGCACGCCGGGAGCCCCGTCGGCCGGCCAACGGGGTCCTCATGGTCCTCGGTGTCGTCCTCGTCGCCGGCGAGCTGCTCGGGCGGACGCTGCGAGGGGTCCAGACGGTCTTCGACCCGATGGCGGCGGCGTGGCTGCTGCTCGGCCTCGCCGTCGCGGTCCTGCTGCTGGTGCTCGTGCTGGCCCTGTTCTGCGTCTACAACGGCGTCGTCATGCTCCGGCGGGAGCGCCGCGCCCCGGCGCACCTGCTCTCGCTCGTCGCGGGCGTGGGCCTCCTGGTCCTGGTCGCGGCAGGCGTCACGACCGTGCTGACCAGCAACCCCTGGGAGGCGGTGGTGCTGCTGCTGGCCCTGCCGGTGGGTGGCTACCTGGGCCTGCTGTTCTGCGCCTTCGTCCTCTACTCGGCCCTCTACGCCCGTATGGCGCGCGCTCGCCTCGGCGACGTGGCCGCGGTCATCGTCCTCGGGGCCGGACTGGCCGGCGACCGGGTCACGCCGCTGCTCGCGAGCCGCCTCGCGCTGGGGGAGCGGATCTACCGCAGGGCCAGTGCCACCCGGCCGGTCCGCATCGTCACCTCCGGTGGTCAGGGGCCGGGCGAGACGGTGCCGGAGGCGGTCGCGATGAGGCGCTGGCTCGTCGAGCGCGGCGTTCCCGAGGGCGACGTGCTCACCGAGGACCGCTCGACGACGACCCGGGAGAACCTGCTGCTGTCACAGCAGGTCCTCGACCGGGCCGGCGTCGAGGGGCCGGTCGTGGCGGTCTCCAGCGACTACCACGCGATGCGCGCGGCCACGCTCATGCGCGGTCTCGGCATCGAGGGGCACGCGGTCGGCGCCCGCACCGCCCGTTACTACTGGCCCTCGGCGGTGATCCGCGAGTACGTCGCGTGGCTGCGCGACCACCTGGTGGCCCACCTGGTCGTGGTGGGCCTGCTGCTCACGCCGCTGCTCCTGTTCGCGGTGTTCGCGCTCGGTCGCGTCGTCACGGGACGATGACCGCGCGTCCGCGCAGCTCGCCGGCGTGCAGCCTGCGGTAGGCCTCGGGCGCGTCGTCGAGCGAGAACACCTCGGTCTCCACGGTGATCGCCCCGCTGCGGGCCAGGGCCAGCACCTCGTAGAGCTCCGGCAGCGAGCCCCAGTAGGGGGCACGGGTCGAGGACTCCCACGGCCGGTCGAGCATGCCGGAGGGCAGGGTGCCGCTGCCGACGCCGACGATGACCTGGTCGCCGCCGACCCGGAGCATCGCGTGGCCGAGGTCCAGCGTCGGTTGCTCGCCGACCATGTCGAAGACGGCGTGGGCACCGAGCCCGCCGGTGAGCTTCCGGACCTCCTCGACGGCGTTCTCGTCGGACCGGAACGCGTGGTGGGCGCCGACCTCCTTGGCCAGCTCCAGCTTCGCGTCGGACAGGTCGAGGGCGACGACCGTGGCCGGGCTCATCGCCCGCAGGATCTGGATCCCGACGTGCCCGAGCCCGCCGGCGCCGATGACCACCGCCACCGACCCCGGGACCAGCTTGGGCAGGGAGGCCTTGATCGCGTGGTACGGCGTGAGGCCGGCGTCCGTGAGCGAGACGTTCTTCACCGGGTCCAGGCCCTCCAGCGGCACCAGGTGCCGGGCGCGGTCGACGATGAGGTACTCCGCCATCGCCCCGGGCGCGCCGAGCCCCGGCGGCTTGATCCCGAGCCGGGCGGCGTTCTCGCAGTAGTTCTCCTGGCCCTGGGCGCACAGGTAGCAGGCGCCGCACCCCCACGGCCCGTAGACCGCGACCGGGGTGCCGACCTCGAGGCCCGCGACGCCCTCACCGAGCTGGTCGACGACGCCGGCTCCCTCGTGTCCGAGCGTCAGCGGCAACCCGTACCCGCCGGCCTCGTAGGCCTCGGCGGGCAGACCCATGAGGAAGGCGTCGGAGTGGCACACCCCGGCGGCCGTCACCTTGATCCTGACCTGTCCTGGGCCGGGGGTGGGAGTCTCGACCTCCACCACCTCCGGGCCCGCGCCGATTGTCCTGTACTGCAACGCCTTCATGGCGCTCTCCTCCCGACGCAGGGTGATGGATCCACGGTCCCACAGGGCCCCGGTGACGCGGGCACCGGGGTCCCCTGTCGTCATACGGGACAATGGCGGGGATGACGACCACGGCCTCCCTGTCCGACCTGCTCCCGCCGTCGGCCGCGGAGGCGGACCCCGACGCCCTGTATGACGCGTTCACCCGCTGGGCGTCCGACCAGGGGACCCCGCTCTACCCCCACCAGGACGAGGCGATCATCGACCTGTACGGCGGGGCGAACGTCATCCTGGCCACGCCGACCGGGTCCGGGAAGTCGATGGTGGCGACGGCGGCCCACTTCCTGGCGCTGGCCGAGGACCGGGTGAGCTTCTACACCGCCCCGATCAAGGCCCTGGTGAGCGAGAAGTTCTTCGCGCTGTGCGCCCTCTTCGGCGCCGACAACGTCGGGATGATCACCGGCGACGCCTCGGTCAACGCCGACGCCCCGATCATCTGCTGCACCGCCGAGATCCTGGCCAACATCGCGCTCCGCGAGGGCGCGGGCGCCGACGTCGGCCTGGTGATCATGGACGAGTTCCACTTCTACGCCGAGCCGGACCGCGGCTGGGCCTGGCAGGTGCCGCTGCTGGAGCTCCCGCAGGCGCAGTTCCTGCTGATGTCGGCGACGCTCGGCGACGTCAGCCGGTTCGTCGAGGACCTGACCCGACGCACCGGGCGGCCGACCGAGGTGGTGGCGGGGTCCGAGCGGCCGGTGCCGCTGACCTTCCAGTGGGCGATGACGCCGCTGCACGAGACGATCACCGACCTGCTGGAGTGGGACCGGGCCCCGGTCTACGTCGTCCACTTCACCCAGAAGGAGGCGCTCGAGCGGGCCCAGTCGCTGCTGTCGCTGAAGCTGGCGAGCCGGGAGGACAAGGACCGGATCGCCGAGCGGATCGGCGCGTTCCGGTTCACCGCTGGGTTCGGCAGGACGCTCTCCAAGCTGGTGCGCAGCGGGATCGGGGTGCACCACGCCGGGATGCTGCCGAGGTACCGCCGGCTCGTGGAGCAGCTCGCCCAGGACGGGCTGCTCAAGGTCATCTGCGGCACCGACACGCTCGGGGTCGGCATCAACGTGCCGATCCGCACCGTGCTGTTCACCGGGCTCACCAAGTTCGACGGCACCAAGCAGCGGCTGCTGCGGGCGAGGGAGTTCCACCAGATCGCCGGGCGGGCCGGCCGGGCCGGCTACGACACCAGCGGGTACGTCGTGGTGCAGGCGCCCGAGCACGTCATCGAGAACGCCCGGGCGATGGCCAAGGCCGGCGACGACCCGAAGAAGCAGCGGAAGGTCCAGAAGCGCAAGCCGCCCGAGGGGTTCATCTCCTGGACCGAGGAGACCTTCGAGCGGCTGGTGTCCGCCGAGCCGGAGCCGCTGGTCTCCCGGATGCGGATCGACCACTCGATGATCCTCAACGTCGTCGCCCGCGAGGGCGACCCCACCAAGGCGATGTGCAAGCTCCTCCGGGACAACCACGAGGAGCCGCGCAACCAGCTCAGGCTGGCCCGGCGGGCGATCACGCTGACCCGCAGCCTGCTCGAGACCGGGGTGCTGCAGCGCCTGCCGGAGCCCGAGCCGTCGGGCCGCCAGGTGGTGCTGTCCCCCGAGGTGCAGGCGAACTTCGCGCTCAACCAGCCCCTCGCCCCGTTCGCCGTCGCGGCCCTGGAGGTGCTGGACCCGGAGGCCCCGACCTACGCGCTGGACGTGGTGTCGGTGGTGGAGAGCGTCCTGGAGGACCCCCGCCCGGTGCTCTGGGCCCAGCAGTCCAAGGCCAAGGGCGAGGCGGTCGCGCAGATGAAGGCCGACGGGCTGGACTACGACGAGCGGATGGAGCTGCTCGAGGAGGTCACCTGGCCGCAGCCGCTGGCCGACGTGCTGCACGCGGCGCTGACGATCTACCGGCAGAGCCACCCCTGGGTGAGCGAGGACGCGCTGAGCCCGAAGTCGGTGGTCCGGGACATGTACGAGCGGGCGATGAGCTTCACCGAGTTCATCAGCTACTACCAGCTGGCCCGCTCGGAGGGCATCGTGCTGCGCTACCTCACCGATGCCTACCGGACGCTGCGGCAGACGGTGCCGGACTCGGCGAAGACCGAGGAGCTGGAGGACATCATCCACTGGCTCGGCGAGACGATCCGGCAGACCGACTCCTCGCTGCTCGACGAGTGGGAGGCGCTCACCGACCCCGAGCGGGTCGCCGAGGCCGCGCGCCGTGCCGCCGAGGGTGCGCCGCTCGCTCCGCAGCGGCCGATCACCGGCAACGAGCGGGCGTTCCGGGTCATGGTGCGCAACGCCGTGTTCCGCCGGGTCGAGCTGGCCGCGCGCGACCAGTGGGAGGCGCTGGGCGAGCTGGAGGCCCAGGTCGCCGCGCTCACCGACCCACCGCGTGAGCCGCTGATGACCCGGGAGGACTGGGACGCGGCGCTGGAGGCGTACTTCGACGAGCACGACGAGATCGGGCTCGGCCCCGACGCCCGCGGCCCGACCATGCTGTCCATCTCCCCCGAGCGCGGGCCCCAGCCGGGTGTGCGCGAGGTGCCCGGTGTGCCGTCCAGCGGGCCCGCCGAGGTCCGTCTCTGGAAGGTGCGGCAGACGCTGCTCGACCCCGACGGCGACCGCGACTGGGTCATCGAGGCGGTCTGCGACCTGGACGCCTCGGACGAGGTGGGCGAGCCGGTGCTGCTCGCGACGGCGATGCGTCGTCTCTAGCCCGGCTCGCCGGGCCGCGCACCCAGATCGACCTTCACGAAGACCGGAGGCTCCCGTCTCCAGGCGTCGATGACCTGCGGGTACCGGCCGTACTTCTCGGCGAACGCGTCGATGATCGCCGGGACATCGTCGGCCGGTGCGAGTGACGCCGGTCCTCGCCGGGAGCTGTCTCCCGTGCGGATCTCGAGCCAGCCGGCGTGCAGCGCGTTCTGCAGCCAGTCGCTGCGGAGTCCAGCGCGCGCCGCGGCGTAGAAGTGCCCGGCGATGACGACGAACCAGACGCGGACCACGTGCTCGGTGCCGGAGCGCCGGCCGCGCGTCACGATCGAGCAGGTCTGACCGGTCGGTGCCGCGGTCACGCCGACCTCGGTGTCACCGTGACCCGACCGGGGCCGGCCGAACGGACCTCCCACACGCGGCCGGTGCCGACCACCTCGCTGGTGGGCCGGGGACCAGCGACGATGGCGGTGTCCTCGTCCACGGCCGTCACCGTGAGCGCCGGGTGGTCCAGGGCGACCTGAACCGCCCGGCCGAGGGTGCCGGCCTGGGCAGCGTGGACCTCGAGGACCCGGGGGACGAGCCCGAGCCCGTCGCCGAGGGCGATCTCGTCCAGGCCCTCGGACCACTCCACCGGGCAGACCGGCACGCCCCGGGCGCGGTACCCGCCGAGCAGGGCACGCTCGCCGGCGATCATCGCGCCGGCGGAGAAGCCGAGGTACGGAGTCCCGGAGGCGACCATGGCGCGCATCCCGGCGAAGTGCGGTGCGAGCGTTGAGTGGTAGACGGGCGTGGGCCCACCGCCCACGACCAGCGCGTCGAAGCGGCTGACGTCGCCCGGCCCCTCCTCGAGCGGGACGACCTCGATCCGTTCCTCGATCTCCGCCAGGAGCGCGACGTACTCCGGACCGAAGTGCTCGGCCGATCGGGCGTCCCCGGCCAGGAACAGTCCGACCCGGGAGGCACCGCGCTGCAGGCAGGCGTCGACGAACGGCCGGACGCACTCACGGTCGGTCGTCGTGTCCGGCCCACCCCCGACCAGAACCACCGTCACCAGGCTGCTCCCCTCTGTCCACGGCCACCCTAGGCGACCACGCCTTCAGGTCCGGAGCAGGAGCAGCTTCCCAGGTCAGGCCGGCGGCCTCGCGGACCTGGACGGACGCGGCTCAGGCGGGCTGCTCGTCGAGGTCGGGAGCCGTGCTCTGGGCGACGGCGTCGACGAGGGCGAGCAGCTGTGCCCCGCGCTCGGTGAGGTGGTACTCCACCGAGACCGGGACGGTGGGGTGGACGACCCGGTGGACCAGACGGTGCCGCTCGAGCTCCTTGAGGCGGACCGAGAGCATCCGCGCCGAGATCCCTGTCACGGAGGCCTGGATCTGCCCGAACCTCGTCGCCCCGCGGCCCAGTGCCAGCAGGATGCTGCTGGTCCACCGACGACCGACGAACTCCAGCAGCGAGGTGGCCCGTCGGCAGTGGTCGTCGTCGATCGGCACGGGGACGAAGCGCTGTGCGGTGGTCACTTACCCATGGTAAGTCGGTTACCTCCCACTTGGCCAGCCCGGGGTCGAGGCGGACCCTTGAACCATGCCCGACTACGGACACCCGCTGCGTTTCGGTGCTTTCGTCACCCCGGTCAACGAGCCGGCAACCCAGCCGGTCGAGCTCGCCGTCGCCGCCGAGGACGCCGGTCTCGACCTGGTCACCTTCCAGGACCACCCCTACCAGGCGCGGTTCCACGACACGTGGACCCTGCTGTCCTTCGTCGCCGCGCGGACCGAGCGGGTGATGCTGTCCGCCAACGTCACCAACCTGCCGCTGCGTCCCCCCGCCGTGCTGGCCCGCGCTGCCGCGAGCCTGGACCACCTCTCGGGCGGCCGCGTCGCCCTCGGTATCGGCGCCGGCGGCTTCTGGGACGCGATCGCCGCGATGGGCGGCCCGCGGAGGACGCCGGGGGAGTCCATCGAGGCGCTCGAGGAGGCCATCGAGATCATCCGCGGCATCTGGGACCCGACGGTCCCCGGCGGCCTTTCGGTGAACGGCAGGCACTACGTGGTCGAGGGCGCCGCCCGTGGTCCGGCGCCCGTCTCGCCGATCCCGATCTGGATCGGCGCCTACAAGCCCCGGATCCTGCGACTCGTCGGGCGCCTGGGCGACGGCTGGCTTCCGTCGCTGCCCTACCTGCGACCGGGTGACCTGACCCGCGGCAACGCGATCATCGACGAGGCCGCGACCGCCGCCGGGCGCGAGCCCCGCCACGTCGAGCGGCTGCTCAACATCGGCCCCGACCAGGATGTCGAGGACCTCGTCGACCTCGCCCTCACCGAGGGCGTCAGCACCTTCATCCTCATGGGGGACGACCCGCAGGCGCTGCGCCGGTTCGGGCGGGAGGTCGCCCCGGCCGTGCGCGAGCGCGTGGCTGCCGCGCGCGGGTATGACGGTGCGTCGCCCGGTCGTGGCCGCCCCGCCATCGCCCTGGCGCGGCGGCGGGAGGGCATCGACTACGACGGGGTGCCCGAGAGCCTCGCCGCCGGTGCCGTGGAGCCGGGCGACACCGGGTACCACCGCTACACCTCCAGCTACCTGCGCGGTGGGTCGCCCGGTCTGGTCCTGCGGCCCCCGACCGCGGAGCAGGTGAGCGACGCGGTCCGGTTCGCCCAACGGCATACGCACCTGCCGTTGGGCATCTTCAGCGCCGGCCACGGCATCTCCGGACGCTCCCTCAACGACGGCGGGCTCGTCATCGACGTCAGCTCCCTCAACACCGTCGAGGTCCTCGACCCCGAGACGGGTCGGGTGCGGGTCGGCCCCGGAGCGCGCTGGGTCGACGTCGCGCGGGCCCTGTCGCCGCACGGGCTGGCCATCACCAGCGGTGACTACGGCGGCGTGGGGGTCGGCGGGCTCGCCACGGCCGGTGGGATCGGCTGGTTCGCCCGGCAGCACGGGCTGACGATCGACCACATGATCTCGGCCGACCTCGTCCTGGCCGACGGCACCCCCGTCCGCGTCAGCGAGACCGAGAACCCGGACCTGTTCTGGGCGGTGCGCGGGGCCGGATCGAACTTCGGCGTCGCGACCTCGTTCGAGTTCACCGCCAAGCCGGTCGGCCAGGTCGCCTTCGCGATGTTCGCCTTCGACGCCACCGACACCGCCGGGTTCCTGCAGCGGTGGGGGACCGCCATCGAGAGCGCAGACCGCCGGGTCACCGGCCAGGTCGTCCTCGGCCGGCCCCAGGGTGGGCGGCAGGTCGCGCAGGCCATGCTCGTCGTGAACTCCGAGGACGAGCCGACGATCCTCCGGCTGCTCCAGCCGATCGCCGAGATCGCGCCCCTGGTCGGCCAGCCGCAGGTGTCGCTCGGCACCTACGACCAGGTGATCGGCATGTTCTTCGACGACGCTCCGCAGCAGGGTCGCGGCGAGCCCACGTCGCACTCCGGTCTCGTGCGGCACCTCACGCCCGAGCTCGCCCAGGACATCGAGGCGATGCTCCAGCTGGGAGCGACGTACTTCCTCCAGATCCGGGCCGTCGGGGGAGCGGTGGCCGACGTGCCGGCCGACGCCACGGCATACGGGTGGCGCGACGCGAACTTCTCCGTCGCCGCGTTCGGCACGGCGGCGTCCCGCCTGGACCCGGCGTGGGAGCGGCTGCTGCCGCACTTCGAGGGGCTCTACCTGAGCTTCGAGACGAGCCAGGGCGAGGACGTGCTGGCCCGGGCCTTCCCGCCGGGGCACCTGGCGCGGCTGCGCGAGCTGAAGCGGCGCTACGACCCGGAGGGGCTGTTCCGCGACAACTTCTTCATCGCCCCGGCGCTCGCGGAGGCGGCGACCGCCTGACCGACCTCGGTCAGACCCGGTGGGCGACGTCGATCGCCCGGGCCCACTGGGCGACGTCCTCCGGGAGCTCGACGTGCGGGACCTCGCCGGCGAGGAGGGCGACGACCTTGGGCGCTGGCACGCGGTCGTTGTTGCCGCGGGTGAGGAAGCGGCCCGCCACCAGACCGCGGGCCACGTGCTCCTCGCCGCGGGTGAAGACCTGCTCCAGGTAGATCATCCGCTCGTCCCAGCCGAGGACCCGGGTGGTGATGTCGAAGACCTGTCCGAGCTTCAGCGACCGGCGGTAGCTCACCGTCTGCGCCGCGACGACCGGGTACCAGCGTGCCTGCTTGAGCAGCGGGAAACCGCCGATGTCGGCGATGAGGTTGGTGCGGGCGACGTCCATCATCTGCAGGTAGACGCCGTTGTTGACGTGCAGGTAGATGTCGAGGTCGCTCGGCCGGACCCGCATCCGCGTGACGGACGGGTCGAGGATCCCCTGGCCGGGGATGGGCGGTCGGGGGCGCAGCAGGGCGCGGAGGATGTCGAGCTGGCGAGCCACGGCGTCACGGTACTTGAAGTCTTGATCGAAACCGGACGCGGGATGACCGACCTGTCCGCACCCTGGGCGGGTGGACGAGGTCTCCGTCCGTGACGGCTGTGCTGAGCTGTCCCTTGTCCACACCGGTGACGTGCGGTCGTGGTTGTCCACATTCCCGGGCTTGTTTCGAACACCTGTCCGAGTCGTGGGTAGCGTGGGTGCATGGCTGGGACCCCGGCAGCGGCGGGCGCCGCGACCACCACACCACCGTCACCGTTCCCGTGCGATGGCGCGGCAGGTGGGGGGTTGTCGGTGGCCGCGGTGCGTGCCTGGGTGGACGTGTTGGCGGCCGGGCCACCGGCCGGTCTGGGCGATGCGGCCCGGGTGGAGCTGTTGGGGGTGCTGGAGTCGTTGAAGGGTGCGGCGGCGGCCGCGCAGGCGAGGGTGAGTGTGGACTTCGCGAACTCCCAGATCACCCAGCGCCTGGCGCAGGGGGTCCCGGCGGGCAAGGCGGGGGCGGGGTTGGGTGCCCAGGTGGCGTTGGCGAGGCGGGAGTCCCCGTCGCGGGGGTCGCGGCACCTGGGGTTGGCGCGGGCGTTGGTGGAGGAGATGCCCCACACGCTGAGGGCTCTGTCCGGTGGGTTGATCACGGAGTGGACCGCGACCCTGGTCGCCAGGGCCACCGCGTGCCTGACCGTGGCAGACCGCCGCAGGGTCGATGAGGCCCTGTCCGACAAGCTGACGGGGATGACCGACCGGCGCGCCGAGGCGGCCGCGAACGCCCTGGCCTACCAGCTGGACCCGCACGCCTTCGTGACCCGCGGGCGGAAAGCGACCAAGGACCGGAAGGTGACGGTCCGCCCGGCACCGGATGTGATGTCCTACCTGACCGCCCACCTGCCGGTGGCCGAAGGCATCGCCTGCTGGGCGGCGTTGGACCAGGCAGCCAAGAGCCTCAAAGCCGCCGGGGACGACCGGTCGGTCGACCAGATCCGCGCCGACACCCTCGTCGCCAGGGTGACCGGCATCGACCCGGTCGTGCGCGGGTTCGACGTGGAGCTCAACCTGGTGATGACCGACACCTCCCTGTTCGGCACCGCCTCGACCGCGGCACGCCTTGCCGGGTACGGCCCGCTCCCCGCACCCCTGGCCCGGGACCTGGCCCGCACCGGCTCCACCCGCCCCGACCTCAACCCCCACCCCGACCCCAGCACCGGTCACGCCGGTGCCCCCGGCAGCGCTGACCTGGCCGGGGTGGCCGACCGGGTGAAGGTCTGGGTGCGCCGGCTGTTCACCGACCCCGTCGAGGACACCCTGACCCACCGCGACCCCCGCCGCCGCGCGTTCACCGGATCCCTCCGGGAAACCCTCATCGCCCGGGACATCACCTGCCGCACCCCCTGGTGCGACGCCCCCGTCCGCCACGCCGACCACATCCTGCCCCACGCCCAAGACGGGCAGACCAGCCTCGACAACGGGCAAGGACTGTGCGAAGCGTGCAACTACACCAAACAAACCCCCGGCTGGACCCACCACCCCATCACCCTGCCCCACGGCACCACCACCATCCGGATCACCACCCCCACCGGACACACCCACCACACCACACCACCACCCATCCTCGACAGCCTCCACCCCCTCGGCCCCCAACCCCCACCGCCAGAGCCGTTGCCCTCGGGCGCGCATGCTTCGGCAGACGATGTCGAGGAACCCCCATAAGGGCCGCTCCCAGGACGTACCGCCCGGGTGTCTCTCGTTGACAGGCTCTGTTGGCTGGAAGTCGGGCCGGGGTGCTGGAGGTCGTGGCGTCAGGCGCAAGCTGTTCAGCGGTGGCGAGACTGGCTGGTCAAACGAGGATCCGAGTGAACTCACCACTGCAGGGTCGTCCCAGGCACAGATCCATGTACCGGTCGCGAGCGTCGAACACGACCGTCGAGATGGTCTCGGAGCGCAGGGCCGGCCCGTGCTGGCAGACCGAGCCGACTCGGCCGTCAGTACCGTCGAAGTCGAGGTGCGACGACAGCACGTCCACCACCGCCGCCCGGTCCATCCCCTCGGCCGTGAGCGCCGCGTCGACGGTGGAACGTCGCGCTTGCGTACTGATCTCGGGCGTGCCGTCCGCGGGGGTGAGATGGCACGACGCCAGGACCGGCTGGATGTAGTGGTTGGTGGCCACGGCGCCCGCGGCGGGCCTGTCGTCGCCGGCGGCGGGTGGAGCGGTGACCGTATGGCGAAAGCCGCACTCGACCACTGCCGTGTCGCCGCGCTCGTCCAGCACCGTGATCGTGCCCAGACCCATCTGCGGCGTGGAAGTCAGCCATTCCACGGCCTCGGCCGTCGTCGAGCACTCCTGCAGAACGTGCATCATCGAAGAGAAACGGGGCACACCGGGCCCGACGTCGCTCGACGGGACGTGGGTGTCGGCGACACAGAGACCGACCTCGTTCATCCCCGAGGAGTGCACGCCCGGGGCGCCGGCCGTTGACAACGCGAGCCACCGGTGCCCCCGGATCGGCGCGACCCTCAGCACGGTCTGCATGGGCAGGAACCGCGGATCGTTGTCACGGTTCTTGGCCAGGAGAGGCCGAGGTCGACTCACCGCCAGGGCGGTGCACCCGTCCGCCTCCTCCTGAGCGCCACGGGCCCCGGCCCGTCTTCCTTCGGAGCCCGCGCGGCTGGTCAGGTAGGTCGCGAGGAGGGCGACGAGGAGCTCGTCGCGGGCGATCCCGTAGACCTCTGCCGCACCCCTGACCTGGTCCAGGGTTCCAGGAGTCAGCTCGCGCCATGCCTGCTTCACCTCCGCCAGCTGCTCCCTGACCGTGGGGTCGGAAAGGGGGTGGGATGACGTCGCCCTGCGTACCCAGTCGAGTACTGCGGGGCGCAGGTCCAGCGCGCCGCGGGCGTGCGCCATTCCGATGGTGAGGTCGTCCCCGCTGGCATTGATCACCGTGGGCTGCATCGGCACGTCCTTGACTCCATGTCAGTTGGCATCACGCTGCAATCTGCTCCACCGAAGCTTGCGGCACCTTCTCGTGGCGCGGGTCAAGGGCGTCACGTAGCGCGTCGCCCAGGACATTGACCGCGAGCACGACCACGAAGATCGCCAGGCCCGGAAGGGTCGCCAGCCACCACGCACGGGTGAGGTACGCACGGCCGTCCGCGAGCATCCCTCCCCAGCTGGCCTCGGACGCCGAGGCACCCAGACCGAGGAAGGAGAGGGACGCCTCCGTCACGATGACGACGCCGATCTCCAGGGTGGCCACCACCATGATCGGGGCCAGGCAGTTGGGGAGGATGTGCTTGAGGGCGATCGAGACCGGACTTGCCCCCAGCCCCCGGGCCGAGAGGACGAACTCCCGTTCTCGGAGCGACAAGGTCTCACCCCGGACGAGACGCGCGTAGAGCACCCACCCGGTGACCACCAGGGCGATGACGATGTTGTTCAGCCCACGCCCGAGCACGGCGACGATGGCAATGGCCAGTAGAAGGAAGGGGAAGGCCAGCCAGGCGTCGACGATCCGCATGAGGAGGCTGTCAACCCAACCGCCGACGTACCCGCTGACCAGACCGATGACGATGCCGATCACAGCGGCGAGCAGGACGGCGCTGAAACCGACGATCAGGGAGATCCGGCTCCCGTAGATGAGTCGGGACAGCACGTCGCGGCCCAGCCCGTCCGTGCCGAGCAGGTGGTCCTCGGAAAGCGGCGGCTGGAGGCGCATGGCCAGGTTCTGCAGGTTGGGGTCGTAGGGCGCGAGCAGCGGCGCGAAGACCCCGATGAGGACGAACGCAATGAGAACGACGATCGACGCCATCGCGAGCTTCGAGCGCCCGAAGAAGTGGTACGTGCGGCGGAGGGTGTTCATCGCGACGCTCCGGTCAGCTTGATGCGCGGGTCGAGCCAGGCTTGAAGGATGTCGGTGAGGAGGTTGACCAGCACAAACAGCACCGCAAGCACGAGCACGGCGCCCTGCACGAGGGGGAAGTCCCGGTTCTGGATGGCATCGACGATGAGACGTCCCAGTCCGGGCCAGCCGAAGACGACCTCCACCACGATCGCTCCACCGAGCAGGGACCCGATGCGGACTCCCATGACGATGACCGTGGCCGGCAGAGCGTTACGGAGCATGTGCCGGAGGACGGCCCGGAACCGCAGGCCACGCGCACGAAGGGCCTCCACGTAGTCCTGTCCCTTGACCTCGAGCAGGCCGGAGCGCAGGACGCGGGACAAGGTCGCGGTGATCGCAGTGCCCAGGGTGATGGCCGGCAACGCCAGGTGGATGAAGCCGGACTGGACTGCGGCCCAGTTCCTTTGCAGCACGGCGTCCACGAGCAGGAACCCGGTGATCTGCTGCAAGCCGCTTCCGGAGGCGATGCGGCCGCTGGACGGGAACCACTGGAGCCCGACCGAGAACATCAGGATCAGCATGATTCCCAGCCAGAAGCTGGGCATGGAGATGCCGAACAGGGCAAGAATGCTCCCTCCGCGGTCCCAGACGCTGCCCTGGCGCAGCGCCGAGACGACCGCGACGGGAACGGCGATGACGATCGCTACCAGGAGCGCTGCCAAGGTGAGCTCGACCGTGGCCGGGATGGTCGTGGCGATGATGTCCGTCACGGGGGTGCCGCGGCGAATGGACGTACCCAGGTCACCCCGGGCCGCGCCCAGCATGTAGTCGACGTACTGCTGCACCAGAGGCTGGTCCAGGCCGAGCTGCTGGCGGTACTGCTCGCGCTGCTCGGCGCTGACGTTCTCTCCCGCGAACATCACGTCCACCGCGTCGCCGGGGGTGATGTGGATGAGGGAGAACACGATGATGGACACGCCGAACAGGACGAGGACGGTTTGCCAGAGCCGTCTGACGATGAAGCCAAGCATGGTGCTCCTCACGCGTACGTGCTGGGCGCGGCGACCGGTGGGTCAGCCTGCGAGCGTGACGTCGGCGACGTTGAACCGACCGATCGGCGAGGGCTCCCAGCCCTGGACTGCCTCGGACACGCCGTAGATCTCCTCCGGGTTCAGCAGCGGCACCCAGGGCGCGTCGTCCATGACGATCTGCATCGCCTCGGCGTAGATCTGCTCACGTTCCGCCTCGTCGAGCGTGCTACGGCCCCGGACGATGAGCTCGTCCAGCTGCGGGTTGGTGTACCCGGTGTAGAAGGCACCCTCACGCGACGGGCTCCAGAAGTGCCGGGCGAAGATCACGTCGGAGTCACCTTCGGCGACCCCCCACGAGGACACGTAGGCCGTGGAGGCGCCGGACTCGATCCGGTCCAGGAAGGCCTGTTCCTCGAGCACGCTCACCTCAGCCGTCAGACCCGCTGCCTGCAGCTGTCCGGCCACCGCCTCGGCGAGGGTCCGGGTGGCCTCGGTGCTGTCGATCTCCACCGTCTCGGACACGCTCTGCAGGACGGCGGAGGCCGCTTCCAGGTCGAACTCGTAGCCCTGCAGGTCGTCGGTGTAGCCGATCATCTCCGGGAAGGCCGGCTGGTTCAGGACGCGCGCCCGGCCCTCGTAGAGGGCGCTGACGAGGGTCTCCTTGTCCACGGCCTGGTTCGCCGCAACCCTCACCTCGTGCTGGTCGAACGGCGGCTGGGTGACGTTCATGGCGAGGAAGAACACGCGCGTCCCGGGGACGCCGACAGCCTGGGTCCCCCCGCCGAGCTCGCCGGCCAGGTCCGGCGGGATCTCCGCAGCGATGTGAACATCACCGGACTGCAGTGCCGCCATCCGGCTAGACACCTCGGGGATGGGCCGGAAGACGAGGCTGTCGATGGTTGGCTTGCCGCCCCAGTAGTCGGGGTTCGCGGTGAGGTTCACCGCCTCGTTCGGGCTCCAGCTCTCGAAGATGAACGGGCCGGTGCCGACCGGCTCCGCGGCGAACTGCTCGTCGCCCACCTCGTTGACGTACTCCGAGGGCACGATCTCGTTCACGGCGAGGCTGGGGAGCAGGGTGGGCGCCGGCGCAGTGGTGGTGATGACGACCGTGTGCTCGTCCTCGACCTCGACCGTGTCGATCACCGCGAGCATCGAGGCCCTGGGGGAGGCCTGCTCCGGATCGAGGATCCGCTCGATGCTGAACTTGACGTCGTCTGCGTCGAACGCCTCGCCGTTGTGGAACGTGACGTCCTCACGGAGGTGGAAGCGCCAGGTCGTGTCGTCGACCTGCTCCCATTCCGTGGCCAGCTCAGGGACCGCGTTGAGCTCGGCGTCCTGTCCCACCAGGGACTCGAACACCTGGTGGACCACGTTCTGCGTGGGCCGGTTCCGGTGCATGTGTGGGTCCATGGTCAGGATGTCGGACGACTGCGCGATGACCAGCCGACTGCTCTCCCCGGCAGCACCAGTGCCACCGCCGGCCGAATCGGCGGAGTCGTCAAAGGATCCCCCGCCGGAGCAGGCGGTGAGAAGCAGTCCGGCCAAGGGGACCAGGGCCAGGCGGAAATGTGGGCGGGTCGCGTTCTTCATGAGGGTTGCCTCCGAGGGGTGGGGTTCGCCCGGCGTCGAGGATCCGGGATCGGGATGGCGGCGAGAAGGGTCTTCGTGTAGTCGTCCCGGGGGTTCGCGTACAGCTCGCGGGGGGTGCCCTGCTCCACGATTCGCCCGTGCTGCATCACGGCCACGTGGTCACAGAAGCGCTCGACGATGGCGAGGTCGTGCGCGATGAACAGGTAGGTGAGCCCGAGCTCCTTCTGCAGGGACGTGAGCAGGGTGAGGATCTGGGCCTGGATGGAGACGTCGAGTGCGGACACGGGCTCGTCGAGGATGAGCAGCTCCGGCTCGACGGCGAGTGCCCGCGCGATGCCAATGCGCTGACGCTGTCCGCCGGAGAACTCGTGCGGGTACCTGGTGGCGGCCGTGGCCGGAAGGCCGCACATCTCCAGCAGCTCCGCGACCCGCCTTCGTTCGGCGTCACGCCCCAGGCGGTGGTGGATCCGGAGCCCCTCGGCGACAAGGGTGCCGACCTTCCACCGCGGGTTCAGGGAAGCGAACGGGTCCTGGAAGACCATCTGGACCTGCCGTCGGGCGCGGACCAGGTCGCGGCCCCTGAGTGCGAGCAGATCGACGCCCTTGAGCTCGACGCTGCCGGAGTCGGCGTCGAGGAGGCGCGCCACGATGCGGGCCGTGGTCGACTTCCCGGACCCGGACTCGCCGACCAGGCCGAACGAGGAACCTTCCTCGATCTCGAACGAGACTCCGTCAACCGCGACGGAACGCTCGCTCCCACGGAGCAGGGAACGTCCCGATGCGAAGGTCTTCACCAGATCCGTGACCCGCAGCATGACGCTCATATCTCGCCCCTCCCCGCTCGGACACAGCGATGACGCCGGCCCGGCTCGTGGAACTCCGGCGGAACCCCCGAGGTGCAAACCGCCTCGGCGAACTCGCAGCGAGGCGCAAACGGACAGGCGAAGAGGCCGACGTGGATCTGTGGCGGGGAGCCCGGGATGGCCTCGAACGGAGTGTCCTCACCCAAGCGAGGCACCGACCGGAGCAGCGCGCTGGTGTACGGGTGGCGGGGCCCGTCGAAGAGCGTGAAGACATCGGCCTCCTCCACGAGGAGGCCACCGTAGAAGGTGGCCACCCGGTCGCAGGTCTGGGCGACCACTCCGAGGTCGTGGGTGACCAGCATGACGGCGGCTTCATGGCGCTGGCAGACCTCAGCGAGGAGATCGAGGACCTGCTTCTGGACCGTGACGTCGAGGGCCGTCGTGGGTTCGTCGGCGATGATGAGGTCCGGTTCGGCGATGAGCGCGGCGGCGATGATGACACGTTGGCGCTGCCCACCCGACAACTGGTGCGGGTAGGAGTCCAGCCGCTCCCGGGGGCGCGGGATGCCGACCTCCGCCAAGAGGGCAGCGGCACGTTCGCGGGCCTCCTTCTTGGAGACGTCCACGTGTGCCCGCAGCGCCTCCACGAGCTGGTCGCCGATCGTGTACACGGGATCGAGAGCCGCCAGGGCATCCTGAAAGACGAGACCGATTCGCCGACCGCGAATCCCGCGCATGACGTCGGCCGGTGCCCCGAGCAGCTCCTGGCCTTCGAACTTCACGCTGCCGGTGGTTCTTGCGCTCTTGGGCAGGAGACCGAGGATCGCCTTGGCCGTCACGCTCTTGCCGGACCCCGACTCGCCGACAACTCCCAGGAACTCCCCGCGGCGCACCTCGAAGGAGATGCCGTTGACGGCGGCCACGTGACCCAGCTGGACGAAGAGGTCCCGGACCTCGAGCAGTGGCGCCGGCGAAGCGGTCGACGCCCCACTCGGGCTCGGTGAGAGCTGCGGCTCCACGCGTCCTCCTCGCTCGGTGGGCTGAACTGGGGCGGTCTGGATATAACCGCGTTCGTCGGAAGGTAACAAGAGCCACAGTGACGCGACAAGGGGAACGGCAAAATTCGAGGCGTGGACGAGGGTGGTGCCTATGCTGGACCTAACCACGTGGACCGCCGGTGTCGTACCGATCGGGCACCGTGCCGAGGGTGAGGATCCGTGCATGACGTCGTTGAAGACCTCAGAGGAGCCGCTGTACCACCAGGTGCTGCAGGAGATCCGCAGACGTGTGGAGTCGGGTGAGTGGGTCCAGGGCTCGAAGGTCCCGTCGGAACGCCAGCTGTCGGAGATGCTCGGCGTCAGCCGTATCACCGTCCGGCACGCCCTGCGCCTGGCGGCCGATGAGGGTCTGGTCGTGCAGCGGCGGGGCGTGGGGACCTTTGTCGGCTCCCGCGAGCGGGTCGAGCAGGACCTGGCCGAGGTGCGGAGCTTCGAGCGCACTCTGGCGGAGCAGGGTTACGTCGCCAGCACCGAGATCCTGGACGCCGGGACCTTCGTGGCGGACCTGACCCTGGCGGGGCTGCTGGGTGTCGAGCCGGCCACGCCACTGCGCCGACTGCGACTCGTCGGCTACGGCGACTCGAGCCCGGTTGTCTACTACGACAGCTACTTCGCGCCGGCACTGGGGGACGAGATGATCGCTGCGGCTGAGGAGCTCAAAACCAACGGGGCGCCCTTCTCCACCCTGGACCTGTACCGGCATGCCTCCGTCACCCGGGCACCCGACACGCTCAGCCAGACGATCAATGCCGTCCTCGCCACCGAGGAGCTCGGCAGACACCTGGGGGTGTCCGCGGGGGCTGCCGTACTCGCGATCGAGTCGGTCATGACGGACTCTGAGGGCCCGCTGGAGTACCGGCGGGCCTACTACCGCGCCGACCGCTACACGTTCGCAGTGCGTCGTCGCCTCGCCACCTTCGCCAAGCGGACGGACGGGCTGGCGGTGTCTCTTGACGCCCGTTGAGACCGGTTGGTATACCTGGTTATAACCAGACCTACCAAAGCCTGCCGCAAGGAGCGTTCCGTGAAGGAACAGTTGCGCATTGTCAGCCCCAACGGGCACCTCGGTTTCGCCCCGACCAAGGAGGAGAGCTTCCGCCTCGCGGTGGAGACCAGTCCCGACTACTACTGCGCGGACTCGGGCAGCGACGACATCGGCGCCACGGCCCTGGGGGCTGATCGGTCCGTGAGCATGGAGCGCTGGCAACGGCACGACCTGGAGCTGATGCTGCTGGCTGCGCGCGAGCAAGGCGTGCCGATGCTCGTCGGCTCCGCGGGGGACTGCGGTAGCAACAGTCGCGTCGACCTCTACGTGCGTCTGATCAAGGAGATTGCTGCAGAGCACCAGCTACCGCCCTTCAAGCTGGCGTACTTCTACTCCGAGGTAGATCCCGCCTACCTGCGCGGGCTCCACGAGTCCGGAGTGGTCATCGAGGGTCTCGACGACCGACCGCCCCTGACGATCGAGGACATCGACGCAACCACGCGAGCCGTCGCGGTGGCCGGTGTGCACCCCTTCATCAAGGCTCTGGAGATGGGCGCGGACGTGATCATCGGGGGCCGGTCAAGCGACTGCGCCGTGTTCGCCGCGCCCGCAATCTTCGAGGGCTTCCCGGAGAACCATGCGTACTACGCCGGCAAGGTGCTCGAGTGCGCGTCCTTCTGTGCCGAGCCCTACGGGGCGAAGGAGTCGGTGATCGCCACGATCACCCACGACGACGTCAAGGTCACGGCCATGGCCCCTTGGCAGCGTTGCACCGTGGCCAGTGTCGCTGGGCACGCCATGTACGAGCGATCCAACCCGTACTACGAGTACTTCGCCGGCGGGATGCTCGACATGACCGACTGCGTCTACGAACAGTACGACGAGCGGACGACCCGCATCACCGGTCAGCGCTACGTCCCGGTCACGGGCAAGGTCACTGTCAAGATCGAGGGGTCCGGTCGGGTGGGGGAGAAGTACCTCGGCATCGCCGGGATCCGCGACCCCTACACGATCGCCAACATCGACAAGGTCATCGAGCTCTCTCGCGCCCAGGTCGCCGAGGAGTTCCCGGACGTCGACTACCACCTCTCCTTCACGGTCTACGGGAAGAACGGGGTGATGGGAGACCTTGAGCCGGTCAAGGAGATCCGCTCCCACGAGCTGGGCATCGTTGTCGAGGGGATCGCCGACACCGCCGAGCTCGCCGAGGCCATCACGCTCTATGCCACCCGTCAGCTCTTCTATGCACGCCTGCCGGAGGTGAAGGGGACTGCCGGCACTGCCGCATTCGTCACCGACGAGGTGCTGCGGGCCACCACGTCGTACCGGTGGACGATGAACCACATCGTCCCCGTCGACGACCCCATGTCGTTGTTCGACCTGCACATGGTTGAGGTCAGCGCACCGGCCCTGCAGCCGCAGGCCTGAGTGCGGGACAAGGAGAGCACCATGAGTGACACGACCACGCTGGGCGAACTGGCAAAGACGGTTCGCAGCAAGAACGCCGGCACGGACCGGGTGACCTTCGACGTCATCTTCTCCGACCGTGAGACCTACGACCACGTGCGGCGCAACCGGGTGCTGACCCGCGAGACCGTCAGTGCGCTGTTCGACGTCGACGACGACCGGATCACCGACTTTGTCGAGTTCGACCCGGCCTATGCCATCAAGTTCACCCTGAAGCGACTGGCGCCCAGCGGTGGACCGGGCGAGCACGACGTCTTCGGCTGCCAGCAGTACCCACCGCTCCTGTCCATCCCCGTCCCGACGCCGGCATCCACCTCAGCCCGGGGATGACCCACCACGAGGACCCTCCGGCGCCCGGGCCCCTGACAGGGGTCCGGGTCGCCGACTTCTCCCGTGTCCTGGCGGGTCCGTACGCGACGATGCTCATGGCGGACCTGGGCGCCGACGTCATCAAGATCGAGCCCCCGTCCGGGGACGACACGCGGCGGTGGGCCCCCCCGGTCGGGCCCGACGGCAGGCCGACGTACTTTGCGTCTGCCAACCGCAACAAACGCTCGATCGTCCTGGACCTCCACGACGCGACCGACCACGAGCGCGCCGTGCGGCTGGCCACCACGGCCGACGTCGTCATCGACAACTTCCGTCCGGGAGTCATGGCCCGCTTCGGGCTCGACCCCGACTCGCTCGCGGCGCGGAACCCGCGGGTGGTGACCTGCTCGATCTCCGGATTCGGCAGTGGGGCCGGTGCCGCCCTCCCGGGCTACGACCTCCTGGTCCAGGCCATGGGTGGGCTGATGAGTATCACCGGGCCCGTGGAGGGTCCTCCCTCGAAGGTCGGCGTCGCCCTCGTCGATGTCATCACCGGCCTGCATGCCCTGGCTGGCATCCAGGCGGCCCTGTGGGAGCGCGAGCGCTCCGGCCGCGGGCAGCACATCGAGGTGAACCTGTTGTCGTCGCTGCTGTCCGGCATGGTCAACCAGTCCTCGGCTGCAGCGGCCACCGGTATGTCGCCGGGCCGCACCGGCAACGCTCACCCGAGCATCGCCCCGTACGAGGTCTACCCGACCGGAGCCGGCGACCTCGCTCTCGCGGTCGGCAACGACCGGCAGTTCGGGCGCCTCCTCGCAACCCTCGGCGCGCCAGAGCTGGCCGAGGACGACCGCTTCCGCACGAACCCTGACCGGGTGGCGCACAGGGAGGAGCTGCGCTCCGTCCTCGAGCGGCTGCTCGCCCGGCGATCCGCTGCCGACTGGGCGGCCGTTCTCACCGAGGTGGGTGTCCCGGCCGGCCCGGTGCAGAGCATCACCGAGGCCCTGGGTCTCGCGGAGCGTCTTGGTCTCACCCCGGTCGTCGACGTCAGGGGGGCGGGGCGGACCAGTCGACAGGTGGCCAACCCGGTACGCATGTCCCGGACCCCGGTCCGCTACCACCTACCGCCCCCGGACCTGGCGGAGCACCAGGAGGCCGACTGGCTCGACTGACCCATCCGGGCAGGTCAGAGGGGCGGACCCGTGCGGTCCGCCCCTCTCGCGTGTGTCGGTCGGTTCCGTCAGCGGAAGGCGTCCTGGCCGGTCAGCGCGCGACCGATGACCAGCTGGTGGACCTCGGAGGTGCCCTCGTAGGTGAGGACCGACTCGAGGTTGTTCGCGTGCCGCATCAGCGGGTACTCGAGGGTGATGCCGGCCGCGCCGAGGATGGTGCGGGCCTCGCGGGCGATGGCGATCGCCTCGCGGACGTTGTTGAGCTTGCCCAGGCTGACCTGCTCCGGTCGCAGCCTCCCCTCGTCCTTCATCCGCCCGAGGTGCAGCGCGAGCAGCATGCCCTTGCCCAGCTCGAGCGTCATGTCGGCCAGCTTGGCCTGGGTGAGCTGGTAGGCGGCCAGCGGCTTGTCGAAGATGTCCCGCTCCCCGGCATACGCGATGGCCGTCTCGAGGCAGTCGCGCGCGGCGCCGAGGGCGCCGAAGACGATCCCGAACCTCGCCTCGTTGAGGCACGACAGCGGGCCGGACAGCCCCTTTGCGTGGGGGAGCACGGCGCTGGAGGGGAGCCGGACGTTGTCCAGGACCAGCTCGCTGGTCACCGAGGCCCGCAGCGACACCTTGCGGTGGATCTCGGGGGCGGAGAAGCCCGGGGTGTCGGTGGGGACGACGAACCCGCGGATCCCGTCGTCGGTCTGCGCCCACACGACGGCGACGTCGGCGACCGAGCCGTTGGTGATCCACATCTTGTTGCCGGTCAGGACCCAGTCGTCACCGTCCCGGCGGGCCCGGGTGCGCATGCCGCCGGGGTTGGAGCCGAAGTCCGGCTCGGTGAGGCCGAAGCAGCCGATCGCCTCGCCGCGCGCCATCCGCGGGAGCCACTCCTGCTTCTGCTCCTCCGACCCGTGCTTCCAGATCGCGAACATCGCGAGCGAGCCCTGGACGCTGACCAGGGACCGCAGCCCGGAGTCTCCGGCCTCCAACTCGTGGCAGGCGAGCCCGTATGCCGTGGCGCTGGTCCCCGCGCAGCCGTACCCCTCGAGGTGCATGCCGAGGACTCCGAGCTCGCCGAGCTCCGGCGCCAGCTCGCGCACCGGCATCTTCCCGGTCTCGTACCACTCGGCGATGTTCGGCCGGATGCGCTCCTGCACGAAGCGGCGCACGGTGTCGCGGATCGCGATCTCCTCCTCGGTCAGGAGGTCGTCGATGCCGAAGAGGCCGAACGGGGAGACAGGCTGGGGGCGGGCCATGGCTGTCCTTTGCGGGTCGTTACCTAACAGCGTTAGGATCAAAAACTAACACTGTAAAGTAAGCGCGGCAAGGGCGGACGCGCCGCCGGGACCGAGGAGCGTGCATGGCCAGACCCACCACCCCGCTGCTGAGCCGGCAGCGGATCCGGGACGCCGCGCTCGACCTCATCGACGCGCGCGGGCTGGCCGGGTTCTCGATGCGCCAGCTCGCCGCCGAGCTCGGCGTCAGCGCGCCGTCGCTGTACTCCCACTACGCGACGCGGGAGGAGGTCCTCGACGACGTCGTGGACCTGGTGGTCGCCGACGTCGACACCTCCGGGTTCGACCGCGGCTGGCGGGAGGGCGTGCTCACCTGGGCCCGGTCCTACCGGGAGGCGCTCGTCGCGCACCCCCACGTCGCGCCGCTCGTCGCCTCCGGTGCCCAGCACCGCGAGCAGTTCCTGGCGATGGCCGACCGGGTCCACGGCGGCCTCGTCGGCGCCGGCTGGCCGCCACGGAGGGCGACCGAGATCTCGGGCGCGGTGAAGTTCCTCGTCATCGGCGCGGCGTGCACGCCTTTCGCCTCCGGGTTCTCCGACGACCCGAGCGTGTATGCCGGCCGCTTCCCCAACCTCGCGCAGGCCCACCGGCTGCGTGCCCAGGCCGCCCGGATCGACCGCGACGCCTTCGAGCTCGGGCTCACGGCCTTCGTCGAGGGCCTCGCCCTCATGCCGGACGCGCCGTCCTGACCCGAGGACGTGGTCGCCGGTGCGCGGCCTCAGCCGGGCTCCGGCCCGCCCCGGAACGAGGCCGCGAGCGCGTCGACCACCCTGGTCCGCTCCCGGATGGCCAGGCGACGCCACAGCGGCTTGCCCAGCTGCCACACGCCGTACGCGAGCAGCCTGCCGCGGTGCCGCACGAGCGTCTCGTTGTCACCGAGCGGCTCGAGCCGGTAGCCCGGCCACCCCTGGAACGTCCGCCGGCCCGACCGTGACGTGTCCCACCAGTGGAAGACCACGGTGTGGGGGGCCTGCAGCTCGACGATCTGCCCGTCCTGGGTGCCCTGGCTGGTCTCGTCGACGAAGGTCGTGCCGGGGCGGGGCGGGCCGGGGGAGGTCTGCCGGGTGCGCCGCAGCATGCTGTCGGTGCCGACCAGCCAGTCGTTGTATCCGTCGATGTCCACGAGGCGGGCGAAGACCGCGTCCATCGGCGCCGGGATCGTCCGCTCGAGCTCGAACTCGATCGGCCGCATACCCGCGAGCATGCTCCTGGCGTGGTGCCCGACAAGCCCCCGTATGACGCTGCGTCGGCGCCCTGCAGATGCCCGGCTCAGCCCTCCCGGTAGTCCGTGACGAGGAAGCAGGCCTCGTCGTCCATGGCCTCCGGCCGCGGGTCGAGGTCGAGCCACCGCGGGACCCCGTCGCCGTCCACCCACACCTCGGCGTCGCCCTCCCGGGCCATGTCCAGCATGTCGGAGATCGTCGGCGTGGACTCCCGGTCGGCCACGGCCCAGCCGGGCCGGACGGCCTCCACGGACTCGACCCGGCCGGACCGGACGGTCACGTCATACGTCCCGATGAGGCCCCGTTCGCCGCAGTAGCTCTCCACCGTGAAGTCGTAGGAGGCGGACGCCCGCCAGTCGGGAACGCCGTCGGCTCGCGTGAGGCCCGGCGGGGGAGCCCACCAGACGGGGTCCTCGCAGCTGGCCGTTCCCCCGGCACCGGCGTCCTCGCACTCGGCGTCGACCAGGGCCCTGATGCCGATCTCCTCCTCGAGCGCGATCTCCAGCCTCTCGGGCGGGTTGCCCTGGCAGGTGTAGTCACCCGGGGGCAGCGGCTCGACGGCGGTGCGGATGAGGATGCGGTCCTCCTCGTAGCGGATCGCCGGCTGGAGAACCTCCCCCGTCTCCCCGCCCGAGCAGCCGAGGCGGTTCACGCCGACGACGACGAGGCGAGAGGTGGGGTTGACGTCCTCCGGGGTGAGCAGCTGCCAGACCGAGGGATCGCCCGGTTCGCCGTCCTGACCCTCGGGGCCCTGCCCCACGAGCCCACAGCCGCCCAGCAGCAGGGCAGCGGTCATCAGTGCGGGGCCGGGAACCAGGCGGCCGAAGGCGGGGCTCATGCCGTTCTGACGCTCGGTGAGGACCAAGAGTTCCCTGGTCAGGGCGCCGATCGTCGGACTCGGTCGCGGCGGTGACCCCGCCCTGCCGCGGACCGGCCGGGCCGCGTCATACCGTGGAGCCGTGCCCCGGATCTCTGCCCCCACGCTCGCGGAGCACCGCGCTGCGCGGGAGCGGGCCCTGCTGGACGCGGCGCACGACCTCCTGCTCGAGACCGGTGAGGCCCCGGGGCTGCAGCAGGTGGCCGAGCGGGCCGGGCTGGCGCGGACCAGCGTCTACCAGTACTTCCGGTCCCGGGCCGAGCTGCTGCGCGCCATGGTGCGCGACGTCTACCCGCGGTGGACCGAGCGGGTGACCGGCGCCATGGCGGCCGCGCCGACCGAGGCGGACCGGATCCTCGCCTACGCCGTCGCCAACGTGCAGCTCGTCGCCGAGGGTGCCCACGCCGTCGGCACCGCGCTCGCGTCCCTCACGCCGGGGGAGGAGCTGGACGAGCAGGCGGCGCGCATGCACCGGGAGATCCAGGAACCGCTGCTCAGGACCCTGTCGGCGCTCGAGGTCGAGTCGCCCGAGGCGGTGGCCGAGCTCATCGGCTCCCTGGTCCACTCGGCCACCCGGATGCTCGAGACCGGCCAGGAGCTGGGCCCGGTGCTCGACCACCTGACGACCGTGCTCGGCCCCCTGGTCAGGGAGCTCGGGGGCACCGGTCGGCCGGTCCACACCGCCTGACCCCGCCGCGGGGCACCCGTCGCGGTGTGTCACGATAGGAACATCTTCCCGACATGCTGTCGAGAAACGGGTGCGTCCACCGGGACCCCGGACCGGCAGCCAGACAGACGAGGTTGACTCGTGTTCCTTGCGCTGCGCGAACTGCGTTTCGCCCGCGGCCGGTTCGGGCTCATGGGCCTGGTGATCGCCCTCATGGCGGTCCTCATGGTGATGCTGTCCGGCCTCTCCGCGGGCCTGGTCAACGACGGTGTCTCCGGGCTCAAGTCGATGCCCGTGACCGCCTTCGCCTTCGACGAGGGGACCCGGGAGGACAACGCGTTCTCCCGCTCGGTCGTCGACGCGGAGCAGGTCGCCGTCTGGCGCGACCACCCCGACGTCGCCGCGGCGGAGCCGATGGGCGTCTCGATCGTCAACGCCGAGACCGCCGACGGGCGCCAGATCGACCTCACCCTCTTCGGGGTGGAGCCGGGGACCTTCCTCGAGCCGGAGGTCGGCGAGGGTGAGGGCCTCGGGGACGACCCGGCCGGGATCGTCGTGTCGGCGACGGCCCGGGACGAGGGTCTCGAGCTCGGCACCGTGGTCACCCTGGACCGGATCGGCACCGAGCTGGAGGTCGTGGGCTTCACCGAGGGCCAGGCCACGTTCGGGCACGTCGACATCGCCTACGTGCCGCTGCGCACCTGGCAGCTCATCGCCGGCGGGGACGCGCCGGCAGCCCGGCCCACGGCGGACGACCTCGCGGCGCTCGACTCCGACCGGGCCTCCGTCGTCGCCCTCCAGGCCGTCGAGGGGTCCGCGATCGCCCGGGGCGACGCGAAGCTGCTCGCGGCCGCGGACGCCCAGGCGTCGACCACGACCATGTCGCTCGAGGAGTCGTTCAACGCCTCGCCGGGGTACACCGCGGAGACACTGACCCTGCAGATGATCCAGTGGTTCCTCTACGTCATCGGCGCGCTCGTGGTCGGGGCGTTCTTCACGGTCTGGACCATCCAGCGCGGGCACGAGCTCGCGGTGCTGCGCGCCATGGGCGCCTCGGTCCGCTACCTGCTCGGTGACGCCCTCGCCCAGGCCGCCATCCTCCTCGTCACCTTCACGCTCGCGGGTCTCGCGGTCGGTCTGGGCCTGGGTGCGCTCATGCCCGACGGCATGCCCTTCTCGCTGGAGGCCGGCCCGATCGCGGCGGCGAGTGCCGCCACGGTCCTCCTCGCCCTGCTGGGCGCGGCCGTCGCCGTGCTCCGCATCGCCCGCATCGAACCCCTGGCTGCCCTGGGAGGAGCCCGATGAGCACCGCGACCACGCCGGACCCGGCCACCACCGAGGAGGCCACGCCGCCCGCCCTCCTGCTCGAGGACGTGACGCTCGAGGTGGGCGACGGAGCGGAGCGGGTGCGCGCCCTCGACGGGGTGGGCCTGTCGGTCCGGCACGGCGAGTTCGTCGCGGTCATCGGCCCCTCGGGCGCGGGCAAGTCCTCGCTCCTGGCCGTGGCCGGTGCGCTCACCGCACCCACCTCCGGCACGGTGCTGGCCATGGGCCACGACCTGGCCGAGGTGCGACGCCGGGGTCAGGGCGCGATGGCGAGGTTCCGCCGCGAGCACATCGGCTTCGTCTTCCAGGCCGGCAACCTCATCCCGGCCCTGTCCGCGGCCGACCAGCTGCGGCTGGCGTACCGCCTCGGCCGCCGACGTGGCGAGAAGCGGGCCTTCGACCCGCTCCCGCTGCTGGCCTCGGTGGGGATGGAGCACCGTGCCTCGCACCGGCCCGGTCAGCTGTCCGGTGGGGAGCGCCAGCGGGTCGGCATCGCCCGGGCCCTGGCCAACCGACCCGGCCTGATGCTGGTCGACGAGCCCACGGCCGCCCTCGACCGGCAGCGCAGCCGTGACATCGTCGCGCTGCTCGCCGAGCAGTGCCGGGAGCGGGACGTCGCCACGGTGATGGTCACCCACGACCACGACGTCCTCGAGCACGTCGACCGGGTGCTCGAGATGGTCGACGGGCGGCTGTCCCCGGCCTGAGGGGGCGGCCGCAGGGACCTGCTCAGGAACCGGAGGTCGCGCCCCACCCGCTCGGAGGACGCGGTTGGGGCGCCAGATGCTCCGGGCGGAGTCCGGGTGTCAGGTGCGCTCCGGCTCGTATGACGTGAGGTTGCCCAGGACGTACTCCCAGCCCTGGCGGTAGTCGCCCACCGCCGCGGGGTCGGCCACCGTGTGGGTGACCGTGACGAGCGTCCCGTCCCCGTCCGGGACCAGGTCGACGCGGACGTGCTCCTCGGGGCCGGTCACGTCGGCCTCGGACCAGAACCAGGTCATCTCGATCAGGCTCGGCCGCTCCAGGGTCAGGAAGGTCCCGTGCACCCCGATCCCGGCCGCCTCCGATCGCACCCGGTAGCCGCCTCCTGGACGGGCGTCCACGTCATACGTGGTGTCGGGGATGGCGACCCACCACCACCGGGCCAGGCCCTCGGCGGTGAGCCAGGCGTCGTACACCTGCTCCGGGGGCGCGGGCACGCGCTGGCTGACGGTGAGGACGGGGCTCACGGCTCCTCCTGCTGGGTCGTGGTGAAGGACCCGGCCAGGTCACCGAGCTGCCGGGTCCAGAAGCTCCGGGTGCGGTGCAGCCAGGCCTCGGCCTCCTCCAGCGCCTCGGGCCGGAGCGAGACGGTCACGGTGCGACCGGACTTGGTGCGGGTCACGACGCCGGCGCGCTCGAGGACGCCGAGGTGCTTGAGGGTGCCGGGGAGGCTGATCGGGAGCCGGGCGGCGAGCTCGGAGACGCTGGCCGGGCGCTGCGCGAGCAGCTCGACGAGCCGCTGCCGGGTCGGGTCCCCGAGCGCCGCGAACACCGCGGTGTCGGCCCGCGGATGCTTAACCATCTGGTTAAGCTAGCGCCTCGACGAGGAGCGGGCAAGCGGCATACGGCGAACCGACGGCCCCGCAGGGGTGGCGGGACCGTCCGGCCCTCGCCAAGGTGGACCTGTGGACAAGGACCAGCTCCGGAACGTCGACCTGTGGTGGCGCGCCGCCAACTACCTCGCGGTGGGCCAGATCTACCTCATGGACAACCCGCTGCTGCGGCGTCCGCTGGAGGACCGCGACGTCAAGCCGCGGCTGCTCGGCCACTGGGGCACCTCGCCGGGCCAGAACTTCCTGTACGCCCACCTCAACCGGGCCATCCTCGAGCGCGACCTCGACATGTTCTACGTCAGCGGTCCCGGGCACGGCGGGCCGTCGCTGGTCGCCGCCGCCTGGCTGGAGGGGACCTACTCCGAGACCTACTCGCACGTGGGGCCGGACGAGGACGGGATGCGGGAGCTGTTCCGGCAGTTCTCCTTCCCCGGCGGCATCCCGAGCCACGTCGCGCCCGAGACTCCCGGGTCCATCCACGAGGGCGGTGAGCTGGGCTACGCGCTGTCGCACGCCTACGGCGCGGCGTTCGACAACCCCGACCTCGTCGTGGCCTGCGTCATCGGCGACGGGGAGGCCGAGACCGGCCCGCTGGCCACGGCGTGGCACAGCAACAAGTTCGTCGACCCCGTCCAGGACGGGGTGGTCCTGCCGATCCTGCACCTCAACGGCTACAAGATCGCCAACCCGACCGTGCTCGACCGCATCCCGCGCGAGGAGCTCGAGGCGCTCATGGTCGGCTACGGCCACAAGCCCTACTTCTTCGACGGCGGGTTCGACGGCGAGGACCCGATGCGGGCGCACGAGCGGTTCGCCGAGCTGCTCGACGAGGTCCTCGACGAGATCGCCGCGATCAGGGCCGCCGCCGCGGAGGGCAGCCTCGACGGGCGGCCGCGCTGGCCGATGATCGTCTTCCGCACGCCCAAGGGCTGGACCGGGCCCCGGGAGGTCGACGGGGTGCCGGTCGAGAACACCTGGCGCTCCCACCAGGTCCCGATGAGCCACGTCCGCGGCAACGAGGAGTACCGCCGCCTGCTCGAGGAGTGGCTGCGCTCCTACCGGCCGGAGGAGCTGTTCGACGAGGACGGCCGGATCGTGCCCGCGATCGCGGCCAACAACCCGCGGGGGACCCGCCGGATGAGCGCGAACCCGCACACCAACGGCGGGTTGCTCACCCGGGCGCTGCGGCTGCCGGACTTCCGGGAGTATGCCGTGGACGTCCCGTCACCCGGGGGCGCCGTCGCCGAGGCGACCCGGGTGCTGGGCACCTGGATCGCCGACGTCATCGACCTCAACCGGGACCGGTTCCGGTTGTTCGGCCCGGACGAGACCCACTCCAACCGGCTCGGCGCGGCCGTGGAGAAGGGGGGCAAGGCCTGGCAGGGCGAGGTGCTGCCGACCGACGAGAACCTGTCGCGGGCCGGCCGGGTCATGGAGGTTCTGTCCGAGCACCAGTGCCAGGGCTGGCTCGAGGGCTACCTGCTCACCGGCCGGCACGGGTTGTTCAGCAGCTACGAGGCGTTCATCCACATCGTCGACTCGATGTTCAACCAGCACGCCAAGTGGCTGGAGTCGACGCGCGAGATCCCGTGGCGGGCGCCGATCCCGTCACTGAACTACCTGCTCTCCTCGCACGTGTGGCGCCAGGACCACAACGGCTTCTCCCATCAGGACCCCGGGTTCCTGGACGTCGTCATGAACAAGACGGCTGACGTCATACGGATCTATCTGCCGCCGGACGCCAACACCCTGCTGTCGACGATGGACCACTGCCTGCGCAGCCGGAACTACGTCAACGTCGTCGTCGCCGGCAAGCAGCCGGCGCCGCAGTGGCTGTCGATGGACGAGGCGATCGCGCACTGCACCCGCGGGATCGGGATCTGGGACTGGGCCGGGACCCCGGCCGACGAGGGCGAGCCGGACGTGGTGCTCGGCTGCGCCGGGGACGTGCCGACGCTGGAGACCCTGGCGGCGGCCAAGCTGATGCGGGAGCTGCTGCCCGACGTGAAGGTGCGCGTGGTCAACGTCGTGGACCTGATGCGGCTGCAGGACGAGAAGGAGCACCCGCACGGGCTGCCGCACGTCGAGTTCGACGCGCTGTTCACGACGGACAAGCCGATCGTGTTCGCGTTCCACGGCTACCCGTCGCTGATCCACCAGCTGACCTACCGGCGGACCAACCACGGCAACCTGCACGTGCGGGGGTTCAAGGAGAAGGGCACGACGACCACGCCGTTCGACATGGTCATGCTCAACGACCTCGACCGCTACCGGCTCGTCATCGACGTCATCGACCGGGTGCCCGGCCTGGCGCAGCGGGCCGCGGGCGTGCGGCAGCAGCTCATCGACGCCCGGCTGCGGGCGCGGCTGTACACCCGCGAGCACGGCGAGGACGCTCCCGAGATCGCCGAGTGGGTCTGGCAGGAGGGCGACAACACCCAGGGCTCGGCACCCCCGGGCGCCGACACCGGCGGGGACAACGAGTAGCGCTCAGGGCACCATGCCGTAGGTCCGCTCGACGGTCACCGTCATGACCAGGCGGCGCTCGGCGACCTGTGCCCGGCGGAACTGCTCCCAGTCGGGGTGCTCGCCGGACAGATTGCGGTAGTAGCCGACCAGCTGCTCCACGACCTCGTCGTACGGGTCCTGCGCGACCGGGCTCAGCGCCGCATGCCCCTCGGCGACGACGTAGCCCCAGAAGTCCTCGGAGCTGACGTGCAGCGCCACCCAGGGCTCGCGGCGCACGTTGTGGGTCTTGGCGCGGTCCGCGGTCACCGAGATCCGGGCGGTGTCCGTCGCGGCGTCGTAGTCGTAGAGGACGTTCGACAGCTGCGGCCGTCCGTTCCGCCGGATCGTGACCAGCGTGCCGCGGTTGTGCGTGGCCAGGAACTTGTGGTGTGCCGGGTCGATCGTCTCGCTCATGTCAGGGCCAACACCGCCCGCCCGCCGTCCCTTCCACCGCTCAACATCCCCCAGGCCGCCACGCACCCTCCCCTATCCCAAGCCGCACACCGCCCCTCGGCCTGCCGCCACACCGCCACCGCCTCAAGCCCCCGGTGCCGCGCACGTGAGCGTTTTGGCACCCCCTTTCGCCGACAACCACCTGCCGATCCGCTCACATGCGTATGACGTGCCGCCGCCAGAGCGGTCGTGCGCACGTGAGCGGTTGGGCATGCCGTTCTGCGACCGGACACCTGCCCAGATGCGCACCTGAGCGCGGTGTGCGGGTCTGGTGCTGTCCGGCCCAGCCGGGTCAGGCGGCGCGCTCGCGGTCGGGGAAGTAGCGCCGGTAGTCGTCCCGGATCCGCGGCAGCCGGACCCCGCGCGATCGCAGCGCGGCCGCGACACGTTGCACCGTCCGGGAGGGCGTGACGAAGACGTCCTTGGACAGCAGCACGACGATCCGCCACCCGAGCGCGTCGAACTCCTCGTGCCGCAGCACATCCCCCTCGTAGACGTCCTGGCGCTTCCTGTGCTGCTCACCGTCGTACTCGACCGCCACCCGGACATCCGGGTAGCCCATGTCGAGGCGCCGGACCAGGGCGTCCCCGTCGGCGAAGAACCTGATGTCGACCTGGGGCTCCGGCAGCCCGGCCAGCACGATGAGCAGCCGGACGCGCGTCTCCATGGGCGAGTCGACCCCGCGCCGGACGAGACGGGCAGCGCGCTCGGCGACACGGCTGTAACGGCCCCTCGCTGCTTCCGCAGCCTCGACGAGCTGCTCGGGTGTCACCCGACCACGCCTGACGAGGGAGTCCCCGAGGACCACCAGGTCGACGAGGTCCAGGACCGCCGCCAGATCCAGGAAGGTGTCCTGGGGCGAGGTGACCGGGAACCCCCGGAAGCGCACCGGCTGACGTGCCGAGGTGTGGACCCGCACACCTGCACGGCGCCGACGGATCGCGCCACGGGGCACGCTGACGTGGACGTCGGGACTGTGTGGGACGACGCCACCCCACAGCCGAGCGGCGTCATGGTGCGACAGGAACGACGCTGGCGTACCGGCCACCAGCAGACCGGCGCGGAGCCGGCTGTCGGTCGCGGGTGCATCCCGGGCGATGTAGACGCCTGGCACCACCTGGCGGTACCTGCGCCCCTGCAGCCTTGCGCGCGTGAGCCCGGCGTCCAGGGCCTGTCGACGAGTGAAGGGTCGGGTCGGGTCGAAGTCGGACATGCCGACCTACCCTGCTCCGCCGACCACGGGGTGGGTTCGCGCCGTCCACAGGCGGCGCCACATTCGCACGTGCGCAGATGAGCAGCCGGTTCCCGTGAGATCGCCGTGCTGGATCGCTCATGTGCGCGGTCAGGGCCGGTCGGGGTGCGCGGTCAGGGCCGGTCGGGGTGCGCGGTCAGGGCCGGTCGGGGTGGTGGGTCGGGGCCGGTCGGGGTGGTCGGTCGGGGTCCATGATGGAGGGGCGAGCAACATCCGACTCCACTCGCAGCGTCCTTGGGGGCGTGGACGGGAGCACAGCATGAGGCTCTTCGGGCGCTCGCCGGAGCGTGACGAGGTCGAGGCGTACATCACCGGGGCGATGCCACGGCTGGTGGGTCTCGCGCACGCGATGACGGGCAACCGGGCCGATGCGGAGGACCTGGTCCAGGACACCCTGGCGACGGTCGTCACCAAGTGGTCCCGGGTCTCGGACGCCACCAACATCGACGCCTACGTGCGGCGGACCATGGTGAACACGCTGATCAGCAAGAAGCGTCGGCGCTGGAACACCGAGCTGGTCTCGCACGAGGCGGTGACCGCCGACTGGGTGGGAGAAGGCACCCCCGGTCCGGCCGGCGGGGTGGCGGAGCGCGACCTGGTGCTGAGCCTGTTGCGGCAGCTACCGGAGCGCCAGCGCGCGGTCATCGCGCTGCGCTACTACGAGGACCTGCCCGACGCGGAGATCGCGCGGGTCCTCGACTGCTCCCACCAGGCGGTCCGCAGTGCCGCCCACAACGCCATGAAGACTCTGCGCCGGCTGATGCCGGAGCACATCGAGCAGGGAGTGCAGCCGTGAGTGCTCAGCAGCGGTCGGGCCGGGGGCCCGAGGAGGGGCTGGAGGAGATCCTGCGCCGGTCGTTGCGTCACGCCGGGGACGGGTTCGACTACGACGCCCTGGTGGCCGGGGTCCACCAGCGGGCCCACCGGATCCGGGTCCGCCGGACCGTCACCACCCTCGCCGCGGCCGCCGTGCTGGTGCCGGCCGCCGTCGCGAGCGCCTCGTGGCTGCCCGACGTCGTCGGCGGCCCGCAGGAGATCAGCCCGGCCGACCCGAGCCAGGACGACGGCCGGGTGGTCACCGCGCCGCCGTACCAGGAAGGGGAGCCGCCGCTGCCCGAGGGCGGGGAGAGCACCGGCGACGTCGACAACGGGTGGGCCGTGCCCGACGCGCGGCCGACGGGCGTCGACCTGCTGGAGGAGTGGGGCGCACCGAGCGACGTGGTGCACTACCCGCGTATCCCGGTCTTCGCCGACGTCTTCGTCTGCGACCCCGAGCAGCCGGGTGGGATCGAGCCGGAGGCGGGGCACCGGTCCCGCTACGCCCCGGGCGAGGGTCAGGCCGGCTCCATGTGGGAGTCCGTCGACATCCACGTCACCGGCTGGGCCGACGGGGCGCAGGCCATGCAGGCCCTGCGCGACGACACGCTCCTGTGCGCCTGGGACGTCGGCCCCGACGGTGAGGGCCTGCAGCGCGAGGTCCCCTGGCCCGGGCACGAGGACGACCCCGACTACTACCGCAACGAGCCGTACCTCTACGAGGGGCTGGGCGACTCCGCCTGGGTCGGGGTCGCGGGCGTGCGGACCGGTGACTACATCGTCGGGGTGACCGTCCGTCACACCGACCGGGAGACGGCGGACACCGTCGCCCGGGAGATCGCGGAGAAGACCGCGGCCAACCTCGAGGTGCTCGACCCCGAGCACGCGGGCGACTGACAGGCGCGGCCGGCGGGCCGCTGCGAGACTGGGAGGCGATGACTGCCCAGCCCACAGCGACCTACCGGCTGCAGCTGCACGCCGGATTCACCTTCGAGGACGCCGCCGAGGTCGTGCCGTACCTGGCCGACCTCGGCGTCTCCCACGTCTACCTCTCCCCGGTGCTCACCGCCGTGCCGGGCTCGATGCACGGGTACGACGTGCTCGACCACACCTCCGTCTCCGCGGAGCTGGGCGGTCGCCCGGGGCTGGAGCGGCTGTCCTCCGTATGCCGTGAGCACGGCCTGGGCGTGGTCGTGGACATCGTGCCCAACCACATGGCGCTGGTCGCCCCGGAGTGGGCGAACCGCCCGCTGTGGCAGGTGCTCCGGGAAGGACGCCGCGCGCCGACCGCGCACTGGTTCGACGTGGACTGGGACGCCCTCGGCGGGCGGTTCGGTCTGCCGGTCCTCGGGCAGCCGCTGGAGGAGGTGCTCGCCGCGGGCGAGCTCACCCTCGACACCGGCCGGTCCGACGAGGGGCTGGCCGCGGAGCAGCCGGTGCTGCGCTACCACGACCACGTGTTCCCGGTCGCCCCCGGCACCGGCGGGCCGGGTGACGACGTGCGGGAGGTGCTGGACCAGCAGCACTACGTCCTCGCCTCCTGGCGCGAGGCGGACGAGGTGCTCAACTACCGGCGGTTCTTCGAGGTCGACAGCCTCATCGGCGTCCGCGTCGAGGAGAGCGACGTCTTCGAGCGGACCCACCGGCTGCTGCTGGACCTGCACCACGCCGGGGTCGTCGACGCGTTCCGCGTGGACCACCCGGACGGGCTGGCCGACCCCGAGGGCTACCTGGCCATGCTCGCCCGGCACGTCCGGCGCGGCACCCCGGTCTGGGTGGAGAAGATCCTCGAGGGGGAGGAGCGGCTCCCGCCCTGGGCGTGCTCGGGGACCACCGGGTACGACGCCAACGCCGCGCTGCAGGCGGCCCTCGTCGACCCGGCGACCGTCGGGGTCGTGGACCACGCCTGGCGCGCCGTGGGTGGGGAGCCGGACCTGGCGAAGGCCGTCGACACCGCCAAGCGCAAGGCGGTGTCGACGCTGCTCGTGCCCGAGCTCAACCGGCTGGAGCGGCTCGCCGCCCGGGTGCTGCCGAACCTCGACCGGTCCCGGTTGCGGACGTGCCTGGAGGAGCTGCTCGTCTCCGTCGACGCCTACCGCGCCTACGTCCGGCCGGGACACACGCCGCGCGCCGAGGACGAGCGCCGTCTGGAGGCGGCGGTCGAGCGGGCGGCGCAGCGCCGGCCGGACCTCGCCGACGACCTGCGCACCCTCGGCCACGTGCTCGTCTCCCCGGAGTCCGGCCAGGACACCGTCGCCGGACGGGACCTGTGCATCCGGTTCCAGCAGACGACGGGACCGGTCATGGCCAAGGGCATCGAGGACACCGCGTTCTACCGCTGGCACCGGCTCGTCGCGCTCAACGAGGTCGGCGCCGACCCGGCCGCGCCGGCCGACCCGGAGCGGCTGCACGCGTGGGCCACCCACCAGGCGGCGCACTGGCCGCTGGGGATGACCACCCTGTCCACCCACGACACCAAGCGCAGCGAGGACGTCCGCGCCCGGCTGCTGGCTCTGGCTGGGCACGGCGAGGCGTGGACGCGGTGCAGCGAGGCGTTCGCCGCCGCGGCCCGGGAGCACGGTGTCGACGGCCCGACCGCCCACCTGGTCTGGCAGACCATCGCCGGAGCCGGTGACCTGGCCGACGAGCGGCTCGAGGCCTACCTGACCAAGGCCATGCGGGAGGCCAAGGAGCACACCAGCTGGGTCGACGTCGACGAGGACCACGAGCGCCGCGTGCTGGCCCTGGCCCGCGAGGCGCTGCACGGCGACCTCGGCCGGGACGTCACCGCCGCGGTGGACGCCGTCGCCGAGGACGTCCGCGCGGTCGTGCTCGCCCAGAAGCTCCTGCAGCTGCTGCTGCCGGGCGTGCCGGACACCTACCAGGGCTGTGAGCTCGTCGACCTCTCGCTCGTCGACCCGGACAACCGGCGCCCCGTCGACTTCGACGAGCGACGCGAGCGGCTGACCCGCCTCGAGGCGGGACAGCCCCCACAGGACCTGTCCGACGAGAAGCTGCTCGTCACCACGAGGGCGCTGCGGCTCCGCGGGCGGGACCCGGACGCGTTCGGGCCGGGGTCGACCTACGAGCCGCTCCACGGCGGTGAGCACGTCCTCGGCTACCTGCGTGCCGGCCGCGTCGCGGCGCTCGCGGTGCGCGCGCCGGCCGGGCTCCGGTCCTCGGGCGGCTTCGGTGACCAGACCGTCGACCTGCCCGAGGGGGAGTGGGCCGACGAGCTCACCGGCCGCGAGGTGACCGTCACCGCCGGGGCACCGCCGCGCGTCGCCGACCTGCTGCACGACCTCCCCGTCGCCCTCCTCGTCCGCACCGGAGGCTGAGCACCCCGATGACCGAAAGATCACCAGAGCCCGTCAACCCCCGGGCAGCCGCACGGGGACCCCTCCAGACCCTCCAGGTCTGGGCACCCGACGCCGAGGAGGTGGAGGTCGTCCTCGACGGCGGGCGGGCGTCATACCCGATGGAGCCCGCCCCGGACGGCTGGTGGGTGCACCCCGAGCGGGTGCCCGTGGGCACCCGCTACGCCTTCGCGGTCGACGGCGGGGACCCCAGACCGGATCCGCGCTCGCGCTACCAGCCCGACGGGGTGCACGCGCCCTCCGAGGTCGTCGACCTGGCCGACTTCGCCTGGACCGACGGCGACTGGGAGGGTGCGCCGCTGCGCGGGCAGGTCCTCTACGAGCTGCACCTCGGCACGTTCACCCCGGAGGGCACCCTCGACGCGGCGATCGGGCGGCTGGACCACCTCGTGGACCTGGGCGTCACCATGGTCTGCCTCATGCCGGTGGCCGCCTTCCCCGGCCAGCACGGGTGGGGCTACGACGGGGTGTGCCTGTATGCCGTGCACGCCCCCTACGGCGGGCCGCGCGCGCTGCAGCGACTCGTCGACGCGTGCCACGCCCGGGGGCTGTCGGTGAGCCTGGACGTCGTCTACAACCACCTGGGGCCGAGCGGGAACTACCTGTCCGAGTTCGGGCCGTACTTCACCGACCGGCACCACACTCCGTGGGGCTCCGCGGTCAACCTGGACGGGCCGGGCAGTGACGGCGTCCGCGAGTTCGTGCTGGACAACGCCCGGATGTGGCTGGAGGACCTCCACCTCGACGCGCTCCGGCTGGACGCCGTGCACGCCCTCCACGACGAGCGGGCCAAGCACATCCTCGAGGAGCTGGCCGAGGTCGCCGACGACGTGGCCGCGAGGACCGGTGTGCCGCGCCACCTGGTCGCCGAGTCCGACCGCAACGACCCGGCCACGGTCACCCCGCGCGGTGCGGGCGGGGGCGGGCTCGGCCTGACGGCGCAGTGGGCCGACGACGTCCACCACGCCCTCCACGTCGCGCTGACCGGGGAGACCCAGGGCTACTACGCCGACTTCGCCGAGCAGGGCGCGCTGGTCAAGGTGCTGCGGGACACCCCGTTCTTGCACGACGGGACGGTGTCGACGTTCCGGGGCCGGCGGCACGGTCGTGAGGTCGACCCGTACGTCACCCCGGGGTGGCGCTACGTGGCGTCGCTGCAGACCCACGACCAGGTCGGCAACCGGGCCAGGGGGGAACGGCTGTGCCACCTGGTCACACCCGGCCTGGCGGCCGCCGGGGCCGCGCTGCTGCTGACCTCGCCGTACACGCCGATGCTGTTCATGGGCGAGGAGTGGGCCGCGAGCACCCCGTGGCAGTACTTCACCGACCACGAGGAGCCGGAGCTCGCCGCAGCGGTCAGCGCCGGCCGGGCGGCGGAGTTCGCGGCGCACGGCTGGGCCGAGGACGTTCCCGACCCGCAGGACCGGTCGACCTTCACCGCCTCGGTGTTGAACTGGTCGGAGCCGGGGACGTCGCCGCACGACCGGATGCTCGCCTGGTACCGCACCCTGCTGCGGCTGCGGCGGGAGGAGCCGGACCTGGCCGGGGCCGAGCTGCGGCGCGGGGCGGTGCACCACGACCCCGGCACCGGCGTGGTGGTCGTCGTCCGCGGCCGGGTCCACGTCGTGTGCAACCTCGGCGGCCAGCGGCGCCGGGTCCCCCTCCGGTCGGGCTCGGGACCCATGACGGTGCTGGCGACCTGGGGAGACGTCGACGTCACCCCGGCCGGGGACATCACCCTGCCCGGCCACTCGACGGTGGTCCTCCGGGCGGGGTAGCCGCACGTCCCTGGCAATGCCGCCGGCGGTGCGTAGGCTGGAACGGTGCGACACCACCACAAGCCGGCGCTGGTTCCGCCGGAGCTCCTCGACACCACCGCGAGCGGGCCCGACCCGATCGAGGCGGCCGAGGCTGCCCACCGGACCGCGGCCGTCATCGTGGACCGGGCCCGGGCCAGCGAGGACCCCGAGCTGACCGCCCGGCTCGTGGACCTCGTGCGCGAGGTCGGCCTCGCCACGGTCGCGGAGATGTGGGCGGACCGGCCGGCCCGGTCGCTGCCCGGCGCGCTGTGGCGGCTGTACCTGCTGCACGAGTGGGTCGAGCGGCAGCCCGTCGAGGTCGGACGGGCGTTCATGGCGGGCTCCCGGCGCGCCGAGGTCTACCGGGTCATCGCCGGGGTCGCCGAGCCGCCGATGCCGCAGGACCTGCGCGAGCTCACCGGCCAGATCCTCACCGGCGTCTTCGACGGCGACCTGGCCACCGCGCTGGACCGCGCCGCGGCGTTCTGCCACGTCACCGCCACCGGGCTGGCGGAGGGCCGGCCCGAGGGCGAGGACCCGGACGACCCCGAGGAGGCCGAGCGCGAGTCCACCCGGCTCCGCCGCGCCGCCCGGCTGCAGACCACCGCCACCGACCTGCAGGCCTGTGCCCGTCTCTGGCGGCACGGCAACCTCGTCTGAACCGCGCGGCCACGTGCCGCGCGGTGTGGCCATGCCCACAGCCGCCGCGCGTACCGCGACGGGCGCCCCGCCGCGGGGTTAGGCTGGCCGGGCGCGCCGGGTCGCGGTAGCCCCGGGCTCCAACACCTGCCGCCACGAGCGGCCACGCGCCGAGAGGCGCTCCCGACCCGGCGCGCAACTCACCCGGGGCGCGAGCCCGGCACCCGCCGCAGCGGACCCTCCCCGGCCCGGACCATGACGCCCCGTGCGTCACACCCGCCCCAGTCGACCGATGGAGGGGGCGCTCCGTTTCCCCTGGCTGTCGACCTGTGCGTACCATCGGTCATCGTGCGCTTCCGCATCACGCCCCAGAACACGGCCTTCTACGACTACTTCGCCGAGTCGGCCCGTCACATCCTCGCCGGAGCCAAGGTGCTGCGGGACGTCCTCGGCGAGCCGCCGGACGGCCGGGAGCCCTACCTCACCAGGCTCAAGGAGATCGAGCACCTGGGCGACGAGGCGACGCACCAGATCATGAACGCGGTGAACAGCTCGTTCATCACGCCGTTCGACCGGGACGACATCTACGCCCTGGCCTCCCGCATGGACGACTGCCTCGACCACATCGAGGCCTCGCTCGACATCATGGTCCTGTACCGGGTCGGCGAGCTGGTCCCGGCGGTGAGCTCCCAGGTGGACGTCCTGGTCCGGATGGCGGAGCTGACCGCCGAGGCGATGCCCGCGCTGCGCTCGATGAGCGACCTCCAGGACTACTGGATCGAGATCAACCGCCTGGAGAACGCCGCCGACCAGAACTACCGCCGGATGATCGCGGACCTCTTCGAGAACCGCCACGACGCCATCGAGATCATCCGGCTCAAGGCGCTCTACGACGAGCTGGAGGCAGCAGCCGACGCGTTCGAGACCGTGGCGAACACGGTCGAGAGCATCGCCGTCAAGGAGTCCTGAACCCGTGGAGTGGCTCCCGGTCACCCTCGTCATCCTGCTGGCGATGGGGTTCAACTACACGAACGGCTTCCACGACGCCGCGAACGCCATCGCCACCTCGGTGTCGACCAGGGCGCTCACCCCCCGCGTCGCCCTGCTCATGGCGGCGTTCTTCAACCTGCTGGGAGCCTTCCTCGGGACCGGGGTCGCCCAGACCGTGGGCTCGGGCATCATCAACCCGCCGGAGGGCATGAACGGCCTGGCGATCGTCGCCGGTGCCCTCGTCGGGGCCATCGGGTGGAACATGTACACCTGGTGGCACGGGCTGCCGTCCTCCTCGTCGCACGCGCTCATCGGGGGCATGGCCGGCGCCTCGATCGCCGCCGGCACCGAGGTGCTGTGGAACGGCATCCTCACCAAGATCGTCATCCCGATGGTCGTCTCGCCGCTGGTGGGCCTCACCCTCGGCTACCTGGTGATGACCGCGATCCTGTGGATCTTCCGCAACGGCCACCCGGGCCGGCTCTCCCGGGACTTCCGGATCGCCCAGACCGCCTCCGCCGCCGCGATGGCCCTGGGTCACGGCCTGCAGGACGCGGCCAAGACCATGGGCATCGTGGTGCTGGCGCTGGTCGTCGGCGGGTACCACGAGGGCGAGAGCATCCCGATCTGGGTCACCGTCTCCTCCGCGCTGGTCATCTCGGCCGGCACGTATGCCGGGGGCTGGCGGATCATGCGCACGCTCGGCCGCAAGATCATCGACCTCGACCCGCCGCAGGGCTTCGCCGCGGAGAGCGTCGCCGCCTCCGTCCTCTACGTCGCGGGCCTGGTCTTCCACGCCCCGATCTCGACGACCCACACCATCACCTCCGCGATCATGGGCGTCGGCGCGACCCGGCGGCTGTCCGCGGTGCGGTGGGGCGTCGCCGGCAACATCGTCGGCGCGTGGGTCCTCACCTTCCCCGGCGCCGGGATCGTCGCGGCCCTGGCCTACTGGATCATCCGGCTGTTCATCTGATCCCGGGCGCCTCGCCCGGCCGGGCCCCGGCCGACCAGGTGACTCTTCAGGTGCCGTTCACGGTCCGTTCACCGAGCAGGCCCGATGAGGTCACCCGGCGCTCCTAGCGTCCGGGGCATGGTGAACAGACTTCGACTGCCGTCCACCGTCGTGGTGACACTGGCTGCAGCCCTCGCCCTTTCCGCGTGCGGCGACGACACCCCCACCGCCTCGGCCGGGGGAGCCGAGAACCCGGGTGGCGCGGGATCGCCCAGCTCCGGGGGCGACCTGTCCGGCACGCTCTCGCTGTCCGGCGCCAGCTCCCAGGAGTCGGCGATGACCGCCTGGATCGCCGGCTACCAGCAGGTCCAGCCGGACGTCACCGTCCACTACGACGCCGTCGGCTCCGGCGCCGGCCGGGAGAACCTCATCTCCGGCGCCTCGCCGATGATCGGCTCCGACGCCTACCTCGACGAGGAGGAGCGGGCCGCCGTCGTCGAGCAGTGCGGACCCGGCGGGGCGCTCCACCTCCCGGCCTACATCTCCCCGGTCGCGATCCCCTACAACCTGCCCGGCGTCGACCGGCTCAACCTCTCCCCGGAGAACCTCGCCCGCATCTTCAACCAGGAGATCACCCGCTGGGACGACCCGGCGCTGGCCGCGGACAACCCCGATGTCGAGCTCCCGGCCACCGACATCACCGTGGTCAACCGGTCCGACGAGTCCGGCACCACGGAGAACTTCACCGAGTACCTGGCTGCCGCGGCCGGGGACGCCTGGCCGCACGAGCCGTCCGGGGAGTGGCCGGTCCCGGGCGGGGAGGCCGCCGCGCAGACCACCGGCGTCATCCAGGTGGTGCAGAGCACCGAGGGCGCCATCGGCTACGCCGACGCGTCGGCGGTCGGCCAGCTGTCGACCGCCGCGATCGGGGTGGGGGACGACTTCGTGGAGTTCTCCCCGGAGGCCGCCGCCGCCGTCGTGGACGCCTCCGAGCCGGTGGACACCGGTGTCGAGGGTGACCTCGCCCTCGAGCTGGCCCGCGACACCACCGAGGAGGGGACCTACCCGATCGTGCTGGTGTCGTACGAGATCGCCTGCACCCACTACGAGGACGCCACCACCGGCGGGCTGGTCAAGGACTTCCTCCGGTACGTCCTCAGCGAGGAGGGCCAGCAGGCGGCGGCCGAGGCCGCGGGGTCGGCACCCGTCTCCGACGAGCTCCGCGAGCAGGCCTATGACGCCATCGACTCGATCACCGTCGGTGACTGAGGTCGCCGTCCGGTCGCCGGGGCGGCACCGCCTCGGCGACACCCTCTTCCGCGGGCTCTCCACCGGGTCGGCGCTGCTGATCCTGCTGGTCCTGGCGGGTGTCGGCACCTTCCTCGTGGTCGAGGCCCTGCCCGTCGCCTCGGCCGCGGCCGAGGACGTCACCGGCGGGACGGGTTTCCTGCCCTACATCTGGCCGCTCGTGCTCGGCACCGTGGTGGCCTCGGCGATCGCCATGGTGGTCGCCACCCCGGTCGCGGTCGGCATCGCCCTGTTCGTCTCGCACTACGCCGAGCGGCGGGTGGGCACCGTGGTGGGCTTCGTCATCGACTTGCTCGCCGCGGTGCCCAGCGTCGTCTACGGGATGTGGGGCATGGTCGTGTTCGCCCCGATGCTGGTGCCGGTCTACGCCTGGCTGGAGGAGCACGCCGGGTTCATCCCGCTGTTCGCCGACGGCTCGGCCACCGGGCGGACCCTGCTGACGGCGGGGCTGGTGCTGGCGGTGATGATCCTGCCGATCATCACCTCGGTCTCCCGCGAGGTGTTCCTGCAGACCCCGAAGCTGCACGAGGAGGCCGCCCTGGCCCTCGGCGCCACCCGGTGGGAGATGATCCGCACCGCGGTCCTCCCGTTCGGCCGCCCGGGCGTCATCGGGGGCACGATGCTCGGCCTCGGGCGGGCGCTGGGGGAGACGATGGCGGTGACGATCATCCTGTCGACGGGCGGGTTCACCTGGAACCTCATCGGCAGCGGCAACAGCACGATCCCCGCCGAGATCGCCCTCAACTTCCCCGAGGCCTCCGGGCTCCGCCTCGCCGAGCTGATCGCGGCGGGCCTGGTGCTGTTCGTCATCACCCTGGCCGTCAACCTCGCCGCCCGCGCCATCGTGCGGCGGCGGGCCGAGTTCTCCGGAGCGAACGGATGACCACCCCCACCAGGACCCCAACGGCCCGGCTGGCCCCGCCCCACCCGGCCACCCCTGCGCAGACGCGGCAGGCGCCCGAGCCCGCTCCGCGCCGCGGACCGGTGCCCGAGCCGGTCCACCCCGTCCCGCGCGCGGTCTCGTATGCCGTGCCGCTCCTCGCCCTGCTCGTCGCCCTCGTCCTGTGGCGGGTCGTCGGCTGGCACGGTGCCCTGGCCCTCGTGGCCGGATACCTGGCCCTGCTCGCGGCGACGTACACGGCATACCGCGCCGCGTCCGGCCGCCGGGTCGCGGTGGACCGGACGGTGCGCGCCCTCGTGTGGGGCGCGTTCGTGCTGGCCCTGCTGCCGCTGGCCTCGCTGCTGTGGACCGTGGTGTCCGAGGGGGCGGGGCTGGCGTTCGACCGGATCTACCTGACCCAGACGATGAACGGCGTCACCGGCCTGCACGACCAGGCCCACGTGGAGGACGGCGCCCCGATGGTCGGCGGCGTGTACCACGCGGTCGTCGGGACGGTCATCATCACCGGGCTGACCGCCCTGATCTCGGTGCCGGTGGGCATCCTCACCGCCATCTACCTCGTCGAGTACGGCGGTCGGGGCCGGGTGGCCGGCGCCGTCCGGTTCCTCGTCGACGTCATGACCGGCATCCCCTCGATCGTCGCCGGCCTCTTCGCGTTCGCCCTCTGGGCGGTGCTGTTCGGGATCGGCACCAAGAACGCCCTGGCCGGCGCGGTCGCGCTCGCCGTGCTCATGGTCCCCACGGTGGTGCGCAGCAGCGAGGAGATGCTGCGCATCGTGCCCACCGAGCTGCGCGAGGCGGCCCTGGCCCTGGGGGTGCCGAAGTGGCGGGTCATCGCCAAGGTGGTGCTGCCCACCGCCGCCTCGGGTCTCGCCTCCGGCGTCACGCTGGCGATCTCCCGGGTGATCGGGGAGACCGCACCGCTGCTCGTCGCGGTCGGCTTCGCCCGCGGTCTCAACCTCGACCCCACCGACGGCCCGATGAACTCCCTGGCCGTCTACGCCTACTCCATGTTCACCCGACCCCTGAACCCCGGCTTCCGCGACCCGAGCCTCGAGCGCGCCTGGGCGGCCGCCCTGCTGCTCGTTCTCGTCGTGGTGGCCCTCAACCTGACCGCCCGGCTGGTCGCGAGGTACTTCGCGCCCCGGGCCGGACGCTGACGGAGGCCCCCTGTGTCCAAGCGCATCGAGGTCGAGAACCTCTCCATCTACTACGGCAGCTTCCGCGCCGTGCAGGACGTGACGATGACCATCGAGCCCCGCTCGGTCACCGCGTTCATCGGACCGTCCGGCTGCGGCAAGTCCACGTTCCTGCGCACCCTCAACCGGATGCACGAGGTCGTCCCCGGTGGCCGGGTGGAGGGGCGGGTGCTCGTCGACGGGCAGGACCTCTACGCCCGGGGTGTCGACCCGGTCAACGTGCGTCGGGAGGTCGGCATGGTCTTCCAGCGGCCCAACCCGTTCCCGACGATGTCCATCCGGGAGAACGTCCTCGCCGGGGTCCGGCTCAACAGCCGCCGGATCAGCCGGAGCGAGGCCGACGACATCACCGAGCGGGCGCTGCGCGGGGCGAACCTGTGGAACGAGGTCAAGGACCGCCTGGACAAGCCCGGTTCGAGCCTGTCCGGTGGCCAGCAGCAGCGGCTGTGCATCGCCCGGGCGATCGCCGTCGAGCCCGAGGTGCTCCTCATGGACGAGCCGTGCTCGGCGCTGGACCCGATCTCGACGCTGGCCATCGAGGACCTCATCACCAAGCTCAAGAACGACTACACCGTCGTCATCGTCACCCACAACATGCAGCAGGCCGCCCGGGTCTCCGACCGCACCGGCTTCTTCACGATCGAGGGGCCCGGCGCACCCGGCCGGCTCGTCGAGATGGACGACACCCAGAAGATCTTCAGCAACCCCGCCCAGCAGGCGACCGAGGACTACATCTCCGGCCGCTTCGGCTGAGTCGTCACGGCCGGTGCCGTTCGACGGCGACCACCCGGGCCCGGTCACCGGACCCGGTGACGGAGCAGACGAGGACCTCACCCTTGTCCAGGTTCGTCCCGGCGAGCCGCCGCAGCCGCCGGGCCGCCCCGGGATCGGCCCGGTCCGCCAGCAGCCGCAGCAGGGCCGGCAGCACCGGGCCGTGCGTGCACAGGCAGGACGGCTCCGCGGCGGCGAGCAGGCGCTCCAGGTGCCGGACCGCCCGGGTGGGGCGGTCGGCATACCCCTCCTCGCTGAGCGACCGCTTGGTGACCAGCGGTATGCCGTGTGCCTCCGCGTAGGGTCGCAGGGTCTCCGCGCAGCGCACCGACGGGGAGGACAGCAGGCGGGTGGGGGCCCACGCGGCGAGCAGGTCCACCAGCTCCCGCGCCCGGCGCACGCCCGACCTGCTCAGCGGGCGGGCCCGGTCGTCGTCGGTCCAGCTGCCCCGCCCGACCGCCTCCGCGTGCCGCAGCAGCAACAGCGGCCGGACGTCGAGCCGGCCGGCGTCGTGCGCGGCGGCCAGCGCCTCGAGCTGCTCGCGGTCGCGGGCGTAGCTGAGCCTCGTCCGCGCACGGTCCACGGGGAGCCAGGCCAGGTCGTCGATCTCGTGCTCGAGCCGCCCGTGGCCGCCGTGGACCGTGCCGGCCCAGTAGCGGACCCTCTTCACCTGGCCGCCGTCGAGCGGGTAGCGCGCCTCCGGCAGGGGCAGCCCGAGGCGCACCCGCAGCCCGGTCTCCTCCAGCGTCTCCCGGACGGCCGCGACCACCCACTCCTCACCCGGGTCGAGCTTGCCCTTGGGCCAGGACCAGTCGTCGTACCGGGGCCGGTGGACCAGGGCGACCTGGAGGCGGCCCCGGCGCACCCGCCAGGGCACGACGCCGGCGGCCCGGACCGTCGCCGGGCGCCGCGGCTGCGTCCCCAAGCCCCCGGACCGCCTCAGCGCCGCCGGCCGGGCCGGCGGCGGGCGGCGTAGGTCTGGATGAGCTCAGCGTGCAGGTCGGCCAGCGGCCGCCCCTCGTCGTCGAGGTGGTGCCGGATCCACCGGCCGTCGGCGCCGAGGTGCCAGGAGGCGACCCTGTCCGACATGGCGCGGTCGACGAGCTTGCTCAGCATCTTGACCTGGGCGGGGTCGGAGGCCGGCACCAGCGCCTCGACCCGCCGGTCCAGGTTGCGGTGCATCATGTCGGCGGAGCCGATGTAGACCGTCGCCTCCGGGCCGGTGCCGAAGACGAAGATCCGGGAGTGCTCGAGGAACCGGCCGAGGATCGAGCGGACCCGGATGGTGTCGCTCAGGCCGGGCACGGCGGGCCGCACCGCGCAGATGCCGCGCACCCACAGGTCCACCCGGGCTCCGGCCTGCGAGGCACGGTAGAGGGCGTCGATGACCTGCTCGTCGACGATGGAGTTGACCTTGATCCGGATCCGGCCGTGCCGGCCCCGCGCCGCCTCCCGCTCGATGAGCTCGACGAGGCCGGTGCGGACCGAGCGCGGGGCGACGAGGAGCCGCTTGAACTTGGCCTTGGGCGCCATCCCGGACAGGTGGTTGAACAGCCGGGTCAGGTCCTCGCCGATCGCCTCGTCGCAGGTGAGCAGCCCGAGGTCCTCGTAGGTGCGGGCGGTCTTGGGGTTGTAGTTGCCGGTGCCGATGTGGCAGTAGCGGCGCAGCCCCCCGCCCTCCTCCTGCCGCACGATGAGGGCGAGCTTGGCGTGGGTCTTGAGGCCGACCTGGCCGTAGACGACGTGGACCCCCGCCTGCTCCAGCTTGCGGGCCCAGACGATGTTGTTCTCCTCGTCGAACCTGGCCTTGATCTCCACGACGGCCAGGACCTGCTTGCCGCTGCCCGCGGCGTCGATGAGGGCGTCGATGATCGGGCTGTCGCCGCTGGTGCGGTAGAGGGTCTGCTTGATCGCCAGCACGTGCGGGTCCGCCGCGGCCTGCTCGATGAACGCCTGCACCGACGTCGAGAACGAGTCGTAGGGGTGGTGCAGCAGGATGTCGCGCTCCCGCATCGCGGCGAGCACGTCGCTGGGCGTGGCCCGCTCCACCGGCGCCAGGTCAGGGTGGGTCTTGGGCACGAACGGCGGGTAGCGCAGCTCGGTCCGGTCGAGGTCGGCGACGGTGTGCAGCGCGGTGAGGTCCAGCGGGGCGGGCAGCCGGTAGACCTCCGACTCCTGCACCCGCAGCTCGCGGACCAGCAGGTCGAGGACGTGGTCGTCCATGTCCTCGACGACCTCCAGCCGGACCGGCGGCCCGAACCGGCGCCGGGTCAGCTCCTTCTCCAGGGCGGTGAGGAGGTTCTCCGCGTCGTCCTCCTCGACCTCGAGGTCCTCGTTGCGGGTGACCCGGAAGGTGAAGGTCTGGTGGACCTCCATGCCGGGGAACAGCAGGTCGAGATGGGCCGCGATGACCTGCTCCAGCGGCACGAACCGGTCCTGGTAGAGCTCGTCGTCGCCGGGGATCCGGATGAACCGCGGCAGCAGGGGCGGCACCTTGACCCGGGCGAAGTGCTCCCGGCCGGTGGCCGGGTTGATGAGGATCACCGCGAGGTTGAGCGAGAGCCCGCTGATGTAGGGGAACGGGTGCGCCGGGTCGACGGCCAGCGGGGTCAGCACCGGGTAGACGGTGTCGCGGAACATCGTCCCCAGGTCGCGCTGCTCGGCCCCGGTCAGCTGCTCCCAGGGCACGATCGTGATGCCCTCCGCGGCCAGCGCCGGCCGCACCGACTCGGCGAACACCGCCGCGTGGCGGGCCATGAGCTCGTGGGCGCCGCGGGAGATCTCCTCGAGGACCTCGCGCGGCTCCAGGCCCGAGGCCGACCGGGTGGCGATGCCGGTGGCGATCCGGCGCTTGAGGCCGGCCACCCGGACCATGAAGAACTCGTCGAGGTTGCTGGCGAAGATGGCCAGGAACCGGGCCCGCTCCAGGAGGGGGACGGCGGGGTCGGCGGCCAGCTGGAGCACCCGCTCGTTGAACTGCAGCCAGGAGACCTCCCGGTCCAGGAACCGGTCCGGGGGCAGCGGCTGCCCGTCGAGGCCCTCGACCTCCGCCTCGGAGCGGACGAACCGGCCGTCAGCGGCCCGGGGACGCTGGGCGCGGACGGTCGGGAGCGGCACCACCGACGGCGACTCCACGACGTCGGGGACCACCCGGGAACCGGAGCTCATGTCCCGATCCTGCCACCTCGGCGGAGACGACGGGTCAGGAGCGGGCGGCGTACATCACGTCCACGGCCGACCGCTCGAACCCGAGGCGGTGGTAGGTCGTGACGGCCGCGGTGTTGTCGGCGTCGGTGTAGAGCATCGCCACGTCCAGGCCGCACGCCTTGAGGTGCCGCAGCCCGAGGATGGTCACCGCCTTGCCCAGCCCCTGGCCCTGGTAGTCCGGGTCGACGCCGACGACGTACACCTCGCCGCTGGTGGGGCGGCTGTGACCGGGCTCGGCCGGCTCGATCTTGGTCCAGTGGAAGGCCGCCAGGCGCGGGTGACCGCCGTCGGGGACCTCGCGACGGTCCTCGATGAGGATGAACCCGTTGGGGTCGAACCACGGCTCCCGGATGCGGTCCTGCAGGTCCTGCAGCGTCATCCGGCCCTGCTCGGCGTGCTTGACGAAGGCGCGGGAGTTGACCTCGAGCCAGGCCTGTTCGTCGACGCCCACCTGGAAGGTCCGGACCTCGAAGCCCTCCGGCAGCACCGGCTCGGGGATCTCCGACCACTCCCCGGTGAGCGGGCGGGACATCTGCCACAGCTCGCGGACCGGGACCAGGTCGAGGCTGTTCGCCATCGCCCGCGCCGCGGGAAGGTTGCCGTGCGCCCAGAACCGGGCGTCCGGCCACTCCCGCAGGATCTGCCGGGCCAGGGAGGAGCCGATGCCCTGCCGCCGGTGGTCGGGGTCGACGACGATCTCGACCGCGGGCGGGTCGCCGGGCTCGATGTGGGCGTAGCCGAGCAGCCGCGCGTTGATCTCGCCGGGCTCGTCGAAGACCAGCAGGTGGCGCTTCTGGTCCCGCTCCTCGTGCGGCACCTCCTCCGGCAGCCGGCGGATGTCGAGCACGGTCTGCTCGGAGAAGGGCTTCACCCCGTCGTGGGCGGCGGCGCGGACGGACAGGGCCAGCACGTCGCCCCCCTGGTGCGGGGGCAGGGCGGCGGTGGGCGTCAGCTCGACCATCGGCCTATTCCACCACGGCCTTGAGCTCCGGGGCCCGGGGACCGGCGAACCGGTATCCGACGTTCCGGATGGTGCTGATCAGGGACTCCCGCTCCGGGCCGAGCTTGGCGCGCAGCCGCCGCACGTGGACGTCGACGGTCCGGGTGCCCCCGTAGTAGTCCATGCCCCAGACCTCCTGCAGCAGCTGCTCCCGGGTGACCACCCGGCCGCGGTGCTGCACGAGGTACTTGAGCAGCTCGAACTCCTTGTAGGTGAGGTCCAGCGGCTTCCCGCCGGCCCGCACCGTCCAGCTGTCCTCGTCGACGACGACGTCGGCGACGGCGATCGGGCCACGGCTCTGCGCCGCGCCGGCCGGCGCCGACGCCCGGTTCATCGCCCGCCGCAGCCGGGCCTCGGTCTCGGCCGGCCCGGTCGTGGTGAGGAGGAAGTCGTCGACCGGCCACTGGTCGTCGAGCACGGTGACCCCGCCCTCGGTGAACACCGCGAGGAGCGGGAGGTCGAGCTTCATCGTCGCCACGGTGCGGGTCGTGGCGCGGGCCTGGACCAGCTGGGTGGTGGCGTCGACGAGGACGACGTCGGGCACCCCGGACAGCAGCGCGGAGGTGTCCAGCCCGAGGACCGACACCCGGTGCCCGAGGAGGTCGAGGGCCGGCAGCACCCGGCCGACGGCCCCCGCGGAGCCGCCGGCGGTCAGCAGTGCCACGTCGGCCACCTGCACAGGATAGAGGCGCCGGAGCGCGGCCCGGTCCGGCCAGGTGAGAACATGTGGCCCGTGCCGCGCCGCTCCGTCCTCACCCCGTCCGCCCAGGTGGCCCTCCTGGTCCTGGTCGCCGGTGTCGTGCTCGGGGTCGGTGCCCTCTCCGGCCCGGCCCAGCTCGGCGCCGGCCTCGTGCTGTCCGGCCTGGTGCTCGCCTGGGGGTGGGCCGGCGCCCTGGCCCTGCCCAGCCCCCGGGGCAGCGCCGCCCTGCTCGCGGTCGCCACGGTCGGCCTGGTGCTGGCGGTGACCCTCACCGAGGGCCCGCCCTGGCTGTCCCTGCTCGGCCCTGCCCTGGGGCTCGCCGTCGTGGCCGCCCTGGTGCACCAGGTGCTGCGCCGGGACGGCCGGCCCCGCCTCGTGGAGTCGCTGAGCGGGGTGGTCCTCGGCGTGCTCCTCATCGCCGCCGGCACCCTGCTCGTCCCCGCCTCGGCCGACCCCGAGGGCCGGATCCTGGTCCTGGCCGCCCTCACCGCCGGGGTGGGCGCCGCCGCCACCGACGTGGCCGGCCGCTGGCCGGCCGCACTGCCCTGGGTGGTGCCCGGCGCGCTGCTCGTCGGCGGCGCCCTCGCGGTGCTGGTCCGGTACCTCGGCAGCGGCGAGGGGCACTGGTCGGTCTACCTGCTGCTGGGGGTCGCCACCGCCGCGGTCGGGCACGCGGTCCGCGCGGTCCTGTCCGTCCTGCCGACCATGGCCCACCGCCGGCCCCGGCTCGTCGCCGCGGTCGCCTCGGTGCTCGTCACCGGCGCGGTCGTGTATGCCGTGACCCGCGCCCTGGTGCCCGACGTCCTGGTGGGCTGACCCACCCGGCCGGCGCGCGGCATACGATGGCGCGGTGGTCTTCGCACTGGACGCCGACCTGCCGCGCGAGCTGGCACCCCTGGCCTGGCTGATCGGCCGCTGGGAGGGTGCCGGGGTCGTCGGCTACCCCACGATCGAGTCGGCCAACTTCGGCCAGGAGATCGAGGTGAGCCACGACGGGCGGCCGTTCCTCACCTGGCAGGCACGGTCCTGGATCCTCGACGGCGAGGGCAACAAGGTCCGGCCCGCGGCCACCGAGCTCGGCTTCTGGCGGCCGCTGCCGGACGGCGAGGTCGAGCTGCTGCTCACCCACCCGACCGGGATCGTGGAGTTCTACCACGGCACGGTCAGCCCGGCCCGGATCGAGGTCCGCACCGACGGCGTCATCCGCAGCCCGCACGCCAAGGAGTACTCCTCGGCGCACCGGATGTACGGCCTGGTCAACTCCAACCTCATGTGGGTCATGGACATGGCCGCGGTGGGCCAGCCGCTGCAGAGCCACGCCTCGGCCGAGCTCAAGCGCGTCGGCTGAGGGCCGCCGGGCTCAGCGCCCGAAGCCCTGGCGGGGCGAGACCTCGTCGACGTAGTCGTCCATCGTGTCCGTCTTGAGGTGCGCGGACAGCTTCTCCATCTGCTCCTCGTGCATGAGCACGATCGAGCCGGCGAAGTCGTCCATGCCGATGCCCTGCCACGGGGCGGTGATGAACTTGATGTCGTCGCCCCGGATGTTCCGCATCTCGAACGCCAGCCCGCGCATCTCGCTGACCTCGAAGTTCTCGTCGACGACGAGGTTCTGGGTCGCCGCGTCGACCAGACCCGCGAGCCGCGCCGGGTTGGTCAGGGTCTCCCGGGACAGCGCCTTGAGCATGACCGCCTTGATGAACGCCTGCTGCCGCTGGCCACGGGAGATGTCACCCTGGCTGAGCGTGTAGCGCTCCCGGACGAACCGCAGGCCGGTCTCGCCGTCCATGTGCATGACGCCCTCGGGGAAGCCGGGGCTGGCCTCGGCGACCTCGACGTCCACCCCGCCGATGGCGTCGGTCATCCGGGTGAACGTCTCGAAGTTGACCATCGCCACGTTGTCGATCGGCACGTCGATGAGCTGCTCGAGCGTCTGGACCAGCAGCGGGGCGCCGCCGTAGGCGTAGGCGGCGTTGATCTTATTGCGCCGGTCGTAGCCGGGGATCTGGACGAACAGGTCGCGCGGGAAGTGGATGAGGTGCACCGACTCCCGGTCGTCGGAGATGTGCATGAGCACGATGACGTCGGAGCGGCCCCGCTCGGTGGCCGGGTTCCGGCTGTCGGTGCCCAGCAGCAGGATGTTGCGGGAGTCGCCGGCGTCGGGGTCCCGGTCCGGGGCCGGTGCGGCGGTGATGAGGGTGCCGTCCTCGCCGGTGATGACCGCGCCCTCGGTCGGCAGCAGCCGGTCGTGGGAGATGTTCGTGGAGACCGTGTGGTTGAGGTAGGCCACGAAGCCGACCAGGGCGCCGACGCCCACCAGGACGAGGACCAGCAGCCCGATCAGGGCCATCTTGACGCCGCTGCGCCGGCGCCGCGGCTCCTCGGGGGCCTCCTCCTCGTCGTACCCGTCCCCGTGGCCCTCGGGCTCGAACGGGTCCTCGGGGTACTGGTCAGGGCCGTGCGTGTACCGGTCTGACATGGTGGGGAGTGTACGTGGCTAGGTTCGGAGGGTGATGGGAACGGACGAGGACGCGCTGCGCCGTCACGGGCTGCGCCTCACCCAGCCGCGCCGCCGGCTGGTGGCCGCGCTGCGACGGGCCGGGCACGCGACGCCCGAGCAGCTCGCCGCCGCGGTGGCCCAGGAGGGCCCGCCGATGGCGCTGTCCACCGTCTACCGCAACCTCGAGGCGCTCGCCGAGGCCGGGCTGGTGACGCACACCCACCTGGACCACGGGCCGCCCAGCTACCACCTCGTCGACCACGGGGTGCACCTGCACCTGGTGTGCACCGGCTGCGGCGCGATCGCCGAGGCCGACCCGTCGGCGGCCGCCGGGCTCGCCGGGAATCTCCGGCGCTCCCACGGCTTTGTCGCTGATGTGACCCACATGGCGATCCACGGCCGCTGCGCCGACTGCGCCCGCTCCGGAGGTGAGCCCGTATGACGACACCCGGCACCGAGGTCGCGTCCGCGACCGGGTCGGCGGTCCCGCCCAGCCCGCTGCTCTCACGGCCCGGCGCGGTGCCCGGCGAGGGCCTCGACGCGCCGGTGGCGGTGCACTACGGCGACCCGCACCGGGAGCAGCGGCTCCTCGACGAGGGGCTCGCCTGCGTCGACCTCTCCCACCGGGGCGTGGTCACCGTGACCGGCCCGGACCGGCTCACCTGGCTGCACTCGCTGACCAGCCAGCAGCTGGCGGACCTGCCCCCGCGGCACTCGGCCGAGACGCTGGTCCTGTCGCCGAAGGGCCACATCGAGCACGCGCTCCACGTCGTCGACGACGGCGAGACCACCTGGCTGGGCACCGAGCCCGGCGCTGCCCCGGCCGTCGCGGCGTGGCTGGACTCGATGCGCTTCATGCTGCGGGTCGAGGTCGCCGACCGCACCGCCGAGTTCGCCACGATCGGCGAGCCGGTGGGCACCGAGTCCCGCGAGGGCGAGCCGGTCGCCTGGGTCGACCCGTGGCCCGGGCCGGTCGGTGACACCGTGTCCTACGGTCCCGTGGATGACCACCCGGCCCGGGGCCGGGCGTGGCGCGAGGTGATCGTGCCGCGCGACCGGCTCGTCGGGGCCGTGGGGGAGCGGCCCCTGGCCGGGCTGTGGGCGGCCGAGGCGCTGCGGATCGCCGCGTGGCGGCCGCGCGCGGGCGTCGACACCGACCACCGCACCATCGCCCACGAGCTGGACTGGCTGCGCACCGCCGTCCACCTGCACAAGGGCTGCTACCGCGGCCAGGAGACGATCGCCCGGGTCCACAACCTCGGCGCCCCCCCGCGGCGGGTGGTCTTCCTGCACCTGGACGGGTCGGGGCACACCCTCCCCGAGGCGGGCACCGAGCTGCTGCTCGAAGACCGCGTGGTCGGCCGGGTCACCTCGGTGGCGCGGCACTACGAGGACGGCCCGATCGCCCTGGGCGTGGTCAAGCGCAACGCCGACCCCGAGGCGGTGCTCGTCGCCGGGTCCACCAGCGCCGCGCAGACCGTCATCGTGGCCCCCGACCGGCCCAAGTCCCCGCCCCGCCGCCAGCTGCTCCAGAAGCAGCAGCCCCCGCCGCCGCCGTCCCAACCCCCACCCCCGCCCCCACCGGACGCCCCGTAGCGGCGACGTCCCCCACCCCGACCGGACGCCTCGTCGCGACGTCCCCCACCCCCACCGGACACCCCGTCGCGACGATGCCTCCGGTACGGCTGGCAGGATGCCGCCATGGCAGGTAGCGCGCAGACCCTCATCACGGTCGCCCCCACGGGGGCGGAGACCGAGAAGGCGGACTTTCCCCAGCTCCCCACGACCCTCGAGGAGCTCGTCGAGACGGCGGTGTCCTGCCAGGGGGCCGGCGCGAGCCTGATCCACGTGCACATCCGCGACGAGAACCACCGGCCCACGCTCGACCAGACCCGCCTGCGGGACACCGTCCAGGCACTCCGGGAGGCGACCGACCTCGTCGTCCAGCTCTCCACCGGGGGATCGGTCCACGACCCGCTGGAGACCCGGCTCACCGTCCTCGAGGCCGAGCCGGACTCGTGCAGCCTCACCTGCGGGACGGTCAACTTCGGCGACGAGGTGTTTCTCAACCCCTACCCGTTCATGTCCGACCTCTACGTCATGGCGCAGGAGAAGGAGGTCGTCCCCGAGTTCGAGATCTTCGACCTCGGCCACCTCGCCTCGCTGCGCCGGCTCATCGACCAGCACGGCCTGCCCTACGGCGGGAAGGTGCACGTCGACTTCGTCACCGGGGTGCCGGGCGGGATGCCGGGCACGGTCGAGGCGCTGGTCGCCGGCATCCAGGCGCTGCCGCCGGAGACCACGAGCTGGTCGGCGACCGGGATCGGCCGGGCCCACCTGCCGATCATGGCCGCCGCGCTCGCCGCCGGCGGGCACCTCCGGGTCGGCATGGAGGACAACCTGATGCTCGCGAGGGGCAAGCCGGTGCAGCACAACCGCGAGCTCGTCGCCCGGGCCGCCGAGATGGCCACCCTCATGCAGCGCCCGCCGATGGACACCGCCGCGGCGCGCGAGCTGCTCAACGTCAAGGACCGCCGCCACCGGGTGTGACCAGCACCACGGCGTCGTGGTGCTAACTCAGCTTGCAAAGTGCTAGCAGTTGCAAGCACAATAGAGGCATGAGCCGCCTGCCCGACCTGAGCGACCTGGGTGCCTACCTGCGCGAGCAGCGTGAGTCCGCCCAGCTGTCGCTGCGCCAGGCGGCCAAGGCGGCCGGGATCAGCAACCCCTACCTGTCCCAGATCGAGCGGGGCCTGCGCCGTCCCAGCGCCGAGATCCTGCAGCAGATCGCCAAGGGCCTGCGGATCTCCGCCGAGCAGCTGTACGTCCGCGCCGGGATCCTCGAGGAGACCGACCGCAAGGCCACGGAGCCGGCCGAGGTGACGCTCGCGATCCTGGCCGACCCCCGGCTCAACGACCGCCAGCGCCGCATCCTGCTCGACATCTACCAGTCGTTCGTCGGTGACGCCGAGGGCCCCGAGCAGGGCCCCGACACCGATGCGCCCCCCACCCCCGAGGAGAAGCAGTCATGATCACCCTGAAGACCCTGCGGTCCGAGGCCGAGAAGCAGGTCGAGGCCGTTGCCGAGCGCCTCACCAAGCGCTCCAGCGCCCTGGGCGCCGAGGCCGGCAAGCTGGCCGGCGACCCCACCCCGGCCTACGCCGTCGTCGGCCTGACCGACGCCGTCATCGAGAAGGCCCGCACCGCCACCGAGAAGTTCGGCAAGGTCCGCACCCTGACCCCCCAGCTGGTCGCCGAGCAGCTGACCAAGGCGGGCGCCGAGGTCACCGAGCGCGTCACCAAGACCGCCGCCGGCCTGTCCGGCCAGGTCACCCGCGCCACCAGCGACCTCGGCAAGACCGTCGAGGAGGGCCCGACGGCCGTCGTCAGCGGTGTGCTGACCCGCCTCGGCAAGGTGCAGGACGAGTACGCCCAGCTGGCCAAGCGCGGTGAGGGCCTGGTGACCCGGGTCCGCAGCCAGAAGGCCACCCAGGACCTCGTCGCCCAGGTCGAGCACGCGGTCCAGCAGGGCCGCCAGCTGCTGACCACCGCCCGCACCGGTGCCAAGCAGACCCGGTCCACCGCAAAGGCCACGGTGACCTCCGGCCGCCGCCAGGTGGCCGCCACCATCGCCCCGGAGGCCACCCCGGCCGCGGCGAAGGCGACCACCGCCAAGCCGGCGGCGAAGAAGTCGACCGCGAAGACCACCGCCAAGCCGGCGGCGAAGAAGTCCACCGCGAAGACCACCGCCAAGCCGGCGGCGAAGAAGTCCACCGCGAAGACCACCGCCAAGAAGGCGACGGCCAAGAGCACGACGGCCAAGAGCACCGCGGCCAGGACCGCCAAGCCGGCGACCCGCAAGGCCACCGCCCCCGCGACGGGCACCAAGGCCGCCGCCAAGCGGACCGCCACCACGGCCGCCAAGCGGGCCGAGGACACCGCCGGTGCCACCAAGAGCACTACCGACGCCATGGCCAAGGTCGCGGAGAAGGCCGCCGAGGCCGCCACCGACGCCGCCACCAAGACCGGCACCAGCACCACCGCCAAGGCCGACAGCGCCACGAGCGACAGCTGAGCCGGAGCGGCCGCCCGGTCGCACCGCACGACCACCGAGCGCCCGTCACCCTCCGGGGTGGCGGGCGCTCGTGCGTCTCCGGGCCGGTGCGACGGCAGGTGGCGCGCGGGTTAGGCTCCCGAGCCGTGACCCAGGACCCCGCCCTCGCCACCGCGCCCGTCGTCGCCCACGTCGTCCGGTCCGGCCTCGTGGAGTCGGTCCACCACGGCGTCGTCGCCGCCACGGACCCCGACGGCCGGGTCGCGCTGGCCCGGGGGGACGTCGGTGCCCCGATCTTCCCGCGCTCGTCCAACAAGCCGCTGCAGGCGACGGCCATGGTCCGGGCGGGGCTCGACCTCGACGACGACCTGCTCGCCCTGGCCTGCGCGAGCCACTCCGGCGAGCCGTACCACCTCGAGGGAGTGCTCCGGATGCTCGCCGGCGCCGGCCTGGACGAGTCGGCCCTGCAGAACACCCCCGACCGGCCGATCGACCCGGCCGAGCGGGAGCGCTGGATCGCCGAGGGCCGGCCGCCGAGCTCCCTGGGCCAGAACTGCTCGGGCAAGCACGCGGCGATGCTGTCCACCTGCCAGGTCAACGGCTGGTCCACCGACGACTACCTCGACCCCGACCACCCGCTCCAACGCGTTATCGCCGAGACGGTCGCCGAGCTGGCGGGCGAGCCGGTCGCCGCCACGGGCGTCGACGGCTGCGGCGCCCCCGTCATGGCCATCAGCACCGCCGGCCTGGCCCGCGCCTTCGGGCGCATCGCGGCCGCCGACCCGGACACCCCCGAGGGCGCCGTCGCCCACGCCATCCGCACCAGCCCGGAGTACCTCGGCGGGACCGGTCGCGACGTCACCGCCCTGGTCCGCGGGGTGCCCGGGCTCATCGCCAAGGACGGGGCGGAGGCGGTGTATGCCGTGGGGCTGGCCGACGGCCGCGGCCTGGCCCTGAAGATCGCGGACGGCAACCAGCGCGCCCGCACCGTCGTCACCGCCGCCGCCCTGGCCGCGACCGGGGTCGAGCTGCCCGACGAGGTCCGCGCCGTCCTCGAGGACGCCCCGGTGCTCGGCCACGGCCGGCCGGTCGGCTCGGTCGTCGCGGTGGGGTTCTGAGCCGTGCGCGCCGTCCTCCAGCGGGTCACCCGTGCCAGCGTCACCGTCGACGGTGAGGTCGTGGGCAGCATCGGTCCGGGGCTGGTCGCGCTCGTCGCGGCCACCCACACCGACGGCCCGCAGGACGTGGAGACGATGGCCCGCAAGATCGCCGAGCTGCGGATCCTCCCGGAAGAGAGGTCCGTCGCCGAGACCGGCGCCGCGGTGCTCCTCGTCAGCCAGTTCACGCTCTACGGCCACACCCGCAAGGGCCGCCGCCCGTCCTGGTCGGTCGCGGCGCCCGGGCCGGTGGCCGAGCCGCTGGTCGACGCGGTCGCCGAGCGGCTCCGGGACCGGGGCATCGAGGTCGCGACCGGTGTCTTCGGCGCCATGATGCAGGTCGAGCTGGTCAACGACGGCCCGTTCACGGTGCTGGTCGAGACGTCCGACCTGCCCATCTAGGCTGGGCGCATGGACATCCTGCAGGCCCAGGGCTGGGTGGCACTGCTCCTCGGCGTCGCGGCCCTGGCCGCGCAGGCGTGGTCGTTCGTCGACGCCCTCCTCAACCGCCCGGACGCGTTCGTCGCCGCCGGCAAGCGCACCAAGGGCTTCTGGCTGGCGGTCACCGGCGTCGCGACCCTCATCGGGTTCGTCTTCGTCCTGAACCCGTTCAACATCTTCAGCCTGGTCGCGATCGTCGCCGCCGGCATCTACCTCACCGACGTCCGGCCGGCCCTCCGCGCGGTCGGCGGTCGTGGGCGGCGCAGCGGCAGCGCCGGGCCCTACGGTCCGTGGTGAGGGGCCCGCGCACCGAGCTGCTGCCCGGTCCGGAGGGAGACCTCGAGGTCCTCACCGTGGGTCACGGCCGCCCGGCGACCGTCTTCGCCCACGGGCTCGCCGGGTCCATCCCCACCACGCGCCCGTATGCCGTGCGCGTGCCCGGGCAGCGCACCTTCCTCCACTTCCGTGGTCACGGCCGGTCCGCCGCCCCGGCGGGCGGCTGGGACTACCGCGGCCTGGCCCGGGAGCTGTGGGCGGTCGCCGACCACGTCGGGGCCGACCAGGCCCTGGGAGTGAGCCTGGGCGCCGGCGCGCTCTGCGCCGGGCTGGCCGCCGACCCGGCCCGCTTCCGCCGGCTGGTGCTGGTGCTGCCCGCGGTCATCGACCGGCCCCGCGACGACGCGGCGATGGCCCGGTTCGCCCGGCTGGCCGACCTCGTCGAGGCGGGTGGCACCGACGGGGTCGCCGCCCACCTCCTCGCCGAGCAGCCCGCGGAGCTGCGCGACGACCCCGGGGTGCGCCGTTGGTGCCGGGAGCAGGCGGAGCGGCTCGTCGGCACCCCGGTCGGCCGGGCGCTGCGGGCGCTGCCGCACGAGCGCCCGGTGGCCGACCGCGCCGCGCTGACCCGGGTGACCGCCGAGACGCTGGTCCTCGCCCAGGAGGCCGACCCGGCCCACCCGGTGTCCGTGGCCGAGGAGCTGGCCGCCCTGTTTCCCCGCGCGTCCCTGACCGTGCTGCCGCCGGGTGGCATCATGTGGAGGCACCGAGCCCGCGTCCGTGACCTCGTCGGCTCGTTCCTGTCGACCGTGTCCACCGAGCCTGGGGTAGCCGCACCATGACCACACCGATGTCCGACCCGACCGGTCGGGTCCACGTCGAGGAGCGTCCGTGGGGCCGCTTCCAGCAGTTCGTGGCCAACGAGCCGGTGACCGTGAAAACCATCACCGTCGAGCCGGGGCACCGGCTGTCCCTGCAGCGGCACACCCACCGCGGCGAGATGTGGCAGGTCCTCGACGTCCCCCTGGAGGTCACCGTGGGGGAGCGCACCTGGCGGGCCGCCCGGGGCGAGCTGGTCTGGGTGCCGCAGGGCGCGGTGCACCGGCTGGGTAACCCCGGGACCGAGCCGGGCCGGGTCCTGGAGATCGCGTTCGGCACCTTCGACGAGGCCGACATCGAGCGCCTCGAGGACGACTACGCGCGCGGCGCCGCCGACTGACCCGCGCCCCCTGACACCGGGGCGACTGAGTCCCACGGGACGGTGAGCTCCCCGAGCCGCCACCGGCGCGGCCCGTCCAGCACCGGCCAGCCCCGCTCCCGCAGGTCGGCCACCGTGGCCAGCCAGCGCTGCCGCACCCCGAACGACGCGTGCGGGGCCTGGCGCTCCCAGCACTCGTCCAGCAGCCGGAGCAGGTCGTGCACCGGCTCCCCGGGCACGTTGCGGTGGATGAGCACCTTGGGCAGCCGCTCGGCGACCACCGAGGGCCGCTCCAGGCCCCCGAGCCGCCAGGACAGGGTCAGGCTCCGCGGCGCCGGCCCGCCGTCGGCGTCCCGCCGCACGTCCACCCAGGCCCCGAGCCGGCCCAGCTCGTCGCAGGTCCCCTCGAGCACCACCCCGTCCGGAGCCAGCCGCGCGGTGAGCAGCGCCCACGCCCCCGGCACGTCCTCCTCGGCGTACTGGCGGAGCACGTTCGCCGCCCGCACCGCGACCGGCGCGCCGCCCTGGGGCACCGGCAGCTCGAACCCGCCGGTGACGAAGCGCACGGCCGGCGGGTCGGCATACGGGAGCGCGGCGGCGACCCGCTCGGGCGAGATCTCGATGCCGACCACCTGCACGTCCGGTCGGACGGTGGCGAGCCGGTGGTGCAGCTCCAGCACGGTGACCGGGGAGGCGCCGTAGCCGAGGTCGACGACCACCGGCGGCCCGGTCGCGGCCCGCAGCCGGCGGGCGAGGGTGTGGGTGAGCCAGCGGTCCATGCGCCGCAGCCGGTTCGGGTTGGTGGTCCCCCGGGTCACGGTCCCCACCGGCCGGGAGCGCGCACTCACGGCGACCACTGTAGGCCGACGTGAAAGGATGGACTGTCGTGACGGTCCATCCCCTCGGTGAGCGACCGAGGCACCCGGACGGGGTGCGTCGGGTCGCGATGATCAGCGTCCACACCTCCCCCCTGGAGCGACCCGGCACCGGTGACGCCGGCGGGCTCAACGTGTACGTCGTCGAGACCGCCCGCCGCCTCGCCGCCCGCGGCATCGAGGTCGAGATCTTCACCCGGGCCACCGACGGGGCCCTCCCCGAGACGGTGCGCACCGGGTCCGGCGTCCTGGTCCACCACGTCCCGGCCGGTCCGTTCGAGGGGCTGGGCAAGAACGACCTGCCCGGTCAGCTGTGCGCGTTCACCGCCGGCGTGATGCGCACCGCGGCGATGCGCCCGGAGGGCTGGTACGACGTCGTGCACACCCACTACTGGCTGTCCGGTCAGGTGGGCTGGCTCACCGCCGACCGCTGGAACGTCCCGCTGGTGCACACCATGCACACCATGGCCCGGGTCAAGAACGCCCAGCTCGCCGAGGGCGACAGCCCGGAGCCGCCGGGCCGCGAGATCGGCGAGGTGCAGGTGGTGCAGGCCGCCAACGTCCTCGTCGCCAACACCGACGAGGAGGCCCGGCAGCTGGTCGACCTCTACGACGCCGACCCCGGCAAGGTCACCGTGGTGCCCCCGGGCGTCGACCTCGAGGTGTTCACCCCCGGCGACCGGCGGGAGGCCCGCCGCGCCGTCGGCCTCCCCGAGGACGCGGTCGTGCTGCAGTTCGTCGGCCGGATCCAGCCCCTCAAGGCGCCCGACGTGCTGCTCCGCGCCGCCGCCGAGCTCGTCGCCCGCGACCCCGCCCTGCGCGACCGGCTCGTCGTCCCGGTGCTCGGCGGGCCGTCCGGCTCCGGCCTGGAGCACCCCGAGGCGCTGGCCGAGCTCGCCGACGAGCTGGGTCTGACCGAGCAGGTCCGTTTCGTGCCGCCGGTCACCCGCGCCGACCTGGCCACCTGGTACCGCGCCGCCGACATCGTGGCGGTCCCGTCGTACAGCGAGTCCTTCGGCCTCGTCGCCGTCGAGGCCCTGGCCAGCGGCACCCCGGTCGTCGCCGCCCGGGTGGGCGGGCTCCCCGTGGCCGTCGGCGACGCGGGCGTCCTCGTCGACGGGCACGACCCCAGGGTCTGGGCCGACGAGATCGGCCGGCTGCTCGCCGACCCCGCGGAGCTGGCCGCCCGCGCGGCCCGCGGGGTGGTGCACGCCAAGGGGTTCAGCTGGGACCACACCGTCGACCGGCTGCTCCGGGTCTACGAGTTCGCCTGCCGCCGCGGGCCGCTGCAGGTCGACCCCGCCGGCCAGCCCCACGGCATACCCCTGGCGGTGGTGCCGTGACCACGGCCGCCGAGGTGCTCGACCTGGTCCGCGCCTTCCTCGACGAGTCCGGCCTGGAGTGGGAGGAGGGCGTCAGCGAGGGCGAGGTCGTCGTCTCCCTGCCGGGGGAGCGCAAGCTGAGGACGGTGTGCTCGCTCGTCGTGCGCGAGCACTCGCTCACCGTCCTGGCGTTCGTCATCCGCAACCCGGACGAGAACCACGAGGCCGTCTACCGCCACCTGCTGCGGCGCAACCTGCGGCTGCCCGGGATCGCGTATGCCGTGGACGCCTCCGGGGACGTGTACGTCACCGGCCGCCTCCCGCTGTCGGGCGTGGACGCCGAGCAGCTGGACCAGCTGCTCGGGGCGGTCCTCGCCGCGGCGGACGAGCCGTTCAACGAGCTGCTGGCGATGGGGTTCCTGTCCTCGATGCGACGCGAGTGGGCCTGGCGCACCTCCCGCGGGGAGCCCACCCGCAACCTCGAGGCGTTCCGGCACCTGCTCGAGGACGACCCTCAGTCGTCGACCGGCGCCACCAGCGACGGCTCGTAGACGTCCGGCACGGCGAGGTCGAGCAGCGTCAGCAGCGTCGCCGCGAGGTTGGACAGGCCGGGGGCTTCGATGCCCTCCACGGCACGCCACTGCCGGCCCGAGTAGTCCACGACGTACAGCGGCACCTTGTTGGTCGAGTGCGCCGTCTTCCACAGCGGCCGCCCCTCGTCGTCGGTGCGGGGCGCCCCGTCCTTGCCGCGCTCGACCATGTCCTCGGCGTTGCCGTGGTCGGCGGTGACGACGAGGCACCCGCCCACCTTGCGGACCTGCTCGTCGATGCGGCGCAGCGCCAGGTCGACCGCCTCGACGGCGATGACGGTGGCCTCGAAGTCGCCGGTGTGGCCGACCATGTCGCCGCCGGCCAGGTTGGAGCGCAGGAACGTGTAGCCGCCCTCCCGCAGCGCCTCGATGACGTAGTCGGCGGTCTCGGCCGACTTCATCCACGGGCGGGTGTCGAACCGCACCCGGTCGGAGGGGATGTCGATGTAGGTCTCGGTCTCGGGGTCGAACGGGTCGGACCGGTTGCCGTTCCAGAAGTAGGTCATGTGCCCGAACTTCTGGGTCTCCGAGGCGGCCAGCTGCCGCAGGCCGGCCTTGGCGATGATCTCGCTGACCGTCTGCTCGATGTGCGGCGGCTGCACCAGCCGGACCGGCGGCATGTTGGTGTCGCCGTCGTAGAGCGTCATCCCGGCGAAGAGCACGTCGGGCACGCGGACCCGGTCGAAGCCGGTGAACTCCTCGCCCTCGACGAAGGCCCGGCTCAGCTCGATGGCGCGGTCGCCGCGGAAGTTGAAGATGACCACCGCGTCGCCGTCCTGCACCGGGCCGACCGGCTCGCCGTCCTCGTCGACGACGGTGAACGCCTCGAGCAGCTGGTCGCTGATGCCGGGGTGCTCCTCCCGCATGGTGCGGATCGCCTCGTCGGCGGACCGGAACGGCCGGGCGGTGCCGAGAACGTGGGCCTTCCAGCCGTTCTCGACGACACCCCAGTTGGCCTCGTAGCGGTCCATCGTGGTGACCATGCGCCCGCCGCCGGAGGCGATCCGGTAGTCGATGTCGGCCCCCTCGGCGAGTGAGGCGAGGAAGGACTCGAGCTCCTCGACGTAGCGGTGCGCCGTGCGGTCCTCCACGTCGCGCCCGTCGAAGAGGGTGTGCACCCGCACCCGGGTCACGCCGTCCTGCATGGCGTGCTCGAGGAGCAGCTTGAGGTGCTCGAAGGAGGAGTGGACGTTGCCGTCGCTGAGCAGGCCGATGAGGTGCAGCGTCGCCCCGGGCCCGGTCGCCTGCTCGACGACGTCGCGCCAGGCGCCCTCCCAGATCTCCCCGTTGCCGACCGCGTCGTCGACCCGCTTGGCACCCTGCGGCACGATCCGGCCGGCGCCCATGGTGTTGTGGCCGACCTCGGAGTTGCCCATGTCTGTGTCGCTGGACAGGCCGACGTGGGTGCCGGAGGCGAACAGTTCGCGGTAGACCCCGGCCTCGCGGAGCCGGTCCAGGGTGGGGGTGCGCGCGGTCGCCACCGCGTCGTACTCGTCGCCCTTGCCGATACCGACGCCGTCCATGACGACCAGCACCAGGGGCCTGCCGGTCGCACGCCCGGGTCGGTCCTCGCTCATCTCAGTGTCCTTCCGTCAGCTGCCCTCGAACTTGTACCCCAGCCCGCGGACGGTGACGATGTGGCGCGGGTTGGCGGGGTCGGGTTCGATCTTGGCGCGGAGCCGTTTGATGTGCACATCCAGGGTCTTGGTGTCACCGACGTAGTCGCTGCCCCACACGCGGTCGATGAGCTGGCCGCGGGTGAGCACCCGGCCGGCGTTGCGCAGCAGCATCTCCAGCAGCTCGAACTCCTTGAGCGGCAGGTTCACCGGCTCCCCGTCGACGGTGACCGTATGACGCTCCACGTCCATGCGGACCGGCCCGGCCTCGACGGTGGCGGGCAGCAGCTCCTCGGGCTCGGTGTGCCGGCGCAGCACCGCCTTGATCCGGGCCAGCAGCTCCCGGCCGGAGTAGGGCTTGGTGACGTAGTCGTCGGCGCCCAGCTCCAGGCCCACGACCTTGTCGATCTCGCTGTCCTTGGCGGTCAGCATGATGACCGGCACGTTCGAGCGCTGCCGGAGCTGACGGCACACCTCCGTCCCGGACAGGCCCGGGAGCATGAGGTCCAGCAGGACCAGGTCGGCGCCGCGGCGCTCGAACTCGTCCAGGGCCGACGGACCGTCGGGGGCGACGACCACCTCGTAGCCCTCCCGGCCCAGCAGGTAGGAGAGCGGGTCGGAGTAGGACTCCTCGTCCTCGACCACGAGGATGCGGGTCATGGGCTCACCTCTCGGGTGACGGGCTCCGGCCGGGCCGGAGCGGCGGACTCGGGCGGTGGGTCCTCGGCGGTGGGGAGGCGGATCGTGAACGTCGACCCCTCGCCCTCCCGGCTCCAGACGGTGACGTCGCCGCCGTGGTTGGCGCAGATGTGCTTGACGATGGACAGGCCCAGGCCGGTGCCGCCGGTGGCGCGCGAGCGGGCCGGGTCGACCCGGTAGAACCGCTCGAAGATCCGCGCCTGCTCCTCCGGGGGGATGCCGGTGCCCTGGTCGGTGACAGCGACCTCGACGACATCCCCGGTGCGCCGCACCACGACGGCGACGCTGGTGTGGTCCTCGGAGTAGTTGATCGCGTTGGCGACGAGGTTGCGGATCGCGGTGACGACGAGGTCGCGGTCCCCGAGCACGCGGACCCGTGCTGGGTCGTCCGGGGCGTCGACGGTGACCCGTCGGGACCCGGCGAGCAGCCGGGTCTGCTCCACGGCCTCCCTCGCGCAGCCGGCGACGTCCACGAGGGTCGCGTCCTCGAGGGTGTGCGCCTGGAGACGGGACAGGTCGACGATCTCGGTGACCAGCTGGGTGAGCCGCGAGGCCTCGCCCTTCATCCGCCGGGCGAAGCGGATGACCGCCCCGGGGTCGTCGGCGGCGTCCTCGATGGCCTCGGCCAGCAGCGCCAGCCCGCCGACCGGGGTCTTGAGCTCGTGGCTGACGTTGACGACGAAGTCGCGGCGCACCTCCTCGACCTGGTGGGCCCGGGTGCGGTCCTCGATGAGCACGAGCACCAGGTCGCGCAGCACCGGCGCCACGCGGACCTGGACGACCGCCCGGGTGGCCCCGAGCGGACCGTGGGTGACCTCGAACTCGGCCTCGCGGATCTGCCCGTCCCGGGCCACCCCGGCGACCATGTCGCGGAGCTCCTCGTGCACGACCTCGTCCTCGCGCACCAGCCCGAGGGCGACGGCGGCGGCGCTGGCGGACAGCACCCTCCCGTCGGCCGCGAGCACGACCGAGCCGGACGGCAGCACGGCGAGCACCTCGCTGAGGCCCGGGGGCACCGCCGGCGGCGGGGGCGCGGCCGCGGCGGCCTCGGCGGCCCGGCGCCGCTCGGACAGCCGCACCAGCACCAGCGCGAGGGCGCCCATGAGGAGCCCGGCGGTGACGCCGAGCACCCCGGCGGCGAGTGGGTCCACGGGTCCAGGGTAGGCCGCGGCGCCGCCGGTCAGGGCGCCGGGAGCCGGACCGTCACGCAGGTGAGGGGCACAGTTCACCTGCCGTCCGCGTGCCGTTCACGTCCGGCTGGGAGGGTACGGCCGACCACGGAAGGAGTCACCCTTGCGCACCGCGTTCCACGAGGAGCTCCGGCTCATCCGCGACCAGCTCGTCGAGATGACCCGGCTGACCTCCTCGGCCCTCAACCGGGCCACCCAGGCGCTCACGGACGCCGACCTGGAGCTGGCCGAGAGCGTCATCACCGCCGACGAGCACATCGACGCCCTGCGGCGCGAGCTGGACGACCGTGCGGTCGACGCCATCGCCCGCCAGCAGCCGGTGGCGCGCGACCTGCGGATGCTCGTCACCGCGATGCGGATGAGCGCGGACCTGGAGCGGATGGGGGACCTGGCCCGGCACGTGGCCAAGACCGCCCGGCTGCGCTACCCGCGCCCCGCGGTACCCGCCTCGCTGCGGTCGACGATCACGGGCATGAGCCGGGTGGCGCTGCGGATGGTGGACCGGGCCGGGTCGGTCATCGCCTCGGACGACCTGGAGGGGGCGGCCGAGCTGCTGCAGGCCGACGACGAGATGGACCACCTGCACCGCGAGGTGTTCCGGAAGGTCCTGTCGGACGGCTGGGACGAGGGGATCGAGGCCGCGATCGACGCCACCCTGCTGAGCCGGTACTTCGAGCGCTTCGGCGACCACGCGGTCGCCGTCGCGCACCGGGTGGTCTACCTGGTCACGGGCGAGTACCACGACGAGGACGAGCTGGAGGAGCGCCTCGAGGCACGCTCCCGGCGGCGCGAGGAGGAGGACCTGCGCGCGGCCGCCGACCGCCGGGGGGCCTGACGGCCCGTCATACGGCGGTCCCGTCGCGCCACGGCGTGCGGGGGAACGGGGTCAGCCGGTGGTCTCGGCCAGGTCCGCGTAGGGCCCGGTCGGCGCGAGCACCGGCACCTGCACCGCGTCGGCGGCGCCGAGCGAGGTGGCGATCCGGACCGTCACGTACGTGCCCGGGCGCGTGTTGACCTGCGGGAGGGTGACCGGCTCGCCGGCCTCGCCGGTCAGCGGGTCGACCCCGTCGAGGCGGACCGACGTGCCCGGGCCCACGGTCACCTCGGGCTCCAGCGGGCCGTCCGAGTCGTCGGTCTGGATGGTGAGGGAGACCTCCTCGGTGCCCTTGTTCACCACGAGGCCGCTCAGGGTGCCGGAGGCGCCCTCGCCCTCGCTGACGATGAGCAGGTCGCGGATGACGATGTCCTCGAGATCGACGCCCACGCCGTCGGCGGGGTCGTACTGCAGCTGCGTCGTGATCGGCGACATCAGCTGGCACGCGCCCAGGCCGGTGGCCAGGGCCAGGGCGGAGACGGCGACGGCCGCCCGGCCGCGCACGGTGCTGAGGAGGGCAGGTCGAGTCGTCACGGGGGCCAGCCTAGCGGGGCCCGGCGGTCCCGGCGGTGAGGGCGTCCCGGGATCGCCGGAGGACCCGCGCAAGCCCTCTCTTCCGGCCGCCTGACCAGCACAAATACCAAAGCTGTCATTCGTTCTGGCGGACCTGCGTGTTACCCTTGAGTTCCGCGAAAGGGGCTAACTGAAGATGACGTTCAAGGTCGGCGAGACTGTCGTGTACCCGCACCACGGAGCGGCACTCATCGAAGAGATCAAGACGCGCACCATCAAGGGCGAGGAGAAGCTCTATCTCAAGCTCAGGGTGGCCCAGGGTGACCTCACCATCGAGGTACCGGCCGACAACTGCGACCTCGTGGGTGTCCGCGACGTCGTGGGCAAGGAGGGTCTGGACAAGGTCTTCGAGGTCCTGAGGGCCGAGCACACCGAGGAGCCCACCAACTGGTCTCGTCGTTACAAGGCAAACCTGGAGAAGCTCGCGTCGGGTGACGTCATCAAGGTCGCGGAGGTCGTCCGCGACCTGTGGCGCCGCGACAAGGAGCGCGGCCTGTCCACCGGCGAGAAGCGCCTGCTGAACAAGGCCCGCCAGATCCTCGTCAGCGAGCTCGCGCTCGCCGAGAAGACCGACGAGGACAAGGCGCAGGCCACGCTCGACGAGGTTCTCGCCTCCTGAGCGCCACCGGCGTCGGGGTCGTCCTCGTCGCCGCCGGTCAGGGCACCCGGCTCGGCGCCGACCGACCCAAGGCCCTGGTCCCGCTGTTGGGTGCCCCGGTGGTGGCGCACGCCCTCCGACACGTCCTCGTCAGTCCCGAGGTCGGTGAGGTGGTGGTCGTCGCCCCCGCCGGCTTCGAGGCCGAGCTCGAGTCGGCCGTCCGCGCGCTGTGGCAGCGTCTCGCCCCCGACGTCCCGCTCCGCGTGGTGCCCGGTGGCCCGGAGCGGACCGACTCGGTCGCCGCGGGCGTCGCAGCGCTCTCCGCGGGTGTCGAGCACGTCCTCGTCCACGACGCGGCGCGGCCCCTCGCCCCGCCGGAGCTGTTCGCCAGGGTGGTCGCGGCGCTGCGTTCCGGGAAGGACGCGGTGGTTCCCGGGATCCCGGTGACCGACACCATCAAGCAGGTCAACGCCGCCGGCGCGGTGGTCGCCACCCCCAACCGGTCCGTGCTGCGCGCCGTGCAGACGCCGCAGGGGTTCCGGCGTGCCGTCCTCGAGAAGGCCCACGCCGAGGCGCGGGCCACGGCCACCGACGACGCGACGCTCGTCGAGCGGACCGGCGGCACGGTCCACGTCGTCGCCGGCGACCCGCGGGCCGCGAAGATCACCGGACCGGCCGACCTCGAGGCCGTGCAGCAGGTCCTGCGCGCCAGCCGCCCGCCGGTGCTGCTCGTCCTGGGCGGGCTCCCCGGGGTGGGCAAGACCAGCCTGGCCCGCGCCTGGGCGCGGCGCCGCCGCTCCGTCCACCTCAGGGTCGACACGGTCGAGCAGGGCCTGCTGCGGGGAGGCGCCGCAGAGGTCGGAGCCGAGGGGTATGCCGTGGCGCACGCCGTCGCCGCGGACCAGCTCCAGCTGGGCCTCGGTGTCGTCGTCGACGGCGTCCACCCGGTCGCCGAGAGCCGGGAGGCCTGGCGGCGGACCGCCGAGCAGGCCGGGGTGCTGTGCGTGAGCGTGGAGCTGACCTGCTCGGACGAGGCCGAGCACCGCCGCCGGGTCGCGCAGCGTGCCGCCGACATCGAGGGGCACGCGCTGCCCGACTGGGACCGGGTGAAGGACCTCGACCGGCAGCCCTGGGCGGACGCCGACCTCGTCCTCGACACCGCGGGTCGTGACGCCGAGTCCCTGGCCGACGAGGTCGAGGCGTTCACCGACAGCCTGCTCGTCGAGCCCGACCTCGTGGCCCACCGGGCCGCGGCGCAGTGACGACGTCACCGACCGGCCCCGCCCTGCCCCGGGTGGGCATCGGCGTCGACGTGCACCCGTTCGCGACCGACGACCGGCCGCTGCGCCTGGCCTGCCTGGAGTGGCCGGACGAGCGCGGCATCGAGGGGCACTCCGACGGCGACGTCGCGGCCCACGCCACCTGCGACGCGCTGCTCTCCGCGGCGGGCCTCGGTGACCTCGGCCGCGTCTTCGGCACCGACCGTCCCGAGCTCACGGGCGCCTCCGGAGCCCGCCTGCTCGGCGAGGTGCTCGCCCTGCTCCGGGCCGCGGGGTGGCAGGTCGGCAACGTCGCCGTGCAGGTCGTCGGCAACCGCCCCCGCCTGTCCCCGCGCCGCGCCGAGGCCGAGCAGGCCATGTCCGCCGCTCTCGACGGCGCGCCCGTCGCGGTCTCCGCGACCACCACCGACGGGCTCGGCCTCACCGGGCGCGGCGAGGGCATCGCGGCGATCGCCACGGCGCTGGTCGTCCCCGTCTGATCCCGACGTCTCCCGTCCGAGCCGCTGACCCCGGCGTCCCCTGTCCGAGCCGCTGACCCCGGCGTCTCTGTCCGAGCCGGGCGCTCCACGTCCGGGCCCGGCGCTCCGCAGCCGACGTCGGCAGCACCTGCCGCTCCCAGCCGCCGGGCCCCCGGCATACGCGCTGGCCCGTCCGCTCGCGCTCGCCCCTCCACCCGCGCTCCCTCGTCCGCCCACGCCCCCGCACCCCGGGCCAAACGCCGCACGTGCGTGGTTCGGCACGTCCTCGAGCCGGTTTCGGGGCGTCCTTCTCCGCACGTGCGCGGTTGTGCATGCCGTCGTTCCCGGGCTCCCTACATTCGCGCTCGCTGGTGGGGCCGCGCTCGTCCGTCCGCCGATGAGCCCACCGCCCCACCGCGCGCCCCGGTCCAAGCCCCCACTCCGCACCCCGGTCCAAACGCCGCACGTGCGTGGTTCGGCACGTCCTCGAGCCGGTTTCTGAGTGTCCTTCTCCGCACGTGCGCGGTTGTGCATGCCGTCGATCCGGGGTCCCCGATCCTCGCGGCCCGGCCCCGCTCCAACCGTCCGAACGCAGCATTGCTGCGAATCGTTGCGACGCTCGGACGGCTACAGCCGTCCCAGCGCAGCAAGGACCGGCGCGCGGGATCACCGGCCGGGGCTGGGGCGGGCGGGTCGGGACGGTGTCGCAGGGGGGCCTCTCGCGGGCAGTGACCTGCGGGTATGGTCGGCCTCAGACTCACCCACACGTCCCCGAGGAGGAACCGTGCCGAGCACTGTCAAGGGTGTCATCTCCAGGACCAAGGGCGCTCCCGTCGAGGTCGTCGACGTGGTGGTGCCGGACCCCGGGCCGGGTGAGGCCGTGGTCGCGATCCAGGCGTGCGGGGTGTGCCACACCGACCTGCACTACCGCGAGGGTGGCATCAACGACGACTTCCCGTTCCTGCTCGGCCACGAGGCCGCCGGTGTCGTCGAGGCGGTCGGCGACGGCGTCACCGACGTCGCGCCGGGAGACTTCGTCATCCTCAACTGGCGCGCGGTCTGCGGCTCCTGTCGCGCCTGCAAGCGGGGCCGGCCGTGGTACTGCTTCGCGACCCACAACGCCACGCAGAAGATGACCCTCACCGACGGCACCGAGCTCAGCCCGGCCCTGGGCATCGGCGCGCTCATCGAGAAGACGCTCGTGGCCGCGGGGCAGTGCACCAAGGTCGACCCGGAGGCCCCCGCGACCGCGGCCGGGCTGCTCGGCTGCGGCGTCATGGCCGGGTTCGGCGCGGCGGTCAACACCGGTGGGGTCGGCCGCGGTGACTCGGTCGCCGTGATTGGCTGCGGCGGCGTCGGCAACGCCGCGATCGCCGGGTCCTACCTGGCCGGAGCAACGAAGATCATCGCCGTCGACGTCGACGACCGGAAGCTGGAGTGGGCCAAGAAGTTCGGGGCCACCCACACGGTCAACTCGACGAACACGGACGCCGTCGAGGCCATCCAGGAGCTCACCGGCGGGTTCGGCGCCGACGTCGTCGTCGATGCGGTCGGCCGGCCGGAGACCTACAAGCAGGCGTTCTACGCCCGCGACCTCGCCGGCACCGTCGTGCTCGTCGGCGTCCCCACCCCCGACATGACGATCGAGCTGCCGCTGCTCGACGTGTTCGGCCGCGGCGGGGCCCTCAAGTCCAGCTGGTACGGCGACTGCCTGCCCGAGCGCGACTTCCCGATGCTCATCGACCTCTACCGCCAGGGCCGCTTCGACCTCGACGCGTTCGTCTCCGAGACGATCGGCCTGGGCGACGTCGAGGAGGCGTTCGCCAAGATGGAGCGCGGCGACGTGCTCCGCTCGGTGGTGGTGCTCTGATGTCGGGCGAGATCCGCATCGACCACACCGTCACCTCGGGCACGTTCAGCCTCGACGGCGGCACCTGGGAGGTCGACAACAACGTCTGGGTGCTCGGCGACGACACCCAGTGCGTCGTCTTCGACGCCCCGCACGACGCCGGCAAGATCGCCGAGGTCGTGGGGGACCGTGAGGTGCTCGCGATCCTGTGCACCCACGCCCACGACGACCACGTCAGGGCCGTGCCCGACCTCAAGGCCGCGACCGGCGCCCCGGCCTACCTCCACCCCGACGACCGGGTGCTGTGGGACATGACCCACGACACCCCGCCGGACGGGGAGCTCGCCGACGGCCAGGTGATCACCGTCGCGGGCACCGAGGTGCGGGTGCTGCACACACCCGGCCACAGCCCCGGGGCCTGCTGCTTCCACGTGCCGGCTCTGGGCGTCGTCTTCACCGGGGACACCCTGTTCCAGGGCGGCCCCGGCGCCACCGGGCGGTCCTACAGCGACTTCGACACGATCATCCGGTCGATCACCGACAAGCTGCTGACCCTCCCGCCGGAGACCGTCGTGCACACCGGGCACGGCGACTCCACGACCATCGGCGCCGAGGCGCCGCACCGGCAGGAGTGGATTGACCGGGGCCACTGACCGACGCGGTCCGGGGCACCCTGCCAGGTCGCTACCCTTGTCCGGGTGACGCTCCGCCTGTACGACACCGCCACCCGGCAGCTGCGGGACTTCGAGCCCCTGGAGCCAGGGAAGGCCGGGATCTACATCTGTGGGCTGACCACGCAGGGCGCCCCGCACATCGGTCACGTCCGGTTCGCCATCGCCTTCGACATCCTGCGTCGCTGGATGGAGCGCGGGCACGGCCTGGACGTCACGCTGATCCGCAACGTCACCGACATCGACGACAAGATCCTGGCCAGGGCCAGGGAGGCGGGTCGGCCGTGGTGGGCGTGGAGCTACATGTTCGAGCGCGCCACGAGCGAGGCCCTCGACAGTCTGGGCGTGCTGCCGCCGACCTACGAGCCGCGGGCCACCGGGCACATCACCGAGATGCTCGAGCTCGTCGAGATCCTCATCGACAAGGGACACGCGTATGTCGCGGAGGACGGCAGCGGTGACGTGTACTTCGACGTCCGGTCCTGGCCGGAGTACGGCTCGCTGACCCGGCAGTCCATCGACGACATGGAGCCCGCCGCCGACGCCGACCCGCGGGGCAAGCGCGACCCCCGCGACTTCGCCCTGTGGAAAGGGCACAAGCCGGACGAGCCGCTGACCGCGAGCTGGCCGACGCCCTACGGCCGGGGCCGCCCGGGCTGGCACCTGGAGTGCTCGGCGATGGCCCGCAAGTACCTGGGCGACACCTTCGACATCCACGGCGGCGGGGTGGACCTGCGGTTCCCGCACCACGAGAACGAGCAGGCCCAGTCGCACGCGGCCGGGCTCGGCTTCGCCCGCTACTGGATGCACAACGCGTGGGTGACGATCAGCGGGGAGAAGATGAGCAAGTCGCTCGGCAACTCCCTCGTGGTCACCGAGCTGACCAGGACGGTGCGCCCGCTCGTGCTGCGCTACTACCTCGGGTCGGCGCACTACCGGTCCACGGTGGAGTACGGCCCCGGCTCGATGGACGAGGCCGCCGCCGCGGTCGACCGGATCGAGTCCTTCCTGCACCGCGCCGTCGAGGTCGGCGGGGTCGACCGGGAGCGCCTGCTGCAGGAGGCCGCCACCGCGCCGCTGCCGGAGCGGTTCGCCGAGGCGATGGACGACGACGTCAACGTCCCCGAGGCGCTGGCCGTCGTCTTCACCGCGGTGCGGGACGGCAACCGGGCCCTCGACGCCGGCGAGCCGGTGCAGGAGACCGCCGTGCGGGTCGCGGCGATGACCGACGTGCTCGGCGTCAACCCGCTCGCGCCGCAGTGGGCGCAGCCGGGCGACACCGGCCGGGCGCACGAGGTGCTCGAGGCGCTCGTCCGCGAGCGGCTGGACGCCCGGGAGGCGGCCCGCAGGGCCCGCGACTTCGCCACCGCCGACGCGATCCGCGACCAGCTCACCGCGGTCGGGATCACCATCGAGGACACCCCGGCCGGCGCCCGCTGGTCGCTCAGCTGACACCCCAGGACGGCAGGTAACCCAGTGGCCGGCAACTCCCAGCGCCGCGGCGCGGTCCGCAAGAGCTCCAAGAAGGGCGCCACCGTCGGCAGCGGCGGCCAGCGCCGCCGCGGTCTCAAGGGCCGTGGCCCGACCCCGCGCGCCGAGGACCGCCCCGGTCACCCGGCGGCGCGCCGGGCCGCCCGCGCCGAGCGGGCCGCCGCGAGCTCCCCGCAGAGCCGTCGGCGCGGCAAGGGTGCCAGCGAGGTGGTGGCCGGGCGCAACGCGGTGGTGGAGGCGCTGCGGGCGCACATCCCGGCGACCACGCTCTACGTCGCCCCGCGGCTGGACACCGACGACCGGGTCAAGGAGGCGCTGGCGATCGCCCTGGAACGGGACATCCCGGTCCTGGAGACCCCCCGTGCCGAGCTCGACCGGCTGACCGACGGCGCGGTCCACCAGGGGCTGGCGATCCAGGTCCCGCCGTACGAGTACCTCCATCCCGACGACCTGCTCGACGTCGAGCTGCCCGGGATCCCGCTCATCGTCGCCCTCGACGGCATCACCGACCCGCGCAACCTCGGCGCGGTGATCCGCTCGGTCGGCGCGTTCGGCGGCCACGGGGTGGTCGTGCCCGAGCGCCGGTCGGTCGGCATGACCGCCGCCGCGTGGAAGACCTCCGCCGGCGCGGCCGCCCGGATCCCGGTGGCCCGGGCCACCAACCTCACCCGGGCGCTCGAGGGTTACCGCAGGGCGGGCTTCTTCGTCGTCGGGCTCGACGCCGACGGCGAGGTCGACCTGCCCGGGCTCAGCCTCGCCGACCAGCCGCTCGTCGTCGTCGTCGGGTCGGAGGGCAAGGGCCTGTCCCGCCTGGTCCGCGAGACCTGCGACCAGATCGTCTCCATCCCGATGAGCTCGGCCACCGAGTCGCTCAACGCCGGGATCGCCGCGGCCGTCGCGCTCTACGAGATCGCCCGGCAGCGCGCACAGCTGTGACCCGGCGGCCCGTGGCCGCGGTCGCGGCCCCGCTGCTCGGTATGACGCTGCTCGCCGCCTGCTCCTCCGGACCCCCGGAGGGTGGCACCGGCGAGGGGGTGACCGACACGGCCCCCGCGACCCCGGGGCGGCACCAGCCGGTCGCCACCCTCGACGTCCCGGAGACCGACCTGGACGTCGTCGCGGTCTACCCCCGGCCGGGCGGGTTCACCCAGGGTCTGGAGCTGCTCGACGACGGCCGCGTGCTGCACAGCACCGGCCGCTACGGCGAGTCCCAGATCCGCGTCGAGGAGCTCGGCGGGGACGTGGTGACCAGCCGGGACCTGCCGGACGAGCACTTCGGTGAGGGGGTCACCGTCGTCGACGGCACGGCATACCAGCTCACCTGGCAGGAGGAGGTCGTGCACACCTGGTCCCTGCCCGACCTCGAGCCGGGCCCGACGTACGAGATCGGCACCGAGGGCTGGGGCCTGTGCCACGACGAGACCCGGGGCCACCTCTGGCTGTCCGACGGCACCGGCACGCTGCACGCGCTCGGGCTGCCGGGGCTGGAGCCGATCGGCACCGTCCGGGTGACCCAGGGCGGCGGGCCGGTGTCCATGCTCAACGAGCTGGAGTGCGTCGACGGGATGGTCTGGGCGAACGTCTGGCACACCGACCAGGTGCTCGTCATCGACCCCGGGGACGGGCGGGTGGTGGCCGCGCACGACCTGTCCGATTTGCGTGAGGTGGTCGCGCCCACGGGGTCCGAGGACGTCCTCAACGGGCTGGCGCACGACGAGGTCGACGGGACCTGGCTGGTCACCGGGAAGAACTGGGACCGGACGTTCCGGCTGCGGCTGCCCGACCCTCAGGAGTAGCTGGTCCGGATCGGGATCTCCTGGGTGTCGACGCCGAGCACGGCCACCTCGTCCGGCCGCGACGGCAGCACCGTCGCGACGTAGTCCTGGACGACCTCCTCCAGCGGCACGTCGCGGCCGGCGCGCTCGGACATGTACCAGCGGTGCTCGAGCAGCTCGTGGAACAGCTCGGCCGGCTCGAGCTTGACCCGCAGCTCCGGCGGGACCGCCTGGATGGTGGGCTCGAAGACGTTGGTGAGCCAGTCGTGGGCGACCAGCAGCTCGTCGTCGTTCTGCCGGTTGGTCGCGGCCCGGTAGGAGTCGAGGTCGTTGAGCAGGCGGCGGGCCTGGTTCTCCTCGACGTCCAGCCCGGTGAGGCGCAGCAGCCGGCGGCAGTGGTGCCCGGCGTCGACGACCTTGGGCTCGATCTGGATCTGGGTGCCGTCGACGTCGGTCATCATGGCCAGCTCCCCGACGTCGAAGCCGAGGTTGTTGAGCCGGCGGATCCGGTCCTCGACCCGCCACCGGTCACCGGGCTCGAACCGCTCGGGGGCGGTGAGCTCGGACCAGAGCAGCTCGTAGCGGTGCAGGATCCGGTCGGCGATCTCGACCGGGTCCTCGTCCTCGTCGAGGTGCCCGCCCGCGGCCAGGTCCATGAGCTCCCCGGCGATGTTGCCGTGGGCGATCTCCAGGTCGTGCATCCGCTGGCCGTCGCTGAGCTTGTCGTGCAGCTCGGCGGTCTCGGCGTCGACGAGGTAGGCCGCGAACTCGCCGGCGTCGCGGCGGAACAGCGTGTTGGACAGCGACACGTCGCCCCAGAAGCACCCGGCCAGGTGCAATCGGACCAGCAGCACGGCCAGCGCGTCGAGGACGCGGCGGGCGGTGTCGGGCCGGAGCCGCTGGCTGAAGATGGCCCGGTACGGGAGCGAGTAGCGCAGGTGCCGGGTGACCAGGCAGGCGTCGAGCGGCTGGCCGTCGGCGTCGGTGCGGCCGGCGATGACGGCGACCGGCTCGACCGCCGGTTGGCCCATCCGGTTGAGGGCCTGGAGGGTGGCGTACTCCCGGCGGGCCAGGTCGGTCTTGATCTCCTTGACCGCGATGATCTGGCCCTGGAACCGGACGAACCGGACGACGTGCCGGGAGATGCCGCGGGGGAGGGCCGCCAGGTGCTCCTCGGGCCACTCCTCGAGCGGCACCGACCAGGGCAGGTCGAGCAGGGCCGGGTCGGCCCTGGCCGCGGTGATCTGCAACGCCATGGTCATCCACCCTCCCACGGCGCCCCGGCCGGTGGGCCGGGGCGCCGCCGGTGGGGGTCAGGCGCCGAGGCGCCCCCCCGTCTTCGGGTCGAACAGGTGCACGTGGTCGCGCTTGGGCAGGAAGTGGATCACCTCGCCCTTGCTCGGCGGGGTGCGGCCGTCGACGCGGGCGATGAAGGGGCGCGCGTCGGCCTCGGTGCCGGGCTGGCGCCCGTAGACGTAGGCGTCGGCGCCCAGCTCCTCGACGACGTCCACCTCGATGGGCAGACCCTCCCCGCTGGTGTCGATGACGAGGTCCTCGGGACGCACGCCGACGATGACGCTGTTGGTCGAGGCGTCGCTCAGGGCGCTGCGGTCCACCGGGTGGGCGGCCGTGCCGAACTTGATGCCACCGTCGGTGATCGGCACCTCCATGAGGTTCATCGCCGGCGAGCCGATGAACCCGGCGACGAAGACGTTGTCCGGGTGGTCGTACAGGCGGCGCGGGGTGTCGCACTGCTGCAGCACGCCGTCCTTGAGCACCGCCACCCGGTCGCCCATCGTCATCGCCTCGACCTGGTCGTGGGTGACGTAGACCGTGGTGACCCCGAGGCGCCGCTGCAGCGACGCGATCTGGGTGCGGGTCTGGACGCGGAGCTTGGCGTCGAGGTTGGACAGGGGCTCGTCCATGAGGAAGACCTGGGGCTGGCGGACGATCGCCCGGCCCATGGCCACGCGCTGCCGCTGCCCACCGGAGAGCGCCTTGGGCTTGCGGTCCAGGTAGGGCTCGAGGTCGAGGATCTTGGCGGCCTCGAGCACCCGCTGGCGGATCTCGTCCTTGGGCTTGCCCGCGATCTTCAGCGCGAAGCCCATGTTGTCGGCCACGGTCATGTGCGGGTAGAGCGCGTAGTTCTGGAAGACCATCGCCACGTCGCGGTCCTTGGGCGGGACGGTGGTGACGTCGCGGTCCCCGATGAGGATCCGGCCGGAGGTCACCTCCTCGAGCCCGGCGAGCATGCGGAGGCTGGTGGACTTGCCGCAGCCCGAGGGGCCGACCAGGACGAGGAACTCGCCGTCGGCGATCTCGATGCTCAGCTCGTCGACCGCGGGGGTCTCGGCGCCCGGGTAGATGCGGGTGGCCTTGTCGAACGTGACCGTTGCCATGTAGGTGCCCTTCCTTCACCGGCAGGAACGTGCCGGACGATCCGTTGTAAAGGAGACCCGAAGGCGGCGCCTTCGGGCGAGTCCCGGAGACGTCCCTCGCGGCCGGTTGGGTGCACCGACGACGGCGACGTTGCCGTGACTTGTTCGTAACCGTACTGCAATCTGCAAGAATTTGCAGCGGCGGCAATCCTGCGTCATCATCGCCAACGCAACCGTAGACCCCTGGGGGAGCACAAGCCCTCCCGGACACCGTGCCAGGCCCGGCACGTTCAAAGGAGAACGCATGAAGCGCACCACCGGTGCCGTCGCGCTGGCAGGGGTCACGGCCCTGCTGCTCAGCGCCTGCGGCGGAGACAACGGATCGTCCGACACCGGCTCGCAGGACACGGCCGCCGAGACCGGCGCCGAGGACACCGCCACCGAGACCGAGGGGTCCGGCGAGGAGGGCGAGGGCGAGGGCGAGGAGACCGAGGCGGCGCCCGTCCGCGACCAGAACGTCGAGCTCGTCATCTGGGCCGACGACGTCCGTGCCCCGATCCTCACCGAGTTCGCCGAGCAGTTCGGCGAGGAGTACGGCATCACCACCCAGGTCCAGGTCGCCACCGACGTGCGGCAGCAGTTCAAGGACGCCACCAACGTCGACCAGGGCCCGGACATCATCGTCGGCGCCCACGACTGGCTGGGCGAGCTCGTGCAGAACGGCACCGTCGCCCCGATCCAGATGTCCGCCGAGGTGCAGGCGCAGTTCACCGAGGAGTCGATCGAGGCCACCAAGTTCGACGGCCAGATCTACGGCGTCCCCTACGCCACCGAGACCCTCGGCCTGATCCGCAACACCGCGCTGGCCCCCGACGCGCCGGCCACCATGGAGGAGCTCGTCGAGCACGGCAAGTCCCTCGTGGAGTCCGGTGAGGCCGACCAGATCATGGTCACCCCCGTCGGCCAGACCGGTGACGCGTACCACGCCTTCCCCTACCTGTCCGCCTACGGCGGCGGCATCTTCGGCAAGAACGCCGACGGCGGCTGGGACCCCGAGCAGGTCATCGTGGGCTCGGAGGAGACCATCAAGGGCGGCGAGAAGATCGCCTGGCTCGCCGAGGAGGGCGCGCTCAACGTCAACGTCGACGGCGCGACGATGGAGGCGCTGTTCGCCGAGGGTCGCACCCCCTACATGGTGTCCGGCCCGTGGGCCATCCCGAACGTCCAGGGCGCGGGCATCGAGTACGCGATCGACCCCATCCCGGACTTCGAGGACGGCGGCCAGACCACCCCGTTCATGGGCGTGCAGATGTTCTACGTCTCCGCCAAGGCCAAGAACGCCACCTTGGCGCAGGAGTTCGTCAACAGGTACGTCCCGACGCTGGACCTGCAGGTCCGGCTGTTCGAGGCCGGGCAGCGGCCGCCGGCGTTCGTCGAGGCGCTGGAGCAGGTCTCGGCCGAGAGCGAGGACATCGCCGCCTGGTCGGCGGCCGGTGAGGGCGCCTCGCCGATGCCGAACATCCCGGCGATGAACTCCGTGTGGGGCCCGCTGGGTCAGGCGACCGCCGACATCGTCGGCGGTGACGACCCGGCCGAGCGGCTCACGGCAGCCCAGGAGGAGATCGTCGCCAACATCGGCGGTTGATCCCACGGTCCCGGCCGGGCCCCGCGGCCCGGCCGGGACCGGACCCCACCCAGCGAGCAGCGCCGGCCCGCCCCGGCCGCCAGCCCCCGGAGACGACGATGTCACAGCACACGGCCCCACCGGCCCCACCCGCCGACCCGCCCCGGATCGAGGACCTCGGCGAGCCGGAGCACCTCGAGTTCCGGAGCCGGACCCCTCTCTGGGCCGTCGCGGTCCGGTGGACGCTCATCGCGGTGGCGCTGGCCGCCCTCGGCTACCTGGCGATGCGCCTGGTGGAGGAGGGGCACTGGCTCATGGTCGTCATCGTCGCCTTCCTGGCGACGTGCGTCCTGGCCGTCTACGCGACCCGGCGGGCGGTGCCGGCCAAGTACCTCTTCCCGGGCCTGGTCCTCATGCTGGCCCTGCAGATCTGGCCGCTCGTCTACACGGTGAGCATCTCGTTCACCAACATGGGCGACGGCCACCTGGTCAGCAAGGAGGAGGCGATCGCCGCGATCGAGGCCAGCTCGGTCCGGGAGGTGGAGGGAGCGCCCCGCTACCAGCTCAACATCGCGGTCCCCGAGGGCCAGGACGCCGAGACCGGCGACCTGCGCTACCTGCTCACCGACCCCGACGGGCGGTTCTACGCCGGCGACCTCGAGGGGCTCACCGAGCTCGACCCCGCCACCGTCGAGGCCAGCCCGACCGGCCGGATCATCTCCGCCGAGGGCTACCGCACCCTCACCGCCTCGGAGGTCAACGCCCGCAGCGCCGACCTGGCCGAGTTCGCGGTGCCGACCGAGAGCGGCGGTATCAAGCAGATCGGCCTGTCCGAGGCGTTCATCGGCGAGCCGACCCGCGTCTACGACCCGGCGACCAACACCATCACCGACCTGGTGTCCGGCAAGGTCTACGTCGAGGGCGACGCGCAGTTCGTCCCCGAGGACGGGGTGGGCCAACCGCTGCCGCAGGGGTGGCGGGAGAACGTCGGTTGGCGGAACTACACCGATGCGCTGACCAACGAGACCCTGCGGACCGGCCTGTTCAAGGTCCTGCTGTGGAACGTCCTCTTCGCCGGCATCTCGGTGATCAGCACCTTCCTGCTCGGGATGTTCCTGGCCCTGCTCATGAACGACGACCGGCTCCGCGGCAAGGGCCTGTACAGGTCGCTGCTGATCCTCCCGTACGCCCTGCCGGTCTACGTCACGGCGCTGGTCTGGGCGTCGATGTTCAACCAGGACTTCGGCCTCATCAACAACCTGCTCGGGCTCGACATCAACTGGCTGGGCGACGGGAACCTGGCCAAGGTCGCGATCCTGCTGACCAACCTGTGGCTGGGCTTCCCCTACATGTTCATCGTCTGCACCGGGGCGCTGCAGTCGATCCCGAACGACGTCAAGGAGGCGGCCGCGATCGACGGAGCCAGCGGCTTCCGCACCGTGCGGTCGGTCATCATGCCGCTGCTGCTCGTGGCGGTGGGCCCGCTGCTCATCGCCTCGTTCGCGTTCAACTTCAACAACTTCGGCCTGATCTTCCTCATGACCGAGGGCGGGCCGTTCGAGGGCGGCCAGTCGGCGATCGGCTCCACCGACCTGCTCATCACGATGGCCTACCGCCTGGCGATCGGCGGCACCACCCCGAACTTCGGCTTCGCCGCCGCGATCTCGGTGTTCATCTTCATCCTGGTGGCGCTCATCAGCTACCAGGGCTTCCGGAAGACCAAGGCCCTGGAGGACGTGAACTGACATGGCGACCCCAACCGCCCGCACCGCCCGCCGCTCCGGCACCGGGACCTGGTGGCGCCACGCGCTCGCCCTCCTGGCGCTGGCGTTCGCGTTCTTCCCGATCCTGTTCATCGTGTCCTCGGCGTTCAACAACGCCGGGACCCTGTCCACCTCGGGGCTGTGGCCCACGGTGTTCGGCACGGAGAACTTCTCCAAGCTGTTCAACGACCCGGCCCGGCCCTACGGCAGCTGGTACAAGAACTCGCTGATCATCAGCACGGTCGGCACGATCGGGACGCTGTTCATCGGCGCCTGCGCGGCGTACGCGTTCTCCCGCCTGCGCTGGCGCGGCCGCCGCACCGGCCTGCTCCTCATCCTGCTGGCGCAGATGTTCCCGGCGCTGCTGACCTTCGTCGCGCTCTACATCACCTTCGCCAACGTCGGGACCGTCATCCCCGAGCTCGGTCTCAACACGCTCGCCGCGCTGATCCTCGTCTACCTCGGCGGGGCGATGGGCTCGAACATCTGGCTGCTCAAGGGCTACTTCGACACCGTGCCGCGGGAGCTGGACGAGGCGGCCATCATCGACGGCGCCTCGCACGCCCGGATCTTCTTCACCGTCACGCTGCGCCTGGTCACCCCGATCCTGGCGACCGTGGCGATGCTGGCCTTCGTCGGGCTCTGGAGCGAGTTCCTGCTGGCCAGCATCTTCCTCACCGACGTCAACCAGCAGACCCTCGGCGTCGGCCTGTACGCCACCCGCGAGGCGGACCAGAACCGCTACTTCGGCCAGTTCGTGGCCGGTGCGGTGCTGGCCTCCATCCCGGTCGTGCTGCTCTACCTGTCGCTGCAACGGCAGCTCATCGGGGGCCTGACCCAGGGCTCGGTGAAGTGACGATGCCGCACCTCGAGCCGCACCACGACGGGTCGCCCCGCTACGTCTCCGAGCGCGCCCCGCAGCCGGGCCAGGTGGTCCAGGTCCGCGTCGCCGTGCCGCACACGGCGCAGGTCACCGGCGTGCACGTGCGCACCGCGCCGGACGGCGAGCAGCGCTTCGTCGACGCCCGCCGGGTGCACGTGGACGGCGGGCAGACCTGGTGGCAGGCCGAGCTGGTCTGCCACAACCCGGTGACGCACTACCGGTTCCTCCTCGACGGCGGCCGTGGCGGCTACCGCTGGCTCAACGGGACGGGGATCCACCACCGGGACGTGCCCGACGCCGACGACTTCCGGATCGTCACCTTCCCGCCCCCGCCCGACTGGGCCACCGGCGCGGTCGTCTACCAGGTGTTCCCGGACAGGTTCGCCCGGCACGCGGCGATCGAGCCCGAGCGGGTCGGCGGACCGCGCACCGACCTGCCGGACTGGGCCCGGCCGGCCGCCTGGGACGACGCGGTGGACCAGAGCCGCGACCGGGTGAGCACCCAGCTCTACGGCGGCACCCTCGACGGCATCCGCGAGCACCTCGACCACCTCGTCGACCTCGGTGTCACCGTCCTGTACCTCACGCCGTTCTTCCCGGCCCGCTCCAACCACCGGTACGACGCGACGTCCTTCGACGAGGTGGACCCGGTCCTGGGCGGCACCGAGGCGCTGATCCGCCTCCAGGAGGCCGCCCACGAGCGCGGCATCCGGGTCATGGGCGACATCACCACGAACCACACCGGCAACGAGCACGAGTGGTTCCGCAGGGCCCAGGAGGACCCCGACGGCCCGTATGCCGCGCGCTACGTCCGCGACGAGGACGGCCGGTGGGTGACCTGGCTGGGCGTGGAGACGCTGCCCAAGCTCGACTACACCGACCCCGGGCTGCGCCGGGACATGTTCGAGGCGCCCGACGCGGTGCTGCGCAAATGGTTGGGCCCCGGCAAGGGCCTGGACGCCTGGCGGGTGGACGTGGCGAACATGACCGGCCGCTACCGCGACGTCGACGTCGCGCACGAGGTGGCCCGGCTGGCCCGGCGGGCCGTCGACGAGGCCAGCGGCGGCGACGCGCTGCTCGTCGCCGAGCACGTCCACGACCACAGCGGCGACGCGATCGGCGACGGCTGGCACGGGGTGATGAACTACTCCGGCTTCACCCGGCCGCTGTGGACCTGGCTGCGCCACGCCGGGTACGCCCCGAAGTTCCTCGGCAGCCCGCTGCGGGTGCCCCGGCTCGGTGGCCGCCTCGTGGCCGAGACGATGCGGGAATTCGCCGCGATCGTGCCGTGGCGCAGCCACACCCACTCGTTCACGCTCGTCGGGTCCCACGACACGACCCGGCTCAACACGCTCGTCGGCGGGGACCGAGCCCAGGCCGAGGTGGCCGCAGGGCTGCTGTTCACCGTGCCCGGGATCCCGATGTTCACCTACGGGGACGAGATCGGCATGCCCGGGGACTTCGGCGAGGCCGGCCGCCGTCCGATGCCCTGGGCCGCGCGCGGCAGGGACCCGCGGCTGTGGGACGAGGAGCTCCTGGACGTCTACCGCCGGCTGATCCGGGTGCGCCGGGAGCACCCCGCCCTGTATGACGGCGGGCTGCGCTGGCTGCACACCGAGGACGACGCCCTGGTGTTCCTCCGCGAGGGTGTCGACCAGGTCGCCCTGGTGCACCTGGCCCGCGCCGGGCACGACCCGGTCCGTATCCCGACCACCTGGCTCCCGGGCGTCGAGGCCGGGCGCGCGGCCTACGGGCCGGACCCGGAGATCGCCGAGGTCGACGGGCGCCTGCACGTGGTGCTGCCCGCGGACGGCCCGCTGGTGCGGGTGTGGGTGTGGCGCACCGAGTGCCCGCCGTGGGCGCCGGAGGAGGGCCGGCCGGTCGCGACCGGGCTGCTCAGCCGCGCCGAGCCGGTGGCCGGCACCCACGCCACCGAGGTGCCGGTGAGCACCCCCAGGCCCGTGACGAGGACGACGTGAGCGCCCGCCTCGCCGACCTGGCGGCATACGTGGGGGTGAGCGAGGCGACGGTCAGCCGGGTCCTCAACGACAAGCCGGGGGTGGCCCCGGCCACGCGGCAGGCGGTCCTCACCGCCCTGGACGTCCTCGGCTACGAGCGGCCCAGCAAGCTGCGGCGCACCAGCGCCGGCCTGGTCGGGCTGGTCGTGCCCGAGCTGACCAACCCGATCTTCCCGGCGTTCGCGCAGGCGCTGGAGACGCACCTGGCGGCCGCCGGGTACACGCCCGTGCTGTGCACCCAGACGCCGGGCGGGGTCCACGAGGACGAGTACGTCCAGATGCTCCTCGACCGGGGTGTCGCGGCGATCATCTTCATCAGCGGGTACCACGCCGACACCCGCTCGGGGGTGGAGCGCTACCTGGCCCTGCGGGAGCGCAAGCTGCCGATCGCCCTGGTCAACGGCTACCGGCCGGAGGTGCCGGCGCAGTTCATCAGCCACGACGACGTCGCCGCGATGCACCTGGCCGTGCGGCACCTGCTCGACCTGGGGCACCGGCGGATCGGCCTGGCCACCGGGCCGGAGCGCTACGTCCCGGTGCAGCGCAAGATCGAGGGCTTCCGCGCGGCGATGCGGGGCGTGCTGCCCGAGCGGGAGGTCGAGGGGCTGATCCAGACCACGCTGTTCACCGTCGAGGGCGGCGCCACGGCCGGGCAGGAGCTGCTGGCGCGCGGCGCGACGGCGGCGGTCTGCGGCTCCGACCTCATGGCCCTCGGCGTGGTCCGGGCGGTCCGGCAGGCGGGGCTGGAGGTCCCCGACGACTTCTCCGTGGTCGGCTCGGACGACTCCCAGCTCATCGGCTTCACCGACCCGCCCCTGACGACGATCCGCCAGGACGTCGAGGGGATGAGCCAGGCGGTGGTCACCGCCATCCTCGAGGAGATCGCCGGCGGGAGCGTCCCGCAGCGGGAGTACCTCTTCGCGCCCGAGCTGGTCCTGCGCAGGTCGACCGGGGCGGCCCCGGGCGCGGCGGGTCAGGCCCCGGACCGAGCCCGGGACCGCAGCTCCAGCACGACCTGAAGGACCTTCACGGCGCCCTCCTCGTCGGCGACCCGGAAGTCGGCCACGGTCTCGCCGGGGCCGACCCGGATCGTGACGTCGTCCGGACCGAGCTCGGCGAAGGCGCGCTCGTCGGTGACGTCGTCGCCCAGGTAGAGGATCGCCTCGGCCCGGTGCGCGCGCGCCAGCGCCTTCAGCGCCTGGCCCTTGCCGGTCTCGGTGACGGACAGCTCCAGCACGTCCTTGCCGGGGGTGGCGTGGACCCCCGGGACCTGCTCGAGCAGCCCCTCCCCGGCGGCGAGCGCGGCACGCGCGGTCGCGGCGTCGAGGCCACGGGTGTGCAGCACCCGGGAGGCGGGCTTGCGCTCCAGCCGCACCTGCGGGTGCCGCTCCAGGAGATCGGCGAGGGCACGATCGAGGGCGTCGAGCCGGGCGGCCTCCTCGTCGGTGAGGAGGTCGTCACCGGGCTCGTGCTCGCGCGAGGTCTCGACGCCGTGGCTGCCGATGAGCGTGACCTCGGGGCCGAGCCGGGTCACCCGGCGCAGCGCGGCCAGGTCCCGACCGGACACCACGGCGACGTCGACGCCGGGCAGCGCGGCGAGCCGGACGAGCAGGTCGAGGGAGCCGGGGAGGGCCCGGGCCTGGGCGGGCTCGTCGACCAGGGGCGCGAGGGTGCCGTCGAAGTCCACCCCCACGACGACCCGCTCCCGGGCGGCGAAGCGTTCCAGGGCCTGGCGCAGCGCGGGATCCACGGGCGTGAGGCTACCTGGCTACTGCGCGTCCTCCGGCGGCCGGGCCGGGGCGTACCGGAGCGCGACGAGGAACCGGCGGGCCCAGGTCTGCACGTCGTTGGCCGCGACCCGGCGGCGCATGAGCCGCATCCGCCGGCGGCGCTCCTTGGGGTCGTCCCGCATGGCCCGCAGGATCGTCTGCTTGAGCCCCACGATGTCGTGCGGGTTGCACAGGTAGGCCTGCCGGAGCTCCTGCGCGGCGCCGGTGAACTCGCTGAGCACGAGGGCCCCGCCGAGGTCGTGGCGGCAGGTGACGTACTCCTTGGCGACGAGGTTCATGCCGTCGCGCAGCGGGGTGACCAGCATGACGTCGGCGGCCTGGTACAGCGCGGCCATCTCGTCGCGCGGGTAGGCGTGGTGCAGGTAGTGCACCGCGGTCACGCCGAGGTCGGAGTAGTCGCCGTTGATCCGGCCGACCATGCCCTCGATCTGCTCGCGCAGGTGCCGGTATGCCGCGACCCGCTCCCGGCTGGGGGTGGCCACCTGGACGAAGGTGACCTCCGGCGGGGCGATGTCGCCGTCGGCCAGGAGCTCGGCGATCGCCCGCAGCCGGTGCCGGATGCCCTTGGTGTAGTCGAGCCGGTCGACCCCGAGCATGAGCACCTCGGGCTCGCCCAGCTGCTCCCGGATCTCCTGGGCGCGCTGCTGCACCTCCGGGGTGCGGGCCAGCTCCTCCAGGCCCCGGAAGTCGATGGAGATCGGCACCGCCGCCGCGCGCACCGTCCGGGGCGCGGCACCGATCCGGTCGTCGTCGGCCCCGCCCCAGGTCACGATGTCGCCCTTGGAGGTGGCGCCCAGCAGCTGGCGGCAGGCGCGGATGAAGTTGGCGGCGTCGGTGCCCCGCTGGAAGCCGAGGAAGTCGGCGCCGAGCAGCCCGCGGAGCAGCTCCGCCCGCCAGGGCAGCTGGGCGAACAGCTCCACGGGCGGGAACGGGATGTGGTCGAACCAGCCGATCCGCAGGTCGGGGCGCAGGTCCCGGAGCATCGCCGGGACCAGCTGCAGCTGGTAGTCGTGGACCCAGACGGTCGCGCCCTCGGCGGCCACGTCGGCGGCCGCCTCGGCGAACCGGGCGTTGACCTTCCGGTAGGTCGCCCACCAGCGGCGGTGGAACGTCGGGGGCACGATGACGTCGTGGTAGATGGGCCACAGCGTGTCGTTGCTGAAGCCCTCGTAGTAGTCCCGGACCTCCTCCTCGGACAGCCCGACGGGCACCAGCTGGAGGGCCTCGTCCTGCTCGGTCCGGAACGGCTCGGGCGGGTCGCCGGGGTCGCCGGCCCAGCCGATCCACGCGCCGCCGCGGCCCCTCATCACCGAGTCCATGGCGGTGACCAGCCCGCCGGGGCTGGTGCGCCAGTGGGTGGTGCCGTCCTCCTCGGTCACGCGGTCCACGGGCAGCCGGTTCGCCACGACGACGAAATCGTGCCTGCCCGCTGAAACCATCCACGCTCCTCGCTCGTTGGGCTCCGGGGCTGCCCCGGCCGTTCTACTACGGAGGATAGGTGACCGGCCCTGTTTCCGAGACCCGAGTGAGGAGACGTCATACCGTGGACACCATGACGTTGGGGCCCGGGCAGCGGGACCAGCCGGCGGTGCCCAGCCGGCTGGGGCGCTACCAGCTGCTCGAGCGCCTGGGTGAGGGCGGCATGGGCGTCGTCCACCTGGCGACCGACGAGCAGGGTCGCCGGGTCGCGATCAAGGTGCTCCGGCCCCACATCGCCCACGACCCGCAGGCGCGGCAGCGTCTGGAGCGGGAGGTCGCCACCCTCTCCCGGGTGCACCACCCCCGGGTCGCCGCGGTCCTCGACGCCGACGTCCACGGCCCGGCGCCGTTCATCGTCACCGAGTACGTCCCCGGCCCCCCGCTGGACGCGGTGGTCCGCGAGCACGGGCCGCTGCAGGGCGAGAACCTGGTGCGCCTGGGCCGCGGCCTGTCCGAGGCGCTGCGGGCCATCCACCGGGTCGGCATCGTGCACCGCGACCTCAAGCCCGGCAACGTGCTCATGGTCGACGGGGACCCGGTGGTCATCGACTTCGGCATCGCCCAGGTCGCCGACGACGCCCGGCTGACGATGACCGGCATGGTCATGGGCACCCCGGGGTACCTGTCGCCGGAGGTCGTCGAGGGCGGCGCGGTGACCGAGGCCACCGACTGGTGGGGGTGGGCGGCCACGCTCGCGTTCGCCAACAGCGGGGAGCCGCCGTTCGGCACCGGCCCGATGAGCGTCGTGCTCGACCGGGTGATCCGCGGGCGCACCCACCTCGACAACGTCGACCCCGAGCTGCAGCCGCTGCTGGCCGCGGCGCTCGACCCCGACCCCGCCCACCGGCCCACCGCCGACGAGGTCATGCAGGCCCTGGAGCTGTATGCCGCGCACCGGCCGGTGACCGACGCCCTCACCACCTACGTCCCCAGCCCGCGCCGCGACACCGGCCCGGTCACGCCGTCCCACCCCTGGGCGGCGACCGCGGCCGCGCCCACCGCGGAGCCGACCCGACGGTCCCCGCGGCCCGCGGCCACCCAGGTGCAGCCGGTGGACCCGACCCGGGTCCAGCCGGCGGCGTCGGGCCAGCCGTGGTCTCCGCCGCCCGCTCCCGCGCCGACCGACGGCGCCGGGTGGGGGCCCTCGGAGGGTCGGCCCTCGCCATACGGACCTCCCGCCCCCCAGCGCTACCCGGTGACGCACGACCCGCGGATCAACCGCCCGTCGCGCACCGGGACGATCTCGGCGCTGGGTCTGGCGTTCGTCGCGCTCAGCGCGCTCGCGCCCCTCGCGGCGTGGGGGGTGCTCGCCCTCTGGTCGGTGCTGGCGCGGACCACCGACCACTCCATCACCTCGCTGGTGCTGCGGCGGCACGAGACCGGCCCGCGGCGCTCGGACGTCGTCGTCTCGGTCCTCACCAGTCCGTGGCACCTCCTCCGGGGCGCGCTGGGGACGGCGCTGGCGCTGCTGCTGCCGGTCGGCTTCGCCGTGGCCGCCACGGTGATCACGGCGTCCGTGCTGACCGAGTTCAGCACCCTCGCGGCGGACTACAACCACCCCGTCCCGGTGGCGGTCGGCTCGCTGCTCGGCGCCTTCGTGGCGTGGTGGGGCCCGGGTGGGGTGTCGCTGCGGCGGGGGAGCCGGACCATCGTCCGCGCGGTCCTGCCGTCGGTGGCGCTGACCCAGGTGGTCGTGGCCGTCGTGGGCGTCGGCGGCACCGCGTTGCTGGCCTACGCGGTGCTCCAGGGGCAGCCGGTTTCGTGGTGGCCGACGACGCTGACGGAGGCGCCGTTCACCGAGCTCATCCCCGCTCCGCTGCGTCCCTGAGCCACTCCCACCGGACTCCCGGAAGCGGTCCCAGGGGTTGGCAGGTCCCGGGTCGTTGGTTAGCGTGTGGGGCTTGTGTTGCCCCTACCCCTGTGACGGACGTGCCCCCGCGACCGTCAGATCGCATGCCCGGAAGGAACCTTGCTTATGGCCAGGACCGCCAAGCACCGTGCCCCCAGCCGCTTCGGAGGACAGGTCCGACGCAGAGTGCTCGGAGTGACGACTGCCGGAGCGGCCGCCCTCGCCGGAGTGGGGTTGACCGCCCCCGCAGCCCAGGCGCAGAGCGTCTGGGACCGGGTTGCCGCCTGTGAGTCCGGTGGCAACTGGCACATCAACACGGGGAACGGCTACTACGGCGGACTGCAGTTCGCCCACTCGACCTGGGTCGGCTTCGGTGGCCAGAAGTACGCGACCTACGCGCACCAGGCCACCAAGGCCCAGCAGATCGCCATCGCCCAGAAGGTGCTCGCCGTGCAGGGCCCCGGCGCCTGGCCGGTCTGCTCGGTCCGCGCCGGTCTGACCCGCGCCAACGGCGGCGCCGGCGGCGGCACCTACACCGCGCCGGCCTCCCGCTCCAGCGCCCGGTCGAGCGCCCCGGCGGCGCCGCGGGTGTGGAGCGGCGTCCCCGTCACCAAGTACGTCAGCGCCAAGGTCGCCGCGAACGTGCGCTCCGGCCCGGGGATGGGCTACCGCGTGGTCGGCACGCTGGCGCGCGGCACCAAGGTGAGCGGCACCCAGTCCGGTGGCTGGGTCAAGATCGGTGACGGCCGCTTCGTCGGCGTCTCCGTCCTGTCCAACGGCGCCGCCTCCGGTACCCCCACCCGCGCGACCGCCGGAGCCAAGCTCGTGCTCGACGGCATCCGCGGCCCGCTGACCACCATGGCGATCCAGCGCTGGCTGGGCGTCGGCGTGGACGGCAAGTTCGGCCCGATCACGACCAAGGCGCTGCAGCGCAAGGTGGGCACCGTGCCGGACGGCATCTGGGGCCCGAAGTCCCAGGCCGCCCTGCAGGACTACCTGGGCATCGCCCGCGACGGCTCCACCTACATGAACGCCCGGACCGTCCTGGCCCTACAGAAGTTCCTCAACAACCGCTGACCCGGCGCGGCTCCGGCTGCCCGCACCCGGCACACGTGGCCCTCTCCCGCCCGGCGGGGGAGGGCCACGTCGCGTCCCTGGGTACCCTGGACCGCGGTCCCGCCGGTCCCCGCCGGGGCAGGGACCCTGCTGGCGTGGCGCAATTGGCAGCGCACCTGTCTTGTAAACAGGTGGTTGAGGGTTCGAGTCCCTTCGCCAGCTCCCATCTGATCAGGGGTTTTGTTCGGCAGGCGCTCGGGCGCTGTAGCGGCGTGCCACAGGCGTGCCACTACGGCGTGTGTCGGCATGGCGCGGGGGTGTCGGTGGCGGCCGCTACTCTTGCCGCTAATGCCAAGACAGGTGACGAAAGGGAGGGACGGGGCATGCCACGTGGGGAAGTAGTACTGGACAACAACGCCTGGGTCGTTGGTGAGCCATTGGTAGCCGACCGAGCGGGCTTCGGGGAGGTGTTCCACGCGGTCGGTCCTTCTGGCGAGGATGTCGTGGCGAAGTATGTGCGGAAGGAACCTGGGGCCGAGCGTGAAATGCTCATTGGTGACTCGCTGCGAGCGGCGGAACTACCGAATGTAGTCCCGATCCTCGATTACGGAGAGGATGGCGACTACTGGGTCCTCATCATGCCGCGTGCGGACGTCTCGCTAGCGCAGCACCTAGCAGGACAGGGGGCGTTGCCGGTCAAAGAAATTGTCGAAATTTTGAGCGACGTGGCTGCTGCTCTGGCAGGCTTGGAGGGTGAGATTGTTCATCGTGATCTGAAGCCTGCCAATGTGTTGCGGTTGGACGGCACTTGGTGTGTGGCGGACTTTGGTATCGCGAGGTATGCGGACGCGTCTACGGCGGTGGAAACGCGAAAATATGCGATGACCGCTCCGTACGCCGCCCCCGAGCAGTGGGAACATCAACGGGCAACGGCCGCTACCGACGTATATGCGTTCGGAGTTATGGCGTATGAGATGCTCGCAGGCCACCTGCCGTTCCAGGGCCCAGACTTTGAGTCATTTAGAAGGCAGCACTTAGAAGAGTCGCCACCGCAACTCACGAATGGGACAGCACGGCTCCGAGCCATTGTCCGCGAGTGTCTGTTGAAGGCGCCCCAAGCCCGCCCTACTCCGGCAAACTTAGCGGACCGCCTCCAGGCTGCTGCTGTAGAGCCTGCGCTCACTGGCCTTCGGAAACTAGCCGAAGTGAACGAGCAGGAAGTTCAGCGGCGCTCTGATGAGCAGGCGGCGGAACGAGCCAGAGCTTCCGCGGAGGGCCGTCGGGAGCGACTGTTCACAGCGAGCGCAGAGATTTTTGAGTCCTTCTCTCAGCCTCTCCTTGAGGCGATCGAAGACGACGCGCCAACCGCAACGGTAGAACGCGGCGCGGGGCGTGGGGAAATGCTTTTCGTCGCTCAGTTGAGTGGCGCTCGGCTTGGACTAAGCAGACCGCGTGCAGCAGGGACGTGGAGCGGCCCCTTTGAGGTCGTTTCCGAAGCGACGATTGCTGTCAACCTCGGCACCGAGAACGCCCTTGGTTGGAAAGGTCGCGCTCACTCGCTGTGGTATTGCGACGCTAAGGAGAAAGGGCGCTTCGCTTGGTACGAGACCGCCTTTATGGCATCGCCTTTCCAGGCTGGGCACCCGTCTGTGGAGCCGTATAGCAACAGCCCCGGCAGCGCAGCGGAGGCCTTCATGGGTGTTATAGGAACAGCCCAGGTCGCGTGGCCAGTGCAGGAACTTTCCCCGGATGACCCCTCAGAGTTCCTAGACCGCTGGCTGGGTTGGTTCGCGGATGCCGCGATGGGGCGGCTAGCGCGACCTTCGACGATGCCAGAGCGATCCCCGCAGGGGTCGTGGCGGCGTCAGTAGTCTTAGCAATGCAGGGCCGGTCTATGCGGGGGCGGGCTGCTCGCGGTCGATCAGGTCGGGCCTGCGCATGGTGTTCGGCCAGACCAGGGCCAGCGCCAGCGCCATGACCAGGTCGCCGTGGCCCTCGCCCTCGCGGCGGGGTGCGTCGTAGGTGGTGCGGCCCGCTGCGCTGATCTTCTGGCGGAAGGCCAGGAGCTCCTTCTGCAGCACGGGCACCAGCGGCCCGGGAGCGATGCGCAGCGTGCCCGCCTGGAGCGTGGCCTGCACCGCACCCATCAGGTCGGCCTTCGGCACGTTGAAGTCCGTGCCGTGGTCGCCCCCGGTGATGGTGACGCCGACCGGGCGGGTGATCCCCGCCATGCGCCCGTCGCGCCACGCCTCGGTGAACATGTCCATCACGGCTACGCCCACCCCGGTCCGGTCAATCACCAGCAGCGCATCGGTGGACAGCGGCGGGCGGCGCATCAGGTGGCCTACCTGCTCCACCACCTCGGGGTAGGGGGTGCCCATCGGCCAGCGGGCGAGGTGGCGGACGTGGTGCTCCTCCACGGGGCGGCCGATGCCGGGGTCGGCGGTCCAGGGTCATGCGCTCCCAGGCGTCTACGGTCAGGTTGCCGGGCGGGGTGAGGACGCGCTCCACCACGGCCAGCGCGGTGAAGTCGGTCTGGCCGAGGTCGAGTCCTACGGTGTAACTGCCCATATCAGGCGGCTCCTTCTTCGGTGGCAACAGAGGGGTGACGGCTGCCGGTGAGGTGATCGGCTCCTACCACGACCTGTGGCACGTGGAGCAGTCCTTCCGGATGTCCAAGTCCGACCTGCGCGCCCGGCCGATGTCATGCCGACGTCGGCATGACATCGGTTATGCCGACGTCTTGGTTATGCCGACCCCGGGGGTGATGGTGCTGGCCAGCGGTCCGGGGGCGGCTGAAAGGTCGGCATAGTCAGAGGCTGTCGAGGAAGGCCAGGACGTCGGCGGGTGGGGCGTAGGTGCCCGGCGTGACGGATGGGTCGCGGGTGCGGTCGATCGCGGCCTGCTTGATGCTCATGTCAGCGTGGAGGTAGACGTCGGTGCTGGTGGTGTTCTGGTGACCGAGCCAGAGGGCGATGACGGCGACGTCGACGCCGGCCTGGAGTAGCCGCATCGCCGCGGTATGGCGCAGTGTGTGCATGGTGACGTGCTCGCCGGCCAGGGAGGGGCACTGGGCGGTGGCGGTGGCCAGGTGCTTGGCCAGGCGCCGCTCGAGCGCGTCGCGGGACAGGTGTTGTCCGCCCGGCCCGGGGAAGGCGGCGACGCCGGGTCGGGCCCGCCGTTCGTCCAGGTAGGGGTTGAGGACCCCGATGGTGGCGGCGGTCAGCGGGGTCGCGCGGTACCGGCGTCCCTTGCCGGTGCAGGTCACGTGCGGCCCGGTGCCGGTGTGGATGTCGCTGGTGGTCAGCGCCGTGAGCTCGCTGATCCGCAAGCCGGTCTGGGCGGCCACGGTCAGCAGGGCCTGGTCGCGGCGGCCGGTCCACGTGTCGGTGTCGGGGGCGGCGAGCAGCGCCTCGGTCTCGGTGGTGGTGAGGAACTGCACCACGCGCGGGGCGCGTCGCCGGGCGGGCAGGGCCAGGACCCGGGCGAGGGTGTCGGCGTGCTCGGGGTGATCGGGCAGGGTCACGGCCAGCACGGCACGGATCGCGGTGAGGCGGGCGTTGCGGGTGGTCACGCTGTTGCCGCGGTCGGTTTCGAGGTGGTCCAGGAACGCGGTGACCGTGTCGACGTCGAGCATGCCCAGGTCGAGCCTGTCCGCCGGGAGGCCGGTGGTGGCGGTCAGGTGCTTGATGAGCAGCCGCCAGGTGTCGCGGTAGGAGGCGACCGTGTTCGGTGACAACCCCTTCTGGGCGTGCGCGTGGTCGGTGAAGTGGGACTGCAACGAGGGACCCAGGAGAGTCATGACCGTGCCTCCGGTCGCTCGAGGCGGGTCGCGGCCAGGGCCATCAGCTCCGGTGTCGCCGACAGGTACCAGTAGGTGTGCGCGGTACTGGTGTGCCCCAGCCAGGTCGCCAGCAGCGTCAGGGTCCGGTGCGGGTCACCACCGCCGGCGTAGGCCGCGGCCATGTGCCCGGTCGCGAACGTGTGGCGCAGGTCGTGCAGCCGGGGCCGGGCGGCCCCGCGCGGGTCCAGGCCGGCGGCGGTGACCACGCGGGCGAAGTAGGCCTCGATCGTGGACCGGTGGTACCCGGTGCCGCGGGAGCTGACCAGCAGCGGGGCGTCGCTGGCCGGACGGGTCGCCGCGCGTGCAGGAAGCCTCCGGTAGGCCTCCAGTGAGTCCAGGGTGGTGGGGTGCACCGGGACCAGCCGGTCCTTGCGTTTGCTCGCGCGGATGGTCAGCACGCCGGTGGTGGTGTCGATGTCGGCCGGGGTCAGTCGCAGCGCCTCACCGATCCGCATCCCGGTCGCGCCCAGCAGGGCGATGACGGTGGCCATCGTCGCGGCTTGCAGCGGCCGGTCGAACATCCGGGGGCAGGCGTCCAGGAGGGCGTCGAGGTCGGCCTGGGTGTAGATGAACGGTGCCGCACGTCGGGGTCCTGCCGGCAGGACCCCACGGGGTGGGACCTGCACGTCGATACCGATCGCGTCCAGGTACGTGGCGAAGGTGCGGACCGCGCCCAGACGCATGCCCCACCAGCGCGGGTCGGCGTCAGCGGGCAGCCGCGCCCAGGTCACAGCGTCGGCGGTGGTGAACGTCTCCTTGCCCTGGTCGGTCAGCCAGGACAGGAACTGCCCGACGCGGTGCTCCAGCACGAACAGGTCGTAACCCAGGGCGCGGCGCATCGTCAGGTACTCGGCCAGGTGCTCTTCCAGGGTGCTCATGGCCCGGGCACCTTCCCCCACGCCGGGGCCAGGACCCGCAGCGCGGCCAGGTCGGTGCGGGCGTAGACCATCGTGGTGTCGGTGCGGGCGTGGCCGAGCAGCTCGCGTGCCTCGATCAGCGAGCCGCCGGCGGCCAGGACGCCGGTCGCGGCGGTGTGCCGCAACGCGTGCGCGTGCACCTTTCCCAGGCCGGCGACCTGCGCCAGGTGAGCGACGACGCCGGAGACGCCCTGCCGGCCCAGCCCGACCCATGGTGGGCGGGACCGGGTGAACACCGCCCGGTCGGTGGCCCCGGCCGGGCGCCCGTCGCGCAGGTAGGCCACCAGTGCCTGCCCGACATCGACCGGGATCGGCAGCCTCAGGACCCGCTGGCCCTTGCCGTGGACCACCAGCGTCCCGGCGTGCCAGTCCACGTCGTCCAGGGTCAACGTGGCGACCTCCCCGGCGCGCAGTCCGAGCCGGCCGATCAGGACCACGATCGCCCGGTCCCGCAGCCCGGTCGGTGTGCTGGTGTCGACGGCCGCCAGCAGGACGGCGAGCTGCTCGGGCGAGAGTGCCCGAGGCAGATCGGGGGCGGTGCCGCCGGTCGTAGAACCCCGCCCGAGATCGACCTGCTCAGGCGGCCGGTCAGGTGCGCCCAATCCAGCAGCCCGCGCATCGCCGAGACCAGGTGGCGCCGTGAGGACAGTGAATAGCCCTGGCCCCGGTGGGCCACGTACCGGTTGACCGCGGTCACGTCGACGCCGTCCCAGACCAGCTGCCCGTCGTCGTCGACAGGCAGCTCGGTGATGAAGTCCTGCACCCAGCCGCGGCACTCGGCCGCCCAACCCACGCTGATGTCGCGGCGTGTGCGCAGATGCCCGACCCAGTCCTGGAGAAGCTGCTCCGCCGGAATCGCCGGCACCGGCGGTGGCTGCGAAGGCGGGGCCAGGACGCCGGCGGCCAGGAGGAACTTGCGCACCGTCACGATCCGTCGCGCCGAGGAAGGATGGTGATTCCGCCGCCGGGACTGCGCCGCCACGAACCGGGTCAGGACCGTCTCGTCCAGATCCCGCACACCCAGCCGTTGCCGGGACATCCACACGCTCAGCCGTGCCGCAGTGCACGCCACCGACCTGGCCGTGCCGACGGCGTACCCCTGATCCTTCAGCCAGGCCACCAGGTCCAGCACGGCCTCATCCAGCGGGCCTCCGTACAGACGCGGTCGACCATCCAGGCCACGCCTCGCCGGCGGCCGCAGCACCAGGACGCCGTGAGCGGCAAGGAACCGCTTGACCAGCGGCAGGTACTGGGCAGCGGCGCAGGCCTTGCTGCCGGAGCGCTGCTGCTCGGCAGCGACGTAGGCATCGACGAGGTCCTCGTCCACGTCCGCGGCGACCAGCCCGCGGCTGATCACCCAGGTCGAGAACCGGCCGAACGCCAGCACCGCCCTCCGCGACCGTCCCGGAGAGATCTCCGAAGCGTTCAGCCACGCCGTCAACGGCTCGGCCCACGTCTCCACAGGATCCACACGACTGACATCCACACCGGCCATGGCCGCCTCCTCGGGGTTCGAAACCCGAGCATCCCGCCGCCGACGACTATGCCGACCTTTCAGCCGCCCCCGGACCGCTGGCCAGCACCATCACCCCCGGGGTCGGCATAACCAAGACGTCGGCATAACCGATGTTTCACCGCACCCGCGACGCGATCGAGGCGCACCTGACCGTCGGGTTCACCGCCCTGGCGGTCTCCCGGGAGGTACAAGCCCGCACCGGGCTGGCGATCCGCAACGTCACCCGTCAGCTGCGTCCGCTGCGCTCAGCCACCATCGCGATCAACGCCACGGCTCAGACCTTCGCCCCCGAGATCCCCACCGACAAACAGCACATCCTCGACGCCCTCCGCAACGGGAGAGTCACGCACTAACGAAATGAGCCAACCGGGAGGTCTGTCTCCGCTCCGTATGACGGCGCACCACGGGGGTCTCCTTGCAGCCCTTCTCCTACCCCTCCCGGGGCGGACCCCAGTGGTCCCTGACCGGCTGCCCCGCCTCTGGCCGGACAGTAGCCGAGGGGGGACGCAGAATGAGGCGCTTCCTCAGGCTGTCTCCGGAAGCGGCGCCGATCCACCGGGTCCACCCTCTCGGGTCCCTGCACCTGGCCCTGGTCGACACCTGCGTGCCCGGCCAGATGCACGGCCACCTGGATGACGAGGCGCTGGACCTCGTCGAGAGCAGCCTGGCCCCGCTGTCGCAGGACGCCCGGGCCCTGCTGGTGATGCACCACCCGCTGCGGCTGCTCGGACACGGTTTCGTGGACACCGTGCTGGCCTTCGGCGAGACCGCCCGGCTCGAACGCCGGTCAGCTCCCGAGCGAATTCACCGGCGACCTCGCGGGCGTCATCGACAGCGGGGCGCCACCGGCCTTCCTGGTGCACCACATCAGCGGGGACGACCTCGTGAGCTACGTGCGCACGGTGGGCACGGTGGTCGACGTGCCGGCCGGGACCTGAGGTCCCGCCCACACTTGTGCCGACCAGGATGAGGCGTAGCCTCGAGCGATGGCACGGGAGATCATCCACACCGACCGGGCGCCGTCCTCACCGGCGTGGAGCCAGGGGGTCAGGGCCGGGGACCACGTCGTCGTCTCGGGGATGGTGGGCGTCGACGTGACGACCGGCCAGCTCGCGGGCGAGACGATCCAGGAGCAGACCCGGCAGGCGCTGGCGAACTGCCTCGCTGTCGTCGAGGCCGCCGGTGGGACCGCTGACGACGTCGTCGACGTCACGGTGCTGCTGGCCGACCCGGAGGACTTCGCGGGGATGAACGAGGCCTACGCGTCCGTCTTCCCGACGGACCCGCCGGCGCGCAACACGCCCCGCCTGGGCCCGACGCTGCCGGACATCCGCGTGTCCGTCCGGATGACCGCGGTCCTGGCGTAGGACCTCGGCGCCACGCTGCCTCGGGACCACCGTCCGAGCGCGCGTCGACCGGCCGCCGTCATCCGTCCCTCGGCCTCGAGGCGCTCGCCGATGGCGAGGTTGCGTGGAGACGTGGTTCCCCGGGTGCGCCTGGGGGTGAACCGCTGCAGGTATGACGAGCCGGCGTAGGTCCTTCTGGTGCTCTCACCCCACCCGAAGGCGATCCCTGCCTCCAGGCGCTCGTGGAAGGTGACCGACGGTGTCCGGCTTCCGGATATTCTGCAGCCGGACCCAGAGCCCGGGATGGGATTCGTGGTGCTCCTCCAGCCAGCTCCAGAGCTCGACGGTCGTGGCGAAATCCAGGATGTCCAGCTCCTCGTCCACGCGTCCGAGCCTAGGTGCGGCCACTCACGCGCGAGCTCACTCGATGTCGTCGTGGCGCCGCGGCCGCGGCCGCCGGAACCGCTCAGCGGCCTGCGGGAGCGCGAGCCCCAGAATCAGCGCGGCCGGCGCAGCCAGCGCTGCCGTCCAGGCCGCCCCGGTGAGGGAGAAGCCACTGAACAGCGCCCCGATCGCGGCGGCCACGACCACTGCTGCGGACGCGGTCAGCAGCGCGTGGGGCAGCCGCCCGGCGTACGAGGTGTAGGCGGTGCCCGCGATCCCGGCAGCCCCGCCGCAGACCGCACCGAACAGCACCCCCAGGAGCGGGAGCGCGAGGGCCATGGAGAAGTAGGTCTCCGAGGAGCTGACCGCCACGTAGACCGCGAGGACCGTCCCGGTGACCAGGCCCAGCGCCATCCCGAGCACGAGGCCGGCGGCGCTGGCCTGCCAGTAGAACTGGGCCTGGTTCCCCCGGTCGGTCACGCACCGATCCTGTCACGCACTCCGGCGGCCCGGCGCACCCGTGGTGCGGCACAGCCGGCGGCGCGTCGTGTCGACCTGGGTGCCGTGTGCAGGGCCCTGGCCTCTAGGGTCTCGCCATGAGGCGCCCCGTGAAGCCCCGCCACCGCCGCGCGTCCGCGGCCGTCGCCACCCTGGCAACCGTCGTCATCCTCGCCGGCTGCTCGTCGTCCTCCGGGCCCGTCACCGTCGAGGAGCTGGGCGCCGGTGAGCGCGCCGATCCTGTCGACGTGGAGGTCGAGGGCCCCCTCGCCGTGACCTACCGGCGGATCACCATCGAGCCCGGTGCCGGCACCGGGGAGCACTGCCACCACGGCCAGCTCATCGCGGTCGTCGAGGCGGGTGAGCTCACCCACCGGGCCCCGACGTACCCCGGTGGCGTGCACGTCTACCGGGCGGGCGACTCGGTCGTGGAGGGCGCGTCCTACGTCCACGAGGGTGTCAACGAGGGGGATGAGGACGTCGTCCTGCTCGTCACGTACATCACCGAGGCCGGCGAGCCGCTCGCGGAGACCGACCTGGGCCGCTGCGACGGCTGAGGCGTCCAGGACCGGGCCGCGACCCGAGCCGGGTCAGGCCGACGGCGCGGCCGCGACGGCCAGCTCCCCGCCCTCCTGCGTCCGGGCCGCGGCCAGTGCGGCCTCGTTGCGCCGCACGTGGCTGCGGGCGTGCTCGAGCGCCGGTGGGAACGTGGCGAACAGGTGGTTCCGGTGCCGCAGCGCGTCGATGACGCCGACCGAGCGCAGCAGTGCCATGTGCCGGCTCGGCACGCCCTTGATGAGCACCGTGACGCCCTGCTTCTCGAGGGTGCGGACGATCTCGGCGAGGGTGTTCGCACCGGTCGCGTCGAGGGTCCGCAGCTGGGAGAACGCCAGGATGACGACCTGGATCCCGCGCACCGCCTGCACCTCGCTGCGGACCCGCTCGGCGGCGCCGAAGAACATCGACCCGGTGAGCCGGTAGACCGCGATGTGCTCGTCCGCCGGGTCGGGCTGGCTGGTGATCTCCTCGCGGTGCACGCCGCTGGTGCGGGCGACCGCCCGCAGTGCGAAGACCGCGGCCACGGCGATGCCGAACTGGACCGCCTCGATGAGGTCGACCAGGACCGTGACGACCATGGTCAGCAGGAGCACCACGGCGTCCGAGCGGGTGCTGCGCAGGATCGTGCGTGCCTCGTGGAACGGGATCATCCGCACCGCGGTGAGCATGAGCACCGCGGCCAGCGCGGCGAGCGGGATCCGGGACACCGGCCCGGAGGCCAGGTAGATCACCGCGAGCAGCACGACGGAGTGGGTGATCGCGGTGAGCCGGGTGCGCGCCCCCGCACGCACCGCCACCGCGGTCCGCGCGATCGCGCCGGTCGCCGGGATGCCGCCGAACGCTCCCGACGCCAGGCAGGCCATGCCCTGGCCGACGAGCTCGCGGTCCGGGTTGTACCGGGCGTCGCCGGACAGGTCCACGGCGACCCGCGCGGAGAGCAGCGACTCGATCGCCGACAGCGCCGCCACCGCCACGGCCGCGGTGAGCACCGTGGAGACCAGGCCGGGGTCGAGGTTGGGCAGGGTGGGCAGCGGCAGCGAGGACGGGATCTCCCCGATCCGCGGCAGCGGCAGGTCCATCAGCTCGACGACGACGGTCACCAGGGCGATCGCCAGCAGCGACACCGGGAACTGCTTGTTGATCCGCGGCACCACGACCATGAGCGCGACCACGACGAGGACCGCGGCCAGCGGCCAGCCCACCGCGGACCAGTCGGCCGCCCGGACCGCCTGGTATGCCGCCACGACCGGTCGGGTGCCCGACTCACCCTCGACGCCCAGCACCAGCGGGACCTGCTGCAGGAAGATGATGATCCCGATGCCGGCGGTGAACCCGGCGATGACCGGCCAGGGCACCAGGCTGATCAGCTGCCCGAGACGCAGCGCCCCCGCGACCAGCAGGAACACCCCGGCCAGCAGACCCACGAGCGCGATCGCGCCGACCCCGTGCTCGCCCACGATCGGCACCAGCACGACTGCCATCGCCCCGGTGGGACCGGAGACCTGCACGTTCGAACCGCCGAACACCGCCGCGACCAGGCCCGCGACCACGGCGGTGACCAGGCCGGCCGCGGCGCCGACGCCGGAGCTGATCCCGAAGGCGAGGGCAAGCGGCAGGGCGACGATGCCGACGGTGGCCCCAGCGGCGAGGTCGGCCCGCCAGGTCTGGCGGATCTCGGCGTAGTCGGACCAGTGGGGGAGCAGCCCCCGCAGCGCGGCCCTCACCGGAGCTCCGCGAGCTCGGCGGCGCGCGCCAGCTGGGCCTGCTCGACCTGCAGCCGGTCGAGGAGGAAGCCGCGCGCAGCCCGGAGCAGGTCGGCCACCTGGCCGTGGGCCAGCTGGTAGGTCACGGTGTTGCCGCTGCGCTTCGAGGTGACGACGTGGTGGCGCTTGAGGACGGCGAGGTGCTGGGACAGCAGCGACGCCTCGAGGTCGAGCTCCCGCAGCAGTTCGCTCACGGCGACCGGGCCGTCGGCGGTGACGAGGAGCTCGAGCACCCGGATGCGCGCCGGGTGGGCGAGGGCCTTGAACAGGTTGGCCTTGATCTCGTAGATCGGGGCGTCGGAGAGCACGACAGGGTCAGGGGAGGGGTCTGGCACGGGGATCCTTCGTCGGAAACGCGAGCGGTTTGATGACTTTAGCATTTCCTCAATCCGCGGTCGAATCGGGTTGCCTCCGCTCTCCACCCGGCTCCCCCACGGCATACGGTGGGGTCGTGACCGACGCCCGCCTGCAGCCCGTGCTCCCGCCGCACCAGGTCCAGCTCGGCCTGGACACCTTCGGTGACATCACGGTCGACGAGTCCGGGCAGCGGTTGAGCCACGCGCAGGTGCTCCGCGACGTCGTCGAGCAAGGCGTGCTGGCCGACGAGGTAGGCGTCGACGCCCTCGGGCTGGGGGAGCACCACCGGGACGACTTCGCGATCTCCGCCCCGGAGATCGTGCTCGCCGCGATCGCCTCGCGCACCGGGCGGATCCTCCTGGGCACCGCCGTCACCGTGCTGAGCTCGGACGACCCGGTGCGCGTCTACGAGAAGATGGCCACCCTCGACGCCGTCTCGAACGGGCGTGCCGAGGTCACCCTGGGCCGGGGGTCGTTCACCGAGTCGTTCCCGCTGTTCGGCTTCGACCTGGCCGACTACGAGCGGCTGTTCTCCGAGAAGCTCGACCTGTTCACCAAGCTGCTCGCGGAGGGCCCGGTCACCTGGGAGGGCACCGTCCGCGGGCCGCTGCGCGAGGCGCGGGTCTACCCCGGGACCGAGGCCGGCACGCTGCGCACCTGGATCGGCGTCGGCGGGTCGCCGGAGTCCGTGGTGCGGGCCGCGCGCTACGGCATTCCCATGATGCTCGCCATCATCGGCGGCGACCCGGCCCGCTTCGTCCCGTACGCCGACCTCTACCGCCGCGCGCTGGGCGAGTTCGGGCTGGCGGAGCGGCCGATCGGGGTGCACTCGCCGGGGTTCGTCGCCGCGACCGACGAGCAGGCGCGCGAGCTGATGTTCCCCCACTTCAAGGCCAACCGGGACCGGATCGGCGCCGAGCGCGGCTGGGGCCCGACCTCGCGCGCCGACTTCGAGGCCGAGGTCGAGCACGGCGCGGTCTTCTGCGGGTCCCCGGAGACCGTGGCGCAGAAGATCGCCCGCACCGTCCGCCAGCTCGGGCTGAGCCGGTTCGACCTCAAGTACAGCAACGGCCCGCTCCCGCACCGGCACCTGCTGGAGGCGATCCGGCTCTACGGCACCGAGGTGATCCCCCGGGTCCGCGAGCTGCTCAGCGAGCCCGTATGACGTGCGGGCCTCCCGGGCGACGCCGTCCTGTGCCAGAGTCCTCCCGTGGGGTCACCTCTGGAGGAGCTGCTCACCAGGCACGTCGCGGTGGGAACGGTCCCGGGCGCGGTCGGGCTGCTCGGCGCGGGGGAGGTGGAGCCGGTGGCGGTCGGGGCGTCGTCCGTCGGCGGTCCCCCGCTGCGTCCCGACGCGATCGTGCGCATCCAGTCGATGACCAAGGTGGTCACCGCCGTCGCGACGCTGCGCCTGGTCGAGGCGGGGCGGCTCTGCCTCGACGACACCATCGAGCCGTGGATCCCGGAGCTGGCCGGGCGGCGGGTGCTGCGCAGCCCTGACGCCGAGCTCGACGACACGGTGCCGGCCGAGCGGCCGATCACGGTGCGCCACCTGCTGACCTGCACCTCCGGGCACGGCATGGCCGTCCAGGACACCCCGCTGGCCGGGGCCATGCGGGCCAACGGCACGGAGGCCGGTCCCGACCCGGTGTCCCTCGGCGCGCAGGAGTGGCTCGACCGGCTCGCGGAGCTGCCGCTGGCGTTCCAGCCCGGTGAGGGGTGGCGTTACCACCACTCCTTCGGCGTGCTCGGCATCCTGCTGGCCCGGGTCACCGGGCGGCCCCTCCCCGAGCACCTGCACGAGGACCTGCTCGAGCCGCTCGGGATGGTCGACACGGGGTTCTGGGTGCCCGAGGAGAAGCGGGACCGGCTGCCGGCCGCCTACCGGCCCGACGGCGAGGGGCTGCTCGAGACAGAGCCGGCCGGCGGCGGCTCCAACGTCGGGCCGCCGCCCTTCGACGCCGACCACGGCGAGCTGGTCTCCACCGTCGCCGACTTCGCCCGGTTCGCCCGCGTGCTCGCCGCCGGCGGCCGGCACGAGGGCACCCAGGTCCTCTCCGCCGAGAACGTCCGGATGCTGCGGAGCGACCAGGTGCCGGCGGGGTGCAAGACCCCGGAGAGCTTCTTCCCCGGCTTCTGGGACGGTGTGGGCTGGGGGTTCGGGGTCTCGGTGCAGCTCACCGGGCCGCGGAGCGGGCGCTTCGGCTGGGGCGGTGGCGCCGGCACCGAGTTCCTCGTCGACCCCGACGGCACGGTCGGCATCCTGTTCACCCAGGTCGAGCTCGGCCAGCGGACCGCCGGGCTGTTCGAGGAGTTCCAGGCGCTGCGAGACGGTGACCCTTCCGGGTGAGTTCTCAGGCCGCCGGTTTGGTGGCGCGGATGATGGCGCCGTGCATGCCCGGGACGGCCTCGTGGGTGAACACGACCTCGACGTCGACGAACCCCACGGCGGCCAACCCGTCGAGGTACTCCGAGCGGGACAGCGCCCCGGCGATACACCCGACATAGGACCCGCGCTGGGCGCGCTGCTCGGGGGAGAGGTCGTCCTCGGCGACCACGTCGGAGATCCCGATCCGCCCACCGGGGGAGAGGACCCGGAACATCTCGGCCATGACCTTCGGCTTGTCCACGGACAGGTTGATGACGCAGTTGCTGATGACCACGTCGACCGAGGCGTCCGGCAGCGGGACGTCCTCGATGGTGCCCCGGAGGAACTCCACGTTGGTCACCCCGGCCCTGGCTGCGTTGGCGCGGGCCAGCTCGAGCATCTCGTCGGTCATGTCGACGCCGTAGGCGAAGCCGGTCTCACCGACTCGTCGGGCAGAGAGCAGGACGTCGATGCCCCCACCGGAACCCAGGTCGAGCACGCGCTCGCCGGGCCGCAGGTCCGCCACGGCGGTGGGGTTGCCGCAGCCCAGGCTGGCCGCGACCGCCTCCGCGGGAAGACCCTCCTGGTCCTCGGGGTCGTAGAGCACCGCCCCGAACGACTCGTCGACGGCCACCTCCCCGGCGCAGCACGACGAACCGCAACCGGTGTCCACGGGCTCCAGCACGAGACCTGCGTGGAGCCCGGCGTTGTCGGTGCCCTTGACGACGGCCGTGGCGGCCTCGGCGTAGCGGCGGCGGACCTCGTCCCTGAGCTCGTCCGTGCTCTGGTCGGGCGTGGGGTGGCTCGTGGTGGTCACGTGGCGCTCCTTCTCGGCTCCTGGATCACATCGACGGTTGTCGATGCGTCGAGCCTGGGGGACGTATCGACGTTTGTCAATGGGTCTGTCACACTGGGTGCCGTGACCACCTCTGCCGGCCTCCCCCTCGTGGACGTCAGCGCCGCAGCGGCATGCTGCTCGCCCCTCACCGGCGGCGCGCTGGACGTCGAGGACGCCCAGCGGCTGGCCCGGATGTTCAAGGCACTGGGCGATCCGACGCGGGTGCGCCTGCTCTCCATCATCGCCGCGCAGCCGGAGCGGGAAGCCTGCATCTGCGACCTCACCCACCCCGTGGGGCTCTCCCAGCCGACCGTGTCGCACCACATGAAGCAGCTCGCGGACGCCGGTCTCGTCGTGCGGGAGCAGCGCGGCCGCTGGGCCTACTACCGCCTGGTCGAGGACACCCTCAGCTCGCTGAGCAGCGCGCTCCAGCCCCGTTCCTGACCTGGCGCTCGTCGTCGACGGCGATCGCCCCGCGGGACGTGTCGCAGCCGGTTACCGCGGCGGCATCCGCAGCGCGCCGTCGAGGCGGATGACCTCGCCGTTGAGCAGCGGGTTCTCCACGATGTGGGCGACCAGCGCGGCATACTCCTCCGGCTTGCCCAGCCGGGAGGGGTGCGGGACCAGGGCCTCGAGCGACTCCTTCACGTCCCCGGGCATCCCGGCCATCATCGGGGTCTCGAACACGCCCGGGGCGATGGTCATCACCCGGATGCCCTTGTCCGCGAGGTCGCGCGCGGCGGTGAGCGTCAGCCCGACGACGCCGCCCTTGGAGGACGCGTACGCCGCCTGCCCGATCTGACCGTCGAAGGCTGCCACGGAGGCGGTCATGACGACGACGCCGCGGTCCTCGTCCACCGGCTCGTTCCCGACCATCCGCTCCGCGGCGAGACGCAGCACGTTGAAGGTGCCGACGAGGTTGATCTCCACGACCGTCCGGTAGGTCTCCAGCGGCAGGGTGCCCCGCTTGGACAGGATCCGTCCCGGCGTCGCCACGCCGGCGCAGTTGACCACGATCCGCAGCTCGCCCAGCTCGTAGGCCGTGTCGACGGCAGCGCGGACCTGCTCCTCGGAGCGCACGTCGGCCGGGACGAAGCGCACCCGGTCGCCGAGCTCGGCGGCGAGGGCCTCGCCCCGCTCCCCGGGCAGGTCGACGATGACGGCGCGACCTCCCTCGGAGAGGACCCGGCGCACGGTGGCCTCGCCGAGGCCGCTGGCGCCGCCGGTGACGAGGGCGACGGAGGAGTCGGTGATTCGCACGGTGTGTCCTCTCGCTCAGTCCCGCAGCAGCTGCCGGGAGATGACCAGCCGCTGGATCTGGTTGGTGCCCTCGAAGATCTGGGTCACCTTGGCCTCGCGCATAAACCGCTCGACCGGGAAGTCCTTGGTGTAGCCGTAGCCGCCGAGCACCTGCACCGCGTCGGTGGTCACCTTCATCGCGGCGTCGGTGGCGACGAGCTTGGCGACCGACGTCTCCTGGGTGTGCGGCAGGCCGGCGTCCTTGAGCCGTGCCGCGTGCAGGTACGCCGCGCGCGCCGACCCGACGGCCGCGGCCATGTCGGCGAGCAGGAACGCCAGCCCCTGGTTGTCCGCGATCGGCCGACCGAACTGGCGCCGCTCCCGGGCGTACTCCACCGCCACGTCGAGCGCCCGCTGCGCCAGCCCGACGGCCGCGGCGGCAATCCCCATGCGGCCGGAGTCCAGCGCCGACAGCGCGATCTGCATGCCCTGGCCGCGGCGGCCGATGAGCCGGTCAGCCCCGACCTCGACCCCGTCGAAGACGACCTCGCGGACCGTGTCGCAGTCCAGGCCCATCTTCCGTTCCGGCTCGGCGAAGCCCAGCCCCGCCGCGTCCGCGGGCACCAGGAAGCAGCTCAGCCCGCGCCCGCCCTCGTCGGAGGTCCGCACGAAGGAGGTGTAGAAGTCCGCGTGCCCGGCGTGGCTGATCCACGCCTTGGTCCCGCTGATCCGGTATGCCGTGGGCTCGCCGCCGTCGTCGTCCACCGGGACCGCGCGGGTCCGGATCGAGGCCACGTCGGAGCCGGCCGAGGGCTCGGACAGGCAGTAGGCGCCGAGCTGGTCGCCGGAGAGCATCCCGTGCAGGTACCGCTCCTTCTGCTCCGGTGTGCCGAAGGTGGCCACCGGGAAGCAGGTCAGCGAGTGGACGGACACGCCGACCGCCACCGACATCCAGGCGTAGGCGATCTCCTCCACGACCTGGAGGTACACCTCGTAGGGCTGGCCGCCCCCGCCGAACTCCTCGGGGTAGGGGAGCGACAGCAGGCCCGCCTGCCCCAGCTGCCGGAACACCTCCCGGGGGAACCGTGCGGCCCGCTCGGCCTCGTCCACCTGGGGGAGCAGGACGTCCCTGGCGATCTCGCGGACGAGGCCGATGAGGTCCTCGGCTTCCTCGGTGGGCATGACGCGCTGCACGGGCATGGGCTGAACCCTACCCAGCGCCGTGGTCAGTGGCCGCTGTGGCCGTCCCGGCCCGGGCCGACCTCGTGGTCGTCCCAGCCGGTGGTGTCGAGGCGCGGCCGGTCACCGGGCTCGACGACGACGAACTGGCCCATCATCCCCTGGTCCTCGTGCTCCAGCTGGTGGCAGTGGTACATGTACGGCGTCGTCGGGTCGGCGTGGTCCCGGAACGTGAGCAGGATCTGGTAGGTGGTGTCCTCCTCCAGGTAGATCGTGTCCTTGAGCCCGGACAGCTCCGGCCCCGGACGCCGGCCGTTGACCGACAGCACCCGGAACTGCACGTCGTGGACGTGGAAGCTGTGCGGCTCCCCACCGGCCGAGGACACCTCCCAGACCTCCGTGGCGCCGAGCTCGACCACCTCGTTGACGTGGTCCATCCGCATCGTCTCGCCGTTGATCTGCCGGCCCGCCATGAGGAACTCCCGCTCCACGGTGGCGTCGGCCTCGTCGCCGGCGTGGTCCGGGTTGTGCGGCGCCAGCTGCCCGGGCACGGGGTTCGAGGCCTCGAGCTGCCCGGCGGCCCGCAGCTGGAGCACGTCGAACCGGTCCTGACCGCCCTGGAAGCGCTCGGCGAAGCCGTTGAGGCCGAGGTCGGGGTCCTCGCTGCGCAGCACCCGGGTCTCGCCCGGCTCCATCCGGACCAGCACCTCGGCCCGCTCACCCGGCGCCAGCCGGACACCGGTGGTCTCGTGCGGCTCCGGCAGCAACCCGCCGTCGCTGGCGATCTGCACCAGCGGCGACCCGTCGTCCAGGGTGAACCGGAACACCCGTGCCGAGGAGGCGTTGAGCAGCCGCAGCCGGACCAGCGCGGTCCGCACCTCGGCATACGGGCCCACCGTGCCGTTGACGAGGATCTCCCCGTCGCGGTCGCCGACGATGGCCGGCAGGTCGTCCACGCCGTAGGACGAGGGCAGGCCCAGCCGTTCCTCCGCCGGGTCGTCGAGGATGAACATCCCGGCCAGCCCGCGCTCCACGTGCTCGCGGGTCCGCCCGTGCAGGTGCGGGTGGTACCAGAGCGTGGCGGCCGGCTGGTCGACGGTCCACGTGGGCGACCACGTGCCACCCGGTGCGATCGGCTGGTGCGGACCGCCGTCCATCTCGGCCGGCAGCTGCATCCCGTGCCAGTGCACGGTGGTCGCCTCGTCGAGCTCGTTGCGCACGTGGACGAGCACCTGCTCTCCGCGCTGGGCGCGCAGGGTCGGGCCCAGGTAGGGGCCGTTGAAGCCCCAGGTGCTCTCGGTGCCGCCACCGAAGGAGGTCTCGCCCTCCTGGGCGGTGAGCTCGAAGACCCGGCGACCCTGCTCGTCGACGGTCGAGTCGGCCAGCGGCGGGATCGCCAGCTCGTTGTCGAAGGCCACCTGGCCCACCGTGTCCTTGGGTCCGAGGACCACGAAGGCGATGGCGGCGGCGCCGCCGACGAGCAGCACGAGGCCGCCCACGCTGACCAGGGCGACGAGTCCCAGGATCCTTCCGACGCTGCGTCTCCTGCGTTGGGGCATGACTGGCTCCAAGATCGGGTTGCGGTTGTCTCCCGACCAGCGTCAACCCTGCTCAGAGGGCCTGGAACCGATTTGGGGGTGCGCTCAGGGTCCGCCTCAGGGGCCGGTCCGGGTCCACCCGGATGGGTCGGCCCCCGCAGGCGCCGACCGGTCTCCCGAGCGGAGGTCCGCCAGCTCCAGGTCCCGTGCCGTGCCCATCTCCTGGGGGTCGATCCAGATCGGGCCGAACCGCTCACCCTCGATCTCGAAGACGGTCAGCGGGTCGGCCGCCTGCCCGGCCGGGACCACCCAGCCACGGCGGTAGACCAGGTCGCCGGGGCGCATGGTCGGCACCAGCTCGTCGACCGTGACGAAGCTGTAGCCGCGGGCCCGCAGGTCGGCCACGATCCCGGGCACCGCGTCGACGGACGGGCCCAGGGTGTCGTGCTGGAGGACGATGGCCCCGTTGTGCACCGTGCTCCGGATCCGGCTGCGGATCGTCGGGGCGTGCTGGCTCCGCCAGTCCTCGGAGTCCACGCTCCACAGGACCAGGGGCACCCCGAGCCTGCGGGTGTTGGTGTTCCAGGCGCCGTAGGGCGGGCGGAGCCGGTCGGTGGCCGGCGCCTTCGCGGCGCGCACCGCCTGGTCGGTGCGGGTGAACTGGGACCGTTGCCCCGACAGCGACAGCAGGTTCAGCTGCGGGTGGTCCCAGGTGTGGTTCTCCAGCTGGTGGCCCTCCACGGCGATGCGTCGGGTGGTAGCGGGGCGCTGGCGGACGTTGACGCCCTGGACGAAGAAGGTGGCCGGCACGTCGAGGGCGGCGAGGGTGTTGAGCAGCCGCTCGGTGTGCGCCGACGGGCCGTCGTCGAAGGTCAGCGCGACGCACAGGGTCGCGGCGCAGTTCGGCTTCGGCGTCCCGGCACGGCGGGCCTGGCGCAACATCGGGTCGCACAGCGCGGCGGTCCCGCCGAGCGCGGTGATCCGGGCCGGCTGGTTCTCGCCGAGGTAGCGCACCAGCCCGCCGGGGAGGAAGTCGCACGGCCCACGGGTGAGGACGACAGGCCCACGCGTCAGGACACCTGCCGCCACGGCGTCGACGTAGTTCGTCCCGTCGCCGCGGGCGATGTAGACGTGGTTGGCGCCGCCGGCGAACTGGTGGCGGGCGATGGCGATGGCGGTGCCGTAGCGGTCGCTGCCCGCCAGCCTGCCGGAGGGGCGGTCCCCGGCCGCCTGGTCCAGCACCGCCTGGCTCACCGCCCCCGTCCCGCCGAGGGCGATGACCCGCTGCGGGTGCAGGAGCTCGATCGCCTCCCTGGTGGCGGCGGGGAGCCGGGTCCCGGTCGAGTCGGTCAGGAGGATCGGGCCGTCGCGCAGGGTGCCCCCGGCCACGGCGTCGACCGAGTTGGCGCCGCGGGCGAGGTACACGGTCGGGGCGCCGGTGGGGAAGACGTGGGCGGCGACCGCCGCCGCCGTGGCCGCCCGGTCCGCGCCGGCGATCCGCTCCACCGGCCGGGTGCCCGCGGCGGCCCGCAGGGTGGCGGTGCAGACGGCCGCCGGCCCGCCCACGACATACACGGTGGCCGGGTCGAGCCGGGTGATCTCGTCGGCGACCGCCCGCGGCACCCCGTTGCACCGCGGTACGAGCAGCACCGGGCCGTCGGTGACCGTGCCGGCGACGAGCGCGTCGGCGAGGACCTGGCCGCTGGCGATGTAGACCGACCGGACCGGGGCGGGGTTCGGGAACTGCTCGGCGGAGATCGCGGCGGAGGTGGCGTACCGGTCCGCACCGGCGACACGGCGCAGCCACGGGCTGGCCGGGGCGAGCTCGTCGTCGAGGTCCTGGGCGGGGGCCACGACCGAGGTCGTCGCCGCCGGACTCCCCTCCCGACTGTCGGCGACGGCGGCGGGGGCCCACCCGCAGACGGCGACCAACAGCACGGCGAGCGTCACGGGAACGCCGCGCACCCCGGCAGCATACGGCCGGACTCCCCCGGTGAACAGCAGCTGCAGAAGATCTTCATCGTATGATCCGCACATACGACCTGTGGAGGCGATATATGCCGCACCTGCGGATATCTGAGGCGGCGACCCTGCTCGGGGTCAGCGACGACACGGTCCGCCGGTGGGCCGACCAGGGACGGCTGCGGGTCGAACGGGGGCCCGGTCCGCTCACCGTCGACGGTCGCGACCTGGCGGTGCTGGCGCAGGAGCTCGCCGAGGGGTGGGGGGAGTCGGGACTGCGGGCGTCGCCGCGCAACCAGTTCCGCGGGATCGTCACCCGGGTGGTCAAGGACGGGGTCATGGCCCAGGTGGAGCTGCAGGCGGGTCCGTTCCGGGTGGTGTCGCTGATGAGCACCGAGGCGGCCGAGGAGCTGGGGCTCGAGCCGGGTGTCGTCGCGGTCGCCTCGGTCAAGGCCACCCAGGTCGCCGTCGAGCTGCCGCCGTCGTGAGGAACGGAGGTGAGTCAGGAGTGTCCCGACGTCGTGCTCTCCGAGGTCTGGTCCCGCTCGTGGCCGTCCTCCTCGGCCTCGCCGCCTGCGGCCCCGCTCCCGGCCCCGTCCCCGGCGGACTGGGCGGGGACCTCACGGTCGTCGCCGCGGCATCGCTGACCGACGTGCTCCGGGAGGTCGGTGACCGGTTCGAGGCCGAGCACGAGGGGGTCACCGTCACGTTCTCGTTCGGCTCCAGCGCGGCCCTGGCCGAGCAGCTGCGCGCCGGCGCGGTCGCGGACGTGTTCGCCGCCGCGGCGCCGGAGCCCATGGACCGCGTCGTCGAGGCCGGGCTCATCGAGGGCCAGCCGGTGGTGTTCGCGCGCAACCGGATGCAGATCGCGGTGCCGGCCGGGAACCCCGGCGGGGTCACCGGGCTCGACGACCTCGCCCGGGACGACCTGCTCATCGCGTTGTGCGCCGAGCAGGTGCCGTGCGGCGCCGCGGCGGTCGAGGTGCTCGAGGCAGCGGGGGTGACCCCGCGCCCCGACACGTACGAGCGGGACGTCCGGGCGACCCTCACCAAGGTGCGTCTGGGCGAGGTCGACGCGGCGCTGGTCTACCGCAGCGACGTCCTGGCCGCAGGTGACGACGTCGAGGGGATCGACGTGCCGGGGGCCGACGAGTTCGCCAACGACTACGTCGTCGCGGTGCTCGAGGACGCCGCGCACCCCGAGGCGGCCCGGGCGTTCGTCGAGTTCCTCCGGTCCGAGGTGGGGAGGAGCGTGCTCGCCGGTGCCGGCTTCGACGTCCCCTGAGCCGCGGGCCCGCGTGACCCGGCGCAGCCGGCGAGGGACCGGCAGCGTCCCTCCCGCACTCCTGGTTCCCGCCCTGCTCGCGCTCGCCTTCCTCGTCCTGCCCCTGGTCGGCCTGCTCGTCCGCGCCCCGTGGGGCGACCTCGGCACCCACCTCGCCGGGCCGGCCGTCCTCGACGCACTGCGTCTTTCCCTCGTCACCGCCACCGCCGCCACCGGCCTGTGTCTGGTCCTCGGGGTGCCCCTCGCGTGGGTCCTCGCCCGCGCCGACCTTCCCGGCAGTCCCCTGCTCCGGGCGCTCGTCACGGTGCCGCTGGTGCTCCCGCCGGTCGTCGGTGGCGTCGCGCTGCTCCTGCTGCTCGGCCGTCGCGGGCTCCTCGGCGAGCACCTGGACACCTGGTTCGGCGTCACCGTCCCGTTCACCACGGCCGCGGTGGTGCTGGCGCAGACGTTCGTGGCGATGCCCTTCCTCGTCATCGCGGTCGAGGGCGCGCTGCGCGGCGCCGACCGCCGCTACGAGGACGCCGCCGCGACCCTCGGAGCGAGCCGGTGGACGACCTTCCGCCGGGTCACCCTGCCCCTCGTCGCGCCCGGGGTCTCGGCCGGCGCGATCCTCTGCTTCGCCCGTGCGCTCGGGGAGTTCGGCGCCACCATCACCTTCGCCGGCAGCTTCCCCGGCGTCACCCGCACCATGCCCATCGCCGTCTACCTCGCGCTCGAGACCGATCCCGAGGCCGCGATCGTCCTGTCCCTCCTCCTGCTCGTCGTCTCCGTCGGCGTGCTCGCCGCCCTGCGCGGGCGCTGGGTCGGTGGGGTGAGCGCATGACCGGCGCACCGTCATACGAGCACCCGGCCCCCCGCACCGGGCTCACCAGCCGTCTGCGGGTCCGGCGGGGGGAGTTCGGGCTCGATCTGCCTCTCGACGTGGCGCCGGGTGAGGTGGTGGCGCTCGTCGGGCCGAACGGGGCGGGCAAGACGACGGCGCTGCACGCCCTCGCCGGGCTGCTCCCGCTGACGGACGGTCGGATCGAGCTCGACGGACAGGTCCTCGACGAGCCGGGGCGCCGGGTCCTCGTGCCGCCCGAGCGGCGGCCGCTGGGGGTGGTGTTCCAGGACTACCTGCTGTTCCCGCACCTGTCCGTCCGCGACAACGTCGCCTTCGGTCTGCGCACACGCGGGGTGCCACGGTCCGACGCGCGGGCGCGCGCCGACGCCTGGCTGGAGCGGGTGGGGGTCGGCGAGCTCGCCGGGCTCCGGCCGTCCCGGCTGTCGGGTGGGCAGGCGCAGCGGGTGGCCCTCGCCCGGGCGCTGGCGCCCGAGCCGCGGCTGCTCCTCCTCGACGAGCCGATGGCCGCCCTCGACGCGGCGACCCGGCTGACGGTCCGGGCCGACCTCGCGCGGCACCTGGAGGACTACGACGGCGCCGCGGTGCTGGTCACCCACGACCCCCTCGACGCGATGTCCCTGGCGGACCGGATCGTCGTGCTGGAGGACGGCCGCGTCGTCCAGGAGGGGGCGCCCGTCGACGTCGCACGCGCCCCCCGCACCGAGTACGTCGCCCGCCTGGTCGGCCTGAACCTGCTGCGTGGCGAGGGTCGGGGTGGGGTCGTCGAGCTGGACGAGGGCGGTGTGGTCCACCTCGCCGAGCCGGCGCAGGGGCCGGTGCTCGTGGCCTTTCCGCCCTCGGCGGTGGTGCTGCACCGGCACCGTCCGGAGGGGTCGGCGCGCAACACCTGGCACGGGAGGGTCACGGCCCTGGAGCAGCACGCGCACACCGTCCGGGCGCAGGTCGCGATCGACGACGGGCTCTCGGTGCTGGCCGACGTCACCGCGGCCGCCGTGGCCGAGCTGGGACTGGGCCTGGGTGTCCCCGTGTGGGTGTCGTTCAAGGCCACGGAGACCCACGCCTACCCAGCCTGAGGTCAGCCACACCATCGGTCCGGCCGGCGCCGAGTGCGTGACTCCCGCGCGGCCGGCCGCGCCGCCGACGTACCCAGCGCTCTCCGCCCGTGTCTCCCCCTAGCCGGCGTTCTCCCAGGTCAGCGGTCTGTCGGTGCCGTCGCCTAGGTTCGAGTCAGCCACAGGGGGTGGTGCAAGTTCCTCATCGGGGAGGAGGCGGTCCGGGGGTGGACCAGGACGAGTCGGCCGGTCCGGCGCAGCCAGCGGATGACGTGGCCAGCACGCTCCAGCAGCTCGAGGTCGCGCTGCGGGACCTGGGCGTCGACAGCGGGATGCGGTCCGCCATCACGACGCTGGCGCTGGCCGCCGCGGTCCACGCCGACCCAGCCGCCCTGGCCGCCCCGATCCACGCCGACCCGGCCGCCCCGATCCACGCCGACCCGGCCGCCCTGGATCCCGCCGCCGGTGAGGCGCAGTCCTACTCCCCGACGTCACCGTCGAGCCCGACCCAGACCCACTCGCTCGTCCGGGGAGGTGTCTCCTACAGCTCGATCCCGGTCCCCTCCGAGGACAGGTGGACCGACGAGGCGGTGCCGGCCGGGAACCCCGGCGGGGTCACCGGGCTCGACGACCTCGCCCGGGACGACCTGCTCATCGCGTTGTGCGCCGAGCAGGTGCCGTGCGGCGCCGCGGCGGTCGAGGTGCTCGATCCTCGAGACCGTCCGTGCTGCCGAGCGCGTCCAGGGCTGGGCCGACTACCTCTCCCTCCTCGCCGTGCGCGTCCTCACCGCCCGCACCGGGGCGGAGCTCCTGGCCAGGGACGACTTCTCGAGCGAGGACGAGCTGCCCAGTGCAACCCGGCGCGAACGGTTCCGCGCGGCGACCCGGGCGGCGGTCCGCATGGAGCTCTCGGCGCTGACCGGGTGGACCCAGACCGCCTGCAACGAGCGCATCGGGCTGGCCACGGCCGCTCCGGCACGCGGCGCCTTCGCCATGCAGCAGTTGAGTGCAGGTGAGGTCACCTGGGGACAGGTGCGTCTCTGGGCGCAGCGCACGGCGCAGTTCGAGCCAGCAGCAGCCGGTCGGGTGGCTCAGGTCTGCCTCGACCCGGTCGGTGCCCAGGGGGGCGCCGCGGCCACCGTCGACCCCGAGACGGGTGAGGTGACCGGGGCCGTCCTTTCCTTCAACCAGTTCGTCCGCGTCCTCGAGCGCGAGGCGGTCCGGGTCGAGGGCGGCCCCGACCAGAGCTCTCGGGAGCGCCGCCGGATCGAGCTGTCCCAACGCGACCTCCGCACCCGGATGTTCGAGCACGGCACGGCCCAGATGTCCCTCACGGGGGACGGGCCGGCTCTGGCCGCTGCTGCCGCACGCATCGACACCGCGGCGCGCAGACTGCGCGCCGCAGGAGACAAACGCCCGCTGGCAGCGATCCGCGCCGATACCGCACTCGCCCTCCTGGGCCACGGACAGCTTCCCGGCGGACCCGAAGCTCCGGCCGACCCCGTCTCCGGCGTCGTCGGGGACACCGAGACGATGCGGCGCGTCCTCATGGGGCTGCCTTCGGTGTCGGTCGAGCTCGTCGTCCCACTCGAGGTGCTCACCGGCGACTCCCGGGCCGTGGCCGAGCTCGGCGACCTGGGCTACATCACCGCGGAGCACGCGAGAGAGCTCATCCTTCACGCCGGTGCGGACGGCACCACGATCCACCGCCTCCTCACCGATCCCGTCGACGGTCGCTGCCTCGAGCGAAGTCGCAAGGCCTATCGCCCCGACAAGGCCATGCTCGACCAGCTGCGGGCGGCCGACGGCACCTGCCGGGCGCCCGGCTGCACCGTGCCAGCGGGTCGGTCAGACGTCGACCACGAGCATCCCTACGACCACGACGATCCGGCCTGTGGTGGACCGACTTCGGAGACCAACGTCAACCACAAGCACCGGTACCACCACTGGGCCAAGACCGAGCACCTGTGGACGACCGCCATGGACGCCCTGTCCCGCAAGGTCACGTGGACCTCGCTCTTCGGACGCTGCTACCGGACCTCACCGAAGGACTACCGGCCCCTGGCCGGGACCTCACCTGGCCGACGGCAGGAGCCGGAGCCGTGCGGCCACCGGCACACCGACCTCGCCGAAGACCTGGCCTGCCGGCGACGCCATCGGAACGACCGACAACAGCGCGACAGGACCCGCATGGCCGTCCTGCGGGACGCCGGGGTCGTCACCCGCTACTACGAGCGGCGCTGGGTGCTCGCCGTCCACGACCTCCTCGACGGCCTCTACTACGAGGCTCATCCCGAGGAGCCGCTCCCCGAGGCGGTGGCTCCCGTGCCGGGCCGCGACGAGCCGCTACCGGTGGCAGCCGTCTTCTATGCGGCTGTCGCCGAGCAGCAGTCCTGCCCGGACGTGGTCCAGCAGGCGCACCTGGATCTCGCGGACACCGTGCCCGTCGAGCTGGCGCACCTCCGGGGGCGGCACCCGCGACGTGGCCCACGGCGCGACCTGCCCGGGGTGACAGATCTCCTCGCGAGCCTGGCGCCGGACGCGTCGTCGGGGAGGTCGCGGACCGGCCGACATGCAACCCCGTCGCGCACTCCGCTGGAGCCGCCGCCCGTCGATCCGGACGAGCCGCCGCCGTTCTGAGAGAAGGCCTGGATGTCCCGCAGGGGACGAGATGCCTCGCTCCGAGCGGGGTCGGCTACCGGTCCTCGAGGGGGCGCACCGGGGCGAGGGTGGGTCGCTTGGGGTCGATGTTGTCGCCGGAGCTCCTGCCCTGGATCCGGCGCTGGACCCACGGCGCCGCGTACTCGCGGGCCCACTGGGCGTTCTCGCGCAGCATCTGCAGCCGCCCCGGCACCGGCTGCGGCGGCAGCGGCACCTGCCAGTCGGCGTCGGCAGGGTCGTGGCCCAGGGCCGCGTAGGCCGCCAGCGCCACCCGGCGGTGCCCTTCCGTCGTCATGTGGATCCGGTCCGGGGCCCACATGCGCCAGTCCTTGAGGAAGTCGAAGGACCACTGGTTGATGACGTAGCAGTCGTGCCGCTGCGCGATCGACCAGATGTGGGCGAGGTAGATCGCCGCCCGGCCCCGCGTCCGGCGGATGACCGGCGCCCCGACCGGGTCGGTCGGCGTGGCGAGCAGGACGTCGGCGCCCGCGGCCCGCGCCCGGGCGACGGCCTGCTCGAGCCGGGCCGCGAGCAGGTCGATGTCGGCCTTGGGCCGGAGGATGTCGTTGCCGCCGCCGACGATGCTCACCAGGTCGGGCTCGAGCTCCAGCGCCTGGTCGAGCTGGCGGGTGACGATGTCCTCCAGCTTGCGCCCGCGCACCGCGAGGTTGGCGTAGCGGAAGTCGTCGACGTGCGCGGCGAGCAGGGCCGCGAGCCGGTCCGCCCACCCGATGTACCGGTCCTCGTGCTCGGGGTCGTGGTCGCTCATCCCCTCGGTGAAGGAGTCGCCGATCGCCACGAACCGGCGCCAGGGCCGCGGCTCCGGGCTGAGCGAGCCGTGCTGGCGGGACAGGTCGTCGACCTGACCCTCGGGGGCCTGCTGCCTGGTCGGGTCAGAGCTCACGGCAACCTCCAGTCGATCGGCTCGCCACCCTGCGCGACGAGGAGCTCGTTGGCGCGGCTGAACGGGCGGGACCCGAAGAACCCGCTGCGCGCCGAGAGCGGGGAGGGGTGCGCGCTCTGCACGGTGGGCACGTCGCCGAGGGCCGGCGCGAGCGACCGGGCATCGCGGCCCCACAGGATCGCGACCAGGGGGCCGCCCCGCCGGGCGAGCGCGTCGATCGCGAGGTCGGTCACCTGCTCCCAGCCCTTGCCCCGGTGGCTCGCCGGCGCGCCGGGCCGCACCGTCAGCACCCTGTTGAGCAGCATCACGCCTCGCTCGGTCCAGGGCGACAGGTCGCCGGTGCTCGGCGGCGGGCAGCCCAGGTCCGTGGTCAGCTCGGCGAAGATGTTCTGCAGGCTCCTGGGGATCGGGCGCACGTCTGGGGCCACCGAGAACGACAGCCCGACCGCGTGGCCCGGCGTGGGGTAGGGGTCCTGCCCGACGATGAGCACGCGGACGTCGTCGAGCGGCTGGGTGAAGGCCCGCAGGATGTTCTTCCCCGCCGGCAGGTAGCCCCGCCCGGCGGCGACCTCCTCGCGCAGGAACCGCCCCAGGGCCCGCACCGTGCCCTCGGCGGGGGCGAGCACCTCCGCCCAGCTCGGGTGGACCAGCTCCGGGAGCGTCGCCGGTGTGGTGGTCACCGCTGCACTGTATGACGCCCGCGCGGCCGGGCAGGAGGGGTCCCCCGGTCCCGTGGCCGGCTCGGGCGACGCACGGCCGCGTAATGACACGCTTGTGATTCCGTGCGCTAGAGTGACCGCGCACGAGCTACCGGAGGAGGGATGTCGCATGGGTGCTGCGCGCGTCGTAGGTGACCGCCAGACCGACACGACCCAGCTCAGCGACCGCGACCGCCGCATCCTCGAGTTCGAGCGCCAGTGGTGGAAGTACCCCGGTGCCAAGGAGCAGGCCATCAAGGACCTGTTCGACATGAGCGCGACCCGCTACTACCAGGTCCTCAACCAGCTCATCGACAGCCCGGAGGCGCTGGCCGCCGACCCGATGCTCATCAAGCGCCTGCGTCGCATGCGCGCCCAGCGGCAGAAGTCCCGCTCGGCCCGCCGCCTCGGCTTCGAGCTCTGAGACCCCGCACCTGACGGTCCCCGCCCCGTCGGCACGGCCGACGGGGCGTCGTCGTCTGCTGCCCCGGTCCGCGCCCGGAAAAGCCCTGCGAACAGGTCTGACGCGCGGGGCCTCCTCTCTGGCACACTCCCCACCATGCTCAGCGACCTGGAGATCGCCCGCGCAGCCAACCTCCGCCCCATCGCCGACGTCGCCCGCGACATGGGCCTGCCGGAGGAGGTGCTGGAGCCCTACGGTCGCAACGTCATGAAGATCGGCCTGGAGGCCATCGAGCTCATGGCGGACCGTCCCCGTGCCAAGTACGTCGTCGTCAGCGCCGTCTCCCCGACGCCGCTGGGGGAGGGCAAGACGACCACATCGGTGGGGCTCGCCCAGGGCATGAAGCACATCGGCCAGCAGGCCGTGCTCACCCTGCGCCAGCCGTCGATGGGCCCGACGTTCGGGATCAAGGGCGGTGCGGCCGGCGGCGGCTACAGCCAGGTCGTGCCGATGGAGACGCTCAACCTCCATCTCACCGGCGACTTCCACGCGGTGACCGCGGCGCACAATCTGCTCGCCGCGCTCGTCGACAACCACCTGCACCACGGCAACGAGCTCGGCATCGACCCCAGGGCGATCACCTGGCCGCGGGTCCTCGACGTCAACGACCGGGCGCTGCGCAACATCGTCGTCGGGCTCGGCGCCCGCGCCGACGGGGTGCCCCGCCAGTCCTCGTTCGACATCACCGCCGCCTCGGAGGTCATGGCCCTCCTCGGCCTCGCCCGCGACCTGCAGGACCTGCGCACCCGCCTCGGGCGGATCGTCATCGGCTACACGTATGACGGGGAGCCGGTCACCGCGGAGCAGCTCCAGGGTGCGGGGGCGATGGCGGTGATCCTCCGCGAGGCCATCAAGCCCAACCTGCTGCAGACGCTCGAGGGCACGCCGGCCCTGATCCACTGCGGGCCGTTCGGCAACATCGCGACCGGCAACTCCTCGGTGGTCGCCGACCTCGTCGGCCTGCGCTCCGGCGACTTCGTCATCACCGAGGCCGGGTTCGGGGCCGACATGGGCGCCGAGCGGTTCTTCAACATCAAGTGCCGCGCCTCGGGGGAGTCGCCGGACGCAGCGGTGATCGTGGCCACGACCCGGGCGCTGAAGATGCACTCGGGCAAGTTCAAGATCGTCGCCGGCAAGCCGCTGCCCGAGGACCTGCTCGCGGAGAACCCCGCGGACGTCGAAGCGGGCGCGGCGAACCTCGTCAAGCAGATCGAGAACATCCGCCTGCACGGCGTCTCCCCGGTGGTGGCGATCAACTCCTTCCCGACCGACCACCCCTCCGAGCACGACGCGATCCGGCGGATCGCGGAGTCGGCCGGGGCCAGGGTGGCCGTGTCCACGCACTTCTCCGACGGCGGCGCCGGGGCGGCCGAGCTGGCCGAGGCGGTCAAGGAGGCCGCCGAGGAGCCGAGCGACTTCCGGCCCCTGTACGACCTCGACATGCCGCTGGCACAGAAGATCGAGACCGTCGCCACCAAGGTCTACGGCGCCGACGGCGTCGACTTCGCGCCGCAGGCGGCCAAGGACCTCGCGGCCTACGAGAGGGCCGGCTTCGGGTCGCTGCCGGTGTGCATCGCCAAGACCCACCTGTCCATCTCGTCCGACCCGGCGCTGCTCGGCGCGCCGACCGGCTGGCGGATGCCGGTGCGGGAGGTGCGTGCCTCGGTCGGGGCGGGGTTCATCTACCCGATCGCCGGGACGATGCGCACCATGCCGGGACTGGGCCGCACCCCGGCGGCCCACCGCATCGACCTGGACGAGGACGGCCAGATCGTGGGTCTGTCCTGACCGGGCGGCCGGAGCCGGTCCACACCGAGCCGACCGCGGGCTGACCTGTGCGATTCCCGCACCGGCGAGCTCACGGCATACCCTGGCCCCATGCCTGAGCCCACCTGGCGCGAGCTCGCCCAGGGGGTGTACGTCCGCCGCCACAACGAGCTGGAGCTCAACTGCGGACTGGTCATCGGGGCAGAGCGGGCCCTCGTCATCGACACCCGGAGCACGACCCGCCGGGGCGAGGAGCTGGCCGCATCGGTGCGGGAGATCACCCCCCTGGAGCAGGTCGTCGTCAACACCCACGCGCACTACGACCACTGCTTCGGCAACGCGGCGTTCCGCGAGTCCCAGATCTACGCGCACGTCGGGGCCGCCGACGACCTGCGGGCGACCGCAGAGCACCAGCGGCAGCAGGTCGTCGAGCACCTGCGGCGCACCGACCGGGAGGAGCTCGCGCAGACCTACCTGGACACCGAGATCGTCGTGCCGTTCTATCTCATCGAGGAGGACACCCGGCTCGATCTCGGCGGGCGCGAGGTGCACCTGCTCTACGGCGGGCGGGGGCACACCGACCACGACCTCGTGGTGTCGGTGCCGGACGCGGGTGTCGTGTTCTGGGGCGACCTCATCGAGCAGGGCGCGGACCCGGCGATGGAGGACTCCTTCCCGCTGGAGTGGGCCGACACCGTGCAGCGCATCCTCGAGAAGGTGCCTGACCACACCATCGCCGTCCCCGGGCACGGTGACGTCGTCGACCAGGCCTACGTCATCGCCCAGCAGGAGCAGCTCGCACAGCTCGCGGCCACGCTGGAGGACGCGCTCGCCGAGGGGATCCGGGAGGTCGAGCGGCTCGTCGCCAAGTGCCGCGGGCTGGGGCTGCAGGAGACGACGCTGCGCGACGCCGCGGTGCGCCTCCTGGAGACGGCCGCGCAGCCACGCTGACCCGGGGGGTCGCATTTGCACTCGGGGGGGTCGAGTGCTAATCATGGGTCTAGCACTCAGCGGTTGAGAGTGACAGCAAGACCGATCCCGTCGAGGGCAGGTGGACGCGGGGCGACGTGAGCCCGGCGCCGCCGGCTCGTCCGTCGCGGGCGACGGGCCGGTCACCAACCCGTTCAGCGTGTGGGAGGAACCACCCGAATGGCCAAGACCATTGCTTTCGACGAGGAGGCTCGCCGCGGTCTCGAGAGGGGTATGAACACCCTCGCCGACGCCGTCAAGGTGACCCTCGGCCCCAAGGGCCGCAACGTCGTGCTGGAGAAGAAGTGGGGCGCCCCCACCATCACCAACGATGGTGTGAGCATCGCCAAGGAGATCGAGCTCGAGGACCCCTACGAGAAGATCGGCGCCGAGCTGGTCAAGGAGGTCGCGAAGAAGACCGACGACGTCGCCGGTGACGGCACCACCACCGCGACCGTCCTGGCCCAGGCCATGGTCAAGGAGGGCCTGCGCAACGTCGCGGCCGGTGCCAACCCGATGGCCCTCAAGCGCGGGATCGAGGTCGCGGTCAAGGCCGTGGGTGACGCTCTGCAGGAGATGGCCCGCGAGGTCGAGACCAAGGAGCAGATCGCGCAGTCGGCCTCCATCTCCGCTGCCGACACCGAGATCGGCGAGATGATCGCCGAGGCGATGGACAAGGTCGGCAACGAGGGCGTCATCACCGTCGAGGAGTCCAACACCTTCGGCCTGGAGCTGGAGCTCACCGAGGGTATGCGCTTCGACAAGGGCTACATCTCGCCCTACTTCGTCACCGACACCGAGCGCATGGAGACCGTCCTCGAGGACCCGTACATCCTCGTCGTCAACTCCAAGATCAGCGCCATCAAGGACCTGCTGCCCGTCCTCGAGAAGGTCATGCAGGCCGGCAAGCCGCTGGCGATCATCGCCGAGGACGTCGAGGGCGAGGCCCTGGCGACCCTGATCGTCAACAAGCTCAAGGGCAACTTCAAGTCCGTCGCCGTCAAGGCCCCGGGCTTCGGTGACCGCCGCAAGGCCATGCTGCAGGACATCGCGATCCTCACCGGTGGCCAGGTCATCTCCGAGGAGGTCGGCCTCAAGCTGGAGACCACCGAGCTCGACATGCTCGGCCGGGCCCGCAAGGTCGTCGTCACCAAGGACGAGACCACCATCGTCGAGGGTGCTGGCGACGCCGAGCAGATCGCCGGCCGCGTCAACCAGATCCGCGCCGAGATCGAGGCGAGCGACTCCGACTACGACCGCGAGAAGCTGCAGGAGCGGCTGGCCAAGCTGGCCGGCGGCGTCGCCGTCATCAAGGCCGGTGCCGCCACCGAGGTCGAGCTCAAGGAGCGCAAGCACCGCATCGAGGACGCCGTCCGCAACGCCAAGGCCGCGGTCGAGGAGGGCATCGTCGCCGGCGGTGGCGTCGCCCTGATCCAGGCCGCCCCGGTCCTGGACAAGCTGGAGCTGGAGGGCGACGAGGCCACCGGTGCCAACATCGTCCGCGTCGCCATCGAGGCCCCGCTCAAGCAGATCGCCATCAACAGCGGTCTCGAGGGCGGCGTCGTCGCCGAGAAGGTCAAGAACATGGAGGTCGGCCACGGCCTCAACGCCGCGACCGGCGAGTACGGCGACATGCTCGGCTTCGGCATCGCCGACCCGGTGAAGGTGACCCGCTCTGCGCTGCAGAACGCCGCCTCCATCGCCGGCCTGTTCCTGACCACCGAGGCGGTCATCGCCGACAAGCCGGAGAAGCAGCCGGCTGGTGCGGGCGCTGACGCCGGCATGGGTGGCATGGACTTCTGATCCACCGCGTTGCTCGCGGACCACAGCGGGGCGGTCTCCTTCCGGAGGCCGCCCCGCTGCCCTGTCCCCCAACCTTCCACGCCGGTGTCAGCCCGTCACATCGGCGTGAAGCGCATCCGGTTGCCCTGCTCGACCAGGTCGTAGTCCTCACCGGCCTGGCGCAGCGCCACCGAGATGTTCTGCAGCGCGGTGCGCACCCGCTCCTGGGTCGCGCTCCACTCCTGGGTCACCGACGCGAAGTTCGCCGCGGCCACGCCGCGCCAGCAGTCCTGCAGCGCGTTCAGCTGGGCCATCATGGCGCGCACCTCGCTCTCGATGGAGCCCGCGATCCGCTGCACGTCTCCTGACGCGGCGGCGATCCGTGCGGTGTCGACCGCAAAGGTGTTGCTCATCGATCCTCCTCGTGATGTCGCGGGTCCCCCTGAGCCGTCCCCGCCGGTGCCCCGACCGTATGCCGACGGGTCAGGTCGGTGCTGCCGTCGTCCACAGGGCCGGATCCGTGCCAACCCCTGACCACTTCTTGACCGTCCGTTGATCGTCGCGTCGATACGCTGGCACGACGGAGAGACGTGGAACGCCGACCGGGAGGGGGAGGGTGTGTTCCAGCGACGCAGGGCAGGGGTGACGCGCAGCCGCGCGCGCCGCTGGGCCCTGCGCGTCCTCGCCACCGGCGGCCTGGCCGCTGCCGCCCTCACCCTCGGCAGCGGAGCCGCCTCCGCCAGCGACCACGCCCAGACCCAGGGTCTCGGTGACGTGGTCGGCGGGCTGCTCGGCCCGGTGGGTGACGACGTCGTCGACCCGCTCGTCGAGGGCGTCGTGAGCCCGGTCGTGGGCGGCGTGGTCGCCCCGGTCGTGGAGGACGTCGTCGCCCCGGTCACCACCCCGGTCGTCGAGAACGTCGTGGCTCCCGCCGTGGGCACGGTGGCACCGGTCGTGAAGCCGGTGGTGGAGGACGTCGTCGCCCCCGTCGTCGAGCCGGTCCGCGAGGCGGTGGCACCGGTCACCGACCCGGTGGTGCGGGACGTCGTCACCCCCGTGGTGGAGCCGGTCGTGAGGGACGTCGTCGCCCCGGTGACCATGCCCGTCGAGGACGCCGTCGCGCCGGTGACCCAGCCGGTCGAGGACGCCCTCGCACCGGTGACCGACCCGGTGGAGGAGGTCGTCGCCCCGATCGTCTCGCCGACCCCGCGCGAGGACGCCCCGCCGCAGGACGTTGCTCCGGCGCCGCCCAGCGACCCGGCTCCCGGGACCGAGCCCGGCGCACCCGCCCCGGGTGAGCCCGTGCCGGCGCCCGCCGAGGAGGCCGGTTTGGGCGTCGCGAAGCCGGGCGCGGCGCACCCCGCGCCGACGACCACCCCCGTCGCGTCCGCCGTCCGGGACGAGGCCCGTGACGCGCTGGTCGTCGCGACCCGGGACCTCGGGTTCGTGGCCGACTCCGCGCGGGCCGAGCTCGCCCTGTCCCTCGCCGGTGCCGGACCCGACCTGGCCGCCGACGTGGTCGGGGCCGCAGAGGCGGCCTCTGAGGCGAGGGTCACGGCATACGACCAGGTCACCCACCCCGCCTGGTTCTCCGGCGGGAGCCTCGACCAGGAGCCGGTCGGCCCGGGCGTGTCCTCCGCGCCCGCTCCGGCGAGCTCGTCCGCCTACTCCTCCAGCCGCGCCCTGACCTCCGACGTCGGTGCGCTCGCGGGGATTCTGCTCCCTGTGCTGTGCGTCGTCTGGCTCACCGTGGGTCGGGAGCGGCTGCGTCTGCTCGAGCGATCTCTCGAGGTGCCCACCTCCCCTGCCTGAGGCACGTATGCCGGCTGGGTCGCCGGTGTGCGTCACGGCGCCTTGGGCGCCATTCCCGAACTCAGGCAAGGAGAGCAGTTCATGCAATGTCTATCCCTGCGTGCGCTCAAGACGGCGCTCGCGACAGGTGGGCTGGTGGTCCTCGGGGCCGCCGCCGCCCAGGCCTCACCGGATGCCGGTGAGGTACCCGACAACGACAGCACCACGTTCGTCACGACGGCGAGGCCGGTGGTCGAGGCGACCGAGGCGGAGCCACCGGTCGAGGGCGTCACCGCCACCGGCTCCACGGGCCACCACGAGACCACGGGCGGTCTGCTCGACGACGTGGTCTCCGAGGTGACCGCGGTGGTGCCCGTGGAAGTGCCGGTGAACGTCGTCTGCAACGACATCAACCTCCTGGGCCAGGTCGAGGACGCGGAGTGCTCGGCGCCGGCGGCGTCGGGTGGTCAGTCGACCGAGGTGGTGTCCGGGCAGGCCGATGAGGAGAGCTCCTCGTCTGGTCTGGTGGCCGACGTGGTCGAGGACGTGACCGCGGTGGTGCCGGTGCAGGTGGCGGTGAACGTCGTCTGCAACGACATCAACGTCCTGGGCCAGGTCGAGGACGCGGAGTGCTCGGCGCCGGCGGCGTCGGGTGGTCAGTCGACCGAGGTGGCTGGTGAGCCGGCTGCCGAGGGCGGGTCGTCCCGGGGCCTGGTCGGTGACGTCGTGGAGGACGTGACCGCGGTGCTGCCGGTGGAGGTGCCGGTGAACGTCGTCTGCAACGACATCAACGTCCTGGGCCAGGTCGAGGACGCGGAGTGCTCGGCGCCGGCGGCGTCGGGTGGTCAGTCGACCGAGGTGGCTGGTGAGCCGGCTGCCGAGGGCGGGTCGTCCCGGGGCCTGGTCGGTGACGTCGTGGAGGACGTGACCGCGGTGCTGCCGGTCAACGTGCCGGTGACGGTCGGGTGCAACAACATCACGGTGCTGGGGCAGTCGGACGCGGCTGCGTGCAGCGTCCCGGCGGCTGGCCCGCAGGGGACGGACGTCGCCAACGGTGGTGGCTCCACACCCGGCTCCGGCGGCCTCGTCGGTGACCTGGTTGGTGACGTGACCGCCGTCGTACCGGTCCAGATCCCGGTCAACGTCACCTGCAACGACATCACCCTCCTCGGCCAGTCGTCCGGGGCACCCTGCATCGCCCAGGAGCCTGGCGACCCTGGTGAGCCCGGTGAGCCTGGCGACCCTGGTGAGCCCGGTGCGCCTGGCGACCCTGGTGAGCCCGGTGAGCCTGGCGACCCTGGTGAGCCCGGTGACCCCGGTGACCCTGGTGAGCCCGGTGAGCCCGGTGACCCCGGTGACCCTGGTGAGCCCGGCCAGCCCGGTGAGCCCGGCCAGCCCGGTGAGCCCGGTGAGCCTGGTGAGCCTGGTGAGCCCGGTGAGCCCGGTGAGCCCGGTGACCCTGGTGAGCCCGGCGAGCCGGGTACTCCGGGCGGCCCTGGTGACCGTGGCGACACCCCGGCGGACCGGAGCAACGACCGGGGCCCGGTCCCGCCGGAGACGCCGGACGTGCGGCCCGCGGGTCCGTCCGAGCTGGCCATGACCGGTGCTGCCCCAGGCGGCCCGATCGGTGGGGCGCTGCTGCTCCTCCTAGCCGGCTTCGCGCTGCTGCGGCTCGACCGGAGGCTGTCCCGCCAGGACGGCTGAGCGATGACGTCCCGAGCACCCGGGTGGCGCCCCTGCCACCCGGGTGCCGGGCCGGCCTGTGCCGTCGCTGGAGCTGCCGGCTGGGTAGGGTCACCAGGTATGACGGTCACCCGCTCGGTGCTGCTGTTCGGCCTGGCCGCCCTGCTCGAGATCGGCGGCGCCTGGATGGTGTGGCAGGGTCTGCGCGAGCACCGGGGCTGGCTGTGGGTCGGCCTCGGCGCGATCTGCCTCGGGCTGTACGGCGCCGTCGCCACCTTCCAGCCCGACGCGCACTTCGGACGCATCCTCGCGGCATACGGCGGGGTGTTTGTCGCCGGCTCGCTCCTGTGGGGCGTGCTCGTCGACGGGTTCCGACCCGACCGCTGGGACCTCCTCGGCGCCGCCATCTGCCTGGTCGGCGTCGCGGTCATGATGTACGCGCCACGGGCCGCCACGGGCTGATGGCGATCTGGATCGACCCGCCGATCTGGCCCGCGCACGGCCGGCTCTGGGCGCACGTCATCAGCGACACCTCGCTGGAGGAACTGCACGCGTTCGCCGCCCGGGTGGGCATCCCGGCGCGCTCCTTCGAGGGCGACCACTACGACGTGCCCGCCGAGCGGCACGCCGAGATCGTCACGGCCGGGGCGGTCCTGGTCGAGGGGCGCGAGCTGGTCCGCAAGCTGCACGCGAGCGGGCTGCGGTTCCGCAAGCGGAAGGGCGACCGGCCGCTGGTCCGGGTCCGTGACGGGCTGCCCGCCGTCGGCTCCCCGCACGTCCTCGACGTCGTCGCCTCCCGCAACGAGCCGCCACGCACCGCCGGGGCGGCGGTGGTCCTCGTCGGCGTGCCCGGCGACGGGATGGTGCTCGTCCGCAGCGTGGGCCGGCCCATCTGGACCCCGCCCGGGGGCAAGCGCGACCTGGGCGAGGGCCTGCGCAGCGGCGCCGTCCGGGAGCTCCAGGAGGAGACGGGCCTGGTGGTGCCCGAGCGGGCCCTCGAGCCGGTCGGCTACGAGCGGATCACCATCGAGGCCGGCACGGAGGTCCCGCCGTGGGACGCGGGGGAGAACCACATCGCCGTCTACGGCACCTGGCTGGCATCCCGTATGCCGGTCGCTCCCGCCGCGGAGGACGTCGCGGAGGCCGGGTGGTTCCGCTACGAGGAGGCCCTGGAGCGGTGCGGTGACCAGCACTGGTGGGTGCTCGTCGAGAAGTGGTTCCTGGCGAGGGCCGCCCGGTAGCACCCGCGGGAGGGCGTGGAGATCAGCTTCCGGCTGTCTCGAGCCGGGCCAGCTCCCGCCCGACGTTGTCCCTGGCCCGCGGGGTCCACGCCTGCGCCGGCGCCGTCCGGTAGACCGTTCCGGCGACGAGCCGGCGCAGGATGGCAGCGCGCGCCGCGGCATACGTGGCGGGTGGGACGTGGGCGTACTCCTCGCGCACCTGCGCGCAGTAGGCGTCGAACCGGTCCGGGGGCGCCGCGAGGATCCACAGGTCCGCGTCGTGGAAGGCGTGCAGCACCTGCGGCTCCGCGGAGCCGCGCCGGGTGCCGGCAGCGTGGTCGACGGTGAGGAGGACCGCCTCCTCCACCGCGTCGACGACCGGCGTGGCGACCCCGAGCCGGTGCAGGTGGTCCCGCGCGAGCTGTGCGCTGCGGTGCTCGTTGCTGCCCGGCTCGGCCCGCGGGTCGTAGGCGAGGTCGTGGTACCAGGCCGCCACCCGGGCCACCCGCGCGCCCTCGGGGGACACCGCGCCCGCGTCCTCGAGGTCCCCGAGCGCCGCCAGGACCTCGGCCAGGTGCTCCAGGGTGTGGTAGCGCCGGTGCGGCTCCGACCACCCTCGGACCAGCAGCGCGGCCTCGGCACGCCAGGCGGCGGGCCCCGCGTCGGGCGCGAGCACCGCGATGTCTGCGAGCCAGGAACCCACGAGCTCCGCGGTCACCGGGCCACCTCCTTCCGGAACGACCCTACGGCGCGGCGTCCGACGTCTCTTGACAGAATGGTCGGGAAGCGCCGACCATACGAGAGTGACCGACGATACGGCGAGAGCCGACAAGTCAGCCCCGGCCGTCCCCGACTACGAGCTCGCGGCCGAGCTCGTGCTCGAGGACCCGGCTCAGTACCGTGCGCTGTTCGAGGAGACCCGGACCGCGATCATCAGCCTGCTGAGCGAGCGGGCGGCGACGATCTCGGAGATCGCGGAGGTGCTCGGCAAGCCGAAGGGGACCATCGGGCACCACATGCAGGTGCTCGCCGACGCCGGCCTGGCCCGGGTGGTGCGCACCAAGAAGGTGCGGGCCCTGGAGGCCAAGTACTGGGGACGCACGGCGCGGGTCTTCCTCTACGAGCGTGTCGACGCCGCGGTGGGCAAGGCCCAGCAGGCCCTCAGGCAGGCCGCCGACCAGGTGGGTCGGGTCGAGAAGGCGGTCGCGGCGGGGGAGATCGCAGAGGGCGTCCTCGATGTCAACCGCCGGGACGTGCGGATCCCCGCCGAGAAGGCCAGGGAGTACCAGCGACGCCTGTCCGGGCTCCTCGTCGAGCTCACGAACGAGCCGCGCTCCGGCGACACCACGTATGCCGTGCTGTTCGCCGTGTTTCCGACCGACCAGCCGGCGCTGCGCGCCGTCGAGGAGGAGGACGACCGATGACGACCAGAGAGCGGCCGGCGGGTCTCGGCGCCAACTACTGGAAGCTGTTCACCGCCTCGACGATGACCAACCTCGGCGACGGCCTGATGACCGTCGCGGTGGTCTGGCTGGCCTCGGCCATCACCCGCGACCCGACGATGATCGCGGTCGTCGGCCTCGCGTCGCGGCTCCCGTGGCTGCTGTTCTCCCTGCCCGCCGGTGTCATCACCGACCGGTACGACCGGCGCCTCCTCGTGGCGTGGATGGACGTGCTCCGCGTGGCCGTCATCGGCGGGTTCGCCGTGGTCGTCCTCCTCAACCAGGACCGGCTGCCCACCCCCGAGGAGCTGGCCTCCGGGACGGCCCCGGCGCCCGACAACGCCGGCCTGCTGCTCGTGCTGCTCGCCCTCGCGTCGTTCCTCATCGGGTTCGCCGAGGTGATCCGGGACAACTCGGCGCAGACGCTCATGGCCTCGGTCGTCGACAAGGTCCACCTGGAGAAGGCCAACGGCCGGCTGTGGGGCGCCGAGACCGCGATGAACCAGTTCGTCGGCCCGCCGCTGGGCGGTGCCATCGTGGCGATCGCGCTCGCCATCCCGTTCTTCATCAACGCCGGGCTGCTCGCCGTGGGCGCCGCGCTGATCTTCGCCGTGTCCGGCACCTTCCGGCCCAAGGGCCAGACGACCACGGGCAGGATCCGGTGGCGCGCGGAGATGGGGGAGGGGTTCCGCTGGCTGTGGAACCACCAGCTGCTCCGCACCCTGGCCATGCTGCTCGGCGCGATGAACATGATGTCCTCGCTGGCCTTCGTGCTGCTGGTGCTCTTCGCCCAGGAGGTGCTCGGCCTCTTCGAGGGCTGGCAGTTCGGCGCGGTCACCACCGGCCACGTCGTGGGCGCGGTCGTGGGCTCGCTGTTCGCCGACCGGATCGCCCAGCGGCTGTCGCTCGGGACGAGCCTTCTCGTCTCGATCGTCGGCATGGGCGCCGGCTTCGTCGTCATCGGCCTCACCTCGTGGGCGGCCGTGGTGTGGGTGGTCGGCGTGGTCAGCGGCGTGTTCGTCATGCTGTGGAACGTCATCACCGTGTCGCTGCGCCAGCGCATCATCCCCGACCACCTGCTCGGCCGGGTCAACTCGGTCTACCGGTTCTTCGGCTGGGGCACGATCTCCATCGGCACGCTGCTGGGCGGTGTCCTGGTGTCGCTCGGCGAGCCGCTCCTGGGCCGGGAGTGGGCCCTCCGTATGCCGTTCCTGCTGGCCGGGGCCGTGCACCTGGCCCTGCTGCTGATCGCCCTGCCCCGGCTGACCACCTCGGCGATCGAGGCGGCCCAGGCGGCCGCCCGGCAGGAGGAGGCTCGGGCCTCGGCGGAGGGTGACGACCCGACCGGGACCGACCTCGCCGAGGATGAGACCGAGGAGGTCGTCACGGACGGCAGGAGGGTCGTCCGGCCGGCGCCGGACGACGACTGAGACGCGTCGGCGCAGGTGCGCCGGGCGCTTCCCTCAGCCGGCGAAGCGCTCGGCGTACCGCTCCACCCACGGGGCGACGTCGACGTCCACCAGCCGCTGGGCCGGTCCGCCGGACAGCAGGTCCTCGAGCTGGTCGAGGCACACGTGGTACCCCGCGGCGGTGCCGCTGGCGTCCTCCGCCGAGGGGTCGCCGATCCAGGTGGTGAAGGTCAGCACGGTGCCGTCGCCCTCCTCGGTCAGCTCCCACCGCAGGAAGTCGGTGTCCCAGGTCCACTCGAACAGCTCGGGCGGGCGCCAGGTGTGGATCTTGCCGTGGAGCAGCGGCTCGTCGATGCGGTCGCCGTAGGCACTGACGTGGTCGGGCCAGAACGGAAGCTCCACCTCCGCGCCCTCCCGGCGCTCGCCGACGATGTCGCACGGCAGCCAGGCGAGCAGCTGGTCCGACTCGGTGAGCGCGCGCCATACGCGCTCCCGGGGGTGGGCCAGCCGGCGGACGTACCGCAGCCCGATCTGGTCACCCTCCCTGATGAGCTCGCCCATCCGGTCCTGCTGGTCCGCGGTCATGGCTGGTCCTTCCCGTCGAGGTGTCGCTCGAGAGCGTCGAGCCGGTCGGCCCACAGCCGCCGGTAGCCCGCCAGCCAGGTGTCCAGCTCCTGCAGCGGCTCGGTGCGCAGCTGGTACCAGCGGCGCTGCGCTTCCTGCCGGACCTCGACGAGGCCGGCCTCCCGCAGCACCCGCAGGTGCTTGGACACGCTGGGTTGGGCGACGCCGAGGCGGTCGACGAGATCGCCGACCCGTCGCTCGCCGGCGCGCAGCTCGTCGAGGATGCGTCGGCGGGTCGGGTCCGCGAGGACGTCCAGCGCGGTGGGCACGAGATTTAATATTCCCTCCACGGAATATACGTGTCAAGGCGGGGCCGTGCCCTGGCCGGACTTGCTCATCGCCGCAGGTTCTGGTTGTGTCGTGACGTCGATGACAGGGGGAACCGGCATGGTCGGTGGGAATCCTGCGGTCCTGAACGACTGCGGCAACGACCTGATGAGCGAGGCGACGTCCGTCGCCGAGGCCGTCACCACGGCGCTGGGGAACAGCACGTTCCAGACCGGGTCGCTGGGTGACGCCGCCTCCGGCACCGCGATCGGGGCGGCGTATGCCGACGTGGTTGCCGCCCTCGACGCTGCCGCCAGCAACCTGGGGGGCACGCTGGCCGAGGACGGCTACCTGCTCCAGCGCGCCTCGCGCGAGCTCGACACCGTGATGAACGACGCGGACGGCACCGGGTCGGGGAGTGCGGGCGGCGGATGAGCCGACAGCGACGCGCCGCCGCGGTCCTCGTCGCGGCCGGCTGCCTCCTGGTGGCCTGCGGCAGCGAGTCGCCGGAGCCCGGCAACGGAGGTGGGGACGTGACCCAACCGCCCGATGACGCTTCCCCGACCACCGCTGCGGGTACGGCAGCGGAGGTCCGGGCCACCGTCGAGGTGCAGGCGGAGGCGGGACCGGGGCCCGAGGACTACCAGGCCGGGACCGAGGGGGTGACCTTGAGCTACGTCGTGCGCAACGACGGCGACGCCGCCATCCTCGTGGTGCGCGAGCGGGGACACCGGCAGTCCTCGGAGTCCCACGCCCCGGACGTGCCGGAGGCGGTCTGGGTCTCCGGCGGCGACGCCGACACGGTGCGGGTCTCCAAGGAGCTCTTCCCCGTGCCCTCGGGGATCGAGCTGCACGAGCCCTACCGTGCCCCGGCCGACCTCGTCGAGCCGGGCGCCGAGATGACCGGGACGGCCTTCCTCCCGCTGCCGCTCCGCACCGACCTGCCGTCGGGCGGGGAGACGCTCGTCGTCGAGGCCCGGCCGGTCACCGGGGACGAGACGCGGGTCGAGCTGTGCCTGCAGGTCGCGCCCGACCCGCGCGTCGAGCACCCTGACGCGTTCACCGACGAGATCACCAGCGGCCACGGGGACCGGTCCCTGGTGTGCAGCGAGCCGATCGAACTACCCGGAGGGGGAGACTGATGGGGGCGGTGACCCGACACGACGTGTGGCGGCTGGGCGCCGAGGAGAGCTGGTTGATCACAGCCGGACGTGGGTGGACCTTGCTCGCGACGGCCCTCGGTGACGCCGACGAGAAGCTGCGGGGGTGCCGGCGCCGGCTGACCGCCGACTGGGAGGGGAGCCGGGCGGAGTCCTACCTCGGCTACGCGCCCTCCCTCGCCGGTGACCTGTCCGCGACCAGTCAGATGGCGACGGATGTGGAGGGCGTCCTCACCGACCTGCACGGCGCCGTGGCGGAGGCGGAGGGCCGGCTGGCCAGCTCCTACGGCCGGGCCTGCGTCGGGACCACCAACGTCTTCCGCTTCGCCGGCACGGTGACCTTCTTCGGCACCGAGGACGAGGACCCGCCCAACGTCGACACCGAGTACGCCGTGGCCCAGGGCATCGTCGAGGAGCTGCGCGAGACCGTCCGCGGCAAGGCGGGTCGGCTGCGCACCATCGCCGGTTCGGCCCAGGACGTCGCCGACGCGTGGAGCGGCCCGGCCAACGGCGACCCGAAGTGGGACGCGCCCAGCGGGGCGTCATACGACGTCCAGCAGACGACCCTGGGGTCGACGACGACGGTGACCACCGGTGACGGCGACGACGTCGTGACGGTGACCATCGACCCGGAGACGGGCGACACCCTGATCAGCATCAGCTCCATCGACCCCGACGCGTGCCGGGTCCACGAGCTGCGGATCCCGGCCGGTCAGGAGGTCGTCATCAACACCGGGGGTGGATCGGACACGATCCGGGTGCCGGAGGGGGTGAACACCAAGCTGCGGTTCGCCACCGGTACCGGCGACGACGCGGTCGAGTCCCAGCAGGCCACCGGGGGCATGGAGGTCTTCGCAGGCACCGGCGACGACACCGTCGAGACCGGAGCCGGCTGGGACACCATCCACGGCGGTGCCGGGGATGACTACGTCGACGCGGGGGGCGGGAACGACCGCGTCCTCGGCGGTGACGGCAACGACATCCTCTACGGGATGGGCGGGAACGACCGTATCCACGGCGGCGACGGTCACGACTACCTCGAGGGCGCCCGCGGGGACGACACCCTGTTCGGCGGGCTCGGGGACGACATCATCTCCGGCGGTTTCGGCGACGACACCGCGCACGGCGGGGACGGGGACGACAACCTGTATGCCGGCGCCGGGGCCGACTCCTTCGACGCCGGCCGCGGCAACGACAAGGCCACCGCCGAGGACGGTGACGACGTCTTCGGTGCCGAGCGCACCGTCGTCGTCGAGATCCCCAGCGAGGAGTACTACACCAAGTGGCTGGAGTTCGAGGCCGACGGAAGCGACGCCTTCAAGGAGCGCATCCTCGCCGACCTCCACATGATGGCCTCGAGCGAGACCGGGCAGACGATGATCGAGGCCCAGGTGGCGCACTACGAGGCCTCCGACGACGGGTGGTTCGACTTCAGCAAGGAGAAGGTCACCATCGTCGAGTTCCACGAGCAGAACGGCGTGGCGGTCACGGACCTGACGGTCAAGATCAACCCCGACTACCAGGGCTCGATCGGCAACTCCACCGACCCGCAGGGCTGGAGCGGGAAGCCACCCGTCGTGGTCCTCTTCCACGAGCTCGGGCACATCAACCAGTACCGCTCCCACGACTGGCAGGACTGGTACGAGAGGGACGACGACGGCAACCTCGTCCGCGACGCGGACGGCAACCTCGTCAAGAAGCAGAGGTCGCCGGGCCAGCCGCTCATCGAGATGCAGAACGTCGGGCTGGACTGGGACCACGACGAGGTGCCGGGGGCCAACGGCGCGGACTACGACTGGAGCCTCACCGAGAACGGCTTCCGCGACGAGCTGGACCTGCCGCGGCGCGAGCGCTACTGAGCGGCCTCAGGCCAGGGCCGCCGGCAACGGCGCGGCGTGGACGACGGTGAGCGAGGTCACCGCGCGGGTGAGCACGACGTAGAGGCGGCGCAGCCCAGTCCGCTCGTCCGGCTCGGCGGCGGTGATCTGCGCGGGCTCCACGACGACGACGTGGTCGAACTCCAGGCCCTTGGCCACCGTGGCGGGCACCAGCTGGACCCGGTGGATCTCCTCGTGCGGCCGCCCGAGCACGTCGTGGTCCAGCCCCGCAGCAGCCAAGGCGGCGTCGACCCGGTCGGCGAGGTCGTCGGCGACGATGACGCCGACCGAGCCCTCGCGCTCGGCCAGGATCCGGGCGACGGCGGTGACGGTGTCCGCAACCACGTCACCGGCCGCGACGAGGTCGAGTCGACCGGGGTTCTCCCGGACGGAGACCGGCACCCCCAGGCCCGGGGCCATCGCGGGCAGCAGCCGGGCGGCGAAGTCGATGACGCTGGCCGGCACCCGGAAGCCGCGGTCGAGCACCTCGACGTGCGCGCCGTCCTTGCCCAGGTGGGCCAGCGACTCCGCCCAGCTCGACGTCGCCCACGGGGTGGTGCCCTGCGCGATGTCGCCGAGCACCGTCAGCGACCCGGTGGCGGCCCGGCGACCCACGGCCCGCAGCTGCATGGGGGACAGGTCCTGCGCCTCGTCCAGCACGATGTGACCCAGGCTCGGGGTGCGCTCCATGAGGTCGGCCAGCTCGTCGAGGAGCACCAGGTCGGCCGGCGTCCACCGGGCGGCGCCCCTGGTCCGCGGCGGGCGCGGCCACCGCAGGAGCGACTGCTCCTCCTCGGTGAGCAGCCCCTCGGCGGCCCGGGCCAGTGACCCGGGGTCCGCGAACAGCTCGAACAGCACCTGCTGCGGCTCCAGCGCCGGCCACACCCGTGCCACGTAGTCCTTGACCGGTCGCGACCGGGCCACCGCGTCCTGCACCCGGTCATCCGGGCTGTCCCCCGCCCGCTCCATCCGCACCAGCACCGCGTGCGCGAGACGGTGGGCCAGCATCGCACGCGCCGCGGCATACCGGGCCCCGCGCGAGGTGAGCTCGTCGAGGATGTCCTGCACGTCGTAGGACGCGACCCGCCACCTGCGCGAGCCGCGCGGGACGACCAGTGGCTCCTCCGCCCGGCGCACCCTCGACCACACCGCGCGACGCAGCACCTCGGCCATCCGTGCGTCGCCCTTGAGCGTGGCGACGGCCGGGTCGTCCCGGGCGCGGACGCGGCCGGTGCCGGCGACGAGGTCCTCGATCGTCGTGTGCTGGACGTCGATCTCACCGAGGGCGGGCAGGACCGCGCCGATGTGCTCGAGGAACGCCCGGTTCGGTCCGACGACGAGGACACCGGAGCGGGCGAGCCGGTCGCGGAAGGCGTAGAGCAGCCACGCCGCGCGGTGCAGGCCGACCGCCGTCTTGCCGGTGCCGGGTGCGCCCTGAACGCAGATGGTCGTGGCGACGTCCGCGCGGACGATCCGGTCCTGCTCGGGCTGGATGGTGGCGACGATGTCGCGCATCGGCCCGACCCGGGGGCGCTCGATCTCGCGCGCCAGGATCGCGCTGTGCCGGGCGTCGGCCAGGTCACCGGCCTCGGGGGCGAGCAGGTGCTCGTCCTCGTATGCCGTCAGCTCGCCGGCGTCGATCCCGAACCGGCGGCGCAGGCGCACCCCCATGGGCTCGGTCCGGGAGGCGCGGTAGAAGGCGGTCGCGACGTCGGCGCGCCAGTCGACGACGACCGGGTCGCCGTCGGCGTCGGAGACGTGGCGACGGCCGATGTACCAGCGGTGTGAGCCGTCGCGGTCCGCGGTGTCGATGCGGCCGAAGAACAGCGCCGTCGTCGGGTCGTCCACCAGGCTCCGCGCCCGCTGCCAGAGGGTCCGGGCCAGCTCCTCGCCGGCGATCCGGTCGCCGGCGTCGGCCTGCAGGGACAGGGTGTGCTCGCGCATCCGGGCCAGCTCGGCCCGGGCGCGGGTCAGGTAGTCGCGTTCGTGCTGGAGGACGGGGTCGAGGGCAGGGTCGACGGACACAAGGCAGCACCTCGGATCGGCCTGGGGGTGGTGGGGAGGGTGCAGCACCCTAGCCGATCCGGGGCGGCAGGTGAAGTCCTGCCGCCCCGGATGCCCTCGGAGGGGGTCAGAGGTTGTCGGGTCGGGCGTCGAGGGTGACGGTGACCTCGTGGCGCTCGCCGTCGCGCACGTACGCGAGGGTGACCTGGTCCCCGGTGGTGCGCTCGCGGACCTGGGCGACCAGGGCCAGGGCGCCGTCGACCCGCTCGCCGTCGATCTCGACGATGACGTCGCCCGCCTGCAGGCCGGCCTCCGCGGCGGGGGAGCCCGGCTCGACCCGGGTGATGCCGGCTGCGCTGACCGTCGCCCCGTCGACCTCGGCGCGGGCGTCGTCCAGGCTGACGCCCAGGAAGGCGTGCTGGACCCGGCCGTCCTCGATGAGCTGCTCGGCCGCGGTGACGACCTTGCCGACCGGGATCGCGAAGCCGATGCCGATGTTGCCGCTCTGGCCGCCGAGACCGCCGGACAGGCTGGCGATCGCCGAGTTGATGCCGACGAGACGGCCCGAGGCGTCGACGAGGGCGCCGCCGGAGTTGCCGGGGTTGATCGGGGCGCTGGTCTGGATGGCGTTGGTGACGACCGGGGTGCGGCCGCCGTCGCTGCCCTCGGTGGTCACCGGGCGGTCGAGCGCGCTGACGATGCCCGTGGTCACGGTGCCGGACAGGCCGAGCGGGTTGCCCACGGCCATGACCGGGGCGCCGACGACGAGCTCCTCGTCGTCACCGACCTCGATCGGCTGCAGGTCGTCGGGGGCGTCCTCGAGCGACAGGACGGCCAGGTCGGTCGCGGCGTCGGCACCGACGACGTCCGCGGCGTAGGTGCGACCGTCGGCCAGGGTGACCTCCACCTGCCGCGCCCCGGCCACGACGTGGGCGTTGGTGACGACGTGACCCTCGGCGTCCCAGATCACCCCGGACCCGGAGCCGGCCCCGGTGCTGCCGACCACGCTGATCGCCACGACGCTCGGGGTGACCTTCTCCGCGACCCCGGTCCAGTCCTCGACGACACCGAGGGAGGCGTTGCTCGCCGACGGCGTGGCCGGCCCGGAGGTCTCGGCCTCGACCACGACCGGATCCTCCTTGGCCGCCACCACCACGGCATACGTGCCCCCCGAGGCGAGGAGGGCGGACAGCAGGCCCACACCCGCGACCTCGGCCACCCGTGACCGTCCCTGCCGGTGTCCTCGTGACTGGTCCACGTCCGACCTCCTCGCTCGAGAGCTGGTGACCGGCGCCCGTGATCGCCGGCCTGCACCAGGAAACAACGTCGTGCTCCGTCGTGGCTGGAGGTTCCCTGGGAACTCCCTGGGAGCCTCACCCCGGTCAACAGGTTGCGACTGGGTAACGATTCCTTGTGCGGGCCTTGTGCCGTCCGGCGGTGTTCCCGGTGCTGGAGGCTGCCGTATCGCCGCAGGTCAGGCTGTGTTGTCCAGTTGTAGACAATCGACGGGGAGGATGGTTGACTACCGAACGCGGTTTGAGTGAGCCGGAGGACCCGCTTACGTTGGGCCGCAACCAGTCCAATCGGGGCGATCTGTTCCCCCCGCGGCAACGCGGTGGGGGAGGCCGTTTGCCTCGTCCAACCGAAAGGACCGTGAACGACGATGACGACGACGAGGAAGGGCGCACTCGTCGCCGCCTTCGCGGCAGGGGCGCTGGGCCTCACCGCCTGCGGCAGTGACGACGGCGGCGGCAGCGGTGCGACGGGCGGCAACACCCTGGAGAAGATCCGCGAGGAGGGGAAGATCACCGTCGGCTTCGCCGGGGAGGAGCCCTACAGCTTCACCGACGACGACGGCGAGCTCACCGGCGCGACGATCGCGCTGCACCGGGAGATCTTCGGCAACCTGGGCGTCGAGGAGGTCGAGGGCGTGCTCGTCGAGTGGGACGCCCTCATCCCCGGGCTCAACGCCGGTCGTTTCGACGCGATCAGCGCCGGGATGTCGATCCTGCCGGAGCGGTGCGAGCAGGCCGACTTCGGTGACCCGGAGATCATGTACACCACGGCGTTCCTGGTGCCGGAGGGCAACCCGAACGACCTGCACGACATGCAGGACGTTGCCGAGTCCGGGGTCACCTTCGCCGCGATGAGCGGTGCCATCGAGCAGGGCTACGCCGACAAGCTCGGCATCGAGACCATGATCGTGGCCTCCCCCGAGGACGGCCTGGACGCGGTCGTCAGCGGCCGTGCCGACGTCTACGCGCTGACCGGCATCTCGCTGCGGGCGATGGCCGAGCGCAACCCGGACGCCCCGGTGGAGGTGACGGAGTCGTTCGTGGCCGTCATCGACGGTGTGGAGCAGGTCGGCGCCGGCGCCACGGTCTTCCGCAAGGGCGACGACGAGCTGCGCGAGGCCTACAACGAGGAGCTGGCCAAGATCGTCGGCGACCCCGCCGAGTACGAGCGCGTCCTCGGCCCGTTCGGGTTCACCGAGGCCGAGCGTCCGCCGGAGGACGTCACCACCGAGATGCTCTGCGCCGGCGACCTCCCGACGGTCGACGACGCCGAGTCCACCAACTGACGGCAGTCCGTGGGCGATCTCGTCGACACCCTCACCACCTGGTGGCCGAGGCTCTGGGACGGCATCTGGATCACTCTGCAGCTGTCGCTCGGCGGAGCCGTGCTGGCCTTCGTCGTGGCGGTGGTGCTGGGGCTGGCGTCCATCTCCCGGTTCGGGGTGCTGCGGGTCGGCTCCCGCATCATCGTGGAGCTGTTCCGCGGCACCTCGCTGGTGGTCCAGCTGTTCTGGCTGTTCTACGTCATGCCGCAGCTCGGCTTCGAGCTCGAGGCGCTGACCTCCGCCATCGTGGCCCTGGGGCTCAACTACGGTGCGTACGGCGCCGAGGTCGTGCGGGGGTCACTCAACGCCGTGCCCCAGGGGCAGTGGGAGGTGACCACCGCGCTGTCGATGTCCTGGGTCACCAAGATGCGCCGGGTCATCTGGCCACAGGCGTGGGCCCTCATGCTGCCCGGGATGAACAACCTCATGGTGATGCTCGTCAAGGGCACCTCGCTGGCGCTGCTGGTCACGCTGCACGACCTGACCTTCGTCACCGACGACATGCGTCGCTCGGCGGGCACGTTCGTCGCGTTCGGCACCGGGCTGGTGATCTACTACCTCATCGCCCTCGGGTTCTCCAGCCTGCTGCGGCTGCTGGAGCGTAGGGCGCAGCGGCGGCTCGGGCTGCGCCCGACCAAGGCGGCGACGACGATGGCGACGGCGGAGGCGGTGGCCTGATGACCGGATTCACCTGGGACTGGTCGACGGTCGCCGCCGTGCTCCCGGAGCTCCTCGAGGCCTTCGTCAAGGTGACCCTGGTCGTGACGGTCACCGCGTCGGTGCTCGCCGCCCTCCTCGGACTCGTCTGGGCCGTGCTGGTCCGGGAGCTGCCGGGCGTCGTCTCCCGGCCGCTGGCCTGGGTCCTCGACTTCATCCGGATGACGCCGATCCCGGTCCAGCTCTTCCTCGTCTACTACACGTTCAGCTCGTTGAGCCCGATGACGATCGGCATCATCGTCTTCGGGATCCACTACTCGACCTACATGGCCGAGTCCTACCGGGCCGGGATCGAGTCGATCCGTCCCGGGCAGTGGGAGGCCGCGACGGCGCTGTCCCTGCCGAGGAGCCGGACCTGGCGGGCCGTGATCATCCCGCAGGCGCTGCGGGCCACGCTGCCCTCGCTGGGCAACTGGGCGATCGCGATGTTCAAGGACACCCCGTTCCTCATCGTCATCGGCGTCGGCGAGATGGTGACGGCCGCGCGCCAGTACGGCGGGCGCAACTTCGACTACGTCGAGGCGTTCACCATGGCCGGGGTGCTCTTCCTGCTGGCCAGCTACCCGACCGCGGTGCTCATGCGCAGATTGGAGAAGAAGCTTGCCTACTGACGGTGCCCAGCCGGCGATCGTGTTCCAGGACGTGGTCAAGCGATTCGGCGACCACACGGTGCTCGACCAGCTCAACTTCACCGTCGCCAAGGGCGAGCGCGTCACCCTGATCGGCCCCAGCGGGTCGGGCAAGACGACGATCCTGCGCCTGCTCATGACGCTGGAGGAGCTCTCCGACGGCTACATCTTCGTCGACGGTGAGCCGCTGACCCACGCCGAGCGCAACGGAAGGAGGGTGGCGCTGAAGCCCAAGGAGGTCAGTCGGATCCGGCGGCGGATCGGCATGGTCTTCCAGCAGTTCAACCTGTTCCCGAACATGACGGTGCTGGAGAACATCACCGAGGCGCCGGTCCACGTGCTCGGGCTGTCCCAGGAGGAGGCCCGGGCACGGGCGCTCGACCTGCTCGACAAGGTGGGGCTGGCCGACCGGGGCGGTGCCCACCCGATGCAGCTCTCCGGAGGTCAGCAGCAGCGGGTCGCCATCGCCCGGGCCCTGGCGATGAGCCCGGAGATCCTGCTGCTGGACGAGGTGACCTCCGCGCTGGACCCGGAGCTCGTGGGTGAGGTGCTCAACGTGCTCCGGCGCCTGGCCGAGGAGACGGACATCACGATGCTCATCGTCACCCACGAGATGCAGTTCGCCCGGGACGTGTCGGACCGGGTGATGATGTTCGACAGCGGCCGGATCATCGAGTCCGGGCCGCCGGACCGGATCTTCACCGAGCCCGAGCACGAGCGCACCCGGCAGTTCCTCCAGGCGGTGCTCTGACCGGTGTGACCAAGATGACATCGCCCGTGGTCGGGGGCGGTGTCGGGCGATCCTAGAATCGGATGCGGGAGATGAACCGACGGGCTCCGCACGGCATCCCACCACCCCCATCCACCCCCTGTATGCGATTGGACCGCCCGTCCCCATGCACACCGGATTTCCTGGCGCCCCCGTGGGCTCCGCGCCCACCTTCTGCCCGCGGTGCGGAGTACGCACCGAGCTGACCCGCTACGGCACCGTCGCCCCCCACAACGTGCGCCTCGGCGGCCCGTCCTGCGACGGCGCCGGCCTGGCGCCGACGGGTATGCCGCCGTGGCCCGGCACCCTCAAGCCCAGCGTGGGTGTCGCGCGGGCACGGCTGCGGTGGATCACCCGCCGCGGCACCCACGCCGCCCGGGGCTGACCGGGTCGGTCAGCCCCGCCCGGTCCGGGCCGGCGCCGACACGTCCGCCCGCGGCAGCTCGACCCGGAACGTCGCCCCGCCACCCGGGGTCGGCCGGTGGGTCACCCTGCCGTGGTGGGCGCTGACGATGGCGGCCACGATGGCCAGGCCGAGACCCGTGCCGCCCTGCGCCCGGCTCCGCGACGGGTCGGCGCGGTAGAAGCGCTCGAAGACCCGTTCCGCCACCGCCGGGGGGATCCCCGGCCCGTGGTCGCGCACCTCGAGGACCACCCGGTCGCCCTCGACCCCGGTGGCCACCTCGACCGGGGTGTCGGCGGGGGTGTGGCTGAGCGCGTTGGTCACCAGGTTCGCGAGCACCTGGCGCAACGCGTGCTCGTCGCCCAGCGCCGGAGCGGGGCCGGTCTCCCGGCCGAGCGGCACCAGCCGGATGTCACGCTGCGGGGCCCTGGCGCGGGCGTCCTGGACGGTGTCGGCCGCGAGCACGGTGAGGTCGGTCGGCCTGCGCTCGAACGACGGCTCGGTGTCGAACCGGGTCAGCAGCAGCATGTCCTCCACGAGCCGGGCCATCCGGGTGGCCTCGGACTCGATGCGGCGCATCGCCCCGGCCACGTCCTCGTCGCCGCGGATCCCGCCGACCCGGTACAGCTCGGCGTACCCGCGCACCGTGGCCAGGGGGGTGCGCAGCTCGTGGGAGGCGTCGGCGACGAACTGGCGCATCCGCTGCTCGGAGGCCTCGCGCACCGCGAACGACTGCTCGATCTGGGTGAGCATCTGGTTGAGCGAGGTGGACAACGAGGCGACCTCGTCGCTGGCGTTGCGCTCGGGGATGCGGCGGGTCAGGTCGCCGGCGGCGATGGCGGCCGCGGTGTCCTCGATCCGGGCGAGGGGGCGGAACGCGCGGCGCACCGCGGCCCAGGCGAGGAGGGCGACGGCGACCAGGGTGGCGGTGCCGATGACCAGGCTCAGCCGGATCACCTGGTTGACCGTGTCCTCGATGTCGTCCATCGGCAGGGCCACCGCGACGGTCCCCTCGCCCCGGCTCGTGGACCGGGCGACCGCCCGCCAGGCCACCGTGCCGTCCTGGGACCGGATGGTGAACGGCTCGCCGTCCAGACGCTCGTCGCCCCACGGGACGGCCAGGTCCGGCACCGTGGGGTCGTCGGGGCTGAAGCCCAGGGCGTAGGCCGACTGGGTGGCGCGCTCGGTGATGACGACGTAGTACCCCCCGGACGGGAAGTACCTCGACACCTCGACCAGCCGCCCCCTCCGGAGCTCGTCGAGCGTGGTCCAGGCCAGGGCGTTCAGGGGCGTGACGGAGTCCGACAGCTTCTGGTCCGTCTGTTCGGTGAGGTAGTCGCGCAGGAGCATCGCGGTGAGGGCCGTCGTCGTGGTGAACGCGACGAGGGCGAGGACGACCACCACCGCCACCAGCCGCGCGGTGAGGGACATCTCGTGCAGCTGGGTGTAGGCCCAGTGGCGGGCCCTGCGCAGCGCGTTCACCGGTCCTCGCGCGGCTCCCGCAGCACGTACCCGACGCCGCGCTTGGTGTGGATCAGGGGCGGGCCCTCGACGTCGATCTTGCGCCGCAGGTAGGAGATGTAGGACTCGACGATCCCCATCTCCCCGCGGAAGTCGTAGTCCCACACGTGGTCGAGGATCTGCGCCTTGGAGAGCACCCGCCCCCGGTTGAGCATGAGGTAGCGCAGCAGCTTGAACTCGGTGGGGGAGACGTCGATGACCTTGCCGCCGCGCCGCACCTCGTGCGAGTCCTCGTCGAGCTCCAGGTCGGCGACCCGCAGGGTGGTGTCGTCCTCGTCCTGCCGGCGGCCGGTGCGGCGGAGGACCGCGCGGATCCGGGCCACGACCTCCTCCAGGCTGAACGGCTTGGTCACGTAGTCGTCGCCGCCGACGGTCAGGCCCTTGACCTTGTCGTCCAGGGAGTCGCGGGCGGTGAGGAAGACGATGGGCACGTTGCGACCCTGCTCGCGCAGTCGGCGGGTCACCGTGAAGCCGTCCATGTCCGGCAGCATCACGTCCATGACGGCGAGGTCGATGTCGTGCTCGGCCGCCATCCGGAGCGCCGCGGTGCCGTCGGCGGCGGCGTGCACCGCGAAGCCCGCGAACCGCAGGCTGGTGGACAGCAGCTCACGGATGTTCTCCTCGTCCTCCACGACGAGGAGGGTGGCTTCGGGCGTGCTCATAGCAGCCAGTGTGTGACCGTCTGCTGGGAGTTTCCTGGGAGGCTGCTGGGCGGGGCTCACCCGGTCAGAAGGTCCCGTCGCCGGTAGCCCGCGAGGCCGGCTGCGAGGCAGGCCAGGGCCAGCGCGGAGACGCCCAGCACCGGTCCCCAGGCCATCGGCTCCTGGGGAAGCCTCGGCAACGGCCCGAGCGGGGTGAGCCGGATGAGCCACCGGGGCAGGTCGAGGACAGCGCCGAGCCAGGAGACGAAGAACGTCCAGCCGATGACGAACCAGACGACGGCAAATGCCGTGGGGACCCACCCGTGCAGCGCGAATCCCAGTCCCACGACGAGCCAGACACCCGGGAGAAGTGCCATCGCGGCCGCCGCGAGGTCCCGGACCCGTGCCGGGTCCGCCTGCTCGACGGCGCCGGGGAGGGCCAGCAGGACGCCGGCCCCGACGAGCAGAACCGAGGGGACGAGGAGGGCGGGCCCCAGGTGCGACCACGCCAGGACCGTCCTGCGCACCCTGGTGGCGAGCACGAGGTCGGCTCGCCCGTCGGTCTCCTCCTGACGCAACCGCGTCAGGAGCTGGACGCCGCATACGGCGACGACCAGCGCGATGAGGGCCAGCTGGGCGAGCACGAAGGCCTCCGCTGGGTCCCTGGCGCCGGCGCCGAGCCGTCGCATCATCACCCCGAGCTCGCGTGACGCCCCCATCACCTCGGTGAAGCCGGTGGACAGCAGCCCCATGAGGAGAGCCCACGCGGAGACGCCGACGGCCCATGCAGCGATGCCGGCCCGGTGCAGGCGGAGGGCGAGCCCGCGCGGGTGGGACAGCGTGGGTCCGGCCTGCCTACCGCCGGGTCCGCTCGTCCAGAAGCCGGAGCCGTGGTCGCGCCGGCCCTCCAGGATCACGGCCCCTGCCAGCAGCACCGCCGTGGTCAGGGCCGGTAGGGCCAGCACCCACCACCGCTCCCCGGCATACGGGTGCGCCAGGGCCGTCCACTCCACGGGGGAGAGCCAGGAGAGCAGGTTCGAGGTGCCGGGGGAGGTGGCGGTGCCGTCGGACACCGCGCGGGCCAGGTACGACGTTCCCACCACCGCGAGGCCGAGGCCCTTGGCGGCCCGGGCGGACCCGGCCAGCTGGGACGCGACGGCGCCGACTCCGACGAAGACCGCGGAGGTACCCGCGAGACCGGCGCCGTAGGCGACCGACCCGGCCACCGGCGTGCCAGCCGCGACCATCCCCAGGACCACCAGCAGCCCGAGCACGATCCCGCCCCCGAGGGCGACGAGGACGGCGGCGGCCGTCGGGGCGTGCCGGCCGACGCTCCCGCTCCGCACCAGCTCGGTGCGCCCGGCCTCCTCGTCGCCGCGGGTGGTGCGCACCACGCCCAGCACCGCCATGACGCCGGCCAGCGTCGCGAGCATCGTCCCGGCGCGCCACACGGTCACCCCACCCGGCCCGTCCAGTGACACGGCAGGCCCGGTCAGCGCCTGCAGGGCACCGGTCGAGGACAGCACGGCGAGCAGCTGGTCCCGCTGCGGCCCGGGCGGCAGGATCTGGTCGGAGGCCAGGGCCGTCAGCGGCGACACCACCGCGAGCGCGGCGATCCAGGCAAGCCAGAACCACCGGCTCCGCCGCACGGCGAGCCGGGCCAGCACCGCCACCCCGGTCATCGCCGCACGGGCTCGGCCCCGTAGTGGCGGAGGAAGAGCTGCTCGAGGGTCGGCGGGTGGCTCGTCAGCGACCGGACCCCGACCTCGGCGAACCGGCCCAGCAGGGTGGTGAGGGCGGTGGACTCGACCCAAGCGGCGTTGCGTGCGCCGTCGACGACGACGTCGTGGACGCCGGGGATCGTCGCGAGGTCGGGGGGGGGGGGGCACCGGCCCCGCGAGCTCCGCGGTGACCTGGTTCCGGTTGAGGTGGCGCAGCTCGGTCAGGCTGCCGGTCTCCACGGTGCGCCCGGCCCGGATGATCGTGACCCGGTCGCAGATCTGCTCGACCTCGGACAGCACGTGGCTGCTGAGCAGCACGGTCCGGCCGCGCGTGCGGTCCTCGCGCACCGCGGCGCGGAACTCCACCTCCATGAGCGGGTCGAGCCCGGAGGTCGGCTCGTCGAGCAGGAGCAGCTCGGCGTCGGAGGCGAGGGCCGCCACGAGGGCCACCTTCTGGCGGTTCCCCCGGGAGTAGGTCCTCGCGCGCCTGCTGGCGTCGAGGTCGAAGCGCTCCAGCAGCGCGTCCCGCCGGCGGGGGTCGATCCCGCCGTTGAGGCGGCCGAGCAGGTCGATGACCTCACCCCCGGTGAGGGTGGGCCAGAGGCTCACGTCGCCCGGGACGTAGGCCAGCCGGCGGTGCAGCTCCGGTGCCTCGTCCCAGGGGTCTCCGCCCAACAGCCGGACCGTGCCTGCGTGCGGGCGCAGCAGGCCGAGGAGGATCCGGATGGTCGTGGACTTTCCGGCACCGTTGGGACCCAGGAAGCCGTGGACCTCACCCGCCTCGACGCGCAGGTCCAGGCCGTCCAGCGCGGTCGTGCTCCCGAAGCGCTTGACCAGCCCGTGGGCCGAGATGACGGCCATGGTCGGACGGTACTCCCGTCCGACCCGTCGCGGCAGCGTCAGCCGGAGGCCGCCCCGAGGGAGTCGAGGTCGTCGGCGTCGACGATCCGGTAGGCGTACCCCTGCTCGGCGAGGAAGCGCTGGCGGTGCGCCGCGAACTCGGCGTCCACGGTGTCGCGGGAGACGATCGTGTAGAAGTGCGCGGTCCGGCCGTCGCCCTTGGGCCGCAGCAGCCGGCCCAGGCGCTGGGCCTCCTCCTGCCGCGAGCCGAACGTCCCGGACACCTGGATCGCCACCGACGCCTCCGGCAGGTCGATGGAGAAGTTCGCGACCTTGCTGACGACGAGCAGGTCGATCTCGCCCTCGCGGAACTGCGCGAACAGCCTCTGCCGGGTGGTCACCCCGGTCTCGCCGGTGATCAGCGGCGCGTCCAGCCGGTTGGCCAGCGTCTCGAGCTGGGCGAGGTACTGGCCGATGACGAGGGTCGGCTCGCCGCGGTGCCGCGCGACGAGGCGCTCCACGACGCCGTCCTTGACCGGCGCGCACGAGGCGAAGCGGTACCGCTCGTCCGGCTCGGCCACGGCATACGCCATCCGCTCGCTGTCCGCGAGGGTCACCCGGACCTCGATGCAGTCGGCCGGGGCGATGTAGCCCTGGGCCTCGATGTCCTTCCACGGTGCGTCGTAGCGCTTCGGTCCGATGAGGGAGAAGACGTCCGACTCCCGCCCGTCCTCGCGGACCAGGGTCGCGGTGAGGCCGAGCCGGCGCCGGGCCTGCAGGTCCGCGGTCATCCGGAAGATCGGGGCCGGCAGCAGGTGCACCTCGTCGTAGACGATGAGCCCCCAGTCCCGCGCGTCGAGCAGGTCCAGGTGGGGGTAGACGCCCTTGCGCTTCGTGGTGAGCACCTGGTAGGTGGCGATGGTGACCGGGCGGATCTCCTTGCGGGCGCCGGAGTACTCGCCGATCTCGTCCTCGGTCAGCGAGGTGCGGGCGACGAGCTCGTCGCGCCACTGCCGCGCCGCCACCGTGTTGGTGACCAGGATCAGGGTGGTGGTGCCGGACCGGGCCATCGCGCCGGCGCCGACCAGCGTCTTGCCCGCCCCGCAGGGCAGCACCACGACCCCCGAGCCGCCGTCCCAGAAGCCGTCGACCGCCTGGCGCTGGTAGGGGCGCAGCGACCACCCGTCCTCGAGCAGCTCGATGGGGTGCTTCTCGCCGTCGACGTAGCCGGCCAGGTCCTCCGCGGGCCAGCCGACCTTGAGCAGCTCCTGCTTGAGCCGGCCGCGCTCGGACGGGTGCACCGCGACGGTGTCGTCGTCGATGCGGGCCCCGATCATCGGCTTGATCCGCTTGTGCCGCAGCACCTCGGCCAGGACCGGCCGGTCGGTGGTGCGCAGGACCAGCCCGTGCTCCGGGTGCTTCTCCAGGCTGAGCCGCCCGTAGCGGTCCATCGTCTCGGCGATGTCGAGCAGCAGCGCGTTGGGCACCGGGTAGCGGCTGTGGGTGACGAGGGCGTCGACGACCTGCTCGGCGTCGTGGCCGGCGGCGCGCGCGTTCCACAGGCCCAGCGGCGTCACCCGGTAGGTGTGGACGTGCTCGGGGGCCCGCTCCAGCTCGGCGAACGGCGCGATGGCCCGGCGGGCCTCCTCGGCGCCGGGGTGGTCGACCTCGAGCAGCAGGGTCTTGTCGGACTGGACGATCAGGGGTCCGTTCATCGCAAGGGCCAACGGTATGCCGTCACGCGGCATTCCGCGTCCGGTCGCCAGCGGCGGCGGCAGACGGTACCCATGGCACATGAGCGCGCCCCCTCTCGAGCTGCGTCCGTGGTCGGTGTGCGAGCCGCGGGTCGACCTCGACCGCCTCGGGGCCACCGAGGCGCTGTTCAGTCTCGGCAACGGCTACCTGGGGGTCCGCGGCACGCTGGACGAGGGGGAGCCCTGCGTCTTCCACGGGACCTTCCACGCCGGGGTGTTCGAGACCTTCCCGCTGTCCTACCCGGAGGGCGGTTACGGGCACCCGGAGGAGGGACAGGCCATGGTCGGCGTCGCCGACGCCACGCCGCTGCGGCTCCTCGTCGACGGGGTCACCCTCGACCTGGGGGAGCTCCCGGTGCAGGAGCACCACCGGGAGCTGGACCTGCGGTCCGGGACGCTGGAGCGCGTGCTGCGCTGGCCGGTCCCGGCCGGGCCGACGGTCGAGGTGCGGTCCACCCGGCTCGTCTCCCTGGCCCACCGGTCGGTCCTCGCCGTCCGCTACCAGGTGACCGCGCTGGACGGGCCGGCCCACGTGGTGCTGCGCTCGGACCTGGCCGGGGTCGTGGACCGACCCGAGGTGCACAACGAGGACCCACGGGTGGCCGAGGCGCTGGCCGCGCCGTTCGAGGTGCTGCGGCAGCGTCATACGGGCAGCGGCGGGGTCGTCACCACCCGCACCCGGCGGTCCGGGATCGGGGCCGCGGCCGCCGTCGAGCACCGGGTGGTCGAGGGTGAGGGGGTGCTCAGCAGCGAGGACGGCGACCACCGGGTGAGCACGACGCTGGTCGCGCACCTGGCGCCCGGCCAGGCGGTGACCGTGCTCAAGGTCGCCGGCTACGCCTGGTCGCACGGCTCCTCGTCGGCGGCCCTGGAGTCGGCGGCCCTCGCGGCGGTGGACGGCGGGCTGGACCTGGGGTGGGAGGGTCTCGTCGCCACCCAGCGCGAGGTGCTGGACCGGTTCTGGGCCGGGACCGACGTCGAGGTCGACGGCGACCCGGAGCTGCAGGCCGCGCTCCGCTACAACCTGTTCCAGCTGTTCTGCGCCTCCGCGTGCACCAGCGGGGCGCCGGTCTCCGCCAAGGGGCTGACCGGCGTGGGCTACGACGGGCACACCTTCTGGGACATCGAGGGGTTCGTGCTGCCGGCCCTGACGTTCCTCCAGCCCGAGATGGCCCGGCGGCTGCTGCGGTGGCGGGCCTCGACCCTGGACGAGGCCCGCACGCGGGCGGGCGTGCTCGACCTGCAGGGGGCGACGTTCCCGTGGCGGACCATCGACGGCCGCGAGTGCTCGCCGTACTGGCCGGCCAGCACCGCGGCGATGCACCTCAACGCCGACATCAGCCGGGCCTTCTGGCTGTGGTCCGACGTCACCGGCGAGCCGCTCGAGCAGGTCGGCGGCCTGGAGGTGCTCGTCGAGACCGCCCGGCTGTGGATGTCCATGGGCAACGAGGACGCCGACGGGGCCTGGCACCTGTTCGGGATGACCGGACCGGACGAGTACACCGGCGTCGTCGACGACAACGTCTTCACCAACCTGATGGCCCGACGGAACCTGCTCCGCGCCGCCGCGGCGTGCGAGGCCGCCGAGGACCGGGCGCGCGGGCTGGGCGTCGACCGGAGCGAGATGGCGTCCTGGCGGGCCGCGGCCGACTCGGTCCACGTCCCCCGGGACGAGGGCCTGCGGGTGCACCCGGCCAACGACAACTTCACCACCTACCGGGAGTGGCGGTTCGAGGACAAGCAGGGCCGCTACCCGGTGCAGGAGCACAGCCACTACGCCAAGATCTACCGCCGCCAGGTGGTCAAGCAGGCCGACCTCGTCCTGGCCCTGTGGTGGTGCCGGGACGACTTCACCGAGGAGGAGCTGGCCCGGGACCTCGACTACTACGAGGCGCGCACGGTGCGGGACTCCTCCCTGTCCGCCGCGGTCCAGGCGGTGGTCTGCGCCCGGGCGGGGCACGTCGACCTGGCCCACCGCTACCTGCGGGAGTGCGCCCTGGTCGACCTGAGAGACCTGCAGGAGGACACCACCGACGGGCTGCACCTGGCCTCGGTGGCCGGCGCCTGGCTCGCGCTCGCGGCCGGGCTGGGCGGGTTGCGCGAGGACCGGGAGGAGCTGGAGCTGGCCCCCGTGCTGCCCGCGGGACTCAGCCGGACGGCATACCACCTCAGCTGGCGGGGGCGGCTGCTGCGGGTGGAGACCACCCGGGACGGGACCACCGTGACGCTGGTGCGCGGGTCGGGACCGGTGCCGGTGGTCCTCGACGGCGTGCCCGCCGAGGTGGCGGAGGGCCGGCCGGCGCGGGCCCCGCTGCGCGAGCCGGAACCCCTGCTGCCCGAACCGCGGCAACCCGCCGGGCGGGAGCCGCGGGCCTGAGCGCCGTCCGGGGCTGGGTGATCGGCGGGGGCCGTGCCTATAGTGGGAGCACGCGCTCCGGGGTCGGTGAAACTCCGAGCCGGCGGTGACAGTCCGCGACCCGGCCGCAGCCAGCGGCCGGTGGACCTGGTGGAACTCCAGGACCGACGGTGAAAGTCCGGATGGGAGGCAGCGCGTTGGCCCGCGCCCGCGGGCCGGCACGGTCCGTGTGACGGGCCGGGTGGCCGCGAACCCACCCGACCGCACGGCGAACCGGCCGCATCCCTCGTCCCGGAGCCCACCCACAGGGCAGCAGAGGACGAGGATGACAGCTCCGACCACCACCGCCGAGGCGATGCGCCGCGCCCTCGAGGCCGCCCGCCTCGGGCCCGAGGCCGACCCCAACCCGCGCGTCGGCGCCGTCGTCCTCGACCGGGACGGCACCGTCGTGGGCGTCGGCCACCACGAGGGGGCCGGCACCCCGCACGCCGAGGTCGTGGCCCTCCGGGAGGCAGGAGAGCGCGCCGCCGGCGGGACCGTGGTCGTCACCCTCGAGCCGTGCACCCACACCGGGCGCACCCCGCCGTGCACCGAGGCCATCCTCGCCGCGGGGGTCGCCCGGGTGGCGTATGCCGTGCCGGACCCCAGCGGGCACGGCGGGGGAGCCGCCTGGCTGGCCCTCCGCGGGGTCGCGGTCGAGCGGGTCCCGGTCGCCGGCGCCGACGAGCTCGTCGCGGCCTGGTCGTTCGCGGTCCGCCACGGCCGGCCGCGGGTGGTGTGGAAGGTCGCCTCGACCCTCGACGGCCGCGCCGCCGCGGCCGACCGCACCAGCCGCTGGATCAGCTCCCCCGAGTCCCGGGCGGACTCCCACGACCTGCGTGCCCGGTGCGGCGCGATCGTCGCCGGCACCGGCACCGTCCTCGACGACGACCCCGCGCTCACCGTCCGCCACCCGGACGGGTCGCTGCGCGGGCGCCAGCCGCTGCGCGTCGTCGTCGGCCTGCGCGACCTCCCGTCCGGGGCGAGGGTCCGCGACGACGCCGCGCCGACCCTGCACCTGCGCACCCGGGACCCCCACGAGGTCCTCGCCGAGCTCCACGCCCGGGAGGTCCGCCAGGTCCTCCTCGAGGGCGGTCCCACCCTGGCCGCCGCGTTCTGGCGCGCCGGCCTGGTCGACGAGGTCGTGTACTACCTCGCCCCGGCCCTGCTCGGAGCCGGCCCGGGCGCGGTCGGCGACCTGGGCATCACCACCATCGCCGACCTCGCCCGCCTGGAGGTGACCGACCTGCGCCGGGTCGGCCCCGACCTGCGGGTCGGCCTGCGCCCGGCCGCCCCCGACCACCGACCCGCCGCCGCGCCGGCGGGCGCCACCACGAAGGAGCAGTAGATGTTCACCGGCATCGTCGAGGAGCTCGGGGAGCTCCGGTCCGTCTCCCGACAGGGCGACTCCGCCGTGCTGCGGATCCGCGGACCCCTGGTCAGCGAGGACCTCGCGCCCGGGGACTCCGTGGCCGTCAACGGCGTCTGCCTCACCGTGGTGGACCGCGCCGACGGCTGGTTCACCGCGGACGTCATGGGCGAGACCCTGGCCCGGACGGCTCTGGGGGACCTCGGCCCCGGGTCCCCGGTCAACCTGGAGCGGGCCCTGCGCTCCGACGGGCGCTTCGGCGGTCACGTCGTCCAGGGCCACGTGGACGGTACGACCACCGTCCTCGACCGCTCCCCCGCGGAGCGCTGGGAGGTCGTCACCCTGGCCCTGCCGCCCGAGTTGGCGCGCTACGTCGTGCACAAGGGCTCGATCACCCTCGACGGCGTGTCCCTCACCGTCTCGGCGGTGCTCGACGACGCCTTCCAGGTCTCGCTCATCCCCACCACGCTGGAGCGGACCACCCTCGGCCGCCGTGCCCCGGGAGAGCGGGTCAACGTCGAGGCCGACGTCCTCGCCAAGTACGTCGAGCGGCTCCTCGTCACCGGGGCGGTGCCGTCGTGACCGCGCGGGGCGACCTCACCGCGGCCCTCGAGGCGCTGCGCCGGGGCCGGCCGGTCCTCGTCCTCGACGACGCGGACCGGGAGAACGAGGGCGACGTCATCCTCGCCGGCCAGACGCTCACCCCGGAGTGGATGGGCTGGACGATCCGGCACACCTCCGGCTACGTCTGCGCCCCCATGCCCGCCGACTGGGCGGACCGGCTCGGGCTGCCGCTCATGGTGCGGGACAACGAGGACCCGTTCCGCACGGCCTACGCGATCACCGTGGACGCGGCAACGGGGGTGACCACCGGCATCAGCGCCGGCGACCGGGCGCACACCGTCCGGCTGCTGGCCGACCCGGGCACCACCCCCGACGACCTGTCGCGGCCCGGGCACGTGGTCCCGCTGCGGGCCCGTCCCGGGGGCGTGCTGGAGCGGCCCGGTCACACCGAGGCAGCGGTGGACCTGTGCCGCCTCGCGGGGCTGGCGCCCGTGGCGGCGATCGCCGAGCTCGTCGACGACTCCGGCGAGATGCTGCGGGCGCCGCAGGTGCGCCAGCTCGCCGAGCGGTACGGCCTGGTCGTGCTCACCGTCGCCGACATCGTCGCCTGGCGGCGCCGGAACGACCGGGTCACCCGGGTGGCGACCACGACGCTGCCCACCGCGCACGGGGTGTTCACCGCGCACGGCTACCGCGACGGCCTCACCGGCGCCGAGCACCTGGCCCTGGTGTCCCCCCGCGGTCCCGGCACCACGCCGTTGGTCCGGGTCCACTCCGAGTGCCTCACCGGGGACGCCCTGGGCTCGCGGCGCTGCGACTGCGGCCCGCAGCTGCAGGACGCGCTGCGCCGGGTGGCGCACCAGGGCGGCGTGGTCGTCTACCTGCGCGGTCACGAGGGCCGCGGGGTGGGTCTGCTGGACAAGCTGCGGGCCTACCGGGCCCAGGACGGCGGGCTCGACACCGTCGACGCGCAGGTCCACCTGGGCCTGCCGGTGGACGCGCGGGAGTACGGCGCCGCCGCGGCGATCCTCACCGACCTCGGCCTGGACCGGGTGCGGCTGATCACGCACAACCCGGCCAAGGTGTCCGCGCTGCTCGAGTGCGGCATCGAGGTGACCGAGGTGCACGCCAGTGACGTCGAGCCGGCACCGGAGGCGGTGCCGTACCTGGAGACCAAACGGGCCCGACTGGGCCACGCGACCATCCCCGAGGTCGCGCTACGGAACGGAGGGACACGATGAGCGGTGCGGGTGCGCCGACGCTGCGGGTGGACGGCACCGGCCTGAGGGTCGCGGTGGTGTCGTCCTCGTGGCACGAGGAGGTGATGGGCGGCCTGCGCGACGGTGCGCGCCGCGCCCTGGTCGAGGCCGGCGTCACCGACGTGACCTGGGTGCAGGTGCCGGGCAGCTTCGAGCTCCCGGTCGCGTGCGCCCGCCTGGCCGAGCGCGGGTATGACGCGCTCGTGGCCCTGGGGGTGGTGATCCGGGGCGGGACCCCGCACTTCGACTACGTCTGCCAGGCCGCCACCTGGGGCCTGACCCAGGTCAGCGTCCAGCGCCGGTTGCCGGTCGGCTTCGGCGTCCTGACCTGTGACAACGAGGAGCAGGCCCGCGACCGGGCCGGGCTGCCGGGGTCGAGCGAGGACAAGGGGCACGAGGCAGCCACGGCCGCGATCGCCACCGCGGTCGTGCTGCGCCGCGTCTGAGAGCGGGCCGGGGCCGGTGTTCCCGGCCCCGCCCGGGTGGCATGCTGGGGCGACCATGCGCACTCCACAGGTCGAGCCCCGGGCCGGGATGCCGGACTCGGTGACCATCTACGAGGTCGGGCCGCGCGACGGCCTGCAGAACGAGAAGTCGACGGTGCCGGTCGAGGTCAAGGCCGAGTTCGTGCGGCGGCTGCTGGACGCCGGGCTGGACACCATCGAGCTGACCTCCTTCGTCCCCGCCTCCTGGGTCCCGCAGCTCGGTGACGCCGAGGAGCTGCTCGACCTGCTCGGGTCCGTCGGGGTGGGCGACACCAGGCCGGTGCTGGTGCCGAACGAGCGAGGCCTGGACCGCGCCCTGGCCAAGGGCGTGCGGGCGATCGCGGTGTTCGGCAGCGCCACGGAGACGTTCGCCCGCAAGAACCTCAACCGGAGCATCGACGAGTCGATCGCGATGTTCGAGCCGGTCGTCCGTCGCGCCCTGGACTCCGGGGCCTGGGTGCGGGCCTACGTGTCGATGTGCTTCGGGGACCCCTGGGAGGGGCCGGTCCCGATCCCCCAGGTCGTCGACGTGTGTGCGCGGCTCATGGACCTGGGCTGCGACCAGCTGTCGCTCGGCGACACCATCGGGGTGGGCACCCCCGGACACGTCGAGCGGCTGCTCGACGCCCTCGACGAGGTCGGCATCGGGGTGGACCAGGTCGGGGTGCACTTCCACGACACCTACGGCCAGGCCCTCGCCAACACGGTGACCGCCCTCGAGCGCGGCGTCCGCGTGGTCGACGCGAGCACCGGTGGCCTCGGCGGCTGCCCCTACGCCAAGTCCGCCACCGGCAACCTGGCCACCGAGGACCTGGTGTGGGCGCTGGACGGCATGGGCATCCAGCACGGCGCCAACCTCGAGAAGCTCGTGGAGACGAGCGTGTGGATGTCCCGGCAGCTCGGCCGGCCCTCGCCCTCACGGGTGGTGCGTGCCCTGGCCGGTCAGGGGTGAGCCACGACCGCGTCCCGGGGGGTGGCGCCGCCGCGTTCGGGTGGGCGGTCCTCTCCCTCGTCTTCCTGGACGAGGTCGCCGCCGCGGTGGCCGCCGGGGTGTGGGGTTCCCACGTGGGGCGCGGCGCCGGCGCGGTGCTCCTCGCGGTCGCGGTGCCGCTCCTGGTCGTGACCGTCTGGTGGGCGTTGGCCTCGCCCAGGGCCCCGTTCGGCGGTCCCGTCGTGCGGCCCGTGGTCAAGGTCCTCGTCTTCGGCCTCGCCTCCCTCGGGCTCTGGCACGCCGGGCACCCGACCTGGGCGCTCGCCCTGCTCGTCTTCTCGGTCGTCGTCAACGCGCTCGCGCTGCTGCCGTCGGTCCGCGCGCTCGTCCCCTCGGGGTAGGGGCCCGGGAGCACGGTTCGCGCGCCCGGTCCGGTTAGAGTCCGCCCATGCACTCCGGCATCGACCCTGCCCACATGGACCCCTCGGTCCGCCCCCAGGACGACCTGTTCGGCTTCGTCAACGGCTCGTGGCTGAGGACCGCGGAGATCCCGCCGGACCGCGGTCGCTACGGGGCCTTCGACATGCTGCGCGAGGCGGCCGAGGCGGCCATGCACGAGCTCATCGAGGAGAGCGCCGCCGCCGCGGCGGACGCCGAGCCGGGCAGCCCGGAGCGCAAGGTCGGCGACCTGTTCCAGTCGTTCATGGACACCGACCGGATCGCCGGGCTCGGGCTCTCCCCGCTGGCCGACGAGCTGCGCCGGATCGCGGCGGTCGCCTCGCCCTCCGACGTGGCCCGGGTGTCGGCGGTCCAGCAGCGGGAGGGTGCGGACGGCCTGGTCCACCTCTGGGTCACCGCCGACGCGGGAGACCCGACGCAGAACATCGCCTACCTGCACCAGGGCGGGATCGGGCTGCCCGACGAGGCCTACTACACCGCCGAGGAGCACGCCGGCGCCCGTGACGCCTACGTCGCCTACCTCGACCGGCTCGTCTCGCTGGCCGCACCGGCCCTGGCCGAGGCCGGGCTGGACCTCGGCCCGGACGTCGCCCGGCGGGTCCTGGCCCTCGAGACCCGCATCGCCGACGCCCACTGGGACCGGGTGACCGCCCGGGACGCGGTGAAGTCCTACACGAAGCTCGGGCTGGCCGAGCTCGTCGAGCGCACCCCCGGCTGGGACTGGGACGCCTGGGCCGAGGGGCTCGGGGTGCCCCAGGGCGCCCTGGACCACGTCGTCGCCCGGCAGCCCGACGTCCTCGCCGCCGTGGCCACGGCCCTCACCGAGGTGCCCCTCGCGGACTGGCGGGCCTGGCTCACGGTCCGGGTCCTCGACGCCGCCGCGCCCTACCTCACCGACGACTTCGTGGAGGCGCACTTCGACTTCCACGGCCGCACCCTGACCGGGACCCCGCAGAACAAGGAGCGGTGGAAGCGCGGTGTGGCCCTCGTCGAGCAGCTCCTCGGCGAGGCCGCCGGGCAGCTCTACGTGGCGCGCCACTACCCGCCCGAGGCGGCCCGGCGCATGGAGCAGCTGGTGGCCAACGTCATCGAGGCGTTCCGACGGAGGATCTCCGAGCTGGAGTGGATGAGCCCGGCCACCCGGGAGCGGGCGCTGGAGAAGCTGGCCCAGTTCCGGCCCAAGATCGGCCACCCGGAGAAGTGGCGCGACTACTCGGCCTACGTCGTCGACCCCACCGACCTGCTGGGCAACGTGCGCCGTGGCCACGCGTTCGAGGCGGACCGGGAGCTGCGCAAGATCGGCGGGCCGATCGACCGGGACGAGTGGCTGATGACTCCGCAGACGGTCAACGCCTACTACCACCCGATGCTCAACGAGATCGTGTTCCCCGCCGCGATCCTGCAGCCGCCGTTCTTCACCGTGGACGCCGACGACGCCGTGAACTACGGCGGGATCGGCGCGGTGATCGCCCACGAGATCGGGCACGGATTCGACGACCAGGGCTCCCGCTTCGCCGGCGACGGCTCGCTCACCGACTGGTGGACCGAGGAGGACCGGAAGGCCTTCGACGAGCGCGCCCGGGCGCTCATCGAGCAGTTCGACCAGCTGGAGTCGCGGGAGCTGCCCGGCCACAAGGTCAACGGCGGGCTCACCGTGGGCGAGAACATCGGCGACCTGTGCGGCCTGGAGATGGCCCTCGCGGCCTACCGGCTGTCCGGCGACCGGCCCGAGATCGACGGGTGGACCGCGGAGCAGCGCTTCTTCCTGGGCTGGGCCCAGGTGTGGCGGGCCAAGTCCCGGCCCGAGGAGGCCAAGCGGTTGCTGTCCATCGACCCGCACAGCCCGGCGGACCTGCGCGGCAACGTCGTGCGCAACGTCGACGCCTTCCACGAGGCGTTCGGCACCCGGGAGGGTGACGGGATGTGGCTGGCCCCCGAGGACCGGGTCCGGATCTTCTAGTCCGCCACGTGTGCGCCGGTGATGCGGTGCAGGCTCAGGGTGCGCACCGCGTCCTGGTCCTCCACGGTCACCCGCACCCGTCCGGCCTCCACCGACTGCGGCCACACGAGCAGCCGTCGCACCCCACCGGCGTCGTCGGCGTACCCGACCCACACGGCGTGCCCCTCGGCGGCGGCCTCCCGCAGCACGTGCGCGGTCACCACCGGGTCGGTGGGTGGGGGTGCGCCGTGGGCCCCGCGCCCGGCGCGGCGCCGAGCCTGCTCACCGGTGCGCATCTGGACGACCACCCGGTGCGCGATGTCCCGGTCGACCTGCTGGACCCGGACGGGGTGCGTCGAGCCGGGGCGGGTGGTCCGGTGGTGGTGTGCCGGCGCGAGGGCGACGGCACCGTCGGGTGACTCACCCACCGGGCCGTACTGGTGATCCCGGAGCACGTCGAGCACGGTTCCCGGCGGCAGCGGGCTGACCACCACGGTCGGGGCGATGCGGCGCAGCTGGAGCAGACCGAGCTCCCGGTCGGTCAGCATCCGGTCCAGCAGGGCGCTGTCGTCGGAACGGACGTAGGCACCGGCGACCCCGACCCGGAGGGCGCCGTGCCGGCGGGCGACATCGCGGACCAGGTACTCCAGGGGCTGGGGCACCGGCGTGCGGCTCATCTGCGCCAGCTCGCCGAGCAGCCGGTCGGCGGTCCAGCCGGCGTCGAGCGCGCGGCGGATGCTGGCCTCGGTGAACCGGTGCACCGTCGCCCCACCCCGGGACTCGACGTCGCTGACCAGGCGCATGAGCGAGCGGGCCGGCCCGTCGAGACGACCGGGCGCCACCGCGGTGAGGTCGGCCTGGAGCAGCACCTCCTCGACCGGGGGCGGGATGTGGTCGGCCATCGCCGCGGCGGCCGCCTCCTCGTCGCCGCCGAGGAGGAGCCGACCCGGGGTCGACAGCGCACCGCGACCGGTGACCCCGGCCCACTCCGCCTCGCGCAGCACGACCTCGACCCCGGTCTCCCCGGCCCGGGCGGTCCGGATCGGGCGGCGCCAGCGGACCAGCTCGGCCAGGCTCTCCGCGTCCGCCGGGGTCCCGGGCGGGAGGGAGGCCAGGGCGTCGAGGGCGTCGAGGCGCCGTTGCCGCCCGGGGGGCCAGGAGCTCTCCGGGCTGAGGGCGTTCACCCGGCCCCCTTCCCCGGTGCCGACGAGGGAGGGTGCGGCCGTCATCCTCAGCCACGCACCCGCCAGCTGTGCCCAGCGGACGTGGGCCGGTTCCTCCAGCCAGTCGTCCGCGGCCCCCGTGGGCATCCACGCCGGCTCCCCCCGGTCGTCGGCCGCCACCAGGCCCGCCGCCGCCAGCACCTCGACGAGCCACGCAGCCTGCTCGCGGGTGAGCTCGAGCAGGGTGGCCACCCGTCCCAGGTCGCGGACCGCCAGCCCGCCGCTGCGGAGGACCCGGGGCGGTCGCGCGCCCCACTCGTCGATGAGCTCGGCGGCCTCGGTGAGCAGCTCGCCGGCCCGGCCCCCGGCGGCCGCGTCGACCATCTGCAGGTCCAGGGCGGGCGCGTCCGGGACGGGTGGGTCGAGCCGGGGCTCGCGGTAGAGCCGCCCACCGCGCAGCGCCAGGCCGACCTGCCGGGGCAGGAGCACGTGCTGGTCGTCCACCCGGTGCAGCAGGCCCTTGGCCACGAGGGAGGCCCCGGCCTCTGCGACGGCGCGGTCGGCGGACCCGGTCGACAGCACACCGGTGGGCGGCCCCCAGGCCAGCGCGTCGAGGACGGAGCGCTCCCGGGGGGACAGACCGGCCAGGGCCGCGGCGAGCGCCTTGCCCTCCGGGACGTCGGCGAGCGCCGGGCCGAGACCGGCGGGGTCGCCCATGACCTCGTGGACGGTGCGGGCGGCCCGGATCCCCTCGGGGCTGTGCCAGACCAGCGCGAGGGTCCACAGCTCCTCCAGCAGCCGGGCGACCCGGGCGGAGCGCGGCGGCTCCCCGAGCAGCCGGGCGACCTCCGGCGGGCGGACCGGGCCCGCGGCGACGACGGCCTCGAGGGCGCGCAGCGTCGCCAGGTCCAGCCCGTCGAGCGCCCGCTGCACGCTGCTGCGGGTCGTGGCCCGCGCGGCCAGGGTGGTGATGTCCGTGGGGGCCGGGCGGGCCAGGTCGGGCCGGCGCAGCAGCAGGGTGGTCAGGGCCTCGTCGTCCCTCGCGCGGAGGTCGTCGGCGAGGCTGCGGGCTGCGGGCGGCACCCCTCCTACGGTAGTGCGGCCGCTGGTCCGGGGCCGGTCGTGGCGTGACAGGATCGGCCCGTGCACCCCTCGACCGCGCTCGCCACCGTCCTCGTCGACGAGCTGGTGCGCTGCGGTGTGCGCGAGGTGGTGCTCAGTCCGGGGTCCCGGTCGGCGCCGCTCGCCTACGCGTTCCACGACGCCGCGCGTGCCGGCCGGTTGCGCCTCCACGTCCGGGTCGACGAGCGGTCCGCCGCGTTCCTCGCGCTGGGGCTCGGGAAGGTCAGCCGCCGCCCCGCCGTCGTGGTCACCACCTCCGGCACCGCCGCCGCGAACCTGCACCCGGCCGTCCTCGAGGCCCACCACGGCCAGGTGCCGCTGCTGGTGCTCACCGCCGACCGCCCCGCCGAGCTGCGCGACTCCGGCGCCAACCAGACCACCACCCAGCCCCGCCTCTATGCCGCGTCGGTGCGCTGGGAGGCGGACGTGTCACCCGCACAGGGACGCCCCGGGGAGCAGGCCACCTGGCGAACCGTCGTGGCCCGGGCCTGCGCCGCCTCGCTCGGGCTGACCGGCGGCGGAGCCGGGCCGGCCCACCTCAACGTGGCCTTCCGCGAGCCGCTGGTGCCCGACCTGCACGACACCACCTGGCCGGAACCGCTCGAGGGCCGACCCGGCGGGGCACCCTGGGTGAGCCTCGGGGCGGCGGCGGCACCGGCACCCGCCCCCCACGTGCTGGCCCTGGACGACCGCGCGCTCGTCGTCCTGGGGGACCTGCCCGACCCGGAGCTGACCCGGGAGGCCCTGGAGCTGCTCACCGACGCCGGGCGCCCGGCGCTGGCCGAGCCGTTCGGTGCCGGGCGTCGCAGCACGGTGCTGCCCCACGGGCCACTCCTGCTCGCCGACGAGGGGCTGCTGCGGGACCACTCGCCGACGCAGGTGCTCGTCGTGGGCCGCCCCACCCTGAGCCGGGAGGTGGGTGCCCTGCTGCGGCGGCCGGGACTCGCGGTCGAGGTGGTCACGCCCTCCGGGCCCTGGGCCGACCCGTGGCACGTTGCCGCGCGGGTCCACCCCTGGGCCACCCTGCCCGACCTGCTCGCCGGACCGGTCGACCCGTCCTGGGCCTCCGCCTGGTTCGACGCCGGACGGCGTCTGGCGGACCGGGTGGGCGCGCTGCTCGACGCGACCTGGCCCACCGGACCCGGGGTCGCCCGCACGGTCCTGCGGGCGCTCGGGGAGGACGACACCCTCGTCCTCGGCTCGTCCAACCCCTCCCGCGACGCCGACTACGCCGGCTTCGACCCCGAGGCGGTCGGGCACCCCACCGTCGTCGCCAACCGCGGCCTGGCCGGTATCGACGGCACCGTCTCCACGGCCCTGGGGGTCGCGCTCACCGCGCCCGGGCGGACCGTCGCGCTCGTGGGTGACCTGACCTTCCTCCACGACAGCAACGGCCTGCTCCTGGGTCCGGACGAGCACCGGCCGAACCTGGCGCTGGTCGTCGTCAACGACGACGGGGGCGGGATCTTCTCCACGCTGGAGCAGGGTGAGCCCGGGCGCGAGGACGGCTTCGAGCGGCTCTTCGGCACGCCCACGGGGACCGACCTGGGGCTGCTGTGCCGCGCCCACGGCATACCCCACACGGTGGCGGACACCCCCGCGGGATTGGTCGAGGCCCTGGCGGACCCGGTCGGTGGGGTCAGGGTGGTCGAGGTCCGGGTCGACCGGACCTCGCACCGCGGGATGCGGGCGCGGTTGCGGGCCCTGGCCCGGGGTGACGCGGGGGCCTGACCCGACCCGCGCGGCCGCGTCAGAAGCCGATCGCGCCGAACGGCTCGCTGTCCGCGCGCATGGCCCGCGACAGCTCCCGCACGGCGGCCCGACCCCCGGTGACCAGGCCGGCAGCGGCCTGCGCCGCGATCGACCGCCCGCCGAGGTAGGCCGCGCCGAGGACCGAGACGTCCAGGGCCAGGTCGGCGTCGTGCTCGGTGCGGACGCACCGGGCCGTGCCGTCCGCCGCCGCGGTGAGCCGCCAGCGCCCGGCGTTCCAGGGGCACAGCGCGTCGGTGACGTCGAGCACCACGTCGCAGGGAGCGGCGTACCCGCGGGCCTCGAGCGCGCGGTCGATGTCGACGAGCCGGACCCACAGCGCGTCCATGGCCCTGAGCGACACCGGCCGCGGCCCGCCGGCCCACCACACCAGCGGGTCGTCGGTGCTGCGCGCCCAGATCCGTACCTTGGCGGTGAGGTCGAAGTCGACCAGCCGCCGGGCCAGGGCCAGCAGGGCCGGGGCGTCGACGGCGCTCAGCTCGGTGACCGAGACCTCACCCTCCGGGTTGCCGGTGTCGCTCCACCTGGAGGTCCGGCGCAGCACGGCGTATCCCACCAGCTCGTCGTCCCGCCGGGCCAGCAGCACCCGCCACGGCTCCTTCTCGCCCCGGGCGGTGGGGTGGTCGCGGTACCACTCCCGGTGGACGTCGTCGCCGCGGGTCACGGCGCCGAGCACGTGGGCCGCGCTGATCAGGTGCGCCCGTTGCAGCTCGGCGGCGACGTCGTCCCGGTCCGCGGTGTGCAGGCTGGTGCGGACCAGCCCGGCCTGCCGGGCGACGTGCTCCGGGGCGCGGAGGTCGGCGCCCCGGCCGAGGTTGAGCTGGATGTCCATCGACGCCGTGCCGTAGCCGAACCGGCCGTAGATGCCGGTCTCGGAGGCGTGCAGGCAGGCCACGGCGGCATCGCCGGTCTCGTGCACGCCGTGCAGGTGGTCCCGCATCATCCGGGTGAGCAGGCCCTTGCGGCGGTGGTCGGGGTGGACCGCCACCCAGGTCAGTGCGGACACGGGGATCCGGGTGAGGTCGCCCAGCGGGCCGGGGACGGTCAGGCCCATGAGCCAGTGGGCGTACATCGAGGCGAGCGGTGCCGGCCCGCCGTCGGGGGCCGGGCCGGCCTCGATGGCGCGGGCCCGGGTGAAGTCCAGGGTGCGCACCACGTCCTCGGCCGCGAGGCCCGGGGACACGGAGAACCAGACGATCTCCTCGAGCTCCTTGATCCGCTCGGCGTCGGTGGGCCGGAGCGAGATCATGACCGGATCGGCATCGGGTGGCGTCATGGGGACGAGTCTGCGTGCAAGTCCGCTGCGTCCCAACTGTATTTCCGCTGTTGACGCCGTCTCTACACTGGCGGCACCGGACCGGCCCGGGACCCGTGACCCCGGGCGGCCGGAACAGCGAGGAGGGAACCCATGTCCGAGCCGACCAGCACCCCCGGCACACCGGGTCCGCAGGAGCCGTACGGCGCGACCCCGCCGCCGCCCCCGCCGGCGGGTGGCTACCAGCAGGGCCAGGGGACACCGGGCCCGCAGGCCGGTCCGGGCGGCTACCAGGCGCCCTACCAGCAGCCTGGACCGGGTGGCTACCAGGCGCCCTACCAGCAGCCGGCCGGCCCGCGTCCGGCGGAACTGCTCGACCGGTTCCTCGCCAGGCTCGTCGACTACGTCCTGCTGGCCATCGTCAACGCCATCATCGTCAGCACCCTCATCGTGGGCGCGATCCTCGGGTCGAGCGCCGGGGTGTTCGGCTTCGGTGGCGGCGGTGACTTCGTCGCCTCGCTGGTCGCCAGCGTCATCGGCGTGGTGATCACCCTCGGCTACTTCGCCTGGATGGAGTCCAACCGCGGGCAGACCGTGGGCAAGATGCTGCTCAAGCTCCGGGTCCACGGGCCGAACGGCGGCAACCCCAGCTTCGAGCAGGCAGTGCGCCGCAACGCCTTCACCGCGTTGAGCCTCATCGGGATCGTCCCGCTGATCGGCTGGCTGCTGGCGCCCGTGGCCCAGCTCGTCGCCGTGGTCCTCATCGCCGTCGGCATCAACAACGACACCGCCCGCCGCCAGGGCTGGCACGACCAGTTCGCCGGCGGGACCACCGTCGTCAAGGAGGGCTGACCCGGCCGGACGGGCCGACCCGGAGGGGCACCACCGTTCCGCGTGAGCGAGGATGCCGGGGTGCCCCTCTCTGCCTCCCAGGACCGCTCCCGGGGCTCCGCCGCGGCGGTCGCGGTCGTCTTCGCGTCCGCGGGCTTCGTCATGGCCCAGACCCTGGCCCGGGTGCCCGCGCTGCGGGACCAGGTCGGCGCCAGCCAGGCCGAGCTGGGGCTGGCGCTCGTCGGCGGTGGGCTGGGGTCGTTGCTGGCGATGCCCTACGCCGCACGGCTGGTGCGGCGATTCGGCAACCGGTCGGTGACCGCCACGGCGGTCGTGCTCGGGAGCCTCGGGTGGGGATCCCTTGCCCTGGCCGGCGACGTACGGGTCCTCTTCGTGCTCTTCGTCCTGGCCGGGGCCGCGGTCGGCGTCTGGGACGTCTCGATGAACATCCAGGGGTATGCCGTGGAGCAGCGGCGCGGCCGCAGCCTGATGCCGGTCCTCCACGCCTCCTTCTCCGCGGGGGCCGTCGTCGGCGCCGGTGCCGGGGCGCTCGCGGCGTGGCTGGGTGTCGCCCTGCAGCAGGTGGTCGCCGGTGCCCTCGTAGCCCTGGCGACCGGGGTGCTGGGGTCCCGCCGGTTCGTCCCCGCGGAGGACGCCGACCCCGGGACCTCCCGGGACGGGGCCGGCGACGGCCGGCGACGGGGCATCACCCGCGCGGAGGTCCTCATCGGGGTGGTCTGCCTCGGGGCAGCGCTCGCCGAGGGGGCGGCCAACGACTGGCTCGCCCTGCTCCTCGTCGACGTCCGGAACGCTCCCGAGGCCTTCGGCGCGCTGACCTTCACCGCGTTCAACGTGACCATGCTCGTGGGCCGGCTCTCCGGTGCCCCGGCGATCGACCGCTACGGCCGGACGGCCGTGGTGCGCACCGGGGGCGTCCTCGCCGTGACCGGCATCCTCCTGGTGACGCTGGTGCCCTCCCTGGTGGTCGCCCTCGCCGGCGGCCTGCTCTGGGGCCTGGGGGTGGCCACCGTGTTCCCGGCGGCGATGTCCGCCGCCGGCGACGTCCCGGGCCGGGGGGCGGCGGCCATCGGGGTGGTCAGCACCATCTCCTACGGGGCCTTCCTCTTCGGCGCGCCGACCATCGGGCTGCTGGCGGAGAGCCACGGCCTGGACCGGGCCCTGTGGCTGGTGGTGGCCTTCCTGGTGCTCATGGTGCTGCTCGCCGGCCGCCTCCGGGAGCCCACACGGTCAGCCGGCGAGCCCCTCGGTGAGGTCGAGGACCCGGTCGGCTCGTGACCTGACGGCCTCGACGAGGGCGGCGTTGGGCTCGTCGACCCGATCCACCCAGGCCAGGGCCTCCTCGCGGCTCTTGCCGAACCGGACGTGCCGCTCGACAAGGCGGCGACGGCGCAGGTCGACGTCACAGGTGAGGTGCCACACCTCGTCGAGGCACGAGCGGGCCCGTGGCCACGGCTCGTCCGGGAGCAGGAGGTAGTTGCCCTCGGTGACGACCGCCTGCCCGGGCGAGACCGGGATGGCGCCGGCCAGCGGCTGCTCGAGCTGCCGGTCGAACGCGGGGGCCATGACCACGTGGTCCGGGTGGGACCGCAGCCGCTCCAGCAGCGCCACGTAGCCCCAGGCGTCGAACGTCTCGGGGGCACCCTTGCGGTCGAGCAGGCCCCGGCGTCGCAGCTCCACGTCGGCGAGGTGGAACCCGTCCATCGGCACGACGGCCGCGCCCGTGGCCGCGGCGACCGCGGCGGCCAGGGTCGACTTCCCCACCCCGGGCGGTCCGGCCAGGCCGAGGCGGAACCCGGGCGGGAGGTGGGCGACGAGCGCGGCGAGGTCCACGGTCACCCCCGGGTGGCGATCCAGTAGCGGCGGGTGGGGCGGCCACCCTCGGGGGTGCGGACGTCCTCGAGGACACCGCCGCAGCGCTCGATGACGGCGGCGGAGGCGGGGTTGTCGTCCGCGCAGGTCACCAGGACCCGGTCGACGCCCTCTCCCCGGAGCAGCTCGACGGCCGCGGCGAGCATCCGGGTGGCGTACCCGCGCCCCCGGAAGGCGGGGCGCACGGCATACCCGACATGACCACCGATCTCGAGGAGCTGCGGGGTGAGCTCGTGCCGGATGGAAACCCGCCCGACGACCTCCTCGCCGACGGGGGTGTCGACCACGGCGACGAGGTAGGTGCCCCGGACCCGGCCCGGGGGGAGGTGCCGCCCGAGGCGCTCGTCCTCCATCCGCCGCAGCTGCTCGGCCCACGGCCGGTCGGGGGAGAAGAGGAAGCCGAACCCGTCGGCGGCCAGCTCCTCGTGCGCCCGGCGCACGGCCTGCTCGTCCTCGGGCCGGGGCGGTCGCAGCCGCAGCTCAGCCGCCGAGCGCATAGCGCATCGCCGCCAGCTTCACCTCGGTCTCGGCCAGCTCCGCCTCCGGGTCGGAGGCGGCGACGATGCCACCCCCGGCGAACAGGCGGATCGAGCTCGCGTCGGCGGACAGCTGGCCGCACCGCAGCGCGATGCCCCAGTCGCCGTCACCCCGGCCGTCCACCCAGCCGACCGGGCCGGCGTACCGCCCACGGTCCATGCCCTCCAGCTCGGCGATGATCCGGGCCGCAGCGTCCGACGGCGTCCCGCAGACGGCGGCGGAGGGGTGCAGCGCGGCGGCCAGCCGCAGCGAGGTGGCACCGGTGTCGAGGGTGCCGCGCAGGTCCGTGGCGAGGTGGTAGACGTCGGGCAGCTCGAGCACGAACGGGGCGTCGGGGACCTCGAGGTCGCGGCAGTGCGGCGCCAGGGCGTCGGCCACCGAGCGGACCGCGAACGCGTGCTCCTCGAGGTCCTTGTCGCTGGACACCAGGCGCAGCCGGGGGTCGCTGGGGTGCGTCGGGTCGAGCTCGGGGTGGGCCTCGGTGACCAGCGGTGCCGGCTGCCGGTCGCGCCGGACCGTGCCGGCCAGCACCCGGGAGCGCACCTGCCCGTCCTGGAGCCGGACCAGCATCTCCGGGGTGGCGCCGACCAGGCCGTCGACGGCGAAGGTCCAGGTGGCGGCGTAGCGGTCGGCCAGGCGGGCCAGGACCGCCCCGGCGTCCAGCGGTGGCTCGGACCGGATGACGACGTCGCGGGCCAGGACCACCTTCTCGACCTCGCCGGCCTCGATCCGGCGGACGCCGGCGGCCACCACGGCCGGCCAGCGCGAGGCGGGCACCGCGCCGTCGAGCACGGTCAGCCGCGGACGGTGCCAGGTGCGGTCGACCGCACCGGGTGGCAGCCCGGCCCGGGCCCCGGCCTCGGCGTCGGTGACCGTGGTGACCCAGCACCTGCCCCCGCGGCGCCCCACGACCACCTCGGGCACGACGAGGGTGCCGCCGCGCCCGGAGTCGGGGGAGAAGCTGAACGACCCGAACGCGACCAGGCCGCTGCCCGGTTCTCCGACCGGGTCCTCGACGTCGGCGAGAGAGCTCACCCGCAGCCACCAGTCCTCCGCGTCGCGGAACCGGGAGGTGCCCTCGGTCCGGCAGGAGGCGGCCCGGCCCCACCCGACCAGGCCCTCGCCCTCACGGACCCACGCCAGCAGGTCGGCCGGGGGGACGTCGGCGGGGAGGTGGGAGACGAGCGGTGCGGTGAGGTCGACCTCGACGGTGCGGGCGAGGAGCCGGGGCGGAGCGAGGACGGTCACGGCGGTCACTGTATGCCGTGGTGTGACAATGGCGCCCATGAGCCGTGCCAGCCTGGACAAGCAGCCCCACGAGGTGGCGGGGATGTTCGACGAGGTGGCCGGGCGGTACGACCTCACCAACGACGTCCTGTCCCTGGGCATGGACCGCCGCTGGCGCAAGGCCGTGGTGGCGGCCGCCGAGGTCCGCCCCGGCGAGGTCGTCCTGGACATCGCGGCCGGCACCGGCACCAGCAGCATGCCGTTCCACGAGCGGGGCGCCTACGTCGTGCCCGCCGACTTCTCACTCGGGATGCTCCGGGAGGGGCGGCGCCGGTACCCCGACCTGGCGTTCACCGCGGCCGACGCGCTGGCGCTGCCGTTCGGCGACGCGGTCTTCGACGTCGTCACCATGTCCTTCGGGCTGCGCAACGTGGCCGACCCCGACGCGGCGCTGCGCGAGTTCGCCCGGGTGACCAAGCCCGGGGGGCGGCTGCTGGTCTGCGAGTTCAGCGCCCCGACCAACCCGGCGTTCCGGAAGATCTACCAGGAGTACCTGATGCGCGCCCTGCCCGCGGTCGCCCGGCGCGTCAGCAGCAACCCGGAGTCCTACGTCTACCTCGCCGAGTCCATCCAGGCCTGGCCGGCCCAGGAGGAGCTCGGCCGGCGGATCCGGTCCGCGGGGTGGGAGCGGGTGCGCTGGCGCAACCTCTCGGGCGGCATCGTGGCGCTGCACCACGCGGTCCGGCCCGGGACCTAGCCGTCGGGCGGCCCGGCCTCCCCGGCCTCGAGCTGGGCGAGGACGCTCCAGCCGCGAGCGCCGGCCGGCGGGGGTACGCGCGGTGAGGAGCGGCAGGAACAGCTGGAACCTGGCGGTGCGGCCCATCGCCGCGAACCGCTCCGCCGCCAGGGGTCGCTGCTCCAGCTCGGCCAGCAGGTCCTCCGGCACCGGGGCGTGGCGCTGGCCCGCGTAGGCAGCGTCCCAGCGTCCGTCCTCCTGCGCGGCGCGGACCTGCGCCAGCCCCGGCTCGCGCATCCGGCCCCCGGCGATGAGCTCCGCGACCCGGGCCACGTTGATCGCCGACCACGGGCTGCCCGGGCGGCGGGGGGAGTAGCGCTGCACGTAGGCCCGCTCGTCCAGGCCCCGGCGCTGGCTGTCGATCCAGCCGAAGCAGAGCGCCACGTCCAGCGCCTCGCGGATCGTGGGCGAGGGGAGGTCGGACCCCTTCTTGGCGATCCGCAACCAGACCGGTCCCGACCGGTCGTGGTGCTCGCCGAGCCAGCGCTCCCAGGTCGCGGCGTCGGGAGGCGTGAGCAGGGGTCCATCGAGGTCGGCCACCCTCCGATGATGGCGCGGGGCACCGACACTGCGACAGACTCCCGGTGGGCCCCGACCCCGGCCCGGGCAGGGCCGGACCCCCGGTGCGAGCACCCCGGACGGGCGCCTAGACTGTCCCGAGTTCGTGAAAGTCTTCACAAGCGAGGCGTTGACGGTGACTGAGACCCCGGGGTCCGCCCCTGGCAGGTTCGACGAGACGGCTGACGTCATCGTCGTCGGCGCCGGCCCGGGCGGGTCCACGACGGCGGCCTACCTGGCCGCCCACGGCCTCGACGTGCTGCTGCTCGAGAAGACCGCGTTCCCGCGGGAGAAGGTCTGCGGCGACGGTCTCACCCCCCGCGCCGTGCGTGAGCTCATCACCCTGGGCATCCCCACGCCCGAGGACGAGGGCTGGATCCGGAACCGGGGGCTGCGGATCATCGGCGGAGGCATGCGGCTGCAGCTGGACTGGCCCAGCTCGAGCACGTTCCCGCCCTACGGCCTGGTCCGCACCCGGCAGGACTTCGACGACATCCTGGCCACCCACGCGGCCAAGCGCGGGGCGCGGCTGCACCAGCTGATGAACGTCACCGCGCCCCTCCTGGACGACACCGGCCGCATCGCCGGGGTCACCGCCAAGGTCATGGGCCCGGACAACCGTCCGACCGGTGAGGTGCGCACGTTCGGCGCCCCCGTCGTGGTGGCCGCGGACGGCAACTCCAGCCGGCTCAGCCTCGCGATGGACCGGCCGAAGCGCGACGACCGCCCGATGGGGGTGGCGGTGCGCACGTACTACACGAGCCCGCGCACCAACGACGACTACCTGGAGTCGTGGCTGGAGCTGTGGTCCACCGACGACAAGGGCAACCGGATACTCCTGCCGGGGTACGGCTGGATCTTCGGCGTCGGGGACGGCACCTCCAACGTGGGCCTGGGCATCCTCAACACCTCCCAGGCCTTCGGCAAGGTCGACTACAAGGACGTCATGCGGCGCTGGGTCGCCACGATGCCCGGGGAGTGGACCTTCAACGACGAGACGCAGGTCGGCCCGATCCGCGGCGCCGCGCTGCCGATGGGGTTCAACCGGCAGCCGCACTACGACCGGGGCCTGCTGCTCGTCGGGGACGCCGGTGGCATGGTCAACCCGTTCAACGGGGAGGGCATCGCCTACGCGATGGAGTCCGGCCGCCTCGGCGCGGAGGTCATCGCTCACGCCCTCGCCCGGCAGACGCCGGGCGAGCGGGAGCGCGTCCTGCAGTCCTACGGCACCGTGATGAAGGACGCCCTCGGGGGCTACTACACGCTGGGCCGCCACTTCGCCCGCCTCATCGGCAACCCCGAGGTGATGCGGCTGGCGACCAAGTACGGGCTCCCGCGGCGGTCGCTCATGCGACTGCTCCTGAAGATCATGGCCAACCTGGCCGAGCCGCACGGCGGCAAGGTCGACGACCGCGTCATCGGGGCCCTGTCCCGGATGACCCCTGCGGCATGATGACCGGAACCCTAGGATGGGGTCGCGCCGAGCCAGTCGAAAGGAGCCTGGGCCATGACTGACCCGTACCTGCCGGTGCTGTTCTTCTTCGCGCTCGGCCTCCTCTTCGCCGGCGTCTCGGTCGGGGCCGGCTCGCTGATCGGGCGCCGCACCTACAACCGTGCCAAGGCCGAGGCGTACGAGTGCGGGATCCAGCCGACCCCGCAGGCCCGCGACGGGGGCCGCATCCCGATCAAGTTCTACCTGACCGCGATGCTGTTCATCGTCTTCGACGTCGAGGTGCTCTTCCTCTACCCGTTCGCGGTGGCGTTCGACCAGGTCGGCCTGTTCTCGCTGCTCGCGATGATCCTGTTCCTCGTCGTCGTCTCGGTGCCGTTCGTCTACGAGTGGACCCGGGGTGGGCTCGAGTGGGACTGACCTCCAGCTGTATGCCGTGCGCCCGGCGGCGCGCAGAAGGGACGGTGTGATCCGTGGGACTTGAGGAGAAGCTCCCGTCCGGCTTCCTGCTCACCACGGTCGAGGGGCTCGTGGGCCAGATGCAGGCCCGGTCGGTGTGGCCGGCCACGTTCGGCCTGGCCTGCTGCGCCATCGAGATGATGGCTGTCGGCACGCCGGACTACGACATCGCCCGGTTCGGCATGGAGCGGTTCGCCGCGACCCCCCGCCAGGCCGACCTCATGATGGTCAGCGGCCGGGTGAGCCAGAAGATGGCCCCGGTGCTGCGGCAGGTCTACGACCAGATGCCCAACCCCAAGTGGGTCATCTCGATGGGCGTCTGCGCCAGCTCCGGCGGCATGTTCAACAACTACGCGATCGTCCAGGGCGTGGACCACGTCGTACCGGTCGACGTCTACCTGCCCGGCTGCCCGCCGCGGCCCGAGATGCTGCTGAACGCCATCCTCGAGCTGCACGAGGTCATCCGCGGCGGCAAGCTCGGCGTCGACCGGGTGGAGGCCGCCCGCCGCGCCGAGGAGGCCGCCCTGCGGGCCACGCCCACGCACCAGATGAAGGGGCTGCTGGCATGACCACCGACGGGACCAGGGGCGAGGACAAGGAGCCGGTGGCCCGGGGCGAGCGCCAGGCCCCGGTCGACGACACCCACACCAAGGAGTCGCGCAGCACCAACGAGCCGGGGCAGACCCCGCACGACGACCTGCCGGCCACCGAGACCGCCGACACCCCGGAGGTGCCGGGCCGCCCCGCCGTCGGCGAGCCGGTCGTCGTCGCCCGCAAGAAGGGCATGTTCGGCTCCTCGCTCGGCAACGACACCAGCGGGTACGGCGGCCTGGAGCGTCCGGTGCTGTTCCCGGGCGAGGCGCCGCGGCCCTACGGCGGCTACTTCGACGAGGTGGTCGACGCCCTCGCCGCGTCCGTCGGTGCGGCCTTCGACGCCGCCGTGACCAGGGTCGTCGTCGACCGCGGCGAGCTCACCCTCCACGTGGCGCGCGAGCAGCTGCCGCTCGTGGCCCGGGCCCTGCGCGACGAGCCGGCCCTCCGGTTCGAGATGTGCACCGGCGTCTCCGGGGTGCACTACCCCGAGCAGAGCGGCGCCGAGCTGCACGCGGTCTACCACTTCCTGTCGATCACCCACGGGTCCCGCCGCATCCGGGTCGAGACGACCTGCCCCGACGCCGACCCGCACATCCCCTCGCTCGTCCAGGTCTACCCCTCGGTGGACTGGCACGAGCGGGAGACGTTCGACATGTTCGGGATCGTCTTCGACGGGCACCCGGCGCTGACCCGGATCCTCATGCCGGACGACTGGCCGGGCCACCCGCAGCGCAAGGACTACCCCCTCGGCGGCATCCCGGTGGAGTACAAGGGCGCCACCATCCCGCCGCCGGACAAGCGCAGGAGCTACAGCTGATGAGCACGCACGCGCAGCACCAGGAGGACCTCTACGCCGGCGCGGAGCCCACCGACGCCGGGGCCGTGTTCAACGCCTCGGGCGGGGACTGGGACGAGATCACCGACGACATCCGTGCCCTCGGTGAGGAGCGGATCGTCGTCAACATGGGTCCGCAGCACCCGTCGACGCACGGCGTGCTGCGCCTCGTCCTCGAGCTCGACGGCGAGGTCGTGCGGGAGTGCCGGGCCGGGATCGGCTTCCTGCACACCGGCATCGAGAAGAACATGGAGTTCCGCAACTGGACCCAGGGCACGACGTTCTGCACCCGCATGGACTACGTCGCGCCGCTGTTCAACGAGGCGGTCTACTGCCTTGCGGTGGAGAAGCTCCTGGGGATCACCGACGACGTGCCGGAGCGGGCCGACGTCATCCGGGTCCTGATGATGGAGCTCAACCGGATCACCTCCCACCTGGTCTGCCTGGGCACCGGCGGCATGGAGATGGGCGCCACGACGGTGATGACCGTCGCGTTCCGGGAGCGCGAGCGCATCCTGCGGTTCTTCGAGGCGGTCACCGGCCTGCGGATGAACCACGCCTACATCCGTCCCGGCGGCGTGGCCCAGGACGTCCCGGCCTCGGCCCTGGACGCCTTCGAGGCCGAGCTCGACGACCTCAAGAAGGGCATCCGGGAGCTCGAGGCGCTGATCCTCAAGAACCCCATCGTCCTGGGTCGCACCGTCGACGTGGGCTACCTCGACCTCACCGGGTGCATGGCGCTGGGCATCACCGGCCCGGTCCTGCGCTCCACCGGGCTCCCGCACGACCTGCGCAAGTCCGACCCGTACTGCGGCTACGAGACCTACGACTTCGACGTGGTCACCCGCACCACCATGGACGCCTACGGGCGCCTGGCGATCCGCATCGAGGAGATGTGGGAGTCCCTCAAGATCGCCGAGCAGGCCATCGCCCGGCTGCGCGCGTCCGAGGGCCAGCCGGTCATGGTGGCCGACAAGAAGATCGCCTGGCCCGCCCAGCTGTCCGTCGGCGCCGACGGGCAGGGCAACTCCCTGGACCACATCCGGGAGATCATGGGCGAGTCGATGGAGTCCCTCATCCACCACTTCAAGCTGGTGACCGAGGGGTTCCGGGTCCCGCCCGGGCAGGCCTACGCCGCGGTGGAGTCGCCCAAGGGGGAGCTGGGCTGCCACGTCGTCTCCGACGGCGGGACCCGTCCCTACCGGGCCCACTTCCGCGACCCGTCCTTCAACAACCTCCAGGCAGCGTCCGTCATGTGCGAGGGCGGCCTGGTCGCCGACGTGATCGTGGCCGTGGCCTCGATCGACCCCGTGATGGGAGGCGTGGACCGCTGATGACCACCGACGCGCACACCGAGGGGCCGCTGCACCACCTGACCCCGCTGCGCCCCAGCGAGGAGCCCTACCCGCCGGAGGTGCTGGAGCAGCTTCGGGCGGACGCGGCCGAGATCATCGCCCGCTACCCGCAGAAGCGCTCGGCCCTGCTGCCGCTGCTGCACCTGGTGCAGTCGGTCGACGGCTACGTGACCGGGCGGGGGGTCGACTTCTGCGCCGAGGAGCTGGAGCTGACCGCGGCCGAGGTGTCGGGTGTGGCGACCTTCTACACCCAGTACAAGCGCCACCCCAACGGCGAGTACACCGTGGGCGTCTGCACCAACACGCTGTGCGCGATCATGGGCGGCGACCAGATCTTCGAGGAGCTCAGCGAGCACCTCGGGGTGGGCCACGACGAGACCACCCCCGACGGCAAGATCACCCTCGAGCGCGTCGAGTGCAACGCCGCCTGCGACTACGCCCCGGTGGTGATGGTCAACTGGGAGTTCTTCGACCAGCAGACCCCCGAGTCCACCCGCCAGCTGGTCGACCGGCTGCGCGCCGGCGAGCCGGTGCAGCCCACCCGCGGCCCGTCCCGGGTGTGCACGTTCCGCCAGGTGTCCCGGGTGCTGGCCGGCTTCGACGACGGCCTGGCGGACGAGGGGCCGGGCGCCGGCCCCGCCTCGCTGGCCGGGCTGAAGGTGGCCAGGGAGCGCGGCTGGGAGGCCCCGCGCGCCGAGGGCGACGCGGACGCCGCGGCGACCGGTGGCCCCGGTGCCTCCGGCGAGCGTGAGGGCTACACCTCCACCGACACACCGGCGAACCCGCCGGACGAGCTGCCCGGGCAGGGCAAGGTCGGCGGGGCGACCGAGGACGGCACCAAGGAGGCGGACGAGTGAGCACCCAGCTGACCCCGATCCTCACCCGGTTCTGGGACCACCCGCAGAGCTGGACGCTGGCGACCTACGAGGACCACGAGGGCTATCAGGCGCTGCGCAAGGCGCTGCAGAGCAAGCCCGAGGAGCTCGTCCAGGCGGCCAAGGACAGTGGGCTGCGCGGGCGCGGCGGCGCCGGCTTCCCGACCGGCATGAAGTGGGGCTTCCTGCCCCCGCCGGACGGGGGCCCCCGCTACCTCGTCGTCAACGCCGACGAGTCCGAGCCGGGCACCTGCAAGGACATCCCGCTGCTGATGGCCGCCCCGCAGTTCCTCATCGAGGGCATGATCATCACCAGCTACGCCATCGGCTGCCACCACGCCTTCATCTACCTGCGCGGCGAGGTCGTCCACGTCTACCGGCGCCTGCTCAAGGCGGTCCGGGAGGCGTATGACGCGGGCTACCTGGGCAAGAACATCCTCGGCTCGGGCTTCGACCTGGACATCACGGTCCACGCCGGCGCCGGCGCCTACATCTGCGGCGAGGAGACCGCCCTGCTGGACTCCCTCGAGGGCCGGCGCGGGCAGCCCCGGCTCAAGCCGCCGTTCCCGGCGGTCGCCGGTCTCTACGCCCGGCCGACGGTGGTCAACAACGTGGAGAGCATCGCCAGCATCCCGCCGATCATGCTCCACGGGCCGGACTGGTTCGCCGGCATGGGCACCGAGAAGTCCCAGGGCTTCGGCATCTTCAGCCTCTCCGGGCACGTCACCCGGCCGGGGCAGTACGAGGCCCCGCTGGGCATCACGCTGCGCGAGCTGCTCGAGATGGCCGGGGGCATCCGCGCCGGCCACAAGCTGAAGTTCTGGACCCCCGGGGGCTCCTCGACGCCGATCTTCACCGAGGAGCACATCGACATCCCGCTCGACTTCGAGTCGGTGGCCGCGGCGGGCTCGATGCTCGGCACCCGGGCGCTGCAGATCTTCGACGAGACCACCTCGGTGGTCCGCGCGGTGTCCCGGTGGACCGACTTCTACGCCCACGAGTCGTGCGGCAAGTGCACCCCCTGCCGCGAGGGCACCTTCTGGCTCAAGCAGATCATGGAGCGGCTGGAGCAGGGCCGGGGCACCGAGAACGACATCGAGGCGCTGCTGGACATCTGCGACAACATCCTGGGCCGCGCGTTCTGCGCGCTGGGTGACGGCGCGACGAGCCCGATCACCAGCGCGATCAAGTACTTCCGGGAGGAGTTCGAGGCGGGCCTGCACACGCCGGCCGACGAGCTGTTCCCGCCGGAGCGCTCGACGCTGTTCGCGAAGGAGACCCTCCCCGCATGACCGTCAACACCTCTCCCGCCGCCGGGGGCAACGCCGTCACCGAGGGTGGCGACGCCACCGTCCCCGACGACGTCAAGAAGGTCTCGCTGACCATCGACGGGGTCCCCGTCTCGGTGCCCGAGGGCACCCTCGTGATCCGGGCCGCCGAGCAGATCGGGCTGCAGATCCCGCGGTTCTGCGACCACCCGCTCCTCGACCCGGTCGGCGCCTGCCGCCAGTGCCTCGTCGAGGTCTCGATGCCCGACCGCGAGGGCAACCTCAAGCCGATGCCCAAGCCGCAGGCGTCCTGCACGATGGTCGTCTCCGAGGGCATGGACGTGCGGACCCAGCACACCTCCGCGGTGGCCGACAAGGCCCAGCAGGGGGTCATGGAGCTGCTGCTCATCAACCACCCGCTGGACTGTCCGGTCTGCGACAAGGGCGGCGAGTGCCCGCTGCAGAACCAGGCGATGAGCAACGGCCGGCCCAAGTCCCGGTTCATCGACGTCAAGCGGACCTTCCCCAAGCCGATCAGCATCTCCTCGCAGGTGCTGCTGGACCGCGAGCGCTGCGTGCTCTGCGCCCGGTGCACCCGGTTCTCCGACCAGATCGCCGGCGACCCCTTCATCGCCCTCATCGAGCGCGGCGCGCTGCAGCAGGTCGGCATCTACGAGGAGAAGCCGTTCGAGTCCTACTTCTCCGGCAACACCGTCCAGATCTGCCCGGTGGGTGCGCTCACCGGGGCCGCCTACCGGTTCCGGTCCCGGCCCTTCGACCTCGTCTCCACCCCGAGCGCCTGCGAGCACTGCGCCTCCGGCTGCGCCATCCGCACCGACCACCGGCGCGGGGTCGTGCTGCGCCGGATGGCGCTGGAGGACCCGGAGGTCAACGAGGAGTGGAACTGCGACAAGGGTCGGTGGGCGTTCGCCTACGCCAACCAGCCGGACCGGCTGCGTGACCCGGTCGTCCGCGGCGCGGACGGGCAGTACCACGTCGCCTCCTGGGAGGAGGCCCTCCGCGCGGCCGCGCAGGGGCTGGCCGCGGCGCGGGCCGACGGCGGCGCGGGGGTGCTCGTCGGCGGGCGGGTGACCGTCGAGGACGCCTACGCCTACAGCAAGTTCGCGCGCACCGTCCTGGGCACCAACGACGTCGACTTCCGCGCCCGCCCGCTGTCCGCGGAGGAGACCGAGTTCCTCGCCTCCCGGGTCGCCGGTCGCCGCGACGTCAGCTACGCCGACCTGGAGCGCGCCGCCTCGGTCCTGCTCGTCGCCCTGGAGCCGGAGGAGGAGAGCCCGATCCTCTTCCTGCGGCTGCGCAAGGCGAACCGCAAGAACAAGACCGCCGTCTACGCGGTGGCGCCGTTCGCCACCCGCGGCCTGGAGAAGATGGCCGGATCGCTCATCACCGCCGCCCCCGGCACCGAGGCCGAGGTGCTGCGCGCCCTGGCCGCGCGCCGGCGCAGCGGAGCGGGCACCGCCGCCGACGCGGCCGCAGAGGCCCCGGCCGGTGTCGACCCGCTGGTCGCCGCCTCCGACGCGCTCGGGGCGGACTCGGTGATCCTCGTCGGCGAGCGGCTGGCCACCGTGCCCGGTGGGCTGTCCGCCGCGGCGGCCCTGGCCGAGGCGACCGGTGCCCGGCTGGCGTGGGTGCCCCGCCGCGCGGGGGAGCGGGGGGCGCTGGACGTCGGCGCGCTGCCGTCGCTGCTTCCCGGCGGCCACCCGGTCACCGACGAGGCCGCACGCGACGCGGTCGCCCGGGTCTGGGGCACCGGGCTGCCGGACACGCCCGGTCGTGACACCGACGCGATGCTCGCGGCTGCCGCGGCGGGCGAGCTGCCGGCCCTGGTGGTGGGCGGCGTCGACCCGGACGACACCGCCGACCCGGTGTTGGCCCGGCAGGCGCTGGAGCGCGCCTTCGTGGTCTCGCTCGACTTCCGCGAGTCCGCGGTCCACGAGTACGCCGACGTGATCCTCCCGGTCGCCCCGCAGCAGGAGAAGGCCGGTGCCTACGCCGACTGGGAGGGCCGCCTGCGGCCGTTCGAGCGCGCGCTCCAGTCCAACGCCCGCAGCGACCACGGCATCCTCGACCTGCTCGCCCGGGAGATGGGCGTGCCGCTCGGGACCAGCGGGCTGCAGACCCTGCGCCGCGAGCTGGCCCAGCTGGGCACCTGGGACGGGCAGCTACCCGCCCCGCAGGTGGACCCGGTGGAGCCGCCGCGCCTGGCCGAGGGCGAGGCCGTGCTGGCCACCTGGCACCACCTGCTCGACCGCGGGTCGCTCCAGGACGGCGAGCCGTTCCTGGCCGGCACCGCCCCCCGCCCGGTCGCGCGCCTGTCCGCGACGACCGCCGCCGCGGTGGGCGTCGTCGACGGCGACCTCCTCGAGGTGTCCACCGACCGCGGCGCGATCACCCTCCCGGTCGCGGTCACCGAGATGCCCGACCACGTCGTGTGGCTGCCGACCAACTCCCCGGGGTCCGCGGTGCGGGCCACCCTCGGCGCCGACGCCGGGGCCGTGGTCCGGCTCGCGCCCGGCTCGACCGTCACCGGAGGTGAGGCATGATCGCCGCCGAGCTCGCGGCACACGCGCCGTCCGCGCTCGCCGGGGTGGCGCCGCTGGTGGCGTCGGACTACCCGGCCGCCGACTTCAGCGACACCCCCTGGTGGCTGTCGCTGATCAAGGCCGTCCTCGTCTTCGTCTACCTGCTGCTGTCGGTCCTCGTCGTCATCTGGGCCGAGCGGCGCATCATCGGCCGGATGCAGCAGCGCCCCGGCCCGAACCGGTTCGGTCCGCTGGGCATCCTGCAGACCCTCGCCGACGGCCTCAAGCTGATGATGAAGGAGGACGTCACGCCCAAGGCGGCGGACAAGGTGATGTTCATCCTGGCGCCGCTCCTCGTGGGATCGCTGGCGTTCGTGTCCTTCGCGATCATCCCGATGGGGCCCGAGGTGTGGATGTTCGGCCACCTCACCCCGCTGCAGCTGACCGACACCCCCGTCGCGGTGCTCCTGGTCCTCGCGGTCGCCGGCGTCGGCGCCTACGGGTTCGTGCTGGCCGGCTGGTCCTCCGGCTCGACTTACCCGCTGCTCGGTGGGCTGCGCTCGACGGCGCAGGTGGTCTCCTACGAGATCGCCATGGGCCTGGCCCTCGTCGCCGTCTTCCTCTACTCGGGCTCGATGGCGACCAGCCAGATCGTGGCCGCCCAGACCAGCCTCTGGTACGTCATCCCGCTGTTCTTCTCCTTCGTGGTCTACGTCATCACGATGGTCGGCGAGACCAACCGGCTCCCGTTCGACCTGGCCGAGGGCGAGGGCGAGCTCGGCGGCGGCTTCCACACCGAGTACTCCTCGATGAAGTTCGCCATGTTCTTCCTCGGCGAGTACGTCAACATGTTCACCGTCTCCGCGCTGGCCACCACGCTGTTCCTCGGCGGCTGGCAGGCACCGCCGCTCATCGCGGCGATCGGCGACGGCATGTTCAACCAGGGCTGGTGGGGTCTGCTCTGGTTCACCCTCAAGATGTGGGCCTTCATCTGGTTCTACGTCTGGCTGCGGGGCACCCTGCCGCGGGTCCGCTACGACCAGTTCATGAAGCTGGGGTGGAAGATCCTCATCCCGGCGAGTCTGGTCTGGGTCGTCGCGGTGGCCCTGATCCGCGCCGCCCAGGTCGGCTACTTCGGCGAGGGCCGCTGGGTGCTGCCGATCACCCTGGGCGCGGTCGGCGTGGCGATCGTCGCCGGGCTGCTGGTCCTCGACAACCGGATGGCCGCCCGCCGTGCCGCCCGCGAGGAGCGGCTGCGTCCCCCGGAGGAGGTGGACCCGTTCGCCGGCGGGCACCCGGTCCCACCGCTGCCGGGTCAGCGCATCGTCGAGCCGCCCCGGGCGGTCGGGGAGGCGGCCCCGGTCGCCGTGACCGCCGACGGCGGGACGGCACCGTCCGACACCGAGAACGGGGAGGAGTCCCGTGGCTGAGTCCAAGGACACCGAGAAGAGCAGCTTCCTGGAGGACCTGTTCGGCCCGGTGGCCGGGTTCGGGGTGTCCTTCCGGACGATGTTCCGCAAGGTGCACACCGAGGAGTACCCCGAGGTCAAGCGGCCCACCCAGCCGCGGTTCCACGGGCGGCACCAGCTGAACCGGCACCCGGACGGCCTGGAGAAGTGCGTCGGCTGCGAGCTGTGCGCCTGGGCCTGCCCCGCGGACGCGATCTACGTCGAGGGCGCGGACAACACCGAGGAGGCCCGGTACTCGCCGGGGGAGCGGTACGGCCGCGTCTACCAGATCAACTACCTGCGGTGCATCTTCTGCGGGCTGTGCATCGAGGCCTGCCCCACCCGGGCGCTGACGATGACCAACGAGTACGAGCTGGCCGACCGCAGCCGGGTGCCGCTCATCTACGAGAAGCACCAGCTGCTGGCCCCCCTGCAGGAGGGCATGCTGCCGCCGCCCTTCCCGATGGCCGAGGGGATGACCGAGCGCGACTACTACCGCGGCCGGGTCACCGGGCCGACGGAGGCACAGCGGGAGTACGTCCGGCAGCGCCAGGGCGCGGGCGAGGTGCCCGAGGTCGAGGCGGAGCTGCCCCAGGAGCACGAGGTGCGCACCATGCGGGAACAGGAGGAGGTCGGGCATGAGCGGCGGTGAGGCGCTGCTGTTCTGGGTGCTCGCCCCGGCGGCCGTGCTCGGCGCGCTGGGTCTGCTCTTCGCCCGGAAGGCCGTCCACGCGGCGGTGTCGATGGCGCTGGTCATGGTGAGCCTGGGCCTGTTCTACATCGCCCAGGACGCCGAGTTCGTCGGGATCATCCAGATCTTCGTCTACTCCGGCGCGGTCATGATGCTCTTCCTGTTCGTCATCATGCTCATCGGCGTCGACGCGTCCGACTCGATGATCGAGACCATCCCCGGGCACCGGGTGCTGACCTACCTGCTCGGCCTGGCCTACCTGGTCCTCGCCGCATGGGGCATCAGCCGGGTGGCCCTCCCGTCGGAGCCGGGTGACCTGGCGGCGGCCCAGAGCGACGGCAGCGTCACCGCCCTGGCGCGGGAGCTGTTCGAGTCCCAGGTGCTGCCGTTCGAGGTGCTCGGCTCGCTGCTGGTCATCGCGGTCATGGGCGCCATGGTCCTGGCCCACCAGGAGCGCTTCGGCGAGCCGATGACCCAGCGGGAGTACTCGATCCGCAAGATCCGCTCCGGCAAGTGGCTGGCCGGCAAGCCCAACCCCGGTATCTACGCGCGCCACAACGCGGCCGACACCCCGGCGCTGCTGCCGGACGGCACCCCCGCGGCCGTCTCGGTGCCTCGCGTCCTCGTCGCCCGCGACCAGGTCGAGCGACCGGACAAGTACGAGCTGCCGACCGAGGCCGCGGCCGCGGCGATCGGGCAGCAGGAGGACCACAGCGAGGTCGAGGAGGGTTCCCAGCGATGAGCCTGAGCCTCTACATCTACCTGTCGGTGATCCTCTTCGCGATCGGCACGCTCGTCGTGCTCAGCCGGCGCAACGCCATCCTCGTGTTCATGGGCGTGGAGCTCATGCTCAACGCCTGCAACCTCTCGCTGGTGACCTTCTCCCGGATGCACGGGCAGGTGGACGGGCACATCTACGCCCTGTTCATCATGGTCGTCGCCGCCGCGGAGGTCGTCGTGGGGCTGGCGATCATCATGTCCATCTACCGCGCCCGTCGCTCCGCCTCGGTCGACGACGCCAACCTGCTGAAGCTGTAAGGAGCGAGCGTGACTCTCCTGGAGACCAGTCTGCCGGTGGGGCTGGCGCTGGCCGAGCCGAGCGCGGTCCGGGCGGCGGAGGCCACCGGCGCGTCGGCGCTGGCCTGGCTGGTGATCGCCCTGCCGCTGGCCGGCGCCGCCATCCTGCTGCTGGGCGGCCGGGCCACCAACCGGTTCGGGCCGGTGCTGGCGACCGCCCTGTCGTGGGGCAGCTTCGTCGTCGGCCTGGCCATCACCGCCCAGCTGCTCGGTGTGCCGGAGGGCGACCGGTCGCTGCGGGCGACCCTGTGGGAGTGGGTCGCCGCGGGCGACCTCTCGGTCCACGCGGGGCTGCTCGTGGACCCGCTCTCGGTCGCCTTCGTGCTGCTGGTGACGTTCGTCGGCTCGCTCATCCACGTGTACTCCCTGGGATACATGGAGCACGACCCCGACCGGCGACGGTTCTTCGCCTACCTCAACCTGTTCGTGGCGGCCATGCTCATCCTGGTGCTGGCCGACTCCTACCTGCTCCTGTTCGTCGGCTGGGAGGGCGTGGGCCTGGCGTCCTACCTGCTCATCGGCTTCTGGAACTTCCGACCGGACTACGCCAGCGCCGCGAACAAGGCCTTCGTGGTCAACCGCATCGGGGACTTCGGCCTGCTCATCGCGATGGCGATCATGCTGGCCACCTTCGGCGGGCTGGACTTCGCGACGGTCCACGGTGGGGCCGGCGGGGCGAGCACGGCGGCGCTCACCGCGATCGGCCTGCTCCTGCTGCTCGGCGCGTGCGGCAAATCCGCCCAGTTCCCGCTGCAGAGCTGGCTCGGGGACGCCATGGCCGGCCCGACGCCGGTGTCGGCCCTCATCCACGCGGCGACGATGGTCACCGCGGGCGTCTACCTCGTGGTCCGCAGCCAGGCGATCTTCGACCTCACCCCGGACGCCCGGCTGGCCGTGGTCATCGTCGGCACGATCACCCTGCTGTTCGGGGCGATCGTGGGGTGCGCGAAGGACGACATCAAGAAGGCCCTCGCGGCCTCGACGATGAGCCAGATCGGCTACATGATGCTGGCCGCCGGCCTGGGCCCCGTCGGCTACGCCTTCGCGATCTTCCACCTGCTGACCCACGGCTTCTTCAAGGCCGGGATGTTCCTCGGGGCCGGCTCGGTCATGCACGCCATGAACGACCAGGTCGACATGCGCCGGTTCGGCAACCTGTCGACGAAGCTCAAGACCACCTGGATCACGTTCGGCGCCGGCTGGCTCGCCATCATCGGCTTCCCGCTGCTGTCGGGCTGGTGGTCCAAGGACCTCATCATCGAGGCGGCCTTCTCCGGTGAGGGCTGGCGGGCCTGGGTCTTCGGCGGCGCGGCCCTGATCGCGGCGGGCATCACCGCCTTCTACATGAGCCGGCTGTTCTTCATGACCTTCCACGGCAAGGCCCGGTGGACCGACGACGTCCACCCGCACGAGGCCCCGCTGACGATGACCGTCCCGATGATGGTGCTCGCCGTGGGCTCGGTCGCCCTCGGCGCCGCGCTGTGGCCGACGGGGCTCCTGGAGTCCTGGCTGAGCCCGGTCTTCGGCGAGGTGGAGCACCCCCACCCGGTCATCCCCGTGCTGGCCATCCAGGTCGCGGTGTTCGTCCTCATGGTCGCCGGCGTGGGACTGGCCTGGCTGCGGTACGGCCGCGGCGAGGTGCCGGTCGTCGCCCCGGCGGGCTCCGCGCTCACCCGGGCGGCGCGCCAGGACCTGCTCCAGGACGCCTTCAACGAGACGTTCCTGCGACGCCCCGGGGCCCGCCTGGTGGACGGCCTGGTGGCCGGGGACCGCGACGTCGTCGACGGCGGGCTCGTCGGCGGGGTGGCCCGCGGTGTGGCCGGCCTGTCCAGCGGCCTGCGCCGCATCCAGAACGGCTTCGTCCGTTCCTACGCCATGACGATGCTCGGTGGCATCGTCGCCATCCTCGGAATCGTGTGGGTGATGCAGTGATGTTCCCGTGGATGACGACCCTGCTGCTGGTGCCGGCCGTCGGCGCCCTCGTGGTCGCCCTGCTGCCCCGGGGGTTCGCCCGGACGCGGGAGGTCGCCCTCGGGGTGTCGCTCCTGACGCTGGTGCTGGTGGTCCTCGCGGTCACCCGCTTCGACGTCGGTCGGGCCGGCGAGCTCCAGCTCACCGAGACCTACTCGTGGATCCCGCAGTTCGGGGTGAGCTTCGCGCTCGGCGTCGACGGCATCGCGCTGTCGATGATCGTCCTCGGCGCGGTCCTCGTCCCGGTCAGCCTGCTCGCGGCGTGGAACGACGTGCCCGAGCCGGGCCGCCGCCAGCAGGGCTACTTCGCCTGGATGCTGCTGCTCGAGGCGATGATGATCGGGGTCTTCGCCGCCACCGACGTCTTCCTCTTCTACGTCTTCTTCGAGGCGATGCTCATCCCGGTCTACTTCCTCATCGGCCGCTACGGCGGTCCGGAGCGAGCCCGGGCGGCGATGACCTTCCTGCTCTACTCCCTGGTCGGCGGGCTCATCATGCTCGTCGCGGTCATCGCGCTCTACCTCGTCGGCCCCGGCGGCAGCGACGGCTTCCTGCTGGAGCGCCTCACCGGCCTGGAGGTCGGCGGGACCACGGAGATCCTGCTCTTCCTCGGCTTCTTCGTCGCCTTCGCGATCAAGGCCCCGATGTGGCCGGTCCACACCTGGCTGCCGCAGGCCGCCAGCGAGGCCCGGCCGGCCACCTCGGTGCTGCTGGTGGGTGTGCTCGACAAGGTCGGCACCTTCGGCATGATCCGGTTCTGCCTCCAGCTGTTCCCGGAGGCCAGCCAGTGGGCGACGCCGGCGGTCATGGTGCTGGCGGTCATCTCGATCATCGTGGGCGCGCTGCTGGCGATCGGCCAGACCGACATGATGCGGCTCATCGCCTACACCTCGATCAGCCACTTCGGCTTCATCGTGCTGGGCATCTTCGCCCTGACCACCGTGAGCCAGACGGGTGCGGCGCTGTACATGGTCAACCACGGGTTCACCACGGCCGCCCTGTTCCTCGTGGCGGGCATGCTCATCGCCCGGCAGGGCTCGCGGCAGATCTCGGCCTACGGGGGCTGGCAGCGGGTCACCCCGCTCATCGCCGGGGTGCTCCTGGTGTCCGGCCTGTCCGCGCTGTCGCTGCCCGGCCTCAACGCCTTCGTCTCGGAGTTCATGGTCATCGTGGGCACCTTCCAGCGCTACCCGGTGTACGCCGTGGTGGGCGCCACCGCGGTGATCCTGGCCGCGCTCTACATCCTGCTCTGGTACCAGAAGCTGGCCACCGGGCCGAAGCCCGAGGCGGTCGCCGCGACCACCGCCGACATGTCCCTGCGGGAGAAGTTCGTCGTGGCCCCGCTGCTCGCGGCGTTCGTGGTCCTGGGCGTCTACCCGCAACCCGTCATCGACCTGCTGGAGCCCGCTGTGCAGACGACGTTGCAGACGGTCGGCGTGACCGACCCGGAGCCGGCGCTCACCGCCGAGGGGGGTGACAACTGATGGTGTTCGAGGCGCCGCAGATCGACTACCTGGCGCTCCTGCCGCTCATCGTCGTCTTCGTCGGCGGCCTCGTCGGCTGCCTCCTCGAGGGCTTCCTCGGCAGGGAGCGCCGCTACGTGGCGCAGATGGTGCTCACCGTGGCCACGCTGGTCATCGCCCTGGCCGCCCTGGTCCTGGTGTCCCGGGACCGCACCGGGGCCACCGCCGCCGGGACGGTCGTCGTCGACGGCCCGGCGCTGATGATCCAGGGCCTGGTCCTCGTGCTCGCGATCGTCGGCGTCCTCGTCATGGGCGAGCGCCTGGGCGGCCGTACCCCTGACGCGTTCACCCAGGCCGGGATGGCGGTCCCCGGGTCGCCGGAGGAGGAGCTGGCCACCCGTCTCGGCGGCACCACCACCGAGGTGTTCCCGCTGACGCTGCTGTCGGTGGGCGGGATGATGCTGTTCCCCGCGGCGAACGACCTCATCGTGCTGTTCATCGCCCTGGAGGTCCTCTCCCTGCCGCTGTACATCCTCAGCGGCCTGGCCCGGCGACGGCGGCTGCTGTCGCAGGAGGCCTCCCTGAAGTACTTCCTGCTGGGGTCGTTCTCCTCGGCGTTCTTCCTGTTCGGCGCCGTGCTCGTCTACGGCTTCGCCGGGTCGACCCGCCTCGACGAGGTCGCCGTCGCGGTGACCGAGCGGGCCGGCCTGGACGGCCTGCTGATCCCGGGCATCCTGCTCGTCGCGGTCGGCCTGCTGTTCAAGGTGGCGGCGGTGCCGTTCCACGCCTGGACCCCTGACGTCTACCAGGGGGCACCGACCCCGGTGACCGGGTTCATGGCCGCCTGCACGAAGGTGGCGGCGTTCGGCGCGATGCTCCGGGTGTTCTACGTGGCGTTCGAGGCGGCCCGGATCGAGTGGCAGCCGGTCCTGGCAGCGGTGGCGGCGCTGACGATGGTGGTCGGCGCGGTCATGGCGGTGACCCAGACCGACGTCAAGCGGATCCTGGCCTACTCCTCGATCGCCCACGCGGGCTTCATCCTCGTGGGCCTGCTGGCCATCGACACCGTCGGCATCTCCAGCGTGATCTTCTACCTGGCCTGCTACGGGTTCATGACCGTCCCCGCATTCGCGATCGTGGCGCTGGTCCGGTCGGCCGGCACCGAGGCCAGCCACATCACCCAGTGGGCCGGACTGGCGCGGCGGCACCCCTGGGTGGCCGGGGCCTTCGCGTTCCTGCTGCTGGCCTTCGCCGGCATCCCGCTGACCTCGGGCTTCACCGGCAAGTTCGCGGTGTTCGCCGCGGCGGTGGCCAACGAGGGCTGGTGGCTGGCGCTCATCGGCGTCCTGGCCAGCGCGGTGACCGCCTACATCTACTTCAAGCTCATCGTCCTCATGTACTTCGGCGAGCGGACCGGCGACACCGTCGTCGTCCGGCCGTCGGCCCTGACCTCGTTCGCGGTCGTGGCCGGTCTCGTCGTCACGCTGGGACTGGGCATCATGCCCTCGCCGGTCCTCGAGCTGGCCCAGAGCGCGACGCAGTTCCTCCGGTGACCGTGACCGGAGCCGCCCCCAGCACCGCGACCGGCCCCCTCGTCCCCGGCGCCCCGGCGGACCTGGACGCCCGGCTGCGGGCCGGGCTGGAGGCGGTGCAGCGGCGCCTCGAGGAGGTCGTCGACCACGAGGACCCGTTCATCGCGGCGGCGAACCGCTACCTCATCGACGCCGGGGGCAAGCGGTTCCGCCCGCTGCTGACCCTGCTCTGCGCCGAGGTGGGATCGGGTGCGAACGACCGTGTCGTCGACGCCGCCGTCGCCGTCGAGCTGACCCACCTGGCGTCCCTGTACCACGACGACGTCATGGATGAGGCGACGCTGCGGCGCGGGGTGCCCAGCGTCAACGTCGCCTACGACAACTCGACGGCGATCCTCGTCGGCGACCTGCTCTTCGGCACCGCCTCGGCCGTCGTGGCCCGGTTGGGCCCGGACGCCGTGCTGCGCCAGGCCCGGACCTTCGTGCGGCTGTGCTCCGGCCAGATCCGGGACGACCGGCAGCCCGGTCCGGCCGACGACCCGGTCGAGTACTACATCGGCGTCCTGGCCGACAAGACCGGCTCGCTCATCGCGACCGCGGCGGCCTACGGCGCCGAGTTCGGCGGGTGCGCCCCCGACCTCGTCGAGACGCTCACGGCGTTCGGGGAGCAGCTCGGCGTCGTCTTCCAGCTCGCCGACGACCTGCTCGACATCTCCTCCGAGGCCGAGAGCTCGGGCAAGACCCCCGGCACCGACCTGCGGGAGGGCAAGGCGACGCTGCCCGTGCTCTACGCCCGGGCCTCGACCGACCCCGCCGACGCCAGGCTGCGCGAGCTCCTCTCCGGGCCGGTGCCACCCGAGCACCTCGACGAGGCGCTGACGCTGCTGCGCGAGCACCCGGCCATGGAGCAGGCCGCCGAGCACACCGCCCGGCTGGCCCGGGAGACCGTCGCGTTGCTCGACGACGCCGGGGACACCCCGGCCATCCAGGCCCTCCGCTCCCTCGTCAGCGGGGTCGCCGCCCGCTCCGCCTGACGGCAGTGCGGTCCCGCGGGGTCCGGTCCGCCCACCTTCCCGACCCGGGTCAGGTCCCGACGCGGAAGTGCAGCGCGGTCCAGCCGAAGGCGGCCGCGCCCGCGACGTTCTCCTCCCGGTCGTCGACGAACGCCACGTGGGGCCGGGGCAGCACACGGTCCAGGCGCCGCTCGATGTGCTCGTGGGCGGCGGCGAAGGCGGCCTGGTCCGGCTTGGCCACACCCAGGTCCGCGGAGTTGATGAGGACGTCGAGCAGGTGTGACAGCCCGATCTGCTCCAGCTCGGCGGGCACGTTGTCGGTGCCGTTGGTGAACAGGAAGGTGTGCCGCCCCTCGCGCCGGAGGTCGCCGATGAGGGCGACGGTCTCGGTGACGGGCCGGCCGCGGTGGCGGTGCCAGCGGTCCATCACCCGGCTGACCGCGTCCGGGGTCGCCCCCGCCGCGCGGAGCCGGTCGGCCATGTCCCGTGACCACTCCGCGAAGGTCATCCGCCCGGTCACCACGCGGGCCAGGACGTCGGGCTCGAACGCGGTGCGGAGGAAGACCGACTCGCCCAGACCGAGCTCGCTGTCCATGGCCTCCAGCTCGGCGTTGTCGAACTCCCGCACCACCCCGTCGAGGTCGAAGACCACGACGGGGGCGCCGGCGGTGCCCCTGCGCACCTGCTCGAGCGCCGCGGCATACGGGCTGGCGGCGGGTGGATGGGTCCCGTTCCGGTCGTCGCGCACAGCCTCATGCTGCCAAACCGCAGCTGCCGATCGCCCTCCTGCTGGCCCGCGACGGGTGGGAGGGGGTAGAAACGGACCATGGACGAGCAGCCGAACCCGATCCGGGTGTACCTCCTCGACGACCACGAGCTGGTGCGCCGGGGGTTGCACGACCTGCTCTCCAGCGAGCCCGACATCGAGATCGTGGGGGAGTCCGGGTCGGCCAGGGAGGCCACCCGGCGCATCCCCGCGCTCCGGCCCCACGTCGCGGTGCTAGACGGCCGGCTGCCGGACGGGTCGGGCATCGAGGTGTGCCGTGACATCCGTGCCGTCGACCCGAGCATCCGGGCGCTGATCCTCACCTCCTACGACGACGACGAGGCGTTGTTCGCCTCGATCATGGCCGGCGCCTCCGGGTACGTGCTCAAGCAGATCGCCGGGACCGAGCTGGTCGACGGCATCCGCAAGGTGGCCTCGGGGATGTCGCTGCTCGACCCGGCCCTCACCCAGAAGGTCATGGACCGGCTGCGCCACGGCGACCCGCAGGAGGCGGCCCTCGCCCAGCTCACCGAGCAGGAACGGCGGATCCTGGCGCTCATCGCCGAGGGCCTGACCAACCGGCAGATCGGCGAGCGTCTCCACCTGGCCGAGAAGACCGTGAAGAACTACGTGTCCAGCCTGCTCGCCAAGCTGGGGCTGGAGCGGCGCACCCAGGCGGCGGTCCTGGGGGCCAAGCTGTTCGACCGCTGACCCGGGGCCCCTCGACGTCACCCCGGCACCTGCGGCCCCACCGGGACCTTGGTCCCTCCCAACTGCTGCCGCACGGCCCTGCCCTGTCCCGGGCACCTGGCGGACGATGGAGTTCCAGACGTCCGAGGCGCGCGGGAGGAGAGAGCTCGCATGGCTGCACAGCCCACCGTGCGGAACGGCCGGCAGGTCGAGGACGCGGCCCGGGTGAGGGGCCCGAGGACCGAGAGCCCGGCCCCCGCGCGGCACGCGACGACGCACCCCGTCGTGGTCGGTGTGGACGGCTCCCCGCGCAACGAGGCGGCCGTCCTCTGGGCAGCGGCCGAGGCGGCGTCGCTGGGGCAGCCTCTCGTCCTCGTCGCCGCCACGGGAGCTGAGGAGGACGACGCGGAGGCGCTGGGGGCCGAGGCGCTCCGCGCGGCCGCCCGGGCGACCCTGGAGCGGGCCAGCCGCCTGGTCGCGCGCGAGTACCCGGGCCTCGCCGTCCGCACCGAGGTCCGGCCGGGGCGCGCCAGGAGCGTCCTGGCCGAGGCGGCCGACGGGCTGGTCGTCGTCGGCCGCCGGGGCTCGGGGGGTTTCGCCAGGCTGCCGCTGGGGTCCACGTCGCTGTGGGTGGCCGGGACGGCCGACAGCGTCGTCGCGGTGATCCCGGACCGGCCCGGCCCCGGTCGGGTCGACGGGTTCGGCGCGGAGGCGACGACCGGGGGGCTGCTCGTGGCCCTCGACGCCTTCGCCCCCGAGCCCGGGGTGCTGGAGTTCGCCCTGGAGCGGGCCCAGCAGCGGGCCCTGCCGGTGCGCGTGGTCAGCGCCTGGGAGGTTCCGCCCGTGGTGGCCCACAGCCGTGCGGGCATCCGCCAGGCCTGGCAGCGCCAGGAGGAACGGGTGTCCCGGGCCCAGTGGGAGGTGCTCCTGCCGTGGCTGCAGGCCTACCCGGACGTGGCCGTCGAGCGCGAGGTGGTGCACGGCCACCCCGCCGGGGTCGTCCTGGAGCTGCAGACCGGCGAGGAGCTCACCGTGCTCGGCCGGGGCGGCGGCCGCCGCGGCGAGGGGTTCCGGATGGGACCGATCACGCGGTCGGTCCTGCACCTGAGCACCGGGCCGGTCGTCGTCGTGCCCTGACCGCGCCGCGGCCGGGTCAGAGCGGGACCCGCCACTCCACCACGGTGCCGTGGGGCTCCCGGTTGCGCATCGTCAGCGAGCCGCCGCGTGCCTGGGCGCGGGTCCGCATGTTGCGCAGTCCGCTCTCGCTGATCTCCGGCGGGATGCCCACCCCGTCGTCGACCACCCGCACCAGCAGCTCGTCCCCCGCCTGCACCTCGACGAGCACGGAGCTGGCCCGGGCGTGGCGCGCCACGTTGGACAGCGTCTCCCGCAGCACCGCCAGCACCTGGATCTGCAGGTCGTCGTCGACGGCGTTGTCCAGCGGGCCGGAGAACTGCACGACGGGGGAGAACCCCAGGGTGGGCGCGTAGCTCGCGGCCAGCTGGCGCAGGTCGGCCCGCAGCGAGGACTGACCGGGCCGGTGCTGCAGCTCGAAGATCGTGGCGCGGATGTCACGGATCGTCGCGTCGAGCTCGGTCACCGCCGACTGGAGCCGCTCGGTGACCTGGGGGCGGACCGCGAGCCGGATGGCACCCTGCAGCTGCAGGCCGACCGCGAACAGCCGCTGGATGACGAGGTCGTGCAGGTCCCGCGCGATCCGGTCGCGGTCCTCCAGCAGCGCGAGCATCTGGCGGTCCTCCTCGCGCTGGGCCTGGTCGAGCACCAGCGCGACCTGGACCGTGATGGAGGCCAGCAGTTCCGTCACCCGGGTCTCACTGAGCCCCGGGCGGGGCCGCCACCCCGCGACGACGAGCACCGTGGGGCGTCCCGTCCGGGTGGTCACCGGGAGCAGGCTGGTGCGGGTCCGGGTGTCCTCCGCCCCGACCCACACCACCCCGACCGTGTCGACCAGCTCGACCGGGTTCCCGGTGGTCAGCGCCTCCTCCAGCGGCTCGCGCAGCCGCACCAGGAGACTGGCGGTGTCCTCGCCGCTGGCGGCGATGACGTCGCGCCCGCCCCGGTCGTCGGTGGTGACGACCGCGACCGCGGCGGCGCTGGCCATCTCCCGGGTGCGCGCGGCGATGGTCGGCAGCGTGACCTCGGGGTCGACGTCGGCCAGCAGGCTGCGGTGCGCCTCCCAGATGTCGTCGACGATCTCGGACTGCAGCGCCGCGGACACCCGGTGCTGGACGGACTCGATGGCGGCACCGGCGAGGGCGGCCAGGGCGCCGACGAGCTCCTCGTCCTCCTCGGTGAACGGGCCGCCCTCCTTCTCGGTGAGGTAGAGGTTGCCGAACACCCGGTCGCCGAGGCGCACGGGCATGCCGAGGAAGGTGCGCATCGGGGGGTGGTTCTCGGGGAAGCCGACCGAGTCGGGCGCCCGGGTGAGGTCGTCCAGGCGGACCGGGCGCGGGTCGCGGATCAGCCGGCCGAGGATGCCCAGTCCCTTGGGCAGCTGCCCGATCGCGGCCTTGGTCTCCTCGTCGATGCCGTGGGTGAGGAACTTGGCCAGCCGGTCCGCCTGCACCTCGTCGAGGACCCCCAGCGCGCCGTACCTGGCGCCGGTGGCAGTACACGACAGCTCGAGCAGCCGGCGCAGCACGTCCTCCAGGTCCTGCCCGGCACCGAGCCCGCCGATGGCCTCCAGGAGCACCCGCAGCCGGGGGTCCTGGTCCGGGGAGGCGCCCGGAGCGCTCGTCCCGCTCATGTCGGGGGAGGTTACCGTGCGTAGCCTGGCGGGGTGACTCCCCGACGTCCTCGCCGCGCCCTGGCCGGGCTGCTGGTCATCCTTCCGTTCGCGCTGCTGCTGCTGAGCCAGCTGGTCTGGCCCGAACCGCCGCCGGAGCTCCCGACGCACTGGACCGGTCCCGGGGAGGTGGACGCGGCCACCGAGGGGTCGACCTACCTGGGTGTCGTGTCCAGCATCAGCGGGTTCTGCGCCATGGTCGGTGCCCTCGCCGCAGCGCTCTCCACCTTCGTGCCCCACGTCTGGTCGCGGTGGCTGCTCACCGCCCTCGGTGCGGTGGCGGCCGGTGCCGCGTCGTCCTACGGACTGGCGGCGTGGGGCACCGTGATCGCCGGCGGGCGGGCAGGCGAGGTCGGCGTGGTCTGGGGCCTGGGCGCCGTCCCGGTCGCCCTGCTGTGGGGCTGGTTGGTGTATGCCGTGCACGGACTCCGGGTGCCGGAGCTGCAGGAGGTGCTCGACCGGATCCCGGAGCGGGACCGGGTGGTCCCGGTCGCCGACACCACCGAGGAGAGCTGGCAGACCGAGGTCGGCTCCCGCCTCCTGGTCGGGACCGCGGTGTTCGTCGTCGTGGTGTTCGTGGGCATCGGCGCGCTCGTCGCCAGTACCGATGCCGTGGCCCCGGCTGTGGTCGTGGCGGTCCCGGGCCTCGCGCTCGGGGGCTACGTCCTGGCGTGGTCGCGGATCCGGGTGCGTGCCGACGGCAGCGGGCTGACCATCCGCTCGGCGGTGGTGCCGGTGCGCCTACGGCACGTCCCAGCCGAGGAGGTGCTGGGGGTGTCCCGGATCGACCTCGACCCGATGGCGTGGGGTGGCTACGGCCTGCGTGGCGTCCCGGGCCGGACGGCATACGTGGTGCGGGGTGGGCCGGCGGTGGTGGTGCACCGGCGCACCGGGCACCGGCTGGCCATCGAGGTCACCGAGGGCGAGGAGGTCGCGGAGGCGGGTGCCCGGGTGCTCCGGCGCTGCGCCGGGCGGGCCCTGGTCCCGCAGGAGCGGGGCGGCCGCTGAGTCAGGCCGCGGACGCGGCCTCGGCGGCGCGGGCGAGCCGGCGGGCCCGTCCTGCCGCGCGGAGCGAGTCGACCGAGAGCACCGCGAGGGCGACCCAGACGAGGGCGAAGCCGACCCAGCGGGAGGCGGCCATCGACTCCCCGAGCAGCAGCACGCCGCAGAGCAGCTGCAGGACCGGGGTGATGAACTGCAGCAGCCCGACGGTGACCAGGGGCACCCGGCGGGCGGCGCCGGCGAACAGCAGCAGCGGCACCGCGGTGACGACGCCGCAGGAGGCCAGGAGGAGCGCGTGGACCGGGCCCTCGGTGGCGAAGGTCAGGTCGCCCGAGAGCTGCAGCAGCACGAGCAGGACGAGGGCCACGGGCAGCAGCGTCAGGGTCTCGCCGGTGAGCGACTGCCAGGCCGACAGGCTGTCCCCGACCCGCTTCTTCAGCAGCCCGTACGTGGCGAAGCTGAACGCGAGCGCCAGGGAGATCCACGGGGGCTCGCCGTAGTCGACGGTGAGGTACGCCGCCGCGACCAGGCCGATGCCGACCGCGACCCACTGGCCGGGCCGCAGCCTCTCGCGGAGCACCACCACGCCGAGGGCCACGGTGACCAGCGGGTTGAGGAAGTACCCGAGAGCGGCCTCGGTGACGTGCCCGGTGAGGACGGCGAAGGTGTACAGCGTCCAGTTGCACGCGATGATGACGCCCGCGGCCGTGACCGCAGCGAGCTGCCGCGGACCTCGTACCAGCGCGGCCAGCCAGCCGAGCTGGCGCAGCAGGGCGAGCGCGACGAGACAGACGACGAGGGACCAGGCGATGCGGTGGGCCAGGATCTCCACCGGGCCCGCGGGCCGCAGCAGCGCGAAGAACAGCGGGAAGACGCCCCACAGCCCGTAGGCGGCGAGGCCGTAGACCGTGCCGCGGCGGGCATCGGGGTAGGCCCTGTCGGCGCCCGGGCCGGTGGGCCCGGCGGGTGACGCGGCTCCTGCGGTGGGGGCGGGCTCGCCCGAGGGGGCGAGCTCCCTCACCCGGTCACGGTCCAGGCGTCCTTGCCGCGGAGCAGGTCGCCCAGCTGCTCGGTCGTGGCCGGGCCGCCGGCCTCGGCGACCGCAGCGGCCACCTGCCCGCGGACGAGGTCGTCGTAGGTGGGCCGGACGACCCGGCGGAAGATGCCCATCGGGACGTGCGCCATGGACGGGTCGTCGAGCCGGGACAGCGCGAACGCCTGGGAGGGGTCCTCCGCTCCGGCGTCGTGGACGACGACGTCGGCTGGGTCGGCCTGCTCGGCCGGGACCACCGTGAGCGCCGACCCGTCGCGGACCACGACGTGGCTGCCGTCGGTGCCGACCCGGACCGGCTCGCCGTCGACGAGGTGGGCGATCCGGGCCTGGCCGGCGTCGCGGTCCTTGAGCAGCTGGAACGCGCCGTCGTTGAAGATCGGGCAGTTCTGGTAGATCTCGACGAGGGCCGAGCCGCGGTGCTCGGCGGCGGCCCGGAGCACCTCGGTGAGGTGCGCCCGGTCGGAGTCCATGGTGCGCGCCACGAAGGTGGCCTCGGCACCCAGGGCCAGGGAGACCGGGTTGAACGGGTGGTCCACCGAGCCCAGCGGCGTCGACTTGGTCACCGTGCCCACGTCGGAGGTGGGGGAGTACTGACCCTTGGTCAGCCCGTAGATCTTGTTGTTGAACAGCAGGATCGTCAGGTTGACGTTGCGCCGCAGCGCGTGGATGAGGTGGTTGCCGCCGATCGACAGCGCGTCGCCGTCACCGGTGACGACCCACACCGACAGGTCCGGGCGGGACACCGCGAGGCCGGTCGCGATCGCCGGGGCGCGCCCGTGGATCGAGTGCATCCCGTAGGTCTCGAGGTAGTACGGGAACCGCGAGGAACAGCCGATCCCGGAGACGAACACGATGTTCTCCCGGCGCAGCCCCAGCTCGGGCAGGAACCCCTGGACCGCGGCGAGCACCGCGTAGTCGCCGCACCCGGGGCACCAGCGCACCTCCTGGTCGGAGGTGAAGTCTTTCTTCGTCTGCTTCGGGGCGTCCGGGTCCAGGCGGGGGACCCCCGCGGTGCCGGGTGTCGGCATACCGAGGTCGACGGTCACGAGCGCACCTCCTGGGTGCTCGGGGTGGTCTCCGCCACCGCCAGGTGCAGCTGCTCGGCCAGGTGGGCGGCGCTGAACGGCAGGCCGCGCACCGAGGTGAGGCTCTGCACGTCGACGAGGAAGCGGGCGCGCAGCAGCAGCGCCAGCTGCCCAAGGTTCATCTCCGGCACGATGACGCGGTCGTAGGAGCGCAGCACCTCGCCGAGGTTCGGCGGGAACGGGTTGAGGTGGCGCAGGTGCGCCTGGGCGATCTCGACGCCGGTGCCGCGGACCAGCCGGATCGCCGCGGCGATCGGGCCGTAGGTCGAGCCCCAGCCGAGGACCAGGACGCGGGCGCGGCCGCGCGGGTCGTCGACCTGCAGCGGCGGGATGGTGTCGGCGATCCGGTCGATCTTGGCCTGGCGCAGCCGGACCATCCGGTCGTGGTTGTCCGGGTCGTAGGAGATGTGCCCGGTGACGTCGGCCTTCTCGATGCCGCCGATGCGGTGCTCCAGGCCGGGCGTCCCGGGGACGGCCCAGGGGCGGGCGAGGGTCAGCTCGTCGCGCAGGTAGGGGTGGAACACCGGCCTGCCGTCGGCGTCGGTGGCGTTGGGCTCGGTCGCCAGCTCCGGCGGGTGGAGCGGCAGCCGGTCGGGGTCGGGGACCCGCCACGGCTCGGAGCCGTTGGCCAGATAGCCGTCGGAGAGCACGATGACCGGGGTCCGGTAGGTGGTGGCCATCCGGACCGCCTCCAGGGCGATGTCGAAGCAGTCGGCCGGCGACTGCGGGGCGACCACCGCCACCGGGGACTCGCCGTTGCGGCCGTGCATCGCCTGGAGCAGGTCGGCCTGCTCGGTCTTGGTGGGCAGGCCGGTCGACGGACCCCCGCGCTGGATGTCGACGACGACCAGCGGCAGCTCGGTGGCGACGGCCAGGCCGATGGTCTCCGACTTCAGTGCCAGGCCGGGGCCGGAGGTGGTGGTCACCCCGAGCGCGCCGCCGAACGAGGCGCCGAGGGCCATGCCGACCGCGGCGATCTCGTCCTCGGCCTGCAGCGTGGTGACCCCGTAGCGCTTGAGCGCGGACAGGGCGTGCAGCACGTCCGAGGCCGGGGTGATCGGGTAGGAGCCGAGCACCAGCGGCAGCCCGGTGCGGTGGGACGCGGTGACCAGGCCCAGGGCGAGCGCGGTGTTGCCGGTGATGGTGCGGTAGGTGCCCGGCGGCATCGGCGCCGGGGCGACCTCGAAGCGCACCGCGAAGTCCTCGGTGGTCTCGCCGTAGTTGTAGCCCGCCCGCAGCGCGGCCAGGTTGGCCTCGCGGATCTCGGGCTTCGCGGCGAACTTGGCCCGCAGGAACGCCTCGGTGCCCTCGATCGGCCGGGAGAACATCCACAGCAGCAGGCCGAGGGCGAGCATGTTCTTCGCCCGCTCCTTCTCCTTGCGGGTCAGCTCGAAACCGGCGAGCGCCTCGACGGTCATCGAGGTCAGCGGGAGGGAGTGGACGTGGTAGGACTCGAGCGAACCGTCCTCGAGCGGGCTGGTCCGGTAGCCGACCCGGGTCAGGTTGCGCTTGGTGAACTCGTCCTGGTTGACGATGATCGTCGCCCCCCGCGGGACGTCGCCGAGGTTGGCCTTGAGGGCCGCGGGGTTCATCGCGACCAGCACGTCCGGGTGGTCACCGGGGGTGAGCACGTCGTGGTCGGCGAAGTGGAGCTGGAAGCTCGACACGCCGGGGAGCGTCCCGGCGGGCGCACGGATCTCGGCCGGGAAGTTCGGCAGGGTCGACAGGTCGTTGCCGAGGGTGGCCGTCTCGGAGGTGAACCGGTCTCCGGTCAGCTGCATCCCGTCCCCTGAGTCACCGGCGAACCTGATGACGACACGGTCCAGCCGCTGCAGGGACTTGCTACTCATGGAGGAGGGCTCACCAGATCTCGTATGACGCGCGGTTGGGTCCGCGGATCGGGACACCTTCCATGGTAATGGCCGCGGCGCAGGAGATGTTCCCGGAGCCGCCGTCAGCGCCACCGGACGGTCGTCACCACCACCGGTGCGGAGAACCCCTTGACCCCGATCTCGCGGGGCTCGGTGAACGTGAACGCACCCCCGGAGCCGTCGACGGAGTCGCGGCTCACCAGGATCTCCCCGGCGCCGGCCGCGGCGCCGATGCGGGCCGCCATGTGCACCCCCTGGCCGCCGTAGTCGGACGCCTCGCCCTCGGTGTGGAACGCACCGCCGGTGTGCACGCCGATCCGCACGTCCGGGGCGACGACCTCGTCGGCGAGGGCGCGCTGGATCGCCACCGCCGCCCCGATGGCCTCCTTGGGGCGGTCGAAGGCGGCGAAGAAGCCGTCCCCGGTCTGCTTGATGACCTCCCCGCCGGCGGCGGTGATCTGCTCCCGGAGCAGCGTGTCGTGCCGGGCCAGCAGCCGGCGCCACTTCTCGTCGCCGAGCGTCTCCACCAGCTGCGTGGACCCGACGATGTCGGTGAACATGAACGTCCGACGCCGCTCCAGCCGCCCGAGGAGCTCCTTGGCCCGCTCCTCGTCGAGCCGGGCCCCGAGCCGCTCGAACACGGCCAGAGCCGCCTCGAGCTCGCCCATCGCCCCGTCCTCGTCCCCGCTGCGCCGGTAGGCCAGGCCGAGGAGCAGCCGGGCGTGGGCGGTCTCGTAGGGGGCCCCGATGGCGCGCCATCCCTCGCGCGCCTGACGCAGGCTGCGGGCGGCCTCCGCCACCTGTCCGTCCGCCAGCGCGAATTGACCGTGGGCCAGGTGGGCGGCGGCCTCGAAGGCCGGGGCGGGCCGGTCGGCGATGCGGTAGTCCCCGACGATCCGGTCGAGCTCCGCGAGCGCCTCCCGGGCGGTGTCCAGGTCCCCGGCCGGGGGGAGACCGGCGTCCACCTCCCCGATGTCGAGCGCGGTCACCGCCTGGGTGAGGGCGAGCAGCGCCCGCTCGGGGGCGTCCGGGAACGGCGTCAGCAGCCGCTCGGCCCGCCCCACCCAGCCGCGGGAGACGGCATACGCCCCGCGGGCCGAGTGGTCCCACGACAGGTTCAGCGCGACACGCGCGGCACCGACGGGGTTGCCCTCGTCGAGGTAGCGGTGAACCGCCCGCTGGCGCAGCTCGATGGCCTGGTCGGCGTGGCAGGTCCACCAGGCGGTGTCGGCGAACGCCTCGAGCTCGGCGGCCCCGAGCGAGCTCTCGTCGGCCTCCGCGAACTCGGCGTAGGCCCGTCTCCAGCGGTCCTGCGCCACGGAGTGCCGGGCCGCGTCCGGGGATGTGGGTTGCGTCATCCGCGCTCCCTCGTCCTCGCGATCCTCCCACCGGCCCCGCCGCGCGACAAGGAATCGCTAGGCTGCCTGACGATGGCTGACTACCTGGTCGTTCTCGCGGTGGCGCTGGCCGGCGTCGCGCTGGTCGCCGCCGCCGGCGGGGCCCGGCGCCTGCTGGCCCCCGACGACCCCACGCCGGCCAAGCGCACCACCTACGAGTCCGGGGTGGACCCGGTCGGGGTCGGCTGGACGCAGGGGAGCGTGCGCTACTTCGCCTTCGCCCTGCTCTACGTCGTCTTCGCGGTCGACGTCGTCTACCTCTTCCCCTGGGCCCTGGTGCTGCGCACCGGCCTGGGCGCGGCGTCCCTCGTCGAGATGGCCGTCTTCGTCGGCGTGCTGCTCGTGGGCCTGGCGCACGCCTGGCGTCGTGGCCTGCTGAGGTGGGTGTGATGACGGTCGACCTGCCCACCCCGCGGGCCGACCGGCTCGCCGAGCAGGCGCCGGACGCGGTCCGGGTGCTCCTCAACTGGGGGCGGAAGTACTCCCTCTGGGTGTTCAACTTCGGCCTGGCCTGCTGCGCGATCGAGTTCATCGCCGCGTCGATGGCGCGCCACGACTTCATCCGGCTCGGCGTCATCCCGTTCGCACCGGGCCCCCGCCAGTCCGACCTCATGGTCGTGTCCGGCACCGTGACGGACAAGATGGCCCCGGCGGTGCGCCGCCTGTACGACCAGATGCCCGAGCCGAAGTACGTCATCTCCTTCGGCGCCTGCTCCAACTCCGGCGGGCCGTACTGGGACTCCTACAGCGTCACCAAGGGCGTGGACCAGATCATCCCGGTCGACGTCTACGTGCCGGGCTGCCCGCCGCGGCCGGAGGCGCTGCTCCACGGGATCGTCACCCTGCAGGAGCAGATCGCCCGGGAGGTCCCCGGTCGCGCCCGGTCCGGCTCCCGGGCCCGCCCGTATGCCGCGCACCCGGTGACCGCGGGCGAGGTCATCCGCGACCTGGTCCGGCCGTCGGGCGAGGGGGAGCCGTGATCACCCGGGAGGTCACCCCGCAGCAGTGGCCGGACGCCGCCCGTGAGGCGAAGGCGCAGGGGTTCACCTTCTTCGACTGGCTGTCGGCCGTGGACCAGACCGACCAGGAGGCCGACCCCGGGTTCGACGTGCTCTGCCACCTGATCCGCCCCCGGCCGTGGGAGCGCCTGCTGCTGCGCACCCGGGTGCCCGAAGGCGCCGCCCTGCCCAGCCTCACCCCCGTCTTCGCCGGGGCCGCCTGGCACGAGCGGGAGACCCACGAGATGTTCGGTCTCGAGGTCACCGGCTTCGACGACGGCACCGGGCAGGGGCTGCGCCCGCTGCTGCTGCCCGACGGGTTCGAGGGGACGCCGCTGCGCAAGTCGTTCGTCCTCGCCACCCGGGCGTCCAAGCCGTGGCCCGGGGCCAAGGAGCCGGGGGAGTCGGACTCCGGCGGGCGGCGGCCGACCCGCCGGCGGCTGCTGCCGCCCGGGGTGCCCGACCCGTCCTGGGGGCCGCGCTGAGCCGGGCCGACGTCCTGTGGCCGTCGGCGCCTCTTGGCTAGGCTGCCAGCGATGCTGGACGAGGTCCCCTTGGTGGTGGAGGTCGTGCTGAAGGCCGCGGTCGTGCTCGCGGCCTTCCTCGCGCTGCCCCTGGTCGTCGGCCAGACCGAGCACAAGGTCATGGCGCACATGCAGGGGCGCCTCGGCCCGATGGAGGCCGGGCGCTTCCACGGCTGGGCCCAGCTCATCGCCGACGGGGTGAAGTTCGTCCAGAAGGAGTCGGTGGTCCCCGCAGCCGCGGACCCGTGGGTCTACCGCCTCGCGCCCGGTGTGGCGCTGGTCCCGTACCTCGTGGCGATCGCGGCCATCCCCTGGTCGGCGTCGTGGATCGCCGCCGACCTGCCGCTGGGCCTGCTGTTCGTCCTGGCGGTGACCGCCGTCGGCGTCCTCGGCACGCTCATGGCCGGGTGGGGCAGCGGCAACAAGTACTCCCACCTCGGGGGGATGCGGGCGGCCGCCCAGCTGGTCGGCTACGAGCTGCCGCTGGCCCTGGCGGCCGTCTCCGTCGCGCTCGCCGCCGGCACCTTGTCCCTGGCCGGCATCGTCGAGGCGTGGCAGTGGTGGTGGCTGGTGTGGCAGCTGCCCGGTGCCGTGGTCTTCCTGCTCGCCGCGGTGGCCGAGCTGCAGCGGGTGCCGTTCGACGCGCCGCTGGCCGACACCGAGGTCGTCATGGGCCCGTTCACCGAGTACTCCGGCCTGCGGTTCGCCTTCCTGCTGCTGGCCGAGTACGCCGGCATCGTCGTGATGTCCCTGCTGTTCACGGTCCTGTTCCTGGGCGGCTGGACCGGCCCCTGGTCCGACACGCTCGGGCCGCTGTGGACCCTGCTCAAGGCGGGCCTCGTCGCCGTGGTCATCATCTGGCTGCGGGTGTCCTGGCCCCGGGTGCGGGAGGACCAGCTGCAGCGGCTGGCCTGGCTCGTCCTGTTCCCGCTCGCCCTCGGGCAGGTGGCGCTGACCTCCGTGGGGGTGGTCGTGTGGGGATGAGGGCGACGCACCGCCGGCAGGGCCTGCTGGACTCCGTGAGGGCCCTGGGCAAGGGCCTGGCCACCACGGCGCGCACCATGGTCCGGCCGGCCCACACCCGGTCCTACCCGCACGAGGAGCCGGAGCTGCCGGACCGGTCCCGCGGCGTCATCGCCCTCCTGGAGAGCAACTGCACCTCGTGCATGCTCTGCGCCCGCGAGTGCCCCGACTGGTGCATCTACATCGACTCCCACAAGGAGACGATCCCGCCCGGGCCGGAGGGCGGCCGGCCCCGCCAGCACAACGTCCTCGACCGGTTCGACATCGACTTCTCGCTGTGCATGTACTGCGGGATCTGCATCGAGGTCTGCCCGTTCGACGCGCTGTTCTGGGCCCCCGACTTCGCCTACGCCGAGGGCGACATCCGCAACCTGCTCCACGACAAGGAGCGCCTGGGCACCTGGATGGAGCACGTCCCCGAGTCCGCGCTCCCCGAGGGTGGCCGGGGCGGTCGCGCCGCCGCGGCGGCCGAGGCGGCCGCGGGAGAGGAGCCGGCCGGGTGACCGCCCTCGACGTGCTCTTCGGCGGCTTCGCGCTGCTCACCGGCGGCGCGGCGGTGCTGTCCGTCGTGGCACGGCAGGTGCTCCACGCCGCCCTGTGGCTGGTCGTGGCGCTCGGCGGGGTGGCCGGGTGCTACCTCGTGCTCGGCGCCGAGCTCGTCGCCCTGGTCCAGCTGCTCGTCTACGTCGGCGCGGTCGTCGTCCTGGTGCTCTTCGCGCTCATGCTCACCCGCTCCGGGGTCACCCCGGTCGACGCCTCCCCGGCGCACCGGGTGCTCGCCGGGGTCGTGGCGGTCGGCGTCACCGTGCTCCTCGGCGGCGTCCTGCTCGGGGCGTACGGGTGGCAGGAGGTGCCGGTGACGGGCCCGTCCGGCAACGACATCGGGGCCGCCGTCTTCGGCACCTGGGTGTGGCCGTTCGAGCTGCTGTCCCTGCTGCTCCTCGCCGCCCTCGTCGCCGCGCTCGCCGTGGCCTCCGCGGGACGGGAGCGCGGCCGGTGATCCGGCCCGCCCTGCCGCTGCTGCTGGCGGCCGTCCTCGCCGGTGCGGGCACCTACGGCGTGCTCGCCCGCCGCCACCTGGTGCTCGTGCTCGTCGGCATCGAGCTCCTGCTCGCCGCCGCCGGTCTGGTGCTCGTCACCGTGGGCCAGGTCGCGCCCGACCCGCTGGCCTCCGGGCCGGTGCTCACGCTCTTCCTCATCACCATCGCGGCCGCCGAGGTCGTCGTGGCACTGGCCGTGGTCACCGCGCTGTACCGGTCACGTGGCCACGTCGACGCCGGGCGGGAGGTGGAGGAGTGAGCAGCCTGCGCTGGCCCGACACGATCCCCGTCCCGGACATCTCCCTGCCGCTTCCGCCGCTGCCCGACCTGCCGCTCCCGGACCTACCGGGCACGGCCACCCACTGGGTCGTGGCGCTCCCGGCGGTCGCGGCCCTCGCCGGGCTGGTCCTGGTCCGCCGGTCCTCCCGCGCCGCGGCGTGGGTGGCGGTCGGTGCCGCCGCGCTCACCCTCCTGGCGAGCCTGGTCCAGGCCCACGCCGTCACCCGGGCCGGTGGCCGGGCGCTCACCGCACCGACCTTCGGCCCGCTGCCGTTCGGCGAGCTCGCGGTGCCGCTGGAGCTGGTCACCGGCCGCCTGACCGCCCTGGTCGCGGTCGTCGTCGGTGTCGTCGCCCTCGTCATCCAGGTGTTCGCCCGCTGGTACCTCTGGTACGACCCGCGGTACCGGTCGTTCGCCGCCACGGTCTCCCTCTTCACCGCGGCGATGATGCTCGTCGTCCACTCCGACGACGTGCTCCTCACGCTCGTCGGCTGGGAGGTGATGGGCTGGTGCTCGTTCCTGCTCATCGGGCACCTGTCGGTCAAGGAGTCGGCGAACCGCGCGGCCACCAAGGCGCTCCTGGTGACCCGCCTGGCCGATGTCGGGATGGTCCTGGGCCTGGTCGCGCTCGCCGTCCACGCCGGGACCACGTCGATCAGCGCGATCGTCCACCGCTGGCTGGTCGTCTCGGTGGACGGTCTCGTCGTCGCCCTCCGCGGCGACGTCGCGCTGCCGCTGACCGTCGCCATGGTCCTCGTCGTCCTCGGGGTGGCGGGCAAGTCTGCGCAGCTGCCGTTCCAGGACTGGCTGCCCGACGCCATGGAGGGCCCCACCCCGGCGTCCGCGCTCATCCACGCCGCCACGATGGTGGCGGCCGGCACGGTCGTCCTGGCCCAGCTCTTCCCGCTGCTGCAGGCCGCCCCCGCCGCGAAGACCCTGCTCGCCGTGCTCGTGGCGGTCACCACCGTCGGTGCGTCCCTGCTGGCCTTCGCCCAGCCCGATCTCAAGCGCCTGCTCGCGTGGTCGACGGTCAGCCAGGTCGGGCTCATGCTCGCCGGCCTCACCGTCGTGCCCAACGGGCTGGGCCCCGACGCGGCGATCATGCACCTGGGCTCGCACGCGGCATACAAGGCGCTGCTGTTCCTCACCCTCGGCTGGCTGGCGGTCCTCGCCGGCGGCACCGCGGTCGCGTACGTCGTGTCCGGGGTGCGTCGCTACCCGACGGTGCGGCGCCCCATGGCCCTGGGCCTCCTCGCCCTGGCGGGCGTGCCGCCGACCGTGGGGTTCGTGTCCAAGGAGATGCTGCTCAGCCAGGCCGAGGCCGGTGTCGCCGCCGACCCCGGGCTGGCCCCGACCCTGGTCCTCGCCGCGATCGGGGCCACCGTGCCGCTCACCGCCGCCTACTGCATGCGGGCCTGGCTGATCATGAGCCGGCCCCGACCGGTCGCCCCCGTCGACCCGGGGTCGGACCGACCGCTGGACCAGATCTTCGGCGAGCCCGAGGTGGTCGCCGAGGCGATCGGGGTCGAGGAGGCCGAGTCCGCCATCTCCTCCTCGGCCCGCGCCGGTATCTCGGTGCTCGCCGCACTCACCCTGCTCGGTGGCCTCCTCGCCTTCACCGCGGTGATCGAGGTCGACCTCCACGTCAACCTCGAGGTCGTCGCCGCCTCCCTCGGCCTCATGCTCGCTGCCGCGGTCGCGGTCTGGGGCGCCTCCCGCGGGGTGCCGTCCCGGGACGCCGCGGCCCGGCTGCCCGCGGCGGTCGGGCTGGCCGCCGAGCGCGGCCTGTGGATGGACCGGGCCCACCACCACCTCGTCGTGCGCCCGGTGCTGTGGTTGGCCCGCGGCGTGGCCTGGCTCGACCACGAGGTCCTCGACTTCTACGTCCGCGGGGCGGGGCGGGCCGCGACCCTCCTCGGCGGGGTCGGGGAGCGCACCCGCGTCCGTCGCGTCGCCCCCGCGCTGGTCTGGGTGCTCGCCGGCACCGTCGTCCTGTCCGCGGTGGGGGTGGTGCTCGGATGACCGGACTCACCGGCCAGACCGCCGTCGCCCTCGCGGTGCTGGTGCCGCTCCTCGTGGCGACGGTGCTCGCGGTGGCCGACCGGTTCACCCCGCAGCCGCCCCCCGCGGTCTCCCGGCCCGTCGCGGTCGCCGCGGCCCTGGTGAGCGCCGGTGCCACGGCCTACGCGGTCCTCGCCGACGGTGCCGTGGACCTGCCCTGGATCCCCGCGCTCGGGGTACGCCTCGACCTGGCGCCCGACGGGATCAGCGCGCCGCTGCTCCTGCTCACCGCCCTCGTCGGCGTCGTCGCCACCGCACTGCCCTACACCCACCCGGAGACGGACGACGGTGACGGCACCACGGCGCCGCTGCCCGCGGGGCCGCCCGAGCCGCCGCGGTCCCTGGCCACCTACTACGCCTGCCTGCTCGTCGTCCTCGCCGGGGCGCTGCTGACCTTCCTGGCCCGGGACGCCGTGGTGTTCTTCGTCGGCTTCGAACTGGTTCTCGTGCCGATGTGGTGGCTGGTGGCCCACCACGGCGACGCCACCCGGCGCGCGGACCGCTCCGGCGCCGCGCACCGCTTCATCCTGTTCACCGCCACCGGCTCGACGCTGATGCTCGTCGGCATCCTGGCGCTGGCGACGCGCACCGGCACCACCGACCTGGACGCCTGGGAGCGACTCGGCGCCGAGGGCGGTCCGGGCGGCCAGCTGGCGATCGCGGTGGTGCTGCTCGTGGGCCTGGCGGTCAAGGTCCCGGTCTGGCCGTTGCACACCTGGCTGCCGTGGGTGCACGCCACCGCGCCCACCGCCGGGTCGGTGCTCCTCGCCGCGGTGCTGCTCAAGCTCGGCGTGTACGGCATGGTGCGCCTGGTCATGGCGCCGCTGCCGGAGGGGTTCACCCAGGCCGCGCCGGTGCTGGGCGGGTTCTCCGTCGTGGGGATCGTCTGGGCGTCCCTGGCGTGCTTGGTCGAGCCGGACCTCAAGCGGCTCATCGCCTGGTCCTCGATCGCCCACCTGGGCTTCGTGGTGCTGGCCCTGGCCACCGGGTCGGCCACCGGGCTGCAGGCGGCGCTCTACGGCAACGTCGCCCACGGGCTGGTCTCCGCCCTGCTGTTCGTCGTCGTGGGCCACCTCAAGCACCAGTGGGGCGGGGCCGACCTGCGCACCGCCCGCGCGGCGCTGCGCGAGGTGACACCGCGGCTCGGGTTCGCCCTCGTCGCCGGGATGGCCGCCGCGATGGGCCTGCCCGGCCTGGCCGGCTTCTGGGGCGAGATCGGCGCGATCCTCGCCGCCTGGTCCCCGGCCGCGGGGCGCACCGAGGGGTGGTTCCGGGCGTTCGCGGTGGTCGCAGCCCTGGGCGCGGTGCTCGCGGTGGCGTATGCCGCCCGCGTGCTGCGCGAGGTCTGGTCCGGTGACCGGACCGCCCCGGCGATCGCCGACGTGCGCGGCACGAGCGCGGTGCTCGTCTGGGTCCTCGTCGGCGCGATCGTGGTGCTGGGGGTGTACCCGGTGGCGCTCCTGGAGCTCACCGACCCGGCTGTCTCCCAGCTGGTCGGGGGCGCCGCCGCGGGAGGGGTGCCGTGACGTTCTCGCTCGACCTGGTCGTCCTCGGACCGGTCCTCGCGCCCGCTGCCGGGGCCCTGCTCGTCCTGGGGCTGGACGCCGCGTCGCGGCGGGTCCCCGCGGTCGCCCACCTGGCCGTGGCGGCCGTCGCGCTCGCCCTCGGCCTGGTGGCGACGGCCCCCGGTCTGGCGCAGTCGCCGGGCGACCGCAGGACCAGCTTCTGCCTTCCGGGGGGCGACTGTCTCTACGCCGCCGGCACGGTGTCTTCCGGGCTGCAGTTCCTGGCTCTCGCCGCCGCCGGCGTGGTGCTCGCGCTGGCCTGGCGGGACTGGGTGTCCGCCGAGCGGGGCACGGGGGGCACCGCGGTCCAGGCGGTGCTGCTGCTCTCGGCCACGGCGGGTGTCGTGGCCGTCGTCGCGGCACGTGACCTCGGCACCCTGCTGGTGTCGCTCGAGCTGGCCACGCTGCCGACCGTGGGCATGGTGGCGCTGGAGCGCCAGCGGGCCCGGGAGGGCCGGGCGGTCGAGGGCGCGATCACCCTCCTCACGACGTCCCTGGTGTCCTTCGCGCTGCTCGCCCTCGGCGCGGCGCTGTGGGTGGCCGCCACCGGCAGTGCCCTGCTCACCCCGGAGCTGGCCCGGGAGGCCTCCGGGGACCCGACCCGGTCCCCGCTGCTGGTGCTGGCCGCGGTCCTGGCCTTCGCCGGCATCGGGTTCAAGCTGTCGGCCGCCCCGTTCCACGCGTGGACCCCGCTGACCTACGCCCGGGCCCCGCTGCCGGTCACCACCTACCTGGCCGGGGCCTCCAAGGTGGCCGCTGCCGGCGCTCTCGTCGTCGTGGTCCAGGCGCTCGCCGGCGCCTCCGACTTCGCGCTCACCGCGCTGGGGCTGCTCGCCGCGCTGTCGATGACGCTGGGCAACATGGTGGCCCTGGTCCAGCACGACCTCGTCCGGTTGCTGGCCTGGTCGGCGGTCGCCCAGGCGGGCTGGGTGGTGCTGCCGCTCAGCGTGGTCAGCCAGCGGTCCGGCCCGGCCGCCGCGGGGTACCTCACGGTGTACGTGCTGGCCACCCTGCTGGCCTTCGCCGTCGTCATCGCGACCGGACGCGGCGGCGCCGTCACCCTGGAGGACCACCGGGGTCTGGGGCAGCGCCGGCCGCTGGTCGCCACCGCCCTGGGTTTCGCACTGCTGACCCTGGCCGGCCTCCCGCCGGCAGTCATCGGCCTCGTCGCCAAGGTCGTGGCCCTGCGTCCGGTCGCCGGGGAGGGCGTCTGGTGGCTCGCCGTGGTCGCGGCGCTCAACGTCGCCCTCGGGATCGCCGTGTACCTGCGCTGGCTCGCCGTCGTCGTCTCCCGGCGGCCGGAGGACGCCGCCGAGTTCGTCCCGGTGGTCCCGCGGTCCGAGCGCTGGACCCACCGGGTCGTCATCGGGGTGCTCTCCCTGCTCCTGGTGGCGGGCAGCCTCGCGCCGGTCGGCCTCTGGTGACCCGGAACACCGCGCCCGACGGCCCGTGGTGACCCGGGAACACCGCGCCCCACCTGGGCGTTTCCCGGACATGCGGAAGCACTTCAACGGCCTGAAGACCGCCCTGCTGTTCGGCGGCATCTGGGCGCTGCTCCTGGCCATGGGCTCGCTGGTCGGGGGCGGTCGCTACATCTGGCTGTTCGCGCTCATCGGCGTCGCCACGACGTTCTACGGCTACTGGAACTCGGACAAGATCGCGATCCGCGCGATGCGGGCCTACCCGGTCACCGAGGCCCAGCAGCCGACGATGTACCGCATCGTGCGCGAGCTCTCCGCCCGGGCCGGCAAGCCGATGCCCCGGCTCTACGTGTCGCCGACCGCCGCCCCCAACGCCTTCGCCACCGGCCGCAACCCGGAGAACGCCGCGGTCTGCTGCACCGAGGGGATCCTCCAGCTCCTGGACGAGCGGGAGCTGCGCGGTGTGCTCGGCCACGAGCTCATGCACGTGTACAACCGCGACATCCTCACCTCCTCGGTCGCCGCGGCCCTGGCCGGTGTCATCACCTCGGTGGCGCAGATGCTGCTGATCTTCGGCGGCGGCAACCGCAACAACAACGGCAACCCGCTGGCGCTGCTGGCGATGGCGCTGCTCGCGCCGTTCGCGGCGATGCTCATCCAGCTGGCGATCAGCCGTACGCGCGAGTACGACGCCGACGAGGACGGCGCGCTGCTGACCGGTGACCCGCTCGCGCTGGCGTCGGCGCTGCGCAAGCTCGAGCTGGGCACGAAGGCGGCCCCGCTGCCGCCGGAGCCGCAGCTGGTCAACGCCAGCCACATGATGATCGCCAACCCGTTCCGGGCCCGCGACATGTCCCGGCTCTTCGCCACCCACCCGCCGATGGCCGACCGGATCGCCCGGCTGGAGGCGATGGCCCGCGGCGGCTACCGCGCCTGAGCGGGCCAGGGCTCCCGGGGTCGCACACCGGTCCCGCCCCCCCGGGTCGTGACATCGTGGGACCCATGGCGAACCTGACCCGGGAGGAGGCCCTGGCGCGCGCGGCGCTGCTGGAGGTCACGGCATACGACCTCGACCTGGACCTCACCGGGGGAGACGAGGAGGGCCGGCGCACCTTCGGCTCGCGCGCCACGATCAGCTTTCGGTGCACCCGCCCGGGGGAGTCCACCTTCCTGGACGTCGCCGCCGAGGAGGTCCACGAGATCACGCTCAACGGGCGTCGCCTCGACCCGGCGTCCGTCCGGGCCGGTCGCGCGGCGCTGCCCGACCTGGCCGAGGAGAACGTCGTCACCGTCCGGGCGACCATGCGCTACTCCCAGGACGGGCAGGGCCTCCACCGGGCCCTCGACCCGGGTGACGGGCGGCACTACGTCTACGGTCACCTGTTCCTCGACGCGGCGCCCCGGGTGTTCGCCTGCTTCGACCAGCCCGACCTCAAGGCCCCGGTCACGATGACGGTGACCGCCCCCGACGGGTGGACGGTCGTCGGCAACGGGGCCGCCACGCGGGTGTCCGACACCCGCTGGGAGCTCGCGACGACCAGGCCGCTGGCGACGTACTTCGTCACGGTCTGCGCCGGGCCCTACGTCTCCGTGCACGACGTCCACGACGGGATCCGGCTGGGCATCCACGCCCGGGCCTCCCTCGGCGGGCCGCTGCGCGAGCACGCCCCGCAGATGCTCGAGGTGACCCGCGCCTGCTTCGACCACTACCACCGGCTGTTCGGCATCCGGTACCCGTTCGGGGAGTACCACCAGGTGTTCGTGCCCGAGTTCAACGCAGGGGCGATGGAGAACCCCGGTTGCGTGACCTTCCGCGACTCCTACCTGTTCCGTGGCGCCGCGACCGAGGACGAGGTGCTCACCCGGGCCAACACCATCGCCCACGAGATGGCGCACATGTGGTTCGGCGACCTGGTGACGATGCGCTGGTGGGACGACCTGTGGCTCAACGAGTCGTTCGCCGAGTACATGGCACACCGCACCCTGGTGGCCGCGACGCCCTGGACCGGGGCCTGGGTCGACTCGACGATGGCCCGCAAGATCTGGGGGTATGCCGCGGAGCGCACCCCGTCGACCCACCCGGTGGCGGGCGCGCCGGCGCCGGACGCCGACACCGCGCTGCAGAACTTCGACGGGATCTCCTACGCCAAGGGCGCCGCGGTGCTGCGCCAGCTCATCGCCCACCTCGGGGACGAGGCGTTCGTCACCGGGGTGCGCGACTACCTGACCCGGCACGCGTACGGCAACGCCGCGCTCGCCGACTTCCTGGCCGCCATGGAGCGCGCCTCCGGCACCGAGCTGTCCGGGTGGTCCACGGCGTGGCTGGCTACCGCCGGGCTGGACACGGTCGCCGCCGAGCAGGTCGGCAACACGGGGCTGCGGCTCACCCGCACCCCGCCTCCGGAGCACCCCGCCGACCGGCCGCACACCCTGGACGTGGCCGGCTGGTCGGCGGGTCGGCAGGTGCTGCACGCCGACGTCGTGCTCGACGGCCCGGAGGTGGAGGTGCCGGTGACGCCCACGGCCCCGCCGGCGGTGCTGGTGCCCAACGCCTCCGATCTCACCTGGGCCCGCGTGCGGCTCGACGGCGCCACCCTGGCGGCCCTGCCGACCGAGCTGGCCGGCGTCACCGAGCCGCAGCACCGGGCGGTGGTCTGGGTCGCCCTCGTCGACGCGCTCGCCGCGACCGAGGTGGACCCCCGTGATCTGCTGAGGCTGTTCGCCGCGGCCTGGCCCGCCGAGGACCACCCGTCGATCCTGGCGAGGATCGGCGGTTTCGTGTGCCAGCGGGTACTGCAGGAGTACCTCCCCCCGGAGGAGGTGCCACAGGCCCGCCGGGTCGTCGCGGGCGCGGCGCGGCGCCGGCTGGAGAGCGCGACCCCCGGGTCCACCCAGGCGATCGCCGCGGCCCGGGTCCTGGCCGCCGCCACCGACGACGTCGGGCTGCTGCGGTCGTGGGCGTACCACCAGGACCTGCCCGTGGGTCTGGAGGACGACGCGGACTTCCGGTGGGCGGTGCTCCGGGCGCTGGCCGTGCTGGGGGAGACCGACCCCGACGAGATCGAGAGGGTGCGGCAGGAGGACCCGTCCCTGCAGGGCAAGCTCGGCGCGCTCACCGCCCGGGCCGCCCTCCCGGGGGCCGAGCACAAGGCGTGGGCCTGGGAGCAGCTGGTCGGCGCGTCGGACCGGTCCAACTACGAGATGAACGCCCTCGCGTCCGGGTTCTGGATCAGCGGAGGAGCGGACCTGCTGCGCGGCTACGTCCCGCGGTTCCACCGCGACGTGCCCGCGCTCGCCGACCGGGTCGGGCAGGACGCCCTCGCCCGGGTCGCGGCGCTGGCCTACCCGCGCACCGTGGTGGAGCAGGCCACCGACGACGCCACGAGCGCGCGGCTCGCCGAGGGACACCTCTCCCCGGCGGTGCGCCGCGCGCTCGTGGACCAGCAGTCGGTGCTCCGGGAGGTGCTCGCCTCCCGGGAACGCTTCGCGGTCAGGGCGTGAAGTCCAGCGCCTCCTCGGCCAGCGCGATCATCGTGTGGTGCCGGCCCCGGTCGTCGGTGAGGACGTAGGCCGGGACGACGAACTCGTCGCCACTGGGCAGGCTGAGCACACCGTCCTCGATGCGGGCCTCGACGACCGTGGCCTCGCTGATCCAGAAAGGGATCGGCGCCCCGGCGGAACGGTCCACGTCCGGCCAGTCCGGCTCCACCCACTCCTCCTCGGTGAACGGCATCGCCCCGTCTCCGCCGTCGAGCGCCGGGACGTACACCGTGCCCCACGAGGCGAACCTCGGGTCGCTGAACCGCTCGACCGCCTCGACCGGCGACACCAGCGGGTACTCGCCCATGCTGACCAGCTCGGCCTCCAGCTGTCCGTTGGCGTTGGCCACCCCGGACGGCGTGACCGTGACGCTGACCCACTGCTGCTGGGGCAGGTCGCTGTCCCGCAGGGCCCCGTTGACGTAGGAGGCACGGCCGTCGCCGAAGGACTCGACGGTGAGGTCGTAGGCCTCGGCCGGCACGCCGGCCTGCGCGAGGAACTCCCGGGCCATGGCCAGCGCCTCGTCGTCGGACAACGGCTCACCGCCGGTCTCCGTGCAGTCGGCAGGCGCCGGCAGGATCTGGACCTCACCCTCCGGCCCCGACGTCGCGGCCCGCTCCTGCACCGCCGTCTGGGCGCAGTAGGGGTCGAGCGAGGCGTCGGTGAAGTCGAAGGAGGGGTAGGTGCCGCCGTAGACGCTGATCGTCACCGTCCCGTCGGTCAGCGACAGGTAGTCGTCGTCGCCCGCCGGCTCGCCCTGGAGGCCGAGGGCCTCGGCCCACGACCGGAGGAAGGCGGCCTCGTCGAGCTCGGGCGGCTGCACCGCCCGCACCTCACCGGTCCCGCCGGAGGTGGAGAGCCCGGGCCCCGGGCGCAGCACGGTGGGGAGCATGGCGGCCATGGAGCTGTCGGCCGCGGCGCCGTCCCCGCCGTAGGCCAGGCCGGTGTCGGAGCCGCCGCCGGAGTCGGACTCCTGGGCCGCCCGCGCGTCGTTCATCGTCGTGGGCTGCTCGGGCGTCTGCCCGGCCAGGTTCGCGCCCGCACCGCCCTCCGGCGCCGCGGTCTGGGCGCCGAGCGCGTACCCGCCGACACCGAGCCCGAGGGCGACGACCGCGGCTGCCGCCACGAGGGAGCCACGGCTACCCCGCGTGGTGCCGTCGGTGACCGGGACGGCCCGGTCGTCCTGCCAACCGCCGGTCAGGCCGAGTGGGGTGGTCCGGGACAGCTTGCGCCGGAGCGAGCCGAGGTCCGGGTGCGACCCGGTGGCCGGGTCGGCGGCACGCATCCGCTCCAGGGCCTCGTCGTCGTGGTCGACCATGGTGTGCCTCCTTGGTGTCCGGCCGGGCCGTCCCCTGCGGGGCCCGTCCCGGACGTGGTGTGGATGTGGTGTGCCGCGTGGCGTCGTGGGGGGTCAGGTCACGGGGCCCGTCACCCGGACTCCCAGGCCTCGCGCAGCCGGGCCCGCGCACGGGAGAGGGCGGCGGCCGCCCCACCCCGGCTGACCCCGAGGGCCCGGGCCAGGCCCTCACCGTCGAGGCCCTCCCAGGCGTGGAGCATGAGGACGGTGCGGTCCCGGGTGCTGAGCCGGGACAGGGCCCGCCGCACGTCGTCGTCCTCGACGACGAGCTCGGCAGGGTCGGGGGAGCGGCTGTGCTCGTGGTCCTGGTCGTACTCGCTGATCAGGGTGAGCGTCGGCTTGCGCCGGTGGTTGGCCAGCACGTACGAGGCGGTCCGGTAGAGCCAGGGCAGCACGAAGTCCTCGGGGATCCGGTCCCGCCGGCGCCACGCGGTGGTGAACACCTCGGCGGTGAGGTCCTCGGCCTCCTCGCTGGGGGCACGACGGACGAAGTAGCGGTGCACGGCGGTGGCGTGCTCGGCGAAGACCTGGTCGAACCAGGCCGCGTCCCGGCTCACGCCCTCGCTGCGGTCACCGGCCGTCATGGTGCCCAGCCCCATCGTGGACCTCCGTCGGTCGTGCGTCCCGGGCGCCCGGGACGGCTCTGGCGTGGTTGTGTCGGCGGAGGGCCGGGTGTTGCAGCGGTCAGCGGTAGTTCGTGAACTGCAGCGCGACGTCGAGGTCGGCCTCGCGCAGCAGGCGCTGGACGGTCTGGAGGTCGTCGCGGGACCTGGAGGTGACGCGCAGCTCGTCGCCCTGGATCTGCGCCTTGACGCCCTTGGGGCCCTGCTCGCGGATGATCTTGGAGATCTTCTTGGCGTTCTCGGTGCTGATGCCGCTCTTGAGAGCTGCCTCGAGGCGGTACTCCTTGCCGGACAGCCTCGGCTCCCCGTCGTTGGACAGGTCCAGGTGCTTGAGGGACACGCCGCGCTTGACCAGCTTGGTCTGGAGCACGTCGAGCACCGCCTTGCAGCGGTCCACGCTGTTGGCCTTCATGAGGATGGAGTCGCTGGACAGCTCCACCGAGGCGCCCACGTTGCGGAAGTCGTAGCGGGTCGAGATCTCCTTGGCGGCCTGGTTGACCGCGTTGGCGACCTCCTGCTTGTCGACCTTGCTGACGATGTCGAACGACGAGTCGGCCATCTGGGTCCTCCTGCTGTCCGGGGCTGGGCCCCGATCGTATGACGCCGCCCGCCCCGCACCCCGCCGGGTTTCGAAGGTGCACCCGGCCCTTGCTATGGTGTCACCCGCGCTCCACGCGCCCAGGCAGGTTGTCCGAGTGGCCAATGGAAGCGGACTGTAAATCCGTCGGCGTAAGCCTACGCAGGTTCGAATCCTGCACCTGCCACCCTCTGGGTCCCGAAACCCCCGCCCCCGGGCGGGGGTTTCGTGCTGTCCGGGGATCCCGGTGTCGTATAGTCATGCGTCATACCGCATGACCTTGCACTCCTGACCCGTGCAGCAGCTCGCCCGAAGGGAACCCGCATGACCACGACCGACACCTCCGGCACCGCCCCCTACGCTGGGGCCATGACGCAGCAGACGACGGGCGGCAGCGACACCGCCCTCCGCACCAACGCCGACTACATCGCCCTCGAGGACAAGGTCGCCGCGCACAACTACAGCCCTCTGCCGGTGGTCGTCGCCGAGGCCGAGGGGGTCTGGGTGACCGACGTCGAGGGCAACCGGTACATCGACGCCCTCGCCGGCTACTCGGCCCTCAACTTCGGGCACCGCCACCCCGACCTGGTCGCTGCTGCCAAGGCGCAGCTCGACCGCGCCACGCTCACCAGCCGCGCCTTCCACAACGACCAGCTCGGCCCGTTCTGCGCCGACCTGGCCAAGCTCGTCGGCAAGGACATGATCCTGCCGATGAACACCGGCGCCGAGGCCGTCGAGACCGCCATCAAGATCGCCCGCAAGTGGGGCTACCGGGTCAAGGGCGTCGCCGACGGGCAGGCCCGCATCATCGTCATGGCCGGCAACTTCCACGGCCGCACCACGACGATCATCTCCTTCTCCGACGACCCCGAGGCCCACGACGAGTACGGCCCGTACACGCCGGGCTTCGACACGGTCCCGTACGGCGACCTCGCGGCGGTGGAGGCGGCGATCACGGACGACACCGTGGCCGTGCTCGTCGAGCCGATCCAGGGCGAGCAGGGTGTGCAGATCCCCAAGGAGGGCTTCCTGCCCGGCCTGCGCGAGCTGTGCAGCGAGCGCAACGTCCTGATGATCGCCGACGAGATCCAGTCCGGCCTGGGCCGCACCGGCACAACCCTGGCGTGCGAGTACGAGGGCGTCGAGGCCGACATCTACACCCTGGGCAAGGCCCTCGGCGGTGGGATCGTCCCGGTGTCGGCGGTCGCCGCCGACGCCGACGTCATGAACGTCATCACGCCGGGCACCCACGGCTCGACCTTCGGCGGCAACCCGCTGGCGGCGGCGGTCGGGCACGCCGTGGTCAGGCTGCTGGAGACCGGTGAGTACCAGCGGCGCGCCGCCGAGCTCGAGACCCCGTTCCGCGAGGGCCTGGAGAAGCTCGTCGGCAACGGTGTGCAGCAGGTGCGCGTCCGCGGGCTCTGGGCGGGGATCGACATCGACCCCGACCTCATGACCGGCAAGGAGGCGTGCAAGGGCCTGGCCAGGCACGGCGTGCTGGCCAAGGACACCCACGGCTCGACGATCCGGCTCGCCCCGCCGCTGACCATCACCGCCGAGGAGCTCCGGCAGGTGGTCGACGCCCTGGGTGCGGTGCTGGCGGAGGCCTCCGCCTCGCGCTGACCCTGCCCGTGGGGCCCGGTGCGGCGGTGGCCGCCCGGGCCCCGCTGTTGTGCTCCGCGACCGTCGGTCCCCGGGTCTAACGTCGACGCATGAGCACCCACATCGTCCTCGTGCCCGGCTACTGGCTCGGGGGGTGGGCCTGGGACGAGGTCGCCCCCCAGCTGCGGGACCGTGGCCACCGGGTCACGGCCGTGACGCTCCCCGGGCTGGAGTCGCCCGAGGCCGACCGGTCCGGGATCACCCTGGCGCACCACGCCGACGCGATCGCCGCGGCGGTCCGGTCCCAGCCGGCGGACCGCACCCTCCTCGTCGCGCACAGCGGAGGGGCGGTCCCCGCGACCGTGGCGGTCGACCGCGACCCCCGCCTCGTCGACCACGTTGTCTACGTCGACAGCGGTCCCGCCGTCGACGGTCTGGCCCTCGTGCCCGACCTGCAGGGTGACGAGCTGCCCCTGCCGCCCTGGGAGCAGCTGACCGCGATGGGCAACAGCCTCGAGGGCCTCGACGAGGACGATCTCGACCGGTTCCGGCAGCGTGCGGTGCCGCAGCCGGCCGGCACCGCTCGGGAGGCGGTCCGCCTGGCCAACCCGGAGCGCTTCCGGGTCCCGGGCACGCTCGTGTGCTGCAGCCTGCGCGCGGCCGACCTGCCCGCGCTCGCCGCTCAGGGCGTGCCCTTCCTCGCGGCGCTCGGTGACCACGACCTGCGCTACGTCGACCTCCCGACCGGGCACTGGCCGATGTGGTCGCGCCCGGTGGAGCTCGCCGCCCTGCTCGACGAGGTGGCCCGCAGCCTGGGCTGACCCCGCGGGCGGGGGCCCGGGGCACCTCGCTCCCGGGCACAATGGCCGGGTGCTCCCGCTCGCGATCCCCGTCGGCGTCGTCGTCGGGGCGGTCATGGGGGCCCTGGGCGGGGGCGGGGCGATCATCGCGATCCCCGCCCTGATCTTCCTGCTCGGCCGGTCGCCCCAGGAGGCGACGACGGCGTCGCTGGTCATCGTCGGGCTGACGGCGCTGGTCGGCGTGGCCCAGCACGGCCGGGCCGGGCGGGTCCGGTTCGCCGACGGCACCCTCTTCGCGCTGCTGGGTGCGGCCGGGGCGGTCCTCGGCGCCCGGGTAGCCGTCGGTGCCGACCCCGACCTGCTCCTGGCGCTGTTCGCCGTGCTGCTGCTCGTCGTGGCCCGGGTCATGTGGACCCGGTCCCGCCACGGGACCGCGCAGCAGCCGGCTCGCGACGTGCCGCCCTGGCTGTCCCTCCGCCCCTGGCACCTCGACCTGCGGCGGGGCCTCGTCGTCCTGGCCGTCGCCAGCGGCGTCGGCCTGCTCACCGGCTTCTTCGGGGTGGGTGGCGGGTTCGCCATCGTGCCGGCGCTCACCCTGGTGCTCGGCCTGCCGATGCGGGTGGCGGTCGGCACCTCCCTCTGGGTGATCGCGCTGACCAGCGCGGTCAGCCTCTCCGCACGGCTCGGCGGCGGGCTGGACCCCGACTGGGCGCTCGTCGCGGTGTTCACCGTCGCGGCCGTGGCCGGCAGCCTGGCCGGGGGCAGGGCCGCCGGGCGGACCGATCCGCGCCTGCTCCAGCGTGGGTTCGCGGTGCTCCTGGCCCTGGTCGCGGTGACGACCGCGGTCCGGTCCGTCCCGGCGCTGTTCTGAGTCCCGCCCCGGCGCACGGCCGGTCGCTCAGTCCTCCCGGAGGAAGGCGGCGCCGAGCCAGTGCTCGGGCACCCCGAGCCCCTCGACGAGTGCGATCGCGTGGGGCCGCAGCTCTGCACACAGCTGGTTGACCGCCGGGGTGATCGACTTGGCCTGACCCGCGGTCATCCGGTTGTGCTCCTGGAACCAGCCCCGGTCGGCCTCCAGGCTGCTCAGCGCGTAGAGGTCGCACAGCTTCTCCAGGATCTCCCTGGCGTCCTCGTCGGCGCAGGCGTCGATGCCGGCGATGAACGCCTCCAGCACGACCCGGTCGACGTGGGTGCGGGCGGCCAGCAGGACGTGGTCCTGGGTGCGGTTGAACGCCTCGAAGGCGTCCTCCCCGCGCTCGGCCGACGCGGCCCGCATCCGCTGGGCGAGCGACTCGAGCACGTGGCGCTCCCGCTCCTCGAACATCTGCACGTGCCAGCCACGGTCGAGGAGGGTCTCCTCCTCGGACTTGCCCTGGGCGGCGCGGACCAGGCGCTCGATGACGGGGCGCGCGGCGGTGCGCTCGATGACCGTGCCGCTGAAGCTGCGCACGGCCGCCTGGACCATGCCGAGCATGTCCAGGTCGCCCCACATCTCCTTGTAGTTGGTCAGCAGCCCCTTGGCGACCAGCTGCAGCAGCACCGTGTTGTCGCCCTCGAAGGTGGCGAACACGTCGGCGTCGGAGCGCAGCAGGGTGAGCTGGTTCTCCGCCATGTACCCGGCACCGCCGCAGGCCTCCCGGCACACCTGGAGAATGTCGTTGGCGAACCGGGTGGCAACCGCCTTCATGCCCGCGGCGCGGGTCTCCAGCTCGCGCTGCGCGCGCTGGTCCCGCTCGGCGGCGTTGACCACCCGGTCGAGCGCCGCGACGAGCTCGTTCTGCGCGAAACCGAGGGCGTAGGCCGTGGCGATACCGGGGAGCAGCTTGCGCTGGTGGGCCAGGTAGTCCAGCAGCACCACCTCGCCCTCGTAGCCGGGCGCGGTGAACTGCCGGCGGCGCGCGGCATACCGGGTGGCGATGGACAGTCCCCGGCGGGCGGCGACCCCACCGCCGGCGGCGACGCAGATCCGCCCGCGGACCAGGGTGCCGAGCATCGTGAAGAAGCGGCGGCCGGCGCTGTCGATCGGGGAGTGGTACCCACCGTGCTCGTCGACCCCGCCGTAGCGGTCCAGGAGCATCCGCCGGGGCACCCGGACGTGGTCGAACCGGAGGGTGCCGTTGTCGACGCCGGCGAGACCGCCCTTGGCGCCGTGGTCCCCGATGGTGACGCCGGGGAGCGTGCTGCCGGCCTCGTCGCGGATCGGCACGAGGACCGCGTGGATCCCGTGGCTCTCCCCGCCGACGACGAGCTGGCCGAACACGACGGCCATCCGGGCGTCCCGGGCGGCGTTGCCGATGTAGCTCTTCGTGGCCGACGGCGTCGGGGAGTGGATCTCGAGCTCGTCGGTGTCGGGGAGGTAGGTGATCGTCGTCTCCAGGGACTGGACGTCGCTGCCGTGCCCCTCCTCGGTCATCGCGTAGCAGCCGGGGAGCCGCAGGCTGATGATGTCGGGCAGGAAGGTCTCGTGGTGCCACTGGGTGCCCAGGTTGGTCACGGCGCCGCCGAACAGGCCGAAGTGCACCCCGGACTTGACGGTGAGCGACAGGTCGCCGTGCGCCAGCATCTCGAAGCCGACGATGGTGCCGGGCACGTCCGCGGTGCCGCCGTACTCCTTCGGGAACCCGGAGCGGCCGTAGCCGCGCCCGGCCAGCTCGATGAGCTTGGTGGTGGTCCACTCGCGGGCCTGCTCCATCGGCATGGCCGGGTCACGGAGCAGGTCCTCGGGCAGCAGGTCGACCCGGGCGCGGGCGCGGATCGGGTGGTAGGGCCCGTCGAGGGCGCGGCGCAGGGCGTCACCCAGGGGGCTGAGCCGCTCCTCCGCTCCGCTGGTCGTCGGCGACGTCGGTGTGGTCTGCGTGGTCATCTTCCTCGGTCCTCGGTTCGGGTGTCAGGAGCGGTGGGGGACGGCGGCGGCGAACGCCGGCGCGAACAGCGCCGTGACGTGCTGCACGACCTCCGTGTGGTCCTTGGGGGTGCCGCTGGTCATCCAGTGGTCGGCCGCGGCGCGGACGAAGCCGACGAGCCCGTGGCCCCAGGTCGCCGCGCAGGCGTCGTCCTGGCCGGTGCGGCGCAGGTGGGCGGCGATGACGCTGGCGACCTGGTCGCCGATGCGGTCGGTGAGCCCGGCGACCGGGTCCTCGGTCACCGGGCGGTCCAACATCGGGCGGGTGACGACGTACCGGTAGATCTCCGGGTCGCGGGCGACGAGGGACAGGTAGGAGGCGACCATGTCGCGGACCAGGCCGACGAGGTCCTCGGGGTCGGTGCCGCTCATTGCGGCCTGCAGGTCCTCCAGGATCACCTCGTCGACCGCCTCGACCACGGCCAGGTAGAGCCCGGTGCGACCGCCGAAGTGCCGGTAGATCACCGTCTTGGAGGTGCGGGCCTCGGCGGCGATCTCGTCCATCCCGACGCCCGGACCGTGCTTGCGGATCGCCCGGAGCGTGGACTGGACGAGCTCGCGGCGTCGGCGGGCCCGGTGCTGGGCCCATCGGGCGTCCCGTCCGTCCACGCGCTGCGTCATACGCCCCACAGTACCGAGTACCGGGCGTACCTGCTACTGTCGGTACCGCATAAACGTCGTCGTGTGACGTCCGCGTGACAACCACCAGGAGTGACTCCATGCCCGAGCTCCGCAGAGCCGTCGTCGTCGGCGGCAACCGCATCCCGTTCGGCAAGGCCGGCGGCGCCTACGCCCAGGCCTCCAACCAGGACATGCTCACCGCCGCGCTGGACGGGCTGGTCGCCCGGTTCGGCCTGGCCGGGCAGCGGGTCGGCGAGGTCGCCGCGGGGGCGGTGCTCAAGCACAGCCGCGACTTCAACCTCACCCGCGAGGCGGTCCTCGGCTCCGCGCTCGACCCGGCGACGCCCGCCTACGACCTGACCCAGGCCTGCGGGACCGGGTTGGAGACCGTGATCCAGGTGGCCAACAAGATCCAGGTCGGGCAGATCACCACCGGCATCGCCGGCGGGGTCGACAGCGCCAGCGACGCCCCCATCGCGGTGAGCGAGGGCCTGCGCCGGGCGCTCATCGCCGCCAGCAACGCGAAGACCCCGGTGCAGCGGCTCAAGGCGCTGGCCTCGATCCGCCCCGGCGACCTGGTGCCCGAGTCGCCCCGCAACGCCGAGCCCCGCACCGGGCTGTCCATGGGCGAGCACCAGGCCCGCACCACCAAGGAGTGGGGCATCACCCGGGAGGCGCAGGACGAGCTCGCCCTCGCCAGCCACCACAACCTCGCCAGGGCCTGGGAGAGCGGGTTCTTCGACGACCTCGTCACGCCCTACCTGCGACTCACCCGCGACGAGGGCCTGCGCCCGGACACCTCGCTGGAGAAGCTCGCCTCGCTCAAGCCGGTCTTCGGCAAGGGCGAGGGCGCCACGATGACCGCCGGCAACTCCACGCCGCTGTCCGACGGCGCCGCCCTGGTGCTGCTGGCCGAGGAGGAGTACGCCCGCGAGAACCACCTGCCGGTCCTGGCGCGGTTCGTCGACGCCGAGGTCGCCGCCGTCGACTACGTCACCGGCGAGGAGGGTCTGCTCATGGCCGGCGCGTACGCCGTGCCGCGGCTCCTCGAGCGCCAGGGCCTGACCCTGCAGGACTTCGACTTCTACGAGATCCACGAGGCGTTCGCCTCCACGGTGCTCACCGTCCTCGCCGCCTGGGAGGACGAGACGTACTGCCGGGAGCGCCTCGGCCTGCCCGGCCCGCTGGGGTCGATCGACCGGAGCCGGCTCAACGTCAACGGGTCGTCCCTGGCGGCGGGTCACCCGTTCGCGGCCACGGGTGGCCGCATCGTCGCCACGGCGGCCAAGCTGGTCGCCGAGAAGGGACCCGGCTCCCGAGCCCTCATCTCGATCTGCGCGGCCGGCGGCCAGGGCGTCGTCGCGATCCTGGAGGCGGTGTGATGCCCGACGTGCTCTCGCTCATCACGTCCTCGCCGGTGGTCAAGACCATCGGCAAGCAGCTCGGCCTGCCGCAGCCGGCCACCCTGCGCCGGGGCCGCGCCCTGCCGCCGGGGGACGTCGTCCTCGGCACCCTCGGGGAGACCCGCGGGGTGGTGGCGGACACGCTGCGGATCCTGGGCGTCCCGACCGTCGAGGCGCTGCGGGACGACCCGTCCGCGCGCACCCTGGACGAGGAGGGTCGGGCCCGGCCCCCGGCCTACGACGCGCGCGTCGGCGCCGTCGTGGTCGACGCGACCGCGGTGACGACCCTGGGCGACCTGGAGGGGGTGCGGGCGATCCTGCGCCCGGCCGTGCGGGCGCTCGCCGGCACCGGCCGCGTCGTGCTCGTCGGCACCGCACCGGAGTCCCAGGAGACCGTCGAGGCCGCGGCCGCCCAGCAGGCGCTGGAGGGCATCGTCCGCAGCGTCGGCAAGGAGCTGCGCGGCGGGTCCACCGCCAACCTGGTCTGGGTCGACCCGGCCACCACGCCCGAGGCCCTCGCCTCCACCCTGCTGTTCCTGCTCGAGGGCCGCTCGGCCTACGTGTCGGGCCAGCCCTGGCGGGTCGGTGCGGCCGAGGTGCCGTTCGACCGGGACGCCGAGCGGGACCGGCCGTTCGAGGGCCGGGTCGTCGTCGTCACCGGCGCCGCCCGCGGCATCGGGGCCGCCATCGCGCGGACCTTCGCCCGTGACGGCGCGCACGTCGTCGTCGTGGACATCCCGGCCAGCGGCCAGCCGCTGAGCGCGGTGGCCAACGAGATCGGCGGCAGCGCCCTGCAGCTGGACATCACGGTGCCGGACGCCGGCCGGCGGATCGCCGAGCACGTCGCCTCCCGCCACGGCGCGGACGCGAGGATCCACGCGATCGTGCACAACGCCGGCATCACCCGCGACAAGCTGCTCGTCAACACCGACGAGGACCGCTGGGGCAGCGTCATCGACGTCAACCTCGCCGCGCAGCTGCGGATCAACGACGTGCTGCTCGACCCCGACCTCCCCGGTGGCCTGGCGCCGGACGGCCGGATCGTCGGGGTCTCGTCCACCAGCGGCATCGCCGGCAACCGGGGCCAGACCAACTACGCCGCCAGCAAGGCCGGCGTCATCGGGATGGTCCGGGCGCTGGCCCCGCGGCTGGCCGAGCGCGGCACCACCGTCAACGCGGTGGCGCCCGGCTTCATCGAGACCGAGATGACCGGCAAGATCCCGTTCGCCACCCGCGAGTTCGCCCGCCGGTTCAACAGCCTCCAGCAGGGCGGCAAGCCGGTGGACGTGGCCGAGACGATCGCCTACCTGGCCGACCCGGCCAGCCAGGCGGTCACCGGCCAGGTGATCCGGGTCTGCGGCCAGAGCCAGATCGGCGCATGAGCACCGACACCGCTCGCGACGTCGAGATCCTCGACCGGCTCCCGGCGACCGGGCCGATGCTCGCCCGGGCCGCGCTGACCTCCTTCGGCAAGCCGGGGGCCAGGGCGGGGCTGCCCCGCCGCTCGGTGCTGCTGCGGGGCCTGGAGCAGGACGCCGGCCGCCTCGCCGGCTACGCCCGGGTCTGCGGCTTCACGCTGCGCGACCGGGTGCCGGCGACCTGGCTGCACGTGCTGACCTTCCCGCTGCAGACCCACCTGCTCACCTCCCGCGACTTCCCGTTCGCGGCGGCCGGGATGGTGCACGTCGCCAACCGGATGACGCTGCACCGGCCGGTGCTGGTCGGCGAGCGGCTCGACCTGGAGGTGCACACGGACAACCTTCGCGCGCACCGCGCCGGGGTCGCGCTCGACGTGGTCGAGCAGGTCCGGGTCGGGGACGAGACGGTGTGGGACGGGGTGAGCACCTACCTCGTCAAGGGGGCCCGTATGCCGGAGGGCGCCGCGGGAGCGGACGCCGCCCCGGAGGTCGACGCCGGTGCGCGCACCGAGTCGGCCGACCTGCCGCGCCCCTGGGCCGTGTGGCGCCTCCACGGCCGGCTGGGCCGGGACTACGCCTCCGTGTCCGGCGACGTCAACCCGATCCACCTCAACCCGCTGGCGGCCAAGGCGTTCGGCTTCCCCCGCACGATCGTGCACGGGATGTGGACCCACGCCCGGGCCCTGGCGGCCCTGGACGGCCGGCTGCCCGACGCCTACACGGCGACCGTCGCGTTCCGGAAGCCGGTGCTGCTGCCGTCCACCGTCACCTTCGGCGCCCGCCCGGCCGGGGGCGGCTGGGAGTTCGCGGTGACCGGCAGGGACGGCGAGCGCGTCCACCTCACCGGGAGGGTCGACCCGCTGCCCTGAGCCGCGACCCCACGTCACGATCCCGTCACCGATCGGTGCGGAGCGTGGCGCCCGTGGTGACAGGCCCTCCTCGACGGCCGTGCACGGGAACGTGGCCTGAGCACGCCTACGAGCAGCCGCTCAGGCCACGCTTCCGTGCCTCCGGTTCCGGAAGCGTGCGCCGGGTCTCGCGGGACGGGCGGGACGGGACGGTCGGCGCCGCCGGGAGGCGGGGGTTCTCGTCGGAGGCCACGGAGGAGGCCGGCACCGTCGGGCCCGGCGCGCGGAGAGGCCGAGCGGGGGCGGCTGGCCCGGGTGAGGAGACCCGATTTCGTCCTCCGCCGGGGTGCCGTGTAACCTCTACCAGGCGAACGCCCCGGGCACGTCCCGGGGACGCTTTCGCAGGCCCCTATAGCTCAGTCGGTAGAGCGTCTCCATGGTAAGGAGAAGGTCAACGGTTCGATTCCGTTTGGGGGCTCGGGCAGCCCGCCGGTCCGGCCGGCGTGGTCGCGCCGAGGCGGGGTAGCTCAGATGGTTAGAGCGCACGACTCATAATCGTGAGGTCGCGGGATCGATGCCCGCCCCCGCTACAGCCGCGATTCGGCCCAGACGCCGACTATCGCGTATCCTCGTGTGTCGCCGTCCCGCACGACCGTGGGGCCGCGACCCCCAGCACCAACCGTCCGTCCGTACCGAGAGCAGGTTGCCCCGTGGCTACGAAGAGCGCCGACATCCGCCCCAAGATCACCTTGGCGTGCACGGAGTGCAAGGAGCGCAACTACATCACCAAGAAGAACCGGCGGAACAACCCCGACCGGCTCGAGATGATGAAGTACTGCCCGCGGGACGGTCGGCACACGCTGCACCGCGAGACCCGCTGAGCAGCTCCACCGGACAGCACCAGGCCGTCGCCCCACGGGGGCGGCGGCCTGAGTCGTGTTTGTAGGCTGGCGCGCCATGGGTGTGAACACCGCCTTCGCGGGCCGCAGCTACCCGCCGACCGAGCCGTACGAGGTACGGGCCGAGGAGATCTCGGCCTTCGCCTCCGCGGTCGGCGCCACCAACCCCGTCCACCACGACCCCGAGGCCGCCCGCGCCGCCGGGCACGCCGGGGTCGTCGCCCCGCCCACGTATGCCGTGGTGATCGCCCAGCGCTGTGACGCCCAGCTGGTCCGTGACCCGGAGGCGGGCATCGACTTCTCCCGGGTGGTGCACGGCCAGCAGTCGTTCGAGCACCACCGGCCGATCGTCGCCGGCGACCGGATCGTCGGGGTGCTGTATGTCGACACGGTCCGGGAGGCGGGCGGCCACGCCATGGTCACGACCCGCAGCGAGCTCAGCGACGCCGACGGCCGGCCGGTGTGCACGGCCACGTCGACCATCGTCGTCCGGGGGGAGGACGCATGAGCGGGCTACCACCGGTCGAGGTCGGCACCGAGCTGCCGGGCCGCACCATCCACGTCGACCGCGCCCGGCTGCGCGCCTACGCCGACGCCAGCGGGGACCAGAACCCGATCCACCAGGACGAGCAGTTCGCCAGGTCGGTCGGCCTGCCCGACGTCATCGCCCACGGCATGTGGACCATGGGCGCCGCCGTGCAGGTGGTGGCCGACTGGGTCGGTGACCCCACCCGGGTGGTGTCCTGCTCGACCCGGTTCACCAAGCCGGTCGTCGTGCCGGCCGACACCGGCGCCGACGTCACCGTCTCCGGCCGGGTGACCAAGGTCGACGCCGAGGCCGGTCGCGCCACCGTCGAGCTCACCGTCGAGTCCGGCGGTGAGAAGGTCCTGGGCCGCGCTCTCGCGGTGGTTCGCCTGTGAGCGAGCGGCTGGCCGACCTGACGACGATGCGCGTGGGTGGCCCGGCGCGTCATACGGTCACCGCCACCACCGAGGAGGAGCTGGTCGAGGCGGTGCGTGCGACCGACGCGGCCGGCGAGCCGCTCCTGGTCGTCGGAGGCGGCTCCAATCTCGTCGTCTCCGACGACGGCTTCTCCGGCACCGTGGTCCGGGTGGCGACCCGGGGGGTCCGGGTGGAGTCCGACGACGCCTGCGCCGGCGTGGTCGTGCGGGTCGCGGCCGGGGAGGTGTGGGACGACGTCGTCGCCCGCGCCGTGGCCGAGGGGTGGGCCGGGATCGAGGCCCTCTCCGGCATCCCGGGCAGCGCCGGCGCCACCCCGGTGCAGAACGTCGGCGCCTACGGCCAGGAGGTGTCCCAGACGCTGAGCCAGGTGCGGGTGTGGGACCGCACCGAGCAGCGGGTGCGCACCCTGTTCCCGGCCGACTGCCGGTTCTCCTACCGGCACAGCCTGCTCAAGGAGTCGATGCAGCGCAGCGGCGGGGTCACCCCGCGCTACGTGGTGCTGGACATGACCTTCCAGCTGCGCCCGGGCGGGCTGTCCGAGCCCGTGGCGTATGCCGACCTGGCCCGGGGCCTCGGTGTCGAGCCGGGGGCGCGGGTGCCGCTCGCGGACGCCCGGGCGGCGGTCCTGGAGCAGCGTCGCCGGCGGGGCATGGTCGTGGACCCGGACGACCCGGACACCTGGTCGTGCGGCTCGTTCTTCACCAACCCGGTCCTCACCGAGGAGGAGTTCGCGGCGCTGCGGGAGCGGGTGCACGCCCGGCTCGGGCCGGACGCCGAGCCGCCGCGGTTCCCCGGCGCCGACGGGCGGGTCAAGACGTCGGCGGCCTGGCTCATCGACCGCGCCGGCTTCGGCAAGGGCCACGGACTGCCCGGGCCGGCGGCGCTGTCCACCAAGCACACGCTGGCCATCACCAACCGGGGTTCGGCCCGGGCGGCCGACGTCATCGCGCTCGCCCGAGAGCTCCGCGACGGGGTGGCCGAGGCGTTCGGCGTGGTGCTGGTCAACGAACCGGTGCTCGTCGGCCTCGCCCTCTAGAGGCGCAAGCCTCCGGGCTCGTCGCGCTGGTGTCGCATGGGGTCAGTGGACGCCGAGCTCGTGTTGCTGGCGGTGATGCAGGCGCACCTGGGCCACGTCAGCGAACGCTGCTGGCTGCGCTACGCCGGCGAGCACCTGCGCAGCATGCTCCCGCACCTGCCGGGCCGGTCCGGCTACAACAAGCGGCTGCGCAAGCTGGCTGGCCTCCTCGCCACTCCCGTTCGTCTTGAGGCTGCGCCTGCACCTGGTCTGCACCGAGGCCCGCATCCGCCGACGAGGTGCCCGATCGCCGGAGGTGCGGCCTCAGGTGGGGAGCAGCTTGGCCCGGATCGCCTCCTCGATGGCGCTGTAGTCGGCGGTCGGGTCCATCCCCAGGACCGCGGCCCACACCGGGATCATCTCCTCGTGGTAGTTGTGCCCGTGCCCGCCGGGCACGCCGTCCGACAGCGGCATGTCGCTGGCCAGCTGCCAGAAGGTGATCCACGGCAGCCAGGCCATCTCGGTCGTGACGTCGTGGCCGACGTGCTCGCGCATCCAGTCCGGCTCGCTCCACAGCAGGTCCCACGACCACCAGACCACCGGGTCGGAGGGGTGCTGGACGTACACGACCCGGGGGAACTCCCAGTCGACGTACGGCCCGCCAAAGTAGTCGTGCTGCAGCTCCTCGGGCCGGGTGACGAACCGGATGTTGCGGCCGTTGTCGATCACCGGGGCGACCTCGGGGCTGCCGGGCTGACGGTTGGCGGTGAGCTCGGCCCACAGCGGCGTGAACCTCGGGGTGCCGGACCACACCGCCCCGTCCACCTTGGACAGCATGTCCTCGACGCTGTCGAACGCCGACTGCCCGGCGAACGACCCGAGTGACTCCCCGCTGGTGACCAGCCTCGGCCGGTCGTCCTCGGGGAGCCGGGACCACTCCTCGTAGACCGCCTCGAAGAAGGCCCGGCCGGCCTCCGCCGGCGTCTCCCGGTCGGTGAGGTAGGCCAGGCCGCTGGGGAAGTAGCTGTACTGGATGGACACCGTGGCGCTGTCGCCGCCGGTGAGGTACTCCACCGCGGACATCGTCCACTCCTGCGTCCACCCGGTGCCGGTGCTGGTGAGCACGTGCAGCACCGACCGGTCGAACGCGCCGGTCCGGTGCAGCTCGCGGATCGCGGCGTCGACGGTGGCCTCGAGCGAGCGGTTCTGCAGCTTGCCTGCGTAGACCCGGATCGGGGTCATCGCCGGTCTCCCGGTGACCCGCTCGATGTCCTCGGCGCGCGGTCCGTCGTGGACCATCGCCTGGCCCATCTGCCCGAGCGTCTCCCACGGCTCGTACGAGGCGGGGCTCCCCGAGCGCTCCGGCTCCATGGGCTGGCTCCGGCCCGGGAGCACCTGGGCGTTGCGGGCGATGTTGGACTCGAGGGCGCGCTCGACGAACTGCCGGTAGAGGACCTGGTTGTTGACGAAGATGAGCGTGACGATGATGAGGGCGCCGGCGGTGACGGGCAGCAGCACCTGGGGGACGACCGGGCTGATGAGGCGCTTGGTGGCGCGGTACACCCAGCGGATCCCGCGGGCCAGCTGCAGCAGCACCGCGAAGATGGCGATGCCGGAGAGGAGTCCGACCAGCTGGGCCTGCCACCCGTGGGACCGGGCGTTGACCAGGCGGGCGATCTCCTCCTGCTGGCCGAGGCTGCCGAACCAGGCGAGCCAGGTGCCCACGGCCAGCCCCAGGTAGAGCAGCCTGCGCAGCCACACCCGGGAGACGGCCGACACCTCCACCCGGAGCCCCAGCAGCCGGCTGACCAGGCGGTAGAGCTTGTGCAGGACGATCCCCAGCGGGTAGGCGTACATCATGCTCGCGGCCACGCTGGCAGCGGTCATCCACCAGTGGCGGGGGAGCAGGCTGGGGGACAGGGCGTACCAGGTCATCACCACGGCGAGGGTGAGGCCGACCGGGTCGAGGCGCCGCCGCATCGTGCGCAGCCGGGCCCGGGCGCGCTCGCGGGCAGAGGTCATGGCGCGCGGGCGGGTCTCACGCCGCTCGCGTTCCTCGACCGGGTGCCCGGTGGTGGTGGGGACGGTCACCCCTCATTTCTACGCCGCGTCGGCCATCCAGTGGTCGATCTCGGCCAAGATCGCCTCCGCGACGTGGCGCGGCGCCCGTGACGCGCGCACCGACGCGCGGGCCAGGTCGGCGAGCTCGGCGTCGGTGAACCCGTGGACCTCCCGGGCGGCGACGTACTGGTCCACCAGCCGCGCACCGAACAGCAGCGGGTCGTCGGCGCCCAGCGCCACGGTCGCCCCGGCGTCGACCAGCGGGCGCAGCGGGACCTGGCCCAGGTCGTCGTAGACGCCGAGGGAGACGTTGCTCACCGGGCAGACCTCGAGGGGGATCCCGCGGCGGACGATCTCGGCGAGCAGGTCGGGGTCCTCGGCCGACCGGACGCCGTGGCCGATGCGGTCCGGCCGCAGGTGGACCAGTGCCTCCCGCACGTGCTCCGGGCCGAGCAGCTCCCCGGCGTGGGGCACCCGGGCCAGCCCGGCCCGGCCGGCGATGTCGAAGGCGCGGGCGAACTCGGCGGTGTCGCCGCGCCGCTCGTCGTTGGACAGGCCGAACCCGACGACCGTGCCGCTGTCCTCCCCGGCGTAGCGCGCGGCGAGCCGGGCCAGGGTGCGGGCGTCCAGCGGGTGGCGGGTGCGGCTGGCGGCCACGATGACGGCCACCCCGATGCCGAGGTCGCGGGACGCGGCCCGGGCCTCGTCGAGCACGATCTCCAGGACCGGGGTGATGCCCCCGACGAAGGGTGCGTACGACGTCGGGTCGACCTGGATCTCCAGCCATCGCGACCCCTCCACGGCGTCGTCCTCCGCGGCCTCCCGGACGATCCGGCGCAGCGCGCCCTCGCCGCGCACGCAGGCACGGGCGGCGTCATACAGGCGCTGGAACCGGAACCACCCGCGCTCATCGGTGGCGCGCAGCCGCGGCGGCCACTCGGTCAGCAGGCCGGCGGGGAGGCGGACGCCGTGCTGCGCGGCCAGGTCGTGCAGCGTCTCGATGCGCATCGACCCGGTGAAGTGCAGGTGCAGGTGGGCCTTGGGCAGGGCGGCCAGGGAGCGCGCCATGCGTCCTCAGCGCGCCTCGGCGAGCAGCTCCTGGATGCGGCCCACGCCCTCGGCCAGGTCGGCGTCGCCCAGGGCGTAGGACAGCCGCAGGTAGCCGCTCGGGCCGAACGCCTCGCCGGGGACGACCGCGACCTCGACCTCGTCGAGGATGAGCTCGGCCAGCTCGGCGGAGGTCCGCGGGGTGCGGCCGCGGATGGTGCGGCCGAGCACGCCCTCGACGCTGGGGTAGGCGTAGAAGGCGCCGTGGGGCACCGGGCACTCCACCCCGTCGATCTCGTTGAGCATCGCGACGATGGTGCGGCGCCGGCGGTCGAAGGCCTCCCGCATGGTGTGCACCGCGTCGAGGCCCCCGCGCAGCGCCGCGATCGCGGCCCGCTGCGACACGTTGGCGACGTTGGAGGTCGAGTGGGACTGCAGGTTGGTGGCGGCCTTGATGACGTCCTTCGGGCCGATCATCCAGCCGACCCGCCAGCCGGTCATCGCGTAGGTCTTGGCGACCCCGTTGAGCACCACGCACCGGTCGGACAGCTCGGGCACGGCCACCGGCAGCGACGGCGCGGTCGCTCCGTCGTAGAGCAGGTGCTCGTAGATCTCGTCGGTGACGACCCACAGGCCGTGCTCGGCCGCCCAGCGGCCGATCGCCTCGACCTGCTCCGGCGGGTAGACCGCGCCCGTCGGGTTGGACGGGGAGCAGAACAGCAGGACCTTGGTGCGGGGGGTGCGGGCCCGCTCGAGCTGGTCCACCGTGACCAGGTACCCCTGGTCGGCACCGGCGAACACCTCGACCGGCTCGCCACCGGCCAGCCGGACCGCCTCGGGGTAGGTCGTCCAGTACGGCGTCGGGAGGATGACCTCGTCGCCCGGGTCGAGCAGCGCGGCGAAGGTGTTGTACACCGCCTGCTTGCCGCCGTTGGTGACGAGCACGTTGGCCGGCTCCACGGCATACGAGCTGTCGCGCAGCGTCTTCTGCACGATGGCGGCCTTGAGGTCGGGCAGCCCTCCGGCGGGGGAGTAGCGGTGGTTGACCGGGTCCTGGCAGGCGGCCACCGCGGCCTCGACGACGTAGTCGGGGGTGGGGAAGTCGGGCTCGCCGGCGCCGAAGCCGATGACCGGGCGGCCCTGGGCCTTGAGCTCCTTGGCCCTGGCGTCGACCGCCAGGGTGGCGGACTCGGCGATGGCGGCGACACGGCGGGAGACACGGGTGCTCTGGGCAGGCATCGTCACCCGCCCCATTCAACCACCGGGCTGTTTCGCCATCAGGCCCGCTGTCGCGTAGACTGACGGACCGGGCGTTGACAACGCCCATGCTGGCGCCTGCCCTGCAGGGGTCGGCGACCCCAAAGGGCAATAGCTCAATTGGTAGAGCACTGGTCTCCAAAACCAGCGGTTGGGGGTTCGAGTCCCTCTTGCCCTGCGCGAGCGTACGAGCAGCACGACACGACTGAGGTAGGTACCCCGTGGCGAACACCAGCGCCTCCGACACCCACGGTGCGGAGAGGGCCCGCGCGGCCGCTCCCCGTTCCGCGCGCCCGGGCACCTTCACCGCCCAGGTCATGGCCGAGCTGCGCAAGGTGGTGCGGCCGACCCGGCGCGAGCTGACGACCTACACCATCGTGGTGCTGGTCTTCGTGGCGGTGATCATGGCCTACGTCTTCGGGCTGGACCAGCTGTTCCAGCGCCTCGTCGCCTTCGTCTTCGCCGGCTGACGCCGGCGACGAACCGCCCGGGCCGACCCTGTCGGCCCCGCCCGACCGCGACCTGCGGTCACCGCAATACCAGGAGTGAGGAAACCAGGTCATGTCCGAGCAGTGGACCCATGAGCCCGACGAGGTCGCCGGCGACGAGGTCGAGGCGACCCCGGACGCGACCGCCGAGGCGGACGAGCCGCAGACCGACGAGGTGACGTCCGAGGACCAGTCGTCCGAGGACCAGTCGTCCGAGGAGTCGGACGAGGAGGAGGCGGACCCGGTCGAGGAGTTCCGGCAGACCCTCGCGGGCAAGCCCGGTGACTGGTACGTCGTCCACTCCTACGCGGGCTACGAGAACCGCGTGAAGCACAACCTGGAGACCCGGATCCAGTCCCTCAACATGGAGGACTACATCTTCGAGGTCCAGGTGCCCACGGAGGAGGTCACCGAGATCAAGGGCGGCCAGCGCAAGCTGGTCAAGCGGGTCCGGATGCCCGGCTACGTCCTGGTCCGGATGATCCTCACCGACGAGTCCTGGGGCGCCGTCCGGCACACCCCGGGCGTCACCGGGTTCGTCGGCAACGCCCACCAGCCGGTGCCGCTGAGCCTCGACGAGGTCGTCAGCATGCTCGCCCCGGCGCTGGAGAAGCCCGTCGCGGCGGCCGCCGGCCGCCCGGCCGCCGGCGCCAAGGCCGGCGCCGCCCAGCCCGAGGTGGAGTTCGAGGTCGGCGAGTCCGTCACCGTCATGGAGGGTCCGTTCGAGACCCTGCCCGCCACGATCTCCGAGATCATCCCCGAGTCCCAGAAGCTCAAGGTGCTGGTCTCGATCTTCGGCCGGGAGACGCCGGTCGAGCTGTCGTTCAACCAGGTCGCCAAGATCTGAGGACGCCCCCCCGGGGGACCACCTCGGGGGACACTGCAACCGGGTCATCGCCCACGGCGTGGGCCCACCAACCGAGTAGAGGAACACCATGCCCCCCAAGAAGAAGGTCGCCGGCTTCATCAAGCTGCAGATCCAGGCCGGCCAGGCGACGCCCGCCCCGCCGGTCGGCCCGGCGCTGGGTCAGCACGGCGTCAACATCATGGAGTTCGTCAAGGCGTACAACGCCGCGACGGAGAACCAGCGTGGCAACGTCATCCCGGTCGAGATCACCGTCTACGAGGACCGGTCGTTCACGTTCGTCACCAAGACGCCGCCGGCCACCGAGCTGATCAAGAAGGCCGCCGGTGTGGCCAAGGGCTCCGGCGAGCCGCACAAGACCAAGGTCGGCAAGCTCACCCAGGCCCAGGTCCGGGAGATCGCCGAGCAGAAGATGACGGACCTGAACGCCCACGACGTCGACCAGGCCGCCAAGATCATCGCCGGCACCGCCCGGTCGATGGGCATCACCGTCGAGGGCTGAGTCCCTCGCACCCCGTGGCAGGACCGTGCGCTGGTCCGTCGACCACACCTCCACAGCACCACTGACAAGGAGCACCATGAAGCGCAGCAAGGCCTACCGGGCCGCCACCGAGAAGATCGAGCCGGGCAAGCTCTACACCCCGCTCGAGGCCGTGCGTCTCGCCAAGGAGACCTCGACCACCAAGTACGACGCGACCGTCGAGGTCGCCCTGCGCCTGGGTGTCGACCCGCGCAAGGCCGACCAGCTGGTCCGCGGCACCGTCAACCTTCCCCACGGCACCGGCAAGACCGCCCGCGTGCTGGTCTTCGCCACCGGTGACCGCGCCGAGGCCGCTCGCGAGGCCGGCGCCGACTACGTGGGCTCGGACGACCTCATCGAGAAGGTCTCCGGCGGCTGGCTCGACTTCGACGCCGTCGTCGCGACCCCCGACCTCATGGGCAAGGTCGGCCGCCTGGGCAAGGTCCTCGGCCCGCGCGGCCTGATGCCGAACCCGAAGACCGGCACCGTCACCATGGACACCGCCAAGGCCGTGTCCGACATCAAGGGCGGCAAGATCGAGTTCCGCGTCGACAAGCACGCGAACCTGCACTTCATCATCGGCAAGGTCTCGTTCGACGAGAAGGCCCTGGTGGAGAACTACGCCGCGGCGATCGACGAGATCCTGCGTCTGAAGCCGGCCGCGGCCAAGGGGCGCTACATCCTCAAGGCGACGATCAGCACCACGATGGGCCCGGGCATCCCGGTCGACCCGTCGCGGACGTCCAACCTGCTGGCCGAGGCGGTCCCCGCCGCCAGCTGACCTGGTCTGCCACGACAGGGCCCCGCAGCCACCCGGCTGCGGGGCCCTTCGTCGTTCCCCTCCGTGTCGCCGCCCGCTCACCCCGGCGGCGCCACCGTCTCCGGGGCGTCCTCCCCGTCTCCCGGGCGGCTGGCGCGACGTCATACGGGCGCAGTCGGTCCGGCGCGGCGACAACGCTTCGAGTTGTGGCTGCCATGGCAACCACGATCCGAAGCGTTGTGGTTCTCCTACCCACTCAGCGGCTTCGTGGAGGGGACGGTCACCTCGGCGGCGACCACGCCGTGGGGGACGGTCACCTCGGCGGCGACCACGTCGTGGAGGGGACGGTCACCTCGGCGGCGACCACGTCGCCTCCTCGCGCGGTACCCGTGTCCGGGCCGGGACGACCGCCTCGGACGCGGCCAGGCGTCAGGCCCCCTGCTCCTCGGCCACCGCGCGGAGGTAGTCGGCGATCGTGGGCAGCGCGGCGAGCTTCTCGTCGAAGTACTCGTTGACGAGCTCGGTCAGCCGCTGCCGCGCCGCGGAGACGCTGGCCGCCTGGGCGGCGAGGTTGTCGTCGTCCGGCCCCTCGGTGATGGACGCCCGCAGCTGGATGAGGTGCGTCATCACCTCGACCTCGACCTCACCCTCGAGCGTGCGCACCACGGCCAGCATGAGGTCGTCGAGCTGGCGCAGCAGGGTCCGCGAGGTGATCGTGGACCCGGGCCGGGCGGCGTCGTCGAGCGTGCCGAGCACCGACGCCACCTGGTACAGCAGCGCCGCCGGCTCGTCGAACAGCTCCCGCAGGAACGCCGCCTCCTCGTAGTGGCCGGTCAGCCGGAAGATGTTGTAGAGCCGCTTGGCCACCTTGCCCAGGTTGCGGCTCGGCCCGGTGGAGTACTTGTGCACCTCGTGCCGCAGCTGGTCGACGTAGTTGTCCAGCGCGTCCGCGCTGAGGTTGTTCACCAGCTTGACGAAGAGCGGGACCGCATCGGCCTCGAGGTAGACCTCCTGGAAGTAGGGGTCGAGGTAGCCGTCCAGCGGCACGATCGTGCCGTCGGGCGCCTCCCAGGTGACGTCGAGCATGTTGCTGGCGCTGGCCACCTGGCACCGCACCGGGTCGGCGACGACCCAGTCGAGCTTGCACCAGCCGGGGTCGAGCGCGACCTCCTCCCAGCGCACCTCGACCGGCTCGCCGTCGGGCGTGGCGACCCGCTGGACCCCAGCCTCCACCTCGTCCGGGGACCAGCTGATCGGCGTCCCGTGCCGGTGCAGCCGGTCGTGCCGGATGACGTCGCGCGGGTAGTTGCCGAACTTCACCTCGACGAGGCGGTGGTCCTCCCCGGCGCGGGTGCTCAGCGCCTCCTCCCGCATCACCTCGGCCAGGCGCAGGCAGGCGGCCTCGCGGCTGGGCGCCTTGATGTTGACCCGCTCGAAGTAGTCGCAGTCGCCGGGGTAGCTCTGGACCTTGGACTGCGCGGCCGACCCGGACAGGGCCAGCGCGGTCTCGACGTCGGGCTGGTCGCGCAGCCCGACGATGTCGCCCACGTGGCGGAAGTGCGCCAGGTCGGCGGGGCTGAAGTCGAGCATGGTCACCCGGTGCCCGAAGACGCCGGTGCCGGGGTCGACGAGGACCTCCTGGGCGTGGTCGGTGGCCGCGACGGCGGTGAGCCAGTGGAGGGCCTCGACCTCGTCGAGCTCGACGCCGAGGCGCTTGGCGGACTCCACGATCCGGGTGAGGTCCGCCTGCGCGGCCGCCGGCGACGTGGCCGTGGGTGGGGTGGCGCGCTCGGGTGGGACGTGGGTGGTGCTCACGGGGCGATCACTCCCAGGGGTGGTGGTTGGGCACGGGACGCCTCGAGCTCGGCGAGCATGACCCGGAACACGGCCGCCTGCAGCCGCGCGTCCTCGAGGGCGTGGTGGGGAAGCTCGTGGGACAGGCCGTAGCGTCCGGCCATCCGGCGCAGCGAGGTCTCGGTCCACGGGACCCGGGCGATGCCCATGTAGAGCGCCTTGAGGTCGAGGGCGCTGAAGCCCAGGGGGTTGTGGCCGACGTACCGGTGCAGGTAGTCCGCCACGAACATCCAGTCGAAGGGCGCGTTGAGCGCGACCATGACGGGGCGGGTCCCGGCCGCGACCTGATCGACCCAGGCGGCGAAGTCCGCGACCGCCTGCGCGGGCGGGGTGCCCTCGCGGGCCAGCCGGTCCGGCGACAGGCCGCTGACCGCGGCCGACTCCGCGTCGGTGCGCGGCCGGTCCGGCTGCAGCTCGACGTAGAAGCCTGCGTCCGGGTCGGTCACCGAGCACGCCCCGAGGGCGAGCATGGGGTAGTCGGCGGGGATCGGCCCGGCGGTCTCCACGTCGACTGAGATGTAGGTCACACTCACGACCCCCACCCTAGGGTGTGGTGGACCGGGTGGGGGAGGCCCGGATTTGGGCGCCCGCGCCCGTATGCCGTACGCTTGCGTCATACCCATGACCGCCGGTTGTCGGCGTGCCCGCCAGGGCGAGCCGGCCGAAGGTCCCGTGAGACGGGCAGCCTGCGCAGGTGACGACGTTCAGCCACGTCCTCGTGACGTGCTCGAGCCCCGTGCGCCTGCGCCGGGGCTTTTCTCATGGGGTGACCGGTTCCCACGTACGAAGGAGGCCCCATGGCGACTGCCGAGAAGGCTGCTGCCATCGCCGAGCTGGCGGAGAAGTTCCGCAACTCGGGTGCGGCCGTGCTCACCGAGTACCGCGGTTTGACGGTGGCGCAGCTGAGCCAGCTGCGTACCTCCCTCCGCGAGCACGCGTCCTACGCCGTGGTGAAGAACACGCTGACCAAGCGGGCTGCCGCCGAGGCCGGGGTCACCGGCTTCGACGAGTACCTGCAGGGCCCCACGGCCATTGCCTTCGTCACCGGTGACCCGGTCGAGGCGGCCAAGGGCCTGCGCGACTTCGCCAAGGCCAACCCCGCCCTGGTGATCAAGGCCGGTGTCCTCGACGGCAAGCCGTTGACCCCGGAGGAGATCACCAAGCTCGCCGACCTGGAGTCGCGCGAGGTTCTGCTGGCCAAGCTCGCCGGGGCGATGAACGCCTCGCTGAGCAAGGCCGTCTACCTGTTCGCCGCGCCGCTGTCGCAGACCGCTCGCGTGGTCGACGCGCTGCGCGCGAAGGTCGAGCAGGAGGGCCCGGCGGTTGCCGCCGACGCCCAGGACCAGGCCGAGCAGGCCACCACCGACGTCGCCGAGGGTGGCGACGAGAGCTGACCGAGCCCCCGGGCCCGTTCGGCACCGACCAGATCCACCGCCACTCACGGCACCACACGGAAGGAACGCCAACCATGGCGAAGCTGAGCACCGAAGAGCTCCTTGACGCGTTCAAGGAGATGACCCTGATCGAGCTGTCCGAGTTCGTCAAGCAGTTCGAGGAGACCTTCAACGTCACCGCCGCGGCCCCGGTGGCCGTCGCCGCGGCCGGCGCCCCGGCCGCCGGTGGTGGCGGCGAGGCCGCCGCCGCCGAGGAGCAGGACGAGTTCGACGTCATCCTCGAGGCCGCCGGCGACAAGAAGATCCAGGTCATCAAGGAGGTCCGCGCGCTGACCTCCCTGGGCCTGAAGGAGGCCAAGGACCTCGTCGACGGCGCTCCGAAGCCGGTCCTGGAGAAGGTCGACAAGGAGGCCGCCGAGAAGGCCAAGGAAGCCCTCGAGGGCGCTGGCGCCACCGTCACCCTCAAGTGACGCCAGGGGGCGCCGGTCAGGCCGGTGCCCCTGCCGGAACACTCCGCCGGACGGGCGGGTCGGACCACGGTCCGGCCCGCCCGTCCGCGTGTCCGGACCACGCCGGACCAGCGGCGCAGGGCCAACACGCCGTGCCGCGGCTTGACGGATGGTGTGGGCAGCGGTCATCCTGCTGGCCACGACCTCGGGTCGGCACACGCGGATGCCCTGGGGGGCAGGGCCAGGGGGTTTGGTTCGGGGTGCCATTCCGTGTATGCTGTCGCTTTGCGCTGCCCTGCATCCTGTCTCCGCTCGCCGTCGTGTGTGTCCTCACCGCCGAGGTTCGCCTCCACCGGCCGGCCGTGCGTCTGCACGCCCGGTCTCTGTGCGTGTGGGACGGGGGAGGGCCGTCGCTGACATTGCCAGCTTGTTAGGCCCGTGGAAGGACCATCCTTGGCTGCCTCGCGCACTGCGAAGAAGACTGAGTCTACCGCTTGGACCGCCTCCGGGCGTCTGAGCTTTGCAAAGATCCGAGAGCCCCTCGAGGTGCCTGACCTCCTGGCGCTGCAGACCGAGAGCTTCGACTGGCTGCTCGGCAACGAGAGGTGGCAGGCCCGCGTGGCCGCCGCCAAGGCCGAGGGCCGGGAGGACGTGCCGGACCGGTCCGGCCTGGAGGAGATCTTCGACGAGATCTCCCCGATCGAGGACTTCTCGGGCTCGATGTCCCTGTCGTTCCGGGACCACCGGTTCGAGGAGCAGAAGTACTCCATCGAGGAGTGCCGCGAGAAGGACATGACCTACTCGGCTCCGCTGTTCGTCACCGCGGAGTTCATCAACAACAACACCGGTGAGATCAAGAGCCAGACGGTGTTCATGGGCGACTTCCCGCTCATGACCGACCGCGGCACCTTCATCATCAACGGCACCGAGCGGGTCGTCGTCTCCCAGCTGGTCCGCAGCCCGGGCGTCTACTTCGAGCGCGCGCTGGACAAGACCTCCGACAAGGACATCTTCACCGCCAAGGTGATCCCGAGCCGGGGCGCCTGGCTGGAGTTCGAGATCGACAAGCGCGACACCGTCGGCGTCCGCGTCGACCGCAAGCGCAAGCAGTCGGTGACCGTCCTGCTCAAGGCGCTCGGCTGGACCGAGGCGCAGATCCTCGAGGAGTTCGGCGACTACGAGTCGATGCGGCTCACCCTGGAGAAGGACCACACCGCCGACCAGGACGAGGCGCTGCTCGACATCTACCGCAAGCTGCGCCCGGGCGAGCCGCCGACCAAGGAGGCCGCCCAGACCCTCCTGGACAACCTGTACTTCAACCCCAAGCGCTACGACCTGGCCAAGGTCGGCCGCTACAAGATCAACAAGAAACTGGGTCTGGACGCCCCGCTGAGCGAGACCGTGCTGGGCGTGGACGACATCGTCGCCACGATCCGCTACCTCGTCGCGCTGCACGCCGGCGAGGAGACCATGCCGGTCGTGCGTCGCGGCGAGCGTGAGGAGCTGCGGGTCGAGGTCGACGACATCGACCACTTCGGCAACCGCCGCCTGCGCACCGTCGGCGAGCTCATCCAGAACCAGGTCCGCACCGGGCTGTCCCGGATGGAGCGCGTCGTCCGCGAGCGGATGACGACCCAGGACGTCGAGGCGATCACGCCGCAGACCCTGATCAACATCCGGCCGGTCGTGGCCGCGATCAAGGAGTTCTTCGGCACCAGCCAGCTGTCCCAGTTCATGGACCAGAACAACCCGCTGTCGGGCCTGACCCACAAGCGGCGCCTGTCCGCGCTGGGCCCGGGCGGTCTGTCCCGGGACCGGGCCGGCATGGAGGTCCGTGACGTCCACCCGTCGCACTACGGCCGGATGTGCCCGATCGAGACCCCCGAGGGTCCGAACATCGGCCTCATCGGCTCCCTGGCGTCCTACGCGCGGGTCAACCCGTTCGGCTTCGTCGAGACCCCGTACCGCAAGGTCGTCAACGGGCGGGTCACCGACGAGGTGGTCTACCTGTCCGCCGACGAGGAGGACCGCTACGTCATCGCCCAGGCCAACGCCAAGCTGGACGACGACGGGCGCTTCGCCGAGGAGCGCGTCCTGGTCCGCACCAAGGGCGGGGAGGCGGTCGACGTCCCGGCCGAGGACGTGGACTTCATGGACGTGTCGGCCCGCCAGATGGTGTCGGCCGCCACGGCGATGATCCCGTTCCTCGAGCACGACGACGCCAACCGCGCGCTCATGGGAGCGAACATGCAGCGCCAGGCGGTGCCGCTGGTCCGCACCGAGGCCCCGCTGGTGGGCACCGGCATGGAGTACCGCGCCGCGCTCGACTCCGGTGACGTCGTCCGCGCCGAGAAGGCCGGTGTCGTGGAGCAGGTCTCCGCCGACCTGGTCACCGTGGCCAACGACGACGGCACCCGGCAGTCCTACCGGATCGCCAAGTTCACCCGCTCCAACCAGGGCAACTGCTACAACCAGCAGGTCCGGGTCACCGCGGGCGACCGGGTCGAGGCCGGTGACGTCATCGCCGACGGTCCGGCGACCGACGGCGGCGAGATGGCGCTGGGCCGCAACCTGCTCGTGGCGTTCATGCCGTGGGAGGGCTACAACTACGAGGACGCGATCATCCTCAGCCAGCGCCTGGTGCAGGAGGACGTGCTCTCCTCGATCCACATCGAGGAGCACGAGATCGACGCCCGTGACACCAAGCTGGGTCCGGAGGAGATCACCCGGGACATCCCGAACGTCTCCGAGGAGGTCCTGGCCGACCTCGACGAGCGCGGCATCATCCGCATCGGCGCCGAGGTCCGCGACGGCGACCTGCTGGTCGGCAAGGTGACCCCCAAGGGTGAGACCGAGCTGACCCCGGAGGAGCGCCTGCTGCGCGCCATCTTCGGTGAGAAGGCCCGCGAGGTGCGCGACACCTCGATGAAGGTGCCGCACGGTGAGACCGGCACGGTCATCGGCGTGAAGGTGTTCGACCGCGAGGAGGGTGACGAGCTGCCGCCGGGTGTCAACCAGCTGGTGCGCGTCTACGTCGCCAACAAGCGCAAGATCACCGACGGTGACAAGCTCGCCGGCCGCCACGGCAACAAGGGCGTCATCTCCAAGATCCTGCCGGTCGAGGACATGCCGTTCCTCGAGGACGGCACGCCGGTCGACATCGTGCTCAACCCGCTGGGCGTGCCCGGCCGGATGAACGTCGGCCAGATCCTGGAGACGCACCTGGGCTGGGCCGCCGCACAGGGCTGGGAGATCGTCGGCGACCCCGAGTGGGCCCGGGACATCCCGGAGGAGGCCCGTCAGGTCCCGCCGGGGACCCGGGTGGCCAGCCCGGTGTTCGACGGTGCCACCGAGGAGCAGATCGCGGGCCTGCTGGAGTCGACCAACCCGGGTCGCGACGGCAAGCGCCTCGTCGGTCGCAACGGCAAGGCCCGGCTGTTCGACGGCCGCAGCGGCGAGCCGTTCCCGGACGAGATCGCGGTCGGCTACATGTACATCCTCAAGCTGCACCACCTCGTGGACGACAAGATCCACGCGCGCAGCACCGGCCCGTACTCGATGATCACCCAGCAGCCGCTGGGCGGTAAGGCCCAGTTCGGTGGCCAGCGGTTCGGTGAGATGGAGGTGTGGGCCCTGGAGGCGTACGGCGCCGCCTACGCGCTGCAGGAGCTGCTCACCATCAAGTCCGACGACGTCACCGGCCGCGTGAAGGTCTACGAGTCGATCGTCAAGGGCGACAACGTGCCCGAGCCCGGCATCCCCGAGTCCTTCAAGGTGCTCATCAAGGAGATGCAGGCGCTCTGCCTGAACGTCGAGGTGCTCTCCAGCGACGGCTCCAAGATCGACCTGCGCGAGAGCGACCAGGAGATCTTCCGCGCTGCCGAGGAGCTCGGCATCGACCTGTCCCGGCGCGAGCCGAGCAGCGTCGAAGAGGTGTGAGGTGCGACCGGGGCGGGCCACCCGCCCGCCCCGGCCGGCCTGACGACATACGAGAACCAGACCTAACGTCACGAGACGAAACGAGAGAAGGACCCACGTGCTCGACGTCAACTTCTTCGACGAGCTGCGCATCGGCCTGGCGACCGCGGAGGACATCCGCCGCTGGAGCCACGGCGAGGTCAAGAAGCCCGAGACCATCAACTACCGGACGCTGAAGCCCGAGAAGGACGGTCTCTTCTGCGAGAAGATCTTCGGTCCCACCCGGGACTGGGAGTGCTACTGCGGCAAGTACAAGCGCGTCCGCTTCAAGGGCATCGTCTGCGAGCGCTGCGGTGTCGAGGTCACCCGTGCCGCGGTGCGCCGGGAGCGGATGGGCCACATCGAGCTGGCCGCCCCGGTCACCCACATCTGGTACTTCAAGGGTGTCCCGAGCCGCCTCGGCTACCTGCTGGACCTGGCCCCGAAGGACCTGGAGAAGGTCATCTACTTCGCGGCCTACATGATCACGCACGTCGACGAGGAGGGCCGCCACCAGGACCTGCCCTCGCTCGAGGCGCAGATCGAGGTCGAGCGCAAGGAGCTCGAGAACCGCCGCGACTCCGAGGTCGAGGCCCGCGCCAAGAAGCTCGAGGCCGACCTGGCCGAGCTGGAGGCCGAGGGCGCCAAGGCCGACGCGCGCCGCAAGGTGCGCGACTCCGCCGAGCGGGAGATGAACCAGATCCGCCGGCGCTACGAGCAGCAGATCGAGCGGCTCGAGCAGGTGTGGGAGCGGTTCAAGAACCTCAAGGTCCAGGACCTCGAGGGTGACGAGATCCTCTACCGCGAGATGCGTGACCGCTTCGGCATGTACTTCGAGGGCGGCATGGGCGCGGCGGCGCTGCAGAAGCGCCTGCAGGACTTCGACCTGGAGGCCGAGGCCGCCAAGCTGCGCGAGATCATCGCGACCGGCAAGGGCCAGAAGAAGACCCGCGCCATCAAGCGGCTCAAGGTCGTCACCAGCTTCCTCAACACCTCCAACAGCCCGGACGCGATGGTCCTGGACTGCATCCCGGTCATCCCGCCGGACCTGCGCCCGATGGTGCAGCTGGACGGTGGCCGGTTCGCGACCTCGGACCTCAACGACCTCTACCGCCGCGTCATCAACCGGAACAACCGCCTCAAGCGGCTTTTGGACCTCGGCGCGCCGGAGATCATCGTCAACAACGAGAAGCGGATGCTGCAGGAGGCCGTCGACTCGCTGTTCGACAACGGCCGCCGCGGTCGCGCCGTCACCGGCCCGGGCAACCGGCCGCTGAAGTCGCTGTCCGACATGCTCAAGGGCAAGCAGGGCCGGTTCCGCCAGAACCTGCTGGGCAAGCGCGTCGACTACTCCGGCCGTTCGGTCATCGTCGTCGGCCCGCAGCTGAAGCTGCACCAGTGCGGCCTGCCCAAGCAGATGGCGCTGGAGCTGTTCAAGCCGTTCGTGATGAAGCGGCTGGTCGACCTCGACCACGCCCAGAACATCAAGTCGGCCAAGCGGATGGTCGAGCGCGCCCGGCCCATGGTGTGGGACGTGCTGGAGGAGGTCATCAAGGACCACCCGGTGCTGCTCAACCGCGCGCCCACGCTGCACCGCCTGGGCATCCAGGCCTTCGAGCCGCAGCTGGTCGAGGGCAAGGCCATCCAGATCCACCCGCTGGTCTGCACCGCGTTCAACGCGGACTTCGACGGCGACCAGATGGCGGTGCACCTGCCGCTGTCCGCCGAGGCCCAGGCCGAGGCCCGGATCCTCATGCTGTCGAGCAACAACATCCTCAAGCCGGCGGACGGCCGCCCGGTGACCATGCCCACCCAGGACATGATCATCGGCCTGTTCCACCTGACCTCCGAGGGTGCGCCGAAGCCGCTGGTGGACCCGGACGGCAACGAGCACCTGCGCAGCTTCATCTCGGTGGCCGAGGCCCGGATGGCCTTCGACGCCGGCGAGATCGAGATCGGCACCCCGATCCGGCTGCGGGTCAAGGACACCGCCCCGCCGCCCGGGCACCCGCTGCCCGAGGGCGCCGAGGTCACCGAGGACGGCGTGGCCAGCGAGTTCGTCGTGGACACCACGCTGGGTCGGGCCATGTTCAACGACGCGCTGCCGCCGAACTACCCGTTCGTCAACGACGTCGTGGACAAGAAGCGCCTGTCCGGCATCGTCAACGACCTGGCCGAGCGCTACACCAAGGTCCAGGTCGCGGCCTCGCTCGACACGCTCAAGGACATGGGCTTCTACTGGGCCACCCGGTCCGGCACCACCGTGGCGATCTCCGACGTCATGACGCCGCCGCGCAAGGCGGACATCCTCGAGACGTATGACGCCAAGGCCGCCAAGGTGCAGACCCAGTACGAGCGCGGTCTGATCACCGACGACGAGCGGCGCCAGGAGCTCATCGAGATCTGGACCCAGGCGACCAACGAGGTGGCCAAGGAGCTGGAGACCTCGATGCCGACCGACAACGCCATCTACCGGATGGTGACGTCGGGTGCCCGTGGTAACTGGTTCCAGCTGCGGCAGATCGCCGGGATGCGTGGCCTGATGGCCAACCCGAAGGGTGAGATCATCCCGCGTCCGATCAAGTCGAACTTCCGCGAGGGCCTGTCGGTGCTGGAGTTCTTCATCTCCACGCACGGCGCCCGGAAGGGTCTGGCCGACACCGCGCTGCGGACCGCCGACTCGGGTTACCTCACCCGGCGCCTGGTGGACGTCAGCCAGGACGTCATCATCCGCGAGGACGACTGCGGCACCGACCGGGGCCTGGTCATGCCGATCGCGGTGGAGACCCCGAGCGGGGACCTGCGCGAGCACGACGACGTCGAGACGTCGGTCTACGCCCGCACCCTGGCCGAGGACGTCGTCAAGGACGGCGAGGTCCTGGCCGAGGCCGGCATGGACCTCGGCGACGTGGTCATCGACGCGCTGGTCGCGGCGGGCGTGCGCGAGGTCAAGGTCCGCTCGGTCCTGACCTGCGAGTCGCTGGTCGGCACCTGCGCGAAGTGCTACGGCCGCTCGCTGGCCACCGGCAAGCTGGTCGACATCGGTGAGGCCGTCGGCATCATCGCGGCCCAGTCCATCGGTGAGCCCGGCACCCAGCTGACGATGCGGACCTTCCACACCGGTGGTGTGGCCGGTGACGACATCACCCAGGGTCTGCCGCGTGTCGTCGAGCTGTTCGAGGCCCGGACGCCCAAGGCGGTCGCGCCGATCGCCGAGGCGACCGGCCGGGTCCAGGTCGAGGACACCGACAAGGCCCGGCGGATCCTGCTCATCCCGGACGACGGCTCGGAGGAGCACGCCTACCCGGTGAGCAAGCGGGCCCGCCTGCTCGTCCAGGACGGCCAGCACGTCGAGGTCGGCACCCAGCTGGTGCAGGGCGCGATCGACCCCAAGCAGGTGCTCCGCATCCTCGGCCCCCGTGCCGCGCAGATGCACCTGGTCGACGAGGTCCAGCGGGTCTACCGCCAGCAGGGTGTGTCGATCCACGACAAGCACATCGAGGTCATCGTCCGGCAGATGCTGCGCCGGATCACGGTCATCGAGGCCGGCGACGCCGACCTGCTCCCCGGCGAGCTGGTCGAGCGGGCCCGGTTCGAGGCCGAGAACCGTCGCGTGGTGTCCGAGGGCGGACAGCCGGCCTCCGGCCGCCCGGAGCTCATGGGCATCACCAAGGCCTCGCTGGCGACCGACTCGTGGCTGTCGGCGGCGTCCTTCCAGGAGACCACGCGGGTGCTCACCGAGGCGGCCATGCAGGCCAAGTCGGACCCGCTGCTGGGCCTGAAGGAGAACGTCATCCTGGGCAAGCTGATCCCGGCCGGCACCGGCCTGCCGCGGTACCGCAACCTCACGGTCGAGCCGACCGAGGAGGCCAAGGCCGAGGCCTACCAGGTTCCGGACTACGAGCAGTTCGAGTACCCGTCCTTCGGGCCGGGCACCGGCGAGGCGGTCCGCCTCGACGATCTCAACCTGGGCGACGACCGGTACTGACCCGGTCCCACCCGGCAGACGCCCCCGGCCGCACCCGCGGCCGGGGGCGTCCCCATTCCATCCCACCCACCACCCCCGACCCCGACCGGACGCCTGGTCCCGACGCGCTGGGCCGCGACCGGCCACCCGGTGCCGGACCGCTCGGCGTATGACGCAGCCCGGCGGCCCGTGGTGGACCACGGCGTGGCTGACCGCCGGGAATACCGGGGCCGCCGTGCGGGTTCTGTCTGGGCGCAGGGCGACGGGACCAGGTGTCCGGTGACGGGTCGGACCGTCCGGACCAGGCGTCCGGTCGCGGTGGTGGCTCGATTTGTGAGCCGGGCCGCGTGACCGGTAGTCTTGAGCCTTGTGCGTGCGGCGTGTCCGCATGCCCTCGTCGCCCCGGTCAGCCGGGGCAGCGAACACCTCTCGCCGGGCAGTCCGGCCGGACCCACCTCCATCCCGTTGACCGCGGGGTGTCGCGGGCCCTGGTCGGGAAGTGCAGGGGAGAGCGCCGAGCCGACACCCCCGTCCGCGGGGGTCGGGGAGGCACAGCCCAAGGAGTGCGGGTCGCGACGGCGGGACGCACGGACAACGACAACTGACGGAGATTCAGTGCCCACGATCAACCAGCTCGTCCGCAAGGGCCGGCAGGACAAGGTCAAGAAGACCAACTCCCCGGCGCTCAAGGGCAACCCGCAGCGCCGCGGTGTCTGCACGCGTGTCTACACGACCACCCCGAAGAAGCCGAACTCCGCCCTGCGCAAGGTCGCTCGTGTGAAGCTGACCAGCGGCGTCGAGGTCACGGCCTACATCCCCGGCGTCGGCCACAACCTGCAGGAGCACTCGATGGTGCTCGTGCGCGGTGGCCGCGTGAAGGACCTTCCGGGTGTCCGCTACAAGATCATCCGCGGCTCCCTCGACACCCAGGGCGTCAAGGGCCGCAACCAGGCCCGGTCCCGTTACGGCGCGAAGAAGGAGAAGAAGTAATGCCTCGCAAGGGCCCCGCTCCGAAGCGCCCGATCATGGTCGACCCGGTCTACGGCTCGACCCTCGTGACGCAGCTGGTCAACAAGGTCCTCATGGACGGCAAGAAGTCCGTGGCCGAGAGGATCGTCTACGGCGCCCTCGAGGGCTGCCGCGCCAAGACCGGCACCGACCCGGTGGCCACGCTCAAGCGTGCGCTGGACAACGTCAAGCCGTCCCTGGAGGTCCGCAGCCGCCGCGTCGGTGGCGCCACCTACCAGGTGCCCGTCGAGGTCCGGCCCTCGCGCTCGACCACGCTGGCGCTGCGCTGGCTCGTCGGCTACGCGCGGCAGCGTCGCGAGAAGACGATGACCGAGCGCCTCATGAACGAGATCCTCGATGCCAGCAACGGCCTGGGCGCCGCGGTGAAGCGTCGCGAGGACACCCACAAGATGGCCGAGGCCAACAAGGCCTTCGCCCACTACCGCTGGTGACGACCCGCTCTGTGAAGCGGCGCACCGACCTACGACTGCGACCTACGGAAGAGACACTGTGGCACTCGACGTTCTGACGGACCTCAAGCTGGTCCGCAACATCGGCATCATGGCCCACATCGATGCCGGCAAGACGACGACCACCGAGCGGATCCTGTTCTACACCGGTGTCAAGCACAAGATGGGCGAGACCCACGACGGTGCGTCGACGACGGACTGGATGGAGCAGGAGAGGGAGCGGGGGATCACCATCACCTCCGCGGCCGTCACCAGCTTCTGGAAGGGCCACCAGATCAACCTGATCGACACGCCCGGCCACGTCGACTTCACCGTCGAGGTGGAGCGCAACCTGCGCGTGCTGGACGGTGCCGTTGCGGTGTTCGACGGCAAGGAGGGCGTCGAGCCGCAGTCCGAGACGGTCTGGCGACAGGCCGACAAGTACGGCGTCCCGCGCATCTGCTTCATCAACAAGATGGACAAGATGGGCGCCGACTTCTACTTCTCGGTGCAGACGATGATCGACCGGCTCGGGGCCCACCCGCTGGTCATGCAGCTGCCGATCGGCGCCGAGTCCGACTTCATCGGTGTCGTCGACCTGGTCCGGATGAAGGCCCTGGTCTGGCGCGGCGAGACCAAGCTCGGTGAGGACTACGAGGTCGAGGAGATCCCCGCCGACCTGCAGGCCAAGGCCGAGGAGTACCGCGAGAAGCTCGTCGAGAAGGTCGCCGAGGCCGACGAGGAGCTGCTCGAGAAGTACCTGGGTGGCGAGGAGCTGACCGAGGAGGAGATCAAGGCCGGCGTCCGCAAGCTGACGATCGACAGCGAGGTCAACCCGGTCTTCTGCGGCACCGCCTTCAAGAACAAGGGTGTCCAGCCGCTCCTCGACGCGGTGATCGACTACCTCCCCAGCCCGCTGGACCTGCCGCCGACCGAAGGGCACGTGCCGGGCGACGAGAGCACCGTCATCACCCGGGACCCCGACGCGAGCGCGCCGTTCGCGGCCCTGGCGTTCAAGATCGCGGCGCACCCGTTCTTCGGCACCCTGACCTACATCCGGGTCTACTCCGGTGAGATCACCTCCGGCCAGCAGGTCCTCAACTCGACCAAGGGCCGGCGCGAGCGTGTGGGCAAGCTGTTCCAGATGCACGCCAACAAGGAGAACCCGGTCGACAAGGCCTCCGCGGGTCACATCTACGCGGTCATCGGGCTCAAGGACACCACCACCGGTGACACCCTGTGCGACCCGAACGACCCGATCATCCTCGAGTCGATGACCTTCCCCGAGCCGGTCATCCACGTGGCGATCGAGCCGAAGACCAAGGGTGACCAGGAGAAGCTGTCCGGGGCCATCCAGAAGCTGGCCCAGGAGGACCCGACCTTCACCGTCCGCCAGGACGAGGAGACCGGCCAGACCGTCATCGGCGGTATGGGCGAGCTCCACCTCGACATCCTCGTCGACCGCATGCGGCGCGAGTTCAAGGTCGAGGCCAACGTGGGTGCCCCGCAGGTCGCGTACCGCGAGACCATCCGCAAGAAGGTCGAGAAGTTCGACTACACCCACAAGAAGCAGACGGGTGGGTCGGGCCAGTTCGCGAAGGTGCAGATCACCCTGGAGCCGCTGGACACCTCCGAGGGCGAGCTGTACCAGTTCGAGAACGCCGTCACCGGTGGCCGCGTCCCCAAGGAGTACATCCCCAGCGTCGACCAGGGCATCCAGGAGGCCATGCAGCTCGGTGTCCTGGCCGGGTACCCGCTGGTGGGGATCAAGGCCACGCTGGTCGACGGTGCCTACCACGAGGTCGACTCCTCGGAGATGGCCTTCAAGATCGCCGGCTCCATGGCGCTCAAGGAGGCCGCTCGCAAGGCGGACCCCGTGCTGCTGGAGCCCGTGATGGCCGTCGAGGTGCGCACCCCCGAGGAGTACATGGGTGACGTCATCGGTGACCTGAACTCCCGCCGTGGCCAGATCCAGGCCATGGAGGACATCTCCGGCGCCAAGGTGGTCCGGGCGCTCGTCCCGCTGTCCGAGATGTTCGGCTACGTGGGCGACCTGCGGTCCAAGACCCAGGGTCGGGCCAACTACACCATGCAGTTCGACTCCTACGCCGAGGTTCCCCGGAACGTCGCGGAGGAGATCATCAAGAAGGTCCGTGGTGAGTGAGCAGTAGACTCCCTGCGGAACACGGACAGATCCCGTAACCAGACCGACGTCATCCCGCTCGACCTTTGCGGCGGTGACACGCACAACCAGTCCTGAGGAGGACCCCAGTGGCTAAGGCCAAGTTCGAGCGGACCAAGCCGCACGTCAACATCGGCACCATCGGTCACATCGACCACGGCAAGACGACGCTGACGGCTGCCATCTCCAAGGTCCTGCACGACAAGTACCCGGACCTGAACGAGGAGTCGCCGTTCGACGCGATCGACAAGGCGCCGGAGGAGAAGCAGCGCGGCATCACGATCTCCATCGCGCACATCGAGTACCAGACCGAGAAGCGTCACTACGCGCACGTCGACTGCCCGGGTCACGCCGACTACGTGAAGAACATGATCACCGGTGCGGCCCAGATGGACGGCGCGATCCTCGTGGTCGCCGCCACCGACGGTCCGATGCCCCAGACGAAGGAGCACGTCCTCCTGGCCCGCCAGGTGGGTGTCCCCTACATCGTCGTCGCGCTGAACAAGGCCGACATGGTCGACGACGAGGAGATCCTGGAGCTCGTCGAGATGGAGGTCCGCGAGCTGCTGTCCTCCTACGACTTCCCGGGCGACGACGTGCCGGTGGTCCGCGTCTCCGCGCTCAAGGCCCTCGAGGGTGACCCGCAGTGGACCAAGTCCGTCGAGGACCTCATGGACGCGGTCGACGAGTACATCCCGGACCCGGAGCGCGACATCGACAAGCCGTTCCTGATGCCGGTCGAGGACGTCTTCACGATCACCGGTCGTGGCACCGTCGTCACCGGTCGTATCGAGCGCGGCGTCCTCAAGGTGAACGAGGAGGTCGAGATCGTCGGTATCCACGCCTCCGAGCCGATCAAGACCACGGTCACCGGCATCGAGATGTTCCGCAAGCTCCTCGACGAGGGTCGTGCGGGTGAGAACGTCGGTCTGCTGCTGCGCGGTGTGAAGCGCGAGGAGGTGGAGCGCGGCCAGGTCGTCTGCAAGCCGGGCTCGATCACCCCGCACACCGAGTTCGAGGCCAGCGTCTACATCCTGTCCAAGGACGAGGGTGGCCGGCACACGCCGTTCTACGACAACTACCGTCCGCAGTTCTACTTCCGGACCACGGACGTGACCGGTGTCGTGCACCTGCCCGAGGGCACCGAGATGGTCATGCCCGGCGACAACACCGAGATGCGCGTCGAGCTGATCCAGCCGATCGCCATGGAGGAGGGCCTGCAGTTCGCCATCCGCGAGGGTGGCCGCACCGTGGGCGCCGGCCGGGTCACCAAGATCCTCAAGTGATCTGACCCGCTGAACCACCCGAAGGGCCCGGACCGTCAGGTCCGGGCCCTTCGGCGTGCCCGGCCCCCGATGACGTCGCGGGGCCCTGGCCCTAGGGTGCCGCCGTGACCCCCTCGCGTGCCGCCGGCCTCCTCGTCGTGACCCTCACTGCCCTGGTCTCCGAGGCCCTGCGGGTCTCCTTCCCGCTGCTCTACACGTTCGCGGAGGAGATCGGCTTCCTGGTGGCCGCCGGGGTGATCCCGTTGCTCTTCGCCGCGACCGCGCTGCTCGCGCCCCTGGGTCGCCTCCTCGGCGCGCGGCGCGCGCTGGCGCTGGCGGTGGCGGGAGCCGCCGCGGCCCGGCTCGTGGTGCAGGCGCAGGAGACCCCGGGCCTGGTGCCGACGCTGGTCGCCCTGCTGCTCGGTATGACGGGGCTCGCCCTCGCGCTGTGCCTCACCGCCGCGCGCGCCGGCGCCGGGCCGGCCGCGACCGCCCTCCTGGGCGGGCTCGCGGTCGACGTGGCCGTCCGGCTGGCGCTCGTCACCTGGGACGCCGCCTGGCAGCCGGGACCGGTCGGGTGGGTGGTGGCGGGGGGCCTCGTGGGTGTGGCCCTCCTCGCCCTGGCGGCGGTGCTGACCGGACCACCGGGGGCCCGGGGCAGCGACACGATCCGCACGGGTCTGGTGCCGGGGCCGGTGCTGGCCCTGGGCACCCTGGTGCTCGCGAGCCCGCCGTTCGTCGCGTCCTCGGCCGGCGTCGACCTGGCGGTGGCCGGCGCGGTCGTCCTCGGTGGGCTGGCCCTCGGCGTCGGCGCCGCACGAGGCACCGGCCCGGTGCTGCTCAGGGTGGCCGCGGTCGTGCTCCCGGTGGCCCTGTGGTTCCTCACCGGTCCCGACGCGCTGGGCGGGCCCGTGGTCCTGGTGCTGGTGCCCCTGGCGACCGTGGCGGCGGCGGTCCTCCTCGTCCCCGCCCTCCGGCAGCCGGAGCGGGAGACCGCGGGGGCGTGGCGGACCTGGCTCGGTGCCGCGGCGGCCGCGGTCCTCCTCGTCCTGGTCCTCATGCCCTACCAGGTCTCCTACGACCTCGACCTGCTGCGTGACGTCCCGGCCGCCCTCTGGCCGGCGCTCGGCGGGGTGGCGCTCGCCCTGCTCGCGCGCACCGGGCGGTCCGCCGCCCCCGCGGCCCCGGCGGAGCCGGCGGGGCGTCATACGGTGCTGGGCGCCCTCGGCGTCCTGGTCCTCCTGGCGGCCCCTGCCTGGCTCGCGGTGACCACCCCGCGGCCCGCGGACGCCGGCGACGACCCCGCCGTGCGGGTGGTGACGTTCAACATCCACTCCGCGGTGGACTGGCACGGGCGGCTGGACCCCGAGCAGGTGGCCCGGGTGCTGGAGGAGCAGGACGCCGACGTGGTCCTGCTGCAGGAGGTCTCGCGCGGCTGGCCGATCGGGGGAGGGCTGGACTCCGTCAGCTGGCTGGCGCGCCGGCTCGGCACGGAGTACGCCTCCGGGCCCGCCGCGGACCGGCAGTTCGGCAACGCGGTCCTCGCCGACCGGCCGATCCGGTCGTCCTGGTCCGGCCGGATGGACCGGGGGGAGGGACCCATGCACCGCGGCTACGTGGGCGTGGAGGTCGCCGCCGGCGGCACCACGCTGCGGGTCTGGAGCACGCACCTGCAGCACCGCGACGACACCACGGCGACCCGGAGGGCGCAGGCCCGGCAGGTGCTCGCCGCCTGGGGAGGGCAGGAGCGGACCGTCATCGGCGGCGACCTCAACTCGCGGCCGGGCTCGCCGGACATCGAGCCCTGGTTCGACGGGACCGGGCTGGTGTCGGCCCAGGACGAGGCCGGCGACCCGTCGTGGAACACCTCCCCGGCGCCGGCCCCGGACCACCGGATCGACTGGCTGCTCGTCACGCCGGACCTCGGCCTGGCGGACGCCGCGGTCCCGCAGACCCTGGCCAGCGACCACCTCCCGGTCGCGGTCACCGTCCTCGTCGAGTAGCCGCCCGCCTCGATTTGGCCGCGGTGCGCCGCCTCTGGCACACTAGAGCGGTTGCTTGGCGCGCGGGGCCGACCCACGTCGGTGCCGCCGGCCGTCCGGCACGCTCCTGTGGGGCGGGCGATGGCAAGCGCTAGCCCCGGCGGTCGATCGCCGGGTCAGGACCGACACATCCAGATCGAGGACGACCTGGTGTGTGCCTGCGGACAGGGCGACACGCCCGAGCGCGGGGGTCGGTCAGGACCCGAGGAGCGGCCGACCACAGACCGAAGCTGAACGACGAGAGAGAGTCAGACAAGCGATGGCGGGACAGAAGATCCGCATCCGGCTGAAGTCGTATGACCACGAGGTCATCGACAGCTCGGCGCGCAAGATCGTCGACACGGTGACCCGTGCCGGCGCGACCGTGGTCGGCCCGGTGCCGCTCCCGACGGAGAAGAACGTCTTCGTCGTCATCCGGTCGCCCCACAAGTACAAGGACAGCCGCGAGCACTTCGAGATGCGCACCCACAAGCGCCTGATCGACATCGTCGACCCGACCCCGAAGGCGGTCGACTCGCTCATGCGCCTCGACCTCCCGGCCGACGTCAACATCGAGATCAAGCTGTGAGTACCACCATGACCTCCACCAGAGTCGAGCGCAGCGTCACGGGCGTCCTCGGCGAGAAGCTCGGTATGACCCAGGTCTGGGACGCCGACAACCGCCTGGTCCCCGTCACCGTCATCAAGGCCGGCCCGTGCGTCGTCACGCAGGTCAAGACCGCCGAGGGTGCGGACGGCTACAACGCCATCCAGATCGCCTACGGCCAGGTCGACCCGCGCAAGGTCAACAAGCCGACCAAGGGCCACTTCGAGAAGGCCGGCGTCACCCCGCGCCGCCACCTCGCCGAGCTCCGCACCAGTGACGCGGGCCGGTACGAGGTCGGCCAGGAGCTGACCGTCGAGGCCTTCGAGAGCGGCCAGACCGTCGACGTCACCGGCACGAGCAAGGGCAAGGGCTTCCAGGGCGTCATGAAGCGCCACGGCTTCGCGGGTGTGGGTGCCTCCCACGGTGCGCACCGCAACCACCGCAAGCCCGGCTCCATCGGTGGCGCCTCGACGCCCGGTCGCGTGTTCAAGGGCCTGAAGATGGCCGGCCGCATGGGCGGCGTGCGCCACACCACCCAGAACCTCAAGATCCACGCCGTGGACGCCGAGAAGGGCCTGCTGCTGATCAAGGGTGCCGTCCCCGGTCCCCGCGGCGGCATCGTCCTGGTCCGCACGGCATCGAAGGGGGCCTGACGTCATGACGACGATCACCATCACCACCCCGACGGGCGGCGAGGCCGGCACCGTCGAGCTGCCCGCCGAGATCTTCGACGTGCAGACCAACGTGCCGCTGATCCACCAGGTCGTGGTGGCCCAGCAGGCCGCCGCCCGGCAGGGCACCCACGCCACCAAGACCCGCGGCGAGGTCCGCGGTGGTGGTGCCAAGCCGTACCGGCAGAAGGGCACCGGCCGGGCCCGCCAGGGCTCGACCCGGGCGCCGCAGTTCGCCGGCGGTGGCACCGTCCACGGCCCGCAGCCGCGCAGCTACGCGCAGCGCACCCCCAAGAAGATGAAGGCGGCCGCCCTCCGCGGCGCCCTGTCCGACCGCGCGCGCCACAGCCGCATCCACTGCCTGTCCGCGCTCGTCGAGGGCGACACCCCCTCGACCCGCACCGCGCTGCAGGCCCTGTCGGCGCTGACCGACCGGCGCAACCTGCTCGTGGTGCTCGACCGGTCCGACGAGCTCGGGCTGAAGAGCGTGCGCAACCTCGCCGACGTCCACGTCCTGTTCGTCGACCAGCTCAACACGTATGACGTGCTGTGCGCCGACGACATCGTGTTCACCCAGGCGGCGCTCACCTCGTTCATCGAGGGCCGTCAGGGCGGCGCCACCACCGAGGCCACCGAGGAGGACGGCAAGTGAGCACCTTCATCACGAACAAGGACCCCCGTGACGTGTTGCTCGCGCCCGTCGTGTCCGAGAAGTCCTACGCGCTGCTCGACCAGGGCAAGTACACGTTCGTGGTCGACCCCCGCGCCAACAAGACCGAGATCAAGCGGGCCGTGGAGCAGATCTTCGACGTCAAGGTCGAGTCCGTGCACACGATGAACCGCCCGGGGAAGACCCGTCGCACCCGGTTCGGCCTGGGCAAGCGCAAGGACACCAAGCGGGCGATCGTGACGCTCCGCGAAGGCACCATCGACATCTTCGGCACCCTGTGAGCCGGTAGAGACGAGAACCGAGGACTATCCACATGGCTATCCGTAAGTACAAGCCGACGACGCCGGGCCGCCGCGGCTCCAGCGTCGCCGACTTCGTCGAGGTGACCCGCTCCACGCCGGAGAAGTCGCTGGTCCGCCCGCTGCCGAAGACCGGTGGCCGGAACGCGTCCGGCCGCATCACCACCCGGCACATAGGTGGCGGTCACAAGCGCGCCTACCGCGTCATCGACTTCCGCCGCGCCGACAAGGACGGCGTGCCGGCCAAGGTCGCCCACATCGAGTACGACCCGAACCGCACCGCCCGGATCGCGCTGCTGCACTACGCCGACGGCGAGAAGCGCTACATCATCGCGCCGAACAGGCTGCGCCAGGGCGACACCGTGGAGCAGGGTCCGTCGGCCGACATCAAGCCGGGCAACAACCTGCCGCTGCGCAACATCCCGACCGGCACGATCATCCACGCCATCGAGCTCAAGCCCGGTGGCGGGGCCAAGATCGCCCGCTCGGCCGGCGCCCGCGTGCAGCTCGTCGCCAAGGACGGCCCGTACGCCCAGCTGCGGATGCCGTCCGGTGAGATCCGCAACGTGGACGCCCGGTGCCGGGCGACCATCGGCGAGGTCGGCAACGCCGAGCAGAGCAACATCAACTGGGGCAAGGCCGGCCGGATGCGCTGGAAGGGCCGCCGCCCGACCGTCCGCGGTGTCGTCATGAACCCGGTCGACCACCCGCACGGTGGTGGTGAGGGCAAGACCTCCGGTGGCCGTCACCCGGTCAGCCCGTGGGGCCAGCCCGAGGGCCGCACCCGTCGTCCGAACAAGCCCAGCGACAAGCTCATCGTGCGCCGTCGCCGGACTGGCAAGAAGCGCTGAGCAGGGAGTAACGACACATGCCTCGTAGCCTCAAGAAGGGCCCCTTCGTCGACGAGCACCTCGCGAAGAAGGTCCAGGCCCAGAACGAAGCCGGCACGAAGACCGTCATCAAGACCTGGTCGCGCCGCTCGATGATCACCCCCGACATGCTCGGCCACACCATCGCCGTGCACGACGGCCGCAAGCACGTCCCGGTCTTCGTGACCGAGGCCATGGTCGGCCACAAGCTCGGCGAGTTCGCCCCGACCCGGACCTTCAAGGGTCACGAGAAGGACGACAAGAAGGGGCGTCGCCGGTGACCACCCAGACCGAAGGAAACACCATGCAAGCCAAGGCGCAGGCGCGGTACGTGCGGGTGACCCCGATGAAGGCCCGCCGGGTCGTGGACCTCATCCGCGGCAAGCAGGTCCAGGAGGCCGCCGCCGTGCTCCGGTTCGCCCCGCAGGCCGCCAGCGAGCCCGTGCTCAAGGTCCTGAACAGCGCCGTCGCGAACGCGCGCTACCAGGCCGACCAGACCGCCCAGCCGTTCGACGAGCGGGACCTCGTGGTCACTGCCGCGTACGTCGACGAGGGGCCGACCATGAAGCGGTTCCGGCCGCGGGCCCAGGGACGCGCGAGCCGCATCCTCAAGCGCACCAGCCACATCACCGTGGCGGTGGGCCAGCCCGCCGAGACCCGCAAGACCGCCAAGGGAGGTGCCCGCTGATGGGGCAGAAGATTCACCCGAACGGCTACCGCCTGGGCATCACGACCGAGCACAGCAGCCGCTGGTTCGCCGACTCCACCAAGCCGGGTCAGCGCTACCGCGACTACGTCAAGGAGGACGTCGCGATCCGCGAGCTCATGTCCACGGGCATGGAGCGGGCCGGCATCTCCCGCGTCGAGATCGAGCGCACCCGCGACCGGGTGCGGGTCGACATCCACACCGCCCGGCCGGGCATCGTCATCGGCCGGCGCGGCGCGGAGGCGGACCGCATCCGCGGCGAGCTGGAGAAGCTCACCGGCAAGCAGGTCCAGCTGAACATCCTCGAGGTGAAGAACCCCGAGCTCGACGCCCAGCTGGTCGCCCAGGGCATCGCCGAGCAGCTCGCCGCCCGCGTGACCTTCCGTCGCGCGATGCGCAAGGGGCTGCAGTCCGCCGTGCGCGCCGGTGCCAAGGGCATCCGGATCCAGTGCTCCGGTCGACTCGGCGGTGCCGAGATGTCCCGCTCGGAGTTCTACCGCGAGGGCCGGGTGCCGCTGCACACGCTGCGTGCCAACATCGACTACGGGTTCTACGAGGCCCGCACCACGTTCGGCCGGATCGGCGTCAAGGTGTGGATCTACAAGGGTGACCTGACGGCCAAGGAGCTCGCCCGCGAGCAGGCCGCCGCCCCGTCCCGCCCGGGTCGCGGCCGGCGTGACGACCGTCCGGGCCGGGGCCGTCGCCCCGAGCGTCGGGACCAGGTCAGCGAGACCCCTGCCGAGGCTCCGGTCGCCGAGGCGCCCGCCAGCACCGAGGGAGAGCAGTCCTGATGTTGATCCCACGTCGAGTCAAGCACCGCAAGCAGCACCACCCGAAGCGGAGCGGCATGGCCAAGGGTGGCACCACGATCGCCTTCGGTGACTACGGCATCCAGGCCCTGGAGCCGGCCTACGTCACCAACCGGCAGATCGAGTCCGCTCGTATCGCCATGACCCGCTACATCAAGCGTGGCGGCAAGGTCTGGATCAACATCTACCCGGACCGCCCGCTGACCAAGAAGCCGGCCGAGACCCGCATGGGCTCCGGCAAGGGCTCGCCGGAGTGGTGGGTCGCCAACGTCAAGCCGGGCCGCGTCCTGTTCGAGCTCTCGGGTGTCTCCGAGGAGGTCGCCCGGGAGGCCATGCGGCTCGCCATGCACAAGTTGCCGATGAAGACCCGCTTCGTCGCGCGTGAGGGTGGTGACATCTGATGGCGGTCGGTAGCAAGCACCTGACCCCGGAGCAGCTGCGTGGCCTCGAGGACGGTCCCCTGCGGGACGCCCTGGCCGAGGCCAAGCGGGAGCTGTTCAACCTCCGTTTCCAGGCGGCCACGGGCCAGCTGGAGAACCACGGGCGGCTCAAGGCCGTCCGCAAGGACATCGCCCGCATCTACACCGAGATGCGTGAGCGCGAGCTCGGGATCGGCCGGCCCCCGGCCGGCACCGGCTCCGAGGACACGACCGAGACCGAGAAGGTGGGCTGACCATGAGTGAGACCGCGAAGGCCACCGAGGCCGCTGCGGCCGAGACCACGGTCGCGCGCAGCCACCGCAAGACCCGTCAGGGCTACGTGGTGAGCGACAAGATGGACAAGACCGTGGTCGTCCTCGTGGAGGACCGGGTCAAGCACGCGCTGTACGGCAAGGTCATGCGCCGCAGCCACAAGGTGAAGGCGCACGACGAGGCCAACGCCGCCGGCGTCGGGGACCGCGTGCTCATCATGGAGACCCGCCCGCTGTCGGCGACCAAGCGCTGGCGCGTGGTGGAGATCCTCGAGAAGGCCAAGTAAGAACGACCACCCCAGAACGTTCGGCAAGGCTCGTCCGGGCCCGCCCGGGGGAGAACCCGCTCGACAAGGAGACTGACAGTGATCCAGCAGGAGTCGCGACTGCGTGTCGCGGACAACACCGGGGCGAAGGAGATCCTGTGCATCCGCGTGCTCGGTGGTTCCGGCCGCCGGTACGCCGGCATCGGTGACACCATCGTCGCGACGGTCAAGGACGCGATCCCCGGCGGCAACGTCAAGAAGGGCGACGTCGTCAAGGCCGTTGTCGTGCGCACCAAGAAGCAGCGCCGGCGTCCGGACGGCAGCTACATCAAGTTCGACGAGAACGCCGCGGTCATCCTCAAGAACGACGGTGACCCGCGCGGTACGCGCATCTTCGGCCCGGTGGGCCGCGAGCTGCGTGACAAGAGGTTCATGAAGATCGTCTCGCTGGCTCCGGAGGTGATCTGAGAGATGGCGAAGATGAAGATCAAGAAGAACGACCTCGTGCAGGTCATCGCCGGTCGCAGCCAGGCCAAGGGCGGCGACCGCGGCAAGCAGGGGCGGGTCATCGAGGTGTACCCCGAGACCAACCGCGTGCTCGTCGAGGGTGTCAACCGCGTCACCGTGCACACCAAGGCCGGCGACCAGCGTGGCGTGAACACCGGCGGCATCCAGGTCAAGGAGGCCCCGATCCACGTGAGCAACGTGGCGATCGTGGACCCCGAGACCAAGAAGCCCACCCGGATCCGCACCAGGGTCGAGACCGTCGAGCGCGACGGCCGCCGCAAGACGCAGCGCATCCGCGTGTCGGTGCGCTCGGGTAAGGACCTGTGATGACGACGACCACCGAGAAGACCACCGTGCCCACCCCGCGGCTCAAGCAGCGCTACCGCGAGGAGATCCGGCCGGCCCTGCAGGAGGAGTTCGGCTACGCCAACCCCATGCAGGTGCCGGGCCTGGTCAAGGTCACGGTCAACATGGGTGTCGGCGAGGCCGCCCGCGACAGCAAGCTGATCGAGGGTGCCATCCGTGACCTGGCCACGATCACCGGCCAGAAGCCGGCGGTCACCCGGGCCCGTCGCTCCATCGCCCAGTTCAAGCTGCGCGAGGGGATGCCGATCGGCGCCCACGTGACGCTGCGCGGCGACCGGATGTGGGAGTTCCTCGACCGGCTGCTGTCCATCGCCCTGCCCCGTATCCGTGACTTCCGCGGCCTGTCGCCGCGGCAGTTCGACGGGAACGGCAACTACACCTTCGGTCTCACCGAGCAGTCGATGTTCCACGAGATCAACCAGGACCGGATCGACCGGGTCCGCGGGATGGACATCACCGTGGTCACCACGGCGACCAACGACGACGAGGGTCGCGCGCTGCTGCGCCGGCTCGGCTTCCCGTTCAAGGAGAACTGACCGTGGCCAAGACCGCCCTGATCCACAAGGCGAACCGCAAGCCGAAGTTCAAGGTCCGCGCCTACAGCCGCTGCCAGCGGTGCGGCCGGCCCCACTCGGTCTACCGCAAGTTCGGCCTGTGCCGGATCTGCCTGCGGGAGATGGCGCACCGCGGCGAGCTGCCGGGTGTGACCAAGTCCAGCTGGTGACCCGCACCCCCATCGACCAACCACCGACGAAGCACTACATCGCAGGTCGACCCGACGGACTCCGCCGGGTTGAAACCGCGGTGAGGAAGGGCAGCTAGCCCAATGACCATGACCGACCCGATCGCGGACATGCTGACCCGCATCCGGAACGCCAACGCGGCGCACAAGGAGCAGGTCACCATGCCGTTCTCCAAGCTCAAGTCCCACATCGCCGACATCCTCCAGGCCGAGGGCTACATCGCCGGCTGGAGCACCCAGGAGGCGCCCGTGGGCAAGACCCTGGTGATCGACCTCAAGTACGGCCCCAACCGGGAGCGCTCCATCGCCGGGGTGCGCCGGGTGTCCAAGCCGGGCCTGCGGGTCTACGCCAAGGCCAACAACCTGCCGAAGGTGCTGGGTGGCCTCGGTGTGGCGATCATCTCCACCTCTTCCGGGCTGCTGACCGACAAGCAGGCCGCCGAGCAGGGCGTGGGCGGGGAAGTCCTCGCCTACGTCTGGTGAGGGGGAAGCAACCATGTCGCGTATCGGACGACTGCCCGTCACCGTCCCCAGCGGGGTCGAGGTGACCATCGACGGCCGGACCGTCACCGTCAAGGGCCCCAAGGGCCAGCTCTCCCACCGGGTGGCCGAGCCCATCTCGGTGGACCGTGCCGAGGACGGGTCGCTGCAGGTGACCCGCCCGGACGACGAGCGCCAGTCCCGTGCCCTGCACGGTCTGACCCGCAGCCTGCTGGCCAACATGGTCGAGGGCGTCACGAACGGCTACACCAAGCGCCTGGAGATCCACGGCACCGGGTACCGCGTCGTGGCCAAGGGCTCGGACCTCGAGTTCGCCCTGGGCTACTCCCACCCCATCACCGTCACGCCGCCGGAGGGCATCACCTTCCAGGTCGAGTCGCCCACCCGGTTCTCGGTGAGCGGTATCGACAAGCAGCAGGTCGGTGAGGTCGCCGCGAACCTGCGCAAGCTGCGCAAGCCCGACCCGTACAAGGCCAAGGGTGTGCGCTACGAGGGCGAACAGATCCGCCGCAAGGTCGGAAAGGCTGGTAAGTAAGCCATGGCAATGATCGTCAAGCGCGCCAAGGGCAAGAACGCCGCGCGCCAGCGCCGGCACCTGCGCCTGCGCAAGAAGGTCGTCGGCACCCCCGAGCGTCCCCGCCTGGTGGTCACCCGCTCCTCGCGTCACGTCTTCGTCCAGGTCGTCGACGACTCCCGCGGCCACACCGTGGTCTCGGCGTCGACCATGGAGCCGGACCTGCGGGCGCTGGACGGCGACAAGACCGCCAAGGCCCGCCGGGTCGGCGAGCTCGTCGCCGAGCGGGCGAAGGCCGCCGGCATCGAGGCGGTCGTCTTCGACCGCGGTGGCAACCGGTACGCCGGTCGCGTCGCCGCCGTCGCCGACGGCGCCCGTGAGGGTGGGCTGACCCTGTGACCCTGAACGTCTACGTACAGAAGAGGAACGTCTGATGGCTGACTTCCAGCGTCGGGGCGACAGCGCCGGCACGTCCGGCGGCCGCGACCGCCGCGACCGCCGGGACCGCGACAACCGCCGCGGCGGGCGTGACGACGACCGCAACCAGTACCTGGAGCGCGTCGTCACGATCAACCGCGTCGCCAAGGTGGTCAAGGGTGGCCGCCGGTTCAGCTTCACCGCCCTGGTCGTCGTCGGTGACGGCGACGGCACGGTGGGTGTCGGCTACGGCAAGGCCAAGGAGGTGCCCGCGGCGATCGCCAAGGGCGTCGAGGAGGCGAAGAAGAACTTCTTCCGCGTCCCCCGCATCGGCGGCACCATCCCGCACCCCGTGCAGGGTGAGGCCGCGGCAGGTGTGGTCCTGCTCCGCCCGGCCAGCGCCGGTACCGGTGTCATCGCCGGTGGCCCGGTGCGCGCCGTCCTGGAGTGCGCGGGGATCCACGACGTGCTGAGCAAGTCGCTCGGCTCCGACAACGCGATCAACATCGTCCACGCGACGGTCAAGGCCCTCAAGCAGCTCGAGCGCCCGGAGGCGGTCGCCGCTCGCCGGGGCAAGACCCTCGAGGAGATCGCGCCGGCGGCCATGCTGCGGGCGCGGGCGGAGGCAGGTGCATCGTGAGCCAGCTCAAGGTGACCCAGATCAAGTCCAGCATCGGCGGCAAGCGCATGCACCGCGAGACCCTGCGTTCGCTGGGGCTCAAGCGGATCGGCGACACCGTCGTCAAGGAGGACCGCCCGGAGTTCCGGGGCATGGTCCGCACGGTCGCCCACCTGGTGACCGTCGAGGAGGTTGACTGACCGTGGCTGACATCAACGAGAGCAACGGCACCACCCTGAAGGTCCACCACCTTCGTCCGGCCCCCGGCGCCAAGAAGGCCCGGACCCGCGTCGGTCGTGGTGAGGCCTCCAAGGGCAAGTCCGCGGGCCGCGGCACCAAGGGCACCAAGGCCCGCTACCAGGTGCCGGCCAGCTTCGAGGGTGGGCAGACCCCGCTGCACATGCGGCTGCCCAAGCTGCGCGGCTTCAAGAACCGCTTCCGCACGACCTACCAGGTCGTCAACCTCGACAAGCTGTCCGCGCTGTACCCCTCCGGCGGTGAGGTCACCGTCGAGGACCTCGTCGCCAAGGGCGCGGTCCGCAAGGGCCAGCCGGTCAAGGTGCTGGGCACCGGTGAGGTCTCGGTGGCGCTGAACGTCACCGCGACCAAGTTCTCCGCCACCGCCAAGGAGAAGATCGAGGCGGCCGGCGGGAGCATCACCGAGGCCTGAGCACCCCTCGCACGATGACGTCGACGCCCCGGGACGCAGGTCGCATCCCGGGGCGTCGCCGTCCCGCGACCTGCTCGGCCGGTCGTGGGCCCACGCCCCGCCGCCCGGGTGTTATCGTCACCCGGTTCACTGCTTGACCCCGCTCCACGGGCCACCCAGGAGGATCTGCTGTGTTATCCGCCTTCGGGCGAGCGTTCAAGACGCCCGATCTTCGCAAGAAGATCCTCTTCACGCTCGCGATCATGGCGCTGTTCCGGCTCGGCTCCCAGATCCCCTCCCCGGGGATCGACTACGGGCTGGTGCAGCAGTGCCAGAACGCCGCCGCCCAGACCAACGCCTTCCTGGGCTTCGCCAACCTGTTCAGCGGCGGCGCGCTGCTGCAGCTGTCCATCTTCGCGATGGGGATCATGCCGTACATCACCGCGGCGATCATCGTGCAGCTGCTCACGGTGGTCATCCCCCGCTTCGAGCAGCTGAAGAAGGAGGGGCAGGCCGGTCAGACGAAGATGACGCAGTACACGCGCTACCTGACCATCGGCCTGGCGGTGCTGCAGTCCTCCACGCTCATCACCTTCGCCCGCAACCCCTCCAGCCTGTTCGGGCCCACCTGCTCGCGGGTGATGCCGGACGACTCGGTCCCGGTGCTCGTGCTCATGGTCCTGACCATCACCGCCGGCACGGGGCTGATCATGTGGCTCGGTGAGCAGATCACCGAGCGCGGGGTCGGCAACGGTATGTCGCTGCTCATCTTCACCGCCATCGCCGCCGGGTTCCCGGGCAGCCTGGGCGCGATCATCGCCGCGCGCGGGTGGACCACCTTCGCGATCGTGCTGGCCCTGGGCCTGGTGATCGTGGCCCTGGTCGTCTTCGTCGAGCAGTGCCAGCGCCGCATCCCGGTGCAGTACGCCAAGCGGATGATCGGTCGTCGCCAGTACGGCGGGACCTCGACCTACATCCCGCTGAAGCTCAACATGGCGAACGTCATCCCGATCATCTTCGCCAGCTCGATCCTCATGCTCCCGACGATGATCGCCCAGTTCAACACGCCCTCCGACGGGTCGACCCCGCCGGAGTGGGTGACCTGGATCAACCGCTACCTGGGCATGGGGACCGCCGGTCAGGACACCCACTGGGTGTACATGGTCCTGTACGTCGCCCTGCTGATCTTCTTCACGTTCTTCTACGTCTCGGTGACGTTCAACCCGAACGACGTGGCGGACAACATGAAGAAGTACGGCGGTTTCATCCCGGGCATCCGCGCCGGGCGCCCCACGGCCGAGTACCTCGAGTACGTCATCAACCGGATCACCACCGTCGGGGCGCTCTACCTGGCCGCCCTGGCGCTGATCCCGATCATCGCGTTCAACATCCTGGACACCAGCGGCGACTTCCCGTTCGGTGGCGCCTCGATCCTCATCATCGTCGGTGTCGGGTTGCAGACGGTGAAGCAGATCGAGTCCCAGCTGCAGCAGCACGACTACGAAGGGTTCCTCCGCTGATGCGCCTGATCATCCTGGGGCCCCCCGGGGCCGGCAAGGGCACGCAGGCCGCGCTGATCTCGGCCGGCCGCGGCATCCCGGCGATCTCGACCGGCGACATCTTCCGCGCCAACATCCAGCAGGAGACCCCGCTGGGCCTGCAGGTCAAGGAGATCCTGGCCAGCGGTGCGTACGTGCCCGACGAGGTCACCAACGCCATCGTCCGGGACCGGCTGTCCCAGCCGGACACCGAGGCGGGCTTCCTGCTCGACGGCTACCCGCGCACGCCCGGGCAGGTGGAGGCCCTCGACGAGATGCTCGCCGAGCACGGCCGGCGCCTCGACCTGGTGCTCGAGCTGGTCGCCGACACCGACGAGGTGGTGCAGCGGCTGCTCAAGCGCGCCGAGGAGCAGGGCCGCGCCGACGACACCGAGGAGGTCATCCGCCGGCGGCTGCAGGTGTACGCCGAGGAGACCGCCCCGCTGACGGCGATCTACCGGGAGCGCGGCCTGCTGCGCCAGGTCGACGGCATGGGGCCGGTCCAGGAGGTCACGGCCCGGATCAACGCGGTGCTCGACGAGGCCACCGCGGTGCGCGACTGACCCGACCCTCCCACCCGAGCGAGCGACCCACCGTGTCCTTCCTGCGCAAGCCCAAGATCGAGGTCAAGACCCCGGAGCAGATCCGGCTCATGCGAGCCGCCGGTCTCGTCGTCGCGACCACCCTGGAGCTGGCCCGGACCCACGCCGTGCCGGGGGTCCGCACCATCGAGCTGGACCGGCTGGCCGAGGAGCACATCCGCAGCCGCGGCGCCGTGCCGTCGTTCAAGGGCTACCACGGGTTCCCCGGCTCGCTGTGCATCAGCGTCAACGACGAGGTCGTCCACGGGATTCCGGGGGACCGGGTGCTCCGCGAGGGTGACCTGGTCTCCATCGACTGCGGCGCCATCGTCGAGGGCTGGCACGGTGACGCCGCGATCACCCTGGTCGTCGGCGGCCGGGAGGCCGCGCGGCCCGAGGACCTGGCCCTCATGGACGACACCGAGAGCGGGATGTGGGCCGGCATCGCGGCGCTGCGCGCCGGCGGCCGACTGTTCGCGGTCGGCGAGGCGGTCGAGGAGCACGCCCTCGACGCGCTGGAGCGCCGCGCCCGGGAGGGGGAGGACCTCGTCTACGGCATCGTCGAGGACTACGTCGGTCACGGCATCGGGCGGGAGATGCACATGGACCCGCACGTGCCCAACTACGCGGTGAGCAGCAAGGGCCCCACGGTGCCGCCCGGGGCCACCCTGGCCATCGAGCCGATGTTCACCCTCGGGTCCATCGAGACCCGCACCCTCGACGACGACTGGACCGTCGTCACCACCGACGGCTCCCGCGCCGCGCACTGGGAGCACACCGTCGCGGTGACCGAGCGCGGTCTGTGGGTGCTCACCGCCCTGGACGGGGGCGAGCAGCGCCTCGCCACCGCGGGCGGCACCTACGCGCCGCTCGACTGACCCGGGTCCTGCGTGGCGGGCGGTGCCGGGCAGGTCGGAGCGGTCGGGTCCCGCCCGGCCCGATTTGGTCCCGGGGTGGGGTCGTCGCGTAGACTGGTGTGTCGGTCCACCTGTGGGCTCCGTGCGGCATGCGTCGGAGACCACGCGCGGACCCGCTGTTGTGCAATCAACCCTTGCAGACGGACTCCTCCGGCGTCAGCCGAACGGTGCCCGGCTGCTCAGAAATGCGGAGGACATGGCCAAGAAGGACGGCGTGATCGAGGTCGAGGGCACCGTTGTGGAGGCCCTCCCGAACGCGATGTTCCGAGTCGAGCTGACCAACGGGCACACCGTGCTGGCTCACATCTCGGGCAAGATGCGTCAGCACTACATCCGGATCCTCCCCGAGGACCGGGTTGTCGTGGAGCTCAGCCCGTACGACCTGTCCCGCGGACGCATCGTCTTCCGCTACCGCTGACGCACGACAGCACCGAACACCCACCCACCCAGATCCGAAAGACGGCCACGCCACCATGAAGGTTCAGCCGAGCGTCAAGAAGATCTGCGACAAGTGCAAGGTGATCCGCCGTCACGGCCGGGTCATGGTGATCTGCGAGAACCTGCGCCACAAGCAGCGCCAGGGCTGAGCCGGACACCACCGAGCACGGGTCGCCGACTCGAGCGCACGAACAACAGGACAAGCACCACCCGACCCCCGTCGAGACGGGACGTCACCCCCGGTGCGAAGGCCGGGGACCGCGGGCCGCGAGGCCACCTGAGCAGGATGCGGAACGGTGGTGCACCAGACCTTCGCGAGACCACAGGAGCACAAGCCACATGGCACGACTCATCGGAGTCGACCTCCCGCGCGAGAAGCGCGTCGAGGTCGCACTCACCTACATCTTCGGCGTGGGCCGCACCCGCGCCATGAAGACGCTCGAGGCGACGGGCGTGAGCCCCGACACCCGGGTGAAGGACCTGACGGACGAGCAGCTGGTGCAGCTGCGTGACTACCTCGAGGGCAACTACCGCCTCGAGGGTGACCTGCGCCGTGAGATCGCGGCCGACATCCGCCGCAAGGTCGAGATCGGCAGCTACCAGGGCCTGCGTCACCGCCGCGGCCTCCCGGTGCGCGGCCAGCGCACCAAGACCAACGCGCGCACCCGCAAGGGCCCCAAGCGCACCGTGGCCGGCAAGAAGAAGGCCGGCAAGTAACCCGTACCTGCTCCCACCGTCAGGAGATACCGCATGCCCCCCAAGAGCCGTAGCACGGCCGGCGCCCGGAAGGTGCGCCGCAAGGACAAGAAGAACGTGCCCTACGGGCAGGCTCACATCAAGAGCACCTTCAGCAACACGATCGTCACCATCACCGACCCCAACGGTGCGGTGATCGCCTGGGCCAGCTCGGGCCAGGTCGGATTCAAGGGCTCGCGCAAGTCGACCCCGTATGCCGCGCAGATGGCCGCCGAGGCCGCCGCGCGCCGTGCCATGGAGCACGGGATGCGCAAGGTCGACGTGTTCGTCAAGGGCCCGGGATCGGGCCGCGAGACCGCGATCCGCTCGCTGACCGCCGCCGGCCTCGAGGTCGGCGCGATCCAGGACGTCACCCCGCAGGCGCACAACGGCGTCCGTCCGCCCAAGAAGCGCCGCGTCTGAGCACCGGAAGGCAAGGTTAGGAACCCATGGCCCGTTACACCGGCCCCATCACCAAGAAGTCCCGCCGGCTCAAGGTCGACCTCGTCGGCGGTGACAAGAACTTCGACCTCCGTCCCTTCCCCCCGGGTCAGCACGGCCGTCGCCGGATCCAGGAGAAGGAGTACCTCACCCAGCTGCAGGAGAAGCAGAAGGCCCGCTTCACCTACGGCGTCATGGAGAAGCAGTTCCGCCGCTACTACGAGGAGGCGGCCCGCCGCCCCGGTCGGACCGGCGCGAACCTGCTGACCATCCTCGAGTCGCGTCTGGACAACGTCGTCTACCGCGCCGGTCTGGCCCGCACCCGCCGCCAGGCCCGCCAGCTGGTGACCCACGGTCACTTCCTGGTCAACGGCAAGCGCGTCGACGTCCCGTCCTACCGCGTGGAGCAGTACGACATCATCGAGATCCGGCCCCAGTCGGTGAACGCCCTGCCGTTCGAGATCGCGCGGCAGACCTACGGCGACCGCCCGGTGCCGGCCTGGATGAAGGTCGTCCCCGGCTCCCTGAAGATCCTCATCCACCAGCTGCCCACCCGGGAGCAGATCGACACGATCCTCTCCGAGCAGCTGATCGTCGAGTACTACTCGAAGAACTGACCGACCTCGTATGCCGTGCGCGCGCCCCGGGCGGGCGCACGGCATACGCCCTTGTCGGCGACGCGGACCGAGTCGTCGTCGACGTGCGGGCTCGCCCCGCGAACTTCACGAGACGTCATATGGCGGGCGTCCGTGGGAAGGAACACACACCGTGCTGATCGCTCAGCGTCCTGTCCTCTCCGAGGAGGTCATCAGCGACACCCGCTCCCGGTTCGTCATCGAGCCGCTGGAGCCCGGGTTCGGCTACACCCTCGGCAACTCCCTCCGTCGCACCCTGCTCTCGAGCATCCCGGGTGCTTCCATCACCAGCATCCGCATCGACGGCGTGCTCCACGAGTTCTCCACCATCCCCGGGGTGAAGGAGGACGTCACCGAGATCATCCTCAACCTCAAGGGCCTGGTCGTCTCCAGCGAGCACGACGAGCCGGTCGTGATGTACCTGCGCAAGCAGGGGGCCGGCGCGGTCACCGCGGCGGACATCTCCCCGCCCGCGGGGGTCGAGGTGCACAACCCCGACCTGCACATCGCCACGCTGAACGAGACGGGCAAGATCGAGATGGAGATGACCGTCGAGCGCGGTCGTGGCTACGTCTCGGCCCAGCAGAACAAGTCGGGCGAGCAGGAGATCGGCCGGATCCCGGTCGACTCGATCTACTCCCCGGTGCTCGCGGTGACCTACAAGGTCGAGGCGACCCGTGTCGAGCAGCGCACCGACTTCGACCGGCTCATCGTCGACGTCGAGACCAAGCCGTCGGTGTCCCCGCGCGACGCGATGGCGTCCGCCGGCAAGACGCTGGTCGAGCTGTTCGGCCTGGCCCGGGAGCTCAACGTCGAGGCCGAGGGCATCGAGATCGGCCCGTCGCCGAACGACGCCGCGCTGGCGTCCGACCTGGCGCTGCCGATCGAGGACCTCGACCTGACGGTCCGCTCCTACAACTGCCTCAAGCGCGAGGGCATCCACACCGTGGGTGAGCTGGTCAGCCGCAGCGAGGCGGACCTGCTCGACATCCGGAACTTCGGCGCCAAGTCGATCGACGAGGTCAAGGAGAAGCTGGCGGAGATGGGCTTGGCCCTCAAGGACTCCCCGCCCGGTTTCGACCCGGCGACCGCGGACCTGTCCGAGGGCCCGGACGACGAGGCCGACGCCGGCTTCGCCGAGGACGAGCAGTACTGAATCTTTCGCTAGGAGACCACTCTCATGCCTACCCCGAAGAAGGGCCCGCGCCTCGGCGGCGGTCCGGCGCACGAGCGCCTGATCCTGTCCAACCTCGCCACCGCCCTGTTCGAGCACGACCGCATCACCACGACCGAGGCCAAGGCCAAGCGGCTGCGGCCGCTGGCCGAGCGCCTGGTGACCTTCGCCAAGCGCGGTGACCTGCACAACCGCCGCAAGGTGCTGGCCATCGTCCGCGACAAGGGCGTGGTCCACCGGTTGTTCACCGAGATCGCCCCGGACATGGCCGAGCGCAACGGTGGCTACACCCGGATCACCAAGATCGCGCCGCGCAAGGGCGACAACGCCCCGATGGCCGTGATCGAGCTGGTCCGCGAGCCGGTCGCCAAGAAGGAGGTCGTCACGCAGGCCGAGGGCGCCACCAAGCGGGCGGCCAAGGACAAGAAGAAGGCGGAGGCCGACGCGGCCGCCGCCCCGGCGGAGACCGTCGAGGTCAACGAGGCCGCGACCGAGGACACCACCGAGGCCGCGATGACCACCAAGGAGGCCGGTCCGGAGGAGTCCGCCGAGGACGCCACCGACGAGGCCGCTGCCGAGGCGGCCGAGGAGGCCCCGGCGGAGGACGCCGCGGAGTCGACCGAGGACACCGACAAGGCCTGACGCCCACCGCGTCGCACGGACGCCCGTCTCCCACCCGGGAGGCGGGCGTCCGTCGTCTCCCCGGGCGGTCCGGCCGGCGGTTAACCTCGGCGGGTGCGCATCCGCCTCGACCTCGCCTACGACGGCACCGGCTTCTCCGGCTGGGCCGCCCAGCCCGGGCTGCGCACCGTCGAGCAGGTCCTCTCCGAGGCGCTGGGGAGGATCCTGCGCACCGACCCACCCCGGCTGACGGTGGGCGGGCGCACCGACGCGGGGGTCCACGCCCGGGGCTCGGTGGCGCACGCCGACGTGGACGACGCGGCGTGGGCGGCGCTGCCCGGCCGCTCGGACCGGCCCCCCGAGGAGGCCGCGGTGACCCGGCTCGCCGGGGTGCTGCCCCCGGACGTCGTGGTGCGCTCGGCCCGCCCGGCACCCTCCGGGTTCGACGCCCGCTTCTCGGCGCTGTGGCGGCGCTACAGCTACCGGATCTGCGACCGCCCGCCGACGCTCGACCCGCTGCGGCGCTGGGACACGGTGCGTCACCGCCGGGAGCTCGACGTCGCGGCGATGCACGCCGCCTCTGCGCGCCTCACCGGACTGCACGACTTCGCCGCCTACTGCCGCCCGCGCGAGGGCGCCACCACGGTGCGCACGCTGCTGGAGTTCGGCTGGCGCCGTGACCGCGACGGCACGGTCGTGGCCACGGTGCGTGCGGACGCCTTCTGCCACTCGATGGTCCGGGCCCTCGTCGGTGCCGCGGTCGCGGTGGGGGAGGGACGCCGCCCGGTGGACTGGCCCCGCGAGGTGCTCGACGCCCGGCGTCGCGACCCCGCGGTCACGGTCATGCCGGCCCACGGCCTGTGCCTGGAGGAGATCGCCTACCCGCCGGACGACGAGCTCGCCGCACGTGCCCAGCAGGCCAGGAGCGCCCGCGTCCTACCCTGAAGGCGGAGGGGCCCCGAGGGGACGGGGCACCGGGAACAGGGGAGGGGCGTCGATGGCGTCGTGGTGGAGCCGGTGGCGACGGAACCGGCGGGTGTCGAAGGCGCGTCCGGGCGACGGGAGCGCGCTGGTGCCGGTGCGGTGGTGGCAGGTGCTCAGCCGCTCGGTGTTCCGGGTCCCGCTCGCCGGCCCCGACGGCGTGGAGCGGGAGTACGCCGTGGCGGTGTCCTACTTCGACCCGGACGAGAAGGTCGCGCTGTACCGCGACGGCCGCCAGCACCTGGTCGGCACCCAGCCGGTCTCCTTCCCGGTGCCCGGCGGCGTCATCGACGTGGCCCTGGGCACCTACGGGGTCACCCGGGCGCACTTCGTGCCCGACGACGGCGGGCCGGAGCGGGTCCTCGAGCCCGTCCCCCACAGTGCGGAGTACTGGCGTTCCGTCCTCGACCGGCGTCACCCGACCCTCAGTCGGTGGCTGGGGCGTGCCGCCGTGGTGGTGCTCCTCGTCGGTCTGGTCCTCCTGGTGCCGCAGCTGCTCGAGCTGGTGACCCGGATCGACGCCGTGGCCGAGCGGGTCGGCGTGTTCACCTCACCGGTCTCGCTGCCACCCTGGCTCAACACGACGCTCACCGTCGCGGGCGTCCTGGCCTCGCTGGAGCGGGCGCTGACCCTGCGCAACCACTGGCTGCTGGACGTGGACACCCTCTGGATCCCCTGAGGGGTGGCAGAGTGGGTCGGGTGGACGAGCAGGAGATCCGGCAGGTCCTCCGGGACAAGGAGGCCGACCTGGTCGAGCAGATGGAGCGCCTGGCCCGGCCGCAGGAGGACCAGGGCAGCATCAGCTTCGGCAAGCGGGTCGGCGACGGGACCGCGATGGCGGTCGACCGGCTCAGCGCGGTCCAGGCCCACGACACCCTGGCGGCCACCCTCGAGGAGGTCAGGCGCGCCCTGGCGAAGCTCGACGAGGGGAGCTACGGCCGGTGCGACGTCTGCGACGAGCCGATCAGCGCCGGGCGCCTGGAGGTGCGCCCCTGGTCGGTGCGCTGCCTCGCCCACGGGTAGCCGCGGCGCGGCTGCAGCGACCCCAGGAGCACCCCGGTCACGACGACCAGGCCACCGACCACCTCGGTCGGCGCCACCGACTGTCCCAGGACCACCCAGGCGGCGGCCATGCCGGCGACCGGCACCAGCAGGGAGCACGGCGCGACGACCCCGGCGGGGTGGCGGGACAGCAGCCACACCCAGATCCCCGAGCCGACCACGGTGCCGACGAGGACCGTGTAGGCCAGCCCGACGAGGGCCGGCACCGCCGCCGGCGTGAGTGCGGTGGCCAGCGAGGCGCCGATCTCGGCCGGCCCCTCGACAGCGAGGGAGACCAGCAGCATCGGCACCGGTGGCACGACCGACATCCAGAGCGTCAGGTGCAGCGGGTTGGCCGGTTGCGCCTGCCGGCTGCAGATGTTGCCCACGGCCCAGCCGAACGCGCCGGCCAGGGTGAGCAGGAACGGCAGCACCTGGGCGACCTCGGCGCGGTACCACCCCACGACCGCGAGCCCGGCCATGGCCAGCACGATCCCGAGGACCTGGTGGCCGCGCAGCCGCTCCCGCAGCAGCGTGGCCCCGAGGAGCACCGTGAACGGCGCGGAGGCCTGGAGCACCAGCGAGGCCAGGCCCGCCGGCATCCCGATCGCCATGCCCCAGTAGAGGAACAGGAACTGCACGGTGCCGAAGCCCAGGCCGTAGCCCACCAGCCAGCGGACCCTCACCCCGGGCCAGGGCACGAGCAGCAGCGTCGGCACCGCGATGAGCGCGAACCGCAGCGCGACGAGGAAGAACGGCGGGAAGTGCTGCAGCGAGGCGTGGATCGCGGTGAAGTTGACGCCCCACATCACGGCGACGGCGACGGCGAGGAGTCGGTGACGGATCGGCACGCCTCCACGGTGACCCTGAGATCGTCCAGGGACAAGCGAAAAGATCTGAACGACGTTGTAGGTTGCCTTCATGGACGTCCGGCACCTGGAGCTGCTGCGCGACCTCGCCGAGCACGGCAGCATCACCGCGGTGGCCCGGGCCACCCACCGCACGCCGTCGGCGGTCTCCCAGCAGCTGCGGACCGCGCAGCGCGAGCTCGGGGCACGCCTGGTCGAGCGGGACGGGCGGGGGATCCGGCTCACCGAGGCGGGCCGGCTGCTGGCCGCGCAGGCGGCGACCGTCGCCGCCGCGCTGGCCGAGGCCCAGGCCGAGTGGGACGCCTACCGCGGGGGACCGGCGGGCGAGGTCAGCGTGCTGGCGCTGCCCAGCACCGCCGAGTACCTCCTGCCGCCGGTCGTCGCGCGGTTCCAGGGGTCGCCGATCCGGGTCCGGCTCAGTGACGAGGACGTGGCCGAGGACGCCTGGCCCCGACTGACGCGCGACCACGACATCGTCATCGGGCACTCGCTGCGCGACCTGGTGCCGCGGTGGGGTGAGCAGGTCGTGCTCACCCGGCTGGCCCGGGAGCCGCTCGACATCGCCGTGCCGGCCGACCACCCGCTGGCGGCCCGGGAGCAGCTGGAGCCGGAGGAGCTGGTGGACGAGTCCTGGGTCGGGGTGCCACCCGGGTTCCCGTTCGACACCGTGCTGCAGGCCATCGAGCGGCGGACGGGACAGGCCCTGCGGGTCGTCCAGCGGCTGCGCGACAACCGGCTCGTCGAGGCGCTCGTGGCGCGCGGCATCGGTCTGGCGGTGCTGCCGAGGTTCACCACGCGGCCGCGGCCGGACCTGGTGCTGCGACCGCTCGCCCGCATCGACACCGCCCGGCACGTCTTCGCGTTCCAGCGGCCGGACCGGGCCCGCCGGCTGGCCGTCCGCCGGGTGCTGGACGCGATCCGGGAGACGGCGGAGGAGGTGACCGCTCAGTCCTCGGCGGGGTCCTTCTCGGCGTCCTCGTGAGTCGGGTGCTCGGTGCCGGGCTCGTGGTCCGGCGGGCCGTAGAGCGCGTAGACCTTGAGCGGCTCGTCGCCGGTGTTGGTGACGTTGTGCCAGGTGCCGGCCGGCACCAGGATCACGTCGTCGTCCTCGACGTCGCGCACGAACGGCAGGTCGTCCTCCGCCGGGCCCATCTCGCAGCGACCCCGGCCGGATTCGATCCGCAGGAACTGGTCGTTGTCCGGGTGGACCTCCAAGCCGATGTCGTCACCGGGCTCGATGCTCATGACGGTGAGCTGGAGGTGCCGGCCGGTCCACAGGGTCACCCGGAACTCGTCGTTCTCCAAGGTCCTCTTCTCGATGTCGACGACGTACGGCTCGCCGCCGTGGTCCTCCGCGGTCCTGTAGTCCTTGGCCATGCCGGGTCCTCCTCGTGCCTGCGGGGTGCTGTCCGTGACGCTAGCGGCTCGCGCCGCATGACGCGCGCCGTCCGGGCGGAAACCGCTGGCCGCGGGCGGGGTGCGGGTGCGACAGTCGGATCCGTGGGCTACCTGGAGGTCAACGGAGTCGGCTACACCCTGCCCGACGGCCGTCCGCTCCTGTCCGGGGTGTCGTTCCGGGTGGGCGAGGGGGCGACCACGGCCCTGGTGGGGCCGAACGGGACCGGCAAGACGACGTTGCTGCGGATCATCGCCGGGGACCTCGACCCCCACGAGGGGTCGGTGGGCCGGGCCGGCGGGCTCGGCGTGATGCCGCAGTTCATCGGGTCCCTCGGCCGCGATCCCCAGGCCACCCCGCCCAGCGTCCGGGAGCTCCTGGTCTCGGTGGCGCCGCCTGCAGTCCGCGCGGCGGCGGAGGCGCTGGAGCTGGCCGAGCTCGCGGTCATGGAGGTCGACGACGAGCCCGCCCAGCTCGGCTACGCCCAGGCGCTCGTCGACTGGGCCGACGCCGGCGGCTACGAGTACGAGACCCTCTGGGACGTCTGCACCGTGGCGGCCCTGGGCACGCCCTTCGAGCGCGCCCAGTGGCGCACCACCGACACCCTGTCCGGCGGGGAGCAGAAGCGGCTGGCCCTGGAGGCACTGCTGCGCGGGCCGGACGAGGTGCTCCTGCTCGACGAGCCGGACAACTACCTCGACGTCCCGGCGAAGCGCTGGTTGGAGGAGCAGCTGCTCGAGACCACCAAGACGGTGCTCCTCGTCAGCCACGACCGGGAGCTCCTCAGCCGGGTCGCCACGCACGTGGCCACCCTCGAGCCGGGGGCGGCCGGCAGCACGCTGTGGGTCCACCCGGGCAGCTTCGCCACCTGGCACCAGGCGCGGCTGGACCGCAACGCCCGGCTGGAGGAGCAGCGGCGGCGGTGGGACGAGGAGCACGCCAAGCTCCGGGCCCAGATGCTCATGTACAAGCAGAAGGCCACGTACAACGCCGACATGGCCTCGCGCTACCAGGCGTCGCGGACCCGCCTGGAACGGTTCGAGGAGGCCGGACCGCCGGAGCAGGTGGCCCGCGAGCAGCGGGTGCGGATGCGCCTGACCGGCGGGCGCACCGCCAAGCGCGCGGTGGTCGCGGAGCGGCTGGAGCTCACCGGGCTGATGCAGCCCTTCGACGTCGAGGTCTGGTACGGCGAGCGCGTCGCCGTCCTCGGCAGCAACGGGTCGGGCAAGTCCCACTTCCTGCGGCTCCTGGCCGCGGGAGGCAGCGACCCCGGGCCCGGGCAGCGGCCCGTCGGCGACGTGGTGCCCGCACCGGTGCCTCACACCGGGACGGTGCGGCTGGGGTCCCGGGTGCGCCCCGGCTGGTTCGCCCAGACCCACGACCACCCCGCCCTGTCCGGGCGCACCCTGCTGGAGATCCTGCACCGGGGCGACGACCACCGACGAGGCCTGCCGCGGGACGAGGCCTCCCGGGTCCTCGACCGCTACGAGCTGGCCCGCGCCGGGGAGCAGACCTTCGACTCGTTGTCCGGAGGTCAGCAGGCCCGGTTCCAGATCCTGCTGCTGGAGCTGTCCGGCGCCACGCTGCTGCTGCTCGACGAGCCGACCGACAACCTCGACCTGCACTCGGCGGAGGCCCTCGAGGAGGGCCTGGCGGGCTTCGAGGGGACGGTGCTCGCGGTGACCCACGACCGCTGGTTCGCCCGGGGCTTCGACCGGTTCCTCGTCTTCGGCGCCGACGGGCAGGTCTACGAGTCGGACGAGCCGGTCTGGGACGAGGGGCGTGTCCAGCGCGCCCGCTGAGCTCCGTCACCGCACCGCCATCCGGACGGGCCCCACGCGCTCTGGGTGTGCGACCTCACGCGACCCGTGCTGAGATGGAGGAAACGTCGCAGTCCACCGGAGCAACGAGGAGGAGCCACCATGCCCAACCCCGTGGTCAGCAAGGCCAGCACCGTCTGGAAGGGGGACCTGTTCACCGGGTCCGGTCGCACCTCGCTGGACTCCTCGGGGCTGTCCCGGTTCGACGTGGAGTGGAACGCCCGCGCCGAGGGCTCGGACTCGGTGACCACGCCGGAGGAGCTGCTCGCCGCGGCCCACTCCACCTGCTTCTCGATGGCGTTCGCCAACGAGCTGAAGAAGAACGGCACCCCGCCCACCCAGCTGGACACCACGGCGGAGGTCACCTTCGTCGCCGGCACCGGCATCACCGGCATCCACCTGACCGTGACCGCCCAGGTCGAGGGCATCGACGAGGACACCTTCCAGCGGATCGCCGAGGGCGCGAAGACGAACTGCCCGGTCAGCCAGGCGCTGCGGGCCACCGACATCAGCCTCACCGCCACGCTGGCCTGAGCCCGCCCGCCGCGGGGCCGTCCGTGCCCTGTGGCCGACCCCCGGGAGCGAGATGGAAGCACTGGCCCGCCGCCTAGGACTGCGCACCAACCCGCACATCTTCTTCTGGTCCGCAGGACTCATGGTCCTGTTCCTCATCCTGCTCCTGCTGTTCCAGGGGCCGATCGGGGAGCTCTTCGGCAGCACCCGGACCTGGATCGTCACCAACCTCGGGTGGTTCTTCATCCTCGGGGTGACCACCTGGCTCATCTTCCTGGCCTGGCTGGCGATCAGCCGGCACGGACGGATCAGGCTGGGCAAGCCCGAGGACCGCCCGGAGTACTCCAACCTGTCCTGGTTCGCGATGCTGTTCGCCGGCGGGATCGGCACGGTGCTGATGTTCTGGGGTGTCGCCGAGCCGATGTCGCACTTCACCACCCCGCCGTTCCCGGGGGTGGAGCCGTTCAGCGCCGAGGCCGCCCAGGACGCGATGGCCGTCTCGCTCTACCACCTGGGCCTGCACACCTGGGCCATCTTCACCCTGCCCGGGCTGGCGTTCGGCTACTTCATCTACCGGCACGACCTGCCGATGCGGGTCTCCTCGGTCTTCTACCCGTTCCTCAAGGAGCGGATCCACGGGCCGATCGGCAAGACGATCGACGTCTTTGCCGTCCTCGGCACGCTGTTCGGACTGGCGGTGTCGCTGGGTCTGGGCACGTCCCAGATCAACGCCGGCCTGTCCCACCTGACCGGGATCCCCGACACGGTCTGGCCCAAGGTCGTCATCATCACGATCCTCACCGCCGTGGCGACGACCTCCATCGTCATGGGTCTGGACAAGGGCGTGAAGCGCCTGTCCAACCTCAACATCCTCATGGCCGTCGGCCTGATGCTCTTCGTCCTCGTCGCCGGCGACACCGTCTTCCTGCTCCGCCAGGTCATCCAGAGCGTGGGCACCTACGCCCAGGAGATCATCCCGCTGGCGTTCTGGAACGACGCCATGGCGCAGTTCGTCAAGGAGGACGGCTGGGGCTGGCAGGGGAACTGGACCGTCTTCTACTGGGCCTGGACCGTCACCTGGTCGCCGTTCATGGGGGTCTTCCTGGCCCGGATCTCCCGCGGCCGGACGATCCGCGAGTTCGTCGTCGGCGTCCTGCTGGCACCGTCCGCCTTCACCCTGGTCTGGTTCGTGGTCTTCGGCTGGTCGGCCATGGAGCTCGACGGCATCGGCGGCGACGGCGGTGACCTGGCGGCGGCGGTCGCGGAGAGCGTGCCGATCGCGATGTTCGAGTTCTTCGGCAACTTCCCGGCGGCCACCCTGGTCTCCGGCATCGCCATCGTCGTCGTCGGGTTGTTCTTCGCCACGTCCTCGGACTCTGCCTCCCTCGTCGTCGACATGCTCTGTGCGGGCGACGGGGACCCCGGGCCGGTCCGGCAGCGCGTCTTCTGGGGTGTCTCCGAGGGTGCGCTGGCGGCCTGTCTCATCGTGCTCGGTGGCGAGGCCGGCCTGGAGGCGCTGCAGCAGGTCATCACGGTCGTGGGGTTGCCGATCTTCATCATGGTCTTCGCCATGCTGTTCGCGATCGTCGCCGGTCTCGCCGCCGAGCGGCGCCGGTTCCGCAGGGACGAGGTCGACGCGACCGAGGAGGTGATCCCGGACGCCGGTCCACCACGGGGCCCCGCCACGGCTCCGGCCGCGGTCGACGCGGCGGCACCGGGGGAGCCGTCAGCGCCGGCGGTCGACCGGTAGCGCGCAGGTGTAGACGACGACCCGTTTGGCCTGCGGGTTGCCCTGGCCCAGCCGGCGGTACCGCTCCAGCACCTCGACCAGCTCGGCCCGCAGCGCGGTGAGCTGCTCCGCGGTGACGAGGACCAGGTGGTCCTCGAGGCCGCACACCGCCTGCCAGGCCTCTGGCCAGTCGCGCCGCTCGTCCAGCCAGCGCGAGGCCCGGTCGTGGAAGTGGGCCAGGTAGTCGCGGGCCAGCCAGTCCGCCGCCGAGGCCTCGTCCTCGTCGCCGGCGAGGTCCTCCTGCCCGCTGACCGCGGCCGGTGCCTCCGGGGTGGCCCGCCACACCCGCCGTCGGCCGGCGCCCGCCCCCGTGTCCTCCACCAGGCCCACCGCCTCGAGCTGGCGCAGGTGGTAGCTCGTGGCCCCGGTGTGGGTGCCGAGGGCCCGGGCCAGCTCGGCTCCGGTCGCCTCACCGTGGACCCGCAGCTCGGCCAGCAACCGCGACCGGATGGGGTGGGCGAGGACCCGCAGGGCGTCGCGAGGTGTGTCGGGCCGGGGCATGCGCCGCACGCTAGCCGGGGCCGGGACCGGGCACAACGAGCCCGGACACGCGGACGGCGGGCCGCTCGCGGACCCGGGAGTCCGGTCGCGGCCCGCCGTCCCCCGGCCGCCCGGGAGAGCGGGGGCGGCCGGGGCGCCGACGACTACGGGGTCGACAGCGCGATGTCGTCCAGCAGGAAGGAGGTCGCCAGCGTGTAGTCCTCGGTGCCCTGGAACCGGAGGGTCACCTGCTGGCCCGCGTACGACGCGAGGTTGACCGACCGCTGCACGTAGCCGCTGGACTGGTCACGGTTGGAGTAGGTCGCCACGGTCGTCGTGGTGCCGTTCCGGACGACCTGCACCCGCAGGTGGTCGTACGCGGTGGAGGTGCCCTCCGCGCTGACCACGCGCAGCCAGAAGGTGAGCCGCCCGTTCGCCGGGACGGTCACGGTCTGGGAGAGCGTGTCGGTGCTGGTCCGGCCGTAGCCGTTGAACCAGGCCTTGTACGAGCCGCTGTGCGCCGGGTACCCCGTCGTGCCGATGACGCCCGACGTGGCGGACCAGCCGGTGCCGCCCTGCTCGAAGCCGCCGTTGACGACGACGTTCCCGGGCTCCGGCTCGGGCTCCGGGTCGGGCCCGGGGTCGGAGCCCCCCGAGCCCAGGCCGAGCATGTACAGCAGCCGGTTGGGGGAGCCGCTGCCGGGGGAGGTGACCACCCCGGTCGTCGCCGTGGAGACGATCGCGTCGGCCACCTGCGAGGGAGAGGCCGAGGGGTTGGCCTGCAGGTACAGCGCGGCCGCCCCCGCCACGTGCGGGGACGCCATCGAGGTGCCCGAGATCGTGTTGGTCGCGCTGTCCGAGGTGTACCAGGCCGAGGTGATGTTGCTCCCCGGGGCGAAGAGGTCCAGGCAGCTGCCCCAGTTGGAGAAGCTGGACCGGGCGTCGCTGCTCGTGGTCGAGCCCACCGTGATGGCCGCGGCGGCCCGGGCGGGCGAGGTGTTGCAGGCGTTCTGGTTCTCGTTGCCCGCAGCCACGACGACGGTGACGCCGGCGTTGACCATGCGGTTCACGGCCGAGTCGATGGCCGAGGAGGCGCCGCCGCCGAGGCTCATGTTCGCCACGGCCGGGCGGGTGGCGTTGTTCGCGACCCAGTCCATCCCGGCGATGACCCCGGAGTTGGTGCCGCTGCCCTGGCAGTTGAGCACGCGGACGGGGACCAGGGTCACCTGCTTGGCCACGCCGTGGACGGTGCCGCCGACGGTGCCCGCCACGTGGGTGCCGTGGCCGTTGCAGTCGTTGGTGCCGCGGCCGTCGTTGATCGCGGTGTACCCGGCCGCGGTCCGGCCGGAGAACTGCTGGTGGGTGGTCCGGATCCCGGTGTCGATGATGTAGGCGCGCACGCCCTGGCCGGTGAGGTTGTAGGTGTACACCCCGTTGAGCGGCCGGTTGCGCTGGTCGATCCGGTCCAGGCCCCAGGTGGCGTTCTGCTGGGCGGTGCTGATCGAGACCTCGGCGTCCTCCTCGATGAGCAGGACGTCGGGGTCACGGCGCAGCTCCTCCAGCTGGGCGGGGGTGAGCCTGGCCGAGTACCCGCCCAGCGCGGAGTAGACGTCCTGGACCTTCACCCCCCGGGCCCTGGCCTCGCTCACCTCGGCACGGGTGGACTCCCGTACGGCCTGCTTGGCGCGGGCCGAGGACTGGGCGGCCGGGCCGCGCTGGGCGGCCCGGAGCTCGTCGCTGGTGTCGAGGAGCACGATGTACGAGCCCTCGACAGCGGCGGAACCGGCGTCGACGAGGGGGGCGCGCCCCTTCTCGGCGGGGCGCTCGTCGGGTGCGGCGGTGGACGGGGCGCCCAGGCTGACCGCGATGGCCAGCGCTCCGAGCAGCCCGACCGCGCCGCGGCGGCGGGAACAGGTCATGGGGACTCCTTCGTTCCGTGCGCACCCGGGCTGGTGCGCTGGGACGACACTGGGGTGGCGGTCCCCGATCCGGTAAGCCCCCTTGACCGAAATCTGGGCGAATCCGGGGAACTCTTTACCGATCGGTAACCGGGGACTGGTCCCACCCCGACCCCGGGTATGCCGTGTCGTGTGCACAATCTCTGTGCACACAGCCCGGCCGGGCGGCCCGGAAAGCGCTCTCATTCCCGTTGTGACCTGGGCCGATGCCCGATTTGGGTGGCGCCGGACCGGTCCGTAAACTAGATCGCTGTTGCCATCCGAACGACCGACTGAAGGTTGGACCGTGCGTACCTACACCCCCAAGGCCAGCGAGGTCACCCGCGCCTGGCACGTCATCGACGCCACGGACGTCGTGCTGGGCCGCCTGGCGTCCCAGGCCGCCATCCTGCTGCGCGGCAAGCACAAGCCGATCTACGCGCCGCACGTGGACACCGGTGACTTCGTCATCATCATCAACGCCGACAAGGTCGCCCTGACCGGTTCCAAGCGGGAGCAGAAGAAGGCCTACCGCCACTCCGGCTACCCCGGCGGGATCAAGTCGACCAGCTACGAGCAGCTGCTCGCCCAGCACCCGGAGCGCGCCATCGAGAAGGCCGTCCGCGGGATGCTCCCCAAGAACTCGCTCGGCCGCCAGCAGCTGCGCAAGCTCAAGGTGTACGCCGGCGACAGCCACCCGCACCAGGCGCAGCAGCCGGTGCCGTTCCAGATCTCGCAGATCGCGCAGTAAGGGCAGACATGACGGTCAATGACATCGAGACGGTCGAGGAGACCGAGCTCACCAGCTACACGAGCGAGTCCGAGGCCCCGGCCGAGGCCGCGCGTCGCCCGTCGGCCTCCGCGCCCGGCGCCGGCACCGGCCGTCGCAAGCAGGCGGTGGCCCGGGTCCGGATCGTCCCGGGCACCGGCGAGTGGAAGATCAACGGCCGCACGCTGGAGGACTACTTCCCGAACAAGGTCCACCAGCAGCTGGTCAACGAGCCGCTGAAGATCCTCGAGCTCGACGGCGCCTACGACGTGCTCGTCCGCGTCCACGGGGGTGGCCCCTCCGGCCAGGCCGGCGCGATCCGCCACGGCGTGGCCCGGGCGCTCAACGCGGTCGACCCCGAGCTGAACCGCCCGGCCCTGAAAAAGGCCGGCCTGCTCACCCGTGACGCCCGCGTCCCCGAGCGCAAGAAGGCCGGCCTCAAGAAGGCCCGCAAGGCGCCGCAGTACAGCAAGCGCTGACCACCCGTCCGGGGCCGGCACCGGCTCCCGGCAGGGCCGCACCGACGGCGGCTCCGCGTCCTCCCCAGGAGGTGCCGCGGGGCCGCCGTCGTCGTGTGGCGGGCCTCCGGGACGGGGCCCGGCTACGGCATACTCGGTCCGGCGCAGCAGCACCCGATCCAGCAACGGAAGGCACGAGCAGATGGCGCGACTCTTCGGCACCGACGGGGTGCGGGGCCTGGCCAACAAGGACGTCACGGCGGAGCTGGCGCTGGACCTGTCGGTCGCGGTGGCCCACGAGCTGGGCGGGCGCAGCACCTTCGGCGGACACCGGGCGATGGCGGTCGTGGGCCGCGACCCCCGGGCGTCCGGCGAGTTCCTCGGCCACGCGGTGATGGCCGGCCTGGCCTCGGCGGGCGTCGACGTCCTCGACGCGGGGGTGCTGCCCACGCCGGCGATCGCCTACCTCACCAAGCGGATGTCGGCGGAGATGGGCGCGATGCTGTCGGCGTCGCACAACCCGATGCCGGACAACGGCATCAAGTTCTTCGCCGCCGGCGGACACAAACTGGCCGACGAGGTGGAGGACCGCATCGTCGAGCGGATGCACCACGAGTGGGAGCGACCCACCGGGGCCGGGGTGGGTCGGATCCGCCCCTTCCCCCAGGGCGCCGAGTTCTACATGGAGCACCTGCTGAGCTCGGTCTCGGTCCGGCTCGACGGCCTGCACGTCGTCATCGACGCAGCCAACGGCGCGGCCAGCCACGTCGGGCCGGAGGTCTTCCGCCGGGCCGGGGCGACCGTCGACGTCGTCGGGGCCGACCCGGACGGGCTCAACATCAACGACGGCTACGGCTCCACCCACCTGGAGCAGCTGCAGCGCGCCGTGCTCGAGCGGGGCGCCGACATGGGGCTGGCCTTCGACGGCGACGCCGACCGGTGCCTCGCGGTCGACGCCCACGGGCAGACGGTGGACGGCGACCAGATCATGGCGATCCTGGCGATCGCGATGAAGGAGCAGGGCCGGCTCAAGGACGACACGCTGGTGGCCACCGTGATGAGCAACCTCGGGCTGCTGCGGGCGATGGCCGAGCACGGCATCAAGGTCAAGCAGACGGCGGTGGGGGACCGCTACGTCCTCGAGGAGATGCGGGCCAACGGCTACACCCTGGGCGGGGAGCAGTCCGGCCACGTCATCATGCTCGAGCACGGCACCACCGGCGACGGGGTGCTCACCGGCCTGTCGCTGGCCGCCCGCGTCGTCCGGGCGTCGCGCCCCCTGTCCGAGCTGGCCTCGGTCATGACCCGGATGCCGCAGGTGCTCGTCAACGTGGGCGGTGTCGACAAGAACCGCGTCGACGAGGACGAGGTGGTCCAGGAGGCGGTGCGCCGGGCGGAGGCCGAGCTGGGCGACCGCGGGCGGGTGCTGCTGCGCAAGTCCGGCACTGAGCCGCTGGTGCGGGTCATGGTCGAGGCCGACACCGCCGAGCGCGCCCAGGAGTACGCCGACCGGCTGGCGCACACGGTGCGGGACCGGCTGGCGCTGCCCGCCTAGACCACCCGGCGGAGCCGGCCGCTGTCCACGTCGTAGAGGAAGCCCCCGACGGCGACGGAGTCCGGCACGAGGGGGTGGGAGCGCACCTTGGCCACGTCGGCCCGCAGCGCCCGCTCCTGGTCCGCCACCACGCCGAAGGTCAGCCAGCTGGCGTCCTGGCCGGCGGACTCGCCGACCCGGCGCTGCACCTCCTCCAGGGTGCTGCTGGCCATCGCGCACCGGGTGTGCGGGACGACGAGCACCCGCTCCACCCGGAGCAGGTGGACGCCGAGGACGAGCGCCTCCATCGCCTGGTCGGTGACCCGGCCCCCCGGGTTGCGGAAGATCTTGGCGTCACCGGGGCGCAGGCCCACCATCGCCAGCGGGTCGATCCGCGAGTCCATGCACGTGACGATCGCGACCCCGGCATGGGCGATGCCGTCGAAGCCCTGCATGGTGAACCGGGCGGCATACGCCTCGTTCGCCGCGAGCAGGTCGCTGAAGTCGTCGTCCGCCGCGCGCGAGGTCGTCACACCTGTCAGGCTAGCCCCACAGGCCCACGAGGTCGCTGCCCTAGCGCAACCCGGCCGATCGGGTATTGGATGGGAGCACCCACCGAGTGGCACAGCCGGCGAAGGAGCCCGATGTGAGGAGACGCGCAACCCGTTCCCGCGTCGCGATGACGCTCTGCATGGCCACCGCCGCGGTCGGGCTCGCTGCCTGTGGCAGCAGCGACGACTCGACGGTCCTCACCTGGTACATCAACCCCGACGGTGGGGGTTCGGACCCCAACGGCAAGGGCCAGGCCCAGATCGCCCGTGAGTGCACCGAGCAGGCCGACGGCCGCTACTCCATCGAGGTGCAGCTCCTCCCCAACTCGGCCAGCGACCAGCGCCAGCAGCTGCTGCGCCGCCTGGCCGGCGGCGACCCCGGGGTGGACCTGATGTCCCTGGACCCGCCGTTCATCCCCGAGTTCGCGCAGGCGGGCTACCTCGCCCCGATGCCGGAGGACAAGGTCGAGGTCTTCACCGAGGACCGCGTGGAGTCCGCTGTCACCGCCTCGGAGTGGGAGGGCGAGCTGGTCACCGTGCCGTTCTGGGCCAACACCCAGCTGCTCTGGTACCGCAAGAGCGTGGCCGAGGCCGCCGGTCTCGACATGGAGGCCGGCGTCACCTGGGAGCAGCTGGTGGAGGCGGCCCGCAACCAGGACGTCACCATCGGCGTCCAGGCCAACCGGTACGAGGGCTACACGGTGTGGATCAACGCCCTCATCGCGGGAGCCGGCGGGGAGATCCTCGTCAACCCCGGGCCGGACATCGACGACATCGAGCTCGGCCTCGACACCCCCGAGGCGCGGCAGGCGGCCAGCATCATCAAGGCGGTCGCCGACGCCGGGGTCGGCGGCCCCTCGATGAGCACCTCGGACGAGACCGTGGCGCTCAACCTCTTCCAGGACCCGGAGACCAGCGGCTTCCTCGTCAACTGGCCGTACGTGTGGGCCGCGTTCCCGGCCAACGGGGTGACCTTCATCGACGACATCGGGTGGGCGATGTACCCGGCCACCACCGACGAGGGTGAGCCCGCCCCGCCCTACGGCGGCATCTCCATCGGGGTCGGTGCCTTCGGTGAGCACCCGGACCTGGCCTACGAGGCCGCCGAGTGCATCACCAGCGAGGAGCACCAGGTGCTCTACATGACCGGCACCGGCAACCCCGCCTCCCGGGCCGCCGTGTACGACCACCCGGAGGTCCAGGAGCAGTTCCCGATGGCCGACCTCATCCGGGACTCGCTCGAGCGCGCGGTGCCACGACCGCAGACCCAGTACTACGGCGACCTGTCCACGGCGATCCAGCGGGTCTGGAGCCCGCCGAACGCCATCGACCCCGAGCGCACGCCGGCCGAGTCCGCCGAGCTCATCATGGCCGTCCTGAGAGGGGAGGCACTGCTGTGACCACCACGACCACCCCCGCCGAGCCACGCACCCGCAAGGAGGCGCGGGGCGGCAAGCCGGCCCTGTCCGACCGGAGCCGGGCCGAGCGGAGGCTGGGCTGGAAGCTGGCCGGCCCGGCGTTCATCATCATGCTGGCGGTCACCGCCTACCCGATCATCCAGGCGGTCTGGCTGTCCTTCTTCCGCTACCGGCTCACCGACCCGGACGCGCGGGAGTTCGTCTTCCTCAACAACTACGCGGTGGTCCTCTCCGACCCGATCTGGTGGCGGGCCTTCGCCAACACCCTGCTCATCACGGTGGTCACGGTGGCCGTCGAGCTGGTGCTCGGCTTCGCCATCGCGATGCTCATGCACCGGGTGGTGCTGCCGCGGCGCACGCTGCGGACCGTGGTGCTCATCCCGTACTCGATCATCACCGTGGTGTCTGGCTTCGCCTGGCTCTACTCCTTCCGCACCGACACCGGCTACATCAACGGCTGGCTCAACACCCTGACGTTCGGGGCGTGGGACACCGCGTTCGACTGGTTCGGCAGCTGGATGCCGGCGATGTCCGCGATCATGATCAGCGAGATCTGGAAGACCACCCCGTTCATGTCGCTGCTGCTGCTGGCCGGCCTGGCCCAGATCGACAGCGCCATGGAGGAGGCGGCCAAGGTCGACGGCGCCACGTTCTGGCAGCGGCTGTTCAAGGTGGTCCTGCCGAACATGAAGGCCGCGATCATGGTGGCGGTCCTGTTCCGGACCCTCGACGCGTTCCGGATCTTCGACAACGTCTTCATCATGACCCGCGGGTCGCAGGACACGGCGACCCTGTCGCTGCTGGCCTACAACGCCACGATCGACCGGGTGGAGATCGGGATGGGGTCGGCGATCTCGGTGCTGCTGTTCCTGTGCGTGTTCGCGATCGCGATGTTGTTCATCAAGGTCTTCAACGTCGACCTGACCGGGTCGCGGCGGTAGAGGAGGGGCGACGTGGAAACCACACCGAAGCAGAAGTGGAGCCTCTTCGCGGTCTCCATCCCGGTCATGCTGTGGACGCTGATCCCGATCTTCTGGATCTTCTCCCTGTCGGTGAAGCCCTCGGAGAACCAGGCCGACAAGAACTTCCTGCCGGCCGCCTTCTCCTGGGAGAACTACCAGCTGATCCTGACCGGCGGGGCCAGCGACCTGTTCCTGCCGGCCCTGCGCAACTCGATCATCGTGTGCCTGGCCGCGACGGTCATCAGCGTGGTCCTGGCGACGTTCTGTGCGTACGCGATCGCCCGGCTCGACTTCCCGGGCAAGAAGATGATCCTGCTGGTGTCCCTCGCGGTGTCGTTCTTCCCGGTGATCTCCCTGGTCACCCCCCTGTTCGACCTGTGGCGCAACGTCGGGCTGTTCGACACCATCCCGGGCTTGATCATCCCCTACCTCTCGCTGACCCTGCCGCTGTCGATCTGGGTGCTCTCCGCGTTCTTCCAGCAGATCCCCTGGGAGATGGAGCAAGCCGCCCAGGTGGACGGGGCGACCAGCTGGGAGGCGTTCCGCAAGGTGATCGTGCCCCTCGCGGCGCCGGGCGTGTTCACCACCGCGATCATCACGTTCTTCACCGCCTGGAACGACTTCGTCTTCGCCATCTCGCTCACCTCGGAGAACGCCAGGACGGTGCCGGCGGCACTGGCCTTCTTCACCGGGGCCAGCCAGTTCGAGCAACCGACGGGGGCCATCTCTGCCGCCGCGGTCATCGTCACCATCCCCGTCGTCATCCTCGTCCTGCTGTTCCAGCGGCGGATCGTCGCCGGCCTCACCTCCGGTGCGGTCAAGGGCTGAGCACGTCTTAGGAGTCAACTCATGGCACAGATCGAGCTGAAGAACATCGTCAAGACCTACGGGGACGGCTTCAAGGCGGTCAAGAACGTTTCCCTGGACATCGCCGACGGTGAGTTCATGATCCTGGTGGGGCCCTCCGGGTGCGGCAAGTCCACGCTGCTGCGGATGGTGGTCGGCCTGGAGGACATCACCGAGGGCGACCTGCTCATCAACGGCAAGCGGGTCAACGACCTCGCGCCGCGGGACCGCAACCTGTCCATGGTCTTCCAGAACTACGCGCTCTACCCGCACCTGAGCGTCTACGAGAACATCGCCTTCCCGCTGCGCCTGGCCAAGGGCAAGTTCAGCGAGGAGGAGATCAAGCGCCGGGTCGCCCACGCGGCGGAGATGCTCGAGCTCAACGAGCACCTGGACCGCAAGCCGGCCAACCTCTCCGGCGGCCAGCGGCAGCGGGTCGCCATGGGGCGCGCCATCGTCCGCGACGCCGACGCGTTCCTCTTCGACGAGCCGCTGTCCAACCTGGACGCCAAGCTCCGCGGGCAGATGCGCACCGAGATCGCCCGCATGCAGCGCCGGCTCGGGACGACGACGATCTACGTGACCCACGACCAGACCGAGGCGATGACGCTGGGCGACCGGGTGGCCGTCCTGAAGAAGGGCGTGCTGCAGCAGGTGGCCTCCCCGCGGGAGCTGTACGAGCAGCCGGTCAACCTGTTCGTCGCGGGGTTCATCGGCTCCCCGCCGATGAACTTCCTGCCCGCCCGGGTGGAGGGCAACGCGCTGCACCTGCCGTTCTGCCAGGTGCCGTTCGGCGAGGACTTCGCCGGCAAGGTCCGGGGCAAGGACATCGTCATCGTCGGCATCCGGCCGGAGCACATCAAGGACGCCGCGATCCACGACCGCCGCGACCGCGACGTGGAGTTCGAGGCCACCGTGGACGTGACCGAGTGGCTGGGCAACGAGCAGTACGCCTACATCCCCTACGAGGCGGACCCCTCCGTCCAGGCCAAGCTCGACGAGCTGGACCGTGACCTCGACGGGGAGGGGATGCGCACGCAGATGGTGGTCAACCTCGACGCCCGGTCCCGGATCCGCGAGGGGGACTCCGCCAGGTTCCACTTCGACCCGATGCTCATGCACGTCTTCGACCCGGAGACCGGGGACAACCTCACCCGCAACGAGGAGGAGGCGGCCCGGATCGCCGAGGAGAGCGAGGCCGACCGCAAGCGGGCCCTGGACCGGGCGCGGGAGATGGAGGCGCGGGAGACCCAGCAGGAGGCCAGCTGAGCGGCTAGCGCGCCAGGTCGTCCCGGGTCGGCGCGGCTGCGCCGGCGCGCTGCACCGTCCACGCCGCTGCCGCGAGCCCCCGCTCCACGGCGGGCCGCACGTCGTCCTGCCCGGCGCGGGCCAGGCGCCTGCGGGCGTCCGGACGGCCCAGCAGCCCGGCGTCGAGCAGTCCGGACAGCAGCCCGGCCATGAACGAGTCACCCGCCCCGACGGTGTCGACGACGGGGACCGGGACCGCAGGGAGCTCCCGCTCGCTGTCCTCACCGGACAGGTGCACCAGCGCGCCGTCGGGACCCCGGGTCACGACCACCAGCCCCGGGCCCAGCCGACCCCACAGGTGCGCGACCTCGGCGACGGGCGCCCCGGCATACAGCCAGTCGATGTCCTCCGCGCTGGCCTTGACGACGTCGGCCCGCCCGATGCACTCCTCGATCCGCGAGCGCACCCCGTGCGGGTCGCCCATGACCGCCGGCCGCACGTTGGGGTCGTAGGAGACGGTGACCGTCTCCCGGGCGCGGACCAGCAGGTCCAGCACCCGGGTGCCGCCGGGCTCGACGGTGGCGGCCAGGCTCCCGGTGTGCAGGTGGTCCACCCCCTCGAGGCCCAGCGGCGGCAGCTCCCAGGTGAGGTCGAACTCGTAGCTGGCCGCACCCGTGGGGTCCAGGTGTGCGGTCGCGGTGGTGGTCCGCTCCGCGGTGGGCCCGGTGGCCAGGCGGACGCCGCGCTCCTGCAGGTATGACGTGACGCGCCGCCCGCGCTCGTCGTCGCCGGTGTGCGTGGCCAGGGTGACGTGGTGGCCGAGCCGGGCCAGGCCGGCGGCGACGTTCGCGGGGGAGCCGCCGACGTGCTCGGTCACGGTGCCGTCCGCGGCGTGGACGACGTCGACGAGGGCCTCGCCGACGACGAGCACCCGGGGGTCAGTCACCGTCGTTCTGGCTGGCCATCAGGCTCCGGACCTTGTCCAGGCGGTGGTGCGCCTCGATCATCCGGATGGTCCCCGACTTGGAGCGCATCACCAGCGAGTTGGTCACCGCGGTGCCGGAGCCGTAGCGCACGCCCCGGAGCAGCTCACCGGAGGTGATGCCGGTCGCGACGAAGAAGCAGTTGTCCCCGGTGACGAGCTCGTCGGTCGTCAGGACCGCGTCGAGGTCGTGCCCGGCGTCGACGGCCTTCTGGCGCTCCTCGTCGTCCTTGGGCCACAGCTTGCCCTGGATCACCCCGCCGAGGGCCTTGATCGCGCAGGCGGTGATGATGCCCTCCGGGGTGCCACCGATGCCGAGGAGCAGGTCGACGCCGCTCTCCTCGCGGGCGGCGGCGATCCCGCCGGCGACGTCGCCGTCGGTGATGAACTTCAACCGGGCCCCGGCCTCGCGCACCTCGTCGGCCATCTGCTGGTGCCGCGGCCGGTCGAGCATGATCACCGTGACGTCCTCGACCCCCTTGCGCTTGGCCCGGGCGACCCGTCGGACGTTCTCCTTGATCGGGAGCCGGATGTCGACGACGTCGGCCGCCTCCGGGCCGGTGACCAGCTTGTCCATGTAGAACACGGCGCTGGGGTCGTACATCGTGCCCTTCTCGGAGACCGCCATGACCGAGATGGCGTTGTCCATCCCCTTGGCGGTCAGCGTGGTGCCGTCGATCGGGTCGACGGCGACGTCCACCTCCGGGCCGGTCCCGTCACCCACCCGCTCGCCGTTGTAGAGCATCGGGGCCTCGTCCTTCTCGCCCTCGCCGATGACGACCACGCCGTCCATGGCCACGGTGGAGATGACCGTCCGCATCGCGGCCACGGCCGCCGCGTCCGCGCCGTTCTTGTCGCCGCGGCCGACCCACCGGCCGGCGACCAGGGCGGCCGCCTCCGTGACCCGGACGAGCTCGAGGGCGAGGTTGCGGTCGGGGATGACCGCGCGCTGGGCCGATCGGGGATCTGGGCTGGTCATGGGCGGGCTCCTCCTGTGCGACGCTGCGGGTCCGACCCTACCCGTCAGGTGGGGGTGCGACGATAAGGCCGTGACGACCGCGCCCGAAGCCGCGAGCACGCAGGCCCCCGACCCGGAGGACCGGCGGCACAAGCGGCTGCTCTCCTACTCGACACAGAACATGATCTACTCCCTCCTGGCCGTCTTCGCCCTTGCCTTCATGGTGTGGGCGCTGATGCCGTCCGAGGACGCGATCCAGCGACGGGAGGTCGAGGTGGACAGCGTGGCGGCGTATGCCGCGGAGCAGGCCGGTCACCCGGTGTGGGTGCCCGAGGGGCTGCCGGAGGGGTGGACCGTGACGCACGTGCGGCTCATCACGGTCGCGGGCACCCAGACCTGGCGGCTGGGGGCGGTCTCCCCGGAGGAGGAGTTCGTCGCGATCTCCCAGGCCGACGACCCGCCCGCCGCCTGGCGGGACGCGCTGCTGCGCGACCTCGAGCAGGAGGGGACCGCCGGTGTCCGGACCCCCGCCGGCCCGCAGGAGGCAGGGTGGTGGACCGACGGTGAGGACGGCGCCCTGGTCCTGGAGCCCAGCGACGCCCAGCCGGCCACGACGGTCGTCCACGGCACGGCGGACCGCGCCGAGCTGACCCAGTTCGTCGAGCACCTGGTGCCGCGCTCGTGAGCGGCCGGTCGAGGCCCGGGTGGGCCATCCTGGCGGTCGTGGGCCTGCTCGCCGCGTGCACCGACGGCGGGACCGACGCCGACGACCCGAGCGCCAACGTCTCGACGCCGTCGTCCTCGGCCGTGGGGGGAGCCCCGGCCGGGGGTGCCTCGCAGCCGACCACGGACGCCCCGGAGCCGGCCTGCGAGGTCGACCTGCCGGCCGACTGGCAGTCCGCCCTGGGGGAGGGTGCGGTGCAGGGCCGGGACGGCGAGGAGGCGACGCTGCTCCGCGTGCTCGCCGACGGCACCCGGGTGCTGCGGGTCGGCCCCAACGGCGCCCGGTCCGCGCTGGTGTGGGAGGACCCGGCCGGCCGCGAGCGGGTGATCCAGCAGATCGGCGAGCTGGACTGGTGGGCCCGGGTCACCGGGGTGTCCAGCGACGGCCGGTACGTCGCCTGGAGCCTGGTGCAGTGGCCCGACACCGAGGACGAGCGGACCCGGGTGTTCGTGTGGGACAGCGCCAACGAGGGTCCGCCGCAGGAGCTGACCGAGGGCGCCGTCGTGGGCGCACCGGTGGTGGTCGGCGGCGCCGTGGTCTGGGTCCAGGCGGGCGAGGACCCGCTCGACCTCGCCGGCCTGCACGCCTTCGACCTGACCTCGGGGACGGCGCGGGTGCTGGCGGCCGGCTACCTCGGGGAGCCCCGGGCCCTGGGCGACAGCGTTGTCGTGGTCGACCAGCCGCCGGAGGGCACCACCGGCCCCGAGCCGAAGGTCGTGGCGGTGCGGCCCGAGGACACCAACCCGGCGGTGTCCCGGGAGGGGGCGCCGCCCGGCGACGACGCCTCCGCCACCACCGCCGGGCCGCTCGACGAGCCCCCGGTCGGGTCGGCGCCGGCGACCGAGGAGCAGGCCGAGCTGGGCGACCTGCCGACCGCCCTCACCGAGCCGGGCGAGCGGTTCGCCGCCCTCGCCGCCGGCGGCGAGCTGCTCGCGTGGGTGAGCGACGGGGACGGGGAGCTCATGGTCTGGCGGCCGGGCGAGGACGTGCCCTGGGCCGCGGTGGAGCTGGCGACCGGGGCGGAGGTGACCGACCTGGAGGTGGCCGACGGCGTCGTCGCCTGGGCGCTGGCCGACGGTGGCCGCTGGGTGCTCGATCCGGAGGAGGGTGGCTACGCCCTGCTCACCGAGGGGACCGGCGCGCTGCGCTCGCTCGGCGACCAGCTGCTCGTCGCGGCCGAGGAGGGCACCGGGCTTCCGCCGGCGGTGGTCGACCCGACCGGGCTGGACCCGCTGCCCGGCTGCGGCACCGGCTCCTGAGGGGCGGGGCGGGTCAGCCCTCGGCGTCCTCGGCGTCCGGGGACGCGGCCTGGGCCGTCGAGCGGTCCAGCGCCGCCTGGGCCTGGTCCAGCTTGGCCTGGCAGTGGGCCGCCAGCGCCTCCCCGCGCTCCCACAGCTGCATGGCCTCCTCCAGCGGGGCGTCCCCGCTCTCGATCCGCGCGACGAGGCGGACGAGCTCGTCGCGGGCCTCCTCGTAGCTGAGGTCCCGGACGTCGGGCGGGGTGTCGCTCATGGCGCCACCCTAACCGGCGGACCCCACCGCCCTCGCGGCGAAGTCCCCGCGGGCGACGGTGATCCGCAGCAGCTCCTCCGGCTCGACCTCGGCCCGGTCCCGGACGATACCGCCGTCGGCGTGCCGCACCACGGCATACCCCCGCTCCAGGGTGTGCTGCGGCGACACGGCGCGCAGGTGCCGGACCAGCGCCCCGACCCGGTCGGTCTCCCGGGTCACCTGGGACCGGACCGCCAGCCGCAGCCGGCGCAGCGACTCGGTGACGTCCTCCCGGTGCCGCCGCACGATCGCCGCCCGGTCGGCCATGACCGGGCGGGCCATGAGGTCGGCCAGCAGCTGCCGCTCCTGGGCGATGCGGCGTTCCAGGGCCCGTCGCGCCCGGGTGCGGACGGTGTGCAGCCCGCGCAGCTCGTCGTGGTAGTCGGGCACGATCCGGGTGGCGGCGTGCGTGGGTGTGGAGGCGCGCAGGTCGGCGACGAAGTCCAGCAGCGGGGTGTCGGTCTCGTGGCCGATCGCGCTGACGACCGGGGTGCGGCAGTCCGCCACCGCCCGGACCAGGGCCTCGTTGCTGAACGGGAGCAGGTCCTCGAACGACCCGCCGCCGCGGGTGATGACGATGACGTCCACCTCGGGGAGCCCGTCGAGCTCGCGCAGCGCCGCGGTCACCGCCGGGACCGTGTCGGGTCCCTGGACCGGGACCCGCCGGATCTCGAACCGGGCCGCCGGCCAGCGCCGGTGCACGTTGGTGACGACGTCCCGCTCGGCGGCGGTGTCGCGCCCGCAGACCAGCCCGATCCGCCGGGGCAGGAACGGCAGCGGCCGCTTGCGCCCGGGGTCGAACAGCCCCTCGGCCCGCAGCAGCTGCTTGAGGTGCTCCAGGCGGGCCAGCAGCTCCCCGACCCCGACGTGCCGGATCTGCCGGGCCTCCAGCTGGAGCGTGCCCCGTTTGGTCCAGAAGGTCGGCTTGGCGTGGACGACGACGCGCGCGCCCTGCTGCGGCGGGGACGGCAGCGCGTCGAGGGCCTGCACCGGGATCGCCACCGACAGCGACATGTCCACGTCGGCGTCCCGCAGTGTGAAGAACGCCGTGCCCATCCCGGCCCGCCGGGAGAGCTGGACGATCTGCCCCTCCACCCACAGCGGCGACATCCGGTCGACGTAGTCGGAGATCTTCAGCGACAGGGTGCGGACCGGCCAGGGCCGCTCGGCCGTCGTCTCGCGCGCCGTCGCCGGCAGCCGCGCCGGACCCACCTCGCTGGTCACACCCCCCACCATAGGAGGCGCGGGAGGCGGTCCGGCAGCATGACCCGTATGCCGCAGGAGCACCCCACGCCGGGACCGCCCCGCCTCGTCCTGGTCCACGGCTCCCGGATGAGCGCGGCCCAGTGGGACGGGTATGCCGACCTGCTCCCCGGCGTCGAGGTGGTCGCCGTGGACCTGCCCGGGCACGGGCAGCGGCGCGACGAGGAGTTCACCTGGGAGGGCGCCCTGGCGACGGTGCGGGACGCGGTCGCCGGGGCGGGGGACCGGCCGGTCGTCCTGGCCGGCCACTCCCTCGGTGGCTACGTCGCGCTCGGCGCCGCGGCGGGGGACGCCCGCCCGGACGGCCTCGTCCTTGTGGGGGCGACGGGCGAGCCCCGCGGCGCGGGGGCACTGGTCTACCGCGGCTTCGCCCGGCTGGCCCTGGCCGTCGGACCGCGGCGCACCGGCCGTGCCGCCAGCGCGGTGATGCGACGGCTCGGCGCGCCACCGGCACTCGCCGACCAGCTCGCCGACGGGTCCGGCTACGACGCGCTGCCCAGGGTGTGGGACGCCGTCATGGCCAACGCTCGCGCCGAGCTGCTCGACCGGGTCACCTGCCCGGTGACGTTCGTCAACGGGCAGTACGACCAGATGCGCCTGCAGGTCGGCGCGTTCCTGCGGCACGCCCCGCACGCCCGGGTCGTCGTGGTCCCCGGGGCGACCCACCTGCTGCCGCTGACCCACCCGGAGGCGCTGGCGGTCGAGCTGCGGCGTGCCGTCGACGCCGCGCGCCGCGCCCGCTGAGCGGCCCGGGGACGGACCGGCCGGCGGGCGTCATACGTCAGAGCCGGGCGAGCTCGGCCTGCAGGTCGTCCAGCCCCAGGGCGCCGAGGGACAGCGCGGCCATGTGCCAGGCCTTGAGGTCGAAGTCGGTCCCGTGGGCCGCCCTGGCCGCCTGGCGACCGGTCAGCCAGGCCCGCTCGCCGAGCTTGTAGCTGATCGCCTGCCCCGGCCAGCCCAGGTAGCGCACGATCTCCGAGGCGATGAAGTCCCGCGGGCGGCCGGAGTGCATCGCGAAGAACTCCTCGGCCAGCTGCGGCGTCCACACCTGCCCGGGCGCGAGCGGGGAGTCCTCCGGGATCGTCAGGCCCAGGTGCATGCCCAGGTCGATGACCACCCGGACGGCGCGCATCATCTGGCAGTCGAGGTAGCCCATCCGCTCCTCGGCGTCCAGGTAGCCCAGCTCGTCCATGAGCCGCTCGGCATACAGCGCCCAGCCCTCCGTGGCGCCGCTGGAGGAGCCGATCGTCGTCTGGAACAGCGAGAGCTGCGGCGCGACCTGCACCCACCGGGCCAGCTGCAGGTGGTGGCCGGGGACGCCCTCGTGGTACCAGGTGCTGACCAGGTCGTAGACCGGGAACACGGTGCGGCCCAGGGTCGGCAGCCAGGTGCGGCCCGGGCGGGCGAAGTCCACCGAGGGCCGGGTGTAATAGGGCGCGGCGGCGCTGCCGGGCGGGGCGATCATCGCCTCGACGGTGCGGATCGGCCCGGTGATGTCGAAGTGCTTCCCGTCCAGCTCGTCGATGGTGCGGTCCATGAGGTCCTGCAGCCAGGCACGCACCTCGTCCACGCCCTCGACCCGGCGCCCGTGCTCGTCCAGGTGCCGCATCGCCTCCACCGGCGTCGACCCGGGCACGAGCTCCTCGGCGAGCGCGCGCATCTGGGCGGCGATCCGCTGGTACTCCGCCCAGCCCCAGGCGTAGACCTCCTCGGGGTCGATGGTCGCGCCCATCCACTGACGCGCGTTGAGCAGGTAGCGCTCGCGGCCGACCGCGTCCGGGGTGCCCTGGGCGGCGGGCAGGTAGGTCCCGCGAAGGTATGACGCGAGCTCGGCCACGGCGCGGGCGGCCACGTCGGCCGCCGCCCCCAGCTCGGTGCGCAGCGCCTCCGGGCCCTGCGCGGCGAACCCGTGGAACCAGCTGTCCCCACCCGCCGGCACCCACGCGTCGAGCAGCCCGGCCAGGGTCTCCACCTGCAGCGGCGCGGCGAGCAGGCCGCGGCGGCGGCCCTCCTCCAGCGACGCGACATACGACTGCAGGGCCTCCGGGGCCCGGGACATCCGCCGGGCGACGCAGCCCCAGTCCTCCTCGGTGGCGGTCGGCATCATGAGGAACAGCTGCCGGTAGGCCTGCGGCGGCGCGAACAGGTTGCGGACCGCGCGCAGGTGCTCGCCGGCCTCGAACGTCTCCAGCTGCACCCCGAGCCGGTCGCGGAGCAGGGCGGCGCAGCGGCGCTCCAGGTCGTCCCAGGCGCCGCCGGAGTCGCGCTCCAGCGCGTCGAGGTCGGCCAGGACCCGGCGGGCCAGCCCGGCGCGCTCGGCGTGACCGTCGGGAGAGTAGTCGGGCACCCGGTCGTCGTGGGGCACCAGCCCCAGGTTGGTGGCGACGATGGGGTCCACGGCGGCCAGGTCGTGGACGTAGCGGTCGGCGAGCGCGCGCGGGGTGGTCATGGCACCCATCCTCACCCGCCGCGGGTGCGCTCCGGACGGTGGGTCCCGCGCAGCCACGTACCATGGGGTGGTGACTTCCCCCACCGACGCCGTGACCGTGAGCGTGCCCGAGGGCGCCCGCACCCCCGGCGGCAAGCGGGTCCTCCTGGCCGCGCCGCGGGGCTACTGTGCCGGGGTCGACCGCGCCGTCGTCACCGTGGAGAAGGCCCTGGAGCTCTACGGCGCCCCGGTCTACGTGCGCAAGCAGATCGTCCACAACAAGCACGTCGTGCGGACCCTGGAGAAGCGCGGCGCGATCTTCGTGGACGACACCTCCGAGGTCCCGGAGGGGGAGCGGGTCATCTTCTCCGCGCACGGCGTCTCGCCGGCGGTCCACGCCGAGGCCCGGGCCCGGCAGCTGAAGACCATCGACGCCACCTGCCCGCTGGTGACCAAGGTGCACCGCGAGGCGGTCCGCTTCGCCAAGGAGGACTTCGAGATCCTCCTCATCGGGCACGCCGGCCACGAGGAGGTCGAGGGGACCGCGGGGGAGGCGCCCGACCACGTCACCCTGGTGCAGACCCCGGAGGAGGCGGACCGCGTGCAGGTCCGTGACCCCGAGCGGCTGGTGTGGCTGTCCCAGACGACCCTGTCCGTCGACGAGACGATGGAGACGGTGCGGCGGCTGCGGCAGCGGTTCCCCGCGCTGCAGGACCCGCCGAGCGACGACATCTGCTACGCCACGCAGAACCGCCAGGTGGCGGTGAAGCAGATGGCCCCGGAGTGCGACCTGGTCATCGTCGTGGGCTCGCAGAACTCCTCCAACTCGGTGCGGCTCGTCGAGGTCGCTCTCGAGCACGGCGCCCGCGACGGCCACCTCGTCGACTACGCCGACGAGATCGACGAGGCCTGGCTGGAGGGCGTCACGACCGTCGGGGTCACCAGCGGCGCCAGCGTCCCGGAGATCCTGGTGCGCGACGTGCTCGACTGGCTCGCCTCCCGGGGCTACGAGGACGTGCAGGCGGTGACGGCGGCGGAGGAGTCGCTGCTGTTCGCCCTGCCCACGGAGATCCGCCGCGACCTCAAGGCGCGCGACGGCCGGGAGGCGGAGAAGGTCCGGCACGACGCCGGCCGGAGCTACTGACCGGACCCGACCCGCCCGCTCCGGGCGCGCGGTCCGGTGGCCCGTCCGTTTGCCGTTGTGCGGCAACGCACCTAGGTTCGAGGGGTTCCCGTCTCCGAAGGAAGGATCCTCCCATGCCGCCCAGCACCAGACGGACGAGGACGATCGGGGTGGTGTCCGTCGCGGCCCTGGCCCTGGGACTGGCATCCTGCGGCAGCGACGACGGGGCCGGCTCGGGTGAGGCGCAGCTGCTGCAGGAGGGCTCGCTCGTCGTGGCGATGAGCGGGGAGTTCCAGCCGTTCAGCCACTTCGAGGGCAACCAGCTCACCGGCTTCGACTACGACATCGCCGCGGCCATCGCCGAGGAGATGGGGCTGGAGCTCGACGCCCAGACCGGCGCCTTCGACACCCTCATCCAGGGTGTCAGCAGCAACCGCTACGACGTGCTCATCGCGTCGATGACGCCGACCGAGGAGCGCGACCGCGCCGTCGACTTCACCGACAGCTACTACAGCTCCGGGGCGCAGGTCTTCGTCACCAACGACAGCGACTGCGAGGACCCGACCCAGCTGGACAACCCGACGATCGGGGTGGCGTCGGGCACGACCTACGAGTCGTTCCTGGCCGAGCAGGACTGGGCCGGTGAGGTGCGCACCTTCACCTCCGACATCACCGCGCTGGAGGACACCGAGGCCGGCCGCCTGGACGGGGCGATGACCGACCGGCTCGTCGGCCTCTACCAGATCAACGAGGCGCAGCGGGACCTGCGCCCGTGCGGGGACCCGCTCTACACCGAGGAGCCGGCCTTCGCCGTCAAGGAGGGCAACTCCGGTCTCGTCGAGGACCTCAACGAGGCGCTGGCGGCGATCATCGAGGACGGCACCTACGCCGAGATCAGCGAGAAGTGGTTCGGCCAGGACATCCTCACCGGCGAGGGCAGTGACACCGGCGACACCGCGGACGAGACCTCCGGCTGACCGCTGGCCCGCGCATGAGCTTCACCGAGTACTTCGTCGAGTACGCCCCGCTGTTCCTCGAGGCCACACTCGTCACACTCCGGCTCACCGCGACGGCGCTGGCCATCGCGATGGTGCTGGGATCCTTCATCGCGGCCATGGCGATGAGCCGGTTCGCGCCACTGCGGTGGCTCGCCACGGCATACATCGGGGTGATCCGCGGCACCCCGCTGATCGCGCAGATCTTCGTCCTGTACTTCGGGCTGTCCCAGGTCGTGCTGCTGCCGGCGTTCTGGGCCGGTGCCCTGGCGCTGGCGGCGCACAACTCCGCCTACATCGCCGAGATCATCCGGTCCGGGTTCCAGGCGGTGCCGAAGGGCCTGGTGGAGGCCTCGCGCTCGCTGGGGATGAGCCGGGCCAAGACGCTGCGCCAGGTGCAGGCGCCGCTGGCGCTGCGGACCACGCTGCCGGTCATGGGCAACCAGTTCATCATCGCGGTGAAGGACTCCTCGCTGGTGTCGTTCATCGGGATGACCGAGCTGTTCCAGACCTCCCGCAACCTGGCCGCATCCACCTACGAGCCGCTGCAGATGTACCTCATCGTGTCGGTGTACTACCTGGCCATCGTCCTCGCGCTGACGTTCCTGGTGAACCGCCTGGAGCACCGGCTCAGCAAGCACCGGCGGCCCACGGTGGACACCACGGCGGGGGAGGCCGGCAGCTTCCCCGGGGAGAGGGTCGTATGACGACGGCGCCGCAGCAGACCCAGCCGCTCGTCAGCATGCGCGGCATCGTCAAGAGGTTCGGGCGCAACACCGTGCTCGACGGGGTGGACCTGGACGTCCACCCGGGGGAGGTCGTGGTGCTCATCGGCCCCTCGGGCGCCGGCAAGAGCACCCTCCTGCGGTGCATCAACGGCCTGGAGCGGATCGACGAGGGCACCATCACCGTCGGCGGGGAGCAGCTGGACTACCGGGAGAGCACGCTCAACCGCACCCGGTCCCGGATCGGCATGGTGTTCCAGGCGTTCAACCTGTTCCCGCACCGCACCGTGGCGCAGAACATCATGATGGCCCAGCAGGAGGTGCTCGGCCGGTCCAAGGCCGAGGCCCGGGCCCGCGCGGAGACGCTGCTGGAGCGGATCGGCCTGGCCGAGAAGATCGACGCCTACCCCGACAGCCTGTCCGGGGGGCAGCAGCAGCGGGTCGCCATCGCCCGGGCGCTGGCGATGGACCCGGCGGTGATGCTGTTCGACGAGCCGACCTCGGCGCTCGACCCCGAGCTCGTCGGGGAGGTGCTGCACGTCATGCGCGGCCTCGCCGACGAGGGCATGACCATGGTCGTGGTGACCCACGAGATGCGGTTCGCCCGACGGGCCGCCGACCGGGTCGTCCTCATGGCCGACAGACAGATCGTCGAGGAGGGGCCGCCGGAGCAGGTGCTCGACCACCCGCGCAGCGAGCGCGGCCAGGCGTTCCTGCGCCAGCTCACCGAGGACTGACCCGACCGGCCGGCCCCGCCACCGGCCGACGCCGCCCGGCCAACACCGCAGCCCGGCCGACGCCGCAGTCCGGCCGGGCAAACCCCCCGAAGCGCTCATGTGCGCGATTGGGCAGGCCCGATCGGCGAAAACGGCATGCCCTTCTGCGCACGTGCGAGGTTGCGGCCGGGGCCGGGTCCGCGGCTGCTCATGTGCGCGATCCGGCAGGCCCGATCGGTGGAGACGGCATGCTCTCGTGCGCACGTGCGAGGTTGCGGCCGGGGCCGCCCCCCAGAGGTCGCCCGGGGGCAGGCGCCGGGCGGATAGGGCGGGTGTCAGGCGGTGACCGCCTCGGCCTTCTTCCGTGCGGCCAGCTCGGTGGCCTCGGCGAACTCGGTCTCGATCTCCGGGTCGTGGGTGTAGGTGAACCGGCTGACGACGACGGCGACCACCAGACAGGCGATGAAGCCCGGGACGATCTCGTAGAGGTCGTCGTTGAAGGCGTCCCACGCGAAGACGGTCACCGCACCGGAGACCATCCCGGCCAGGGCGCCCCAGTTGGTCAGCTTCTGCCAGAACAGCGACAGCAGGATGATCGGCCCGAACGAGGCCCCGAACCCGGCCCAGGCGAAGCCGACCAGGTTGAGGATGGTGTCGCTGGGGTTGATCGCCAGCACGATCGCGACGACGCCGACGACGAGGACGCAGGCGCGACCCAGCATGACCAGGCGGCTCTGGGTCGGCACCGAGCGGTTGAAGACCCGGTAGATGTCCTCCACCAGCGCCGAGGAGCTGACGATGAGCTGGCTGCTGACGGTGCTCATGATCGCGGCGAGGACGGCGGCCAGGACGAAGCCGGCCAGGAGCGGGTGCATGAGGATCTGCGACATCCGCAGCACCACGGTCTCGGCGTTGTCCAGCGGGGTGCCGGTGCTGCTGAAGTAGGCGAGCCCGACCAGGCCGGCGGTGACGGCACCCAGGAGCGAGATCACCATCCAGGACATCCCGATCCGTCGGGCGGCGGTCGCGGCGGCGGGGTTCCGCATCGCCATGAACCGCACGATGATGTGCGGCTGGCCGAAGTAGCCCAGCCCCCAGGCCGCCGCGGAGATGATGGCCAGCGCGGTCGCGCCGTCGAGGGCCGAGCCGCCCAGCAGGGACAGGTGGTTGGGCCCGGCCTCCGCGATGGCGTCGGAGGTCTCGCCGAAGCCGCCGACCGCGCCCACCGCGAGCAGCGGCACGATGATCAGCGCGACCATCATCATCGTCCCCTGCACGACGTCGGTCAGGGACGCGCCGAGGAAGCCGCCGATGAGGGTGTACGCGAGGGTGATGCCGCCGACGAGCAGCATCCCCCAGGTGTAGCTGGCGCCGAAGGAGCTCTCGAAGAAGACGCCCCCGGCGACCATGCCCGAGGACACGTAGAAGGTAAAGAACACCAGGATGATCACGCCCGAGGCCAGCCGGAGCAGCCGGGAGGTGTCACGCAGCCGGTTCTCCAGGAAGCTCGGGATGGTGATCGAGTTGCGTGACACCTCGGTGTAGGCGCGCAACCGGGGCGCGACGAAGCGCCAGTTGAGGTAGGCGCCGATGGTCAGTCCGATGGCGATCCAGGCCTCGATGAGCCCAGAGGCGTAGATGGCGCCGGGCAGACCCATCATCAGCCAGCCCGACATGTCGGAGGCCCCCGCACTGAGGGCAGCGGCCCACGAGGGCAGGTTGCGCCCCGCGAGCATGTAGTCCTCGTGGTCGACGGTCTGGCGGTAGGCGTACCAGCCGATCGCCAGCATCACCGCGAAGTAGACGCCGATGGCCAGGAACTCGAAGCTTTGGTCGGACACCCCTGCAGTCTGGCACCGATCCCGCTCCCGGTCACGGGTCTGTTCAGCCGGCGGCGCGCCCCCCGGGTGTGCGGCGTGCCTCGGCCGCCGCCGCCAGCTCGTCCTCGATGAGCTCGCCCGCGGTGAGGGGGCGGGGGGTGCTGTCGAGCGGGGCCAGGGTCTCCAGGTCGCCCTCGGCGACGCCCATGTCCCGCAGCCGGCGACTGGTCACCATGACCCGGGACTCGAGGGTGCCGACCATCGCGTTGTAGGCCTCGACCGTGCGGTGCAGCGCCCGGCCCATCCCGCTGACGTGCCGCCCGAGCGTCGCCAGCCGGCGGTGCAGCTCGGTGCCGAGGGCCAGCAGCTCCTGGGCGCTCTCGGTCAGCGCCTGCTGCTGCCAGCCGTGCGCCACGGTGCGCAGCAGGGCCAGCAGTGTCGCGGGGGAGGCCAGCACCACCTTGCGCCGCAGTGCGTCCTCGTACAGGGCGGGGTCGGCCTGCAGGGCGGCGGCGAGCACGGCATCGCTGGGCACGAAGCAGACCACCATCTCGGGAGTCGACCGGAAGGCCGACCAGTAGGCCTTCGCCGACAGGGTCTCCACGTGCCCGCGCAGGCTGCGCGCGTGCGCCCGGAGCAGCTCCGCCCGCTCCTCCCCGGACAGGTCCTCGGCCTGGGCGCGCAGGAACGCGGTCAGCGGCGCCTTGCTGTCGACGACGAGACACCCCTCGCCCGGCAGGCGCACCACGACGTCCGGTCGGACGCGGGCGTCGTGGGTGCTCACCGCGGAGACCTGCTCGTCGAAGTCGCAGCGGGCCAGCATCCCGGAGTGCTCGAGCAGGCGCCGCAGCTGCGCCTCCCCCCAGGTGCCGCGCACCCCGGAGGAGTTGAGCGCGCCGGACAGGGAGGCCGTCTGGTCGCGCAGTGCGGCGGTCTGGCCGGCGACCTCCTGCAGCCGTTCGCGCACCTGGCCGAACTGCTCCTGCCGGTCCCGCTCCAGCTGGGTGACCTGGACCTCGACGCGACGCAGTGCCTCCCGCAACGGGGCGAGCTCCGCCGCGGTCCGGCGGTCCTCGGTCGCGCTGGCCTCCGCCTCCCGGAGCTGGTGCCGGAGCAGGTCGCGCTCGCCGGTGAGCCGGGCGAGCCGGGTGGCCGCGGCGGCACGGGCAAGCCACCAGCCGAGCAGCGTCCCACCCAGGGCCGCGGCCACGACCAGCGCGAGGACCGTCGTCGTCTCCATGCACCCCAGGGTCCCAGCGACCGCCGACACCGCCGGCGCAGCGTCCCGGCGCGGCGCGTCATACGGGGGTGCGTTGACACCGCGGGCCGGGGGCGCCTACCTTCGGTCCGAAACCTGAATCGCCTTTCAGGTTCACTGTCACGAAGGAGTGCCCCACGGTGAACACGACGCGCGTGCTCGCGCTGTCGGCGGCGGCCGCCCTGGCCCTGTCGGCGTGCGCCCCGTCCAGCGACGACAACACCTCCGGCGACGGCGGCCAGAGCACCGGGGCCGCCGGCGGGGAGGGCCCCGACACCGTCAAGGTCGGGATCATCTACTCCGAGACCGGCCCGCTCGCCGCCTACGGCGAGCAGTACAAGGCGGGTCTCGAGGCCGGCATCGACTACGCCACCGACGGCACCGGCGAGGTCGACGGCACCACGATCGAGATCACCTACCGCGACGACACCGGCAACGCGGACACCGCCGTGGCCGCGGCCCGCGACCTCATCGGCCAGGACTACAAGATCCTCGCCGGCACGATCGTCTCCGGCATCGCGGTGGCGATGGCCGAGCAGGCCGAGCAGAACGAGATCCTCTACATCTCCGGCCCGGCCGCGGTCGACGCCCTCACCGGCGTGAACCGGTACACCTTCCGCTCCGGCCGGCAGAGCCTGCAGGACGTCGCGACCGCGGGCGCGTTCCTGGAGGGCGAAGGCCAGAAGGTCGTCGTCTTCGCCCAGGACAACGCGTTCGGGCAGGGCAACCTGGCCGCCGTGGAGGCGGTGCTCGGCGGCGAGGGCGCGGAGGTCAGCAGCGTCCTGGTGCCCGAGGACGCGACCGAGTTCACGCCGTTCGCCCGGCAGCTCGTCGACGCCGACCCCGACCTCATCTTCGTGGCCTGGGCCGGGGCGACCGCCGGCAACATGTGGACCGCGCTGGAGCAGCAGGACGTCTTCGACGTCGCCCCGGTGGCCACCGGTCTGGCCGACAGCGTGACCTTCCCGGCCTACGGCCCGGTCGCCGAGAAGATCAGCTTCCTGTCCCACTACTTCCCGGGCGCCCCGGACAACGAGGTCAACCAGGCGATGATCGACCTCGTCGAGGAGGCCGGCGGCACGCCGGACCTGTTCACCCCGGACGGTTTCGTGGCCGGCCTGATGATCGCCCACGCGATCGAGCAGGGCGGTGACGACGTCGAGGCGATGATCGACGCGCTCGAGGGCTGGACCTTCGACGGGCCCAAGGGCAGCTACACCATCCGCGAGAGCGACCACGCGCTGATCCAGGACATGTTCACCGCCCGCCTGGTGCAGGACGGCGACAGCTGGGTCCCCGAGCTCATCGAGGTCGTCCCCGGCGACCAGGTCGCCCCGCCGGAGGCCGGAGCCCGGTGACCGGCGTCGGCACGCCCGCCGACGCCGGTACCACCCCCACCGCGGACCCCGGGGCCGGCGTCCCGGCCCTGGAGGTCCGCGGTGTGGGGCTGCGCATCGGCGGCGCGCAGATCCTCCAGGACGTCTCGTTCGAGGTGCCGCGCGGCCAGATCGTCGGCGTGATCGGGCCCAACGGCGCCGGCAAGACCACCCTGTTCAACCTCATCTCCGGGGTGCGGGCGCCGAGCACCGGGAGCATCCTCCTCGACGGGACGGACATCACCCGCGCCAGCCCGACCCGGCGGGCACGGCTCGGGATGGGGCGCACCTTCCAGACGTCCTCGCTGTTCCCCGGCCTGACCGTGCGGGAGAACGTCCGGCTGGCCCGCCAGGCGAAGCTCGGGGGAGCGCTGTCCCTCGTCGCCTTCCCCCGGCCCACCGACCAGGCGACCCGCCGCGCCGACGAGCTGCTCGACGAGGTGGGGCTGGGCCACCTGGCCTCCGCCCGGGCGGGCGACCTGGCCCACGGCGACAAGCGCAAGCTCGAGATCGCGATGCTGCTGGCCACCGACCCCAGCGTGGTGCTCCTCGACGAGCCGATGGCCGGCGTCGCCTCCGGGGACGTCCCCGCCCTCAGCGCGATCATCGGCCGCCTGCACCGCGACCACGGCTGCACCGTCCTCCTCGTCGAGCACCACATGGAGGTGGTGCTCGGCCTGGTCGAGCGGGTCGCCGTCATGCACTTCGGCACCCTGCTGGCCATCGACACCCCGGAGGCGGTCATGGCCGACCCCACCGTCCAGAGCGCCTACCTGGGAGAGACAGTATGACGAGCACGGAGCCGGTCCTGCGCGTGCGCGGGCTCTCGGCACACGTGGCCGGGCAGCAGGTCGTCGAGCACGTCGACCTCGACGTCGCACCCACCGGGGTCACCGCGCTGCTGGGCCGCAACGGCGTCGGCAAGACCAGCACGATCAAGGCGGTGATGGGCCTCATCGAGCGGCGGGGCGAGATCACCCTCGCCGGCCGCCCGATCCAGGACCTCGAGCCGCACCGCGTCGCCCGGCTCGGCGTGGGCTACGTCCCCGAGGACCGCGAGGTGTTCTCCGGGCTCACCGTGACCGAGAACCTCCGGATCGCCGAGCGGGGACCGGGCCCGCACCGGTACGACCTCGTCTACGACCTCTTCCCCGAGCTGCGCGAGCGGGGCAACCAGGCCGCCGGGACGCTGTCCGGTGGCCAGCAGCAGATGGTGGCCCTGGCCCGGGTGCTCCTCAACGACAACACGGTGCTGCTCGTCGACGAGCCCACCAAGGGGCTGGCGCCCCGCCTCGTCATGGAGGTGGCCCGGGTCCTGGCCGCTGCCGCCGAGGTCGCCCCGATCCTCCTCGTCGAGCAGAACCTCAAGGTCGTCCGCGAGCTGGCCCGCGACGTCGTCGTGCTCAGCGGCGGCCGCAGCGTCCACCACGGCAGCGCGGCCGCCTTCCTCGACGACGAGGAGCTGACCCACCGCCTGCTCGGCGTCCACGGTGGAGAGGAGGCGCGCCGGTGAGCACCATCGTCCTGCTCGTCGCCACCGGCCTCGGCCTGGGCGCGATCTACTTCCTCGTCGCCTCCGGCCTGTCGCTCATCTACGGGCTCATGGGGGTCCTCAACTTCGCCCACGGTGTGTTCCTCTCCTTCGGCGCCTTCCTCGGCTGGGAGGCCGCGCAGCGGATCGGCGCGCAGACCTGGACCGGCTTCGCGGTCTCGCTGCTCGTCGGCGCCCTCGCCGGCGCGGTCTTCGCCGCGCTGACCGAGCGCCTCCTCGTACAGCGCCTCTACAACCGGCACATCGAGCAGGTGCTCGTCACCGTGGGTCTGGCGCTCGCCGTGGTCGCCCTGTTCGACGGCATCTGGGGCACCGACCCGCACTTCATCCGTGGCCAGCGGCCCGGTTGGCTGGAGCAGGTCACCGGGGTCCTCGGCGCCGGCATCCCCAACGACCGGTTCGTCACCGTCGTCGTCGCGGTGCTGGTCCTCGTCGGGATCGTGCTGTTCCTCAAGCGCACCCGCTACGGGATGATCATCCGCGCCGGCGTGGAGAACCGCTCGATGGTCACCGCCCTCGGCATCGACGTGCGCACCGCGTTCACCCTGGTCTTCACGATCGGCGGCGCGGCCGCGGGCCTGGGCGGGGTGCTGGCCTCGCACCACTTCGGCTACGTCTCGCCGCTGCTCGGCCAGACGCTGCTGATCTTCGCCTTCATCGTCACCGTCATCGGCGGGCTGGGCTCGCTCACCGGCGCCGCGGTCGCGGCGGTCGCGGTGGCGCTGCTGCAGCAGTTCGCCAACTACTACCTCGGCGTCGGTGACTTCGCGGTCGTCGTCCTGCTCGCCGTGGTGCTGCTCACCCGGCCCGCGGGTCTGCTCGGGAGGAAGGTCGCATGAGCCAGGGGAACGGACGGCGGTCCACGGTCATCCGCCTGGCCGGCGGCGTCGGCCTGGTCGTGCTGATGGCCTGCCTGCCGCTGCTCAACATCGTCGTGCCCGGTGTGCTCCCGGGGGCGACCTACACCCCGGGCACCCTGCACCTGCTCGCCCTGGCGATGCTCACCGCGGCCGTCGCGCTCAGCTACCACCTGCTGCTCGGCGTCGCCGGCCTGCTGTCGTTCGGGCACGCCCTCTACTTCGGCGCCGGGGTCTACGGGCTGGGCGTGATCCTCGAGCAGTGGGAGATCCCGCTGCTGCCGGCCATGGGCCTGACCCTGGTCCTGGTCATCGTGCTCGCCAACGTGCTCGGTGCGATCAGCCTGCGGGTCACCGGCATCCCGTTCGCCATGGTCACGCTGTCCTTCGCGCAGGCCGGCAACGTGCTGGCCCGGCGCGACCCCGGTGACCTCACCGGCGGGGAGGAGGGGCTGTCGCTCAACACCTCGGTGGTGCCCGACTTCCTCGTCGGCGTCGCGGACACCCGCAACCTGTACTGGCTGTCACTCGCCGCGCTGGTGCTGACGTACGTGCTCGTCACCTGGGTGCAGTCCTCGCGCGCGGGCCATGTGGCCGAGGCGGTGCGCGAGAACGAGCTGCGGGTGCGGGTGCTGGGCATGCAGCCGTATGCCGTGAAGCTGGTGATCTTCGTCGCCGCCGCCACGATCGCGGGCGGGGTGGGGATGATCTACCTGCTCCTGCAGAACAACGCGGTGCCGCACGTGCTGTCCGCCGACTACACGATCACCCTGCTGCTGATGGTGGTGCTCGGCGGCGTGGGCTCCCGGTGGGGCGCGATCGCCGGCGCCGTCGTCTACACGCTGCTGGTGCAGCGCCTCACGGTGCTCGCCTCCAGCGAGGCGGTCGCCGGCCTGCCGGCCGTGCTGCGGATCCCGCTGTCGGAGCCGATGTTCATCCTCGGCACCCTCTTCGTCCTCGTCGTGCTCTTCCTGCCCGGCGGCATCGCCGGCGGGGCCGCGACGCTGCGCCGGCGCCGGTCCGGCCGTGCCGGGACCGGGGTGACCGACGACCTCCGGGGGCGACAGGATGTCGACGAGCACCCCCTCGAGGACGTCGTCACGGAGCCGCGATGAGCCACCCCCGCACCGCCCACACGCTGGGCCGTTGGACGACCGACCGGGCCCGCATCGCCCCGGACCGGGTCGCCGTCGTCGACCGCGGCCTCGAGCTGACCTACGGCGAGCTCGAGCGACGGGCCGCTGCGCTGGCGGAGGTGCTCTGCCGTGCGGGCTACGCGCGGGGGGACCGCGTCGCGACGCTGACCGGCAACAGCGCCGACCACGTCGTCGCGTTCTTCGCCTGCGCGAAGGCCGGGCTGGTCCTGGTCCCGCTGTCCTGGCGGCTGACCCCGGCCGAGCTGGCCGACCAGCTGGCGCAGTCCGACCCCGCGGTGCTGCTGGTCGAGGAGGAGTTCGCGACCCTGGCCCGCCAGGCGCTCGGCCGGGTCGCGGCACCGGTGCCCACCGCGCTGCTCGGGGAGTCCGGGGTCGAGCAGGAGCCGCGCGTGCCGTGGCGCGGCGCCGGGGCCGCGGAGGTCCCGGCCACGCGGGAGGTGGAGGACGAGGACCCGCTGCTCATGGTCTTCACGTCCGGGTCCACCGGCCGCCCCCGGGCCGCGGTGCTCACCCACCGGACCTGCTTCTGGACCAACCTGTCGCTGTCCCGGACCATCGAGCTGTCCGAGCACGACGTGGTGCTGGCGGTCCTGCCGCAGTACCACGCCGGCGGGTGGAACATCCAGCCGCTGCTGGCCTGGTGGACCGGCGCCACCGTGGTGCTCGAGCGCACCTTCGACGCCGGCCGGGCGCTGCGCCTCATCGGGGAGCGCGGGGTGACGACGATGATGGCGGTCCCCACGCAGTACCTCATGATGGCCGAGCACCGGGACTTCGCCGCGACCGACTTCTCCCGGGTGCGCGGTGCCGTGGTCGGGGGCGCGCCGATGCCGGCGCCGCTGCTGCGCACGTTCCACGGCCGCGGTGTCGCGCTGACCCAGGGCTACGGGCTCACCGAGGCCGGGCCGAACGTGCTCTGCGTCCCGCCCCAGGACGCCTTCGACCGGGTCGGCTACGCCGGCAAGCCCTACCCCCACGTGGACGTCGCCCTCGCCGATCCCGCCACCGGCGAGCACCTCGAGGGCCCCGGCACCGGAGAGCTGCTGGTCCGCGGGCCGGGCACGTTCGCGGGCTACTTCCGCGACCCGGAGGCCACCGCCGCGGTGTGGCGGGACGGCTGGCTGGCCACCGGGGACGTCGCCACCCGCGACGAGGACGGCTACCTGCGGATCGTCGACCGGCTGAAGAACATCTACATCTCCGGCGGGGAGAACGTCGCCCCCGCCGAGGTCGAGCAGGTGCTCCGGCGCCACCCCGGCGTCCGTGACGTCGTGGTCGTCGGGGTCCCCGACCACCGCTGGGGCGAGGTCGGGATCGCCCTCGTCGTCACCCGCCCCGGGGTGCCGTGCGACGAGCAGGAGCTGCTGGAGCACGCTCGCGGCGAGCTGGCGTCATACAAGGTCCCCGCCGAGGTGCACCTGGTGGACGAGCTGCCCCACGTCGGGCTGGAGAAGGTCGACCGGCCCCGTGCCCTCGAGCTGGCGCTCGCGGCCAGGGCGGCGGCGCGGACGGAGGGACACCGGTGAGCAGCGCACCGCGCACGCAGCGGGGGACCCGCACCCGGCAGAAGCTGCTGTCGGCCGCCGAGCACGTCTTCGCCACCCTCGGCTACCACGACGCCTCGATCGTGAAGATCACCGAGGAGGCCGGGGTCGGCCTGGGCACCTTCTACCTCTACTTCTCCGGCAAGCAGGAGATCTTCGACGAGGTGGTCCGCGACCTCAACCGGCGGGTCCGGGCCGCGATGTCGGAGGGCGCCGCGGGGGCGGCCTCGCGCCTCGAGGCGGAGCGGGGCGGGTTCCGGGCGTTCTTCCGGTTCACCGCCGAGCACCCCGAGCTGTACCGCATCATCCGGCAGGCCGAGTTCGTCTCGCCGCAGGCCATGCGGGAGCACTACGAGAGCATCGTCGAGGGCTACATCGAGGGGCTCACCACGGCCCGCGAGCGCGGCGACGTCCGCGAGCTCGACCCGGTGGTCACCGCGTGGGCGCTCATGGGCGCCGGCGAGCTCATCGGGATGCGGTGGGTGCTCTGGGAGGAGGGCGAGCGCCCGGAGACGGGCGTGCCCGAGCCGGTGTTCGAGTCACTGATGGACCTCATCGAGGTGGGACTGGGCGCCCGGCAGGGCACCCTCACTGGTCAGGAGGACCGATGACGACCGAGCAGGTCGAGACGCGATACATCACCCAGGACGTCCCGGTGCGCGGCGGGTCGCTGCGGGTCGGGGTGTGGGAGCCGGTGGGGGAGCCGGTCGGCACGGTGCTGGCCGTGCACGGGATCACCGCCTCCCACCGGGCCTGGCCGCTGCTGGCCGGGGCCCTCCCGGACGTCCGGGTGGTGGCGCCCGACCTGCGCGGCCGGGGCCGGTCCAACGGGCTGCCCGGTCCCTACGGGATGCCCGCCCACGCCGAGGACATGGTCGCCGTGCTCGACGCGCTGGGCATCGGCACCACCGTGGTCGTGGGGCACTCCATGGGCGGCTTCGTCGGGGTCGTCCTCGCCGACCGGCACCCGGAGCGGGTGGCCGGGCTGGTCCTCGTGGACGGCGGGATGCCGCTCACCCCGCCGCCCGGGGTCTCCCCGGACGAGCTGGCCCGCGCTGTGCTCGGCCCGGCCGCGGAGCGGCTCCGTATGACGTTCCCGGACCGGGTGGCATACCGGGAGTTCTTCCGGCAGCACCCGGCCCTGGCCCGGGACTGGAGTGCCTACGTCGAGGCCTACGTCGACTACGACCTCGAGGGCGAGGAGCCGGCGCTGCGCCCGGCGACGACCCTGGAGGCCCTGGAGGAGGACATCCGCGAGCTGGTCGACGGGGACTCGGTGCTGCGCGCGGTCGAGCGGCTGGACCGTCCGACCGACTGGCTGCTCGCGCCCCGGGGCCTGCTGGACGAGGTGCCACCGCTGTACCCGGACGCCGACCGGGCCGCCTGGGCGGAGCGGGTGCCCGCGCTGCGGCCGGTCGAGGTGCCGGACGTCAACCACTACACGATCGTGATGTCCGAGCGGGGGGTGCAGGGCATCCTGCCGTCGATCCGGGCGGCTCTCGGCGGCTGACGGGGGAGGTCCGCGCCGGTGGACCGATGAGAAACCGGTGACGGGAATGTCGGTCCTGGGTGAGACCCTTGCTCCTCCCAGGAGGCACGAGCATGACCGAGCAGCACGTCGCACCGTCCCCCACCCAGCGCGACACCCGGCTGCCGCGTGCCCTGAGCCCGTTCCGGCACCCGGCCTACCGGCGCCTGGGGCTGGCCCTGTTCCTGTCCCTCCTCACCGGCGGGCTGTGGGTCGTCGCCCTGGTCTGGGAGGTCATCCGCCTCGACGGCGGGCCGGCGCAGCTCTCGTTCGTCACCACCGCCGCCGCGGTGGGCACCGTCGTGCCGGCGCTGCTGGCCGGCGCGGTGGCCGACCGCGTCCCGCAGAAGTACATCCTGCTGGGCGTCCAGGCCGTCGAGGTGGCCTGCTTCGGCGTCGCGGCGCTGCTGTCGCTCACCGGCGCCATGCAGCTCTGGCACCTCGTGGTGATCGCCTTCGTCGGCGGCGTCGCGATGGCGTTCTACTACCCGGCCTACTCGGCCTGGCTCCCGGCGCTGGTGCCGCCGGAGGACCTGCTGGCCGTCAACGGCTTCGAGGGCGCCCTGCGGCCGACGATCCAGCAGGCGGCCGGTCCGGCCCTGGCCGGCGTCGTCATCGGCGCGGCCTCGCCGGGCACGGCGATGGCGCTCGCCACGCTCGTCGGCGTCGCCGGGCTGCTCGCCCTGACCGCCGTGCCGGTGACGCCGGTGCGCCGGGAGCTCGGCGCGGACGGTGGACCGGCCGTCCGCGCGGTGCTCAAGGACATCGGCGAGGGCTTCGGCTACCTGGTCCGCACGCCCTGGCTGTTCGCCACCCTCGCCTTCGCCTCGCTGATGATCCTCGTGGTCATCGGGCCCCTCGAGGTGCTCATGCCGTTCCTCGTCAAGGACGAGCTGGGCGGCGGCCCCTCCGACCACGCCATGGTCCTGGCCGGTTTCGGGCTCGGCGGTGCGGTCGGCTCGCTGGTCATGGCCTCGCTGCGGCTCCCCCGCCGCTACCTGACCTGGACGAACCTGCTCTGGGGTGTCGGCTGCCTGCCGTTCGCCGGCATGGTGTTCGCGACCGCGGTGTGGCAGGTGGTCGCCCTGGCCGCGCTGCTCGGTGCGCTCTTCTCCGCGCCCATGGTCATCTGGGGCACGCTGCTCCAGCGCCGGGTGCCCCCGCACCTGCTGGGCCGCGTGGCCAGCCTGGACTTCTTCGTCTCGATCGCGCTGATGCCGGTCTCGATGGCCCTGGCCGCACCGGTGGCCGCCGCGATCGGCCTGCGCACCACCTTCGTCCTCGCCGGGGTGCTCCCGGTGGTGTTCGCGGTGGCCGCGATCGTGCTGGCCCGGCTGCCGCAGGACGAGGTCGCCCACCCGCTGGACCCGCCTCCCGGCACGCCGGTGGCCGGCACGGAGCCGGTGCCGTCCGCCGAGGCGTGAGCACGCGGTCACCAGGGGGCCTCCGGGAGCACTAGACTGTCGACCCCGTGGCCCTCACCATCGGTATCGTCGGCCTGCCCAACGTCGGCAAGTCCACGCTCTTCAACGCCCTGACCCGCAACACGGTGCTCGCCGCGAACTACCCGTTCGCGACGATCGAGCCCAACGTCGGGGTGGTGCCGCTCGCCGACCCCCGGCTCGACCGGCTGGCGGAGATCTTCGGCAGCGCCCGGATCCTGCCGGCGACGGTCACCTTCGTCGACATCGCCGGCATCGTCCGCGGCGCCAGCGAGGGTGAGGGGCTGGGCAACAAGTTCCTGGCCAACATCCGCGAGGCCGACGCCATCTGCCAGGTGGTCCGCGCCTTCCACGACAGCGACGTGGTCCACGTCGAGGGCCGGGTCAGCCCGAAGGACGACATCGAGACGATCAACACCGAGCTGATCCTCGCCGACCTGCAGACCCTCGAGAACGCCATCCCGCGGCTGGAGAAGGAGGTCAAGGGCAAGAAGACCGATCCGGCCGTCCTCGACGCCGCGCTCCGGTCCCGCGAGGTGCTCAACGAGGGGAAGACCCTGTATGTCGGCGCCGCCGCCGCGGGGGTCGACATGGACCTGGCCAAGGGGCTGGGGCTGCTGACCATCAAGCCGTTCCTCTACGTCTTCAACCTCGACGAGGAGGGGCTGACCGACAAGGCCCTGCACGACGAGCTGGCCGCGCTGGTGGCCCCCGCCGAGGCGGTCTACCTCAACGCCAAGCTGGAGGCCGAGCTGGTCGAGCTCGAGCCCGAGGAGGCAGCCGAGCTGCTGGAGTCGGTGGGCGTGACCGAGCCCGGCCTGCAGCAGCTGGCCCGGATCGGCTTCGACACCCTCGGCCTGCAGACCTTCCTCACCGCCGGGCCGAAGGAGGCGCGCGCCTGGACCATCCGCAAGGGGTGGACCGCGCCGCAGGCCGCCGGGGTCATCCACACCGACTTCCAGCGCGGGTTCATCAAGGCCGAGGTCGTCTCCTTCGAGGACCTCGACCGCGCCGGCTCGATGGCCGAGGCCCGCGCCCAGGGCAAGGTGCGCATGGAGGGGAAGGACTACGTCATGCAGGACGGTGACGTGGTCGAGTTCCGCTTCAACGTGTGACGGGCCCGGTCAGGCCGGCCGGTGCGGATCACCCGTCCGGGAGACCGTCGCCCACCGCCGTCACGATCCTCCTCGCCAGGGACTCCTCGTCGGGCGTGGCGTCGTCGTAGATGGCCTGGACCGCCTCGAGCAGGGCGGCACCGGCGAGGACGCGTGCGAGCGCGGCGGGGTCTGCATCCAGGTGGATCCGGCCGGCCGAGATTTCGCCCTCGATGTAGCGCTGCAGGATCAGCGCGGGTGCCTGCGGACCTCCGCCAGGCAGCTCGCTGCCAGCCCGGCTCGCGGCGCGGACGGATGCCCTGCTGAGCGTCGACGCGGCGATCGGGAAGCTCGCCCGGTAGAACGTGATGAGCTCGCCGACGAGGGTCACCAGGTTGTCGCGGAACGTCCTGCTCCCGAGCAGGTCCTCCGGCCTGCTCACGGCAGGCATGCGCTCCTTGAGCACGGCCCTGAAGATCTCCTGCTTGTCGCGGAAGTGCTTGTAGAGCAGGGCCTCGGAGCAGGCGGCGGTGCGGGCGATCTCACGCGTCGTCGCCTCGGCGAACCCTTTCGTCCGCATCACGTGGGCAGCGGCGTCCAGGATGCGTTCACGTGCGCTCACGTCGTCCCGTCCTCTCCCGTGGCCAGTACCGGTGCGGTGATGCTTACGTGGGTGAGTAAGCACTCACTCACCTAGGAGGTCGCGTGTCATGGAGGCGTCGCACCGGAGGGGCGGATCTGCCACGGTCGGCGCATGACCTGCTTCGTGTCGCACACGACGATCGACTGCACCGACGCCTACGGGCTGTCCACCTGGTGGAAGGGCGTCCTGGGCTACCGGGACGTGCCCGACGACCCGAACGAGCCCGGGCACGAGGAGTGCATGATCCTCGACCCGGAGACCGGTCACCGGCTGCTGTTCATCGAGGTCCCGGACCCGACACCCGGCAAGAACAAGGTCCACCTCGACGTGCGGCCCCGCGAGGGCACGATGCAGGACGAGGTCGACCGGCTGCTGGCGCACGGGGCCCGGGTGCTGGCCGACCACCGGGGGATCTACGGGCCGGGCTCGGGGTGGGTCACCCTGCTCGACCCCGAGGGCAACGCGTTCTGCGTGCTCAGCGGGCCTGCGGACCAGGCTCCTCCCGCCTGAGCGCCGAACCGTCCGCGCCGGTCTCCGCGGGCCACCGGGTCCCGGCCCACCCGAGCAGGATCAGGAGCGCGCCCGGTGCCGCCGCGAAGGTGAGGCCGGCCAGGGCGACCCCGCCGCGCTCGAAGGGGTCGGCGAACCCGGCGGAGGCCACCATCGTCATCCCGGCGGCGACGAGGACGGCGGCGACGACGGCATAGCGGCCCGGACACCGGGCCGCGCGGCCCGGGAGGTGCTCCACCCACCCGAGGGCCAGGACGGCGACCACGGTGAGCGCGCCCGCCGCGAGCACCCACAGGAGCTTGTGCCCCCACCAGGCGCCGGTGCCCGGCTCCGGCAGCGGCAGGTCCAGGGCGAGGACGGCCCCGGTCACCGCGACGAACGCGGTGAGGTGCCACAGGAAGGTCGTCATGATCGACCGGTTGACGAGGACGACGGCAGTCCACGGACCGCGCCCCTGCACCCAGCGCTCCAGCAGCGGGCGGGCCCACATCGCCAGGCACACCTGGAGGAGGCCCACGGCCACCACGCACACACTGGGCGGAAGCATGTTGGAGACCTCCTGCCCGGGCAGGCCGATCATGCTGACCGGGTACGGGCCGGGGCCGGTCAGCAGGACCAGCGCCAGGACCGATCCGGCCGCCCCGGCCGGCCAGACCCAGCGGGGGAGCGCGGGGAGCCGGCCGTCGGCGTACAGGAAGCCGAGCTCCTGGGCGAAGGCGAAGACCAGCACGTAGTTGAGGAACCCCAGCCCCGCCAGCCCCGTCCCCTGGGTGCGGTCCAGGATCGCGGTGAGCACCGGCAGGACCGCGAGCAGCACCCAGGGAGAGCGCCGGTGCACCCGCAGGTGCAGCGGGGCGAGCAGGGCCAGCACGAGGTAGACGGCGAGGAACCACAGGACCATGGCCGCGTTGGCGCCCGCCGTGGCGACCAGGCCCTCGTCGACCCCGGCCGCCTGCAGCACGACGCACAGCGGGAGCCACACCGCGACCAGGGCCAGCGCGGGCCGGGTCACCCGCTCGACCCGCCCGGCGACGAACCGGCGCACCGTCCGGCCGGGGCGGCCCAGCGACATGGCATTGGTGTACCCGGCGGCGAAGAAGAACAGCGGCATGACCTGACCCACCCAGGTCAGCGGGTGCAGCTGGGGGGAGACGGCGAGGACGTTGCCCAGGGCCACCCCGTCCCCGTCCCGGGTGACCGCGGCCATCGTCCAGTGCCCCAGGACCACGACGAGGATCGAGACCGCGCGGAGCAGGTCGATGACACGGTCCCGCCCGGGGGCCGCGAGGACCTCCGGCGGGAGGAGGGCACCTCGGGGCCGGGTCGTCATGCCACCAGTCTGCCGGGTCGGCGCCCCGGGTCCGCCTCCCGGGGCGCGGGGGAGCATAATCGCAGGTAGGACCCGGCAGCCAAGGAGGGCGAGACCCGTGAGCGAAGCCAGCACCACCCCGTCCCCGAAGGTCGTCGTCGGTGTCGACGGCAGCGGTGCGGACCGGGCGGCGCTGCTCTGGGCCGCGGGCTCCGCCCGGGCCTGGGGCTGCCCCCTGCAGATCGTGCACGCCACGGAGTACGTCGGCGACGTCCCGACCGGCCTGCCCGGCGCCGACGAGACCGGGTTGCTCCAGGTCCTGCGGGAGCAGGCCGGCGCCTCCCGCGCGGCGACCGAGGCCGGCGAGCTGGTCCGCGGGGAGTATCCCGACCTCGAGGTCGACGTCGTCGAGACCGTCGGCAGCCCCGCCGCCTCCCTGCTGGACCAGCAGGAGGGTGCGGTGATGATCGTCGTGGGCAGCAGCGGCAAGACCGCCCTCGAGCGGGTCCTGCTCGGTACCACCTCGCTGTCGGTCGTGGCCCACGCCGACGTCCCGGTCGTGGTGATCCGGGCCGGGATCGAGCCCCCGGCCCAGCCGACCGGGGAGATCGTCGTGGCGACCGACGGGAGCACCGACAGCGCCGCCGCGGCCGAGCGCGCCTTCGCCGAGGCCGAGGTCCGCGGGGCGAGGGTCCGCGCGGTCACCACCTGGTACCTGGAGGTCGTCGACGGGGTGGTCGTCACCGACCCCGACGGGCAGGCGTGGCAGCAGGTCACCGAGGGGCGCCGCCGGCTCGCCGAGGCCAGCCTGGCGGCCGCGCGCCGCAACCACCCCGGGGTGGAGAGCTCCGTGGACGTGCTCCACGGTCCGACGGTGAGCACCATCGCCCAGGCGGCGGCCGACTCCGACCTGCTGGTCATGGGCAGCCGGGGCGCCGGCGGGTTCCGGGGCAAGCTGCTCGGGTCGGTGACCCAGAAGGTGCTCCGCTCCTGCAGCGTGCCGCTGATGGTGGTCCGGGCGCGGCACTGACCAGCGCGCCGCGGTATGACGCGAATAACGTCATACCCGTCTTGCCGAATTGAGTTCCGGTGTGGTGGAGTATGTCCGCCCGAACCCTCGACCCCGGACGGAGCGCACAGTGTCGTCGTCCCACCCCCGCGGCCGGCGCCTTGCCGGCCTGGCCACCGTGTCCGTGCTCGCCCTCGGGCTGTCCGCCTGCGGCGGTGACGAGGGTGAAGGGACCCTCACCGTCTACAGCGGCCGCAGCGAGGACCTCGTCCAGCCACTGATCGACCGGTTCGAGGAGGAGAGCGGGATCGAGGTCGAGGTGCGCTACGCCGGCACGGCCGAGATGGCCGCCCAGATCATCGAGGAGGGGGAGAACACCCCCGCCGAGGTGTTCCTGGCCCAGGACGCCGGGGCGCTCGGCGCCCTGTCCGCCGAGGGGCTTCTCGCCCAGCTGCCCCAGGAGACGCTCGACCGGGTGCCCGAGACCTACCGCGCCAGCGACGGCACCTGGGTCGGCGTCACCGGTCGCTCCCGCGTGCTCGTCTACAACAAGGACGCCGTCGACGCCGGGGAGCTGCCGGCCTCGGTGTTCGACCTCGTCGAGCCGGAGTGGGCCGGTCGGGTCGGCATCGCCCCGACCAACGCCTCCTTCCAGGCCTTCGTCACCGCCATGCGCGTGCAGCACGGTGACGACGTGGCCCGGCAGTGGCTGGCGGACCTCGCCGCCAACGAGCCCCGCGTCTACGACGGCAACAGCGCGATCGTCGCCGACGTCGACGCCGGCGCGCTCGACGTCGGGCTGGTCAACCACTACTACGTGTACGCGCTGGCGGACGAGCAGGGCGTCGCCGTGGACGACCTCACCGTCGCCCTGCACTTCTTCCCCGACGGCGACACCGGCGCCCTGGTCAACGTCTCCGGGGTGGCGCTGACCACCGACCAGCCGGACGACGAGGCCCAGCAGTTCGTCGACTTCCTGCTCAGCCAGGAGGCCCAGGAGTACTTCCGGGACGAGACCCACGAGTACCCGATGATCGAGGGCGTCGAGCCGCACGAGGGCCTGCCCGCGCTCACCCGGCTGGAGACCCCGGACATCGACCTCAACGACCTGGCCGACCTGCAGACCACGGTCCAGATGATCGCCGAGGCGGGGTTGGCCTGAGCGTCCCGCGACCACCCTCGCGCGCGCTGACCGCCGGCGCGCTGGTCGCCACCGCGGTCGCGCTGATCCCGCTCGCCTACCTGCTGGTCCGCACCGGGGAGTACGGCCCGGCCGCGTGGCTGGAGACGGTGCTCACCGAGCGGGTCCTGCGCCTCAGCCTGCGCAGCCTGGAGCTCGGCGCCGTCGTGGCCGTCGGGTGCCTGGGCATCGGCGTCGGGACCGCGCTCCTGGTCACCCGGACCGACCTGCCGGGGCGGCGCGCGGTGGCCGTGGTGGCGGCCCTGCCGCTGGCCGTGCCGAGCTACGTCGCGGCATTCAGCTGGGTGTCGGTCGCCGACCTGTGGTCGTCCACCGCCCGGTTCGACGGCTTCTGGGCCGCGGCGACGGTGCTGACGCTGTACACCTACCCCTACGTCTACCTGCCGGTGGCGGCGGCCCTGGTCGGGGCCGACCGCGCCCAGGAGGAGGTGGCCCGGTCCCTCGGCCGCGGCCCCCTGGAGACGCTGGTCTCGGTGACGCTGCCGCAGGTGCGCCCCGCGATCGCGGCCGGCGGGCTGCTGGCGGTGTTCTACGTCCTGTCCGACTTCGGCGCGGTGTCGATCCTGCGGGTGGACACCTTCACCCGGGCGATCTTCACCTCGTTCAGCGCCGGGTTCGACCGGCTCGGCGCGCTCTCGCTGTCCACGGTCCTGCTCATCCTGACCCTGGGCATCCTCGTGCTCGAGGGGCGCACCCGGCGGCGCGGCGCCCGCTACTCCCGCACCGGGACCGGGGCGCACCGCCCGCCGCCCGCGGCCCCGCTCGGGGCCTGGCGCTGGCCCGCCCTCGGTGCCGTGGCCGCGGTCCTCGTGCTCGCCCTCGGGGTCCCGGCCACCGCGGTCGTGCGGTGGTTCTTCCGCGGGGTCTCCCGGCCCGACTCCCTCGCCGACGTGGCGGCGGCCGCGGCGGGGTCGCTCAGCGTCTCGCTGGCCGGGGCCCTGGTGACCCTGGTCCTGGCGCTCCCGCTGGGGGTGCTGGTGGCGCGGCACCCGGGGCGGCTGGCCCGCCTGCTGGAGCGCGCGGCATACGTGGCCTACTCCCTGCCGGGGGTGGTCGTCGGCCTGTCCCTGGTGTCCTTCGGGGTGACCGTGGCCCGGCCGCTCTACCAGTCGACCTGGCTGCTGGCGCTCGCCTACGCCACCCTCTTCCTGCCGCTCGCGGTCGCCGCCGTCGCCGGGGCCGCGGCCCAGGCGCCCCCCTCCCTGGAGGAGGTGGCCCACTCGCTGGGCGCCTCGCCCGGCGCGGCGTTCCGCCGGGTCACCCTCCCGCTCACCCTGCCGGGGGTCGGCGCGGGTGCCGCGCTCGTGTTCCTCACCTGCATGAAGGAGCTGCCCGCGACCCTCATGCTGCGACCCACCGGGCTGGACACCCTGGCGACCGAGCTGTGGACCGCCACCGCCGCGGCCCGCTACGCCGAGGCCGCCCCGTATGCCGTGCTGCTGGTCCTGCTGGCCGCGGTGCCGACCTGGCTGCTCGCCACCCGCAGCGGGGTGGTCGCCGCCGGCGGGGAGGGCCCGTCGGTGCTGCCCGAGGTCGGTGCGGTTCCCGCCCGGGAGCGTGTCACAGTGGAGGACGTGGGCGTCGGAGGGCACCGGTGAGCAAGGTCGAGGTCGTGCGGGTCACCAAGCGCTACGGCGACGTCGTGGCGCTGGACTCGGTCGACCTCACCGTCGAGTCCGGCCAGGTGCTCGCGGTGCTGGGTCCGTCCGGGTGCGGCAAGACCACCCTGCTGCGGTGCATCGCCGGCTTCGAGCGCATCGACGACGGGCGGATCACGCTGGGCGGCCGCGTCGTGGCGCTGCCGGGTGTCCACCTGCCGCCGCACCGCCGCCAGGTCACCGTCGTGCCCCAGGACGGCGCGCTCTTCCCGCACCTCGACGTCGCGGACAACGTCGGCTTCGGCCTGGCCCGCGGCAGGGACCGGCAGCGCCGGGTCGCCGAGTGCCTGGAGCTCGTCGGCCTGGGCGGCCTGGGGGAGCGGATGCCGCACGAGCTGTCCGGTGGCCAGCAGCAGCGGGTCGCGGTGGCCCGCGCCCTGGCGCCCCGCCCCCCGCTGGTCCTGCTGGACGAGCCGTTCTCGGCTCTCGACGCCTCGCTGCGCGCCGGCCTGCGCCGCGACGTGCGCACCGCGCTGCAGGAGGACGGGGCGACAGCGGTCCTCGTCACCCACGACCAGGGCGAGGCGCTGTCGGTGGCCGACCGGGTCGCGGTGATGCGGGAGGGACGGATCCGCCAGGTCGGCACCCCGGAGGAGGTCTACCGGCGCCCGGCGGACGCGTGGGTGGCCCGCTTCGTCGGGGACGCGATGCTCCTGCCGGTCGAGCCCCGGGAGGACGGGCCGGCCTGGTCCGCGCTGGGCCCGCTGCGGCTCACCGCCGGGCCGGGCTCCGGCGCCGGGCCGGTCCTCGCCCTGGTCCGGCCCGAGCAGCTCCGGGTGGTGCCCGCGGGTGCCCCCGACGCGGTGCCGGCCGTGGTGACCCGGGTCGCCTACCACGGGCACGACGCCCTCATCGGACTGGATCTCGCCGACGGTATGCCGGCGCTGCTGCGGGTGCAGGACGGACCCGAGGCGGCGCTGCGGCCGGGGGACAAGGTGCACCTGCGGGTGGAGGGCGAGGTGCTGGCCTACCCCGGCGGCGACCTCGTGGCGGGCGCCTACGCCGTCGACTGACGCGCGGGTCCGGTCCGCGCGCCGCCCGAGGCGTGGGCGGTGACGATGGCGGCGAACCGCCGGGCCAGCGGGCCCCAGTCCTCGCGCAGGCGGTCCTCGTGGGCGGCGACCTGCTCCGCGGCCTGCGCCACGTCGAGGTCGCCCAGGCCGGAGCGGTCCAGGTCGGGGTCGTCCACGCTCCAGGCCCGGAAGATGGCCGGGGACGCCTCGGGGTGGAACTGCACGCCCCAGGCCTGCGGTCCGAACCTGGCCGCCTGGACCGTGCCGTCCGGGGCCGTGGCGAGGACCCGGCTCCCCTCCGGCATCCCGGTGATCACGTCGTTGTTCCACTGCACCGCCAGCGCCCCGGAGGGGACGATCGCGAACAGCGGGTCGCGTGCCGCCTCGGGGGAGAGCCGCACCGGGGTGAGCCCGCGGGCGCGCCCGTGCCGGTTGCGCTCCACCCGTCCGCCGAGCGCGGCCGCCGCCAGCTGGTGGCCCAGGCAGATCCCGAGGAGCGGCAGCCCGCGGTCGACGGCCTCCCGGATGGAGTCCCGGACCCCGGGCAGCCAGGGGGCGACCTCGTCGTCGGTGGCGCCGACCCGGCCGCCGAGCACGAGCAGGCCCGACCAGTCGTCGAGCCGGTCCGGCACGGCGGCGCCGTGGTGCAGGGGCAGCGGTTCGACCGCCACACCGGCGCCCTCGAGCCACTCCCCGAACCAGCCGGGTGGGCAGGTGTCCTGGTGCTGGAGGGCCAGCACCCTCGGGCGGGGGGACACCGTCAGGGCACGTCGGCGGGCGACGGGCCGAAGAACCCCTCGTCCTCCGTCGGGGCGCCGGTGTCGATCGGCTGGGTCAGCGTCGCCTCCACGGCATGCGGCTGCAGCTCACCGGACTGGATCTGCTCGGCCCAGTGGCACGCGACCCGGTGCGTGCCGGGGACGCCGGCGATCTCCACGGTGCGCAGCTCCGGCCGCTCGTCGTGACACCGGGTGGGCTGCCGCCACGGGCAGCGGGTGTGGAACCGGCACCCGGACGGGGGGTTGGCCGGGCTGGGCAGGTCGCCGGCCAGGAGGATCTGCTCGCGCTGGTCCTCCACGACCGGGTCGGGCACCGGCACCGCCGACAGCAGCGCCCGGGTGTAGGGGTGCAGCGGGATCTCGTAGAGGTCGTCCGCCTCGGCCTCCTCGACCAGGCCGCCCAGGTACATCACGCCGATGCGGTCGGAGATGTGCCGGACCACGGCCAGGTCGTGCGCGATGACCAGGTAGGTCAGGCCCAGCTCGTCCTGGAGGTCCTCGAGGAGGTTGATGACCTGGGCCTGGACGGACACGTCGAGGGCGCTGACCGGCTCGTCGGCGACGATGAGCTGCGGCTCCACCGACAGGGCCCGGGCGATCCCGACCCGCTGCCGCTGGCCGCCGGAGAACTCGTGCGGGTACTTCGTCAGCGCGGTCCTCGGCAGGCCCACCGCGGCGAGCAGCTCCACGAGCCGCGCCCGGGCGTCCCGCTCCCTGGTCAGGCCGTGCGCGGCCATGCCCTCGAGGAGCAGCTGCTCCACCGTCTGCCGGGGGTCCAGGCTGCCGAGGGGGTCCTGGAACACCATCTGCATGTGCCGGCGCTGCCGGCGCAGCTCCTCGCCCCGGAGGGCGGTGAGGTCGGTGCCGTCGAAGCTGATCTCGCCCTCGGTCAGCTCCTCCAGCCGCAGCAGGGCCCGCCCGAGGGTGGACTTGCCGCACCCGGACTCGCCGACCAGGCCGTAGGTCTCCCCGCGGCGGATCCGCAGGTCGACCCCGTCGACGGCGTAGACGTAGCCGACCGTCCGGTCGAAGATGACGCCGCGCTTGATCGGGAAGTGCACCTTGATGCCCCGCGCGTCGAGCAGGACGTCCTCGTCCCGGACGGCGGTCTCGGTGCTCCCCTCGCGGCCGGTCACCGGCTGGGTCATCGGTCCACTCCGATCGGGTTGAAGCAGCGCAGCAGGTGGGCCTCGCCACCGGGCTCGCCGGGGCGGGCCGGCTCCAGCTGCGGCGTCTGACGGATGCAGGGGTCGACCGCGTTTCGGCACCGGGGCGCGAAGGCGCATCCCTGCGACCACGGGATGTTGTCCGCCACCGAGCCCGGCACGGGGGACAGGCGCGCGCCCTTCTCCTGGTCCAGGCGGGGGATCGAGGCGAGCAGCCCGTGGGTGTAGGGGTGGTGCGGGTTGGCGAACAGCTCGTGGCGGCTGGCGCGCTCCACGACCTTGCCGGCGTACATGACGTTGACCTCGTCGCACAGGCCGGCGACCACCCCGAGGTCGTGGGTGATCATGATCAGGGCGGTGCCCGACTCGGTCACCAGCTCCCGGAGCAGCGCCAGGATCTGGGCCTGGATGGTGACGTCGAGCGCCGTCGTCGGCTCGTCGGCGATGAGCAGCCGGGGCTCGCAGGCCAGGGCCATCGCGATGAGCGCCCGCTGACGCATGCCACCCGAGAGCTGGTGCGGGTACTCGGTGAGGCGCCGCCGCGGGTCCGGGATCCCGACCTTGTCCAGGAGCTCCACGGCGCGGTGGTGCGCGGCAGCGCGTTTCATGCCGCGGTGCCGCTTGAGCACCTCGGTGACCTGGGTGCCGATGGGCACGACGGGGTTCAGCGAGCTCAGCGGGTCCTGGAAGATCATCGCCAGCTCGGCGCCGCGCCGGTCGCGCATCTGCGCGTCGCTGAGCGTGAGCAGGTCCTCCCCGGCGAACCGGACGCTGCCGGTCACCCGGTTCCCGCGGGCCGGGAGCAGGCGCATGATCGCCAGCGAGGTCACCGACTTGCCGCAGCCGGACTCACCGACCAGGCCGACGGTCTGCCCCGGGGCGACGGAGAAGCTGATGCCGTCGACGGCGGTGAAGGGTCGCTTGCTGTTCGGGCCGAAGACCACGCTGAGGTCCTCGACCTCGAGCAGCGGCTGGGCGGAGGAGGCGGGTGCGGTGGGCAGGGCGGTCATCTCCGTCACCTCAGCGTCGGGACTTGGGATCGAGGGCCTCGCGCAGCGACTCGCCCATCAGGGTGAACCCGAGCGCCACGACGATGATGCACAGGGCGGGGTAGACCGCCAGGTGCGGGAAGGAGTTGAAGTAGGGCTGGGCCTTCCCGAGCATCTGGCCCCACTCCGGGATCCGGTCGTCGGGGTTGCCCAGGCCGAGGAACGACAGCGCCGCGGCGTCGATGATGGCGACGGCCAGCACCAGGGTGGCCTGGACGATGACCGGGCTCATCGCGTTGGGCAGCATGTGCCGGAACACGATCGCCGCCTTCTTCACCCCGAGCGCACGGGCGGCGAGCACGTGGTCGCTGTACCGCTGGGCCAGCATCGTGCCGCGCAGCAGCCGGGCGAAGATCGGGATCTGGACGATCGCGATGGCCAGGATCACCGTCCACTGCGAGGGGCGGGCGAACACCGCGGCGATCGTGAACGCCATGAGCAGCGACGGGATCGACAGCATCACGTCGACCACCCGCATCACCCCGGAGTCCACCCACCCGCCGAAGGCACCGGCGAGGGTGCCCAGCACCACACCACCGACGAGCCCCAGGAGGGTCGCCATGACGCCGACGATGAGGGTCTGCTGGGAGCCCACGAGGAGCCGCGACAGCAGGTCCCGTCCGCTCGCGTCGCCGCCGAGGGGGAACCCGTCCTGGGGCCCGGGGATCGGGTTGGTCTGCGGCCGGATCTGGTCCCGGAGGAGCAGCGCGGACGGGTCGTGCGGGGCGATCCACGGCGAGATGATCGCCAGGATCACGAAGGCGATGACGATCCCCAGGCCGAGCAGGAACACCCAGTTGGTGCGCAGCCGCAGCCAGGCGCTGCGCCACAGGCTGACGCCCTCCTCCTCGTCGATCTGACCGGCGTCGGACACCCTGGTCTCGAGCACCGCGGTGGAGGTCGAGCCCGCCGGGCGGGAGGAGCTCTCCGCGAGGCGGTCGATGCGGTCCTTCCTGTCCTGCGAGGAGAACGGGTTTCGGGGTCGGTTCAACGTCATCTCCTCACTTGGTCCGGACCCGGGGGTCGATCACGGCGTAGGCCAGGTCCACGAGCAGGTTGACGACGATGTAGATGAGGGCCGCCATGAGGATCAGCACCTGCAGCACGGCGTAGTCGCGCAGCTCGAAGCCGTAGGCGAGGGCGTGCCCGATCCCGCGGAACGAGAACACCCGCTCGGTGAGGACCGCGCCGGCGAGCAGGGCGCCGATCTGCAGGCCGACGGTCGTGACCACCGGGATCAGCGCGTTGCGCAGCACGTGGCGCAGCCGGATGACCTGCCGGGTGAGGCCCTTGGCGCGGGCGGTGCGCACGTAGTCCTCGTCGAGGACGTCGAGGACCGAGGCCCGGGTGATCCGGAAGATCACCGCGAACGGGATGGAGGCCAGGGCCAGCGCCGGCAGGATGAGGTGCCGGAACGCGTCCCACGCGGCGTCCCACTCGCGGGTCAGGATGCCGTCGAGGACGAACATCCCGGTCACCTGGGTGGCGTCGATGCCGACCGACTGCCGGCCCGACGGGGGGAGCCAGCCGAGCTGCACGGCGAAGATGTGCCGGAGCACGAAGGCCAGGAAGAAGACGGGGACCGCGATGCCGACCAGGGAGCTGATGACCGAGACGTTGTCGATCCAGCTGCCGCGGCGGCGGGCGGCGAGGTAGCCCAGGGGGATGGCGACCGTGAGCGCGATGGCCATCGCGAAGATGCTCAGCTCCAGGGTCGCGGGGAATCGCTGGAGGAAGATGTCGAGGGCGTCGGTGCCGGGCAGCACACCGGTCGACGGCCCGAAGTTGCCCTCGGCGGCCCGTTGCAGGAACCGCCAGTACTGCACGTGGATCGGCTGGTCCAGCCCGAGGGTCGCCTCGAGCTGCGCCCGGGCCTCGGGGGTGCTCCGCTCACCGAGGAGCGCGGAGACGGGTCCGCCGGGAAGGGACTTGAGCCAGGCGAAGAGCAGGATGCTCAGGACGAACAGGGCGATGACGGCCTGGAACAGGCGGCGGACGACGTACTTGGTCACGCAGGGGCCTCTCCGTCGGTGCGGGCGGGGCGGCAGGGCCGCCCCGCCCGCAGGTGGGTGACGATGCAGCCGGTTCGAGCGTCAGGCTAACCGGCTGCCGGGCTCACTCGCTGATCGTGACGGTGGAGAAGTCCTCCGCCGACAGCGGGCTGGGGATGAGCCCCTCGACGTTGCCGGCGACGACGATGGCCGGCGGGGAGTGCGAGATCGGCAGCGCCGGCACGAACTCCTCGGCGATGCGCTGGTTGATCTCCTTGTACATCTCCTCGCGCTTGGCGTCGTCCGGCTCGGAGTCCGCCGCGACGAGCAGCTGGGTGAGCTCGTCGGCCCACTCGTAGTTCTGCGTGTCGAAGGCGTTGTCCTGGGCGGTGAAGAACGTCCCGATGAAGTTGTCCGGCGACGCGTAGTCACCGGTCCAGCCCAGCAGGAACGCCTGGCCCAGACCAGACTCGGTCTCCTCGAGGTAACCGCCGTTCCACGGCTTGGAGATCGTCTCGACGGTGATGCCGACGGCCTCCCAGTCGGTGCGGATGGCCTCGTGGATGCGCGCCGGGTCCGGCATGTACGGACGGGACACCTCGGTCGGCAGCCAGAACTCGATGGTCAGGTCCTCCTGACCGGCATCGGCCAGCAGCTGCTTGGCCAGCTCCGGGTCGTAGGCGTCGGGCTGCAGGTCGGGGTTGTAACCGGGCAGGGTGTCCGGGAAGAACTGGCTGGCCGGCTGCGCCCCCTCGGGCAGCTGGGTCTGGACCAGCTGCTCACGGTTGATGGCGTGGGACAGGGCCTTGCGGACCCGGACGTCCTTGAGCGCCTCGTTGGTGGTGGCGTTGAGACCGACGTAGAGGATGTTGAACGCCGGGCGGATCTCGATCTTGTTGCCGGCCTCCTCCAGCGCGGCCCAGTCGACCGGGTTGGGCAGGTCGTAACCGTGGATCGTGCCGGCCTCGAGCTCCTGGCGCCGGGTGGCCTCGTCCGGGATGGTGCGGATGACCATCTTGGCGACGCCGGCCTTCTCGCCCCAGTAGTCCTCGTTGCGCTCCAGCGTCACGACGCCGTTGGCGTCGTCGTAGCCGGCGAACTTGAACGGACCGGTGCCGGTCGGGTGCTCCAGGGCGTACTCGGGGTAGACGAAGCCCTCACCCTGCGCCTGGACGTTGTTGGCGTCGTACTGCTCCAGCGCCGTCGGGCTGTGGATCGCGTACGCGCCGTGCGCCAGGATGTCCGGGAACTTGGAGGTGTACCGGGTGATCTTCACCACCGCGGTCATCTCGTCCTCGACGGTGCAGGACTCGTAGAGGGACTCCTCGTCCTCGCCCGCGAAGCCGCCGAAGTTGTTGTTCCAGTAGTAGGTGACGGCCGACTCGGTCGCCGCACCGGTCTGGTTGTACCAGCGTTCGAAGTTGTAGCAGACGGCCTCCGCGTCGAGGTCGGTGCCGTCGTGGAACTTCACGCCCTCACGGATCTTGAACGTCCAGGTCAGGCCGTCCTCGCTGGACTCGTAGGACTCCGCCAGCCCGGGCCGCGTGGTCGCCTGACCCGGCTCGAAGTCGAGCAGCTGCTCGTAGATCTGCCGGGTGACCCGGAAGGTCTCGCCGTCGCTGGCGTAGAACGGGTCGAACAGCTTCGGAGCGCCCGCGGCGCCGAAGATGAAGGTGGCGTCACTGGCCTCCGACCCCTCGTCGCCCTGGGCCCCGGTGCTGCCCTGGTTGTCGTCCCCGCCGTCGTCCCGCTCGGACTGGGCGCAGGATGTCAGTGCCAACGCGAGCACGGTGGTGCCCGCGATGGCCGCAACCTTGCGGTTGATCATCGTGCCTCCTCGTGTAGGCCCGGGGGGCCTTCTGCCCACCTCGGCCTGGGTGGACGGCACACTAGCCAGCCCGCCCGGGAGACAAAAGGACCGGGGCCTGCCTGTGATCGATTGTTGACCAAGTCGATATCTACGGGCGCGGGGCACCGGGAGGGCCGGCGCCCGGCATACTCCCGTCCGTGACCCGCTCCGTGACGGTCGTCGCCGCCGTGCTCGTGGACGACCTGGACCGGCCGACCAGGCTGCTCGCCGCCCGTCGTTCCGCCCCGCCGCGACTGGCGGGCCGGTGGGAGTTCCCCGGTGGCAAGGTCGAGGAGGGGGAGTCGGCGGAGGCGGCGCTGCGGCGCGAGCTGCGGGAGGAGCTCGGCGTCGAGATCCGGCTCGGCGACCCGGTCCCGGCGCCGGACGGGCGCGCCTGGCCGCTCACCCCCGGGCTGGAGATGCTGCTGTGGTGGGCGGTCCCGCTGTCCGAGCCGGCACCGCTGGAGGACCACGACGCGCTGCGCTGGCTGCCGGCGGGGGCGGTGACGACGGTGCCCTGGCTCAGCACGAACGCCGCGATCGTCGCTCACGTGTCCGCGAGGCTGCTCCCGGGCTGAGACAATGGCCGGCATGCCCTCGCACGCCCCTGCCGTGACCCGCCGCGCCGACCTGCGCAACGTCGCCATCGTGGCGCACGTCGACCACGGCAAGACCACCCTCGTCGACGCCATGCTGTGGCAGGCCGGTGTGTTCGCCGAGCACGGTGCCGCCGCGCACGCCGTCGAGCGGGTGATGGACAGCGGCGACCTGGAGCGGGAGAAGGGCATCACCATCCTCGCCAAGAACACCGCGATCCGGTACGCCGGCCCCGCGGCGGCGGACCTGGAGGGGGTGGGCCCGGAGGGCGTCACCATCAACATCATCGACACCCCCGGCCACGCCGACTTCGGGGGTGAGGTGGAGCGCGGGCTGTCGATGGTCGACGGGGTCGTCCTGCTCGTGGACGCCTCCGAGGGGCCGCTCCCGCAGACCCGCTTCGTGCTCCGCAAGGCGCTCGCCGCCCAGCTGCCGGTGATCCTGTGCGTCAACAAGGTCGACCGGCCCGATGCCCGCATCGCCGAGGTCGTCGAGGAGGTCTACGACCTGTTCATGGACCTCATCGACGACGCCTCCCACAGCGAGCAGGCGCTCGACTTCCCGATCGTCTACGCCTCGGCCAAGGCCGGGCGGGCCTCGGTCACCGCCCCCGCGGACGGTCAGCTGCCGGACGCACCGGACCTGGAGGCGCTGTTCCGGACGATCTTCGAGACGGTGCCCGCCCCCGAGTACGACCCCACGGCGCCGCTCCAGGCGCAGGTCACCAACCTCGACTCCTCCTCGTTCCTGGGTCGGCTGGCGCTGTGCCGGGTCCACGCCGGCACCATCCGCAAGGGCCAGCAGGTCGCCTGGTGCCGCCGCGACGGCACCACCTCCCGGGTCAAGGTCACCGAGCTGCTCCTCACCGAGGGGCTGGACCGGGTTCCCGCCACCGAGGCCGGACCCGGGGACATCATCGCCATCGCCGGCATCCCGGAGATCACCATCGGCGAGACCCTCGCCGACCCGGAGGACCCGCGCCCGCTGCCGCTCATCACGGTCGACGAGCCGGCCATCTCGATGACCATCGGCACCAACACCTCGCCGCTGACCGGCCGGGTCAAGGGCGCCAAGCTCACCGCGCGCCTGGTCAAGGACCGGCTCGACGCCGAGCTCGTCGGCAACGTGTCGCTGCGGATCCTGCCGACCGAGCGCCCGGACGCCTGGGAGGTGCAGGGCCGCGGGGAGCTGGCCCTGGCCATCCTCGTCGAGCAGATGCGCCGCGAGGGCTACGAGCTCACCGTCGGCAAGCCGCGGGTCGTCACCAAGACGATCGACGGGGCGCTGCACGAGCCGGTGGAGCGGCTCACCATCGACGCCCCGGAGGAGTACCTCGGCGCGGTCACCCAGCTGCTCGCCGCGCGCAAGGGCCGGATGGAGCAGATGTCCAACCACGGCAGCGGCTGGGTCCGCATGGAGTACGTCGTGCCGTCCCGCGGCCTCATCGGGTTCCGCACCGAGTTCCTCACCGAGACCCGGGGCACCGGGATCGCCCACCACGTGTTCGACGGCTACGCCCCGTGGTTCGGGGAGATCCGCACCCGGCAGACCGGGTCCCTGGTGGCCGACCGCGCCGGCGTCGCCACGTCGTACGCCATGTTCAACCTGCAGGAGCGGGGCACCCTCTTCGTCGAGCCGGGCACCGAGGTCTACGAGGGGATGATCGTCGGGGAGAACTCCCGGGCCGACGACATGGACGTCAACATCACCAAGGAGCGCAAGCTCACCAACGTGCGCTCCTCCACCGCCGAGGTCCTCGAGCGGCTGATCCCCCCGCGGAGGCTGAGCCTCGAGCAGTGCCTGGAGTTCTGCCGCGAGGACGAGTGCGTGGAGGTCACGCCGGAGGCGGTGCGGATCCGCAAGGTGGTCCTCGACCAGGTCGAGCGGGCCCGGGCCGCGGCGAGGAGCCGGCGGCCGTGACCGCCACCGACGGCCCGCTGCTGCCCCTGGTGCCCGCCGGGCGACGGCGCGAGCTCGACGGGCAGCCGGCGACCGTGGTCGCGGTGCACGCCCACCCGGACGACGAGACACTGGCCACCGGCATCGCGCTGGCGCACTTCGCCGCCCGCGGGGACCGGGTGCACGTCATCACCTGCACCCTGGGCGAGGAGGGCGAGGTCATCCCGCCCGAGCTGGCCCACCTGGAGGGGTCGCCGGAGCTGGCCCGGGTGCGCCGGGAGGAGCTGGCCGGGGCGATGGCGGTCCTCGGGGTCCGGCACGAGTTCCTCGGCGGGGACACGCCGCGCTGGCGCGACAGCGGGATGGCGGGGTCCCCGGCCGCGCAGCACCCGGACGCCTTCGCCGCGGCGGACGTGGAGGAGGCGGCCCGCCTCCTGGCCGGACGTCTCGCCGTCCTCGAGCCCGACGTCGTCCTCACCTACGATGCCCAGGGCGGCTACGGCCACCCCGACCACATCCAGACGCACCGGGTGACGGTGCGCGCGCTGCAGCTCCTCGCCGGGGAGCGGCAGCCGCTGGGGTATGCCGTGCTGACGCCGGTGACCTGGGCCCGGGAGGACCGCGACTGGCTGGCGCGGCACGTCCCGGCCGACTCGGGTCTGCACGTGCCGGGACCGCACGACCCGTTCCCGCCGTCGGTGGTCGCCGACGCGCTCGTCAGCCACGCGGTCATCGACCCCGCCGTGGCCCCGGTGCGCGACGAGGCGCTGCGGCACCACCGCACCCAGGTGTCCGTGTTCGACGGCTACTACGCCCTGTCCAACCGGGTCGCCGCCCGCCTGGTGGTCCGCGAGGGCTACGCCCCGCTGCGGCCGGGGGCCGGCTGAGGTGGAGGCGGTGCAGCCCGGGCCGGTCGACCCCGCGCAGTACCGGCGGGCGATCGGGCGCTTCGCGACGGGCGTGGCCGTGGCCACCACGTTCGCGGGTCGCCACGACCACGCGATGACGGTGAACTCGCTGACCAGCGTTTCGCTCGAGCCGGTGCTCATGCTGGTCTGCGTGGAGCAGGACGCCCGGTGGCACGAGGCGGTCCTGGAGTCGGGGGTCTGGGGGATCAGCATCCTCGGCGCCGGGTCCCGTGGGGTCGCGGAGTGGCTGTCGTCCCCGGGCCGGCCGCTGCACGGGCAGCTGGACCGCATCCCGTTCCACCGCGGCCCACGCACCCGGGTGGCCCTCCTCGACGACGCCCTGGCCACGCTGGAGTGCCGGACGACCGACGTGCACCCGGCCGGTGACCACAGCATCGTCGTCGGGGAGGTCGTCAGCGTGCATACTCCTACGAGGACAGAGGCCGCGCTGGTGCACTACCGCGGGCGCTACGGCACGCTGCCCTGAGGCCGACCCGAGGACACCATGAGCGAGCGAGCGACACTGAGCGACACCCCCACGCTGACCGAGGAGCCCCCACGCAGCGAGTGGCTGGGCATCCTGTTGCGCACGCTGCTCGCCCTCATCGTGCTCGGCACCGCGTACTGGGGTCTGGCGCAGTACCTGGGCAGCCGGATCCCCCAGGGCACCACCGTCGAGGGCGTCGACATCGGCAACCTCACCCCCGAGGACGCCGTCCGCACCCTGGAGAACCGGCTGTCCCTCCTCGCCGAGGACCCGGTCACCGTCGAGGCGGACGGGGAGACCCTGCGCCTCGACCCGGCCGAGGCCGGGCTGACCCTCGACTTCGAGGCGACCGTCGGCAGGCTCGCCGGGGTCAGCTACGACCCCCGGGTGATCTGGGAGCGGATCACCGACGACGGGCCCGACCTGGAGCTGGTCGCCCCGGTCGACGAGACGCGCCTGCAGTCCGCCCTCTCCGGGCTGGCCGCGGAGTTCGACACCGAGCCGCAGGAAGGCAGCGTCTGGCTGAGCCTGGGTGGTGTCCACGTCGCCGACCCGGTGCCCGGCCGCAGTCTCGACGTCCCGGCCACCGCCCGCGAGGTCGCCGAGGCCTGGCCGCACGACCGGACCGTGGCCGCGACCGTCGAGGAGGTCGCGACCGCACTCACCCCCGCCGAGATCGAGCGGTTCGTGACCCAGGAGGCCGAGCCCGCCCTGGCCTCCTCCGTCGTGGTGATCGCCGGCAAGGAGAAGACGGTCATCACTCCCAACCAGCTCTCCCGGCTGCTCACCGTCGTGGAGTCCGACGAGCACACCCTGTCGCTCGAGCTCGACGAGGAGTCGCTCATCGAGGTGGTACGGGGCGGGCTCACCGCGGCGGTCACCCCCGCCCGGGACGCCTCCGTCCGGCTCGGAGCGAACGGCCGCCCGCAGATCGTCCCCGCGGCCCGCGGCACCGAGCTGGACGACGCGGACATCGTGGCCAAGGTGCGCTCGGCGCTCGAGCCGGGCGCGCAGCGCACCGTCAAGGTGAAGTCGGTCCCCGTCGAGCCGGAGCTCACCGACGCCGACGCCGCGAAGTGGAACGTCGGTGAGGTCATGGCCGAGTTCCGCAGCGAGTTCCCCACCGGCGCGGCCAACGCCGACCGGACCGAGAACATCCGGGTCGGTCTGGGGCACCTCAACGGGACCGTGGTCATGCCCGGGGAGCAGTTCAGCCTCGCCGAGGCGCTGTCCCCGATCACCGCCGACCGCGGTTACGTCGAGGCCGGGGTCATCGTCGACGGGCGCCTGGTCAAGGGGATCGGCGGCGGGCTGTCCCAGGTCTCGACGACGGTGCTCAACACCGCCTGGTTCGCCGGGGTCCAGCTCGACGAGTTCACCCCGCACTCCTACTACATCCCCCGCTACCCGGTGGGCCGTGAGGCGACACTGGCGGTCGGGGTGATCGACAACAAGTGGACCAACGACACCAGCAGCCCGGTCCTCATCCAGACCTGGATCAGCGGCAACGAGATCGTCATGCGGTTCTGGGGCGACCGGCAGTACACCGTCGAGACGGTCACCGGCCCGCGCCGCAACGTGGTCCGGCCGGGGGAGAGCACCGACGACAGCCCGACCTGCCTGCCGCAGAGCCCGCAGGAGGGCTTCGACATCACGGTGACCCGCATCCTCAAGCGCGGGGGCGAGGTGGTGAGCCAGCGGTCCTACACCACCCACTACCGACCCAGCGACAAGGTCACCTGCACCCATCCGGCGGCGAGGGGGTGAGCATCCTCACCCCCTCCCCGGTCTGCCCCCTACGGTGGGGGCGGCATACTAGGAGGGGTGTCCGCCGGCGTGCGGCGGCCACCAGGGCTACCGGCAGGGCCGGCCGCCCGGCACCGAGTACCAGGACCAGGAGTCGTCCATGACCTACGTGATCGCCCAGCCCTGTGTCGACCTCAAGGACAAGGCCTGCATCGAGGAGTGCCCGGTCGACTGCATCTACGAGGGCGAGCGTTCCCTGTACATCCACCCGGACGAGTGCGTGGACTGCGGTGCCTGCGAGCCGGTGTGCCCCGTGGAGGCGATCTACTACGAGGACGACCTCCCGGAGCAGTGGGCCGAGTACTACAAGGCCAACGTCGAGTTCTTCGACGACCTGGGCAGCCCCGGCGGTGCGGCGAAGATGGGCCTGATCCCCAAGGACCACCCGATCATCGCGGACCTGCCCCCGCAGCAGCACGACTGACCGACGGCCGACCGGGCCCGCGGCAACCGCCCCGGGCCGTGCGAGGACCGACTGACGAGCCGGCCGTGAGGTCGGGTGCCCGCGACCGGGCGACGAGGAGGAACACATGACCGAGAAGGCCGCCACGCTCCGCCACGGCGAGTACGAGCTCCAGCTGCCTGTCGTCCCCGCGGTCGAGGGGAACAACGGCCTGGACATCTCGGCCCTGCGTCAGACGACCGGTGACGTCACCCTCGACGTCGGGTTCGTCAACACCGCGTCGTGCACGTCCGCGATCACCTACATCGACGGCGAGAAGGGCATCCTGCGCTACCGCGGCTACCCGATCGAGCAGCTCGCCGAGCAGTCCACCTTCCTGGAGACCAGCTACCTGCTCATCTACGGGGAGCTGCCCAGCAAGGAGCAGCTGGAGGCCTTCGACAACCGGCTGCGCCGGCACACCCTCCTCGTCGAGGACATGAAGAAGTTCTTCGACGGCTTCCCCCGTGACGCCCACCCGATGCCGGTGCTGTCCTCCGCGGTCTCCGCGCTCGGCACCTTCTACCAGGACAGCCTCAACCCCTTCGACGAGGAGCAGGTGGAGATCTCCACCTACCGGCTCCTCGCCAAGCTCCCCACGATCGCGGCCTACGCGTTCCGCAAGAGCCTGGGCCAGCCGTTCCTGTACCCGGACAACCGGTACAACCTGGTCGAGAACTTCCTGTGGATGACCTTCGGGATGCCCACGGAGGAGTACGAGCTCGACCCGGACCTGGCCAAGGCCCTGGACCTGCTGTTCATCCTGCACGCCGACCACGAGCAGAACTGCTCGACCTCCACGGTCCGCCTCGTCGGCTCCAGCCAGGCCAACCTGTTCTCCTCCATCTCCGCCGGCATCCACGCCCTGTCCGGCCCGCTGCACGGCGGCGCCAACTCCGCGGTGCTGCAGATGCTCACCGAGATCCGCGACTCCGGCGGCGACGTGGCCGACTTCGTGCGCAAGGTCAAGAACAAGGAGTCCGGGGTCAAGCTCATGGGCTTCGGCCACCGCGTCTACAAGAACTACGACCCGCGCGCGGCCATCATCAAGAAGACCGCCCACGAGATCCTGTCCAAGCTCGGCACCAACGAGCTGCTCGACCTGGCCATGGAGCTGGAGCAGACGGCGCTCGAGGACGACTACTTCGTGGAGCGCAAGCTCTACCCGAACGTCGACTTCTACACCGGGCTCATCTACGAGTCGATGGGCTTCCCGCCCAACATGTTCACCGTGCTCTTCGCGATCGGCCGGCTGCCCGGCTGGATCGCCCAGTGGCGCGAGATGATCAACGACCCGCAGACCAAGATCGGTCGGCCGCGCCAGCTCTACACCGGCTACTCGCAGCGGGACTACGTCCCGGTCGAGGAGCGCTGACCGCGGTCCCGAGGCCGGGGGGTCAGTCGCCGGCGACGGTGACCGCGACCTCCAGGCCCACCGTCCCCCCGGCCTCCTGCCACGACAGCGGGTCCGTGGTCCGGTCCCAGGTCCGACCCGCGGCCTCGACCCGCACGATGTGCTCGGCGTCGGCGTGCGCCACCGCCCAGGCCGCGAGCGCCCAGACGGTGGTCTCGTCGTCCGCCTGAAGGGTCACGGTGTCCCCGGAGACGCTGCCGGTGGCGCCCAGCTGGCGCTCCGCCTTGGCGAGGACCTCCTCGGCGGAGCCGGGACCCTCGGGGTCGTCGAGGCGGCACCCCACCGCGGCCGGCTCCGCCCCGGTCAGCGCGGCCGCCATGGTCCGGCCCTCGTCCTCGTGGTCGGCGTAGGCCTCGGGGTAGGCGCTGCGCTGCACCGCCTGCGCGACCTCGGTCAGCCGCCCGTCCTGCCAGTCGGGCACCTCGACGAGGGCGTCGTAGAAGGCCCGGCTGGCGTAGACCGGGTCGCGGACCTCCTCCGCGGAGCCCCACCCCTGGCTCGGGCGCTGCTGGAACAGGCCGAGGGAGTCGGCGTCACCGTAGGTGAGGTTGCGCAGCTTGGACTCCTGGATCGCGGTGGCCAGGGCGATCGTCACCGCATGCGGGTCCAGGCCCCGCTGCAGGGCGACGCCGGCGATGGTCGCGGCATTGGCGGCCTGCTCGGGCGTGAGCTCCTCGGTGCCGTCGGGCCCGCGCAGCTCGCACACCGGCGCCGCCAGCTCGGCCAGCGCCCAGCGGGCCCCCAGGCTGCCGGCGACCACGGCGCCGGCCAGCACCACGGCACCCAGGGCGACGCGCAGGCCTGTCCGCCGGGCCCGCTGCGGGGTCGCCGCGGCACGGCGGGAACGGGCGGCCATGGCGGTCAGTGTATGTCGCTGCGGCTAGGGTTCCCGACGTGACCGCAGCCACCGGAGACCCTACGGCCCCCGCCCCGCTCGACCTGTCCGCGGACGTCGTGACGCTCACCGCCGCCGTCTGCGACATCCCCTCGGTCAGCCGGGACGAGGCGCGGCTGGCCGACGCCGTCGAGGCCGCCCTGCGGGCCCTCCCGCACCTCACCGTCGTCCGGGACGGCGACGCCGTGGTCGCCCGCACCGACCTGGGTCGCCCCGAGCGCGTGGTGCTGGCCGGGCACCTGGACACCGTTCCCCTGACCGACCCGCCGAACCTGCCGGTGCGGCGCGAGGGCGACTACCTGGTCGGCCGTGGGACCACGGACATGAAGGGCGGGGTGGCGGTGATGCTCCGCCTCGCGGCGCGGCTCACCGACCCGGTGCGCGACGTCACCTACGTCTTCTACGACGGCGAGGAGATCGCCGACACGTACAACGGGCTGGCGCGCCTGGTCCGCAACACCCCCGAGCTGGTGCGGGGTGACTTCGCGGTCCTGCTCGAGCCCAGCGACGGGGGGATCGAGGGCGGGTGCAACGGCAACGCCACCGTCCGGGTGCACACCCGGGGCACCGCCTGCCACTCCGCCCGGCCGTGGATGGGCCACAACGCGATCCACGACGTGGCGGGGGTCCTCGACCGCATCGTCGCCGCCGACGTCCCCGACGTCGAGGTGGACGGGCTGCTGTACCGGCAGTCGCTCAACGCGGTCGCGGTCCACGGCGGCATCGCCGACAACGTCATCCCCGACCACGCCGTCGTCACCGTGAACTTCCGCTTCGCCCCTCGCTGGGACGGGGCGCAGGCGCTGCGGTTCCTCACCGAGGAGGTCTTCGGCGGCCTGGAGGTCGAGGTCGTGGACTGCGCCGAGGGGGCGCGACCCGGGCTGCACCTGCCGGCCGCGGCGGAGTTCGTCGCCGCCCTCGGGCTTCCGGTGCGGGCCAAGCAGGGGTGGACCGACGTCTCCCGGTTCTCGGCGCTGGGGATCCCCGCGGTGAACTTCGGCCCCGGTGAGACCGAGTACGCCCACAGGGACGACGAGCGCTGCCGGGTGGACCAGCTGGTCCGGGCCGAGGACGCGCTGCTGGCGTGGCTGGCCGGACCGGGGTCCAGGACGTAGGTTCGTCGCCGTGGCTAACCAACGGGTACACCGGCAGGGGCCGGTCACGCTGCGCGGGAGGAAGGTGCCCGCGACCACCACCGACCAGCGCCTCCTGGACAGCCGGGGACCGACCGACTGGGTGCACACCGACCCGTGGCGGGTGCTGCGCATCCAGGCCGAGTTCATCGAGGGCTTCGGCACGCTCGCCGAGCTCGGCCCGGCCGTCGCGGTCTTCGGGTCGGCGCGGACCGCGCCCGGGCACCCGACCTACGAGATCGCCGAGCGGGTGGGCGCCGCGCTGGCCCGGGCCGGCTACGCGGTCATCACCGGCGGCGGCCCGGGAGCCATGGAGGCGGCCAACAAGGGTGCCGACGAGGCCGGCGGCACCTCGGTCGGGCTGGGCATCGAGCTGCCGTTCGAGTCCGGGCTCAACCCCTACGTCAACCTCGGCATCAACTTCCGCTACTTCTTCGCCCGCAAGACGATGTTCGTCAAGTACTCCGAGGGCTTCGTGGTCCTGCCGGGCGGGTTCGGCACCCTCGACGAGCTGTTCGAGGCGGTGACCCTGGTCCAGACCGGGAAGGTGACCAGCTTTCCCATCGTGCTCATCGGCAGCGGGTTCTGGTCCCCGATGCTCGACTGGGTGCGGGAGTCGCTGGTCGGCCACGGCGTGGTCTCCGAGGCCGACCTGGAGCTCATGTGGCTCACCGACGACGTCGACGCGGCGGTCAGCCACATCCGTCAGACCAACGCGCGCCGGGACTGAACCGGCACCCCGGTGCGCAGCGCCCGCACCGTGTCGACGACGGTCCGGGTCTGGGCGACGTCGTGGGCCCGGACCAGCCGGGCCCCCTCCCACACCGCCACCGCAGTCGCCGCGAGGGTGGGCACGAGACGCTCGGTCTTCGGCCCGTCCAGGCCCACCGCCTCGGCGAGGAACTTCTTGTTCGACACCGCCAGCAGCACCGGCCAGCCGGTCCCGGCCAGCCGGGACACCGCCGCCGTGGCCTGCAGGGAGTGGTAGGTGTTCTTGCCGAAGTCCTGTGCGGCGTCGATGAGGACACCGTCCTCCCGGACCCCGGCGGCCACGGCCCGGCGGGCCAGGCCGGTGAGGTCCTCGACCATCCCGCCCACGAGGCCGCGGTAGCGCACCCGGTGCGGGTCCTGGCGCGGCGCGTGGCCCCCGGTGTGGGCGCACACGTAGCCGGCGCCGTGGCGGGCGGCCGCGGCCATGATCCCCGGGTCGTGGCCGCCCCAGGCGTCGTTGACCAGGTCGGCCCCGGCCGCGCAGGCCAGGTCGGCCACCTCGGCGCGCCAGGTGTCGACCGAGATGACCAGGTCGGGGAACTCCGCCCGGACCCGGGCGATGAACGGCACCACCCGCTCGATCTCCTCCTCCGGTGGCACCTCCGCGCCGGGACCGGCTCGCACCCCGCCGATGTCGACCCCGTCGGCGCCGGCGTCCACGGCGGCTGCCACCGCCGCCAGCGCCGCGTCGTCCCGGACGTAGGCCCCCTGGTCGAAGAACGAGTCGGGGGTCCGGTTGATGATGGCCAGGACCCCGCACTCGTCGGGGTGCCACGCGCGGTCACGCAGCCGCAGGGTGAGGGGGGAGCTCGGGTCCATGCCCCCTATCCAACACGGCGCGTGGCACGATGCGTGACGTGATCATCCTGCTCGTCGCGCTCGTGGTGCTGCTCGTCGGCCTCGCCGTCGCCGTGGCCCTGGGCCGGCTGCCCACCGAGGCGGTGCTGCCGCCGGTGACCACCGAGGCGTTCCGCGGGTTGCCGCGGGGCGGTGTCGACCCCGAGGACCTCGACGACCTGCGCTTCGACCAGGTGCTGCGCGGGTACCGGATGGACCAGGTGGACGAGGTCGTCGACCGGCTGCGGGACGAGCTGGCCAGCCGGGACGCCGAGATCGCCCGGCTGCGCGGTGAGGTCGCCGATGGGGACGGTTGAGCTCGAGCGGACCCTCCCGGCGAGCCCGGCGGAGGTCTTCGCGGTCGTCGGTGACCTCTGCTCGTACGGGGACTTCGTCCCGCTCACCCGGGTGGAGCACGATGCGGGACCGCCCGGTGTGGGCTGGCGGTTCACCGGACTCAGCGGGGTCGGCCCCCTCGCCCTGGTCGACCGGATGGAGGTCACCGAGTGGGACCCGCCCCACCGGTTCGCCGTCGTCAAGCTCGGCCCGGTGCTCGCCGGCGGCGCCCGGGTCACCCTGGAGCCCGTGGGGGAGGGCACCCGCCTGCTGTGGCAGGAGGAGATCGTGCTGCGCCCCACGGTCCTGGGCCGGCGGCTGGGCGGGCTGACCGACCCGGTCACCCGCTGGCTGTTCGCCCGGACCCTGGACGCGATGACCGCCCGGGTCACCGCCGGATGACGGCGCTGCGCACCCCCACCGGACGCTTCGTCCTCGCGGTCCTGGGGGTCTACACGCTGCTGCGGCTGGTGACGACCGCGATCCTGCTCTGGGTCACGTATGCCGAGCAGGACCCGGTGATCTTCACCGACGACTACCCGCGCTACTTCGACCTGGCGGTCCTCTGGGACGGCAAGTGGTACCAGCGGATCGCCCTGGAGGGGTACCCGGCCGAGCTGCCCCGGGACGAGCTCGGGCAGGTGCAGCAGAACCCGTGGGCGTTCTACCCGGTCTTCCCCGTCCTCGGCCGCGTGGTGATGGCCCTCACCGGGCTGCCGTTCCCGGTCGCCGCCACCCTGGTGGCCACGGTGCTCGGGTACGCCGCGGCGCTCGTCATGGGGTTCCTCATCCGGGAGCGGGTGGGCACCGCACCGGCGGTCGCCACGGTGGCGCTGTTCGGGGCCTTCCCGGCGGCCCCGACGCTGCAGGTGGCCTATACCGAGTCGCTGGCCACGCTGCTGCTCTGCGTCGTCCTCTGGCTGCTGGCGCGGGAGCGGTGGGTCGCCGCGGGGTGTGTGGCGCTGCTCACCGGCCTGGCCCGGCCGATCGCGCTGCCGCTGGGGATGGTGGCGCTCGTCGCGGTCGTGCTGCGGTGGCGACGCCGGGCCGCCGAGCCGGTGACCCGTTCCGACGTGCTGCGGATGCTCACCGCGCTCGCCGGGTGCGGGCTGTCCGGCCTGGTGTGGCCCGCGGTGGTCTGGTGGGGGACCGGGGAGCCCGACGGCTACACCAGCACCATGTCGGCCTGGCGCAGCGGGGAGCCGGTGCAGCCGTTCGCGCCCACCCTCGACATGACGCGGTACCTGTTCGGGGACGCCGGCCCCTGGCTGCTGCTGGGGGCGGCCGTCCTGCTGCTGGTGGCGGTGGCCGGCCCGTGGGCGTACGGGCTCGGGCCCGAGCTGCGGGTCTGGTGCCTGGCCTACCCGTTCTACCTTGCCGCGGCGCTCGACCCGTGGACGAGCATCTACCGCTACCTCATCGTGCTGTTCCCGCTGTTCACGCTCATGGTCGGCGGGGGCTGGGAGCCGGGCCGGGACAACCGGCCACGGTGGCTGCTGCCGCTGCGCACCGTGGTGATCGCGCTGCTCTTCATCGGCTGGCAGGTCTGGTGGAGCTGGGAGCTGTTCCGGTTCGAGCCGCCGAGCGACAACCCGCCGTGACCGTCAGCGGCCGCGGAAGACCGGCTGCTCCTTGGCCAGGAACGCGGCCACCGCGATGCCGTGGTCCTCGCTGGCGCCGGTGTCGCGCATGAGCCCGGCCTCGTGGACCAGCGACTCGTGCAACGGGTGCCCCAGGGAGTAGGCCACCGCCCGCCGGATGGCGCCGTAGGCCTTCGTCGGGCCGGCAGCCAGCTCCCGCGCGACCTCGGCCACCCGCTCCTCGAACCGGTCGACGGGGACCACCTCGGTCGCCAGGCCCAGGCCAAGGCACTCCTCGGCGGGGAGGGTGCGTGGGCGGAGCAGGAGCTCCTTGGCCCGGGCCGGGCCCACCAGCCGGGGCAGGTGCCAGGAGGACCCGGAGTCGCAGGACAGGGCGATCCCGGCGAACGCGGTGTTCATGCCGGCGCCCTCGCTCATGATCCGCACGTCGGCGGCAAGGGCGAAGGCGACGCCGGCTCCGGCTGCCACGCCGTTGAGCGCCGCCACGACCGGCTTGTCCATGGTCGCGATGAGCTCGGCCACCGGGTTGTAGTGGTCCCGCACCGTGGTCCAGAGGAACTGCGGGTCCTTCTCCAGCAGCGAGACGTGCTCCTTGAGGTCCTGGCCCACGCAGAACGCACGGCCGGTGCCGGTGAGGACGACGCAGCGCACCTCCTCGTCGGCGGCCACCTGCCGCAGGGCGGTGAGCAGCGACTCCTTGGTCGCCCGGTCCAGGGCGTTCATCGCCTGCGGCCGGTTGAACCGGACCGTGGCGATCCCCTGGTCGGTGGTCACCACCACGGGCGGCTGGTCGGGCTCGGGGACGTCGGTCATCGTTGGCCTCCTGTCGCGGGAGCCCCGGCGCGGGCCAGGGCGGTGCTGACGAAGATACGGGCGGGCTCCTCGAGCGCGTCGGCCGCCTCCAGGAACACCCGCCGCGCCGCCTCCCCGGGCCAGTCGGCGGGCAGCGCCTCGGCGGGCAGGTCCGGGTCGACGAAGAGGAACTTGCGCCACTCGTGGACCAGCCGGGTCCGCAGCGGGTAGGCCTCCTCGGGCTCGGTCCCGGCCAGCGCCCGGTCGAGCAGTGGCAGCGTGTCGTCGCGGAACCGGCGGTACTGCTCGGCGAGGCGCTCCAGGTCCCACACCCGGGCGCCCAGGACGCGGGCCGGCTCGTGCTCCTGCTCGGCACGGAAGGACTCGCCGTGCACCCCGAGTGCGCCGAGGGCGGGGCCCACCTCGGGGTTGGGCCGCGGGGCGACCCAGGTGCGGGTGTCCAGCCGGCCGTAGCCGAGGTAGGCCAGCGTGCTCGCCACCCGCTCCCGCAGCGCACGGTCGCCGCCGTGGTCGACCAGCACCAGGTGCCAGCGGCCGTCCCACGGCTCGGGCTCGCGGCGGTAGATGCGCTGGCGCGCGGCGGCCAGCCGCTCCCGGGCGGCCACCGTCGCCGCGTAGCCGCGCACCCCACCCCGCACCTCCGGCTCCAGCCAGCCCTGCGCGGCCAGGCGGGACACCGCGGTGCGGGTGGCCGACGGCTGGATCCCCACGGCCTGCAGGAGGCTCACGATCGCGGCGATGGGTGCCCAGTGCCCGTGCTCGGGCAGGTGGTCGCCGTAGAGGTCGAACACGGCGGATCGGGCTCGCACCGGGCCAGTCTGCCCGATGCGCGATGAGCGGAACGCAGGTCATGGGGAATAATGGACGCTGACAGTCCGCCTCGGGGCCCGGCCCCGGGATGGTGGGACGACCCGTCGCTAGAGGAAGGTGTCACGATGGCAGCAATGAAGCCGCGCACGGGGGACGGCCCCCTCGAGGTGACGAAGGAGGGCCGCGGCATCGTGCTGCGCATGCCGCTCGAGGGCGGTGGGCGCCTCGTCGTCGAGATGAACGCGGAGGAGGCGGCCGCCCTGGGCGAGGCCATCAAGGGCTGCCTGGGCTGACGCCCGCAACGACCCACAGGACCCCCGGACCGTGCCGCGGCCGGGGGTCTCGTCGTCCGTGGGGCCGGTTCAGCGACGGACGGCGACGAACAGCCCGTCACCGACCGGCAGCAGCGCGGGGACCAGGCGCTCGTCGTCGCGCAGGGTCTTGCCGAGGTCGCGCAGCGTGGTGGTGATCTCGTCGCGCCGGGCGGGGTCGGCGACGCGGTCGTGCCACAGCATGTTGTCCATGGCCAGCACCCCGCCGGGGCGGAGCAGCCGGAGCGCCTGCTCGGCATACAGCGGGTAGTTCTCCTTGTCGGCGTCGACGAAGACCAGGTCGTAGGCGCCGTCGGTGAGCCGGGTCAGCACCTGCGCCGCGTCCCCGCCGATGACCCGGGTGCGCTGACCGGGGATCCCGGCGGCGGCGAAGGCCTCCTTCGCGGCCCGCTGGTGCTCCGGCTCGGAGTCGATCGAGGTGAGCACGCCGTCGGGGGCCATGCCCTGGAGCAGCCACAGCCCGCTGACCCCGGCTCCGGTCCCGACCTCGACCACGTGGGCGGCGCTCAGGGCCGCGGCGATGAACCGCAGGGTGGCCCCGACCCCGGGGAGCACCGGGGCGCAGCCCAGCTCCTCACCGCGGCGCCGGGCCTGCTCGACGAGCTCGGGCTCGGGGAGGAACTCCTCGGCGTAGGACCAGGACGCGACTTTCTGGCTGCTCATGGGCATCACCCTAGCGAGAGGACCGTTCAGGCAACTCCCAGGTTCGGAGCGCATCCTGAAGTCCGCAGGCATGTCCCTGACCCCGCCGGGAGGGAGGACGAGATGGACCGCACCGAGGACTGGCAGACGCCGTCCTGGGACGAGGTCGTGCGCGAGCACAGTGCGCGCGTCTACCGCCTCGCCTACCGGCTCACCGGCAACCAGCACGACGCGGAGGACCTGACCCACGACGTCTTCGTCCGGGTCTTCCGCTCCCTGGAGACCTACCGACCCGGCACCTTCGAGGGCTGGCTGCACCGCATCACCACCAACCTGTTCCTGGACCGGGTGCGCCGGCGGCAGCGGATCCGGTTCGACGCGCTGAGCGAGGAGTCCGCGGCCCGCATCCCCAGCGCGCGCCCGGGACCCGAGGCCGCCTACGAGGCCAACCACCTGGACGACGACGTGCAGCGCGCCCTGGACTCGCTGAACCCGCAGTTCCGCGCGGCCGTGGTCCTCAGCGACATCGAGGGCTACTCCTACGAGGAGGTCGCCCATACCCTGGGGATCAAGCTCGGGACGGTGCGCTCCAGGATCCACCGGGGTCGGGCCCAGCTCCGCGAGGCCCTGGCGCACCGTGCCCCCAGGCAGCCGGCACCGCGTCCCGCCCCGCGGGCCCTGCCGGCCCTCGGCTGAGCCGCCCCGCGCGGTCCCGGGCCCGTCGGCATCAGGCAGAATCGGCACGTGGCCGAGCACGAGCACCAGGAGACCCCGGGGACCGCACCCGGGACCGGACGTGACCGGCCCACGCCACCGCGGCCCTCGTCGCTCGGCTGGCCGGACCCCTACCGGGACGAACCGTCCCCCGCGCCCCTGGGCTGGCCCGATACCGGTGGCGAGCCGGGCCGCGGCTTGCCCGGTACCCGGTCGGAGCGCGGCCGGGACGGCCGGTCCGGTCGCCGTGGCGCCGCCGGTGGGGCGGCCCTCCTCGTCGGCGCGCTGCTCCTGGGCACCCTCGGCGGGCTCGTCGGGGGACTGGCGGCCCAGCGGCTGGGGGAGCGGGCCGACACGCCGTCGGTGGTCGAGGCCCTGCCGGTCGTGGAGGCCGGCGTCGCCGGCACCGCGAACGGGTCGGTCGCCGCGGTGGCCCAGCGGGTGCTGCCCAGCGTCGTGTCCATCACGGTGGCGGACTCCGGCTTCGGCTCGGGCTTCATCATCCGCGAGGACGGCTACATCGTCACCAACAACCACGTCATCGAGGCCGCGGCCGACGGCGGCACCATCGAGGTGGAGCTCGGTGAGGACGTCATGGAGGCCGAGATCGTCGGCCGGGACGTCCCCTACGACGTCGCCGTGCTCAAGGTCGACCGCACCGGCTTGCCGGCCCTGCCGTTCGGGGAGTCGGCGGACCTCGTCGTGGGACAGCAGGTGGTCGCCGTGGGGGCGCCGCTCGGCCTGGACAGCACGGTGACCGCCGGCATCGTCTCCGCGCTGAACCGGCCGGTGACCACCGGGTCGGGTGACCGGTCCTCGTTCATCAACGCGATCCAGACCGACGCGGCGATCAACCCCGGCAACTCCGGGGGGCCGCTGGTGGACCTCGCCGGTCGGGTCGTCGGCGTCAACTCGGCGATCGCCCAGGTCCCGGATGTCCTCGTGCGTGGCCCCTCGGGCAGCATCGGGCTGGGCTTCGCGATCCCCTCCGACCAGGTGCGGCGCACCGCGACCGAGCTCATCGAGACCGGCACCAGCCGGCACCCGGTGATGGGCGTGCTGGTGGACACCGGCTACACCGGGGGCGGGGCCAAGGTGCTCGAGGTCAGCGACGAGGTGCCCGAGCCGGTCGTGCCCGGCGGGCCAGCGGACCGGGCCGGCATCCGGCCGGGCGACGTCATCCTGCGGGTGGACGGCCAGCGGATCGAGAGCTCCCAGCACCTCATCGTCACGCTGCGCTCCCGGCAGATCGGTGAGGAGGTGGAGCTCCTCGTGCGCGGCGCCGACGGACAGGAGCGCACCGTGTCGCTCGTCCTGGAGGGGGCGACGTCCGGATGACGGCGCCCAGCCCGCGCGGAGGTCCGGCCCGGTGATCGGCAACCTCCACGGCTCGGAGATCCTCCTGCTCATCGTGCTGGCGCTGCTGCTCCTGGGCCCGGACAAGCTGCCCGAGTACGCTGCCAAACTCGCTCGGGCGGTCCGCGCCCTGCGCGACCTGGCCGAGGGTGCCAAGAGCCAGATCCGCGACGAGATGGGGCCCGCGTTCGACGAGGTCAACTGGCGGGCCCTGGACCCGCGCCAGTACGACCCGCGGCGGATCGTGCGCGAGGCCCTGACCACGCCACCACGGACCGCGGCACACCGCGGCGACCGGGCCACCGAGGAGGTCGCCCCGCCCGGGGACGGCCGGGGCCGGTCACGCTCGGTCGTGCACGACCCGAGCCGGCCCACGCCCTTCGACGTCGAGGCGACGTAGCGCCCCGGGCGGGCCGGAGCCGCCTCAGGCGGGCCGGGCCGGCGAGGGGGTGATGCCGAGCTTGCGGCCGGCCAGCCCCCGCCCCCGCTGGGCGAGCTGGCGGGCGACGGCCCGGAGCGCGGTGGCGCCGGCGGAGTCCGGCTGGCCCAGGACGACCGGCAGACCGGTGTCGCCGCCCTCGCGGATCGTGACGTCGAGCGGGACCTGGCCCAGCAGCGGGACCTCGGCGCCGATGGCCCGGCTCAGCGACTCGGCGACCGCCCGACCGCCGCCGGAGCCGAAGATCTCCTGGCGGGTGCCGTCCGGCAGCTCCAGCCACGACATGTTCTCCACCACCCCGACGAGGCGCTGGTGGGTCTGCAGCGCGATCGACCCGGCCCGCTCGGCCACCTCGGCAGCCGCGGTCTGCGGCGTGGTGACGACGAGCAGCTCGGAGTTCGGCAGCAGCTGGGCCACGGTGATCGCGATGTCGCCGGTCCCCGGGGGCAGGTCCATGAGCAGCACGTCCAGGTCGCCCCAGAACACGTCGGAGAGGAACTGCTGCATCGCCCGGTGCAGCATCGGCCCGCGCCACACCACCGGCTGGTTGCCCGGCACGAACATGCCGATGGAGATGACCTTCACGTCGTGGGCCACCGGCGGCAGGATCATGTCGTCGACCTGCGTCGGCGGCTGGGTCACCCCGAGCATCCGGGGGACCGAGAAGCCGTAGATGTCCGCGTCGACGACGCCGACGCGCAGCCCCTGCTGGGCCATCGCCGCGGCGAGGTTGACCGTCACCGAGGACTTGCCCACGCCCCCCTTGCCGGAGGCCACGGCATACACGCGGGTCAGGGTGTCCGGCCGGGCGAACGGGATCTCCCGCTCGGCGGCGCCGCCGCGCAGCTGCTGCCGCAGTCCCGCGCGCTGCTCGTCGCTCATGACGCCCAGGCTCAGCCGCACCTCGGTGACCCCGGGGACGGCGCTCAGCGCCGCGGTCACGTCGCGCCGGATGGTGTCCTTGAGGGGACAGCCCGGCACGGTGAGGAGCACCGTGGTGCTGACGACGCCGGCCTCGTCGACGTCGACCGACTCGACCATGCCCAGCTCGGTGATGGGGCGGCGGATCTCCGGGTCGTTGACGGTGGCCAGCGCAGCCTGGAGGGACTCCAGCGTGGGGGTGGACATACCCCCATGCTAGGCGCCGGCCGGGCCCTCCCCGTCCCTGGCCCCGCGGGCCCCGCCCGGCTCCTCGGCCTCGGCAGGGGCGCGCTGGTAGCGCTCGTCGAGCTCCTCGAGGATCGCCCGCAGCTCGGATCGGACGAAGTCCCTGGTCGCGACCTCGCGCAGGGCGATGCGCAGCGCCGCGACCTCCCGGGTGAGGAACTCGGTGTCGGCCAGCGCCCGCTCGTTGCGGGTGCGGTCCTGCTCGATCATCACCTTGTCCCGGTCGGTCTGCCGGTTCTGGGCGAGCAGGATGAGCGGGGCGGCGTAGGACGCCTGCAGGCTCAGCATGAGCGTGAGGAAGATGAAGGCGTAGGGGTCGAACCGCAACGGCTCGGGCATGAGGACGTTCCAGGCGATCCAGACGACGACGAAGATCGTCATGTACGCCAGGAAGCGGGCGGTGCCCATGAACCGCGCGAAGCCCTCGGCGAACCGCCCGAACGCGTCCGGGTCCATCCGCGGGCGCAGCTGGAAGCGTCGGCGCCGTTCCGACGGCAGCGGCTGGTCCAGACGGTCGTCCCGCCCGGTGACCCGGTCGACGGCGCGCTCGGCCAGGCGCTCCTGCCGGCGCAGGGAGTCGCGGTGCTCAGTCGACATCGCTCACCTCCGTCCCGACGTGCCGTTCCTCGCGCCAGTCCTCGGGGAGGATGTGGTCGAGGACGTCGTCCACGGTGACCGCGCCCAGCAGCCGGCCCTGGTCGTCGGTGACCGGGAGGCTGACCATGTTGTAGGTCGCCATCAGCCGGGTGACCCGTCCCAGCGGCGCGTCTGGGGAGACGGGCTCGAAGTCGCTGTCCAGCACGCTGCCGATCGCCTTGTGCGGGGCCTCGCGCAGCAGGGCCTGCAGGTGGCAGATGCCCAGCAGCCGGCCGGTCGGGGTCTCCAGCGGCGGCCGGCACACGAAGACCACCGAGGCGACGGCGGGGGAGAGCTCCTCGCGCCGCACCAGGGCGAGCGCCTCGGCGATGCTGGCGTCCGGTCCCAGGATCACCGGCTCGGGGGTCATCATGCCGCCGGCGGTGTCCTCGTCGTAGGTGAGCAGCCGGCGGATCGGGGCGGCCTCGCGCGGCTGCATGAGCCGCAGCAGCTCCTCGACCGCGTGCTCGGGCAGCTCGCCCAGCAGGTCGGTGGCGTCGTCGGGCTCCATGACCTCCAGGACGTCCGCGGCCCGCTCGGCGGTGAGCTGGGTCAGGATGTCCACCCGGTCGTCGTCCGGGAGCTCCTCCAGGACGTCGGCGAGGATCTCGTCGTCCAGCGCCTCGGCGACCTCGAAGCGCCGCTTCGGGGTCAGGTCGTGCAGCGCCTCGGCCAGGTCGGCGGGCTTGAGGTCCTCGTAGGCCTCGAGCAGGATGTCGGCCGGCTGGTTGGCGGCCTCCAGGTGGAGCCCCTCGACGTCCTCGATCGGGACCAGCAGCGTCTCCCCACGCCGGCGGCGCAACCCGAGGGGACCGCGGCTGCTCTCGAAGACGCCCTTGCGCACGAAGACCTTGGTGACCCGCCAGTCCCGGTTGGGCTGCTGCTCGATCGCCAGGTCCTCGACCACGGCCGGGAAGGTCTCGTCGTCCTGCCGGACCTGGACCGGCCGGTCGAACAGCTCGGCCACCACGAGCTTCTCACCCGGCCGCTGCTCGAACCGGCGCAGGTTGACCAGGCCGGTGGTGATGACCTGCCCGGCGTCGATGCTGGTGACCCTCGTCATCGGGACGAAGACCCGACGCCGGCCCGGGACCTCGACGGCGAGGCCGATCGCCCGCGGGCCCAGGGTGCGTGACCGCGCGGGGAACATGACGACGACGTCGCGCACCCGGCCCACCTCGTCACCGAGGGGGTCGAAGACGCTCAGGCCCACGAGACGGGCCACGAAGACGCGACGGCTGCTCACCGCTGCAGGATAGCCACCCCGACCGGCCCGAACGGGGTGTGAGCAACCTCACCACCCTGACCGGAAGAACGCCGGCCTCGTCAACATTGACCCAGATGGAGCGACCTGCTCCGTCCCCTGTGTCACGGCACCGATCCGAAGGAGAGATGCCTGGCGTGAGTACTCCCGGCACCACCTACGACTACACGACCCTGCGTGCCTTCCGGCACGAGCTGCCGTCGGACGTCGCCCGACGTCCGGTGCGGCGGCGGCGTCGGCTGCTCCGTCGCTGAGCAGCGCCGCCGGTCCCGACAGGCCTCGGACCCCCGCGCCCCCGGCGTGGGGGTCCTCGCATCCCCCGGCGGTGTCCTGCTGGCGGAGCCTGACGATTGTGACAAGATGGACGACGTGACCAGCACACCCTCACTGGGCGGCCCCGGCCGGGTGACTGGCCTGACGCTGAAGTACCCCATGTCGTTGGGTGTGTTCGACCGCTACGAGGACGCGCAGCGCGCCGTCGACTACCTCAGCGACCAGAACTTCCCGGTCGAGAACTGCATGATCGTCGGCACCGACCTGCGCCAGGTGGAGCGGGTCACCGGGCGACTGACCGCCCCCCGGGCAGCCCTGGGCGGGCTGGCCTCCGGGGTCTGGCTGGGCCTGTTCGTGGGCCTGATCTTCGCGTTGTTCGCGCCGAGCGGCGACGCCTTCATGACGGTGGTCTGGTGCATGGTCTTCGGGGCGTTCTTCGGCGCGGTGTGGGCCGTGATCGGCTACTGGCTGACCCGGGGGCAGCGCGACTTCACCTCGGTGTCGCAGGTCGTGGCGACCCGCTACGAGGTGCTCACCGAGCACAAGTTCGCCGAGCGGGCGCGGGACCTGCTGGCCCGGATGCCCCCGGCCTGATCCCCGCGGCCCTCAGCGACGTCCGCCGGACCGCACCCAGGCCTCGACCTCGTCGGGGTGGCGCGGGAGCATGCCCGACAGGTTGCGGCAGCCGTCTTCGGTGATGACCACGTCGTCCTCGATGCGCACGCCGATGCCGCGCAGCTCCTCGGGGACCAGCTCGTCGTCGGCCTTGAAGTACAGGCCCGGCTCGACAGTCAGCACCATGCCGGGGCGCAGCTCGCCGTCCATGTAGTCCTCGCGCAGCGCCAGCGCGCAGTCGTGCACGTCGATGCCCAGGTGGTGGCTGGTGCCGTGGACCATCCAGCGGCGGTGGTACTGCCCGTGCTCGGTGTCGAGGGTCTCCTCGACACCGATGCCCTCGGGCAGCAGGCCCCACTCGTGCAGCCGGGTGGCGATGACCCGGATGGCGGCGGCGTGGACGTCGCTGAACCGGTTCCCGGGCCGGGCCGCGGCGAGGCCGGCCTCCTGGGCCTCCAGTACCGCCTCGTAGACCTTCCGCTGGGCCTCGGAGAACGTCCCGGACACCGGGACGGTACGTGTCACGTCGGCGGTGTAGAGGGAGTCCACCTCGACTCCGGCGTCCATGAGGAGCAGGTCACCCTCCCGGATGTCACCGGTGTTGCGGATCCAGTGCAGCGTGTTGGCGTGGTCACCGGCGGCGCAGATCGAGTCGTAGCCGACGCCGTTGCCGCGGTGCCGGGCGTGCAGCCCGAAGACACCCTCGACCCACCGCTCCCCGCGGCCCCGGCGCACCGCCTCGGGCAGGGAGGCGATGACCGCGTCGAACGCCTCGGCGGTGGCGTCGCAGGCCAGCTCCATCTGGCGGATCTCCCACTCGTCCTTGACCAGGCGCATCGTGGACAGGAACCGGGCCAGCTCCGCGTCGGCCTCCTCGGCCGCGGCGACCTCGTCCTCACCCTCGACCCCGGCCTGGGCGCGGACCTTCGCGACCAGCGCGGCGACGTCCCGGTCGGCGTCGGGGACGACCCGCAGCCGGATCTCGCCCGCGTCCTTGGCCAGCGCGTCGGCGAGCTCGTCCAGGGGTGCGGTCTCCAGGTCGAGCTCGGCGCGCATCGACTCCAGGGTGGGACGGGCGCCGACCCAGAACTCGCCCACGCGGGAGTCGGCGAAGAACTCGTCCGTGTCCCGCCCCGCCAGGGGCCGGAAGTACAGCACGGCGTCGTGCCCGCCGCCGTCGCGCGGGTGCAGCACCAGCACGGCGTCCGGCTCCCGGTCGGAGCCCAGACCGGTGAGGTGGGCGAAGGCGCTGTGCGGCCGGAACACGTAGTCGGTGTCGTTGCTGCGGACCTTCAGCCCCCCGGCCGGGATGACCAGCCGCTCACCCGGGAAGGCGGCGGACACCGCCTCCCGCCGGCGCGCGGCATACGGCGCGACCTCCGCCCGCGGCGGCAGCCCGGTGGGACGGGGCGCCCAGCCGCGCGCGATGAACTCGCGGAACTCGGCAGTCGTGGGACGGCTGCGGTGGTCGGCCTTGGTCTGCTTCTCGCTCACCCGCCCATCGTCGCACGTGCGGTCACCGGGCCGGCGTGGTGCCTAGGCTGGGGTGCGTGACCGACGACCGCAGGAGGAAGAAGCCCCGCGGCTCCCTGGGCGGCACGACGGAGATCACCGGACCCGTCGTCCGTCCGTCCCCGCGCGTCGGCCGCGTCTGGCGGGAGCGTGCCCAGTGGGTCGTGCGCGGGGTGGGCCCGCCCACGGTCGCCATCGGGCTCCCCGGGAGCGACGACGCCGTCAGCCAGCGCCACGCCCGCAGCGTCATCGACCTGGCGCTCCGGGTCGCCGAGGCGCTCCTGGCCACCGGCGCCTCGGCCGCGGACGTCGTGGCCACGGTGCTGCGGCTCACCTCCGCCTACGGGGTGCGCTCGCTCCACGTCGACATCACGTTCACCTCGATCACCATCTCGATCCACCGCGGCCTCGGTGAGGACCCGCTCACCGTGATGCGCGTCATCCGGGTGCGCTCGCACGACTTCTCCCGGCTGCAGGCGGTGCTGCGGCTGGTGGACGAGGTGACCAGCCGGGTCGACCGCGGCGAGGAGCCCCCGGACCTGGACGAGACCCGGGACCGGCTGTCGTCGATCCTGTCCGCGCCGCACCCCTACCGCCGGTGGGTCGTCACCCTGGGCAACGCGGTGCTGGCGGCGGGCGTCGTGGTGCTCTTCGACGCCGGGCCGCTGATGTGGCTGCTCGCGGCGCTGAGCGCGGCGGTCGTGGACCGGGTGCAGCGGCGGCTGTGGCGCCTGGGGCTCGCGGCGTTCTTCACCCAGGCGGTGAGCGCGGCGATCCCGACGACGGTCGCGGTGCTCCTGTACTGGCTGGAGTCCCACGGCATCGACGTGCCGGGGGTCTACTCGCCCTCGCTGGTCGTCATCTCGGGCATCATCGTGCTCCTGGCCGGGCTGACCGTCATGGGTGCGGCGCAGGACGCGCTGGACGGGTACTACGTCACCGCCGGCGGCCGGGGGCTGGAGATGCTCATGCTCACCGCCGGCATCCTGGCCGGCATCTCGGTCGTCCTCGTCGTGGCCAACCGGCTCGAGGTGCAGATGGAGATCAAGCCGTTCGTCGGCCTGACCTCCAACCCCCTCGTCAGCGTCCTGGCAGCCGTCATCATCGGCATCGGCTTCGCCATGTCCACCTACACCGGCCCGCGCGCGGCCCTCGTCGCCGCCGCGGTCGCGGGGCTCGGTCAGCTGGCCTACCAGCTGTTCGGGCTGCTCTCGTTGGGCCAGGCGACGACGGTCTTCCTCGCGGCCACGGTGGTCGGGACCATCGGGTACCTCGCCGCCCAGCGGCTGCAGGTGCCGGAGGTCGCGGTGTCCACCGCCGGTATCGTCAGCATGCTGCCGGGCCTGGCGGTCTACCGCGCCCTGTTCTGGGTCATCCAGGACTCCGCCGGCCTGGTCACCACCGCGATGGTGGAGTTCTTCCGGGCGCTGACGATCGGGCTGGGCCTGGCTGCGGGCCTGTCGATCGGCGGGTTCCTGGCCCGCCGCCGGGTCGGGCTGGACCGGGCGGCGGTGCGGGCGCTGCGCTGGCGGCAGCGGTCGGGTCCGCGCTAGTCGCGCCACTCCCAGCCGTCGAGCAGGTCGGCCAGGACCTTCTCACCCTCCTCGGCCCGGCTGGCGGCGACCGACAGGGTCACGACGTACAGGTGGTCCCCGTGGGGGATCCACCGCTGGGTCTGGGCGATCTCCACACCCTCCACGGTGCGGGTCACGGTGTACCCCAGCGCCTCCTCGCCGGCCACCCGGACCGGGTCGAGCATCTCGTAGGACCCGTCCTCACCGGCGATGTCCTGGGCCGCCTGCTCCAGGGACGCCTCGAGGTCGTTGATGGGGTTCTCCCGGTCGACGACGACGTTGGTGTAGAAACCGTCGCTCATCTCCCCGGCGCGGGCGGCGATCTCGACCTCCTGCTCCACCTGGTCGGTGACGTCGACCCAGCCGGCGGGGACGGTGACCCGGAAACCGCCGTTGGCCGCGGTGAGGGCGTTCTCGGCGGGCGCCTCGGTCTGCTCGGCCACCTCGGGGCCGGTGGAGGTCGCGGCGTCGTCACCAGCGTCGGCCGTGGTGGTCGCGCCGGCGTCGTCGGTCGTGACGGAGGGGGTGTCGGCGTCGCTGCACCCGGCGAGGAGGGCGCCGGCGAGAAGCGCGGGAAGGAGGGCGGCGGGGGTTCGGCGGCGCATGAAGGATCCTGGGTCGGTGGCCTGGTGGGCACCACCAGTATGCCGGGCCACCTGACCTACGGTGGGGTGGTGCGCATCGACCTCCACACCCACACCCGGCACAGCGACGGCACGGACACCCCCACCGAGCTGGTCGGTGCCGCGCGGGCGGCCGGGCTGGACGTGGTGGCGCTGACCGACCACGACGTGACCTCGGGCTGGGAGGAGGCCGGACGGGCGGCCGCCGAGGCGGGCCTGACCCTGGTGCCGGGCATCGAGGTCTCCTGCAGCCGGCGGGGGATCAGCATCCACCTGCTGGGCTACCTCATCGACCGCGAGCACCCCGCGCTGACGCGGGAGCTGGACCGGGCCCGTGGCAACCGGGTGAGCCGGCTGGAGCGGATGACCCGCCTGCTGGCCGACGACGGCTACCCGGTGACCTTCGACGACGTCCTGGCGCAGGCCGACGACGAGGCCACCCTCGGCCGGCCGCACCTGGCCGACGCGCTGGTCGCGGCAGGGGTCTACGCCGACCGTGCCCAGGCCTTCGCCGACGTGCTGCACCGGAACAGCCCCTACTACGTCTCCCACTACGCCCCGGACCCGGTCCGGGCCGTCGAGCTGGTGCGCGAGGCCGGCGGGGTTCCGGTCATGGCGCACCCGTTCGCGTCGGCCCGCGGCGCGGTCGTCGGCGAGGAGGTGATCCGGGAGATGGCTGACGCGGGCCTGGCCGGCCTCGAGGTCGACCACCGTGACCACACCCGCGCCGACCGGGAGCGGGCCGCCCGGCTGTGTCGGCAGCTCGGGCTCCTGGCCACGGGGTCCAGCGACTACCACGGCGCGGGCAAGCCGAACCGGCTCGGTGAGAACCTCACCGACCCCGGGGTGCTCGAGGCGATCCTCGCCGCCGGGACCGGGAGCCCGTTGCTCGGCCGGCCCCTGGGCTGAGGCGCGCGGTCTACGGCGCCGGGAGGTCAGTCGGTGCTGCGGGTGCCGGTGCCGCTCTGGCCGGCGCCGCGACGGCGGCGCTGCCGGGTGCGGCGTGCGCCAGAGCCCGAGCCCTCGCCGTCCCGCCCGTCCTGGCCGGAGGAGCGGCGGGCCGGGCGCTCGGCGCCCTCCCGGGGCCGACCACCCCCACGGCGACCACGGTCGTGACCGGCGTCACGCCGGGGGCGGTGCGGGGCCTCGATGTCCTCGACCTCCTCGGCCTCCAGCCCGGCGCGGGTGCGCGCCGACCGCGGGAGGGTGCCGGTGACCCCGGCCGGGATCTTGAGGTCGGTGTAGAGGTGCGGCGAGGAGGAGTAGGTCTCCTGCGGCTCGGGGATGCCGAGGTCGAGGGCCTTGTTGATGAGGGCCCAGCGGTGCACGTCGTCCCAGTCCACGAAGGTGATCGCGGTGCCGGTCGCGCCGGCCCGGCCGGTGCGCCCGATCCGGTGCAGGTAGGTCTTCTCGTCCTCGGGGCACTGGTAGTTGACCACGTGGGTGACCGCCTCGACGTCGATGCCGCGGGCGGCCACGTCGGTGGCGACGAGCACGTCGACCTTGCCGCTGCGGAACGCGCGCATCGCCTGCTCCCGGGCGCCCTGGCCGAGGTCGCCGTGGATCGCGGCGGCCGCGAAGCCCCGCTCGACGAGCTCGTCGGCGACCTTCGCCGCGGTGCGCTTGGTGCGGGTGAACACCATCGTCAGCCCGCGGCCCTCGGCCTGCAGGATGCGGGAGAGCATCTCCACCTTGTCGAGGGCGTGGGCCCGGTAGACGAACTGCTCCACCGCGGCCACGGTCTGCCCGCTGTCCTCCTCGCTGAACGCCCGGATGTGCGTCGGCTGGGTCATGTACCGGCGGGCCAGGGCCACGACCGCGCCGGGCATGGTCGCGCTGAACAGCATCGTCTGCCGCCCTGCCGGGGTCATCGACAGGATCCGCTCGACGTCGGGGAGGAAGCCCAGGTCGAGCATCTCGTCGGCCTCGTCGAGGACGACGATGCGCGCGTGGGAGAGGTCCAGGTGGCCCTGGTTGGCCAGGTCGATGAGACGCCCGGGGGTGCCGACGACGATCTCGACGCCCCGGCGCAGCGCCTCGATCTGCGGCTCGTAGGCCCGGCCGCCGTAGACGGTGAGGACCCGCACCCCCCGGCGGGCGCCCGCCTTGCTGAGGTCCTGGGCGACCTGCACCGCGAGCTCACGGGTGGGGGTCACCGCCAGCGCCTGCGGCTTGCCCGGTGCGGGCAGCTGCTCGAAGTCGGGGTCCTGCGGGGTGCGGACAGCGTTGAGCATCGGGACCCCGAACCCCAGGGTCTTGCCGGTGCCGGTCTTGGCCTGGCCGATGATGTCGTGGCCGCTGAGCGCGACCGGGAGGGTCATCGCCTGGATGGGGAAGGTGTGGACGATCCCGATGTCCTCGAGCGAGGCGACGATGTCGGGGTGGATGTCGAAGTCGGCGAATTTTCGCTGCTCGTGCATGAAGTTCTTTCCGGTCGGAACGGCGTGGGCAGCGGCTCCGCGCGACCCCGGACGGAACCGGGGGACGGGGAGCCCCTGCATCGACGGGCCGATCGGAGTCTTCTCTGGTGGCTGCTCCCGCAGCCTGGCATCGTGCCGACCGGGCACCGTAGGTCCCTGCCAGTGTAGTGGGCCGGGCAGTACGGTGAGGACCATGACCGCAGATGCCGCGACGAGTGCCGCCCACGAGGGTGGGCCGGCGGTCGACCACGACGCCCTCGTCGACCTTTTCGGGCTCCTCTCCTACGCCGAGCTGACCGCGTGCCTGCGCATGGCGGCCGACGCCGAGCGCTCGCCCCACATCGACGTCCAGATGGCGTTGGCGCGCATGTCCAGCCTGGAGGAGGCGCACTTCGAGCTGCTGTCCGCCCGGCTGGCCGAGCTGGGCGCCGACCCGGAGGAGGCGATGCGCCCGTTCGTACCGGCGGTGAGCGCGTTCCACGACCGGACCCGTCCCCGCGACTGGCTCGAGGGACTGGTGAAGGCCTACGTGGGCGACGGGATCGCCCGGGACTTCTACCGCGAGATCGGCGGACGCCTGCCCGAGCAGGACGCCCGGCTCGTGCACCGGGTGCTCGCCGACGCCGGGCAGGACGACTTCATCGTCGAGGTGGTGCGCCGCGCCATCGCCGAGGACCCGACCGTCGCGGGTCGGCTGGCGCTGTGGGCCCGCCGGCTCGTGGGCGAGGCGATCGCCCAGGCCCAGTATGTCGCCGTCGAGCGGGAGGGCCTGGCCACCCTGGTCGTCGGGGGTGAGGGCGGGCTCGACCTCGCCGAGCTGAGCCGGCTGTTCACCCGGCTCACCGAGGCCCACGCTGCCCGGATGCAGCGGATGGGCCTGGCGCCCTGAGGCGTCCCGGACACGCGAGGAGGGTGTGACCCGACGGGTCACACCCTCCTGTGCGTAGGGGCGGTCGGTCAGACCCGGCCGCGGCTCCCGCCCTTCATGGACGCGTAGATGGCGACCAGGATGGCGGCCACCACGACGCCGATGAAGAACGCGATCCAGTCGATGCCGCTGGTGTCCTCCGTGCCGGAGATCAGCTCGTAGATCCAGGACCCCGCCAGCGCGCCGATCGCGCCGAGCAGGATCGTCATACCGAGGGAGATGTTCTGCTTGCCGGGCAGCACCAAACGGGCGAGGGGTCCGATGATGATGCCGGCCAGGAGAGCGAGGAGAATGGTCGTCAACATGCGCTGTCACCTCTCTGGCCACCGGGTGGTGGCTAGTCCGGGCGGTCGGGCCCGTCCACGGACCCGCGGTTGCGGGTCCGTCTACGACACTAGCGAGACATCACCGATTCGGCGCGTCGCCGCGCAGGTCAACCGCGTGTTGCGCGGCGCCCGTCAGGCGCGCCCGAAGCCAACCCTCGGCTTGTCGGCGGTGCCGATCTCCACGTAGCCCAGCGCGTTCACCGGGACGAGGATCGTGCTGCCCTTGTCGTCCACGAGGGTCAGTACCCCGCCGGACTCGATGGCGTCGGACACCGCCTTGCGGACCTCGTCGGGGGACTGGTTCGACTCGAAGCTGACCTCACGGACGACATCGCGCACGCCGATGCGGACCTCCACGGGCGGTTCCTCTCTCCTCGGTGCGGCACCGGGTGTGCCGCCGCTGCACTGCTCTTCCTCGTGGTCAACCGGACGGGGTGCCGGATGCTTCCACGCGGGCCAACGGTAGGCCGCCCAGCCCCCGCCAGGCGACCTGGGCCACCAGCTCGGCGGCGCGCTCCCGGGGGACGGGGCGCCCGGCGGTGACCCAGTGCTCGGCGCTGGCCTGGGCGAGGCCGGTCAGGGCGACGCCGAGCAGCTGCGCCTCCTCGGGGGGCAGACCGGTGTCCGCCCGGATGGTGCGCGCGATCGCCCCGGCGCAGGCATCGACGCAGCGGTCCAGCCGCTCGCGCACCTCCGGGTCGGCCGCCAGGTCGGAGGCGAACACCAGGCGGTACCCGGCGTCCTCCTGGTCGACGAACGCGAAGTACGCGGCCACCGCGCCCGCGACCCGGTCGGCGTTGTCCTCGGTGGCGGCCAGGGCCTCCTCCACCAGGCGCACCAGGCGATCGGTCTGCACGTCGAGGAGACCGAGGTAGAGGTCGTCCTTGCTGGCGAAGTGCTGGTAGAGCACCGGCTTGGACACCCCGGCCCGGTCGGCGATGTCGTCCATGGCGGTGGCGTGGTAGCCCCGCTCGGCGAAGGCGTCGCGGGCAGCCTCCAGCAGCTGCTCGCGACGCTCGTGGCGGCTCAGGCGCCGCCGGGTCCCGGTCCGCGTGGTCACTGGGCTCCTCCCGGTCGCTGTCATCCTACGGAGCCGACGCCCGGGACCGCCTAGGGTGGCGCCGTGCCGAGGTCTGGGTCCGGACTTCCCGAGTACGCCGAGCTGGTGCTGGAGGTCGTCGACGCCATCCCGCCCGGTCGGGTGCTCAGCTACGCCGACGTCGCCGAGCTGGTCGGCCGGGGCGGGGCACGCCAGGTCGGCCGGGTCATGGCCACCTACGGGAGCCTGACCTGCTGGTGGCGGGTGATGTATGCCGACGGCTCGCTGCCCCCGGGGCACGAGGACCGGGCGGCGGAGCTGCTGCGCGCGGAGGGGGTGCCGCTGCGCGGCGGGCGGGTGGAGATGCGTCGTGCCCGGTGGTCCGGACCCGCGACCGACGGTGTCACCGCGACGTGATGGAGTGAACGGCGTGTCCCCCGACCCCCGACCCGCAGCCGACGCACGCGAGGCCGCGCTGGCCCACCGCGGCGGGCCGCTCGTCGTCCTGGGCGCACCCGGGACGGGCAAGTCGACGCTGGCCGTCGACCTCGTCGTCGACCGGGTGCGGCGTGACGGGGTCCCCCCGGAGACGTGCCTGGTCCTGGCCCCGACCCGCCGTGCCGCGGCCTCGTTGCGGGCAGCGGTGACGGCCCGGCTGGGCGGCACGACGACCGAGCCGCTGGCCCGCACCCCGGCCGCCCTCGCCTTCGCGCTGCTGCGCCAGGACGCCGTCCTCGCGGGGCGCCCGGAGCCGCGCCTGCTGTCCGGGGCCGAGCAGGACGTGGTGCTGCGGGACCTGCTGGCCGGTCACGAGGCGGGCGACGCCCCCGCGCCGCCCTGGCCGCCGGGGGTGCGCGCCGCGCTGGGCACGCGGGGTTTCCGCGACCAGCTGCGCGACCTGCTGATGCGCGCGGTCGAGCACGGGCTCGAGCCGCACGACCTGGCCGGGTTGGGCCGCCGGCACGACCGGCCCGAGTGGGTCGCCGCCGCCGCTGTGCTGCAGGAGTACGACCAGGTCACCGCGCTGCGCAGCCCGGGTGCCTACGACCCCGCGTGGATCTGCACCGCGGCCGCGGACCTGCTCGAGGACGACCCTGCGGCGCTCGAACGGGTGCAGCGGGCGGTCCGCCTCGTCGTCGTCGACGACGCCCAGGAGCTCACCGCCTCCGCGGCCCGTCTCGTGGAGACCGTGGCGCGTGGCCGGGACGTCGTCCTCATCGGGGACGGGGACGTCACGGTCGAGGGGTTCCGCGGCGCCGACCCGAGCCGGTTCACCCGCCTCGCCGACCGCCTTGCCGGGGTGGACCCGCCCCGGCGTGTCGTCCTGGGCCGGAGCCACCGGCTGCCCGCCGAGCTGGCGGCAGCGGCAGCGCGGGTGACCGAGCGCATCGGGGTGACCAGCGGCACCGAGCACCGCCGGCCCGAGCCGGCGCGCCGGGGCGGGTCCTGCCGCGCGGTGCTGCTGCGGTCGGCGGCGCAGGAGGCCGCCTGGATCGCCGACCGGCTCCGCAGGGCGCACCTGCTCGAGGGGGTCCCGTGGTCGGAGCTGGCGGTGGTGGCCCGGTCCCGCAGCCGGCACACGTCGCTGCGGCGCGCCCTCGCCGCCGCCGGCATCCCCCTGGTGACCCCGGGTCACGACGGGCCGCTGCGCGACGAGCCCGCGGCACGGATGCTGCTCACCGCGTATGCCGTGTGCCTGCGGCCCCCGCGCGCGCAGGGCCGGGCGTCGGCCCAGGAGGCCGTCGACCTCGTCGGCTCCGCCCTCGGCGGCGCCGACCCGGTGGCGCTGCTGCGGCTCCGTCGTGCCGTGCGTGCGACCGAGCGCGATGCCGGCGGAGACCGGTCCGCCGACGAGGCGCTCGCCGCGCTCCTCGACGACCCCGCGGCCCTGCGGCTGTCGAGCGAGCCCGACCTCGCGCCGGCGCGTCGGGTCGCCGCGGTCCTGGCCCGCGGCACCGCCGCCGCGGCACAGGAGGGGTGCACCGCCGAGGACCTGCTCTGGGCGGTCTGGGACGCGAGCGGGCTCGCGGCGCGCTGGGAGCAGGCCGCTCTCGCTGGCGGCCCCGCCGGGCAACGGGCCGACCGCGACCTCGACGCCGTCCTGCGGTTGTTCGACGCCGCGGCGGGTTATGTGGAGCGGCTGCCCGGTCGCGGTCCGGAGGGGTTCCTGGAGGCGGTGGAGGCCCAGGAGGTGGCGGGCGACAGCCTCGTCGCCAGGGCGGCACCGGCAGAGGCGGTCGCGGTGCTCACCCCCCAGGCGGCCGCGGGGGGCCAGTGGCGCCGGGTCGTCGTCGCCGGGGTGCAGGAGGGCACCTGGCCGGACCTGCGGCTGCGCGACACGCTGCTCGGGGCCCAGGCCCTGGTCCGGGTGCTGCAGGGGGGTGAGGCCTCCGGGCCGGCGGCCACGCGCAGTGCGCAGGCCCAGGTCCGCAGCGAGGAGCTGCGCCTGTTCCACGTCGCGGTGACCCGCGCCACCGAGGAGACCGTGGTGACCGCGGTGGCCAGCACCGACGAGCAGCCCAGCCCGCTGCTGCAGGTGGTCGACCCGTCTGTGGTGGACCGACCCCCCAAGGAGGTGCCGCCACCCCTGACGCTGCGCGGGGCGGTGGCCGAGCTGCGCGCCCAGCTGGTCCGCGCGCACCGGGCTCGCGACCACGGGACCCGGGACCGGGTGGCGCGGCACCTGGCCAGGCTGGCGGCGGCGGGGGTTCCCGGTGCCGACGCCGCGGGGTGGTGGAGCGCCCGGGAGGTCTCCGACGACCGTCCGCTGCAGACCGAGGGTCCCGTGGCGGTGTCGCCGTCCCGCCTGCAGACCTTCACCGAGTGCCCGCTGCGGTGGCTGCTGGCCGGTCGGGGTGGCGATGCCGGGACGGCGCCCACCGCCGCGGTCGGGACGTTGGTCCACGAGGTGGTGTCCGAGCGGCCGGACGGGTCACTGGAGGAGCTCGACGCGCTGCTCGAGGAGCGCTGGCCGCGCCTGGGGCTGGCCGCGGGTTGGCTGGCCGACCGGGAACGCCGCCGGGCCCGCGAGATGCTCCGTCGCTACGTCGGCTACGTGGCCTCCGCAGAGGCGGAGGGCTACCGCCTGGCCTCCGTCGAGGTCGACTTGTCGGTCCCGGTCGGGGACGCCGTCATCACCGGTCGGGTGGACCGCCTCGAGGTGGGCCGGGACGGCAGGTTGCGCGTCGTCGACCTCAAGACCGGGTCGAGCAAGCCGCGGGCCGACGAGGTGCGGACGCACCCGCAGCTGGGCGCCTACCAGGTCGCCCTGGAGGAGTCGCCCCGTCCGGTGGTCGCCGAGCCCGGGGTCCGGCCCGGGTCCGGCGGTGCCGCCCTGGTCCACGTCGGCCGCGCGGCCGGGGTCGCAGCCGCCGTGCAGGCGCAGGGCCCGTTGGAGACGGCCGCCGACCCGGCGTGGGCGCACCGCATGGTGACCGACGCGGCGCGGGGGATGGCCGGCGCGCGGTTCCCGGCACAGGTGGGGGACTGGTGCCGCACCTGCCCCGTCCGGCACTCCTGCCCGCTCCAGCCCGAGGGGCAGGTGCTGCGGTGACGACCACCACCGTCCGCTGGTCCGCCGCCGACCTCGCCCAGGCGGTCGGGACCCCGCCGCCCACCCCGCAGCAGGCCGCGGTCATCGAGGCACCGCCCGAGGCCCATCTCGTGGTGGCGGGGGCAGGGTCGGGCAAGACCGAGACGATGGCGGCCCGGGTCGTCTGGCTCGTTGCCAACGGGCTCGTCGACCCCGCCGAGGTCCTGGGCCTGACCTTCACCCGCAAGGCCGCCATGGAGCTGGGCGACCGGATCGGGCGGCGGCTGCGCACCCTCCGGGAGGCCGGGATCTGGCACGCGGAGGAGACCGACCCGCTGGCCCTGCCGACCGTGTCGACCTACCACGCCTACGCCGGGCGGCTGGTGGCCGAGCACGGCCTCCGGCTGGGCATCGAGCCGGACGCCCGGCTGCTGACCGAGGCGGCGAGCTGGCAGGTGGCCAGCGAGGTGGTCGCCGGGTTCGACGGCGACCTGGAGGGGGTCGAGCAGGCGGCGTCCACGCTCACCGAGGCCGTCATCTCGCTGACCGGGGAGCTCGCGGAGCACCTCGTCGAGCCGGTCCGGGCGGTGGAGCTGCTCGAGGACCTGGCTCGTCGTGTCGAGGCGCTCCCCGGACGCGACGGCGGGCGCCCGCTCGCGGTGGCCCGGGACACCGCCCGTCAGCTGCGCGACATGGCCCGCGTGTACCCCGTGGTCGAGCGCTACCGGGCCGCCCTGCGGGAGCGGGGGGCCATGGACTTCGCCGAGCAGATGTCGCTCGCCGCGCGGCTGGCCCGCGACGTCCCACTCGTCGGGCAGCAGGAGCGGGAGCGGTTCCGCGCGGTGCTGCTCGACGAGTTCCAGGACACCAGCGAGGCGCAGCTGGTCCTGCTCGAGGCGCTGTTCGCCGTCCCGGGCCTCCCGGTCACCGCGGTCGGCGACCCGAACCAGTCCATCTACGGCTGGCGCGGCGCCAGCGCGACGACGCTCCAACGGTTCCGGGAGCGGTTCGGACCCTCGCCCGGGCAGCCGGCCCCGGTGCTGCCGCTGAGCACGTCCTGGCGCAACGCCACCCGGGTCCTCACCGTCGCCAACCGCACGGCCGCGTCCCTGCGGGTCCGCAGCCAGGTCGAGGTGGAGCAGCTCCGCCCGCGACCCGGGGCCCCGGACGGCGTCATCGAGGCGGCCCGGGTCGAGACCCACGAGGAGGAGGCCAGGCTCGTCGCCCGCTGGGTGGCCCGCCGCTGGTTCACCTCCGACGGGCGGCCCAGCGGGCGGTCCGTCGCGGTGCTGTGCCGCAACCGGGCGCAGTTCGACGGCGTCGTCCGGGCGCTGCGGGCCGAGCAGGTCCCCGTCGAGGTGGTGGGTCTGGGCGGGTTGCTCAGTGCCCCCGAGGTCGCCGACGTGGTCGCCCTGCTCACCGTCGTCCAGGACCCGACGCGGGGCGATCAGCTGATGCGGCTGCTCACCGGCCCCGTCTGCCGGCTCGGCCCCGCGGACCTCGACGGCCTGTGGGCGTGGGCCCGCGAGCTGCACCGGCGGGGCGGTGCCGACGACGACGCGGTGGTGCTCTCCGAGGCGCTGCACACGCTGCCCCCCGAGGGGTGGACCGACTCCCGCGGCCGCGCCCTGGGGAGGGCCGCCCGGGCCCGGGTCGCCGAGCTGGGAGCGGTGGTGGAGCGGTTGCGCGCGATGGCGGGCCTGCCGCTGCCGGACCTGATCCTCCAGGCGGAGCGACTGCTGGGCCTGGACGTCGAGATCGCCGCCGACCCCGACCAGCCGGCGGCGTGGGCCCGCGCCCAGCTCGACGCACTCGGAGAGGTGGCCCAGGGGTTCTCCGCCTCCGCGGAGCGGCCCACGCTCGGTGGGTTCGTCGACTGGCTGGAGGCGGCCCGAGCCCGCGAACGTGGCCTGGAACCGGCCGAGGTCACCGTCTCGTCGCAGGCCGTGCAGGTCATGACGGTGCACGCGGCCAAGGGCCTGGAGTGGGACGCGGTCGCGGTGCCGGGGCTGGCCGAGGGGATCTTCCCCGCCTACACCGCGCGCTCCACCTGGGCCGACGGGGAGTGGGTCGTGAGCGAGCCGCAGGACGCGGGCTGGCTGACCGGGTTGGGGTCACTGCCCTACCCGCTGCGCGGTGACGCGGACGGGCTGCCCCAGGTGCCGTGGCGGTCGCTGCTCGACACCACCGAGCTGCGCGACGAGCTGCGCGAGCACCGCCGGGCGGGGGGAGCGCACAAGCTGGCCGAGGAGCGGCGCCTGGCCTACGTGGCCTTCACCCGCGCCCGGGAGGAGCTCCTGCTCACCGCGCCGGTGTGGTCGACGGGCACCACGCCGCGAGTCACCTCGCGCTTCCTCACCGAGCTCCTCGCGGCGGATGACGTCCCGTTGGCGGTGACCGCCTGGGCGCCGATGCCCGTGCCCGGCCCGGACGGCCGGGCCGTGAACCCGCTGCTGGAGCGCCAGACCCGCACCGACTGGCCGCTGCCGCGCGACGAGGACCGACGGGAGGCGCGGGAGCTGGTCGCCACCGTCGTGGAGGCCCGGGCAGCCCTCGGTCCGCCCGACGAGGACCGGCAGCCCGACGACTACTGGACTCCGTTGCTCGACCTCCTGCTGGCCGAGCGCGAGCGCGCCCGGGACGAGGGGAGGCCGGCTCCGGAACGGCACCTGTCGACCTCCGCCCTGCTGGCGCTCGCGGAGGACCCCGAGCTGTACCGGCGCCGGCGCCGGCGCCCGCTGCCGCGGCCCCCGGCTGCCAGCGCCCGGGCCGGCACCGCCTTCCACTCCTGGGTGGAGCACCACTTCGCGGCCGCGACCCTGCTGGACCTGGACGACCTCCTCGACGAGGAGCCCACCGACGCCGTGGAGGGAACGGCTGCTGCCGTGACCGAGCCGGAGGTGCGGTGGCGGGAGAACTTCCTGCGCTCGCCGTGGGCCCAGCGCGCCCCGGAGGCGGTGGAGGTGCCGGTCGAGACGGTCATCGCCGGGGTGCCGGTCCGCGGGCGCATCGACGCGGTGTTCCCGGACGACGACGGCGGGGTGACCCTGGTGGACTGGAAGACCGGGTCGGGCGCCGACGGTGACGCCGAGCGGCACGCGCTCCAGCTGTCGGCCTACCGGGTGGCCTACGCCCGGCTCCGGGGCATGCCCCTGGAGCAGGTCCGGGCCGCGCTGTACTACACCGACTCCGGGCGCACCGTCACGCCGGGGCTCCTGGGCGAAGAGGAGCTGGAGGACCTCGTCGCCGGGCTGACCCGCTCCTAGCTAGCCCCGGCCCGGGCGCTCGGTCCCGGCCTCCGTGGGCATGTCGTACAGCGTCTGCAGCCGGTCGGTCTCATCGGGGTCATCCTCGGCGGGCGCGTCGTCCTCACCTGCCTCCGGGGCCGGGTCCTCCGCCGGACGCGCCTCGGCGGGGGTCCCGTCCTCGCCCGCCGTCTCGTCGGTCGGCTCCGCCTCGTCGGTCGGCTCCGCGGCGACCTCTGCCGCCGGGCCCGCGTCGATCTCGGTGGGCGGCTCGTTCCCGTCCTCGGCCGACGGCTCGCCCCCTTGCTCGGCCGACGGTTCGTTCCCGTCCTCGGCCAGCGGTTCGCCCCCGCCCTCGGTGGGCCGGGGGATCTGCTCGGTCACGTCGGCCGCCGGGGCAGTCCCGGGCTCTGCGTCCGCACCGGACGGCGCGTCGCCGACCGGCTCGATCTCCTCGGTCGGCTCACCGGTCGGAGGTCCCACCGGCTGCCCCTCCGGGTCGGGCTCCGGCTCGGCCCCGACGGTCGCCGCGGACGACGTCTCAGCAGCCGAGGTCACCTCGGCCTGCGGCTCCGGGTCGGCGGAAGGGGCAGGTCCGGGGTCCATCGCGACGAGTGCGGTGCGCGGCACCAGCGAGTCGTCGGTCGAGGTGATCCGGTCCAGCCGGCGCAGCCGGTCGGAACGAGCGCGGACGAACTTCTCGTCGCCGGCGGAGTACGCCGCGGCCAGCCCGTCGAGCAGCCGCATCTCGGCGGCCAGCCGGGCCCGCTGGACGATGTAGGGGTCGGGACGCTGCGACCGGGCCAGCGCGTAGCTGTCGGCGACGGTGTCGAAGGCGCGGGGTGGGGCCTGGTCCACCAGGGCGGCCAGATCCTCGGCCGGGTCGGCGACCTGGGCGTGTTCCCACCCGGTCATCGCCACCACGCGGCCGCTCGCCGCGTCGTCACCGGTGAACGCCACGATGAACGACCCCCCGTCCAGGGACCCGTGGACCGGGGTGGTCGCGAAGTGCCACAGCGGGGCCGCCTCCAGCGCCTGCTCCCAGCGGGCCAGCAGCCCGGTCGGCACCAGGCCGGTCTCCGCGGCGCGGTCGAGCAGCGCCAGCTTGCGCTGGCGGACCGACGCGGCGTCGAACACCGGCACCGCCATCTCCTCGAACAGGCCGCGCGGGATGTTGTGCACGGCCGCCACCGCCCGGCCGACCGCGGCGGCCAGCCCGGGGCCCGGCGGGAGGTGGCGCAGGTCGAGCGCCGCCCCCTCGACGTAGGGGAACACCGCGGCGCGCCCGTCGGCCCCGACCGCGGCGTAACCGGCGGCCGCCGGGACCTTGAAGGGCAGGTGCCGGCCCAGCTGACGGATGAGGGCGTCGTTGCGCTCCAGCTCGGCACCGGCGGCCGGGTCGAGCGGGACCCGCACCACCCAGCGCCGGCCCGTCGCGTCCTCGACGAACGCCACCTGGTACCGGGGAGCGGCGTCGTCGCGGTCCGGGCGCACCCCGACGACCGAGACCGGTTTCATCCCGGGGACGGCAGCACTCGCCAGGGCAGCCAGCGCGAGGTCACTGCGGATCACGTGCCCACCGTATGACGAGCACGGCCCGATCCGGTGCAGGACGCGGCAGCACGGTCGCCGTGCCGTCCTATGGTGGAACGGTGAGCCCCGTTCCCGAGACCCTCCTCGACCTCGCGCTGGCGCGCGGGACCCTCGAACGTCCCAACGCCGACCGCCGCGACCCGGAGGTCCTCAAGCGGGTGCTCGGGTCGGCCGGCACCCGTGTCCTGGAGCTGCGCGGCGGTAGGGCCCTGACCTGTCGCGTCGACGGACGGCTGCGCCTGGTGGTGCGGCCCCCCTCGATCGAGGACCGGGAGCGCGAGGTGCTGTACCTGGGCCGCGCGCAGGACGGCACGGCCTACGTCGCCGTCCCCACGGACACCGAGCAGGACCCGGCCCCCCGGGACGACGGGCGCCGGTCCGGCGACACCCCCGCGGGGAAGGGGTGGCTGTCGCTGCGCGAGGCCGGCGCCGACCTGGACGAGCAGGACGCCGCGGTGTTCACCAGCGCCCTGGCACTGGCCCACTGGCACGCGCGGCACCCGCACTGCCCCCGGTGCGGGGCCCGCACCGTCGTCGAGCAGGGTGGCTGGGTGCGGCGCTGCCCGGAGGACGGCTCGGAGCACCACCCCCGGACCGACCCCGCTGTCATCGTCGCGGTCACCGACGGTGAGGACCGTCTTCTGCTGGCGCGCGGGCCGCACTGGCCGGAGAAGCGCATGTCCCTGCTGGCGGGGTTCGTCGAGGCGGGTGAGTCGCTGCAGGCAGCGGTCGCCCGGGAGGTGGCCGAGGAGGTCGGCCTCGAGGTCGACGACATCACCTACCGGGGCAACCAACCCTGGCCGTTCCCCGCCTCGCTGATGATCGGGTTCACCGCCCGCGCCCACCGGACCGACCTCACGCTGGACCCCGAGGAGATCGTCGAGGCCGCGTGGTTCACCCGCGGTGAGCTGAACTGGGCGGTCCGCTCCGGTGAGGTCCGGCTGCCCTCGCGCGTCTCGATCTCCCGGCTGCTCATCGAGGACTGGTTCGGCGGCACCATCACCGAGGGCGGGGAGCCGGCCGCTCCGGTTCGGGGCGGCGCCCGGTGACCTCGCTGCCCACTCCGGACGAGGTGCTCGCCGGCCTCGACCCGGAGCAGCGGGAGGTGGCCGCCAACCCGCTGGGCGAGATGTGCGTGCTGGCCGGGGCCGGCACCGGCAAGACCCGGGCGATCACCCACCGGATCGCCTACGGCGTCGCCTCCGGCGCGTACCCGGCCGACCGCGTCCTCGCCGTGACCTTCACCGCCCGCGCCGCGGGGGAGATGCGCACCCGGCTGCGCGGCCTGGGCGTCCCCGGCGTGCAGGCACGCACCTTCCACGCCGCCGCGCTGCGCCAGCTGCAGTACTTCTGGCCCCAGGTGGTCGGCGGGCCGCCGCCCACGGTGGTGTCCCAGAAGGCACCGGTCGTCGCCGAGGCAGCCGGCCGGCTCCAGCTGTCCCTCGACCGGGCCGAGCTGCGCGACCTCGCCGCGGAGATCGAGTGGGCCAAGGTCAACCTGCTCACCCCGGCCACCTACCCGGCCGCCGCGCAGCAGGAGGACCGCAGGCCCGCCGGCTACGAGCCCGTGCTCACCGCCCGGCTCATGGAGGTCTACGAGGAGGTCAAGGGGGAGCGTCACGTCATCGACTTCGAGGACGTGCTGCTGCTCATGGTCGGCGTCCTGGCCGACCACCCGGACGTCGCCCAGGCGGTCCGGTCGCGGTACCGCCACTTCGTCGTCGACGAGTACCAGGACGTCAACCCGGTCCAGCAGCAGCTCCTCGAGCTGTGGGTGGGGGACCGGGCCGACCTGTGCGTGGTCGGGGACCCTGCCCAGACCATCTACTCCTTCACCGGCGCCTCGCCGGACCACCTGCTGCGCTTCACCGAGCGCCGCCCGGGGGCCAGGGTGGTGCGGCTGGTGCGGAACTACCGGTCCACCCCGCAGGTGGTGCACCTGGCCAACCTCGTGCTCGCCGGCGGCGGTCGGGGCCGGGCGGTCGAGCTGGAGGCCCAGGCCGCGCCCGGACCGGCCCCGACGCTGACCCGGTACGACGACGACGAGGCCGAGGCAGAGGGCGTCGCCGCCGCCATCGCGTCCAGGGTCGCCGCCGGGACCCCGGCCGCGGAGATCGCGGTGCTGTTCCGCACCAACGCCCAGTCGGAGGCGTTCGAGAACGCGCTGGCGGCCGCCGGCATCCCGTACCTGGTCCGGGGAGGGGAGCGCTACTTCTCCCGGGCCGAGGTGAAGCAGGCCGTGCTGCTGCTGCGGGGTGCGGTCCGCGGGGACGACGGGACCGTCGCGCTCGGGCAGCTGGTCCGGGACGTCCTGTCCGGCGCCGGCTGGACCCCGGAGCCCCCGGCTGCCGCGGGGGCCACGCGGGAGCGCTGGGAGTCCCTGCAGGCCCTCGTCAACCTCGCCGAGGACCTGGCGACGACCACACCGGGGGCGCGGCTGCGGGACCTGGTGTCCGAGCTCGACCGGCGGGCCGCCGAGCAGCACGCTCCGGCGGTCCAGGGGGTCACGCTCGCGTCGCTGCACGCGGCCAAGGGGCTGGAGTGGGACGTGGTCTTCCTCGTCGGCTGCAGCGAGGGGCTGCTGCCGATCAGCGTCGCGGAGACGCCGGACCGGATCGAGGAGGAGCGTCGGCTGCTCTACGTCGGGCTCACCCGGGCACGTCGGGAGCTGCTGCTGAGCTGGGCCGCCTCCCGCACCGGCCGCGGCGCGCAGCGGAGGGTCAGCCGGTTCCTGCAGCCCGCCGCCCCGGTCCTCGGTGGGGGTGTGGGGGGCCCGGCCCGCACCGCGCGGTCCCGGGGGACGGAGCGGGCGGTGCGCCGGCCGCGGACCTGCCGGTCCTGTGGCGCCGAGCTCGCCACCGCCGCCCAGCGCAAGGTCGGGCGCTGCGACGACTGCCCACCCACCTACGACGAGGCGACCTTCGAGGCCCTGCGCCGCTGGCGTTCGGAGGTCGCGGCCGAGCAGAAGGTGCCTGCCTACGTCGTGTTCACCGACGCCACCCTCACCGCCATCGCCGAGTCCCGGCCCCGGGACCCGGGGCAGCTGGCGGCGATCCCGGGTGTCGGGCCGACCAAGCTGGAGCGGTACGGCCAGGCGGTCCTGGGCCTGCTGGCAGGGGCGGAGTCGCCCCGCGGGTGACCTGGGCGCGGCCTGTTGCGCCCGTTCTGCGGGCGGAAGAAAAACGACACGCCGAAAATACGTTGCGCGTCGTGAACGGGGCCTCCTAAGGTGATGCCCGTTCATCCCGCACGCCCGGACGGGCGGTGGGTCACGCCGACAGCCGCGGAAGGAGGGTGGAGCAATGGAGAAGCTGGGGATCCTCAGCACGGTTCAGGGGATGAACCCTGCCCGCATTGTGCCCACCCCGGTGGCCACCCGCGGGCGCGGCGTCGTCGATGCCCCCACCGTCCCGGATGCGGCGTTCCTCGCTGCCCAGATCGAGGTGTAGCAGACACCTTCCCGATCTCGCAGGCCGCGGAACCCCATCCCTGAGGATCCGCGGCCTTTCTGTGTGTTCGGCCTATCAGGCCACACCGGCTGTGGTTCCTCCCGTCCAGGAGAACTCACATGACCGATGAGAAGTGGTGGGTCCCGCAGGTCCCACCCAGCAGCAGAAGATCACAGCCCACCAGCGAGGAAGGGACCCACGTGTCCAGCCACACCGGCCTCATGGCCGCCCGTGACCAGCACCGCCTCTCGACGCTCGACCTCGGCACCGACCTGCCGTGCCGGCAGCACCCGGCCGACCTGTGGTTCGCCGAGCTCCCCGAGGACGTCGAGCTGGCCAAGGCCCTGTGCGCCGACTGCCCGATCCGGCAGGAGTGCCTGGCCGGTGCCCTCGAGCGCTCCGAACCGTGGGGCGTCTGGGGTGGGCAGCTGGTCCTGCAGGGGACGGTCGTGCCGCGCAAGCGCCCGCGCGGCCGTCCACGGAAGAACCCGGTCGCGGCCTGAACCGCACCGACCATGACGAGAAGACCAGGAGACAGCCATGTACCACGCGATGCAGGAGGACCTGGCGCGCGCCCAGTATCAGGAGCGCCTCCAGGACCTGGAGCTGATGCACCGTCGTCGGCTGAGCCGTGAGGGGCTCGGTCGGGCGGACCACCGGTCGCGGTGGCTGCGGCGTGCGCCGCGACCGTGACCGGACGCCGGGTCACCCGGCGGCCCGGGACGACCAGGACAGAGGGCGGGAGCACCGAGGGTGCTCCCGCCCTCGGTCTTATGGGGGACCGGATCAGCCCTCCAGGGGCGGGAGGGAGATCCCGGGGACGAACTCCTCGATGATGGGCCGGGTCGGCACCTCCACCCCCATCTGGCAGAGCACCGCGGTGCCCCCCAGCCAGACCCGGTGGATGAGGAGGTACTGCGGCGGCAGGTTCAGCCGGAGGCTGATCCGGAAGCTGGCCTGGCGGGGGTCGCTGATCTGCGCCGACACCGACTGCAGCCAGGAGCGGGTGAACCGGAACCGCTCGACCCGGCACGGGGCGACAAGGGGCTCCAGGAAGGCCAGCAGCTCGTCGGGGTCGAGATCCACGGTGTCCCGGAGGAAGCCCTCCTCCCGGAGGCCGTCGACGAGGGTCTCGGCGTCGTTGCGCAGCGCCACGCCGAGCAGCTGGCCCATCTGCCGCGGCAGGCCGTCAGGGAGCCGGTCGACCGCCCCGAAGTCCACCACCCCGAGACGCCCGTCGGGGGTGAGCCGGAAGTTGCCCGGGTGGGGATCGGCGTGGAGCAGGCCGACCCGCTGCGGGGAGCCGAGCAGGAAGGCCAGGTACACAGGGGCGACCCCGGTCAGGGCCGTCTCGTCGTGCTCCTGGATCAACCGGCCGAGCGGGACCCCCTCCAGCCACTCGGAGACGAGCACCTGGGGGCCGTGGGCGAGCACCGACGGCACGACGATCCGCGGGTCGTCGGCGTAGGCCTCGGCGAACGCCTCCTGGGACCAGGCCTCCCGGCGGTAGTCCAGCTCCTCGAGCATCCGCTCCTGCAGCTCGGTGATGACCGGCCCCAGGTCCATCCCGGGCAGCAACGGGCCGATGATCCGGGCCACCCGCCCGAGCTGGCGCAGGTCGGCCTGGAGCGCCTCGGCGGCCCCCGGGTACTGCACCTTCACCGCCACCGGGCGGCCGTCCGACCAGGTGGCCCGGTGCACCTGCCCGATCGAGGCGGCCGCCACCGCGGTCTCGTCGAAGTCACGGAACAGCCGCCGCCAGCGCGGTCCCAGCGAGTCCCGCAGCACCGCGTCGAGGTCGGCGTGCGGCATCGGTGGGGCCTGGTCCTGCAGCCTGGCCAGGGCCGCGCGGTAGGGGGCCGCGAGGTGCTCGGGCACCGCGGCCTCGAAGATGGACAGCTGCTGGCCGACCTTCATGGCGCCGCCCTTGAGCTCCCCGAGGGCGGCGAAGACCTCCTCGGCGGTCTGCTCCTGCAGCTCCCTGGTCACGGTCTCTCCCGGGGTGCCGCCGAGACGCCGCCCGAGCCCGACGGCGGCCCGGCCGGCGATCCCCAGCGGCAGGCGCGCCAGTCGTGCCACCCGTGCCGCGCCGGCACGGGGCAGTCCACGGTCGTCCTGGCCCACCTGAGTCCCCTGGTCCCTCGGAGTCCTGCGACGGGGTGTCGCCCCACCGAGCCTAGGTCACGGCGGGGGCCACCGCCGCCGCCCCGCCGCACCGGCAGGCGGGGTGCCGGGTCCAGCGGCGGGTGAGGACGGCGGGCCAGGGGCCGGTCAGCTCCCAGGAGCGGCCGGGGGGCGGTGACAGGCCCCGGACGACGGAGCCGGCGACGAGGACGGTGAGGCCTGCGGCGGCGGCCAGCAGCGCCGGGTCGACACCGTCGTCGGTGCGGTGGACGGGTGTGCCGGCCGGCGCCGCCACCTGGGCGAGGACCCGCGGACGAGCCCGGTCCCGGTCCCGGCGGTGCAGCTCGACGCAGGACAGGCAGGGCCCCGCGGGAGTGCCCACGACCGGGCCGACGACGACCCCCGTGGCCCGGGTCACCACCGGCAGGGTCGGCGTGGCCACCAGGCGGGCCACGTCGTCGAGGCGGGGCGCGCCCCGGGACACGCTCACCACGAGTCCGGGGACCCCCTCCGTCCCGGGGCCGGCCCGCGGGATGCCGCTCGCGTCGAGGAGCGTCCGCAGCCGCTCGGCGAGCAGGCCCTCGCCGTGCACCGCCACCGGGGGAGGGGCGGCCCGACGGGGCGCCGCGGGGCCGGTGACCAGCAGGTCGTGCTCCCGGAGCAGGTCGAGCACCCGGTGCACCCGGGCCGCGGGGACGCCGTGCTCGGCCGCCCGGGACAGCAGCTCCCGGTCCGTCACCGTGCGGCGGAGGGTGAGCAGCAGGTCGCACTCGGCGTCGGTGAGCCCGGCCACCACGAGACCGCAGTCGGGGAACAGGCCGAACTGCACCTCACCGGCACCGCGGCGGGCCGGGCGGGCGTCCGGGTGGAGCCGCAGGGTCCGGGCCATCACTGCAGGATGGCAGGCGTGAGCAAGGGCGCCCGGCCCTGTCCACAGGCCGGGCGCAGCGAAGGGGCGGGACCGCGTGGTCCCGCCCCTTCCAGATCGGTGCTCGAGCCCGGGTCAGGCCTTGCCGAGGATGCGGTTGAGGTTGGTGCCGCAGACCGGGCACTTGCCCTTGGCCATGCGACGGCCGTTCGTCTCGACGACGTTGCCCTCCGCCTCGCGCTTCTCCTTGCACTTCACGCAGTAGAACTCGCCCTGGTAGGTCTCGGCGCTCTCAGCCATGTTCTCTCCTTGTCGTTCGGACACGCGTCCGGTGTGGGGGCACTCGGGCCCCGGCTGCAGTCACCCTACGCGAGGCGGAAGGTGCTCGCCGGTGCACGCGAGCACGAAAGACCCGCGTGTCGCGCCGCAGATCAGCCGGTCGGCCCCCCGGTCGCGTCCCCGTCCTCCGGGGGAGGGTCGTCCTCGCCACGGAGGATCCGGTCGAGCTCGGCGTCGAGCGACCCCTCGCCGGTGTCCTCGTCCCGGCCGTACCGCTCGGCGTACCCCAACGGGTCGTCGAGGTCGGCACCCGTCGGAGCCACGTCGGGGTGGTCCCAGGCGCGGTCGCGCGCAGCCTGGCCGTGCGCGGCCTCCAGGGCCGCCCAGAGGTTGGCGGCGTCCCGCAGCCGCCGCGGACGCAGCTCGAGGCCGACGAGGGTGGCGAAGACCTTCTCCGCCGGGCCACCGCTGGCGCGCCGCCGGCGGACCGCCTCGGCCAGTGCGGCCGCGTGGGGCAGGTGGGTGGCCACGGCGCGCTCGCAGACCAGGTCCACCCAGCCCTCGACCAGGGCGAGGTAGGTCTCCAGCCGGGTCAGGGCGAGCCGCTGCGCCGGGCTCGGCTCGGGGGCGAACAGGGTGCCGGACAGCGCCTGCTGCATCGCCACCGGGTCCTGTGGGTCGACCGAGCGCAGCGCCTCCTCGATCCCCTCGGTGTTGATGGTGATGTCGCGGGCGTAGTCCTGCACCGCGGAGACCAGCTGCGGGCCGAGCCAGGGCACCGCCGCGAACAGCCGGACCCGGGCGGCCTCCCGCACCGCCAGGTAGAGGTGCACCTCACCGGGGTCGAGCTGCAGCCCCTCGGCGAACGCGGCGACGTTGGCCGGTAGCAGCGCGACCGTCCCCTCGGGCAGCAGCGGCAGGCCCACCTCGGTGCCGCTGACGATCTCCCCGGCCAGGGCACCGACCGCCTGGCCGACCTGGACGCCGAACATGGCGCTGCTCATCCGCCGCATCATCGGCTCCAGCTGACCGAGCAGGGCCTTCGGGTCGAGTCCCGGGGGCAGCCCCGGCACCGCGGCCACCTCGTCCACACCCAGCTGTCCCAGCTGCTGAGTCATCGCCCGGGTCATCGCGTCGGAGACCCCCGCGGCCACCGGCTCGGTCACCCGGCGCCACAGCGGCATGGTCCGCTCGACCCACTCGGCGCGGCTCAGCGCCAGGACAGGCCCCGCCGCGGGGGGAAGGTCGGTCACCGCGTCGAGCCAGAGGTTGGCGACCTGGACCACCTGCTGGACGTCCTGCGCCGTCCTGGTGCCGATGCTCTGGTTACCGTGGCTGGCGACCACCTGACGCGCGGTCTCGGTGGCGAGGGTGTGGTTGATCGGCCCCTCGTCGCTCCCGGACATCATCGCCGCGACCTGCGCCTGCACCATCCGCAGCATGGACGGGTCGATGTCGCCGATGCCCATCGACTGGAGCGCGTCACGGAACTCGTCGGGGACCTGTCCGCCGAACAGCGCAGCCAGCGGGTCCTCGGGCGGTCGGTCCTCGGGGTCGGGGCTGGAGGGCTCGTGGTCGGCCACGGTGCTTCCTTCGCTGGTGCGGTGTTGCCCGGCGTCCCGGGCCTGACAGGATGAGTGTTCTACACAGTTCCAACCGCGAGGAGGTGGCCGTGAGTTCCCCAGCGAACCCGGTTCGCTCACGGCGTAGCGACGGGCCCCTCGGGGTGGCGGTCACCAAGGCGGCCTCACCGTATGCCGAGACGATCGCCCGGGAGATCGCCGCCGCGGGGGACCTCGTGGTCGGCCTGGACGACCGCACCGGCACCGCGGGGGACGTGGAGTGGCGGCTCACCGACATCACCTCGCCGCAGGTCGTCGAGGCGCTGGCCAACGTCGACGCGGTGGTCCACCTCGCGCACGACGCCGACATCAGCAGGGCCCTGGCCCAGAGCCCCGGGGTGCGCCGCAGCCGGATGCTGCGGGAGGTGCAGACGCTGAGCACCGCGGCCGCGGCCGCCGGGGTGGGCCACCTGGTGGTGGTGACCAGCGCGATGGTCTACGGGGCCCGACCCGACAACCCGGTGCCGATCCCCGAGGACAGCCCGCTGCGGGCGCAGGACACCGAGGGCATCGTCGCCGACCTGGTCGAGGTCGAGTCGCTCCTGGAGACGGCCCGGTCGGTGCACCCCGGGCTGACCGTCACCTCGGTCCGCCCGGCCGCCCTCGTCGGCCCGGGCGTCGACACGATCATCACCCGTCACTTCGAGGCGCCGCGCCTGCTGACCCTGCGCGACACCCGGCCGGCCTGGCAGTTCTGCCACGTCGAGGACCTCGCGCGGGCGCTGGTCACGGTGCTGCACCACGACGTCCCCGACGTCGTCACGGTCGGCGCCTGGGGGTTCCTGGACCAGGCGGAGGTGGAGGAGATCTCCGGCCTGCGCCACATCGAGCTCGCCCCGGCCGCGGCGCGGGCCGCCGCGACCCGGCTGCACCGGCTCGGGGTGCTCCCGCTGCCGGCATCCGACCTGGAGTACGTCGCGCACCCCTGGGTCGTGGAGCCGCAGGCGCTGACCGAGCGCGGCTGGTACGCCGCGTACGACAACGCCACCTGCCTGAGCGTGCTGCTGGAGAACGTGCGCGGCCACCACGCCGTGCTCGCCCGTCGGGTGCAGCGTCGTGACGCGGCCGCGTTCGGCGCCGCGGCAGGTGCCGCCAGTGCCGCCGTGGCCGCTCTCGCCACCACCGCGCTGATGCGGCGCCGGCGCCGCAGGGGCTAGTCGCAGGATGGTGAGGGATGATGGCGCCGTGAGCACCACCGCAGCCGTCGTGCACGCCCGCCTCAGCGAGCAGCCCCTGTCCGTGGACGACGTCCTCCGCCGGGTGTCCGACCCGGCTGCCGGGGCCGTCGTCTTCTTCGTGGGCACGGTCCGCGACCACGACGGGGGACGCGACGGCGTCATGGAGCTGGAGTACTCCGCGCACCCCTCGGCCGAGGACCGGATGCGGGAGACGGTGGCGGCCGTGGCCCGGCGCGACGGGGTGCTGGCGGCGGCCGCGGAGCACCGCACCGGGACCCTGCGGGTGGGTGACCTGGCCGTGGTGTGCGCCGTCTCGGCGGCCCACCGGCCGGCCGCCTTCGAGGCCGCCCGTGAGCTCATCGAGCAGGTCAAGGCCCAGGTGCCGATCTGGAAGCACCAGACCTTCGCCGGGGGCGACAGCGAGTGGGTGGGTCTGTGACGACGGACCGCCGTGCGGCCCTGGACGCCTACCACCGCGGCTTCCCCCTGCCGACCTCACCCGACGCCGGTCCCGGCCGCGAGCCGCACACCGGCATCTCGCCGCGGACCGCGCTCGCCCTGGTGCTGGCCGTGGTCCTCGTCGTCGGCTTCGCGTTGCTGCACCTCGTCACCGTCCCGAAGGTGATCTACCGGCCCGGCCCGGTCTACGACACGCTCGGCGACATCAGCGGGAGGCCCATCGTCGACATCGAGGGGACCGAGACCTACGAGACCGAGGGCCGGCTCGACTTCACCACGATCACCCTCCACGGTGGGCCCCGCTTCCCGGTGACCGCGTGGGACTGGCTGGCGGCCGAGCTGGACCCACGCGCCGACGTCGTGGACGAGAGCCTCGTCTTCCCCGAGGACGTCACCGCCGAGGAGGTCCAGGAGCAGAACGCCGAGCTGATGCGCAACTCCCAGGACCAGGCGGCGGTCGTGGCCCTGCGGGCCAACGGCGTCGAGGTGCCCGAGCAGATCCTCGTCGCCCAGGTGCTCGTGGACGCCCCGGCGGCCGGGGTCCTGCGCGTCAACGACCAGATCGTCTCGGTCGACGGCACCGAGGTCGCCAACCCCGACGAGGTCCGCGACATCCTGCAGCGGTTCGAGCCCGGCGCCGAGGTGCCGTTCGTCATCGTCCGCAACGGGCAGGAGATGACGCTCGACGTCCCGACCGGCGAGTCGGAGGTCACCCTCGAGGACGGCACCACCGAGCTGCGCACCGTCATCGGGGTGTACCTGGCCAGCGACTTCGAGCTCCCGGTCGAGGTCTCCATCGACGCCGGCAACGTCGGGGGCCCCTCGGCCGGGCTGATGTTCTCGCTGGCCGTCTACGACCGGATCACCCCGGGACCGCTCACGGGCGGGCTGCACTTCGCCGGGACCGGGACCATCAACTCCGCCGGCGAGGTCGGCCCGATCGGCGGCATCCGGCAGAAGATGATCGCCGCCGCCGAGGCGGGGGCCGACTACTTCCTCGCGCCGGCCGGGAACTGCGCCGACGTCCGCGGCGCCGAGCCGGAGGGGCTGGAGGTGGTCGCGGTGAGCACCTTTGACGAGGCCCGTGACGTGGTGGAGGCCCTCGGCGAGGGCGAGCAGCCCGAGCTGCCGCGCTGCTGAGGCCGCGGGGCGACGTCCGGCTCAGTCGTCCAGGGTCGCGCGGAGCGCGTGGACCAGCCCGGGGGCGATGTCCTGGCCCACGGCCACCGCGTCGTCGCGGTCGTGGTCGCGCTGGCGCAGCAGGCACACCGCCTCCCCGGTGCGCAACACCGCCGCGAGCAGCCGCACGTCCTTGCGTCCCGGGTGCCGGGCGAGCGCCTCGGTCGCGGCCTCGGGGTCGTCGGGCAGGTCGCGCTCGGCCTCCGGGGGCACGACGATCCGCTCCACGGCCAGGGCCACCCCGTCCACCTCCGGGGGCCAGGCGATCCGCCCCAGCAGCGACTCCAGGCTGGAGGTGCGCGGCATACCCTCCTGCTCGATCGCCGAGAAGCCCTCCCGCGCGGCGTCCACCTGGGCGGCCAGCGCGGGCTCCCGCGCGACGAGGTCGGCGTTGCGGACCAGCGCGAACAGCCGCGGCGGCTGGTCCCAGCCGAGGCGGGCGACGTGGCGCTCGGTGTCGGCGGCCGCGGCGGTCAGCAGGGTCTGGTTGTCCGTGGGCACGGGACCATCGTGACACCGGTTCGGTTCCGGAGCGGTCGGCTGGGTAAGTTGGGGGCACCATCCCGGGTCCCGTGCCCGGGGGAGCAGGACACCTGACCGGGACGAGAGCAGGGCAGCCTTGACTGAGCCACACCACCCCTTCCCCGGCGACGAGCCGCGCCCCGGTGCGACCCCGCCCGGCCGGGGTCCGCGGAGGCCGGCCCGGCGAGGCCTGTTCGGCGGCGGCCGCCTCGGGCCGACCGTGCTCATCCTCGTCGCGCTGGTCATGCTGTTCACCTGGCTGGCCACACTGTGGACCGACTTCCTGTGGTACGAGCAGCTGGGCTACCGCAACGTCCTGACCACGCGGCTGCTCACCCAGGCGGGCCTCTTCGTGGCCGCCGGCGGCATCACCGCCCTGGCGACCTGGTTCAGCATGCACATCGCCTACCGGACCCGGCCCATCTACGCCCCGGTCAGCGCCGAGCAGCAGAACCTCGACCGCTACCGTGCCGCGCTGGAGCCGGTGCGCCGGCTGGTCTTCGTCGGCGTGCCCATCGCCCTCGGGCTGTTCTCCGGGTCCGCCGCGGCCTCGCAGTGGCAGACCGCGCTGCTGTGGCTCAACCGCCAGCCGTTCGGCACCACCGACCCCGAGTTCGACATGGACATCGGGTTCTACGTCTTCACGCTGCCGTGGCTGAACCTCCTGGTCAGCTTCGCCACCCTCGTCCTGGGGCTGGCGCTCATCGGCGCCCTGCTGACCCACTACGTGTACGGCGGGCTGCAGCTGCAGGGGCCGGGGGAGCGGACCACCCGCGCCGCCCGGATCCACCTGGCGGTGCTGCTCAGCGTCCTCATCGCGGTGCGCGGCCTGGCGTTCTGGCTGGAGCGCTACGCGCTGCTGACCAACGACCACGCGCGGATCACCGGTATGACGTACACCGACGCCAACGCGGTGCTGCCCACCCGGGGGGTGCTGGCCATCGCGGCGCTGCTGTGCGCGGCGTTCTTCCTGTCGGTGATCTGGACCCGTGCCTGGCGGCTGCCGATCATCGGCCTGGTCGGCCTGATCATCGTCGCCGTCCTCGTCGGTGGGGTCTACCCGGCCCTCATCCAGTCCCTGCGGGTCCGTCCCTCCGAGGCCCAGCTCGAGGAGCCGTACATCCAGCGCGCCATCGACGCGACGTTGGAGGCCTACGACCTCGCGGACGCCGAGATCATCCCCTACCAGGCCGAGACCGAGGCGAGCCCGGGTCAGCTGCGCGAGGACGCCGCGACGATCCCCGGCATCCGCATCGTCGACCCCGCCGTGGTGTCGCCGACGTTCCGCCAGCTGCAGGGCGTGCGCAGCTACTACCAGTTCCCCGACGCCCTGGACGTCGACCGCTACGAGGTCGACGGCGAGGTCGTCGACACCGTCATCGCGGTCCGGGAGCTGGACCTCAACGGCGCCCCGCAGCGCAACTGGGTCAACGACCACACGGTGTACACCCACGGGTTCGGCCTGGTGGCGGCATACGGGAACCGGCGGTCCACCGACGGCGAGCCGATCTTCTTCCAGCGCAACATCCCGCCGGTCGGGCCGCTGGGGGAGTTCGAACCGCGGATCTACTTCGGCGAGGCCTCCCCGGTCTACTCCATCGTCGGCGCCCCCGAGGGCGCGACGCCGCGCGAGCTCGACTTCCCCGACAGCGAGAACGAGTCCGGTGAGACCCGGAACACCTACCAGGGCGACGGCGGCGTGCCGATCGGGTCGTTCTGGCGCCAGCTGGCCTACGCGATCAAGTACCGCCAGGTGGAGATCCTGCTGTCCGACAGCGTCAACTCCGCCTCGCGGATCCTCGACCACCGCGAGCCCCGCGAGCGGGTGGAGCGCGTCGCGCCGTGGCTGAGACTGGACGGCAACCCATACCCGGCGGTGGTCGACGGGCGCATCAAGTGGATCGTCGACGGCTACACGGTGTCCAACGCCTACCCGTACTCCCAGCTGGAGCAGCTGGGCGAGGTCACCACCGACTCGCTCGTCGCGACCTCGCAGAACGTCCGTTCGATCGGGGCCGGTGAGGTCAACTACATCCGCAACTCGGTCAAGGCCACGGTCGACGCCTACGACGGCGAGGTCGTGCTGTACGCCTGGGAGGAGGACGACCCACTGCTCAAGGCGTGGTCGCAGGCCTTCGAGGGCACCGTGCGCCCGATGTCGGAGATCGACGAGGACCTCATGGCGCACCTGCGCTACCCGGAGGACCTGTTCAAGGTCCAGCGCGAGATCATGTCCCGCTACCACGTCGACACGGCCGAGGCGTTCTTCGGCGGCCAGGACTTCTGGCGGGTGCCGGAGGACCCGAGCGTCGGCGGCGACACCCGGGCGCTGATGCCCCCGTACTACCTGAGCATCGCCATGCCGGGTCAGGACGAGCCGGTGTTCTCGCTGACCACGAACTTCATCCCCGCCGGCCAGGACCGGCAGAACCTCGTCGGCTACATGGCCGCCGACGCCGACCCGCTCGGACCGGACGGCCAGAAGCGCGAGGACTACGGCAAGATCCGGGTTCTGGAGCTGCCGCGTGACACCACCGTGCGCGGCCCGGGCCAGTTCCAGAACGACATCGAGTCGTCCAACGCGACCTCCGAGGCGTTCACCCAGACCCTGTCGCAGTTCCTGTCGCTGAACCGGCAGCAGGGCTCGAACGTCCAGATCGGCAACCTGCTGACCCTGCCGGTCGGCGGTGGCCTGCTCTACGTCGAGCCGGTCTACGTCTCGGCGAGGTCCGGGTCTTCCTACCCGCTGCAGCGGCTCGTCGTCACCGCCTTCGGCAACCGGCTCGCCTGGTCGGACACCCTCGACGGGGCGCTCGACGAGCTGTTCGGCGGTGACTCCGGCGCCAGCGCCGGCGACGAGGGCACCGGCTCGGAGACCCCGCAGGAGCCGACCCCACCGGGCGAGGGCGAGGAGCCCGCGGAGCCCGGCGAGCCCGTGGAGGGCGACCTGGCCCGGGCGATCGCCGACATCCAGCAGGCCTACGAGGACGGGCAGGCGGCCCTGCGCGAGGGCGACTGGGAGGCGTATGCCGAGGCCCAGGAGCGGCTCGAGGCGGCTATCCAGCGGGCCGTGGAGGCCGCACCGAACGGCGGCAGCATGGAGATCGACCCCACGCCCACCGACGACGGGGCGGAGCAGACCTCCTCTCCCTGAACTGGTCCCGATTTGGTCGGCTCCACCCGGATGACGTATGGTGGAGACACCGACGCGGGGTGGAGCAGTTCGGTAGCTCGCCGGGCTCATAACCCGGAGGTCGCAGGTTCAAATCCTGCCCCCGCTACCACGCGACGAAGGCCCGCCAGGCACGACCTGGCGGGCCTTCGGCATACCCGGGGTCAGGTCGGGGACAGGGGGTGGGGTCGATTCCCGGCCTGCCGTCAGGGGTGTTCTCCGGCATGCTGACTGGCAGCCTGGCGGCATACGAGCCTGCGTTCGTGTGTTGACCCGACCAAGGAGGCCCACATGACCATCGCCCAGAACCACCGACCGAGGGTGCTCATCATCGGGTCCGGCTTCGGGGGCCTGTTCGCTGCCCGCGCCCTGCGCAAGGACGACGTCGACGTCACCGTGCTCGCCCGGACCAGCCACCACCTGTTCCAGCCGCTGCTCTACCAGGTGGCCACCGGGATCCTCTCGCCGGGCGAGATCGCCCCGGCCACGCGCGAGGTCCTGGCCCGACAGCGCAACGCGCGGGTGATCCTCGGCGAGGTCACCCACATCGACCTGGACCGGCGGCGGGTGACCGCGAACACGCTGGGGATCGACCACGACTACGAGTACGACCACCTCATCGTCGCCGCCGGCGCGCAGCAGTCGTGGTTCGGCCACGACGAGTTCGCCGTCCACGCGCCGGGGATGAAGAGCGTCGACGACGCCCTGGAGCTGCGCGGGCGCATCTACGGTGCCTTCGAGCTCGCCGAGCTCGCCGCCGCCCGCGGCGACACCGACCTGCTCCCGCGCCTGCTGACCTTCGTGGTCGTCGGCGCCGGCCCGACCGGGGTGGAGATGGCCGGGCAGCTCGCCGAGCTCTCCCACCGGACCCTGCGGCGGGACTTCCGGCACATTGACCCGCGCGAGGCGCGGATCATCCTCCTCGACGCCGCCCCGACGCTGCTGGGCACCTTCGACCCCAGCCTGCAGGAGAGGTCCCGGGCGGCGCTGGAGAAGATGGGCATCGAGGTCCGCCTGGGCGCCAAGGTCGTCGACGTCGACGCCGCCGGGATCGAGCTCGAGGACGAGCAGGGGCGGCGCAGCCGCCTCGAGGCCTCGACGAAGGTCTGGGCCGCCGGCGTGGCCGCCAGCCCCCTGGCCCGGCAGCTGGCCGAGCAGGTGGGCGTCGAGGTCGACCGGCAGGGCCGCATCCCGGTCCAGCCCGACCTGACCCTGCCGGGGCACCCCGAGGTGTTCGTGGTGGGGGACATGATGGCCCTCGACAACCTCCCCGGGGTGGCCCAGGTGGCCATCCAGGGGGCCCGGCACGCGGTGGACCAGATCCGGCGCCGGATCGCCGGTGAGCCCGCGGGACAGCCGTTCCGGTACCGGGACAAGGGCAACATGGCGACGATCTCCCGGTTCCGGGCGATCGCGGAGATCAAGCGGCTCAAGGTCACCGGGTTCCCGGCCTGGTTGCTGTGGCTGGGCGTGCACCTGGTCTACATCATCGGGTTCAAGTCGCGTGTGACCACGCTGCTGCACTGGGCGGTCAGCTTCGTGGGCCGGGGGAGGGCCGAGCGGGTCGTCACCGAGCAGCAGGTCTTCGCCCGGCTCGCGCTGGAGCAGGTGCCCGACACCCCGCGTCAGGCGCTGCAGGTCGGCGACTGACGGCATACGGTCCGACTGCCTCGCGGACCGTATGACGCCTGCTGGAGAACAGGCCAGGGGCCCGCCCACCGAGGTGGACGGGCCCCTGGTTTCAGGTGGCGCTAGCCGGAGGGGCTACCCCCCGACGGCGGGCTGCACCGGCTGGGTCGCCTCCGAGATGATCTCGTTCTCGAACCCGGCGTCGTCCTCGTAGACGACCCGCAGCCGGATGTTGTATCCGACGTCACCCTCCTGGACCATGTAGCCCAGCTGGGTGTCGTCAGGGGTGATCTTCGTCGCGACGACCTGCCACGGACCGCCGTCGAGCGACCGCTCCCAGATGTACTGGATGCCGGCCTCCCAGGCCTCCTCCAACCCGTCGGGGTCGATGAAGACGCTGGGCAGGATGCCGTTCCCGACCCTGGGGTTCAGGGGACGGATGGTCAGCCCGTACGGATCGTCGTTGACTCCCACGACCGTCGGGTACTCCCCGTTCTCGTCGGGGGTCCCGACGACCGGCGAGACGATCTGGCGCAGCACACCGTCGTCGTCCTTGTAGGTCACCACGACCCGCAGGATGGCTCCGGTGTCGCCGTCACCCGGGTAGAAGGTGTCGACCCGACCGTTCGGCGCGTCCGGGATGTTGTCGCCCGTCGAGGACGGGTCCCAGGCCTCCCCGGCCTCGCCGGCCTGCCAGTTGAACCGGATGTTGGTCGGGTTCTGCACCGTCGGGTTGCCTTCCTCGTCCTCGAAGTGGACCGTGGCGATGATCGCCTCGTCCTCCGTGGGCGGGTCGGTCTGACCCTCGAAGGTGACGAACCCCTGGACCGGGCACGGGGTGAGCTGGGCCGCGTCACCGCGGATCCCGCTCTCCGGCCGGGCCAGCTCGAAGCAGCTGCCGTCACCGAACGTCAACTGCTCGATGCGGTTGATGACGTCCTGGCCCTCGGACTCCTCGAACTCGGGCCCGCACCGGTGCACGACCTCGTAGTAGTCGTCGTGCAGCCAGGTGACGTCGTAGGCCGTCGTCCGCTCCGGGAACTCGACGCACTCACCCTCCGACACGTAGTACGGGTCGAAGAAGACTGCGGTGTCGACATCGTTCTCCGCGCCCGGGTCGACAGCGATCTTGCGGACGTGGGTGATCTCGCCCGGGTTGATCGTGCCGGCGAACACCCCGGCCTGGAGCTGGGACAGGCTGCTGTACTCCTGGCCGTTGTAGACCAGGCGCACCCGCAGGACTGCGTCGCCGTCGATGAAGTCGTCACCGAAGCGGCCCTCGATGATGTCGTTGCCGGCACCACCCAGGAGGATGTTGCTGACACCGTCGTTGTCCGGCTCCAGCGGGTTGATGAGGACCCGCTGGGCGTAGTCCTGCGTCGCGTTCGCCGGCCGCAGGAGGTCCTCCAGGCCCTCGATCTTCGCCAGCTTCTCCTCTTCCAACTTGTTGAGGTTGTCGTTGGCGAACTCGTCGGGGGAGACCCCGAGACCACGGATGACGTCGTCGTGGCTGCCACCGGACAGCGCCTCCACCTGGAGGTAGCGGTCGCGGATGGCGGTCACGTCGGGCAGCTGCAGCAGGTTGAAGTTCAGGTCCGCGTCGACACCCAGCTGGGCGCCGTCGTAGGTGACCCAGTCGAACCCGAACATGCCGTGGTAACGGTCCGTGCCACCGATGCCGCCGACCATGATGTCCATGCCGCCCTCGGCGTCGTGGTCATCGGAGCCGTCGCCACCGATGAGGATGTCGTCACCACCCTTGACGTCGTCCTGGAACTGCTGGGCCCGGTCGCCCATCACGAGGTCGGCGTGCGGGCCACCTTCGATCCAGTCGTCACCGGGACCACCGAACGGGTTGTCCCGCCCGGTGCCGCCCAGGAACATGTCGTTGCCGCGGCCCAGGAACGCCGTGGCGCCACCGGAGTTGTCCTGCGTCTTCATGACGAAGTCGTTGCCTTCGCCGCCGAGCAGCAGGTCGATCCCCTGGCCACCGTTGATGGCGTCGTTGCCGTTCTGACCCTTGATGTTGTCGTCACCGTGCGAGTCGGTGAGGATGTCGTCGCCCTCGCCACCCAGGATGGTGTCGACACCGGCGCGACCCTCGATCCGGTCGTTGCCACCGTAGCCCCACAGGTTGTCGTCACCCTCGCCGCCGATGATCCGGTCGGCCTGGGTACGGAACCCGTGGATCTCGATGTGCTCGTCGCCGTCGTACTGGTAGCCACCGTTGTTCGGCAGGGCCCGCAGGTTCCGCGGCAGCGGGTTCGGCAGGTTCTCCAGGTCGAACACGAGGTCGTTGGCAAGGAACACCTCGGCCGGGATGAGCGAGGCGTTCGTGTTGCGCTGGATGAGCGAGCTGAAGCTGTTGTTCTCCAGCGACGCGAACAGGTCCTCGCCCTGGTTGCGGAACAGGTAGTAGAACCGGTCACCGAACTGCAGGTCCTCCAGCTGCTTCTCGAACACGTAGCTGAAGGTTGGGCCGAGCATGTTGCCGAAGGTGTCGACCCGCTCGGCCAGACCACCGATCCAGAAGTCGACGTTGTTGACGCCGGTCTCCTTGTCGGCCCAGTCCCCGGTGCTGTTCATGAAGTCCTCGCGGTCGGCGGGGGCTCCGGCAGGCTGGGGGAAGAGGTTCTCCAGGGCCTCCTCCATGGTCAGGCTCACCGCGCCCTGACCGCCCAGGACGATGACCTTGTCCGGGTTGAGCCGCAGCAGCTCGGCTGCCACAGCCGCCGGCGGGGCTGCCGCCTGACCGCGGACCAGCAGGATCGGCGAACCGTTCTTGCCGGCCAGGGCGGAGGCCGCCAGCGCGTCGGGGAAGGCGGTCCCGTCGGCGACGTAGACCGTGCCGCCCTTGTTGGCCGGGTAGATGTCCTTGCTGATCGCCACCGCCGTGGCGTACCGGTTGGGCCCGTAGACCCGCTCGACGGCGCCCGTCCCGAACATGCCCTGCAGGGTGCTGAACACGGTGTCGGAGACGGCATTGGGGCCACCCAGGACCACGACCCGGTCGGGGTTCAGCCGGGTCAGCTCGGCCAGCGTCGCCGCCGGCAGGCCGCCGGGCTGGGTCAGCAGGACCGGGCCGCCGGCCACGGCCGCGGCCGGTCCGCCGGCCAGGGCGTCGGGGAAGTCCCGACCGCTGGCCAGGTACACGGTGCTGGCCCCGTTGGGGTAGCTGGCCTTGCTGATCGCTGCGGCGGTAGCGAACCGGTTCGGGCCGGACAGCCGCTGCACGCTGCCGAGCTCCCGCAGCTGGTTCTCGACCGCGGTGCTGACCGCGCCGGGACCGCCCAGGATCTTGATCGACTGCGGGTTCAGCCGCAGCAGCTCCCGCAGGGTGGACGCGGGGATGCTGTTCGGCCGCACCAACAGGAGCGGGGCGCCGTCCTTGGCCGCCGCGGGTGCGCCGGCCAGGGCGTCGGGGAAGTCCGTGCCCGCCGTGATGTAGACGACCGGCGTCTCGGTCAGGAAGCCCGAGGCCGAGACCGCCGCGGCAGTCTCGTACCGGTTGGTCCCGGCGACGCGGTCGACGAAGTCGAGCACGGTGTCGCCGTAGACCAGCAGCTCGGCCGCGATCCGCTTCTCGGTCAGGGTGGTGGCGTTCTGGATCGTCTCGTGCGTGCCGTAGGCCGCGACGAAGTTGACCAGCGAGGCCGAGCCCTTCTCGCTCTGGGAGCGGCCGAAGTTGTTGCCGTTGCGCAGCTCGACGTCGAAGTCGAACCAGCTGTCGTACGGCCGCAGGTTCGGCTCGCCGGTCTCTTCGTAGAACACCCTGCGGGCCTCGTTGAGCGAGGGCATGCCCACGTCACGGCCGCGCAGGATGTTGATGGTGGCCAGGTCGAGCGGCAGGCCCAGCAGGTTGTTGCGCAGGGTGCTGGTGATGAGCTCGTCGATCTGGTTGGCCGGCTGACGCACGGTGCCGTTGACGATGGCACCGGCCGCGTCCTCGGGGGACAGCTCCATCCCGGCCGGACAGGTGTTCTCCCCGCTCGGCTGCACCGCGCAGTGGAACGCGACCGGGTTGAGGAACCCGTCGAGCAGGGGCATGTCCTCCACCCCGCCGGACGGTGCGCTGGCACCGCCGAGCTCGCGCTCGATCGTCGGGGTGAGCATGGAGTGCCCGAACCGGTACACCACGTGGGCGAACTCGGCCTTGATGGAGGCGTCGATCGTGCTGTCGTAGGAGTTCTCGTTGAACACCACGACGTCGATCCCCGGCGTGATGGTCCGGGCGTACTCCTCGAACACGAGGTGCTGGTACTGCATCTCGTTGCCGAACCGCGCGGCCTGGAAGACGCGCTGGTTGTAGTTCCAGTTGTCCGGCTCCGCCCACTGACCGGTGCCCTGGTACTTGGCCTTCAGCTCCGGGTTGTCGTCGAGCGTGTCCTTGATCTGCTCGACCAGGCGGTTGTGCTCGGAGTGGAACACGTGGTGCACGGCGGTCAGGCCGATGTTCTCGTTGCCGCGCCCGTCACCGGTGATGAAGTGCTCGCCCAGCGCGACGTTGTCGTAGCCGGCGATCTCGTCCGGCACCGCACCGTGGGCGATGTCGTCCAGGAACGACTGGTTGAGGTCGATCGCGTTCTCGGTGCTGATCGGGTTGGCCAGGTTGCCCTCGACCATGCCGGCGTCCTGACCGACCAGCATCAGCTGGGGGAAGCCGTTCTCGCCGGGGATGAAGTTGCCGTAGTAGTCGACGTAGACCTGCGGGACGTTGAGCACGTCCACGTCGGTCAGGTCGATACCCAGCACCTCGCGGGCCTGCCGCTTGACGTCGTTCCAGGTCGCCAGGCCGCCGTTCGCACCGTCGAGCAGCCGGCCGGTGTCCACCGGGCGGCAGCCTTCGCCGCCGGTGCAGGGGTTGCCGTTCTCGTCGAGCAGCTCGTACTCCCGCAGGAACACCTGGTGGGAGGGGTGAGAGGTGTAGGTCTGGTTCTGGTCGACGTACGGCGTGGTCCGGTTCTCGTGCTGCCGTTCGTCGCCCGCGGGGCCCAGGTTGGTGGCCCGGTCCAGCACCATGAAGTTGGTGTCCGCCCCGGGCTCGTACAGCGGGTCGTCCGGGTGGAGCGGGACGATGATCGTGCCGCTGCCGCCCTTGTTGACCAGGTCCAAGCCGTGGTCGAAGAACTGGCCGAAGAAGACGAACCACATGTTGACCGGGGCGGACAGCTCCTCGTCCGGCGTCCGGTTCGGCAGGTAGTACTCGTTGCGGATCGGGTCGTACTCGGCGTCCGGATTGTCCTCGAACGCCGCGATCGCCGCCGGGTTGTTCGCCGACTGGTCGGCGATGAGGTTGCTGACCTCACGGGCGTGGCTGTCGAAGACCACCCCAGCAGTCTGCTGGTAGCTGGTCTGCGGGCCACCACCGAACTCCGGCGGTCCGGGTTCGGCGTCCCGGAAGTCCGCGGGGAGCATACGCGGCATCAGCCGGTTGGACTTGCCCCACTCGGTGTTGAACTCCAGGTTGTTGAACGACCCGTCGACGGTGCGCAGGCCGTGCGGAAGCATCGGGTCGCGCACGCACTTGCCGGTCGTGTCGTCCCTGGAGGCGCACAGGAGCGAATAGCCCTGGTCCCCGGTCTTCATCGCGTAGGAGTGCGCCTCCGCGATCTGGATCTGGAGGTAGATGAACTCCAGGTCATCCGGGGTGAGGATGAAGTTCGGGATGGCCTCGGTGGCCATCGGCTCGAAGTCCTGGGTCGCCAGCGGCCGTTGCGGGGCCGAGGCGGCGTTGGCGGCGGCCATCGGGGTGATGGCGACCGCACAGGCAGCGAGAACTCCGAGAGCGGCCCTGCGCCGCCGTCGGGTTCGCGTGAGGTACAGCAGACACAAAGCAGCTGTGAGCATGCCCAACAGGGCAAGCGGGCCCACAGCTGTGGTCACGGGATCCACAGCGAAGACTCCCCTCGAGTCGTGATCCACGCGCGTAGCACGGGTTCTACGCGCGGACGCCCAGCACGGGTTCTGGACGTGACACACACTGTGGCCCCGATGTGACGCGGAACACAAGAGGGTAAGTGAGGTTTTTTTGATCTTGGTGGGACACCGGTGAACATGCCGGTGCCCAGGGAGCCGACCACCCGCGCTGCCGGATCCCTGGGCACCGACGGTGGTGTCTACGGCGCCGCGGCCACCGGGTTGGTCACCGGCGAGACGACTGTCTCGTCGGCTCCCAGGTCGTCGGTGTAGGTGATGACGACCCGGATCCGACGGCCCACGTCGCCGCCTTGGACCAGGTAGCCGAAGGTGGTGTCGTCGGGGGCCACCCGCACCGCCAGCTCCTGGATGTCGGCCACGAAGCCGTCACCGGAGGACTGCCAGGTGTAGGTGAGCCCCTCCTCCAGGGCGTCCTCCATGCCGTCGGGGTCGCTGAGGTTGCTGGCCAGCAGACCCTGCCCCACGACCGGGTTGAGCGTGTTGAGCGTCACCGCCGACGGTGCGTCGTTGACGTTCTCCACCACCGGCAGGGGGTTGGCCTCCGTGCCCACCACGCCCGAGGCGATCTGGCGCAGGCGGCCAGTGTCGTCCCGGAAGGTCACCACGACCCGGAGCATCTCGTCGACGTCGGCGTCGCCCGGCACGAAGGTGTCGGTGCGGCCACCCGGGTCGGGCAGGGTGTCCCCGGTGGGCGAGGGTGCCCAGTCCCCGGGCTCACCGCTCTGCCAGTTGAAGCGGATCTGCGTCGGGTTCGTCACCGTCGGGTTGCCCTCGGCGTCCTCGAAGTGCACCTGCGCCGTCAGGGGCTCGTCCTCCGTCGGCGGGTCGATCTGCCCACCGAAGGTGACGAAGCCCAGGCTCGCGCACTCACCCAGCGTCCCGTCCGGGTTGAGGGTGACGCAGGTGCCGTCACCGAACTGCACCATCTCGATGTTGCGGACGATGTCCGACCCCTCACCCAGCTCCGGATCGGAGAGGTCGATGATCTGCCAGTAGTCGCCGTGCAGCAGCTGGATGCTGAAACCCGGGTCGGCCTCGGGGTCCTCCGGGTCGGCGTACGCGCCGGCGTAGACGAGGGTGTCCTCGTCGTCCTCCGCCCCGGGGTCCACCACGATCCTGCGGACGAACGTGATGTCGCCCGGGTTGACCGTCCCCGCGAACACGGCGTCCTCGAGCTGCGCCGCGGTGGTGTACTCGGTGCCGTCGTGGACCAGCCGGACCCGCAGGACGGCGTCACCGTCGATGACGTCGTTGCCGGACCTGCCCTCGATGAGGTCGCTGCCGCTCCCGCCCAGGATGATGTTGTTCACCCCGTCCGTCGGAGGCACCAGCGCCCCGGCGAGGAAACGGGTGGCGTAGTCGGTCGTCGCCGCCGGTGGCCGCAGGAGCTCGTTGAGCCCCTGGATCACCGGGAGGTCGTCCTCGGTCATCTTGTTGAGGTCGTCACTGGCCAGGGTGTCCTCGGCCGCCCTTCCCAGGCCGCGGAGGATGTCATCGCCGGACCCGCCGGACAGCGCCTCCACCTGCAGGTAGCGGTCGCGGATCGCGGTGACGTCGGGCAGCTGCAGCAGGTTGAAGTTGAGGTCGGCATCCACCCCGAGCGGGTTCCCGTCGTAGGTCACCCAGTCGAAGCCGAACATCCCGGCATACCGGTCGGTGCCGCCACTGGCGCCCACCATGATGTCCATGCCGCCCTCGGCGTCCAGGTCGTCCGACCCGGGCCCGCCGATGAGGATGTCGTCGCCGCCCTCCACGTCGTCCTGGAACTGCTGACCGCGGTCACCCAGGAGGATCTCGGTGTTGGGGCCGCCCTCCATCCAGTCGTCTCCCGGTCCGCCGAACGGGTTCTCCCGCCCGGTGCCGCCCAGGAAGATGTCGTCGCCCTGGCCGAGGAAGCCGGTGGCGCCGGCCGAGTTGTCCTGCGGCTTGACCACGAAGTCGACCCCGTCGCCACCGAGCACCAGGTCGACACCTGGTCCGGCGTTGATGGCGTCGTTGCCGTCGCCGCCCTTGATGTTGTCGTCGCCGAAGGTGTCAGTGAGGATGTCGTCGCCGGGCCCGCCGACGATCGCGTCCACACCGGCCCGACCCTCGATCCGGTCGTTGCCGCCGTAGCCCCACAGCGCGTCGTCGCCCTCACCGCCCACGATGTGGTCGGCCAGGGTGCGGTTGCCGTGGATCTCGATGTGCTCGTCGCCGTCCCACTGGTAGCCACCGCCCGGGAGCACCCGCAGCTGCGCGGGCAGGGGCGAGGGCAGGTTCTCCAGGTCGAGCACCGGCTCGTGGCTGAGGAAGATCTCCGCCGAGAGCAGTGAGGCGTTGGTGTTGCGCTGGATCAACGAGCTGAAGGTGTTGCCCTCCAGGAGCGCGAAGAGGTCCTCGCCCTGGTTGCGGAACAGGTAGTAGAACCGGTCACCGAACTGCAGGTCCTCCAGCTGGCTCTCGAAGACGTAGCTGAAGGTCGGGCCGAGCATGTTGCCGAAGGTGTCGACCCGCTCCGCCAGACCACCGACCCAGAAGTCGACGTCGTTGATGCCGGTCTCCCGGGTGGCCCAGGAGCCGGTGGCGTTCATGAACGCGTCCCGGTCGGCGGGGGCCGAGGTCGGCACGGGGAACACCGCCTCGAGGGCCTGCTCCACCGTCAGGCTGACCGCCACCGGACCGCCGAGGACCACGACCTCGGCCGGGCCGAGCCGCAGCAGCTCCGCGGCGACCGCCGCCGGGAGGGTGCCCTGACCCGGGACCAGCAGGATCGGCGACCCGGTGCCGCCCGCGACCGCGGAGGCAGCCAGGGCGTCCGGGAAGTCGGACCCGGTCGCGACGTAGACCGTCCCGCCACCGTTGGCCGGGAAGAACCGCTGGCTGATCGCCACCGAGGTCTCGTACCGGGTGGCACCGGCGATCCGCTCCACCGTCCCGAACTGCGCGGTCAGCTGTGCGACCACGGCGTCGGACACGGCCACCGGCCCGCCCAGCACGATGACCCGGCTGGGGTCGAGCCTGGCCAGCTCGGTCGCCGTGGCGGCCGGTATGCCGTTCGGCTGGGTGAGCAGGACCGGCCCGCCCAGACCTGCCGCCGCCGGCCCTGCCGAGAGGGCGTCGGGGAAGCTGCGCCCGCTGGCGACGAACACGGTGTCGGCTCCGGCCGGGTGGGAGCTGCGGCTGATCGCCGCCGCGGTGGCGTAGCGGTCGGCGCCGGACAGCCGGGTGACGTTGCCGGTGAACTCCCGCAGCTGGGTGATGACCGGGTCACCGACCGCGGCGGCCCCGCCGAGGACCTTGATCCGCTGCGGGTTCAGCCGGAGCAGCTCCTGCACGGTGGGCGCGGGGATCGCGTTCTGCCGCACCAGCAGCAGCGGGGCGCCGTCGAGCACAGCGGGGGGTCCGCCCGCCAGCGCGTCCGGGAAGTTGCCACCGGCTGCGACGTACACCACCGGGGCCGTCCCGGTGAACCGCGATGCGGAGACCGCCGCCGCGGTGCCGTAGGCCGCGATGAAGTTGACCAGCGACGCCGAGCCGCGTCCGTCGGCGAAGTTGTCGGGGCGCCCGAAGTTGTTGCCGTTGCGCAGCTCGATGTCGAAGTCGAACCAGCTGGTGTAGGGCCGCAGGTTCGGGTTGTTCGACTCCTGGAAGAACACCCGGCGGGCCTCGTTGAGCGAGGGGATGCCCACATCCCGGCCACGCATGATGTTGATCGAGGCGAGGTCCAGCGGCAGGCCCAGCAGGTTGTTGCGCAGCGTGCTGGTGATCATCTCGTCGATCTGGTTGGCCGGCTGCTTCGTGGTGCCGTTGACGATGGCACCGGCGGCGTCCTCCGGGGACAGCTCCATGCCGGCCGGGCAGGTGTTGTCCGCCGTGGGCTGGACCGCGCAGCCCCCTCCACGTACAGCGGGTCGTCGGGGCGCAGCGGGACGATGATCGTGCCGTTGCCGCCCTTGTTCACCAGGTCCAGGCCGTGGTCGAAGAACTGGCCGAAGAACACGAACCACACGTTGACGGGGGCGGACAGCTCCTCGTCCGGGGTGCGGTTGGGCAGGTAGTACTCACCCGTCACCGGGTCCAGCACGCCGTTCGGGTTGTCCTCGAACGCCGCCACCGCGGTGGGGTTGTTCGTCGTCTGGTCGACGACGAGGTTGCTGATCATCCGCGGGTGGGTGTCGTAGACGAAGTGACCGGGGGCGTCCATGGCGTAGCAGGTGGTCGCCGGGTCCTCGCAGACCTCGGTGGCTCCTTGCGGGTTGGGCGGTGCCCCCTGGGGCCCCGGCTCGGCCTGCCGGAAGTCGATCGGCAGCATCCGCGGCATCAGGCGGTTGGAGCTGCCCCACTCGGTGTTGAACTCCAGGTTGTTGAACGACCCGTCCACGGTGCGCAGTCCGTGCGGCAGCATCGGGTCGCGCACGCACTTGCCCGTCGTGTCGTCGTTCCGGGCGCACAGCAGCGTGTAGCTCGGGTCGGCGGTCACCATCGCGTAGGCATGGGCCTCGGCGATCTGGATCTGGCGCCAGGCCTCGGTTGACGAACAGGATCAGCAGGGCTGCGAGCGCGCAGGTCAGGGCGACCAGGCCCACAGCTGTGGTCACGGGATCCACAGCGGTGACTCCCCTCGAGTCGGTGAGGCGGTAGTGCCCGGCAGGGTCCGGGCTGGTCCCTCCACGGTGGGAGCGGGTGATGCGTGGGACAAGGCGCGCGGTGGTTAACGTCTCCTGATGATGGTGAGGATCTCTTGATCTTCGACTGCGAAACCCGGCGCCGCCCCGCCTACAGTGGCGGCATGCCGCTGGCCTACCCGATCGTCCTGAGCACCCTGGAGAACGGACTGCGGGTCGTGGTCAGCGAGGACCACTCGGTCCCGGCCGTCACCGTGAACCTGTGGGTCGACGTCGGGTCACGGCACGAGGCGCCCGGGCGGACCGGCCTGGCCCACCTCTTCGAGCACCTCATGTTCCAGGGCTCGGAGAACGTCGCACCCGGTGAGCACTTCGAGCTGCTCATGGCCGAGGGTGGGCGGCTCAACGCGACCACCTGGTTCGACCGGACCAACTACTTCGAGACGGTGCCGACCGGCGCCCTGGACCTGGCGTTGTGGCTGGAGGCCGACCGCCAGGGCCGCCTGCTGCCGGCGCTGACCCAGGAGAACCTCGACACCCAGCGGTCGGTGGTCAAGGAGGAGAAGCGGCAGCGCTACGACAACCAGCCCTACGGCACCGCCCTGGAGGATCTCGTCTCCGTGGTCTTCCCCGAGGGTCACCCCTACCACCACCCCACCATCGGCTCGATGGAGGACCTCGACGCGGTGACCCTCGAGGTGGTCCACGACTTCTACCGGACGCACTACGGGCCGAACGCCACCGTGGTCACGCTGTGCGGCGACGTCACCCCCGACGAGGGTGTCGCCGCGGTGCGGCGCCACTTCGACGACCTGCCGCCCACGGCCGTGCCGTCCCGGCCACCCGGGCCGCAGCTGCCACCACTCGGCCACCCGGTGCGGCTGGACCGCGTCGGTGAGGTGCCCAACCCGAGGCTCTACGTCGCCTTCCGCCTGCCGGTGGCGGACACCCGGGAGCTGGCCGCCTGCTCCGTGGCCCTCGACGCCCTCGGCGGCCTGACGATCAGCCGGCTGCACCGGCGCCTGGTGCGCCGGGAGGGGCTGTCCACGGGTGTCTCGGCGTCGACGATGGCGCTGGTGGACGGGGCGTCCGTCGGCTTCGTCGGGGTCGACGTCGGTGAGGACGCCGACCCGGCCACGGTCGAGCAGGTGGTGGCCGAGGAGCTCGCCGCCTTCGTCGAGGACGGGCCGACGGACCTGGAGCTGGAGGCGTCGCTGGCCGACACCGAGCGGCACTGGCTGGAGACCCTCGCCTCCCCGGAGGACCGGGCCGACCTCATCAGCCGCTTCACCCTCCTGCACGGCGACGCCGAGCGGATCAACACGGTGCTGGACACCGTCCAGGGGCTCACCGCCGCAGACGTCCGGGACGCGGCCCGGACCTGGCTGCGCCCGGAGAGCCGCGCGACGGTCAGCTACCGGCCCGGGGCCGACCGTCAGCTGGGGGAGGTGGCCGTATGACGTCCGCCCTGCCGCGTCCCGCCGTCGCCGAGCCCCGCCCGTGGGCGTTCCCCACGCCCTCGGTGCACCGCCTCGGCAACGGGATCGAGGTGCAGCTGTTCGACCTGCCGGGGCAGCACGTGCTGGCCGTGCGGGTGGGGGTCCCGGCGCCGCTCGCGGCCGAGCCGACCGGCGCCGAGGGCGTCGCCCTGATCATGAGCCGGTGCCTCGACGAGGGCACTGCCCGCCGGGACGGCGACGCCATGGCCGCCGAGCTCGAGCGGCACGGCGTCGCGCTGGGTTCCGGGGTGGGGGAGCGGGGGGTCCTCGTCGACCTCGACGTCACCGCCCGCCACCTGCGACCCGCCCTCGAGCTGCTGACCGAGTGCCTGGCCGAGCCGGTGTTCCCCGAGCACGAGGTGCGTCGCCACCAGCGGGTGCGGCTCGCCGAGATCGCGCACGAGCAGGCGGACGCCGCGTCACGGGCCGCCCTGCAGTTCGCCGCCACCTACTTCCACCCCGACGACCGGGCCCACCTGCCCGCCGGGGGCACCGCGGCCTCGGTGGCGGCGCTGACCCCCGAGGCGGTCCGGGACCACCACCGGGCGACGATCCGCCCGGAGGGTGCCCGCGTCGTCGTCGCCGGTGACCTGGGCGACCACGACCGGCTGCTGTCCCACCTCGAGGCCACCCTCGGCTCGTGGCGCGCGGGATCCGGCGGGGCCGCGCCCACCGGGCGGACCTCCGGGGTGCGCTCCGCGGACGCGGGCCGGGTGGTGTTCGTGGCCCGTCGGGGGTCGGTCCAGACCGAGGTGTATGCCGGTCGGCCGGGTCCCGACCGCCGTGACCCCCGCGGGTGGGGCGTGTACCAGGTGCTCTCGATGGTGGTCGGCGGCTCGCCGCACGCCCGCGTCGACCGGCTCCTCCGGGAGCAGCGCGGTTACACCTACGGGTTCACCGCCGGGTTCCGTCCCCGGGCCAGCGGAGGGCTGTTCGTCGCCTCCGGGTCGGTTCGCTCCGACGCCACGGCCACCGCGCTGGCCGACCTCCTCGAGGTCCTCGCGATGCGGGGCTCCGACCTGACCCGGACGGAGGTGCGCCAGGCGGGGCGGTTCATCGCGCACACCGCGCCCGCCCGGTACGCCACCGCCGACGTCGTGGCCGCCGAGGCGATGGGGCTGGCACTGGACGGCTTCACCCCGGAGTTCGTCACGGCCAACCTGGAGCAGGTCCGCACCCTGCACCTCGAGGACGCCGCAGCGGCCTGGGACGCCTGGGCGGACCAGCCGTGGACGATCGTGCTCGTCGGCGACCCCGCCCACGCGGCCGAGGTGGAGGCGCTGGGCCTCGGGCCGTTCGAGCTGGTTCAGGGTGGTCCGCCGAGCCAGGTGCCCAGCCCGGCGGAGGCGTGGGGCGCCGAGACGTAGTCGGCGAGCAGCGCGACGCCCCACCGGCGCATCCGGCCCGCGGCGGTCGGCCCGACGTAGCGCAGGTGCCACGGCTCGTAGGTGATCCCGGTGCGGTGCCGGGTGCCCCTCGGGAAGGACAGGACGAAACCGTGGCGGTGCGCGTGGCGCCCCACCCAGCGGCCCTCCGGGGTGTCGCCGAAGCACGCGTCGAGGTAGCAGAATCCGTCGGTGGAGTCCACGTCGACCGCCAGCCCGGTCTGGTGCTCGCTGTGGCCGGGCCGGGCACTGACCGCCTCGGCGGCGCGCCGACCCCGGCGCCGCACCCAGGAGGCGTGGGTCTCCGCCTGCGTCCGGTAGCTGCGGAAGCCGCTGATCACCCGCAGCCCCAGGCCGGCCGCCGCGGCGTCGTCGACCAGCCGCCCGAGGTGCTCGGCCACCTCGGCCCGCAGCTCGTAGGGGCCGTCCCGCCAGCGGACCAGGTCGGGCGGGACGTAGTCCAGCGGGTTGACGGGCCGGGTGCGCGAGACCACGGCGAGCAGCCGCTCCGGCTCCTGCCGCTCCAGGTCGGTGAGCCCGTCGGGCGGGGACTGTGCAGCCGCCACCGTGCCGCGCGGGAGGAGGGCACCGGCCGCCGTGCCGAGGGCCGCCGCGAGCAGCGCACGGCGTGACGGGGTCGTCGCCAGCGGGGAGCGCGGGGCCGGCTCCGGGGTCACCCCCCGATCATCCCGCTCCCGGCCCGGGGACGTCGACCGGCTCGGCGGGGCGGCCGGCCCCGGCGAGGAGGGCGAGGACGTCGTCGTGGAGCAGCCCGTTGGTGCTGACGGCCGTGTCGCCGTGCGGGCCCTCGACACCCGCGACGTCGGTGAATCTGCCGCCGGCCTCGGCGACGATCGGGGCCAGCGCCGCGATGTCGTGCAGCTGCTGGTCGGTGCCCAGGCCGATGTCGACCGCGCCCTCGGCCACGAGGACGTGCGACCAGAAGTCCCCGTAGGCCCGGGTGCGCCAGCACCGCTCGGTGAGGTCGCCGAACCCGTCGCCGTGCGGACCCGACGACCAGGCGGCCAGGTCGTCGTAGCTGAGCGAGGCGTGCTCGACCCGGGAGGTGTCCGCGACGTGGATGCGTCGCGCCCGGCTCAGGCTGCGGCCGGTCCAGGCGCCCGAGCCGCGGGCGGCCCACCACCGCCGGCCCAGGGCGGGAGCCGCCACGACGCCGAGGACCGCCTCGTCGTCGACGACCAGCGCGATGAGGGTCGCCCACACCGGCACGCCCCGGATGAAGTTGACCGTGCCGTCGATGGGGTCCAGCACCCACCGGCGGTTGCCGTGGCCGGTGGTGGGGAGCTCCTCGCCCTGGACGACGTCGCGGGGCCGGGTCCGGGCCAGCTGGTGGCGCAGCAGCTCCTCGGTCTGCCGGTCGGCCTGGGTGACCAGCGTGCCGTCCTCCTTGGCGCTCACCTCCAGGTCGGCGGACCCGAACGCCTCGGTCGTCGTGCGCTCGACGGCGTCGGCCAGGACGTGGGCGAGCCTCAGGTCGTCATCGAAGGTAGCCACGCCTGCAACCTAGCGGGCGGAGCGGTGGCTCAGGCGGCGCCCTCGCCGGTCCGGCTGCGCAGCAGCCGCCGCAGGGACTCCAGGCGCGCCGGCCCGGCCGGGCCGGCGTGGCCCTGCTCGACCCAGGCGTCGAGGGCGCAGTCGGGCTCGTCGTGGCTGCACCCGCGGGGGCAGGCGGCGGTGCCGTCGATGAGGTCGGGGAAGTGCTCGACGAAGGTGGCGGGGTCCACGTGCCCCAGACCGAAGGAGCGCACCCCCGGGGTGTCGACGACCCAGCCGCCGCCCGGTAGCTCCAGGGCCACGGCGTTGGTGGAGGTGTGGCGGCCCCGCCCGGTGACGGCGTTGACCTCGCCGATCGCCCGGTCCGCGTCCGGGACGAGGGCGTTGACCAGCGTGGACTTGCCGACCCCCGAGTGGCCGACGAGCACGGTGACCCGCCCGGCGAGGCGCTCGCGGAGCGCGTCCAGACCCTCACCCCCGGAGGGGTCACCGGGGCGCAGCGAGGTCACCACGTGGGGCACGTCCAGCGGGGCGTAGCGGGCCAGCAGGTCGTCCGGCGGTGCCAGGTCGGCCTTGGTGAGGACGAGCAGGGGGTCCAGGCCGGCGTCGTAGGCCGCGACCAGGCAGCGGTCGATGAGGCGCGGGCGGGGCTCGGGGTCGGCGAGGGCGGTGACGATGCCCATCTGGTCGGCGTTGGCGACGATCACCCGCTCGACCCGGTCGGTGTCGTCGGCGCTGCGGCGCAGCACCGACGTGCGCGGCTCGACGCGCACGATGCGGGCGAGGGTCCCCGGCGCACCGGAGGTGTCGCCCACCAGGGCGACCCGGTCACCGACGACGATGCTGCCGCGGGGCAGCGCCCGGGCCCGCATGGCGAGCACGGTGCGGCCGGGCAGCCGGACGGTGAAGCGCCCGCGGTACACCCCGGTCACGGTGCCGACCTCGGCGTCCTCGTGGGCGGGGCGCAGCTTGGTCCTCGGCCGGCTGCCCCGCCGGCCCGGCCGGACCCGCACCTCGGACTCGTAGTCCTCGTAGTCGAAGCTGCTCATCGCCCGACCGCAGACTCCCATGCCCGGACGAAGCCGGGGAAGGTCTTGCCTGCGGTGTCCGGGTCGAGCACGGTCGTGCCGGGGGCGAGGAGGGCGACGACGGCGCCGGCCATGGCCATCCGGTGGTCCCCGTAGGTGTGCCACGTCGTCGCGCGCAGCGGCCCCGGCTCGATGCGCAGGCCGTCCGCGGTCTGCTCCACCCGGGCCCCGGCGCGGCCGAGCTCGCGCTCGAGCGCGGCCAGCCGGTCGGTCTCGTGCCCCCGCAGGTGCGCGATGCCCCGCAGCGTGCTCGGGGTGGCGGCCGTCGCGGCGACGGCGGCGACCACCGGGGTCAGCTCGCCGACGTCGCCGAGGTCCACGTCGGCGCCCCGCAGGGTGCCGCGCTCCGGGCCGCGCACCGTCATACCGTCCTCCTCCAGCCGGGCACTGGCACCCATGCGCCCGAGGATCCCGGGCAGGGCCGCCCCGGCCTGCGTGGTGTGCCGCGGCCAGCCCGTCACGGTCACCCGGCCGCCGGTGACGGCGGCGGCCGCGAGGAACGGGGCGGCACTGGACAGGTCGGGCTCCACGACGATGTCGAGGGGGCGCACCGGACCCGGCGCCACCTCCCACACCGCGCCGTCGACCCGCACCTGCACGCCGACCCCGCGCAGCACCTCCACGGTCATGTCGAGGTGGGGCCGGCTCGGCACCGGGCCGGTCACCTCCAGCCACAGGCCCCGGTCGAACCGGCTGCCGGCGAGCAGCAGCGCGCTGACGAACTGCGAGCTGGCCGAGGCGTCGAGCCGGACCGTGCCGCCGGGCACGCGGCCACGCCCCTCGACGGTGAACGGCAGCGTGCCGCCCTCCCCGCCGCGGACGGTGACGCCGAGCTGGGCCAGACCCTCCAGCAGCGGGCCGACCGGCCGTACCCGGGCCTCGGGATCGCCGTCGAACCGGACCGGACCGTCGGTCAGGGCCGCCAGCGGCGGCACGAAGCGCATGACCGTGCCCGCCAGGCCGCAGTCGACGTCGGTGCCGCCGCGCAGTCGGGCCGGCGGCGTGACGCGCCACTCCCGGTCGCCCGGGTCCCGGTCCACTGCGACGCCGAGGGCGCGCAGCGCGCCCACCATGAGCTCGGCGTCCCGGGAGACCAGCGGGCGACGGAGCCGGCTCGTCCCGTCGGCGAGGGCCGCCAGGACCAGGTAGCGGTTGGTCAGTGACTTGCTCGAGGGCACCTCGACGGTCGCGGTGACCGGGTGGTCGACCGCGGGTGCCTGCCAGGACCTCGTGCTCAGAACGGGAGCTTCTCGGTGATGCCGTGGGTGACCTTCTTGGCCGCGAGCTGGGACTCCAGCGCGGCGATGCGGGCCGCGTTGCGCGACCGCCAGGCCAGGCCCGGTGCCCCGCCGGTGTCCGCCGCGGTGATGAGCACCCCGCCGAGGAGGCCGAGGTTGGAGAAGAACGCCTTCTTCTCGGCGGCCCGCGTCTCGGGGTCCTGCTCCTCCCAGAAGCGGTGCTCGAACACCGTGCTGGGCAGCAGGCTCAGGGCGAGCGCCGTGCCCGCCAGCCGCGGCATCCGGCCCATCGCGAGCAGCGCCCCGGCACCGGCCATGAGCGCGCCGTTGATCCGGACCAGGAGCTCGGGGTCGTCCGGGGCGCCGATCGGCTGGGCGACGGTGGCGGAGAACTTCTGCGCGGCGGGGATGCGCGGCCCGGGGTGCTGGAGGGCGTCCACGCCACGGGCGATGAAGGCACTGGCGAGCAGGGGGCGGGCGATCTTGCGCAGCAGCATGCGGTCCTCCGGTCGTGTGGTCGTGCTGCCTACGGTAGCCCGTCGAGCCAGGTCGCGACCGCCGAGCGCAGGCCGACCAGTCCGCCGGTGGGAGAGTGCGTCCCGCGGACCGGGTGGACCTGCACCGGACCGGGCTCCGGGCCGAGGGCGGCCCGCACCTCGTCGGGGGCGCCGAACGGGTCCCGGTCGCCCTGGACGACGAGGACCGGTATGCCGTGCGCCGGGGGAGTGCGCAGCTCCTCCGCCCGCGACCGCTCGGGCCGTCCCGGCGGGTGCAGGGGGAAGGCCAGGCACAGCACCCCCGTCGCCCGGGGGAGCCCGATGGCGGGGTCGCCGGGCGCGGTACGGCACGCGACGCGGCCGCCGGCGCTGCGGCCGCCGACCACCAGGCGGTCCGCCGGGTGCCGGGACAGCAGCGCGGGGACGAGGTCGCGCCAGGCGGCGTCGAGGCGCGGGGGCGGGGTGGCGACCCGGCGTCCGGCCACCCGCCAGGGCTGCTCGACGAGGCCGACGTCCCAGCCCTGGTCGCGCAGCGGCACCATGGCCTGCAGGTCGGCGGCGCCGATGCCGCCGCCGGCGCCGTGTCCGAGGAGCAGCAGCCCGCGGGCGGGGCCACCGTTCGTGGCGTGGTGCAGGTGGACCCGGGCCGGGCCCTCGACCGTGTCCAGCCCGAGGACCTGGGGGGCCGCGGGTCCCGCGGCCGCGTCAGCCACCGATGACCTCGCCGGTCATCGGGTCGACCACACCCTCGAGGTCCTCGACCCGGACCGGCTCCAGCAGCGCCGGCCCGTTGTTGCCGGTGCTGTTGACCGCCCTGCTCACCGGCCAGGCGACGAACCGGCCGGGGTCGTGCGGCTGGATGAGGGTGCGCACGTCGTCAGGGTCGGTGAGGCGGGGGTCGAGCCAGTCGGCCCACTGGTCGGGGTCGAGGACGAGCGGCTGGCGGTCGTGGACCCGGTCGAGGCCGGGCTCCGCCGACGTCGTCACGATGCTGTAGCTCACCACCCAGGCGTCGGGGGCCTCGGGGTCGACCGTCGGGTCCCGCCAGAACTCGTAGATGCCGGCGAAGGCCAGCAGCGGCTGGTCGGCCCGGGTGATGAAGAACGGCTGCTTGCGTGGTCTGCCCCTGGCATCGGTCGCCACGGGGGAGGCCTGCCACTCGTACCACCCGCGGGCGGGCACGAGGCAGCGGCGTCGCAGCGCCGCCTTGGTGAAGGCGGGCTTCTCCAGGAGCGACTCCGCCCGGGCGTTGATCATCCGGGCTCCGACCGACGGGTCCTTGGCCCAGGAGGGGACCAGGCCCCAGGTCAGCAGCCGGAGCTGCCGCGCCGGTGGGGCGTCCTCGTCGGGGTCGTCCCGGGGCCGGCGCTCCAGGACGACCGGCGCCTGCTTGGACGGGGCCATGTTGTAGTCGGGCTCCCCCGGGGGTGGCTCCTGCGGCTTGACCAGGAGGCTGCGGGACCGCTCGGCGGTGGCGTCGACCTCGACCTCGAAGGCCTCGATGAGCTCGTCGGGGTTGGCGCTGGCCGCGTACCTACCGCACATACCGCCAGGCTACTGACGGTAGCCGGCGAGGAAGTTGCCCAGGCGCTCCAGCGCCGTGCGCAGCTCCCGGGCCCAGGGCAGGGTCACGATGCGGAGGTGGTCCGGCTCCGGCCAGTTGAACCCGGTGCCGTGCACGACGAGGATCTTCTCCTGCTCCAGCAGGTCCAGGCACAGCTGGACGTCGTCGCGGATCCCGAGCACCTCGGGGTCCAGCCGGGGGAAGACGTAGAGGGCGCCGCGCGGCTTGACGCAGGAGACCCCCTCCATCTCGTTGAGCATCGACCAGGCGAGGTCCCGCTGCTCGAGCAGGCGTCCGCCGGGCAGGATGAGGTCCTCGATGCTCTGCCGCCCGGAGACCGCCACCTGGATGGCGTGCTGGGCCGGGACGTTGGGGCACAGCCGGGTCGAGGCCAGCAGCTCGATCCCCTCGAGGAACCCGCCAGCGTGGTGGCGCGGACCGCTGATGACCATCCACCCGGCGCGGAACCCGGCGACCCGGTAGGTCTTGGACAGCCCGTTGAAGGTGAGTGTGAGCAGGTCCGGGGCGACGCTGGCCAGGGCCGTGTGGCGGGCCCCGTCGTACAGGATGCGGTCGTAGATCTCGTCGGCCAGCAGCAGCAGCGAGTGCTCCCTCGCCACCTGTGCGATCTCGCGGAGCACCTCGGGGGAGTAGACCGCCCCGGTCGGGTTGTTGGGGTTGATCACCACCAGCGCCTTGGTGCGCGGCGTGACCTTGGCGCGCAGGTCCTCCAGGTCGGGCTGCCAGTCGTTGTCCTCGTCGCACCGGTAGTGGACCGGGACCCCGCCGGCGAGGCTGGTGGCGGCGGTCCACAGCGGGTAGTCCGGCGCCGGGATGAGCACCTCGTCCCCGTCGTCGAGCAGCGCGGACAGGGCGATCTGGATGAGCTCGGAGACGCCGTTGCCCAGGTAGACGTCGTCGACGTCGATCTCGGGGAAGCCCGGCTCCTCCTGGTAGCGGGACACGACCGCACGCCGCGCCGACAGGATCCCCTTGGACTCCGAGTACCCCTGGGCCTCCGGGAGCGCGGCGATCATGTCCTGCAGGATCGAGTCCGGCGCCTCGAAGCCGAACGGCGCCGGGTTGCCGATGTTGAGCTTGAGGATGCGGTGCCCCTCGGCCTCGAGCTGGGCCGCGCGGGCTGCCACCGGTCCACGGATCTCGTAGAGGACGTTCTGCAGCTTCCGGGGCTGCCGGAGCGGCCGCAGCTCCGGACCGTGGTGGTGGCGACTCACCCCACCATGGTCGCACCGCGCGGCGGGTGCTCGGTGCAAGGACGCGTGCGTGGCGGCACCGGGTCGGCCTCGGGCGAAGGCCGGGAATGGACGGGGCCGGTCCCGGCGTTCCACCCGAGGACCACCCCCGACCGACCCAGGAGCCGCCCATGACCGTCGCGTTGCTCGCGGCACCGGGCGCCGACGCCCCGGTGCGTGCACCCGTCGCCTTCGCCGGCCAGGCCGCGGGGGCAGACCGCGGACTAGGCTGGAGGGCGATGACTTCACCCGAGACTCCCGAGGCCGTCGCGGACGCGACGGTCGACGTCGAGAACGAGACCCCCGAGGAGCGGGCCGCCCGGTTCGAGCGCGAGGCGATGCCCCTGCTCGACCAGATGTACAGCGCCGCGCTGCGGACCACGCGCAACCCCACCGATGCCGAGGACCTCGTCCAGGAGACCTACGCCAAGGCGTTCGCGGCGTTCCACCAGTACCGTCCGGGCACCAACCTCAAGGCCTGGATGTACCGCATCCTCACCAACACCTACATCAACAGCTACCGCAAGCGGCAGCGCCAGCCGCAGGAGTCGGACGCCGGCGAGGTCGAGGACTACCAGCTCGCCCGCGCCGCCCAGCACTCCTCGTCCGGACTGCGCTCGGCCGAGGCCGAGGCGCTGGACCACCTCCCGGACAGCGACGTCGTCCGCGCCCTGAGCCAGATCCCCGAGGACTTCCGCCTGGCCGTCTACCTCGCCGACGTCGAGGGGTTCTCCTACAAGGAGATCGCCGAGATCATGGACACCCCCATCGGCACGGTCATGTCGCGCCTGCACCGCGGGCGGCGTCAGCTGCGGGAGCTCCTCACCGACTACGCCGTGGAACGCGGCTTCGTCTCCCGGGAGCAGGTGGGAACGTGAACGAGCAGCCCGACTGTGCGGACGTCGTGCTCCGCCTGTTCGAGTACGTCGACAACGAGGCCGAGGCCGCCGACGCCCGCGTCATCCAGCAGCACCTGGACGAGTGCGGGTCGTGCCTGCGCGAGTACGAGCGCGACGTGATCCTCAAGGCCGTCGTGCGACGGGCCTGCACCTGCGAGCCGGCGCCCGAGGCGCTGCGCAGCCAGATCCGCACCCAGATCATGGCCCGGATCACCTCGACCGAGGTCACCCTCCGGCGTCCCGAGCTCTGACACCCCGGCCCACCCCGGGACGGAAGAGGACGGCCCCCGCAGCAGCAGCTGCGGGGGCCGTCCCACGTCCGGGTGCCGGTCAGGCGTTGGGCTTCTTGCCGTGGTTGGCGCCCTTCTTCTTCCGGTCGCGGCGCTTGCGGGCACGCTTGCTCATCAGCGGTCTCCTCGTTGTCGATCAGGTCCGCCCTGCAGTGTCTCACAACCGGACCCGGGCCCCTCGAACAGCAGGAAAACCGGATAGTCAGGTAAAGGTTTGTTAAAGAGCGCCGTCGCTGACCTGCGAAGGTGTCGCTAGCACGCGCGGGGTGTGCCACGCTAGGGAGTGGCTCCAAGTGCGGCGGTGCTCTCCTACCGCCGGGAGCACGAACCCGGCCCACGGAAGGATTCAAGATGCTGCAGGCACTGTTCAACCTCATTCTCGGCGGTTTCGGCGCGACCGGCGCCGCGATCACCGACGTCGTCAACTGGGAGGACTGACGCCCAGCGTCCGCGTGACTGATGCCTGAGCAGGACGGGGCGTCAGGCCGGACGCCTACCGACGCGTCGAGGGGGCGGACCCGTGCCGGGGCCGCCCCCTCGACCCTGTCCGTCACCGCCTACGTCACGGCGCTGACCCTGGCCGCCGCGGCCTTCGTGGTCGCGAGCACGGTCCTCCTCGACGCGCCCCCCAGCAGCCGGGTGATCCTGCTCACCCTGCTCGGGCTGCTCGGCGTCACCCTCCGCGAGCGCGAGCTCGGCCCCCACCTGGGCGTCTCGTTCGCGACGGTCGTGCTTGCCGCCGCCCTGCCCCTGGCCGGCCCGGCGGGCGCCGCCCTCGTGGGCTATCTCTCCTTCTTCTGCGACCTGCGGCGCCAGAGCACCCGCACCCGGCTGTTCAACGCCGCAATGGCCGGCTGCATGGGTGGCGCCGGCGGGCTGGTCTACCTCGGGCTCGGCGGCACCTACCCGCTGGAGCAGGGTCTGTCGGTCAGCCAGCTGCTCGTCTCGGTGGCCCTGCCCCTGGCCGCGGGCTACGTGGTCATGACGGTGCTGAACACGCTGATCATCGGCGTGATGGCGCAGCTGGTCAGCGGTGCCGTGGCGCTCCAGGTGGCCGCGCGGACCCTGCGCAGCCTCGGCATCGGGTACATGACGCACGCGGTCATCGCGTTCCTCTTCGTGGTGCTGTGGGTCCCCGCCGGGGTCCAGGAGTTCAGCGCCGCGCTCATCCTGGCCCCGCTGATCCTGGCGCAGTGGACCCTGTCCCGCGACGCCGCCGAGCGGCGCTCGCACGCGCGGACCGTCACCACCCTGGTCGCGGCCCTCGAGGCGGCCAACCCCTACTCCCAGGGGCACAGCGCGCGGGTGGCCGAGCTGTGCGACCGGATGGCGCCCCGCCTCGGGGTGGTGGGGGACCAGGCCGAGGAGCTGCACTTCGCCGCCCTGCTGCACGACATCGGACTGGTCGCGGTGACCCCGCGGCTGCCTGCCGCCGGGACCGGCCACGACCTGGACTACCTGGTGGCGATCAGCGAGCACTCCGAGGCCGGGGTCCGGATGCTCCAGGACATCGAGTTCCTCGCCGACGCCCTGCCCGGGATCCTGCACCACCACGAGCGGCTGGACGCCCGGGGTTACCCCGCCGGGCTGCGCGGGGAGGACATCCCGCTGTTCGCCCGGATGATCGCGGTCGCCGACGCGTTCGACTCCCTGACCACCACCCGCTCCTACCGCGAGGCCCTGGACCAGGACGCCGCCCTGGCGGTGCTGCGGGAGCGGGTCGGCACCCACCTGGACGGCGCGGTCGTCGAGGCCCTCGCGGCGGCGTTGGCCGAGCGGCCCTGGGAGCCGACGCTCATCGAGGAGGACCTGCGGTCCGCGCTCGGGGAGGCCCACGACCACGACGACCCGGTCTTCAGCGACCGCTACGCCGACTGGTCCCCGGAGCTCGAGGAGGGTGCCCGGTGACCTGGCGGCTGACCAACCGGGTCCTGGAGACGAGCATCCTCGTCGCCGCGGTCGTCGTCATCCTGCTCAGCGCGGTGCTCGGCCTCCCGGCGGCCGGGGACGTCCCCGCGCAGGTGTGGCTGCTGCTCGCGGTCTTCGTGGTCACCATCGCCCTCGGCGAGATCTGGCGGGTCAGCGTCCTGGACTCCCGCGACCTGGCGCCCCTGGCGATCGCGGCGAGCCTGGCCATGGCGCTCGCCTTCGAGCTCCCCGGCGGCGAGCGGGTCAACCCGCACGCAGGTCTGGTCATCCTGGCGGCGGCCCTGGCGAGCACGCTCGGCGGGCTGGTGCGGCAGCGGGTCACCGGCCACCCCCTCAACCGGGACGTCATCGCGCTCCGGGTGCTCGTCGTCACCTTGACCGTCGTCGTGTTCCGCGGCCTGGGCCTCGGCGGGCGCACCGTGGTGGAGTGGGTCATCGAGCGGGGGGACGAGCGGTGGCTGGTGGCCGTCGTGCTGTGGGCCGTCGCGGGGGTCGCGATGGGGTTGCACATCGGGGTGGCCGCGGTGCAGCGGGCCTCGCGCACCCACGCCCGGCTGCTGCCGAGCTTCCGTGACGAGGCCTCGGCCATCTGGCCACTGGCGCTCGGCGTGACCTCCACCGCGGCGGTCATCCCGCTGGCGCTCGTGCCCCTCGGGCCGGTCGCGGTCCCGCTGTTCCTGGTCCCGCTCATGCTGCTCCGGCTGGCGGTGGCCCGGCAGTCCGCGGTGCGCACCGCCCAGCGCCAGACGATCTACGCCCTGTCCCGGCTCACCGAGCAGAGCGGCTACACCCCCGTGGGGCACGCCGCCCGGGTGGCGCGGCTGGCGGTGGCCATGGGGCGCTCCCTGGGCATGTCCGAGCGGGACCTGCTCGACCTGGAGTACTCCGCGCTGCTCCACGACCTGGGGCAGGTGTCGCTGCGGCGGCCGATCCCGGGTGGCGCGACGATCCAGACCGCGCCGCTGGACCAGCGCCGTATCGCGGCCGCCGGCGCGTCGATCCTCGCGCGGACCGCGGAGCTGTCCCGGCTGGCCCACCTGGTGGCCGACCAGAGCACGCCGTTCCGCCGCGCCAGCGAGATCGGGATGGTGCCGCTGGGCGCCCGGATCCTCAAGGTGGCCAACGCCTACGACGACCTGCTCGACCGCCGGCACGGGCGGGCGGCGCCGGTGCGGGCGCTGGAGCGGATCCGGCTGGGGACGGGCTACGAGTTCGACCCCGAGGTGGTCCGTGCCCTGTGCCGGGTGCTGCAACGGGACGGCCAGATCACCGCGGCCCAGGTGGCGCGGCTGGACATCTGACCGTCCCGCTGCGGCGTCGTCAGCGGCCCCGGCTCACGAGGCCTTCTTGGTCTCCCAGAAGATCTCCGCGATCTCGTCGATCTTGGCCAGCAGGTCGTCGGCCATCTTCTCGTCCCAGTGGCCCTTGGTCCCCGACGCGCCGGCCAGCTTGGTCGCCTCGTTGAAGAGCTGGTGCAGCTGCGGGTACTTCTCGAAGTGCGGCGGCTTGAAGTAGTCGGTCCACAGCACCCAGAGGTGGTGCTTGACCAGCTCCGAGCGCTGCTCCTTGATGATCGTGCCGCGCATCCGCAGGTCGGGGTCGTCGCTGGCGTTGACCTTCTCGATGATCTTCTTCACCGACTCGGCCTCGATCCGGGCCTGGGCCGGGTCGTAGACCCCGCACGGCAGGTCGCAGTGGGCGCTGACCTGGACGGTGGGGGCGAAGATGCGGGAGAACAGGCGAGCCATGGTGCTTCCTTCCGTCGGGGAACAGGTCAGTCCCAACGTACCGTTCGGCCCCCTCACCTGCTCATCCTCCTCCCTCGGGCGGGCCGACTAGCCTGGACTGGTGCTCCTCGCCCTCGACACCGCGACCGCCACGGTCACCGCGGCCGTCCTCCACGACGGCCGGGTGCTGGCCGAGGTCGTCGAGACCGACCACCGGCGCCACGCCGAGCTGCTGGCCCCGGCGGTCCAGCGCGTCCTGGCGGACAGCGGCATCACGGCGCGTGACCTCACCGCTGTCGTCGTCGGCACCGGGCCGGGGCCGTTCACCGGCCTGCGGGTCGGTCTCGTCACCGCCCGGGTGCTGGGGAGGGTGCACGACGTCCCGGTCCACGGGGTCTGCTCCCTCGACGTCCTGGGGCACCAGGCGGTCGAGGCCGGGATCATCGCCGACGACGGACGGTTCCTCGTGGCGACGGACGCGCGCCGGCGCGAGGTCTACTGGGCCACCTACGAGCTGCGCGACGACCGCGCCGTGCGGCGGGAGGGTCCCGCGGTCGGCCGGCCCGCCGACCTCGACCCCGCCGTGGCCGCGCTCCCGTGCGTGGGCCGGGGCCCGCTGCTCTACCCCGAGCACCTCACCGACGCCCGGGTGGCCGACGGGGGCGAGCCGCCGCGCGATGTCCACGCCGGTGCCCTGGCCCGGCTGGCCGCCCGGGCCCTCGCCGAGGGCGACGACACCGTGCTGGGACCACCCGAGCCCCGCTACCTGCGGCGGCCGGACGCCGCCGTCCCGGGCCCGCCGAAGCCGGTGCACCAGCCGGCGGGTGGTCGCCGGTGACCGCCCCCGCGGTGCTGGAGCCGGTGACCTGGCGCGACATCCCGGCCCTCGTCGCCATCGAGCGTGCGGTGTTCCCCGACGACGCCTGGACCGAGGCCACCTGGTGGGCCGAGCTGGCCCAGCGGCCGCGCCGGGACTACACGGTCGCCCGCGACACCTCCGGCATCGCGGGCTACGCGGGACTGGACCTGGCCGGTGAGGTGGCCGACGTCATGACCGTGGCCGTCGCCCCCGACCGGCGCGGCACCGGGCTGGGCCGGCGGCTGCTGGGCCACCTGCTGGAACGGGCCGCCCGGCACGGCGCGAGCCGGGTGATGCTGGAGGTCCGGGCGGACAACGCGGCGGCCCGGGCCCTCTACGAGGGGGCCGGGTTCACGGTCGTGCACACCCGCCGCGGCTACTACCGACCCGGGGGGATCGACGCCCTCGTCATGCGCAAGGAGGTGACCGCGGGTGGATGAGCCGCTCGTGCTCGGCATCGAGACCAGCTGCGACGAGACCGGCATCGGCCTGGTCCGTGGCGGCCGGCTGCTCGCCGACGTCGTGGCCAGCAGCGTCGACGAGCACGCCCGGTTCGGTGGCGTCGTTCCCGAGGTCGCCAGCCGGGCCCACCTGGAGGCGATGGTCCCCACCCTCGAGGAGGCCTGCCGCCGGGCCGGGGTGCGGTTGGCCGACGTCGACGCCGTCGCGGTGACCAGCGGGCCGGGGCTCGCCGGGGCCCTGCTCGTCGGCGTGGCCGCCGCGAAGGCCCTGGCGCTCGGTCTCGGGGTGCCCCTGTATGCCGTCAACCACCTCAGCGCCCACGTCGCCGTCGACGTCGTGGAGCACGGCCCCCTGCCGGAGCCGACCATGGCCCTGCTCGTCTCCGGCGGGCACTCGAACCTGCTCCTCGTGCCCGACGTGACCCAGGAGGTGCGGTCCCTCGGGGCGACGATCGACGACGCCGCGGGGGAGGCCTTCGACAAGGTCGCCCGGGTCCTCGGCCTGCCGTTCCCCGGCGGGCCGCACATCGACCGGGCCGCCCGCGAGGGCAGCGTGACCATCGACTTCCCGCGGGGGCTGACCTCCGGCCGCGACCTGGAGCGGCACCGCTTCGACTTCTCCTTCTCCGGGCTCAAGACCGCCGTCGCCCGGTGGGTCCAGGCACGGGAGCAGGCCGGGGAGCCGGTGCCCGTCGCCGACGTCGCGGCCAGCTTCCAGGAGGCGGTCGTCGACGTCCTCACCCGCAAGGCCGTCATGGCCTGCCGCGAGCACGGGGTGGGGGACCTCATGCTCGGTGGCGGGGTGGCCGCCAACAGCCGGCTGCGGGCCCTGGCCGAGGAGCGGTGCACCGACGCGGGGATCCGGCTGCGGGTGCCCCGGCCCCCCTTGTGCACCGACAACGGGGCCATGGTCGCCGCCCTGGGTGACCTCATGGTCCGGGCGGGACGGGAACCCTCGTCCCTCGACGCCCCCGCCGACTCCTCGATGCCGGTGGAGCAGGTTCGCGCATGACCGGCCGCACCGGCTCCCTCGCGCTGGTGCTGGCCGGCATCCTGGTCCTCGCCGGCTGCACCGGGTCCGGCGACGACGGCACCGCTTCCCCCACCAGCCCGTCGGGTGCGACCTCCGGTCCGGACCTCCCGGGCGCGACGACCGCGGGCCCCGACGAGGAGACCGGCACCGTCACCGCCTCTCCGACCACCACCGGCCCGGGCCCCGCGAAGACGGCCGTCGCGGGGCTGCCCACGCCCGAGGAGCTGGACCGCGCCCGTGCCGACGTCGCCGGGCTGTCCCTCGACCGGCTCGCCGGCCAGCTGGTCGTCGCGTCCTACCCGGGCACCGACCCGGCGGGGGCGGCCGACCTGGTGACGCGTCACCACCTCGCCGGCGTGATCACCCTGGGCGACAACGTGCCGTCGGAGCCGGCCGAGCGTCTCCCGGTTCTCGGTGAGCTCACCCAGCGGGTCGGCGACGCCGTGGCGGCGGACGGCCGGGACTGGCCCGCCTTCCTCGGCATCGACCAGGAAGGCGGCCCGATCACCCGGGTCGGGGCGCCGCTGCAGCGGTGGCCGGCGGCGATGGCGCTGGGCGCGGCCGACGACCCGGACCTGGCGCGGGCCGTGGCCGCCGCCTCCGGCCGGGACCTGCGCGCCCTGGGCTACACGGTCGTGTTCGCCCCCGTCGCCGACGTCACCTCCGGCCCCGACGACCCCACCATCGGGGCGCGCTCGCCGGGCTCCGACCCCGGGCTCGTCGCGCGGGTGGCCGAGGCCGAGGCCGCCGGCTTCGCGGAGGCGGGGCTGGTGCCCGTGGTCAAGCACTTCCCCGGGCACGGCTCGGTGGACAGCGACACGCACATCGGCACCGCGGTGCAGCACGCGGACCTCGACACGCTCCGGGAGCGCGACCTCGTCCCCTTCCGCCAGCTGGTCGCGGCAGGGGTGCCCGCGGTGATGACCGCGCACATCGTCGTGGAGGCCCTCGACCCCGCCGCCCCGGCGACCCTCTCCCGCCCCGTGCTCACCGGGCTGCTCCGGGAGGAGCTCGGCTTCGCCGGGATCGTCGTCACCGACGCGCTCAACATGGCCGCGGTCAGCGACGGCCGGGGCACCGGCGACGCCGCGGTCGCGGCCGTGCAGGCCGGTGCGGACGTGCTGCTCATGCCGCCCGACCCCGGTGCCGCCGTGGACGCTCTCGTCTCCGCCGTCGAGGACGGTGAGCTGGACCGCGGGCGGCTGGAGGAGTCCGCGGCCCGGGTGGTCGCCACGCTGCGTGACCGTGCCGCGGTCGACCCCGAGGAGCCCGCCGAACTGCCGGAGGACGTGGCCCTCCGCGCCGCCCGCGCGGCGATCACCCAGCTGGACGGGGAGTGCGGCGTCCCGCTGGTGGGCGAGGCCATCCAGGTCACCGGCGGCACCGAGGCCGACCGGGCACTGCTCACCGAGGTGGCCGCGGCCGCCGGGCTGCGGACCGGGTCGGGGGACGTCGTCGCCCTGGTCGGGGCACCCGACTACCGGGCCGGGGGCGGCGGGGGCGGGGCCGTAGCCGCCCGGGGCGACGTCGTCGTCGCCCTCGACGTGCCGTACCCCCTCGCCGACAGCACCGCCGGGACCGCGCGGCTCGCGGCCTACGGCCGGGACCGGGCGACGATGACCGCCCTGGTCGAGGTGCTCACCGGCCGGCGCGAGGCGGCGGGGAAGCTGCCCGTGGACGTCGGACCGGAGGACCCGCGGGGCACCGGCTGCGGCTGACGGCCGTCAGGCCCGCGCCGGCTCGTGGGGCGGCAGCGGCTCGGCCGGTGCCAGGTGCACGGCGAACGGCCGGCCCCCGATCCGGGTGAGCAGCAGGATCTCCTCCCGGCTGCCCCGGAGACGCAGCTGCCCGCGCAGGTCGTCCACGTCCACGCGGACGCCGCGCTTCTTGAGCGTCAGGCGGCCCACGTCGTGACCGCGGGCCCAGGCCCGCAGCGTCTTGGGGTGCAGCGGCAGCACCTCGACCAGGTGCCAGCGCCGCGCCCACGGCAGGTCCGTCGCGCGGTCGGCGGTCACGTAGCCGACCCCGGAGTCGAGCTCGGCCCCGTCCACCCGGGCGGCGAGGCTGCCCACGAGCCCCGCCTGCAGCACCGCGCGGTCCGGCTCGTAGAGCCACCGCCGCACCTGCGCGGGACCGGTGAGGAGCGGGGCAGGACCGGGCTCATCGTCCTCGTGGACGACGACCCAGTCGGTGCCGGTGTGCACCTGCGCGCTGCGGCCCGGCCGGTGCGCGGCAGCACCCCACCAGATCGCGCACTCCACCGCCTCGCCGTCGAAGGAGGTCCACTGGGCCTCGGCGCCCGGCGGCACCTTGTGGTGGGGGAACGCCGGGCTGAGCTTGGCTCCTGCCGCGGGCACCCGCACGGCCAGCTCCTGCACCAGGTCCCAGTCCGGGCTGAGCTGGTCGAGCCGGAACAGGCGGCGGGCCCGGGTGCCGGTGACGTCCCGGACGCCGCTGACCCGGCGGGCGGGGTCGAACCAGACGGCGCAGTGCCGGGCCGTCTCCCCGGTGGGCAGCACCACGTCCTCGGCGCGGCAGGTCCGCACCGACGCGTGCGGCCAGGGACGCAGGTTGACCGCGGCCACCGCGGCGGTGGTCGGGTCGGCCTCCACCGCGACCACCTCCAGGCCCGCGCGGGCCATCGCCATGGCGTCCGCGCCGATCCCGCAGCCGAGGTCCCACACCCGGCGCACGCCGCTGGCCACGAGCCGCTCGGCGTGCCGGGTGGCGACGGCCAGCCGGGTGGCCTGCTCCAGCCCGTCCTCGGTGAACAGCATGGTGTCGGCGGCCGCGCCGAACTTCACGGCGGCGCGGGCCCGCAGCCGGGACTGGGTGAGGGCCGCGGCGACCAGCTCGGGGTCGAACCCGGCCTCCCGCAGCCGGGCGGTGGTGGTGACCACCTGCGTCTCGTCATACGGGGGCAGGGACTGCAGCAGTCCCCAGCCCTCGCCGCTGGCCAGGCGGTGCACGAGGGCGGGATCCATGTGCGCCATCATCCCCGATCGGCGCGCGGCGCCGCCGCTGGTTGAATGGGGCCTATGGCGCGCGCTCACCGGTCCCGCCTGCGCCGGGCCCGGCGGCTGGCGCTCCGTGCGGGCGCCGTCGGCGTGGCCGGCCAGCTCGGCCTGGCCGCCGCCCTCACCGGGGTCGACGCGGTCCGCAAGCGGCGCCCCGCCGACTCCCCGGGGGTGGACCGGGACGCGCCCGTCGCGACCGAGGTGGGCAGCACCCGGGTGACCACCTACACCTACGGGGAGCACCTCTACGAGGCCATGCTGGAGGCGATCGAGCAGGCCGAACGGTACGTCTACCTGGCCAGCTACATCTGGAAGGGCGACGCCACCGGGCAGCGGTTCAAGGACGCGCTCCACGCGGCCGCCGCCCGCGGGGTGCGGGTGTGCCTGGTCTTCGACGGCTTCGCCAACCTCGTGGTGCCGCGGGAGTTCAAGCGGTTCCCGCCCGAGCTGCACCTGCTCCGGTTCCCGGTGCTGCGCGCCGGGCTGCCGCTGGCGGACCTGCGGCGCACCGGGAGGGACCACCGCAAGGTGCTCGTCGTCGACGGGCGGGTGGGGTTCGTCGGCGGCTACAACATCGGCAGCCTCTACGCCACGCACTGGCGGGACACCCACGTGCGCCTCGAGGGCCCGGCCGTGTGGGAGCTGGAGAACAGCTTCACCGACTTCTGGAACCGGCACCGGAGGCGGGGGATGCCGGTGCTGCCCGACCGTGGCGCCCCCGGGTGGGACCACCGCATCCGCGCCGCCCGCAACGAGCCCAGCCGGCTGCTCTTCCCGGTGCGCGGCCTCTACCTCGACGCCGTCGACCGGGCGACCGAGCGGGTCTGGATCACCCAGGGCTACTTCATCCCGGACCGGGAGATCCTCCAGGCCCTGCTCCTGGCCGCGCAGCGGGGCGTGGACGTGCGTGTCATCACCCCGGCCGCCTCCAACCACGTCGTCGCCGACTGGGTGGCCCGCAGCTACTTCACCCCGCTGCTGCGCGGCGGGGTGCGGATCTTCCTCTACGAGAACGCGATGGTCCACGCCAAGACCGCCACCGTGGACGGGCAGTGGACCACCGTGGGCACCGCCAACATCGACCGGCTGAGCCTCATCGGCAACTACGAGATCAACCTGGAGATCCAGGACCCGGGGCAGGCGGCGCGGATGGAGGAGGTGTTCCTCCGGGACCTGCGCAACTGCCGCGAGCTGACACTGGGGGAGTGGGAGTCCCGGGGGGTCCTGCCGCGGGTCACCGAGCGGGTGCTCGCCCCGCTGCGGGTCGTGCTGTGACCTGCTGGCACTCTATTTGACCGAGTGCTAATCACGGCCTAGATTCAGTGTTGGCACTCGCACGGTGCAAGTGCCAACTGCCCGGTGGAGCCGACCCCCGCGACGGCGGCGCCCGCCGGACACGTAGACCACCAGCTAGTCGACACTCGCGAAGGGAAGGGCCCCACCGTGTCGGTTTCCATCAAGCCGCTCGAGGACCGGATCGTCGTCAAGGCCGTCGAGGCGGAGCAGACCACCGCCTCCGGCCTCGTCATCCCGGACACCGCCAAGGAGAAGCCCCAGGAGGGCGAGGTCCTGGCCGTCGGCCCGGGCCGTTGGAACGAGGACGGCGACGAGCGCATCCCGCTGGACATCAGCGTCGGTGACCGCGTCATCTACAGCAAGTACGGCGGCACCGAGATCAAGTACGGCGGCGAGGAGTACCTCATCCTGTCCGCCCGCGACGTCCTGGCGGTCGTCACCCGCTGAGCCGCGGCACGCCCCGGTGGGTCCCTGACCTCACCGGGGCGGCCCGGCTGCGTGACGACCCCGGAGGAAAGGCGAACGCATGGCCAAGCAACTGCAGTTCAGCGACACCGCCCGGCGGGCGCTCGAGCGGGGCGTCGACGCCCTCGCCGACGCCGTCAAGGTGACGCTCGGCCCGAAGGGCCGCAACGTGGTGCTCGACAAGAAGTGGGGCGCCCCGACCATCACCAACGACGGCGTGACCATCGCCCGTGAGGTCGAGCTGGAGGACCCGTTCGAGAACCTCGGGGTCCAGCTCGCCAAGGAGGTCGCCACCAAGACCAACGACGTCGCCGGTGACGGCACCACCACCGCGACCGTCCTCGCCCAGGCCCTGGTGCGTGAGGGTCTGCGCAACGTCGCGGCCGGCGCCGCCCCCGGTGGGCTCAAGCGGGGCATCGACAAGGCCGTCGAGGCCGTGACCGAGCGCCTGCTGGCCAACGCCCGGGAGCTCGAGGGCCGCGACGAGATCGCCCAGGTGGCCGGCCTGTCGGCGCAGGACACCGAGATCGGCAACCTCATCGCCGACGCCTTCGACAAGGTGGGCAAGGACGGCGTCATCACCGTCGAGGAGTCCTCGACGACCGCCCTCGAGCTGGAGTTCACCGAGGGCATGCAGTTCGACAAGGGCTACCTGTCGCCCTACTTCATCACCGACGCCGAGCGGATGGAGGCCGTCCTTGAGGACGCCTACGTCCTCATCCACCAGGGCAAGATCTCCGCGGTGGCCGACCTGCTGCCGCTGCTGGAGAAGGTCGTCCAGGCCGGCAAGCCGCTGTTCATCGTGGCCGAGGACGTCGAGGGCGAGGCGCTGTCCACCCTCGTCGTCAACAAGATCCGCGGCACCTTCAACGCGGTGGCGGTCAAGGCCCCCGGCTTCGGTGACCGCCGCAAGGCGATGCTGCAGGACATGGCCGTCCTCACCGGTGGCCAGGTCGTCGCCGAGGAGCTCGGGGTCAAGCTCGACCAGGTCGGGTTGGACGTCCTGGGCCAGGCCCGGCGCATCGTGTCCACCAAGGACAGCACGACGATCGTCGACGGTGCCGGCAAGCCCGAGGACGTCGAGGCCCGGGTGGCCCAGATCAAGGCCGAGATCGAGGCGACCGACTCCGACTGGGACCGCGAGAAGCTCCAGGAGCGCCTGGCCAAGCTCGCCGGCGGCGTGTGCGTCATCAAGGTCGGCGCGCACACCGAGGTGGAGCTCAAGGAGAAGAAGCACCGCATCGAGGACGCCGTGTCGGCGACCCGTGCGGCGATCGAGGAGGGCATCGTCCCCGGCGGTGGCTCGGCGCTGATCCACGCCGCCCCGGCGCTCGACGAGCTCGAGGTCGAGGGCGACGAGGCGGTCGGCGTCAACATCGTCCGCCGCGCCCTCGTCGAGCCGCTGCGGTGGATCGCCGAGAACGCCGGGCTCGAGGGCTACGTCGCGACCGCCAAGGTCGCCGAGATGCAGCTGGGCCACGGCCTCAACGCGGCCACCGGCAGCTACGGCGACCTCCTGACCGCCGGTGTCATCGACCCGGTCAAGGTCACCCGTTCGGCGCTGCGCAACGCCGCCTCCATCGCCTCGATGGTGCTGACCACCGACACCCTGGTGGTCGACAAGCCCGAGGAGGAGGAGGCCCAGGCCAACGCGGGCCACGGGCACGGCCACGGGCACTGACCCGGGTCCCGGCCCCACGAGAGCCGACTGCACGACGAAGGGGCCCGACCGCCACCAGGCGGTCGGGCCCCTTCCCGTCTCGGGGGCGGGTGCTCAGGCCGTCAGGGTGCGCGGCTTCGGCGACGTCAGCGCCAGCCGCTCCTCCTCGCTCAGGCCGCCCCACACGCCGTAGGGCTCCCGGGTCGCCAGCGCGTGCTGGCGGCACAGCTCCATGACCGGGCAGGCGCGGCAGATCTTCTTGGCGCGCTCCTCGCGGCGCCGCCGGGCCGAGCCGCGCTCACCCTCGGGGTGGAAGAAGACCTCCGGGCTCACGGTGCGGCACAGGCCCTGGTACTGCCACTCCCACAGCTCCGCGACGGGGCCGGGCTGACGTGCGGTGTCGGTCATGGTGTGCCTCCTAGGTCCGGGACGGGCCTTCTGGCCGTACACCCGTGAGGTACCCACCCGCGACCCGGCTGAAACACCCTGTCCCACATTTTTTTCGCCGGACCCGTCCACCGGCCCCGGACGCCGGCCGGGGCCGGGTCCTCCCGTCCGGGACCACCCCTCCGGGGCCACCTACAATCGGGACATGCCCTCGGCCTTTCCCTCGTCCGACGTCCCCGAGGCCTTCGCCATGCTCGGCCTCACCTTCGACGACGTGCTCCTCCTGCCGGGGGAAACCGACGTCATCCCCTCCGAGGCCGACACCACCAGCCGGCTGACCCGCAACATCGACGTCCGCATCCCGCTGCTGTCCGCGGCCATGGACACGGTGACCGAGAGCCGGATGGCCATCGCGATGGCCCGCCAGGGCGGCCTCGGCGTGCTGCACCGCAACCTGTCCGTCCAGGAGCAGGCCGAGCAGGTCGACCGGGTCAAGCGCTCGGAGAACGGCATGGTCACCGACCCGGTGACGATCCGCCCGGACGCCACCCTCGCCGAGATGGACGAGCTGTGCGGCCGGTTCCGCATCTCCGGCCTCCCGGTCGTCGACGACGACGGGGTGCTCGTCGGCATCATCACCAACCGCGACATCCGGTTCGAGGAGGACTTCTCCAGGCCGGTCCACGAGGTGATGACCCGGGCGCCCCTGGTCACCGCCCCGGTCGGCGTCTCCAAGGAGGAGGCGCTGCGCCTGCTGGCCACCAACAAGATCGAGAAGCTGCCGATCGTCGACGAGCGGGGCCAGCTGCGGGGGCTGTTCACCGTCAAGGACTTCACCAAGACCGAGCGCTACCCCCTCGCCACCAAGGACGGGTCCGGCCGGCTGCGCGTCGGGGCGGCCATCGGCTTCTTCGGCGACTCCTGGGAGCGGGCGATGACCCTCGTCGACGCCGGGGTCGACGTGCTCGTCGTCGACACCGCCAACGGGCACGCGCGCGGCGTCATCGAGATGGTCAAGCGGCTCAAGTCCGACCCCGCCGCCGACGGCGTCGACGTCATCGGCGGCAACGTGGCCACCCGGGCCGGGGCGCAGGCGCTCGTCGACGCCGGCGCCGATGCGGTCAAGGTCGGGGTCGGCCCCGGGTCGATCTGCACCACCCGGGTCGTGGCCGGGGTGGGGGTGCCGCAGGTCACCGCGATCCACGAGGCCGCCCAGGCCGCCGCCCCCGCGGGCGTTCCGGTGATCGGCGACGGCGGCCTGCAGTACTCCGGTGACATCGCCAAGGCCCTCGTGGCGGGCGCGGACACGGTCATGGTCGGCTCGCTCCTGGCCGGCTGCGACGAGAGCCCCGGAGACCTGGTCTACGTCAACGGCAAGCAGTACAAGTCCTACCGGGGGATGGGCAGCCTGGGGGCCATGCAGTCCCGCGGGCGGGGCGTCTCCTACTCCAAGGACCGCTACTTCCAGGGTGACGTCTCCGACGACGACAAGGTCGTCCCGGAGGGGATCGAGGGCCGGGTGCCCTACCGCGGCCCGCTGGGCGTCGTCGCCTACCAGCTCATCGGCGGCCTGCGCCAGTCCATGTTCTACGTCGGGGCGCGCACCATCCCCGAGCTGAAGGAGCGCGGCCGGTTCGTGCGGATCACCATGGCAGGCCTCAAGGAGTCCCACCCGCACGACATCCAGATGACCGTGGAGTCGCCGAACTACGAGATCCGCTGACCGGGAGGGCAGAGGACTCCCGGAGGCCCCCGTCAGGCGAACTGCCAGGACCGCTTCGACAGGCCGTACCAGAAGCCGTCGATGACGCTGTCGTTGTCGAGCCCGTCGTTGCCCGAGGCGTAGGCCGCGCCGAGCGCGACGTACAGCGGGGCCCAGTGCTCGGTGCGGGGGTGCGCCTCGTGCGGCGCGGGTGCCTTGGCGGTGAAGTCCAGCAGCGCGTCGACGTCCTTGCGGGCGAGGGTCTCGCTGGCCCACTGGTCGAACTCGGCGGAGGCGCTCGGCGGGGGAGCGTCGGCCCCGGCCCGCGGGTCGAACCAGCGCAGGTTGTGGGTGGTGAACCCGGAGCCGATGATGAGGGTCCCGGACTCGCGCAGCGGGGCCAGCCGACGCCCCAGCTCGAACAGCTCGCGCGGGTCCAGCGTGGGCATCGACATCTGCGCCACCGGCACGTCCGCCTGCGGGAAGAGCTCCACGAGCGGCACGTAGGCACCGTGGTCCAGCCCGCGGGTCTCGTCCCGGTGCACCGCGGTGCGGTCGCCGAGCAGGGCGGTCACCTCGTCGGCCAGCTCCGGAGCCAGCGGGGCGTCATACCGCACCTGGTAGTACCTGGCGGGAAAGCCCCAGAAGTCGTAGTACAGCGGCACCTGCTGGCGGGTCGCGCTCAGCGACAGCGGGTCGTTCTCCCAGTGCGCGGAGACGACGAGGATGTTGCGCGGTCGGGGCAGTCGCGCCGCCCAGTCGGCGAGCTGGCGGGTCCACACCGGGTCGTCGGTAAGCGGGGGCGCCCCGTGACTGAGGTACAGGACCGGCTGGCGGTCGGTCGCTGGCATCTGGCTCATCTGCCCTCCGGGTGCGGCGGCACGGACGGCCGCCGCGACATCGGTAGCCTACTGCGGTGAGCGAGATCGAGATCGGTCGTGGCAAGCGCGGTCGTCGCGCGTACTCCTTCGAGGACATCGCGGTGGTGCCGTCCCGGCGGACGCGGGACCCAGAGGAGGTGTCCATCGCCTGGCAGATCGACGCCTACCACTTCGAGCTCCCGGTCATCGCCGCGCCGATGGACTCGGTGGTGTCGCCGGAGACCGCCATCGCGGTGGGCCGGCTCGGCGGGCTCGGGGTGCTCGACCTCGAGGGCCTGTGGACCCGCTACGAGGACCCCGAGCCGCACCTGGCCGAGATCGCCGAGCTGCCGCCGGAGCGCACCACCGAGCGGATGCGGCAGCTGTATGCCGCGCCGGTGCGACCCGAGCTGATCACCGAGCGGCTCCGGCAGATCCGGCAGGCCGGCGTGACCGTCGCCGGTGCCCTGTCGCCGCAGCGCACCCAGCAGTTCTGGAAGACGGTCGTCGACGCGGGGGTGGACCTGTTCGTCATCCGCGGCACCACGGTGTCCGCCGAGCACGTCTCCAGCAACGCCGAGCCGCTCAACCTCAAGCGGTTCATCTACGAGCTCGACGTCCCGGTGATCGTCGGGGGAGCGGGCACCTACACCGCCGCCCTGCACCTCATGCGCACCGGAGCCGCCGGGGTCCTGGTCGGCTTCGGCGGCGGCGCCGCCCACCGCACCCGGACCACCCTGGGCATCCACGCACCGATGGCGACCGCGATCGCCGACGTGGCCGCGGCCCGGCGCGACTACCTCGACGAGTCCGGTGGGCGCTACGTCCACGTCATCGCCGACGGCGGCCTCGGCACCTCGGGCGACATCGTCAAGGCGGTCGCCTGCGGCGCCGACGCGGTGATGATCGGCGCCGCCCTGGCCCGGGCGCAGGAGGCGCCCGGCCGCGGTTACCACTGGGGCTCGGAGGCCCACCACCCGCTGCTGCCCCGCGGCGAGCGGGTCCACGTCGGCACCGTGGGCACCCTGGAGGAGATCCTCAACGGCCCGGGGCGCAACGCCGAGGGCACCACCAACCTCATGGGGGCGCTGCGCCGGGCCATGGCCACCACCGGCTACACCGACGTCAAGGAGTTCCAGCGGGTCGAGATCGTCGTGGCCCCCTACCAGCCGCGTTAGGCCACGCACGGCGCGGTTGGCACGGAGCACCCCTCCGCACCCGTACCCTGGTACGGGCAATCGGAAGGGAATGGTGTATGAGGGTGCGTCGCGACCCGGTGTACGTCCGGCGCCGCTGGACCGCCGCGGGGGCCGCGGTCCTGGCGGTGACGCTGGGCCTGGCCGCCTGCCTGGCGCAGGGTGACGGGGAGCCGCAGGCCGGGGCGCAGACGGCCGGTCCGGAGCAGCCGCAGGCCGCCGAGGACCCTGCCCAGCCGGCCGAGGACGGTGCCGTCGACGCCGCCCCGAACGAGGAGGCCTCCGGCGAGGAGGTCCCCGTCGAGGAGGAGCCGGCCGTCCCGTCGGCACAGACCCGGATGGAGCGGGTCGACTACCTCACCGGCGGACTCACCCCGAAGTCGGTTGTGGCCTCCGGGCACGGGCTGGTCATCGCCAACAACATGATGTACAGCCACACCTCCACGGTGTTCGACGCCGAGACCCGGGAGCAGGTCGCCGTCCTCTCCGACTCGGTGGACCTGGCCGAGTTCGGCGTGGAGGGGCACCCGGGCGTCTCCCGGGGTGCCCCGGTCGAGGCCGCCTGGACCGACGACGGCCGCTACGCCTACGTGTCGCAGTACACGATGTACGGCGAGAACTTCGGCCGGGAGGGCTTCGACGACTGCAACCCCGGGAGCGGGGTCGGGCCGTCGTTCCTCTACCGGTTCGACGCCGAGGACATGGCCTGGGACCAGGTCATCAAGGTCGGCGCGGTGCCCAAGTACGTCGACATCACCCCCGACCAGTCCAAGGTGCTGGTGAGCAACTGGTGCGACTCGACGCTCAGCGTCGTCGACCGCGAGACCGCCCAGGAGATCGCGGTCATCCCGATCGCCGCCGCGCCGCGCGGCATCGAGGTGCTCCCCGACAACCGCACCGCCTACGTCGCGGCGATGTACGCCGACAAGCTGTTCAAGGTGGACCTCGAGGCGGGCACCTCCGAGCTGGTCATGAACACGCCGCGCAAGCCGCGCCACCTCAACCTGTCCCCGGACGGGCGCTGGCTCTACCTGGCGGTCAGCGGCGCCGACACGATCTACAAGATCGACACCACCACCGACGAGATCGTCGACCAGGTGGAGTCCGGCCGCGAGCCGCGCAGCATGATCCTCTCGCCGGACGGGACCGCGCTCTACGTCGTCAACTACTACGAGCCCTCGGTGGCCAAGATCTCGACCGAGGACATGGCGCTCCTGCAGAAGGAGCCCACCGACGCCAACCCGATCGGGATCACCTACGAGCCGGTCACCGACACCGTCTGGGTGGCCTGCTACGGTGGGTCGATCTACGTCTTCGACGACACCGTCCCGGCCGCCCCGGAGGGCTGATCACCTACCCTGGAGGGTGTGCTGAGGACCCTGGCCAAGCCACGCTGGCTGATCCTGCTGGTGGTCCTCGTCGCGGTCGTCATCACGTTCACCCGGCTGGGCCTGTGGCAGCTGGCCGTGGCGCGCGACGACGCGGCCCAGCAGGCGGCGGCCGAGGCCGCCGCGCGCCCGGTGGTGGCGCTGGAGGAGGTGCTGGCCCCGCACGCCCCCTACACCGAGGAGGCGGCGATGCGGCGGGTCACGGTCACCGGGACGTATGACGTCGCTCGGGAGTTCCTCGTGCCCCGCCGGCTGCTCGGGGGCACGGAGGGGTCCTGGGTGGTGACCCCGCTCGTCGTGGAGTCCACCGGGGCCCGCATCGCCGTGGTGCGCGGGTTCCTGCCCGCGACCGAGCCGGAGCCGCCCGCGGCCCCGACCGGCACCGTCACGGTCACCGGCACCCTCGCCCCCGGTGAGTCCCCGGCGGACGGCCCGCTCGCCGAGGGCCAGCGGGGCAGCATCGACCTGGCCGCCCTGGCCAACGAGTGGCCGCCGGGCCTCTACAGCGCCTTCGTCCTCGCCGCGGACGAGGAGCCGGCCCCGGACCGGGCGCCCACCCGGATCCCCCCGCCGCAGCCCAGCGGCGACATCGACTGGCGCAACCTGGGCTACGCCCTCCAGTGGTGGGTGTTCGCCGGGTTCGCCGTGTTCATGTACTGGCGCCTGGTCCGGGAGGACCACCAGCGCGATCGGCAGGCCGCGGCGCCTACCCTGGAACCATCCGAGGAAAGGACCACCCCCCACCATGTCTGACGCCCGCAGCAGGTTGACCTTCTTCCGGGTCATGGCCTTCGTCGTCGGCTTCGCCCTCCTGGTGCTGACCCTGCACATGGTGCTGCGGTACGGCTTCGACAACGACCTGCTCGGCTGGTGGGCGATGCCGCACGGCTTCCTCTACATGGTCTACCTGGTGTCGGTGCTCATGCTGTCCACCGCGCTGCACTGGGGCCTGGGCCGCACGGTCGGCGTCATGCTCGCCGGCTGCGTGCCCCTGCTGTCCTTCTGGGTGGAGCACCGGGTGACCCAGCAGGCGAGGGCCCGGATCGAGGCCGGGTCCGCACCGGAGCAGGCCCCGTCCGCGGGTAACCTGGCCCGGTGAGCGACGCCCTGCACGAGCGCCCCGTCCTGGTCGTCGACTTCGGCGCCCAGTACGCGCAGCTCATCGCGCGCCGGGTCCGTGAGGCCGACGTCTACAGCGAGATCGTCCCCCACGACACCCCCGTCCGGGAGATCCTCGAGCGCAAGCCGGCGGCGGTGATCCTGTCCGGCGGCCCCGCCTCGGTCTACGAGGAGGGCGCTCCGCGGCTCGACGCCGAGCTGCTGCGCGCCGGGGTCCCGGTCCTGGGGATCTGCTACGGGTTCCAGGCGATGGCCCAGGCGCTGGGTGGCAAGGTCGAGCGCACCGGCCTGCGCGAGTACGGCGAGACCCGGGCCCGGATCACCGACACCTCCTCCACGCTCTTCGACGGGCAGCCGGCCGAGCAGCCGGTGTGGATGTCACACGGCGACGCCGTCACCGCCCCGCCCGAGGGCACCCGGGTCACCGCGACCACGCCGGGGGCGGCGGTCGCCGCGTTCGAGGACGACGAGCGCCGCCTCTACGGCGTGCAGTGGCACCCGGAGGTGCTCCACTCGGCGTTCGGCCAGCGGGTGATGGAGAACTTCCTGCTCCGCGGTGCGGGGATCGAGCGGTCCTGGACCCGCGAGCACATCGTCGAGGAGCTCGTCGAGCAGATCCGCGAGCAGGTCGGTGACGCCCACGTCATCTGCGGGCTGTCCGGCGGCGTCGACTCCTCGGTGGCCGCCGCCCTGGTCCAGCGCGCCGTCGGCGACCAGCTCACCTGCGTCTTCGTCGACCACGGGCTGCTGCGCGAGGGCGAGGCCGAGCAGGTCGAGAAGGACTTCGTCGAGGCCACCGGGGTCGACCTCGTCGTCGTCGACGCCCAGCAGCGGTTCCTCGACGCGCTCGCCGGGGTCACCGACCCCGAGGAGAAGCGCAAGATCATCGGCCGGGAGTTCATCCGCGTCTTCGAGCAGGCCGCCCGGGACGTCGCGGGCGTCGCCGACGAGGAGGGGCACCCGGTGGAGTTCCTCGTCCAGGGCACGCTCTACCCGGACGTCGTGGAGTCCGGCGGCGGCACCGGCGCGGCCAACATCAAGAGCCACCACAACGTCGGCGGGCTGCCCGACGACCTGCAGTTCACCCTGATCGAGCCGCTGCGCACCCTGTTCAAGGACGAGGTGCGCCAGGTCGGCCTCGAGCTCGGCGTGCCCGAGGCGATCGTCTGGCGCCAGCCGTTCCCCGGCCCCGGCCTGGCGATCCGGATCGTCGGGGAGGTCACCGCCGAGCGGCTTCGCATCCTGCGCCGGGCCGACGCGATCGCCCGCGAGGAGCTGACCAGGGCGGGGCTGGACCGGGAGATCTGGCAGTGCCCGGTCGTGCTGCTGGCCGACGTGCGCTCCGTCGGGGTCCAGGGCGACGGCCGCACCTACGGCCACCCCATCGTGCTGCGTCCGGTGTCCAGCGAGGACGCCATGACCGCCGACTGGGCGCGGGTCCCGTATGACGTGCTGGCCCGGATCTCCTCGCGGATCACCAACGAGGTGCCCGAGATCAACCGTGTGGTCCTCGACGTCACGAGCAAGCCCCCGGGGACGATCGAGTGGGAGTGAGGCCCGTGGAGCCTGCTCGCCGGCGCTGGCGGCCGCGCACCACCGTGGCCCTGGCCGCCGGCAAGGTGGCCCGGGCCGCCTCGCGGCTGCGCGGCGGTGGCTCGGCACTGCCCGGGCTGGTCGCCGAGCGCCTCGACCCGGCGGTGCTGCGCCACACCCTGGCCGGCCTGCCCCGGGGCGTGGTCGTGGTGAGCGGCACCAACGGCAAGACCACGACGACCAAGATGCTCGTGGCGCTGCTGCGGGCCCACGGGTGGCGGGTGTTCACCAACCCCACCGGGAGCAACTTCACCCGCGGGGTGATCTCCTCGATGCTGGGCGAGGTGGGTCTCGGCGGGCGGCTCGACGCCGACGTGGCGGTGCTGGAGCTGGACGAGGCGCACGCCCTGCACTTCGCCGCCCAGGTCCGGCCGACGCACGCGCTGCTGCTCAACGTGGCCCGCGACCAGCTCGACCGGTTCGCCGAGATCGACCACACCGCCCGCCTGCTCACCACCCTGGCCGGGCAGACCACCGAGGCGGTCGTGCTCAACGCCGACGACGCGTTCATCGCGCGCATCGCCGGTGAGCTGCCGGCCGGGACCGCCGTCCACTGGTTCGGGGTCGACGCCTCGGTCGCGGACCGCCTGGCCGAGCTGCAGGAGGCCGACGTCCGCGGCGAGCCGCCGGTGCCGCCCGCCGAGCGCGACGCGCTGCTGCTCCCGGTGGACGACCGGGACCTGGTCATCCGCCGCCCCGGCGGCGTCGACGTGGGGCCGCTCCGGCTGCGCCAGCGCGGGCTCGCCGCGATGATCAACGCCACGGCCGCCACGGCCGCGTCGACCGTGCTCCTCGGGGACCGGTTCGACCCCGAGACCGCGGCGCGGGCGCTGCGCGAGGTCGAGCCGCCGTTCGGCCGGGGTGAGGTCGTCGACGTCGACGGCGCTCCCCTGGAGCTGGTGCTGGTGAAGAACCCCGCCGGGTTCACCGTGGCCCTGTCCACCTACGGCGCCGAGCCGGTGGACACGATGATCGCGATCAACGACAACTACGCCGACGGCCGCGACGTGTCCTGGCTCTACGACGTCTCCTTCGACAGCCTCCGGGAGCGAGGGGTGGCGATGACCTCCGGCGTGCGCGCCTACGACATGGCGCTGCGGCTGCAGTACGACGGCGTCCCGGTCGCGGCGGTCGAGCCCGACCTCGACGTCGCGCTGGAGCGCTTCCTCGCCGAGCACCGCGGCCGGCACCTGCGGATCTTCTGCACCTACACCGCGATGATGCACCTGCGCCGCCGCCTGGCCGCCCGCTACGGCCTGGCCCGCTTCGGGGAGGAGTCCCGCCGGTGAGCACGGAGTCCAAGGGCCGGGTGCACCTGGTCCACCTCTACCCCCGGGAGATGTCCATCTACGGGGACCTGGGCAACACGCGCTGCCTGGCCGCCAGGCTGCGCTGGCACGGCTACGAGCCGGTCGTGCACCAGCACCACCCCGGCGACCCGTGGCCCGAGGAGGTGCACCTCGTCGTGGGCGGCGGGGGACAGGACTCCGGGCAGGTGCGCGTCCAGGAGGACCTCGAGCGCATCGCGGACCGGCTGCGGGAGCTGGCCGCCGACGGGGTGCCGATGCTGGTGATCTGCGGCATGTACCAGCTGTTCGGCCAGGCGTTCATCACCGCCGACGGCACCCGCCTGCCGGGGCTGGGCATCCTCGACGTCACCACCCGGGGCAACGCCACCCGGATGATCGGCCCGGTCGTGCTCGACACCGACTTCGGGCCGGTCGTCGGCTACGAGAACCACTCCGGGTCGACGGTCCTCGGGGAGGGCCAGCAACCGTTCGGCCGGGTGCGGTTCGGCCGGGGCAACAACGGCACCGACGGCACCGAGGGGGCGCGCACCAACAACGTCGTCGGCAGCTACCTGCACGGGCCGGTCCTCCCGGCCAACCCGTGGCTGGCCGACGGGCTGATCCGGATCGCGGCCGAGCGCGCCACCGGGTCCTTCGAGCCCGGCGAGATCGACGACAGCGTCGCCGAGCAGGCGCACCGCCGGCAGGTGCAGCGGCTGCTGGCCAGGTCGGCCTAGGCCCGACCGTCCCCGTCGGCGGGCGCCTGGTCCTCGTCCGGCGGCTCGTCGACCAGCTTGCGGTCCTCGTCCAGCATCGAGCTCAGGGTGATGGACCGGCCGTCCTCGCCCAGCTGGTGCGTGGTGCGGCGCTTCGGGCTCCACCACCAGGCGCCCCAGGCCAGCAGGCCCAGCGGCACCTCGAGCAGGTGGGTGAACACGGCATACAGCAGCGCCGCCGCGGCCGCGGCCCCCGGGTCGCCGCCGAAGGCGACGAGGATGCCTGCCGTCCCCGCCTCGGTGAGTCCCAGGCCCCCGGGCGTGATGGGGACGACGGTGAGGAACTGCCGGAACGCGTAGGCGACGAACAGCTCCACCAGGGGCATGTCCAGCCCCACGGCGCGGCAGGCCACGACGTAGAGGACGTAGAAGAACAGGAACATCCCGGCCAGGCCCAGGCTCATCTTCAGGCCGTGGGCCCGGACCACGCTGTGGGTCCTGGCCCGCTGGTCCTGGACGATCGGGTCCAGCCTGACCCCGGCCCTGAGCTTCTTCGAGAACGGCCGGGCGATCTTCTCCGCGACCGCCACGATCCGGTGGGAGAGGTTGTCGGAGTAGATCAGCGCGACGAACGCGGCCAGCAGGCCGATCCCGATGACCGCCGCGACGGCGGAGCCGACCTCCACCGGTGTCGGCGCGTCCACCGGGCCGAAGATGACGATGACGATCGCGACGACCGGCAGCAGCAGCCGCGCCATGATGTTCCACACCCCGGTGACGACCAGGGAGGTGCTGATGTTGCGCCGGGTGAAGCCCCACGACCGGTACATCAGGTAGCTCAGCGCCACCCCGAGGGCCCCACCCGCCGGGAGCATGTTGCTCACCATCGAGCCCGCGGCGTTGACCATGAGCGCCCGCAGGTGGGTCAGCCCCGGCAGCGAGCCGATGAGGGTGAACGTGTAGCAGTAGAGGCCCGCCAGCATCAGGCCGAGCAGCAGGGCGGCCGACCAGCCGCTGACCAGGGTGAACTGGTGCCAGATCTCGGTCCAGGTCGTCTGCGCCACCCGGGGCAGGCCGTAGGCGATGAGGGCGACGGCGATGACGATGCCGACGGCCGACTGCAGCAACTGGCGCCAGGTGACGCGCCGCACCTCGGGCTGGAAGTCGGCCTCGAGGGTCATCGGGCCCCCTCGAGGACGTCCCGGCGCACCGGGCCGGGCACGGCCGCCGGGTCGACGAAGTACTCCCGGCCCAGGACCAGGCGGAACACCGGGCCGGGCAGGCGCAGGGTGCGGCCGATGTTGCGGGCGCCGCCACCGCCGCCGGTCTGGGAGGAGTGCGCGGCCAGGGCGTCGCGCTTGGCGCGCCACACCGGCCCGACGTCGATGCGGTGGGTGATCTGCGCGCGCGGGGTGAAGGCGCGCTCCCAGTCCTCGAGCCGGAAGTCCTCGGGAAAGCGGTAGACCTTCGTGGCCAGCCGCAGCGCGCGCACGATCGGCTCCCGCGGTGCGGTGGCCTCCAGCAGCCGGGTCCCGGTGAGCTCGGCGGCGCGGCGGGCGACGTGGTGGACGTGGACGTGGTCCCGGTGCCCGTAGCCGCCGGCGGCGTCGTAGCCCAGCAGCAGCGTGGCGTCCTCCTCGCGCAGCACCTCCGCGAGACGCTGCGCGGCCTCCTCCACCGGCACCAGCACGAACGGGGTGCGGCCGCCGGCAGGCCGCGGCGGCTCCGGCCCGAGCCCGCTGTCGCCGTAGCCGAGGTCCACCACCCGCGCCGCGCCCAGCGCCGCGGCGCTGGCCTCGAGCTCGCGCAGCCGGTGCTCGCCCAGCCGACCGCCCTCGGTGTAGGAGGGGTCCGCCAGGCCGCCGGCGCCGTCGGTCGCGGTGACGAGCACGACCCGGTGCCCCCGGGAGGCGAGCAGGGCCAGGGTGCCGCCGGTGAGGAGGGCCTCGTCGTCGGGGTGCGCGTTGAAGGCCACGACCACCGACACGTGCCATCACCACCTTCCCCCGGACGACGTGACCCGGGAAGAGCCCCGGCCCTCCGCGAGCCTACCGGGCGTGGCAGGCTGGTCCGGTGAGGGTCGCCGTGGTGTCGGACTGCTACCTTCCCCGGCTGGGCGGGATCGAGGTGCAGGTCGCGGACCTGGCCAGGCACCTCGCGGACGCAGGGGACCACGTCGTCGTCCTCACCGCGACCCCCGGCCCCGACCAGCCCGGGGTGGTGCGCCTGCTGCCGCCCGTGCCGCTGCCGGTGCCGGTCAACCCGTGGGCCGGGCCGGACCTGGCCCGGCTGCTCGCCGGCGCCGACGTGGTCCACGTCCACCTCGGCATCGTCGCCCCGTTCGCGGCGATGGCCGCGCGCACCGCGCTGCGCCTGGGCCGCCCCACCGTGGTCACCTGGCACAGCATGCTCGGCCCGGCCACACCCGCGCTCCGGTATGCCGCACCGTGGCGCCGCTGGGTCGCTGCCGGGGCGGTGCCGACCGCGGTGAGCCGCGCCGCGGCCCGTCAGGTCGAGGCGGCCCTCGGGGACCGGCACGAGGTGGCGGTGCTGCCCAACGGGATCGAGGCCGCCGACTGGGTCGCACCCGGGCCCCCGCCCGCCGACGGGCCGCTGCGGGTGATGACGGCGATCCGGTTCGCGCGCCGCAAGCGCCCGCTGGCGGTGGTGACGACCGTGCGCCGGTTGCGCGAGCGGCTGCCCGGGGTGGACCTCGAGGTGGAGATCGCCGGCGACGGGCCCCTGCTGCCGCCGCTGCGCCGCCTCGTCGAGCGGGAGGGCCTGGGGGGCTGGCTGCACCTGCCGGGGCGGCTCAGCCGCGCCGAGCTGGCCCGGCGCTACCACCGCTCCCACCTCTACCTGTCCCCGGCGCGCCTCGAGTCGTTCGGCATCGCCGCCCTCGAGGCCCGCACCGCCGGCCTGCCGGTGGCCGGGCTGACCGGCAGCGGGCTGACCGAGTTCGTCACCGACGGGGTGTCGGGCGTGCTCGCCGACAACGACGACCAGCTGCTGGAGCGGGTCGCCGGCCTGCTGGCCGACCGCGACCGGCTGGCCCGGATGGCCGAGCACAACCGCACCCACCTCCCGGAGCAGGTGTGGCCGGCGGTGGTGCGGCGCACCCGGGAGGTCTACGAGCGCGCCAGGGTGGAGCATGCTGCGGCTGCGCGCGACTGACCCGACGGGCCGGGTCGTCCGCGACGAGCCGGTGCCCCACGGCGTCGACCCGGTGCGCGTCCTCACCGCGGCGGGACTGCGTCCGACCTTCACCGGCGCCACCCGGGAGGGGGATGCGGTCGTGCTCCGGTTCCGGGTGGAGCGGGGCCCCGTCCCGCACCCGTACCAACGGGTGGCCGGGTACGCCGTGGTGCTGGCGGAGGTGGGCGGGCGCCGCTGCGTCCTGCTCACCCAGCTCGCCCGCACCGACCGCGACGGCTGGTGGGCGCTGCCCGGCGGCGGGCTGGACCCCGGGGAGGATCCCGAGGCCGGCGTGCTGCGCGAGGTGCACGAGGAGACCGGGCAGGCGGTGGTGGACCTGCGGCCGCTGGACGTGGTCACCGCGCACTGGACGGGGCGGGCGCCGTCCGGGCGCCTGGAGGACTTCCACGCGGTGCGGCTGGTCTACCGGGCCGACTGCCCGCACCCGACCGAGCCGGTGGTCCACGACCCGGGCGGGACCACGGCCGCCGCGGCCTGGGTGCCGGTCGAGCAGCTCGCCGGGATCCCGCTGGTCAGCTGGACCCTGCCGCTCATCCGGCGGGTCACCGGAGGCTAGGGTTTCGGCCATGGAGACCCTCTACGACCTGATCGTCGTCACCCACCTGCTCGGCATGGCCGCCCTGGTCGGCGGCTACCTGGTCGCCGCCACCCGCGGGGGCGCCGCGGTGGTGCCCAACGGCGTCATGCTCTGGGGCGCCCGGCTCCAGGTCGTCACCGGCCTGGTGCTGGCCGGGCTGGTCGAGCAGGTCCGCGACGAGCCGAACTACACCAAGATCGGCATCAAGCTCGTCGTCGCCCTGGTGGTCGTCGCCCTGACGGAGGTCTCCAACGCGCGGGGCCGCCGCGGCACCGCCGTCGCCGGGCTGGTCCACGCCGCAGGGGTCCTCGCCGTGGTCAACGTCCTCGTGGCCGCGCTCTGGAGGTGACCTCCCCCGTGGCGTCCGCCCGCCACGGCCGGGTCTGCCACAGCCACCACAGGCCCGCCATGGGCAGCACCAACGGGATGTAGAGGTAGCCCCGGCCGAACCCGGACCAGACTGTCTCGTCGGGGAAGGTGCCGGGGTCCAGCAGGCTCCAGGCGCCGATCGCCAGCACCCCGACCATCTCGGTGCCGATCGCGACCAGGCTCACCCACCACGCCCGGCGGCCGGGGAGCATGAGGGAGACGGTCGCGACGACATACACCAGCCCCGCGGACGCGGACAGCCCGTAGGCGACGGGCGCCTCCTCCCACCGGGTGGCGATCTGCACCCCGGCGCGCGACAGCGAGCCGATGACGAACACGACGTAGAGGGCGATGATCACCCGGCCCGGGCCGGTGCGGCGGCTGCTCACCCGGCCACCGTCCCGACGCCGTACCAGATCTGGGCCGCCCGGGCGACCATGACCGCGGCGACGAAGGCGGCCACGGCCAGGACGAACGAGCTCCACCGGGAGGGCTCGCCGCGGGCCCAGACCCACCCCAGCGCCGGGAGCAGCAGCACGGTGACCAGGTAGGCCCACAGCTCCCACGCCGGGCCCACCGGGGACTCCCCGCCGAGCGAGCGCACCAGGTAGCTGCCGACGACGACGGTCACGGTGGCCTGCAGCACCGCCGTCGCGCCGAGCGCCAGCCGGCCGGGGGGCCGGCCCCGCAGGCCGGTGACGGCGCACACCGCGGCCGTGGCCAGGCCCACGAGGAGGAGGGCGACAGTCCAGCCGTCCAGGTAGGAGACCGGCTCAGTCGCCACGGCGCCCCCCGGTCGCAGCGGTGCCGGCGAGGTCGGCCAGGGCGTCGCCGGTGAGCCGGTGGGTGGTCCACTCGTCCATCGGCGCGGCGCCCAGGTGCCGGTAGACCTCGAGGGCGGGGGTGTTCCAGTCGAGCACGGTCCACTCCAGCCGCGGGTAGCCGCGCTCGACGCAGATCCTGGCCAGCTCGGCCAGCAGGGCCCGTCCCAGCCCGGCGCCACGGTGCTCCGGCCGGACGTAGAGGTCCTCCAGCCAGATGCCGTTGCGCCCGGTCCACGTGGAGAAGGTGAGGAACCACACCGCGATGCCGACGACCTCACCGTCGACCTCCGCGACGTGCGCCCAGGCGGTGGGGCTGCCGTCGTCGGGGAACAGGCAGTCGCGGTAGCTCCCGAGGGTGCCGGTCACCGCGTCCGGCTCACGCTCGTAGGCCGCGAGCTCCCGCACGAGCGACAGGATCGCGGGCAGGTCCTCGGGGGTGGCGGGGCGGATCACGGCGGCCAGCCTAGACCGGCCGGGTGTGTGCGGGCCGAACGGGTGTCCGGTCCGGCACCTAGACTGGAGCACACGATGAGCAGCCTCTTCGACGACCTCCCGCTGCCCGGACTCTCCTCCGCCCAGGCCAGCGGGGCCGTCCCGGTCGGCACGACCGGATCCCCGGCTCCTCCGGGGGCCGACGAGCACGCCGTGGACGAGTCGGGGGTCCCGCTGTGGGCCCGGGAGGCGGGCCCCGCGCCGGACTTCGCCGGGGCGCCCGGTGCCGGGGGAGCCCGCCCGCCGGCACCCGACCCCGAGGAGCTGCTCGCCGGGCTCAACCCGCCCCAGCGCGAGGCGGTGACCCACGAGGGCAGCCCGCTGCTCATCGTCGCCGGCGCCGGGTCCGGCAAGACCCGGGTGCTGACCCACCGGATCGCCTACCTGCTGGCGCACCGGGGTGTCCACCCCGGCCAGGTGCTGGCCATCACCTTCACCAACAAGGCCGCCGCGGAGATGCGCGAGCGGGTCGCCGCCCTCGTCGGCCCGCGGGCCCGGAACATGTGGGTCTCCACGTTCCACTCGGCGTGCGTGCGCATCCTGCGCCGTGAGGCCAGGACGGTCGGGCTGCGGTCCACCTTCTCCATCTACGACGCCGCCGACAGCCAGCGGCTCATGGGGATGGTCCTGCGCGACATGGACCTCGACCCCAAGCGCTACCCGGCCCGGGTGTTCACCGCCCGGGTGTCGGCGGCCAAGAACGAGCTCATCGACGAGGAGACCTTCGCCGCGCGCGCCGGGCAGAACCCCTACGAGCGCAAGATCGCCGAGGCCTACGCGCTCTACCAGCGGCGGCTGCGGCAGGCCAACGCGCTGGACTTCGACGACCTCATCATGACCACGGTGCACGTTCTCCAGGCCTTCCCGGCGGTCCGGGAGCACTACCGGCGCCGGTTCCGCCACGTGCTCGTCGACGAGTACCAGGACACCAACCACGCCCAGTACGTCCTCGTCCGCGAGCTCGTCGGCTCCGAGGACGACGGCTCCGGGGTGCCCCCGGCCGAGCTCGCCGTCGTGGGTGACGCCGACCAGTCGATCTACGCCTTCCGCGGCGCGACGATCCGCAACATCGTGGAGTTCGAGCAGGACTACCCCCAGGCGCGGACCATCCTGCTGGAGCAGAACTACCGCTCCACCCAGCGCATCCTCCGCGCGGCCAACGCGGTGATCGCGCGCAACCCCAAGCGACGGGAGAAGAACCTCTGGTCGGAGGCGGGGGACGGCCCGATGATCGTCGGCTACGTCGCCGACGACGAGCACGACGAGGCCTCGTTCGTGGCGACGAAGATCGACGAGCTCGCCGACGAGCACGGTGTCCGGCCAGGCGACGTCGCGGTCTTCTACCGCACCAACGCCCAGTCCCGGGCGCTGGAGGAGGTGCTGGTCCGGCGGGGCCTGCCCTACAAGGTCGTCGGCGGCACCCGGTTCTACGAGCGTCGGGAGATCAAGGACGCGCTGGCCTACCTGCGGGTGGTCGCCAACCCGCTCGACGACGTCAGCCTGCGGCGCATCCTCAACGTCCCCAAGCGGGGCATCGGCGACCGTGCCGAGGGGGCGGTCGCCGCGCTGGCCGACCGGGAGCGGATCCCGTTCGTCGCCGCGCTCGGCCGGGTCGAGGACGCCCCGGGCATCGCCACCCGCTCCGTGGCCGCGGTCCGGGCGTTCACCACGCTGCTCGAGGGGCTGCGCGAGCTGGCCGAGGACGACTCGACCGGGGTCGGTGACCTGCTCGAGGCGGTCCTCGACCGCTCCGGCTATCTCGCCGAGCTGCGGGCGAGTCCCGACCCGCAGGACGAGACCCGGGTGGAGAACCTCGCCGAGCTGGTGGCGGTGGCCCGTGAGTTCGACGACAACTACCCCGAGGGCACGCTCACCGACTTCCTCGAGCAGGTCTCCCTCGTCGCCGACGCCGACGAGATCCCCGACGGGGGTGAGGGCGTGGTCACCCTGATGACGCTGCACACCGCCAAGGGGCTGGAGTTCCCCGTCGTGTTCCTCACCGGCCTGGAGGACGGCACCTTCCCCCACCAGCGGTCCCTGGACGACCCCGCGGAGCTGGAGGAGGAGCGCCGGCTCGCCTACGTCGGCATCACCCGCGCCCGGGAGCGGCTCTACCTCACCCGGGCCGGCACCCGCGCCGCGTTCGGCGCCCCGCGCTACAACCCGCCGTCCCGGTTCCTCGACGAGATCCCCGGCGACCTCGTCGACTGGGAGCGCACCGACGCCGACCGGGCCAGCTTCGCGGGACGCACCAGCGCGGCCGCCTCGTGGGCCGAGCGGCACCAGGAGCCGGGGGTGGTGCGGCTCAACCCCCGCGGGTCGGGCCCGCCGCGCGGTCCCCGCGCCCCGGTGTCGGTCGAGGCCGGCGACCGGGTCACCCACGACGCGTTCGGCCTGGGCACGGTGATCCGGGTCGAGGGCACCGGCGACCGGGCCATGGCCCACGTGGACTTCGGCTCGGAGGGAGTCAAGCGGCTGCTGCTGCGCTTCGCCCCGCTCGAGAAGCTCTGAGTCAGCAGGTCGCCGCGGTGCGGACGCGTGCGACCGCCTCAGCCGCGCCGCCGTCCCACGACGGACCGTGCGTCCTCCTCGTGGACGGGGACCCCGGCCTCCCGGCGCAGCCGCTCCGCGAAGCCCAGGTGGTCGGTGTCACCGTGGGTCAGCAGGACGGCGGCGACGTCCTGCAGGGAGCGGCCCATCGAGTCGAGCTCCGCGAGCAGGTCCCGCCACAGCCCGGGCAGACCGGCGTCGATGACGGTGACCCGGCCGCCCTCCTCGACGAGGTAGACGGCCACCAGGTCCGAGCCGGCCCGGTGCAGGCCCGGCGCGATGCGCATCACGGTCCCCTTTCGCCGGGGTGCCTGTCGGGCCGAGCCTAGTCCCGGCCGGTGCGACGGGTACCCGCCTGCGGCTCAGGGCTGCGGTGTGAGGTGGCGCTCTCCCAGGCGCTCCAGCAGCCAGGGGTCGGGGTCGATGGAGACGCCGTCGATGCGGACCTCGAAGTGCAGGTGGGCCCCGGTCGAGGTCCCCGAGCTGCCCACCTCGCCGACCTTCTGGCCGGGCACGACCAGCTGGCCCTGGGAGACGGCGATGCGGGACATGTGGCCGTAGACGAGCACCGTGCCGTCCGGGAGCGTGAGCTTCACGTGGTAGCCCAGCCCACGGGTCCAGCCCGCGGCGGACACGCGCCCGGCCGCGACGGCATACAGGGGTGTGCCCCAGTCGGCGCCGTAGTCGATGCCCCGGTGCAGCCGTCCCCAGCGCATCCCGAAGGAGGAGGTGCGGTGGGCGGTGAGGATCGGTGGGTGGTGCGCCTCCCGCAGCGCGGTCGTGGCGATGGCCCCAGTCCCCGCGGACGTGGTCTCGAGCCCGGCCCCGACCGAGCGCTCGGCCCGCGCGAGGGCGGCGGGCAGCTCCCGCGCCACGGACCGCCCCGCAGCGGTGAGGAGCGACGCAGCGGTGCCGGCGGAGACCCCCGGCCGCAGCTGGACGCCGCGGGAGGAACCGGCCTGGACCCGCGGCTCGGCCGCGAAGCCGGCCGCGGCCACGGCGGTGCCGGGTGCGGCTCCCGCGGCCACGGCGTCGAGGTCGCGCCAGGGGGCGGTGGTGAGGACGGTGGCGCCGGCCAGGGCCGCCACGACGGCGGCGGACACGACGCCGGGGGCGACGGTGGGGGCAGGGGCGCGGTGGGCACCACCGCGACGGGAGGCCTCCTCACGGAGCACCCCGGCGCGGTGGGCGCCGGGGCGGCGCCGGCCCGGATCCACCGGACGGCGGGCGCGGTGACGGCCCGCGCGGTGACGCCCCGTCACACCTGACCTCCCACGTCGTCTCCGTGATCGAGCGAACGGCCCACCGGCTCCCCCCGGGGCAACGCGGGCCGCGTCGGACCATATCGACTCACCACCCCTCCGGCCAAGCCCGCCCCCGACCCCGGGACCTGCCCCGGAGGGGGCCGCCGGTGCTGCGCTACCCTGCCCCCATGACCCACTCACCGTTGCGCGTGGTCGTCGCGAAACCCGGGTTGGACGGACACGACCGCGGGGCCAAGGTGGTGGCCAGGGCGCTGCGGGACGCTGGGGTGGAGGTCATCTACACCGGCCTGCACCAGCCGCCGGAGCAGATCGTCGAGGCCGCCATCGCCGAGGACGCCGACGCCGTCGGGCTGTCCGTCCTGTCGGGTGCCCACATGACCCTGTTCCGCCGGGTCATCGACCTGCTCAAGGAGAAGGACGCCGAGGACATCGTCGTCTTCGGCGGGGGGATCATCCCCGAGGCCGACATCCCGGAGCTGGAGGCCATGGGTGTGGCCCGCATCTTCACGCCCGGGGCGACCACCAAGGAGATCACCGACTGGGTGCTCTCCCACCTGCAGCGCGCCTGACCTCCCCGCCGCGGATACTGTGTCGGGCACAGTCGAACCTCACCGATGGGATAGCTGACTCGTGGATCTGTTCGAGTACCAAGCACGCGACATGTTCGAGGCGCACGGGGTCCCCGTGCTGGCCGGTGAGGTCGTCACCGAGCCCGCCGACGCCGGTCCCGCGGCCGAGCGCATCGGCGCCGCGAGCGGTGGTGTCGTCGTCGTCAAGGCCCAGGTCAAGACCGGCGGTCGGGGCAAGGCCGGCGGCGTGAAGCTGGCCCGGTCGCCGGAGGAGGCCGTGGCCGCGGCCGAGCAGATCCTCGGCATGGACATCAAGGGCCACACGGTCCACAAGGTGATGGTGGCGCAGGGCGCGCAGATCGCCGAGGAGTACTACTTCTCGATCCTGCTCGACCGCGCCAACCGCTCGCTGCTGGCGATGTGCAGCCGCGAGGGGGGCATGGAGATCGAGCAGCTCGCCGTCGAGCGGCCCGAGGCCCTGGCCCGGGTGCCGGTCGACCCCAACACGGGCATCGACGAGGCCAAGGCGCGGGAGATCGTCACCGCCGCCGGGTTCCCCGAGGACGAGCACGCCGCCCTGGTGCCCGTGCTGCTGCGGCTGTGGGACGTCTACTCCGGCGAGGACGCGACCCTGGTCGAGGTCAACCCGCTGGTCCGCACCCAGGACGGCTCGATCATCGCCCTGGACGGCAAGGTGACCCTCGACGAGAACGCCGCCTTCCGCCACCCCGACCACGCCCGGTACGAGGACCGCTCGGCGACCGACCCGCTCGAGGCCGAGGCCAAGGAGAAGGGCCTGAACTACGTCAAGCTCGACGGCAACGTCGGCATCATCGGCAACGGCGCCGGCCTGGTGATGAGCACCCTGGACGTCGTCGCCTACGCCGGTGAGGACGTCGGCCCCGGCCCCGACGGGGTGCTGCCCAAGCCCGCCAACTTCCTCGACATCGGCGGTGGCGCCTCCGCAGAGGTCATGGCCGACGGGCTGCACATCATCCTCTCCGACCCGCAGGTCAAGGTCGTCTTCGTCAACGTGTTCGGCGGCATCACCGCCTGCGACGCCGTCGCCAACGGCATCGTCGGGGCCCTGCAGAAGCTCGGGGACGAGGCGACCAAGACCCTCGTCGTCCGGCTGGACGGCAACAACGTGGAGGAGGGCCGGCGGATCCTCGCCGACTACGCCCACCCCCTGGTGATCATCGAAGAGACCATGGACGGCGCGGCGCACCGGGCAGCCGAGCTGGCCGCCGCCAACTGACCGCCCGACGGGAGCACAATGGCCATCTTTCTCACCGCAGAGTCCAAGGTCGTCGTCCAGGGGATGACGGGCTCGGAGGGCATGAAGCACACCCAGCGCATGCTCAGGTCCGGCACGAACATCGTCGGCGGCGTCAACCCGCGCAAGGCCGGCCAGACCGTGGAGTTCGAGGGCGGCGTCACCGTCCCGGTGTACGGCACCGTCGCCGAGGCGATGGAGCAGACCGGCGCCGACGTGTCCGTGGTGTTCGTCCCCGCGCCGTTCACCAAGGCCGCGGCCGTCGAGGCGATCGACGCCCGGATCCCGCTGCTGGTCGTCATCACCGAGGGCGTCCCGGTCAAGGACACCGCGGAGTTCTTCAACTACGCCCAGCAGCAGGGCCACACCCGGATCATCGGCCCGAACTGCCCGGGCCTGATCAGCCCCGGCAGGTCCAACGCCGGCATCATCCCCGCCGACATCACCGGGCCCGGTCGGATCGGGCTGGTCTCCAAGTCCGGCACGCTGACCTACCAGATGATGTACGAGCTGCGGGACATCGGCTTCTCCTCGGCCGTCGGCATCGGCGGTGACCCGATCATCGGGACCACGCACATCGACGCCCTCGAGGCCTTCGAGAACGACCCGGAGACCGAGGCGATCGTCATGATCGGCGAGATCGGCGGCGACGCCGAGGAGCGCGCGGCGGACTACATCAAGGAGCACGTCACCAAGCCGGTGGTCGGCTACGTCGCGGGCTTCACCGCCCCCGAGGGCAAGACCATGGGCCACGCCGGTGCCATCGTCTCCGGCTCCTCGGGCACCGCCCAGGCCAAGAAGGAGGCCCTCGAGGCCGCCGGGGTCCGGGTGGGCAAGACGCCGTCGGAGACCGCCACGCTGATGCGCGAGATCATGGGGCAGCGGCGGGGCTGAGCCCGATCGGCACCCCCGCCGGTGCGCCTCCCCGCGAGGCCGCAGCCGTCGGGTGACCATGGGGGTGCCATGACTGTCCTCCAGCGACCCGACCGGACCCCCGTCACCGAGCTCCCGTCCCGCACCCCGGCCGGTGCCGTGGTGGCACGCATCCGGGCGCTCGGCCTCGCGGGCCTGGCGGGTGCGCTGGCGGCTCCGGTGTCGCTGCTCGTGGTGTGCCTGCCGGTGGTCCTGGCGTGGTTCTTCGACACCCGCAGCGACGTCGGGCTGGGCGCCGCCCTCGGCATCGGCGTCGACGTGTGGGCGCTGGCCCACCGCGGGGCGGTGGGTGTGGGCGGCTCCGACATCGTCCTGGCGCCGCTGCTGCTCACCCTGGTGCCGTTCCTGGCCTGCCGGTATGCCGTCAACCAGGTCCTCGTGGACCGCCCGGAGAGCCGGGGGGCGCTGCGCGAGGTGCGCGGCGTCGCCGCCGCCTGGCGGGCGATCGGGGGAGCGGAGGCCGTCACCTTCGTGCTGGGTTACCTCGGGACCGGCCTGCTGCTGTGCTCGCTCGCCGGACTGGGCCAGGCGCCGGTGCGCCTGGGCAGCGTTGTCCCGGGACTGCTCCTCGTGCCCGTCGCCGCGGTCGTCGCCGGGCTGTGGCGCGAGCACCGCCGCCAGGAGCACCCGACGATCAACCGGGGGCTGTCCTGGCTGGAGGCCCACACCCCCCGCCTGCTGCGCCGGGGTCTGCGGCCGGCCGCGGAGGCGGTCGGCGTCCTCCTCGTCGGCGGCCTGCTCGTCGTCCTCGCCACGCTGGTGCTGCGCGGGGAGCGGATCGGCAGCCTCTACACCGCGTTGGACGCGGGGATCGTGGGCACGACGGTGCTGACCCTGGCCCAGGTCGCCGCGCTGCCCAACGCCGTGCTCTGGGCGGTGGGGTGGACGGCGGGGGCGCCGGTCCACGTCGGCTCGGTGGTCATCGGCTGGCAGGAGACCACCGCCGGCGACCTGCCCCTCGTGCCCGTCCTGGCGGCGCTGCCCGAGCCCGGTCCGCTGCCGGCGTCCCTGTGGCTCGCCGTGCTGCTGCCGGTCCTCACCGGCTCGTGGGTCGGCGTCCGGGCCGGCCGGGGCGCGGCGCGCCTGTCCAGCTGGTGGGCCAAGGCGCAGATCGCCGGGTCCGCCTGCCTGGTGGCGACCGCCGTGCTGCTCGTGCTGAGCTGGCTCGCCCAGGGCGGTCTGACCCCGGGGCGGCTGGCCCTGGTGGGGACCGAGCCGCTGCTCGTCGCCGGCCTCCTCCTCGCCGAGCTCCTGGGCGCCGCCCTGGTCACGATGACCGTGCTGCACCTGGTCCGTCGACGCCTCTAGCCACCGGTTATCGTCATCGGGTGCCCACCCCGCCGTCCCGTGCGCACCCGGCGCGGCTCGTCGTGCTCGTCTCCGGTGGCGGCAGCCTCCTGCAGGCGCTCATGGACGCCTGCGAGGACCCGGCCTACGGGGCACAGGTCGTGGCCGTGGGCTCCGACCGCGAGGGCGCCGGGGGGCTGGCCCGAGCGGCGGCCGCGGGCATCCCCACCTTCGTGTGCCGGGTCAAGGACCACCCCACCCGCGAGGACTGGGACGCCGCCCTCACGGCGGAGGTGGCCCTCTTCGAGCCGGACCTCGTCGTCTCCGCGGGGTTCCTCAAGCTCGTCGGCAGAACCTTCCTGGCCCGGTTCGGTGGGCGCTACCTCAACAGCCACAACGCGCTGCTGCCGGCGTTCCCCGGGATCCACGGACCCCGGGACGCCCTGGCCTACGGGGTGAAGATCACCGGCGCCACCCTGTTCGTCGTCGACGAGGGCATGGACACCGGCGCGATCGTCGCCCAGGTCGCCGTCCCGGTCCTCGACGACGACACCGAGGAGACGCTCACCGAGCGCATCAAGCAGGCCGAGCGCCCCCAGCTGGTCGAGTACGTCGGCCGGATGGTGCGCGAGGGATACACCGTCCGAGGACGAAAGGTCACGATTCCGTGAGCACCCAGCCCGACCCCGCGAGCGAGGGGCGCCGCCCCCTGCGCCGAGCCCTCGTCTCCGTCTACGACAAGACGGGGCTGGAGGAGCTTGCCGCCGGCCTGCACGAGGCGGGCGTCGCCCTCGTCTCCACCGGCTCCACCGCGGCCCGGATCGAGGCAGCCGGGGTGCCCGTGACCCGGGTCGAGGAGCTGACCGGCTTCCCCGAGTGCCTCGACGGAAGGGTCAAGACGCTGCACCCCCGGGTCCATGCCGGACTGCTCGCCGACACCACCAACCCCGAGCACGTGCGGCAGCTGGAGGAGCTGGGGATCGAGGGCTTCGACCTCGTGGTCGTCAACCTCTACCCGTTCGCCGACACCGTCGCCTCCGGCGCCTCGCCCGAGGAGTGCGTCGAGCAGATCGACATCGGCGGGCCGTCGATGGTCCGCGCCGCGGCCAAGAACCACCGCAGCGTCGCCGTGGTCGTCGACCCCGCGGCGTACCCGCGCGTCGTCGCGGCGGCGCGGGAGGGCGGTTACACCCTGGCCGAGCGCCGCGCGCTGGCCGCCGCCGCGTTCGTCCACACCGCCACCTACGACGTCCACGTCGCCTCGTGGATGGGCAACGTCCTCACCGACACCAGCGACGGCAGCGGCTTCCCGGCCTGGATCGGGGCGACCTGGGAGCGGGCCGGGGTGCTGCGCTACGGCGAGAACCCGCACCAGCGCGCCGCGCTCTACCGCTCCGGGTTCGTCCCCGTCCCGGGGTTGGCCCAGGCCGAGCAGCTGCACGGCAAGGAGATGTCCTACAACAACTACATCGACGCGGACGCCGCCCGGCGCGCTGCTCACGACCACGGCGACCGCCCGACGGTGGCGGTCATCAAGCACGCCAACCCCTGCGGCATCGCGGTCGGGGACGACATCGCCGAAGCGCACCGCAAGGCCCACGCCTGCGACCCGGTGTCGGCCTTCGGCGGGATCATCGCCACGAACCGCCCGGTGACCGCGGCGATGGCCCGGCAGGTGGCCGAGGTGTTCACCGAGGTCGTCGTCGCCCCCGACTTCGAGCCCGAGGCCCTGGAGATCCTCACCGCGAAGAAGAACCTGCGCCTGCTCCGAGCGCCCGCGCCCGAGCGCGGCGGGATCGAGACCAGGCCGGTGTCCGGCGGCATGCTCGTGCAGTCCGCCGACGCCCTCGACGCGCCGGGGGACGACCCGTCGGCATGGCGGCTGGTGGCCGGCCCGGCCGCCGACGAGGCGACCCTGGCGGACCTCGCGTTCGCCTGGCGGGCGGTGCGCGCGGTGAGGTCCAACGCGATCCTGCTCGCACGCGACGGTGCCAGCGTCGGCATCGGGATGGGCCAGGTCAACCGGGTGGACTCCTGCCGGCTGGCGCTGGAGCGGGCCGGGGAGGAGCGGGCCCGCGGGTCGGTCGCGGCATCCGACGCCTTCTTCCCGTTCGCCGACGGCCTCCGGGTCCTCATCGACGGCGGCGTGCGGGCCGTGGTCTCCCCGGGCGGCTCGGTGCGGGACGAGGAGGTCGTCGGTGCCGCCGAGGCGGCCGGGCTGACGCTGTACTTCACCGGCACCCGCCACTTCGCCCACTGACCCGGCTCCTAGACTGCCCGGCATGGGAGCCCGCATCCTCGACGGCAAGGCCGTCCTGGCCACCATCAAGGAGGAGCTGCGGCAGCGCGTCGCCGCGCTCCGCGAGCAGGGGGTCGTGCCCGGCCTGGGCACCGTGCTCGTCGGCGACGACCCGGGCAGCACCTGGTACGTCAACGCCAAGCACCGCGACTGCGCCGACATCGGCGTCGAGTCGATCCGCCGCGACCTGCCTGCGGGGACGACCCTGCCCGAGGTGCTCGAGGTGGTCGACGAGCTCAACGCCGACCCGGCGTGCACCGCCTTCCTCGTCCAGCAGCCCACCGGCCTGGACGAGTTCGCCATCCTGTCCCGGGTCGACCCGGCCAAGGACGTCGACGGGCTCCACCCCTACAACCTGGGCGCCCTGGTCCTGGGCGAGCCGGCCCCGCTGCCGTGCACCCCGGTCGGCATCGTGGAGCTGCTGCGCCGCCACGACGTGCCGCTCGCCGGCGCCGAGGTGGTCGTCATCGGGCGCGGCATCACCGTCGGCCGCCCGCTCGGGCTGATCCTCACCCGTCGCTCCGAGAACGCCACGGTGACCCTGTGCCACACCGGCACCCGCGACCTGGCGGCGCACACCCGCCGGGCGGACGTCGTGGTGTCCGCCGCCGGCGTGCCCGACCTGGTCACCGCGGACATGGTCCGGCCCGGTGCCGCCGTCCTCGACGTCGGCGTGGCCCGTCGCGACGGCAGGATCGCCGGCGACGTGGCGGCCGACGTGGCCGAGGTGGCCGGGTGGATCTCCCCGAACCCCGGCGGGGTGGGGCCGATGACCCGCGCCATGCTGCTGGTCAACGTCGTCGAGGCCGCGGAGCGGGCGCTGCGGGCGGGGGCGGGGACGGCGTCGCGGTGACCCCCACGCCACCTCCACCGGGGCCGGACGACGAGGAGCCCGACGCCCCGCTCCCGCAGGCCACGGAGCGCGACGGTCTGCCGCGGTGGTGGCGCAGCCAGCCCCTCGGCCTGTGGTGGGGACTTCCGATCGGGCTGACCGTGGCCGTCTGGCTGCTGGTCCAGGGCCAGGTCCGGCTGTTCGGGTACGTCGTCGCGGGCACGCTCGCGGCCGCTGCCCTGGTGCGGCTGCTGCTGCCCCGCGACGCGGTCGGCGGTCTCATGGTGCGGTCCCGGTTCTGGGACGTCGTGACGCTCCTCGCGCTGGCGGCCGGCACGGTCGTCCTGGCCGCCACCCTCAACCTGCCCGGCTGACCCACCGCAGGGACGACGGAGCCCGGCCGCCGGGGTGACCCGCGCGACCGGGCTCCGCGACGGCCCTGGCCGGTGCCCTCAGATGAGGCCCAGCTCGGTGACCGCCCTGCGCTCGTCCTCCAGCTCGGCGACCGAGGCGTCGATCCGGGCGCGGGAGAAGTCGTCGATCTCGAGGCCCTGCACGATGGACCAGTCGCCGCCGGAGGTGGTCACCGGGAAGGAGGAGATGAGGCCCTCCGGGATCCCGTAGGAGCCGTCGGAGCAGACCGCCATCGAGACCCAGTCGCCCTCGGGGGTGCCGCGGAGCCAGTCCCGGGTGTGGTCGATGGTCGCGGAGGCAGCCGACGCCGCCGAGGACGCTCCGCGGGCCTCGATGATGGCCGCGCCCCGCTTGGCGACCGTCGGGATGAAGTCGTTCTCCAGCCAGTCCCGCTCCACGAGGTCGGCGGCGGTGCTCCCGTCGACCTCGCAGTGGAACAGGTCGGGGTACTGGGTGGCCGAGTGGTTGCCCCAGATCGACATCCGCCGGACGTCGGTGACCGGCCGGCCGAGCTTGCGGGACAGCTGTGCCAGCGCCCGGTTGTGGTCCAGGCGGGTCAGGGCCGAGAAGCGCTCGCGCGGGATGTCGGGGGCGTTGTTCATCGCGATGAGCGCGTTGGTGTTGGCCGGGTTGCCGGTGACGGTGATGCGGATGTCGTCGGCGGCGTGGTCGTTGAGGGCACGGCCCTGACCGGTGAAGATCGCGCCGTTGGCCTCCAGGAGGTCACCGCGCTCCATCCCGGCGGTCCGGGGCCGGGCGCCGACGAGCAGGGCCACGTTGGCCCCGTCGAAGATCGTGTTCGGGTCGTCCCCGGTGTCCACCCCGGCCAGCAGCGGGAAGGCGCAGTCCTCCAGCTCCATGACCACACCCTCCAGGGCCTTGAGCGCGGGGGTGATCTCCAGGAGACGCAGCTGGACCGGGGTCTCCGGGCCCAGCAGGTCGCCGGCGGCGATGCGGAACAGGAGGCTGTAGCCGATCTGGCCGGCGGCGCCGGTGACGGCCACCTTGACGGGCGTCGTGCTCACGTGCGGATCCTTCACTCGCGGGGGCGGTTCCAGGTGTCTCGCTGGCGACGGTAGCAGCCGCCCGGGCGAGCGGCAGACCGGGCCGCGATAGCCTGGCCTGCGGCCCGGTGCTTGCCTCCCGGGCCGAGCCGACGACCGAGGAGAGCCCACCGCATGGCCCGCATCATCTACACCCTGACCGACGAGGCGCCGATGCTGGCGACCCACTCGTTGCTGCCGATCGTCGAGGCGTTCGCCTCGACCGCGGGGGTGGAGGTGGAGACCAAGGACATCTCCCTCGCCGGCCGCATCCTGGCCGCGTTCGCCGACAGGCTGCCGCCGGAGCAGCGGGTCGAGGACGCCCTGGCCGAGCTGGGTGAGCTCACCCGCTCTCCGGAGGCCAACATCATCAAGTTGCCCAACATCAGCGCCTCGGTGCCCCAGCTCAAGGCGGCCATCGCCGAGCTGCAGGCGCAGGGCTACGACCTGCCGGCATACCCGGACAACCCCGGCACCGACGAGGAGCGGGAGATCCGCGCCCGCTACGACAAGGTCAAGGGCAGTGCGGTCAACCCGGTGCTGCGCCAGGGCAACTCCGACCGGCGCGCGCCGGCGTCGGTGAAGAACTACGCGCGCTCCCACCCGCACTCGATGGGGGAGTGGAGCGCCGAGTCGCGGACCAACGTGGCCACCATGGACGCCGACGACTTCCGGCACAACGAGGAGTCCGTGGTCGTCGAGGGCGAGGACACCCTGACCATCCGCCACGTCGCGGCCGACGGCACCACCACCGTGCTGCGCGACGACGTCGCGGTGCAGCCCGGGGAGGTGGTCGACGCCACCGTGATGCGCGCCACGGCCCTGGACCGCTTCCTCGCCGCCCAGGTCGCCCGGGCCAAGGAGGAGGACGTGCTGTTCTCCCTGCACCTCAAGGCCACGATGATGAAGGTCTCCGACCCGATCATCTTCGGGCACGCGGTGCGCGCCTTCCTGCCCAGGGTCTTCGAGCGCTACGGGGACGCGCTGGCCGAGGCCGGCCTGTCGCCCAACAACGGCCTGGGCTCGATCCTGGCCGGTCTGGACGCGCTGCCCGGCGGGCTCGGCGCGGAGGTCCGCACCGCCATCGAGGAGGGCCTGGCCGAGGGTCCGGAGCTGGCGATGGTGAACTCCGACAAGGGCATCACCAACCTCCACGTGCCCAGCGACGTCATCGTCGACGCCTCGATGCCGGCGATGATCCGCAACTCGGGGAAGATGTGGGGGCCGGACGGCGAGCTCGCCGACACCCTCGCGGTGCTCCCGGACAGCAGCTACGCCGGCATCTACCAGGTCGTCATCGACGACTGCCGCGCCCACGGCGCATTCGACCCGGCCACCATGGGCACCGTCCCCAACGTCGGGCTCATGGCCCAGGCGGCCGAGGAGTACGGCAGCCACGACAAGACCTTCGAGATCGAGGCCGAGGGCACCGTGCAGGTGGTCGACAGCCAGGGCACGGTGCTCCTGGAGCACGAGGTCGCCGCGGGCGACATCTGGCGCGCCTGCCAGACCAAGGACGTCGCGATCCGTGACTGGGTCAAGCTGGCGGTCACCCGGGCGCACGCCTCGGGCATGCCGATCGTGTTCTGGCTGGACCGCGACCGCGCCCACGACGCCCGGCTCATCGAGAAGGTGCGGACCTACCTCGGGGAGCACGACACCGACGGCATCCAGGTCGAGATCATGGCCCCGACCGAGGCGATGGCGTTCACCCTCGAGCGGGTCCGCCGCGGCGAGGACACCATCTCGGTGACCGGCAACGTGCTGCGGGACTACCTCACCGACCTGTTCCCGATCCTCGAGCTCGGCACGAGCGCGAAGATGCTGTCCGTCGTGCCGCTGATCAGCGGTGGCGGCCTGTTCGAGACCGGCGCCGGCGGCTCGGCCCCCAAGCACGTCCAGCAGCTGCTGGAGGAGAACTACCTGCGCTGGGACAGCCTCGGGGAGTTCCTCGCCCTCGCCGTCAGCCTGGAGCACCTGGCCACGACGACCGGCAACCGTCGCGCGCAGGTGCTCGCCGACACGCTCGACCGGGCCACCGAGACGCTGCTCAACGAGAACAAGTCGCCGGCGCGCCGGCTGGGCAGCATCGACAACCGGGGCAGCCACTTCTACCTGGCGCTCTACTGGGCCCGGGAGCTGGCCGCCCAGCAGGAGGACGCCGAGCTGGCCGCGGTGTTCGCCCCGGTCGCCGAGGCGCTCGGGGAGAACGAGGAGCGGATCACCGCCGAGCTGCTCGAGGTCCAGGGCAGCCCGGTCGACCTCGGCGGCTACTACCGGCCGGACCCGGAGAAGGTCGCGGCGGTGATGCGCCCGTCGGCCACGTTCAACGAGATCCTGGCGCGGCTGGCCGGCTGACCTCGCGGGAGCAGGCCGCGGCCGCCGCACCCGCGGCGGCCAGGCTCAGCCCCAGCGGGGCAGCGGCGGCAGCGGGGCGTGGCTCTCCAGCCCCTCGTCCCGGCCGCGGGCCAGCCACAGCAGCAGCTGGCTGGGGCGTCCCCGGACCTCCTGGCCCCCGCCGCCGACGTGCCAGCGCCGGCCGTCGGTGCCGACGAGGGTCAGCGGCGGGCAGCCCACCCGTCCGCTGAGCCGGTCGACGGTCTCCTGGATGCCGGCACGCACCACGTCGGGCGGCGCGTCGGCGAAGGTGTAGCCGGCGTCGAGGTCCACGTGGTGGAAGACCACCTCGCGCAGCCGGGCCCACGGGATCTGGTCGCCGGCCAGCGGCATCCCGTTGAGGTTGCGCACCGTCGCCAGGTCGCTGCGACCCCGCAGGTGGGAGGCCCTCATCCGGAACGCCTCCGACGCGGTGGCCAGGTCGACCCGCAGGCGCACGGCGTCCTGCTTCGCGCTCTCCTCGATCTCGCGCTCGCGGGCCTCCGGCGAGGCGTAGGACTGGGTCGGCACCCCGGTCTCGGCCCAGGTGACCAGCCGCTGCATCGCCTCGGCGTTGCGGGCCAGGTGGGCGATGACGTGGGCGCGGGTCCACCCCTCGCACAGGGACGGCTCGCGCACCGCCCGGTCGTCGAGCCTCGACACCGTCTGCAGGAGGGCGGCGTCCGCCTCCTCGAGCCGGGCCAGCGCGTGGTCCAGGGACATGTACGACGCGGTACTCATCCTCACCTCCGCCAGCGGTTGTGCCCCGATCCTCCCTCCCGTCGCCGCTGGTGGCAAGGACGTCCGGCGGCGGTGCGGCCCCCCGACGCGGATCCCACCAGCCGACGGGAGAGGATGGTGCGGTGCGACTCATCTCGGCCAACGTCAACGGCATCCGGGCCGCCGTGCGCCGGGGCGGGGTGGACCGTATGACGCAGCTCGCCCCGGACGTGCTGGCGCTGCAGGAGGTCCGCGCCTCCCGCGAGCAGCTGGCGGCGTGCCTGGCGGGGACGCCCCTGGAGGGATGGTCCACGACCCTCGAGGCGGGGTCGGCGAAGGGCCGCGCAGGGGTGGCGGTGCTGTCCCCCCGGGCCCCGCTGGCGACCCGCGGGGCGGAGGCGCTCGACGCGGGTGCCGTGGCCGACGGCCGCTGGGTCGAGGCGGACGTGCCGGTGGCCGGGGGCGTCGTCACCGTGGTCTCGGTCTACGTCCACACCGGTGAGGCCGGCACGACCCGGCAGGTGGAGAAGTACGCGCTCCTGGACGCCATGGAGCGCCGCATGAAGAGCCTCCTGGACGGGCCGCACCCGGTCGTCGTGTGCGGCGACCTCAACATCTGCCACACCCGCGCCGACCTGCGGAACTGGAAGGGCAACCTCGGCAGGGCCGGCTTCCTGCCCCAGGAGCAGGAGTACCTGGACCGGTGGCTCGCCTCGGGCTGGTCGGACGTGGTCCGCCGCTGGGCGGGGGACGTCGAGGGGCCGTACACCTGGTGGTCCTGGCGGGGGCAGGCCTTCGACCGGGACACCGGCTGGCGGATCGACTACCAGCTGTGCAGCCCCGGCCTGGCCGACCGGGTCCGGGGCGTCCTCGTCGACCGCGCGCCGAGCTACGCCGAGCGCTGGAGCGACCACGCCGCGGTGCTCGTGGACTACGACGCGGACCCTTCTTCCGTCACCGGACGAGGGCGGTAGTGTCGAGGTGATGACTGCCAGGGTCGCCACGCGCACGGTGGGTGTGGCCTTGCCGGTTCCCGATCCGTGGGGCAGCCAGATCCAGCAGGCCCGACGGGGCTACGGGGAGGAGCGGGCCGCGCTCATCCCCACCCACATCACCCTGCTGCCGCCGACACCCGCGACGGAGGAGCAGATCGGCGCGCTGTACCAGCACCTCGAGGCGCTCGCCGCGGGGTTCCCGCCGTTCCGGGTCGTCCTGCGCGGCACCGGCAGCTTCCGCCCCGTGTCGGAGGTCGTCTTCATCCAGGTGGCCCAGGGGGTCTCCCCGTGCGAGCAGCTGGAGTCCGCGGTCCGCAGCGGCCCGATCGACCGCGAGCTGGCCTTCCCCTACCACCCGCACGTCACGGTGGCCCACGACCTGCCGTCGGACGTGCTGGATCGCGCGTTCAACGACCTGGCCGACTTCGCCGCGGACTTCGTCGCGACGCACTTCACCCTCTACGCCCACGACGGGGACGAGGCCTGGCGTCCGGTCCGGCACTTCCACCTCCGCGGTCCCGTCGACCCCGGCTACCTCCCGGACTGACGCCGGCCGGAAGGGCTCCTCCGCGGCGGCTCAGGTGAGGTCGGCGCGGCCCGACTCGCGCAGGATGCGGACGATGTCCTTGACGTCCTGGACCCGGTCGCGGGTGGTGACCAGCAGCGCGTCCATGGTGTCGATGACGACGACGTCGGGGACCCCGAGGGTGACCACGGTGCGCCCGCCGTGCGCGGCGACCATGCCGGTGCTGTCGATGACGACGACCTGGTCGCTCGGGCCGAGGATGCGCACCCCCGGGTGGTCGCCGGACTCGGCCAGCTGGGTGGCCAGCGAGGCGAAGTCGCCGATGTCGTCCCAGGTGAAGTCGGCCGGGACCACCCGGACCAGCCCCTCGGCGGCGGCCGGCTCGGCGACCGCGTGGTCGATCGCGATGCGCTCCAGCCGGGGCCAGAGCCCGGCCAGCCGACCGGGATCGGCCGCGATCTCCCGCAACCCGGCGGCCAACTCGGGGTGCCACCGGCCCAGCAGGTCCAACAGGGTGCCGGCCCGGACCACGAAGATGCCGGCGTTCCACCGGTGCCGCCCACCGGCGAGGTACTCCTGCGCCACCGCCCGGTCCGGCTTCTCCACAAACGCCTCGACCCGGTGCACCGAGGGTGCCCCCGGGGTCGGTGCCGGGTCGCCGACGGCGATGTAGCCGAACCCGGTGGCGGCATACGTGGGCTTGATCCCCAGCGTCACCAGCCACCCGTCCCGCGCGGCGTGCACCGCCTCGGTGACGCAGGCCCGGAACCGCTCCTCACCGGCGATGACGTGGTCGGCCGCGAACGAGCCGATCACCGCCTCGGGGTCGCGCCGCTCCAGCACCGCCGCGGCCAGCCCGATCGCCGGCATCGAGTCCCGTGGCTCCGGCTCGACCAGGAGGTTCCCGGGCGGCAGCTCCGGCAGCTGGCTGCGCACCGCCTCCTCGTGGGCGACGCCGGTGACCACCACCAGGCGGTCGCCGCACAGCGGCCGCAGCCGGTGCGCGGTCTCCTGCAGGAGGGACCTGCCGGTGCCGGTGAGGTCGTGCAGGAACTTCGGGCTGGCCCGCCGCGACAGCGGCCACAACCGGGTCCCCGAACCCCCGGCCGGGACCACCGCCCAGAAGTGCTCCATCTCGCCCTCGCCCGTCATCGCGGCCAGTCTAGGGTGGGCGCCATGTCCCCGGACCTGCGCAGCCTCGCCCTCGGCGCGGCCTACGAGGGCCTGGCCCGCCCGCTGCTGTTCCGCACCGGCGGCGGTGACGCCGAGGCCGCCCACCAGCGCACCCTCCGGCTCGTCGCCCGGCTCGCCGAGCGCCCCGGGCTGCTGCGGTCGGTGCGCGCCGCGGTCGCCGCCGGGGGCACCCCGGTGACCCTGCTGGGGCTGGCCTTCCCGAACCGGGTCGGCCTGGCCGCCGGCATGGACAAGGATGGCGTCGGCCTGGCCGCCTGGGCGGGCCTCGGGTTCGGGCACGTCGAGGTCGGCACCGTGACCGCCCACCCGCAGCCCGGCAACCCCCGGCCCCGGCTGTTCCGGCTGCCCCGCAGCCGTGCCGTGATCAACCGGATGGGGTTCAACAACGCCGGGGTGCACGCCCTGGCGGAGCGGCTCCGGCGGGTCCGGGCCGAGGGCGGCACCGGCATCCCGGTCGGGGTGTCCATCGGCAAGAGCAAGGTCACTCCGGTGGAGGAGGCGGTGGGGGACTACCTCACCTCGGTCGACGCGCTGCACGGCCTGGCCGACTACCTCGCGGTGAACGTCTCGTCCCCGAACACCCCCGGCCTGCGCGGCCTGCAGGACGCCGGGCCGCTGCGCGAGCTGCTCACCGCCGTGGTCGGCCGCACCCGGGAGCTGGCCGGCGGGCTGCCACCCGTCCCGGTCCTCGTCAAGCTGGCCCCGGACCTGTCCGACCGCGCCCTGGAGGAGGCGCTCGAGGTCGCCACCGCCGCGGGCGTCCGCGGCGTCATCGCCACCAACACCACGACCTCCCGCGACGGGGTCGACCCCGCCGAGCAGCACCTGGCGCGGGAGCAGGGCGGGCTCAGCGGCGCCCCCCTGACGCACCGGGCCCGGGAGGTCGTCCGCTTCGTCGCCGAGCGCACCGACCTGCCGGTCATCGGGGTCGGCGGGGTGATGTCCGCCGCCGACGCCCGCGCCCTGCTCGACGCCGGGGCGTCGCTGGTGCAGCTCTACACCGGGCTGGTGTATGCCGGTCCGCGCCTGGTGAGGGAGGTTGCCAGGCTGGAACCGGGCCGGGATCGGTAGCCTGAGCAGCATGGCTGAGGCGAGGGACGGGCTGGCGGCGACGACCGAGTCGGGACTGCCGCTCAAGGCGGTCTACGGCCCAGAGGACCGGGAGGGCATCGACCCGCACCAGACGATCGGCCGTCCCGGGGAGTACCCGTTCACCCGCGGCGTCTACCCGACCATGTACACCGGCCGGCCGTGGACGATGCGGCAGTACGCCGGCTTCGGCACCGCCCGGGAGTCCAACCAGCGCTACCACGAGCTGGTCCGCCACGGCACCGGCGGCCTGTCCGTCGCCTTCGACCTGCCGACCCAGATGGGCTACGACAGCGACCACCCGCTGGCCCACGGCGAGGTCGGCAAGGTGGGCGTGGCGATCGACTCGATCGAGGACATGCGGGTGCTCCTCGACGGGCTGCCGCTGGACCGGATCTCCACCTCGATGACCATCAACGCCCCCGCGGCGACCCTGCTGATGCTCTACCAGCTGGTCGCCGAGGAGCAGGGCATCCCGGCACACAAGCTCACCGGCACGATCCAGAACGACGTGCTCAAGGAGTACATCGCCCGCGGCACCTACATCTACCCGCCGGCCCAGTCGCTGCGGCTGATCAGCGACATCTTCGCCTACTGCCGCCGGGAGATCCCGCGCTGGAACACGATCTCGATCTCCGGGTACCACATGGCCGAGGCCGGGGCCACGCCCGTGCAGGAGATCGCCTTCACCCTGGCCAACGCCAAGGAGTACGTCCGCGCCGCGCTCGCCGCGGGCCTGGAGGTGGACGACTTCGCCCCGCGGCTGTCGTTCTTCTTCGTCGCCCGGACCACCCTGCTGGAGGAGGTCGCCAAGTTCCGCGCGGCCCGCCGCATCTGGGCCCGGATCATGAAGGAGGAGTTCGGCGCCACCAACCCCAAGGCCCAGATGCTCCGGTTCCACACCCAGACCGCGGGGGTGCAGCTGACCGCCCAGCAGCCGGAGGTCAACCTGGTGCGGGTCGCGCTGCAGGGGCTCGGGGCGGTGCTCGGGGGCACCCAGTCCCTGCACACCAACTCCTACGACGAGGCGATCGCGCTGCCCACCGCCAAGGCGGCCCGGCTCGCGCTGCGGACCCAGCAGGTGCTGGCCTACGAGACCGACATCACCAAGACCGTCGACCCGTTCGCCGGCTCCTACGTGATCGAGTCCATGACCGACGACATCGAGGGCGCTGTCCTGGAGCTGATCCAGGCGGTGGAGGACCGCGGTGGCGCCGTGGCCGCCATCGAGCAGGGGTTCCAGAAGAGCGAGATCGAGCGGTCGGCCTACGACATCGCCCGCCAGATCGACGACGGCGAGCGCGTCGTCGTCGGCGTCAACCGGTTCGTCATCGACGAGGACGAGCCCTACGAGCCGCTGACCGTGGACCCCGCCATCGAGCAGGAGCAGGTCGAGCGGCTGGCGCGCCTGCGGTCCGAACGGGACAACGACGCCGTCGACCGCGCGCTGGACGGGATCCGGGCCGCGGCCCAGGGCACCGACAACCTGCTGCCGCACCTGCGGGAGGCGCTGCGGCTGCGCGCCACCGGGGGCGAGGTCGCCGACGCGCTGCGCGACGTGTGGGGGCACTACCAGCCCCGCGAGACGTTCTGAGCATGGCCCGGGACGGGCGGGACACGGCGGCGGGTTACCCTGAGCCGGTCCCCACCGTCGACTTCGAGAGGTCAGCCGAGCCCACCGTGTCCGCCTCACCCGCCCCCGAACTCCGCCCGGCCCCGTCCCTGGACCACCTGGTGGAGCGGGTCCGCGCCACGGTCGAGCGGCGGCGGGACGACCTCGTCGGCTGGCGTCGCCAGGTGCACCGCAACCCCGAGGTCTCCTGGCAGGAGCACCGCACCACAGCCCTGGTCACCGAGGTGCTCGAGGGCGCCGGGCTGTCGGTGCGTCCGCTGCCGGGCAGCGGGGCCCTCGTCGACCTCGGCGCGGAGGAACCCCGGGTGCGCATCGCCCTGCGTGGTGACCTGGACGCCCTCCCGGTCGAGGAGCGCACCGGGCTCCCGTTCGCCTCGCGGCGCCCCGGGTTCTGCCACGCCTGCGGCCACGACGTCCACACCGTCGGTGTGCTGGGTGCCGGGCTGGCCCTGGCCGAGATCGAGGACGAGCTGCGCAGCCTCGGGCTGGCGGTCCGCCTCATCTTCCAGCCCGCCGAGGAGACCGTCCCCGGCGGGGCGCAGAAGATCATCGAGCTCGGCGGTCTCGAGGGCGTCGACCGGATCCTCGCGCTGCACTGCGACCCGTCGATCGACGTCGGCACCATCGGGCTGAAGGTCGGGCCGATCACCGCGGCGTCCGACTCCATCCACGTCACGCTCCGGGGCCGGGGCGGGCACACCTCCCGCCCGCACCTGACCCAGGACCTCACCTTCGCGCTGGGCAAGGTCATCACCGAGGTGCCGGCCGCGCTGTCCCGCCGGCTCGACCCGCGCAGCGGTGTCGCGCTGGTCTGGGGGGCGGTCCGCGCGGGCACGGTCGCCAACGTCATCCCCGCCACCGGCGAGTGCGTCGGCACCCTGCGGATGCTCGACTCGGAGACCTGGGCGACGACGGGTGCGGTCATCGAGGAGATCGTCCGCGCCGTCGTCGCCCCGTACGGCGTGGACGCCCAGGTGCGCCACGTCCGCGGGGTGCCGCCGGTGGACAACGACTCCCGCGCGGTGGCGGCGCTCACCGCTGCCGCGTCGATGGTCGTGGGCCCGACCGCCGTGGTGCCGACCAAGCAGTCCCTCGGGGGTGAGGACCTCGGTTGGTACCTCCAGCAGGTGCCCGGCGCGATGGCCCGGCTGGGCACCCGCACGCCGGGGGGACCGACCTACGAGCTGCACCAGGGTGACCTCGTCGTCGACGAGGAGGCGACGCTCGTCGCCGCCCGGCTGCTGGCCACCGCCGCCCTGACCTCCGTCGGCCCCGACGGTCTGGTCTGACCTGTCCCACAGGCACCTTCGTCATCCCCTGTCCGGGTCCTCGGTCCCGAGGGGGACAGGTCCTCCGTCACGTCTTTGGTCACGGTCCGGAAACTTTGCGGTCAGGGGTGTCAAGTCCGCCACGCGGAGGCGCTACCATCACGGCGTCATTCATCGACTTTCGAAGGAGATCCCGTGCGGATGATGAAGTTGGCCGTCGCCTCGGCTGCGGCGGCGATGGTGCTGGCGGCGTGCGGTGACGCACCCGAGGACGAGACCCCTGGCGGCGAGGGCAACGGCGACTCCACGGAGACGAGCCAGGAGACCGCGACCGAGACCGCCGGCGGCGGTGGCGAGGCGACGGACTTCAAGGCCTGCATGGTCTCCGACTCCGGCGGGTTCGACGACCAGTCCTTCAACCAGTCCGGTGCCGAGGGCATGCGGGCGGCCGAGCAGAACCTCGGTGTCGAGATCGTGCTCGTCGAGTCCCAGTCCGACGCCGACTATGCCACGAACGTCGGTGGCCTGGTGCAGCAGGGCTGCGACCTGACCATCGGCGTCGGCTTCCTCCTGGAGGACGCGATCCAGCAGGCCGCCGAGGAGAACCCGGACACCAACTTCGCCCTCATCGACTCGGCCTTCAGCGACGAGAACTTCAACCCGGTCGAGCTGCCCAACGCCAAGCCGATCCTGTTCAACACCGCCGAGGCGGCCTTCCTGGCCGGCTACCTCGCCGCGGGCATGACCGAGACCGGCACCGTGGCGACCTTCGGCGGCATCCAGATCCCGTCCGTCGCGATCTTCATGGACGGTTTCTCCGACGGCATCAACAAGTACAACGAGGACAACCCGGACGCCAACGTCCAGCTCCTCGGCTGGGACAAGGAGGCGCAGAACGGCTCCTTCTCCGGTGACTTCGAGAACCAGTCCCAGGGCCAGACCCTGACCGAGCAGTTCATCGCCCAGGGCGCCGACATCATCATGCCGGTCGCCGGCCCGGTCGGCCTCGGCGCGGCTGCCGCCGCCGAGAGCGCCGACAACGTCAAGATCATCTGGGTCGACTCCGACGGCTACCTCACCACCGACTACGGCTCGCTCATGCTGACCTCGGTGATGAAGCAGATCGGCCCGGCGGTCGAGGACACCATCGCCGAGACGATCGAGGGCTTCAGCAACGAGCCGTACGTCGGCACGCTGGAGAACGAGGGCGTCGGCCTGGCCCCGTACCACGACTTCGAGTCCGAGATCCCGCAGGAGCTCAAGGACAAGATCGAGGAGTACAAGCAGCAGATCATCGGCGGCGACCTGGTCATCGAGACGCCCAACGCGCCCGTTCAGTGACCAGTGACCCCTCCCGCCTGATCTGAGCGCGAGACACCACCCGTAGCGGCCCGGCCGGACCTGGCCGGGCCGCTACGCTGTGGAGCGCCTCCCGTGACAGCGGGATCGGACCGTGACGAAAGCCGGAAGCAATGAAGCTCGAGCTGCGTGGGATCACCAAGGTCTTCGGATCCCTGGTGGCCAACGACCACATCGATCTCGTGGTCGAACCGGGCGAGATCCACGCCCTCCTCGGTGAGAACGGTGCTGGCAAGAGCACCCTGATGAACGTCCTCTACGGGCTCTACGACCCCGACGGCGGGGAGATCCTCCTCGACGGCGAGAAGGTCGAGTTCGACGGGCCGGGCGACGCCGTCGCCGCGGGCATCGGCATGGTGCACCAGCACTTCATGCTCGTCCCCGTGTTCACGGTGGCCGAGTCGGTGGCCCTGGGCTACGAGCCCACCAAGGGCGGCCTGGGGGTCCTCGACCTGGAGGAGGCCCGCCGCCGGGTCCGTGAGATCTCCGAGAAGTTCGGCTTCGACGTCGACCCCGACGCCGTCATCGAGGACCTGCCCGTCGGCGTCCAGCAGCGGGTCGAGATCATCAAGGCCCTGTCCCGGGACGCCCGGGTCCTCATCCTGGACGAGCCCACCGCGGTGCTCACCCCCCAGGAGACCGACGAGCTCATCAACATCATGACCGAGCTCAAGCAGGCGGGGACCTCGATCGTCTTCATCACCCACAAGCTCCGCGAGGTGCGGGCCATCGCCGACCGGATCACCGTCATCCGGCGCGGCAAGGTCGTCGGCCACGCCAGCCCGACCTCCACCGAGACCGAGCTCGCCTCCCTCATGGTGGGCCGGTCGGTGTCCCTGGCCGTCGAGAAGGCCCCCGCCCAGCCCGGCGACGAGGCGTTCACGATCGCCGACCTCACGGTGCTCGACGCCAACGGCAGCCCGGTGGTGGACCGGGTCAGCCTGTCGGTCCGGTCCGGGGAGATCCTGGCCATCGCCGGCGTCCAGGGCAACGGCCAGACCGAGCTCGCCGAGACGATCCTCGGCCTGGTCGACGCGGCGGCCGGCTCCATCCGGCTCAACGGCGAGGAGCTCGTCGGCAAGAGCGTGCGGCAGCGGCTCCGGGCCGGCCTGGGGTTCATCCCCGAGGACCGGTCCACCGACGGCGTCATCGCCAGCTTCTCGGTCGCCGAGAACCTCATCCTCGACCTCTACGACACCCCGCCCTTCGCGCGCGGCGTGGCGATGAACCCGGCCAGGGTGCACGAGAACGCCGTGCAGCGCACCGAGGAGTTCGACGTCCGGCTCAGCGACGTCCACGACCCCATCTCCACCCTGTCCGGCGGCAACGCGCAGAAGGTCGTCATCGCCCGGGAGATGTCCCGACCGCTGAGCCTGCTCGTCGCCTCCCAGCCCACCCGCGGCCTCGACGTCGGCTCGATCGAGTTCATGCACCGGCGCATCGTCCGCGAGCGCGACCAGGGCACCCCCGTGATCATCATCTCGACCGAGCTCGACGAGGTGCTCCACCTCGGTGACCGGATCGCGGTGATGTACCGCGGCCGGGTCGTCGGCATCGTCGACGCCGCCGACGCCGACCGCGACGTCCTCGGCCTGATGATGGCCGGCGTGCCACTGGAGGAGGCGCAGGCCCAGGCCGCCGAGCACCGTTCCACTCTCGGCGAGATGGACCTCGCCGCCGGTCCCCAGGAGGGCTTGACGTGACCGACCAGCGTCCCGAGCAGGCAGGGACGGCCGACGGCGACGGCGCCACCGCCCCGCAGCCCGGACCCCGCCAGGAGGAGCCCCGCGGCGCCACGCTGCTGCAGCGGATCGCCACCGGCAACGCCTCGATCTCGTTCCTCGCGGTGCTCGTCGCCCTCGTCCTGGGCGGCGTCCTCATCGCCATCGCCGACGAGGAGGTCCAGGCCGCGGCGGGCTACTTCTTCTCCCGCCCCACCGACCTCGTCGGCGCGGTGTGGGAGTCGGTGACCAGCGCCTACATCGCGATGTTCCGCGGCTCCGTCTACGACTTCGAGGCGGCCACGTTCGCGATGGCGATCAAGCCGCTCACCGAGTCGGTGGTGTTCGCCATCCCGCTGATCCTCGCCGGTCTGGGCATCGCCGTCGGCTTCCGGGCCGGCCTGTTCAACATCGGTGCGCAGGGCCAGATCATCGTCGGCGCGATCGTCGCCAGCTACGTCGGCTTCGCCTGGAGCCTGCCGGTGGGGCTGCACCTGCTGCTCGCAGCCCTCGGCGGTCTCATCGGTGGGGCGCTGTACGCAGCGATCCCCGGCGTCCTCAAAGCCAGGTTCGGGGCCAACGAGGTGATCGTGACGATCATGCTCAACTACATCGCGGTCTACCTCATCGCCTACACGCTCAAGCAGCCGGTGTTCAACCCCGGCCGCTCCGGCCAGCGCAGCCCGGCGGTGAAGCAGACGGCGATCTACCCCGACCTGGTGCCCGACTGGCTGGTGCCGGGCAACACCTTCCGGCTGCACTGGGGCGTGCTGGTCGCCATCCTCGCCACGATCTTCGTGTGGTGGCTCATGGAACGCTCCACGATCGGCTTCGAGCTCCGCGCGGTCGGCGCCAACCCGCACGCGGCGCGCACCGCCGGAATGTCGGTGGCCAGGGCCACGGTCGTCACCATGGTCATCGCCGGCGCCCTGGCCGGTCTCGCCGCCACCGCCCAGGTCCTCGGCACCGAGCGCTCGCTGACCGCCGGCGTGGCCGCCAGCTACGGCTTCGACGCGATCACCGTGGCCCTGCTCGGCCGGTCCAGGCCGCTGGGGACGTTCCTGGCCGGGCTGCTGTTCGGGGCGCTCAAGGCCGGTGGCTTCCTGATGCAGTCGCTCACCGCCACCCCGATCGACATCGTCCTCGTCGTCCAGTCGGTCATCGTGCTGCTCATCGCCGCGCCGCCCCTGGTGCGCACGATCTTCCGGCTGCCCGATCCGCAGGCCGGCCGGCGGGTCCGTCCCCGCACGGCCCAGAAGGAGGCTGCAGCATGACCGCGCCGACCGTCCCGGTGCAGGCGGGCACCCCGGCGGGCGACGTCACCACCGTCGCCAAGCCGGTCAGCTACAAGCCGGCCGTCATGTACGGCCTGGCCGCCCTCGTCACCCTGCTGGTCTTCGCCCGGGGGACCGAGGGGGGCACCGAGACGACCTTCCAGTTCGCCTCGGGCGCCAGCTGGTTCACCATCCCGAACTGGAGCGTGCCCTCGTCCCCGGCCGTCTGGCTGCTCGCGGTGCTGCTCGTCGCCTCCACCGGGTACGCCGTGGTGCGGACCAGGCAGCGGCACGACCTGTCCGCCTGGCTGCACGTCCTGGTCGGGGTCGCGTTCATCCTCGCCTTCCTGGTCTGGGTCGGCTCGGGGCGCACCTCCGTGATCCCGGTGACCTCGCTCCTGGCCGGGGCCCTGGCCCTGTCCGTCCCGCTCATCTTCGGGGCGATGTCCGGCCTGGTCTGCGAGCGGTCCGGCATCATCAACATCGCCATCGAGGGCCAGCTCCTCTTCGGCGCCTTCGCCGCCGCGGTGCTCGCCTCGCTGGTCGCCAGCCCCTACCTGGGCCTGGTCGCGGCGCCGGTCGCCGGTGCGCTGGTCGGGGCGGTGCTGGCCTGGTTCGCGGTCCGGTACCAGGTGAACCAGATCATCGTCGGCGTCGTGCTCAACACGCTGATCATCGGCCTGACCGGGTTCTTCTTCTCCACGGTGCTCAGCGCCGACCGGCAGACCTGGAACAGCCGCCAGCCGCTGGGCACGATCGACATCCCGCTGCTGAGCCAGATCCCGGTCCTGGGTCCGGTCCTGTTCCGGCAGACGATCCTCGTCTACATCATGTACGCGGTCGTCATCGTCCTGCAGATCATGCTGTTCCGGAGCCGCTGGGGCCTGCGCACCCGGGCCGTCGGCGAGCACCCCAAGGCCGCGGACACCGTCGGCATCAAGGTCAACCCGCGCCGGGTGTGGAACACCATCCTGGGCGGTGCCATCGCCGGTCTCGGCGGGGCCTTCTTCACCATCGGCTCCGGCCTGGCGTTCGGCCGGGAGATGTCCGCGGGCAACGGGTTCATCGCGCTGGCGGCGATGATCCTCGGCAAGTGGAACCCCAAGGGCGCGGTCATGGCGGCGCTGCTCTTCGGGTTCTCCAAGAACCTCGGCAACGTGCTGAGCACCATCGGCTCCACGGTGCCCTCGGAGCTGCTGCTGATGCTGCCCTACATCATCACGATCTTCGCCGTCGCCGGCTTCGTGGGACGGGTCCGCCCGCCCGCCGCCGAGGGCATCCCCTACGTGAAGTGAGCGGGAGCACCGTGGACAACGAGCGAGACCGGGAGCTGCGGGGCCGCCACGACTGGGAGGGCCTGCGGCAGCGGGCCGTCGAGCTCATGCGCCGTGCCTATGCGCCGTACTCCGGCTACCCGGTCGGGGTCGCCGGGGTGACCACCGACGGTCGGGTCGTCGCCGGCTGCAACGTCGAGAACGCCGGCTACGGGGTCACCCTCTGCGCCGAGTGCGGCATGGTCTCCGAGCTCGTGGCGACCGGGGGCGGCCGCCTGGCCGCCGTGGTGTGCGTGAACCGGGACGGGGACCGCATCATGCCGTGCGGACGGTGCCGGCAGCTGCTGTGGGAGCACGGCGGCCCGGACTGCCTGCTGGACACGCCCGAGGGCATCCTGCCGATGACCGAGGTGCTGCCGCAGGCGTTCGGCCCGGAGGACCTCGAGTCCGTCCGGTCGTCCTGACCGGAGCGGCGGACCCTCAGGCGCCGAGCAGCAGCTCCTGCGGCATGCCGTAGCCGAGCAGCTGGGTGGCCTGCTGCGGGGACGCGGCCAGGTACAGGACCGTGCCGCCGAGACGGCCGACCTTCTGGTGGGCGGTGTTGGCCGCGCCCGCGTCGATCGCCAGGCGACCCTGGTCGGCCGGGAGGAAGGTGGGCTCCTGCCCCGGCGGCAGCTGCTCGGCCTCCTTGGGCGCCACCTTGCTGTGGTCCAGCGGGGCGTGGCCCAGGGCCGCCGCCAGCTGGTCCAGCAGGCCGGTGGTGTCGGCCGCGGCCCTGGCCGGTGTGCCGAACAGCACCTCCCCGTCCGCGGCGACGCCGTACCGCTGGACCGCCGAGCCGGCCACCCGCTCCCGGGTCATCAGGTGGTAGGCGATGCCCTCGCCGTCCTCGTCCGGCAGCGCCACCTGCGCGGCCAGCACCAGCGCCTGCGGCGCCAGGCCGATGGCGAGGGTCGGCGCACAGGCGAGGACGAGCGGCATACGGGGCGCGGTGACCACGCACAGGACCCGGTCCTCGCGCAGGGCCATGAGGGTGGGGAACATCGTCGTCTCGCCGTCGGGGCGGCGCTGCGAGCGCCGCTTGAGCTCCTGGACGGGAGGGACGACGAGGGCCATGGCGTGGGCGAGCTTCACCGGCCCAGGATGTCACACGGGGGACGGGGTCCCGGACGGGCGGATAGGACAAGATACGTCCATGAGCGAACCCTTCGACGCCGTCGACATCATCCGCGCCAAGCGGGACCGCCAGGAGCTCACCTCCGAGCAGATCGCGTGGGTGGTCGACGCCTACACCCGCCAGGTGGTGGCCGACGAGCAGATGGCCGCGCTGGCCATGGCGATCCTGCTCAACGGCATGACCCGGCGGGAGATCTCGGACTGGACGGCGGCGATGATCGCCTCGGGGGAGCGGATGGACTTCTCCTCGCTGTCCCGCCCGACCGCGGACAAGCACTCCACCGGCGGCGTCGGGGACAAGATCACGCTGCCGCTCGCACCGCTCGTCGCCTCGTGCGGCGTGGCGGTGCCGCAGCTGTCCGGCCGGGGCCTGGGGCACACCGGCGGCACGCTGGACAAGCTGGAGTCGATCCCGGGCTGGCGCGCCGACCTCAGCACCGAGGAGATGATGGCCCAGCTCGAGGACGTCGGTGCGGTGATCTGCGCGGCGGGCTCGGGCCTGGCGCCGGCGGACAAGCGGCTCTACGCGCTGCGTGACGTCACCGGCACCGTCGAGGCGATCCCGCTCATCGCCTCCTCGATCATGAGCAAGAAGATCGCCGAGGGCACCGGTGCGCTGGTGCTCGACGTCAAGGTCGGCAGCGGGGCGTTCATGAAGGAGCTGGACCAGGCCCGCGAGCTGGCCGAGACCATGGTGGCGCTGGGCACCGACGCCGGGGTGACCACGGTCGCGCTGCTCACCGACATGAGCACGCCCCTCGGGCTCACCGCCGGCAACGCCCTCGAGGTCCGCGAGTCGGTGGAGGTGCTCGCCGGGGGCGGCCCCTCCGACGTCGTCGAGCTCACCCTCGCCCTGGCCCGGGAGATGCTGCAGGCCGCGGGCAAGGACGACATCGACCCGGCAGACGCCCTCCGGGACGGCCGGGCCATGGACGTCTGGCGCCGGATGATCGCCGCGCAGGGCGGCGACCCGGACGCCGAGCTCCCGGTGGCCCGGGAGACGCACGTCATCACCGTGCCGGAGGACGGGGTGCTGACCCGCCTCGACGCCCTCGCCGTCGGCATCGCCGCCTGGCGTCTCGGGGCCGGACGCGCCCGCAAGGAGGACCCGGTGCAGGCCGCGGCGGGCGTCGAGCTGCACGCGAAACCGGGCGACCGGGTCACGGCGGGCCAGCCGCTGATGACGCTGCACACCGACACCCCCGAGCGCTTCGAGCGGGCCGTCCGGGCGCTGGAGGGTGGCTACGAGATCGGGCCCGGGCCGACCGACCGCACCCCGCTCATCATCGACCGCATCGCCTGAGCCCCGACACGACGACAGCGCCCCCGGCCCGGCCGGGGGCGCTGCGCGTTCGGGTCCGACCGCCGGCTGAGCGGCCCTTGGGTGCCAGACCGCGGCTCAGCGGCCCTTGGGTGCCAGACCGCGGCTCAGCGGCCCTTGGGGTGCCAGACCGTCTTGGTCTCCAGGAACGCCTCGAGGCGGGACAGGTCGGGGGTCCGGACGAAGTCCGGCTCCACCGCCTCCGGACCGTCACCGGCCGGGCGGAGCACCCGCTTGAGGTTGTCGGCGGCGGTCCGCTCCAGCTCCGCCCAGTCGACACCGGGGGCGTCCGCGGCGCCGGTGAGGTCGATCGCGTTGACGTCCCGGTGCGAGGCCAGCCACGGGGCCACCTCGGCGGTCAGGCCGGTCAGGATGTTGATCACCCCGCCCGGCACGTCCGAGGTCTCCAGCGCCTCGGCCAGGGTGATCGCCGGCAGCGGCCGCTCCTGGGAGGCCAGCACCACCACGGTGTTGCCGGAGACGACGATCGGCGCCACGACGGACACCAGGCCGAGCAGGGAGGACCGCTGCGGCGCCAGCGCCGCCACCACCCCGGTCGGCTCGGGGGCGGAGATGTTGAAGTACGGCCCGGCCACCGGGTTGAGGCCGCCGAGCACCTGGGCGTACTTGTCCGCCCAGCCGGCGTACCAGACCCACCGGTCGACCGCGGCGGACACGACGGCGTCGGCCCGCTGCGCGCTGAGACCCTCCGCGGCCTGCACCTCGGCGGCGAACTGCGCCCGCCGGCCCTCCATGACCTCGGCGACGCGGTAGAGCACCTGGCCCCTGTTGTAGGCGGTCATCCCGGCCCAGCCGGGCTGTGCGGCCCGGGCGGCCAGGACCGCGTCGCGGGCGTCCTTGCGCGAGCCCTGCGCGGCGTTGGCGAGGAACGCGCGCCGCCGGCCGGCGGAGAACACCTCGTAGGACCGACCCGACTCGCTCCGGGGGAACTTCCCGCCGATGTAGAGCTTGTAGGTCTTGCGGACGTCCACGCGGCTCATGCGCCGGCTCCCGTCTTGACGTAGGCGGCCAGGCCGTGGCGGCCGCCCTCGCGGCCGTACCCGGACTCCTTGTAGCCGCCGAAGGGGCTGGTCGGGTCGAACTTGTTGAACGTGTTGGCCCAGACCACGCCCGCACGGAGCTGGTCGGCCATCCACAGGATGCGCGAGCCCTTCTCGGTCCAGATCCCGGCGGACAGGCCGTAGGGGGTGTTGTTGGCCTTGGCCACCGCCTCCTGCGGGGTGCGGAAGGTCAGCACCGACAGCACCGGCCCGAAGATCTCCTCCTGGGCGATCCGGTGGGTCTGGCTCACGCCGGTGAACACGGTGGGGCGGAACCAGAAGCCGGTCGAGGGCAGCTCGCAGTCGGGCGACCAGCGCTCGGCTCCCTCCTCCTCGCCGACCTTGACCAGGGCGTTGATCCGGTCCAGCTGCTCGCGGGAGTTGATCGCACCGATGTCGGTGTTCTTGTCCAGCGGGTCACCGACACGCAGCGTGGTGAGCCGCCGCTTGAGCTTGGCGACGACCTCGTCGGCGACCGACTCCTGCACGAGCAGCCGGGAGCCGGCGCAGCACACGTGGCCCTGGTTGAAGAAGATACCGTTGACGATGCCCTCGACGGCCTGGTCGATCGGGGCGTCGTCGAAGACGATGTTGGCCGCCTTGCCACCGAGCTCGAGGGTGGCCTTCTTGCGGGTGCCGGCGACGGTGCGCGCGATCTGCTTGCCCACCGCCGTGGAGCCGGTGAACGCCACCTTGTCCACGCCCGGGTGCCCGACGAGCGCCTGCCCGGTCGCGCCGGCCCCGGTGATGATGTTGACCACGCCCGGGGGCAGCTCGGCCTGCTGGCAGACCTCGGCGAACAGCAGCGCCGTCAGCGGCGTCGTCTCCGCGGGCTTGAGCACCACGGTGTTGCCGGTGGCCAGCGCCGGGGCGATCTTCCAGCTGAGCATGAGCAGCGGGAAGTTCCACGGGATGACCTGGCCCACGACGCCGTACGGCCGCGGGTTCGGCCCGAGCGAGGCGTACTCCAGCTTGTCGGCCCACCCGGCGTGGTAGAAGAAGTGCGCCGCGGCGAGGGGGATGTCGACGTCGCGCGACTCCTTGATCGGCTTGCCGTTGTCCAGGCTCTCCAGGACCGCGAACTCCCGCGCCCGCTCCTGGAGGATCCGCGCCAGCCGGAAGATGTACTTGCCGCGGTCGGCGCCGCTCATCCGCGACCACACGTTCTCGTATGCCGCGCGCGCGGCGGCCACCGCGCGGTCGACGTCGGTCTCGCTGGCCTCGGTGACCTCGGCGAGCACCTCCTCCGTCGCCGGGCTGATGGTCTTGAAGCCGGACCCGCCCTCGGAGTCCACGAACTCGCCGTTGATGAAGAGCCCGTAGGTGCTCTTGAGGTCGACGACCGCCCGCGACTCGGGGGCCGGGGCGTACTCGAACTTGGCCATCTGTCCTCGCCTCAGTCGATCGTCACGTAGTCGGGGCCGGAGTAGGCGCCCGTGCGGAGCTTGTGCCGCTGCAGCAGCAGGTCGTTGAGCAGACTGGAGGCGCCGATGCGGAACCAGTCGGGGTCGAGCCAGTCCTCGCCGGCGACCTCGTTGACCATGACCAGGTGCTTGATGGCGTCCTTGCTGGTGCGGATGCCGCCGGCCGGCTTGACACCCACCATCTCGCCGGTGAGGTCACGCCAGTCGCGGACCGCCTCGAGCATGACCAGCACGACCGGCAGCGTGGCCGCCGGCTGGATCTTGCCGGTCGAGGTCTTGATGAAGTCGGCGCCGGCGAGCATCGCCAGCCAGGAGGCGCGGCGCACGTTGTCGTAGGTGACCAGCTCGCCCGTCTCGAGGATCACCTTGAGGTGGGCGTCCTCGCCGTCGGGCCGCCGGCAGGCCTCCTTGACCTCAACGATCTCCTCGAACACCTCGAGGTAGCGCCCGGAGAGGAACGCACCCCGGTCGATGACCATGTCGATCTCGTCCGCCCCGGCCGCCACGGCGTCCCGGGTGTCGGCGAGCTTCACCGCGAGGCTGGCCCGGCCGGAGGGGAAGGCCGTGGACACGGCGGCGACCTTGATCCCGGTGCCCTCGAGGGCCTCCTTGGCGACGCCGACGAGGTCGTTGTAGACACAGACGGCGGCGACCCGCGGGGTGTCCGGGTTGGCCGGGTCGGGGGTCACCGCCTTGGCGCACAGGGAGCGCACCTTGCCGGGGGTGTCGGACCCCTCCAGGGTGGTCAGGTCGATCATCGAGATCGCGGTGTCGATGGCCCAGGCCTTGGCGGTGGTCTTGATGGACCGGGTGCCGAGGGAGGCGGCCCGGGCCTCCGCGCCGACCTGGTCCACGCCGGGCAGGCCGTGCAACCACGCGGTCAGCGACTGGTTCGTCAGTCGGGAGACACCCAGGAGGTCGCGCGCCCGGGAGGTGGCGTCGACGCCGGTGTCGGTGGGGGTACTCACCGTTTCACTGTATCGCCGGGAGCGGGTCCGGCCGTACCGCCGCTGGTGGGCCCCCGGCATACACTCGCGGGCATGCCACAACGACTCGACCCGGTGCGGATCCCGGTTCCCGGCGGCAAGGTCATCGAGGAGCTCGCGGGCAAGGCCTCCACGTCCCACGCGAACTACTCCGTCGCCCACATGACCGCACCCGCCGGCTGGGAGGAGCCGGCCCAGACGCCCGAGTTCGACGAGGTGACCTACGTCATCGCCGGCGAGGTCGTCGTCGAGCACGACGGCGGGACCGAGCGGCTCGGCCCGGGCCAGGCGCTGCTGACCCGCTCCGGGGAACGGGTCCGCTACTCCGTCGGTCCCGAGGGCGCCGAGTACCTCGCGGTCTGCGTGCCGGCCTTCACCGAGGAGAAGGCGCACCGTGAGGGCTGAGACCCTCGAGGAGGTCGTCGCCCTGCCCAAGGTGGTCCTGCACGACCACCTCGACGGCGGCCTGCGGCCGCAGACGATCATCGAGCTCGCCGAGGAGATCGGCTACGAGGGCCTGCCCGCGACCGAGCCGGACGACCTGGCCCGGTGGTTCGTCGACAGCGCCGACTCCGGGTCGCTCGAGCGCTACCTGGACACCTTCGACCAGACCCTCGCCGTGATGCAGACCGCCGAGGGGCTGACCCGGGTGGCCCGGGAGTGCGTCGAGGACCTGGCCGCCGACGGTGTCGTCTACGCCGAGGTGCGCTACGCCCCCGAGCAGCACCTCACCCGCGGGCTCACCCTCGATGACGTCGTCCTGGCCGTCGAGCGCGGGCTGCGTGAGGGGGAGGAGGTGGCCCGGTCGCAGGGCCGGCCGATCGTCGCCCGCGCGCTGCTCACCGCGATGCGCCACGCCGCCAACTCCCGCGAGATCGCCGAGCTCGTCGTGCGCTACCGCGACCAGGGCGTCGCCGGGTTCGACATCGCCGGGGCCGAGGCGGGCTTCCCGCCCAGCCGCCACCTCGGCGCGTTCGAGTACCTCCGCCGGGAGAACGCCCACTTCACCATCCACGCCGGGGAGGCGTTCGGGCTGCCCAGCATCTGGGAGGCCATCCAGGTCTGCGGCGCCGAGCGCCTCGGCCACGGCGTCCGGCTCGTCGACGACCTCACCATCGACGGCCGCCCGGTCACCGAGGTCGAGCAGCCGTATGCCGAGTGGTCCCGTGAGGACCTGGCGCGGGTGCAGTTCGGCCGGCTGGCGGCCTACGTGCGCGACCGCCGCATCCCGCTGGAGATGTGCCCCACCTCCAACCTGCAGACCGGCGCGGCGCCGAGCATCGCCGCGCACCCGGTGACGCTGATGCTGCGGCTGCGCTACCGGGTCACCGTCAACACCGACAACCGGCTGATGAGCGGCACCTCGATGAGCAGGGAGATGCACCAGCTCGTCGAGCAGGCCGGCTGGGACCTCGCGGACCTGCGGCGGGTCACCGTCGACGCGATGAAGTCGGCGTTCCTTCCCTACGACCAGCGGCGCGCGATCGTCGACGAGATCATCCTGCCGGGCTACGGGGTCTGAGCATGTTCCGTCCGCCCCGCGCCGCGGCCCCGGCCGTCGCGCTGGCGGTGCTGCTCGCCGGGTGCTCCGGCGACCCGTCGGACGACCCGGTCCCCGAGGAGTCCCGCACCTCCGCCACCGGTGCCGTCCCGGCCTCCGACGGCATCGCCGCCACGACGCCACCTTCCGGCACCGAGGCCCCGGGTCGGGTCGGTACCAGCCCGCCGGGCCCATCCGCCTCCGGCAGCACGGCCGGTGCGTCCAGCCGGACCCGCCCGCCCGTCGGCATCCCCGGCGGGATCCCCGGGGCCGAGCCGCTCACCGCGGTGACCGAGGCCGCGCTCCTCGCCCTGCTCACGGCGGAGGGGGAGGCGGGCGGCCAGGCCTACCGGATCGGACCCGCGGCCGGGGAGGGCTGGGTCGTCACCGTGCGGGTCTTCGACGGCGCCCGCGACGTCGAGGTCTCCCCGGACGGCGCCACGGTGCGCTCCGTTACCGAGACGACCGCCGGGCCGGAGACCGCCGCGCTGGAGATCACGCGGGTTCTCGTCGCGGAGGGCGCCGAGGTCGCGGTCGCCGAGGCGCCCGGCGACCTGCGCTCGGCGGTCCTCGTGCAGGACGGGGACCGGGCGTACTGGGACGTCTCGGTCGACACACCGGACGGGCGCCGCCGGGTGCGCGTCGACGTGGCGACGGGCGAGCGGTTCTGAGCTGACGTCATACGGCGTCACCGGCGCGTCGTCGTTGACCAGCGGCAATCCCTCCGGCTAAGTTGCCAGCGCGGATTGTGAACGAGAGTTCACCGTGACCCTTCCGCACCAGGCCCCTGACCGGGGCACGGGTTCCCCCAGCAGATCCCCTGGTGACGAAGGAGTTGCGCATGCGCGTACCCGCCCCCACCGCTCCGGTGGCCTCCCGAGGACGGAGGGCCCGCCTCTGGCGTGCCGCCACCGTCACCCTCGGCGCCCTCGGCCTGGCGCTGTCCGCGCCGGCCAGCACCGCCCAGGTCGTCGACACCGGGACCCGGTCGGTCCACGACCCCGTCGACCCGGCCGACTGGGTGAAGCCCGAGGACACCACCTGGGACGACTACCGCCCGATCCCGGACACGCCCCCCGGGTGGGTGGACGGCTCGGTGAAGGGCTCGGTCGGCGAGTTCAAGGCGGCCGTGGTCCTGCTCGACTTCACCGACCAGCCGCTGCTGCTCACCCAGCCGGCCGGCGCGCACGTCTTCGGCAACCCCCAGGAGGGGTGGGAGCCGATCGACCGCTCCGAGGCGGCCCGGTGGTGGGAGGAGTACCTCAACACACCCAACGAGTACAACCACGGGCACACCATCACCGAGTACTGGATGGAGAACTCCAACGGCCGGTACTCGGTCGACATCGACGCGTTCGGGCCCTACCAGCTCCCGGGGAAGCTCCACGAGTACGGGCTGGCCGGGCACGCCCCGGTGACCGGGCCGAACTCGGTCTGCCCCGCCGGTGACACCTGCAACAAGAACCTGCGCACCGACGGCTTCGCCGCCTGGTTCGCCGACCAGGGCGAGGAGATCGCCGAGGAGTACGACGTGCTCTTCTGGGTCACGGCCGGCCACGACGAGTCGGGCACCTGGCAGGAGTTCGGCGAGATGAGGTTCCAGACCAAGGAGGACGTGCCCGCCGAGTTCGGCCCGCCCGGGGCGACCGAGGGCCCGGTCTACAACGACGCCGGCAACCCGATCCCCAACTGGGCGCCCACCCGGTACGTCGAGTGGACGTCCTGGAAGGCGGCCGCGAACCACTGGCCGAACGCCTCGAGCTTCGGGGGCCTGCCGAACAGCACCCAGGCCGAGAGCAGCGGCCAGTCCACGTTCCAGCACGAGATGTCGCACCTGCTGGGGATCTCGGACAACTACAACAACCCGTTCGGGAACCCGCCGATCCGCACCTACAGCGGGCACTGGGACATGCTCAGCCGCGGTACCTTCAACGGCCCCGGTGGGACCCACAACCGCTGGCAGGTCCCCAACGCCGGCGGCAGCGGCATGGGCTCGCAGTTCTCGTTGCGCAACAAGCTGAAGCTGGAGCTGGTCGACGACTCCCAGGTGGTCCGGCTGACGAGCGCGGAGCTGGCCGAGCAGGGGCTCGCACGGGCCACCGTGAGCGCCCGGTCGGTCAACCGGGAGGACCGCCTGGCCGGGTTCAACATCGCGCTGTCCGGCGGTGACAGGTCGAGCTGCGAGGACGAGGGCTACGTCGGCGACCGGGCGTGGCTGTGCGACCGGGGTGGGTACGACAACTACACTCTCGAGGTCGTCGACCGGATGGGCATGGACTCGTTCACGCCCAGCTCCGGGGTCCACATCGCCAAGACCAAGAACCAGGACCGGGCGCCGTTCATCTGGACCATCGACGCCAACCCCGAGGACATCAGCTGGGTCGACTTCCTGCGCCCGGACGGGACGCCGGCGATGGTGTCCATCGGCGATCCCCGCCAGCTCAACGACGCCCTGTTCCGCGCGGGCACCGGCTCGGGTTCGTCGTACGAGCACGTCGACGAGGCGAACGGACTGCACTTCTACGTCCTGGACCGGAAGGTCGACGACCTCGGCGTTCTCACGTATGACGTGGCGGTGCGCTCGCTCGAGGGCTCGGGCCCGTACCAGCGCGGCGTCGAGGTCGCCCAGCCGGCCGTCGAGGTGGTCGAGGCGGGGACGACCGCGAGCCTGGCGGTGCCGGTGACCAACACCGGGACCGCGGGGGAGGGCGTCCACGACTCGGACGTCTACCGGGTGACGGCGTCGCTCGAGGGCGACGGGTGGGCGCTGACCCAGCCCTACGAGGTCGTCGGGGTGGCCGCCGGTGAGACCGCCGACGTCCCGCTGCACCTGGCCCACGCGGGCGGTGGTGCCGCGACGCTCACCGTCACGGTGACGAGCGAGAGCGACCCGTCGGCGACCCGGACCATCACCGTCGACGTCCAGGTGCTGCTCCTCGGGCACGCCTCGGCGACCCTGCAGCAGCTGGTCGACGACGGCGCCCTGCCCAACGGCGTGGCGCAGAAGATGACCGCGTGGATGAACCAGGTCGTCGACGCCACCCGCAAGGGCAAGGTCAAGCAGGCGGAGATGGCGCTGGACCGGATCGAGGGCTCCCTGTCCGAGGTGACCGACCCCGACGCGCGGCAGACCCTGCAGGACCTGGTCAACATCCTGCGGCAGTCCTAGGCGTCACGGGGCTCCCGCGGGAGCCACCCCCGGCGAGGCCGCGGCGGCACCCCGCCGCGGCCTCGTCGTGCCGCCCGGTCTCCTTGCGCCGCCGCCCGGCCTCGTCGTGCCGCGCGGCCTCGTCGTGCCGCCCGGCCTCGTCGTGCCGCCCGGCCTCCTGACGTCATACCTGGTCAGAGGCTCTGTCGGTGCTCACCCCTAACGTGAGGGCAACCGGTTGGGGATGACCGGGGGGGAGGTAGCACATGGGCTTGTCGGAGGCCGAGCAGCAGGTCGCAGCCATCGTCCTCGAGCGCGAGGTCCGACCCGGCACGCCCACGGTGCTGCTCGAGCTGGTCAGGTCCTCCAACCAGGACCTCGCCGCGTCAGCTGACCCACCGACACACACGTCTGCCGGTGGGCCCCGCGAGCCGTCCTCCCTCCTCCCGGGTATGCCGCACCCGATGCGGTTCCTGCTCGCTCTGCTGACCCGGGTGCTGACCGGCCGGGAGTCCTCGTTCTTCCCCGCCGAGGACCCCGCGGTCCTGCAGCGGGGGCTTGCACTGGTCCGTGCTGCCGAGGCGGTCCTCGCCCTGGGGTCCTGGCTCGATGCGGTCCTGGTCCACCTGGCCCGCGAGATGGCTGACCGGGCCGGGGCCGACCTGCTGGCCCGCGACGGGCTCGCCGACCCCGGTGACCTCTCCCGCACCCGGCGGGAGCGCTGGCGGCAGCAGACCAAGTCGCTGGTCGCCAACGAGCTGCAGGTGATCACCGGGCGTGGCATCCAGGACTGTCACGACCTCGTCGGGTTCGCCCTCGCTCCGGCCGGCGCCACCGAGGCCGCGTTCGCGGCCATGGAGTCGGGGCGGGCCGACTGGGCACGCGTCGGCCGGTGGTGGAAGCGGTGCCGGCGGATGCCCGTCGAGGACGCTGCCGACGTGGCTCGAGCCCTGTTCCCGGCGCGGCAGCCGGAGGAGCCGTCCGCGGGTGACCCACCCTCATCCGCAGACGGGGGAGGAGGGTCCCGCCCCTCCCTGGCGGAGTTCGGCCGAGCCCTCGACCGGGAGGCGACCCGGGTCGAGGGGCGCGACGCGCTCGCCGCCCGCCGGCGGCGGGCCGAGGCGGTGCAGGCCCGCTGCGCCTGGGCGGTGTTCGAGGAGGAGGGTGTCGGGTCGCTCACGGTCACCGGCCGGACCAGCACCGTCGCCGCGGCCATGGACCGCATCGACGCGGTCGCCCGACGAGCCCGCGCGGCCGGCGACGAGCGCACGCTCGACCAGCTGCGCTCGGATGCGGTCCTGGCCCTGCTCACGCACGGCGTCCTCCCTGCCCGAGGCCGTCGGGGTGCCCGGGAGTCGCCCGTGACCACCGGACCCAGCGGGCGCGATGGCTCTCCAGATCAGCCCGCCGGTCCTGACGTCGACCCCGCGGCTCGGGCGGCCCGTCTCGCGTGCACCGCAGGTGACGAGGACATCGACCCGGCAGCCGGCGGCGGCTGGGAGCCGGCGGTCACGGAGCGCCTCACCGCCGTCCTCGAAGGGCACGCGCCCGCGTCCGTGGAGGTCATCGTCCCGCTCGACGTCCTCCTCGGATCCAACCCCGATGGCGTCGCCGAGATCGTCGGCCGCGGCTTCATCACCGGGGAGCACGCCCGTGAGCTGCTGTCCGTCCCGGGTTCGATGCTGCGGCGCCTGGTCACCGACCCGTTGACCGGCGTCGCCCTCGAGCGCTCGGTGGAGCGCTACACCCCTGACCGGGCCATGCGAGACCTCGTCACCGCCGTCGACCAGGCCTGCCGGGGCCCCGGCTGCACGACACCGGCCCGGTCGTGCGAGCTCGACCACGTCATCGAGTACCCCGCGGGTCCGACGTCGGCCAACAACCTCGCGGCGGTGCACAAACGCCACCATGCGATGAAGACCCACCGCTGGTGGTCGGCGGTGATGGAGCCCGACTCCCGGAGACTCCGGTGGACCACCTTCTTCGGCAGCGTCCGCGTGACCAAGCCGCACGACTACCGCCAGTACGACCGACCAGGCCCACCACCGGCACCACACTCCGGCCGGATACCGGCAGCTGCCGGGGTCGCCGGTGGTGACGGCGTCGACGACGTCGACACGGACGTCGTGGCCACGGGAGCCGACCTTCGCGACCGCCTCTTCTACGCGGCCCTCGCCCATCGCGAGACCGCGGGCTACCTCGCCGGCTACGACGACGAGGTGCCTGACCGGCACGACGACGCCGGCCGGTCGGCGGTCTTCCGGGACCGCACGGCACCCGTGCTGCTTCGGCACCGGACCTCCGGGGGCGCGCTCCGGCGTGGAGCACCACCGGGCCAGGCCCACCCGCGGCGGATCATCGAGAGGCTCACGGAGTACGAGGCTCTGCCGGCCGCAACGCTCCCGGGGGACGAGGGTGTGCCGGCCGCAACGCTCCCGGGGGACGAGGGTGTGCCGGCCGCAACGCTCCCGGGGGACGAGGGTGTGCCGGCCGCGGCGCTCTCGGGGGACGAGGGTGTGCCGGAGGGGGCGCTCCCGGTGGGAGGCGAGCGCGGATCCGGGGCCCGGTCGGAGCCGGAGCATTCTGGGCCACCGGAACCGCCAGAAGCTCCAGAGCCGCCACCCCCTCCGTTCTGAGCCGCACAGGGCCGAGCCGTACAGGACCCGAGCGGGCCAGGGCCCAGCCGGACAGGACCCGAGCGGGCCAGGGGCCCGAGCCGGACAGGACCTGGGTCGGACTCGGGTCAGTGCGTGGCAGCCTGCCGTGGCGGCTCGAGGTGATCCAGTGGATCAGGCCCGAGCACCCGGGCACGGAGCCGGGCCTCCTTCTCCAGCCGGATCAGGTCGCGGCGACGACGCTCGGCCATCACCGCGGCCATCACCGCCTCAGGGTGGGAGCCGGGAGGAGGTGGTGGGGCGACATACCGGAGCAGGTCCCGGCACAGCGACGCCCCGGAAGCCGCGCGACTGGCGGGGGTGAGGATGTGCGCACGGGCCAGGAACTGCCGCACCGAGACGGCGAGGGCGTCGGGGATGACGCCGATGTCGGCGTTCATCGCCCAACCGGCGAGATGTGGAGGCATCTGTGCGGGTGGCGGCAGGGTGAGGCGGACCCGCTCACGCACGACGTACGTGCCGGCGAGCAGGTCGCCCAGGCGCTTGGCGCGGGAGTTCGTCGCGGCGACGAGGACCGCGAGACCCCCGAGGGTCATCCAGATCTCGACGAAGCCGAGGAGCCCCCGGATGAGGGCGTGCCGGAACCCGATCGGACCGGTGTCGTCACGCACCGTCCGCAGGCCCAGGGCGAGCTTGCCGAGCGTCCGTCCCTGGAGCAGGGTCTCCTGCGCGATCGGCAGCCCCACCAGAGCGGCCACGAGGAGCAGGATCGCCACCGCCTGGAGCAGGGCGAAATCCGTGCCGACCAGTTCCCACGGCGCGACCCAGAGGACGAGGAGCAGGAACGCGACGACGACGAGCAGGTCGATGAGCCCGGCCGCCATGCGGTGGGGGAGGCTGGCCGCGGGCAGGTCGATCTCGACCGCCTCGGACGTGACGAAGCCCTCGGTGTCGAAGATGCCCCGGGTCGCCACGGACCTCAGGGTAGTGGTCGCACCGGCATCCCTAGGGCGCCGTCCCTACGGGCTGTGCCGAGGGCCCTTCCGACCTGTCAGCTCAGCGCGGATCCTCACGTCGACGGGCTTGCGTAGGGTGATGCCCGTGGATCTCGACGCCCTCGTCTCACGCCGACAGGCTGCGTGGTCCCGGTTGGCGGAGCTGGCCCGGCGCCGCCCCCGCACCGGGGCAGAGGCCGACGAGCTCCTGGACGGTTACCAGCGGGTGGCCACCGACCTGTCCGTCGTGCGGTCGACCACACCCGACCCCTCGCTCGTCACCCACCTGTCGGTGCTGCTCGCCCGGGCACGCCTGCGCTCCGCCGGGACAAGGACGACCACCTGGGCGACCGTGGGGCGGTTCTTCGTCGAGGACTTCCCGGCGGCCCTGTACCGGCTGCGCTGGTGGTGGGGGCTCACCGCGATCCTCAACGTCGTGGTCGGGCTCGTGCTCGGCGCCTGGCTGGTGCGCAACCCCGTCATCGAGAACACCCTGATGTCACCGGCCGAGGTCGCCCAGCTGGTCAACGTGCAGTTCGAGGCGTACTACTCGGAGAACGAGGCCAGCAGCTTCGCGACGCTCGTCTGGGTCAACAACGCCTGGGTGGCGGCGCAGTGCATCGCGCTCGGGGTGCTGGGCCTGCCCGTGCTGTACGTGCTGTGGCAGAACATCGCCAACGTCGCCGTCATCGGCTCGCTCATGCACCAGCACGGCCGGGCCGAGGTGTTCTGGGGGATGATCACCCCGCACGGCCTGCTCGAGCTCACCGCCGTCTTCGTCGCGGCCGGCATGGGCCTCCGGCTCTTCTGGTCCTGGGTCGATCCAGGGCCGCGGACCCGGCTGGCCAGCCTGGCCCGTGAGGGGCGGACCGCAGCAGGGGTCTCCCTCGGGCTCGTGGTCGTGCTCCTGGTGTCGGGTCTCATCGAGGCCTTCGTGACGCCCTCGCCCCTGCCGACCTGGTCCCGCGTCGGCATCGGGGTGGTCGCCCTGCTGGCGTTCCTGGCCTACGTCTTCACCCTGGGCCGGTCGGCGGTGCGCCGCGGCCTGACCGGCGACGTCGACGACTCCCTCCAGGCGCACACGGCCCCGACCGCGAGCTGAGACGGGGCGGCGGGCACCCGGGTGGTCGGCGGGCCCGGGCCTACAGCAGCCCCTGCGCCTTGAGCGCCAGGTAGTGGTCGGCGAGGGCAGGCGGCAGCTGCTCCGGGGGCTCGTCGAGCACGCTGACCCCGAGCCGCTCGAGCGCGTCGGCGGTGCGCTGCCGCAGCGCGATGGTGCGCTCGGCCGCCGCGGCGGCATACACGGCGTCCAGGTCCCCGAGGTCCTCGCGCATCCGGTGCAGCTCGGGGTCGGCGACCGAGGCGACGACGACCCGGTGGTGGGCGGTGAGCGTCGGCAGGACCGGGATGAGCCCCTCCTCGACCGCAGCCGGCTCGAGGGCGGTGAGCAGCACGACCAGGGCGCGACGGCGGGTCAGGGAGGTGACCTTGCCGGCGAGCATCGTCCAGTCCGCCTCGACCAGCACCGGTTCGATGGGTGCCATCGCGGTGACCATCTGGTGCAGCAGCGCGGTGCGGTCGGTGTTCGGCTTCACCCGGCCGCGGACGCGGCGGTCGCCGGCGATGAGGTCGATCCGGTCGCCGGCGCGCGAGGCGAGCGCGGCCAGCAGCAGGGCGGCGTCCATCGCCGCGTCCAGCCGCGGCTCGTCACCGACCCGGGCGGCGCTGGTGCGGGAGGTGTCGAGGACGAGCACGACCCGGCGGTCGCGCTCCGGCCGCCAGGTGCGCACCACGACGTGCTGGCGCCGGGCCGTGGCGCGCCAGTCGATGCTGCGCACGTCGTCGCCCTCGACGTAGTCCCGCAGGGAGTCGAACTCCGTGCCCTGCCCCCGGGTCCGGACCGCCGACCGGCCGTCGAGCTGGCGCAGGTGCGCCAGCCGGCTCGGCAGGTGCCGGCGGGAGTGGAACGGTGGCAGCGCCCGCACCACCCCGGGCACCGGCCAGGAGCGCTGCCGCCCCGCGATCCCGAGCGGCCCCCAGGTGCGCACCGTCACCCGGTCGGCCGGGCGGTCGCCGCGCCGGGTGGGCTGCAGCCGGGTGGTGAACCGCCGCCGCTCGCCGCCGGGCAGGTCGACCGTATGCCGCTCGCCGGACGCGCCCGCGGACGGCACCCAGGCGTCGCGCAGGGTGCCGCGGATCCGGCGGGAGCCCGGGTTGGTGACGGTCAGCACCGAGGCGGTCCCCGTGCCCAGCCGCACCGGTCCGGTGGGGGCGCGCTCCACCCGGAGGGTGGCGGGGGAGGGGGCGAGCAGCAGGTCGACGACGACCACCACGACGACGGCGAGCAGCCACCACCGCACGGTGGCCATCGAGGGCCACAACGCCACCGGCACCAGTCCCAGGAGGACCAGCGCGACGGCCCGCCAGCTGAGCGTCATACGGACCGGGGCCTCAGCGGGGGACGGGGACCGAGGTGAGGGCGCTCTCGAGCACCGAGGCAACGGTGACGCCCTCGAGCTCGGCCTCGGGGCGCAGCGCCAGACGGTGCGCGAGCGTGCTGTGTGCCAGGGCCTTGACGTCGTCGGGGGTGACGTAGGGCCGGCCGTTGAGCCAGGCCCAGGCGCGGGCGGTGGTCATCAGCGCGGTCGCGCCGCGGGGGCTCACGCCGAGCTGCAGCGACGGGGACTGGCGGGTGGCCCGGGCGATGTCGACGATGTAGCCCAGCACCTCCGGTGCGATCTCGACCTGCCGCAGCGCCGCGCTCCCGGCGGCGAGGTCGGCGGCCGAGGCGACGGGGCGCACCCCGGCCGCGGCGAGGTCCTGCGGGTCGAACCCGTGGGCGTGCCGGTGGAGCACCTGCACCTCGTCCTCGCGCGGCGGGACGGGCATGACCACCTTGAGCAGGAACCGGTCGAGCTGCGCCTCGGGGAGCGGGTAGGTGCCCTCGTACTCGACCGGGTTCTGGGTCGCGGCGACGAGGAACGGGTCCGGCAGCGGGCGCGCCCGGCCGTCGACGGTGACCTGACGCTCCTGCATGGCCTCCAGCAGCGCGGACTGCGTCTTGGGCGGGGTGCGGTTGATCTCGTCGGCGAGCAGCAGGTTGGTGAACACCGGCCCGGGCCGGAACTCGAACTCGCTGGCCCGGGTGTCGTACACCATCGACCCGGTGACGTCGCCGGGCATGAGGTCGGGGGTGAACTGCACCCGCGCGGTGGACACGTCGAGCGCCGCCGCGAGCGTGCGGACCAGCAGCGTCTTGGCCACGCCCGGCACGCCCTCGAGGAGGATGTGGCCGCGCGCCAGCAGGGCCACGATGAGGCCCGACACCGCGGCGTCCTGGCCGACCACCGCCTTGCCGACCTCGGCGCGCACCCGGTGCAGCGCCTCCCGTGCCTGGTCGGCGGTGACCTGCGGGCTCCCGGTGTGCTCCGTCATACGCTGCGTATCCCTTCCTCCAGCGCCCGCAGCTCGCGGGCTGTGCGGACCAGTGTCTCGTCGTCGTCGGCCGTCGGGTCGGCGAGGACCCGCCGGACCTCGTCGGTATGACGCCCGCTCACCCGGGCGACCGCCTGCACGACGACCTCGGCCGGGGCGTGGCGGGACAGCCCGAGGCGGGTCGCCAGGCGGCGGCGGGCGGCCAGCTGCAGCGCCGCGAGGGCGCGGCGGCGGTCGTTGGCCCTGCGGTAGAGCCGGGCCCGGCTCTGGGTGGTCTCGACGGAGCGGATCACCGCCGGCAGCGGCTCGGTCACCACCGGGCCGAGGCGCCGGCCGCGCCAGACCATGGCCGCGCCCAGGGCCGCGAGGACGAGAACCACCGAGGGGACCGTCGCCTCGGGGAGCACGTCGACCAGCGACTGCGGGGCCTGATCCCCGGCGTCGGCCACCGACGGGATGTACCAGACGAGGCGGTCGGCCCCGCCGAGGAGGCGCAGCCCGACGGCCGCGTTGGCCTCCTCCAGGACCATCCCGTTGGTCAGGGCGGGGGCGATGCCGAGCACGAGGGTGCGCGGGCGGTCGCCGTCGGCCGGGATCTCGGCGACGTGCCCGGCGCGCGCCCCGCCCGCGCCGAACCCGGCGCTCGGCGGGAAGCAGGCGGTGCCGGGGGCGTCGCCGGTCAGCTCGATGAGGGCGTCGGCGCCGGTCAGGGTGTCGTCGGCACGCCAGGTGGGGCTGTCGCAGTGCGGCTGCAGGACGGTGCCGCGCTCGCTCCAGTCGTCCACCGTGACCGGCAGGTCGAGGACCTCGCCGGTGTTGCGTCCGGGGCGCAGGACGAGCAGGGCGTCGGCGCCCCGGACGTGCTCGAGGACCTGCCGGCCGGAGTCGGGGGACAGGAACGCCGTGCCGACGACGAGGACGCGGGTGCTGCCGTCCACGGTGGTGCTGCGCAGGTCGGCGAGGCTGCGGGCCACCTCGACCTCGACGCCGCGCTGCTCCAGGACGCGGGCGATGGCCTGCATCCCGCCGTCCTCGGGGTTGTCCGGGTCGAGGGGCAGGGTGTTCGGCCCCCGCAACCCGGCGAGCACGGCCCCGACGAGTGCCACGGCGAGCACGATGACGGCCCACACCAGCAGGCGGCGGCGTGGCGGCACCCGGGTTGCCGTCGCGTCGGCGGTCGCGGTCATGCGCCGACGGGGAGACGGGGACGGGTTCGGGCCAGCGTGCCGTCCAGGGCGCGGACCCGCTCGGCCTGCTCGCGGGTGGCGCGCCGGCCGCCGTACCGGACGTCGTCGAACCGGTCCGCGGCGTCGCGCAGGGCGGGGGCCTGCTCCGGGAAGGGGCCGGTCAGGGCGACGGCGACCTCGTGGGCGGTGCGCCCGGGCACGTCGTCGAGCAGCGCCCGCTCGGTCGCCGCCGCGGCGATCGCCCGGTAGGAGTCGAGCAGCACGGAGTCCCAGTCGCCGCGGCGCCAGGCCGCCTCGGCGCGGCTCCGGTAGTCCCGCGCGGTGAGGTGCGGGTCCTCCAGCACGGCGCCGGTGGCGCGCTCCCGCAGCGCACCCTGGCGGAACCGTCCCCGCAGCGCGAAGACCAGCGCCACCACGGCGAGCCCGACGACGACCACGAGGAGCAGCTGGGACAGGCCGGAGCCGCCGGGCACCAGCTGGATGAGGTCGTTGAGGCGGTCGAGCAGCCAGTTGACGATGCGGGTCACGATCGGCTCGGGGCGGTGGTAGTCCGGCTGGGCCAGCTCGTCGGCGAGCCAGCGGCGCGCCTCCTCCCGGTCGGGGTCCAGGCCCCGGGCCAGGGGTACGGGGAGCAGGGCGGCGACCACGGCGTCAGGCCCTTCGTGCGGCGGCCCGCTCCTGGGCGGCGCGGATCATCGTCAGGTCCAGACCCTCGCGGCGGATCCGTTGGTCCAGGTAGAGCAGCGCGGTGACCCCGGCGGTGAACGGTGTCACGACCGCGTTGACCACCAGCTGCACGATGTGCTCGGCGACGACGGTGCCGGTGAGCAGCGCCGACGGGTCGCCGGTGACGAGTTCCAGCAGCGCGAACACCGCGAAGGAGATGGGGAGCGTCACGGCGGTGCCGAAGATGTTGGCCAGGAGGCCGGCCAGCAGGATGATGCCGAGGACCCGCCAGGCCTGACCGCCGCTGGTGAGCGCCCAGGAGCGGGCGATGCCGCGCGCGGGGCCGGCGCGCTCCAGGACGACCGCCGCCGGTCCGAGCGCGACCTTGGCGGACAGCCACAGGACCAGGGGTATTGACGCGAGCATCACGAGGACGCCCAGCAGGATCCCGGCGCCGCCGATGACCGACGCCATCGCGATCACGACGAGGACGATGAGCAGGAAGCCGCCGCCGACGACGAGGCCGGTGAGGAGCGTGACCCCGAGGAGGGCGAGCAGCCGTCCGCGCACCGCCCGCCAGGTCTGTCCGATGCCGACCCGGTCGCCGAGGGCGGCCTCGCTGACGACGTAGATGACGAACCCGCTGAGCGCCAGGGTCGCGATCGCCGCGAACACGGTCGGGGCCAGCGTGGCCATCACCTGCCAGTCCTCTGGCGCCAGGCTGGTCACGGAGCGGGTGGCGAGGCTGATGAGCAGGCTGGGGACCAGGAACACCGCCAGGACCAGCACGGCCATCCCGATCGTCGCCTCGGGGTTGCGGCGCATGGTCAGCACGGCCCCGGAGAAGATGTCGCCGAGCTTGAGCGGGCGTAGCGGGATGACGCCTGGCTTGTGCAGCCGGATGAGGTCCTCCGGGGGCAGGTGGTGCCACTGCTGCGGTGCGGCGCCGGGGTAGGGGCCGGGGGCACCTGGATACGGCGGGTAGGGCGGGTGGCCGCCGTATGTCGGGGGCTGGCCGGGGTAGGGCTGCTGGCTCCCGTATGCCGGGGGCTGGCCGGGATAGGGCTGCTGGCCACCGGGTGCGCCGCCCCAGCCACCCTGCGGAGGAGCAGACGGCACCGGCCCCGGGGGAACAGGCTGGGTGGAGCCCGGTGGGAACGGCTGGGTGGAGCCCGGTGGGAACGGCTGGGTGGAGCCCGGTGGGACGGCGGGCTGTCCACCCGGGGGAGTCGGCTGGGTCGTGGGGACCTGCCAGGGCCGGGTGGGAGGAGTGGACTCGGCCTCGGGTGGGGGGTCCGCCTCGCCCGTGTTCCCCGGGTCGTGGCTCATCCGGTCCCCCTCGTCGGTCGGTCGGCGTAGCTGCCGGCCAGGCCCGGGGTGAGCCGCTCCGCCTCCCGGGCGGTCATCGGCTCGGCGCCCAGGGCGGCCTGGGCGCTGACGATACCGGGCTCGGCACGACGCAGGACGTGGCCCCGCCGCCACAGTGTCATCGGCGGCTTGCGCCGCTCGGCCAGGTCGCGGACCAGCCGTCGGGTGAAGGTCAGCCAGGGGCGGTTGCGGATGCACCACGCGGCGGCCAGCAGGCCCCGCTCCCGGAGCGGCTCGATCGTGTGACCGGCGAAGATCCCCTCGGCGACGACCACCGGGTGGCCGTCGGTGGTGACCTCGTGCCAGCCGGTGACCCGGGAGCTCGCGATGTCGTAGCGCGGCATCGAGGCCCGCCCCACCCGGCACAGCCCGGTGAGGGCCTCGACGGCCTCGTCGAGGCGCCACGACGCGACGTCGTCCCAGTCGGGCAGGCCGAGCGGGCTCATCGGCAGCTCGGGGTCGCCGAGCTCGCGGTAGAAGTCGTCGAGCTGGACCACCGGCCACCCGTGCGCGGCGTTCAGGCGACCCGCCAGCCGGGACTTGCCGGCCCCGCTGGGGCCGGTGAGGACGAGCACCCTGGCCCCGGATCCCGGCTCGATGTTCACGGGCGTCCAGTCTAGGCGGGGCCGTCCCCGCCTAGACTCCTCGGCATGAGCCGCCACCCTGTCACCAGGACCGAGGAGCCGGCCGGCACCCGGGTGTTCCGCACCCTCCCGGCCCGGATCTTCGGGTGGTCGCTGGTGGTCATCACGGTGGTGCTCGCGGTCCTGCTGGTCCGCTCCGAGCAGCAGCGCGAGCTGGACATCCTCACCCCGATCGCGGTGACCGGGTTCGTCGTGGCGGTGGTCTGGGTCGGCCTGCTGCGCCCCTGCGTGGTCCTCCGGCCCGACGGCGTGGTCCTCCGCAACCTGCTCACCGACACGATCGTGCCGTTCTCGCGGCTGCAGGACGTCGGTCGGGAGTGGGCGCTCGAGCTCGTCGACGGCACCGGCCGCAAGCACAGTGCCTGGGCGGTGCCGGTGCGGCGGGACTTCCGCCCGCGCGGCAACATCGACCGGTATGCCGAGGCCACCACCCGGGGCCGGGCGCGGGAGGGTGTGCACGCCGACGTCGTGGCCGGCCACGTCGAGCACCGCTGGCAGCGGTGGAAGCTGGAGGGCGGGCAGTTCGAGCCCGACCAGCCGGCCACCAGGCAGTGGGCGATGGGGGCGCTGGTGCCGCTGCTCGGCGCCGCGGTCCTCGTGGTCGCGGCGTTCCTGCTCTCCTAGGCCGGGACCTGACCCGTCCCGGGTGGGTGGGCTCGGGATGCGTCGGACCCGGGTGGGTGGGCTCGGGACCCGTCAGACCCGGGTGCGTGGGCTCGGGATCCCTCAGACCCGGGTGAGCTCCGCCATGGTGGCGCGGACCGCGGCGAGCCGGCGGCGCGCCTCGGTCCGTGCGGCCACCAGCTCCGCGGTGCGTCCGGCCGCATCGCCCTCGCCGGCGACGGGCACGATCGCCTCCAGGTACACCTTGAGCTTCGGCTCGGTCCCGCTGGGCCGGACGATGACGCGGGTGTCGTCGGCGAGGTAGTAGCGCAGCCCCTCGGTGGGCGGCAGGTCCCCGCTCCCCAGGGACAGGTCGTCGGCGCGCGTGACGGCGACCCCGCCGATCTCGGCCGGGGGAGCCTCGCGCAGCCGCTGCAGCACCGGCTCGACCTGTGACAGGTCGGCGACCCGGACCGAGAACGCGTCGGTCTCGTGGACGCCGTGGCGCAGCGCGAGCTCGTCGAGGACGTCGAACACGGTGCGCCCCTCGCGGCGCAGGGTGGCGACCAGCTCGGCGACGAGCAGCGCGGCGGACACGCCGTCCTTGTCGGGGACGTGGGCCGGGTCGACGCAGTAGCCCAGAGCCTCCTCGTAGCCGAACCGCAGCCCGGGGACGCGGCCGATCCACTTGAACCCGGTGAGCGTCTCGACCGCGGGCAGCCCGGCTGCCTCGGCCATCGCGCCCAGCAGCCGGGAGGACACGATGGACCGGGCGAAGACGGTGCGCTCGCCGGCCGGGTCGACACCCCGGCGCAGGATGTGCCAGCCGAGCAGTGCCCCCACCTCGTCGCCGCGCAGCATCCGCCACCCGTCGGCGTCCTCGGCGGCGACGGCGCAGCGGTCGGCGTCGGGGTCGTTGGCCAGGACGATGTCGGGGTGCTCGTCGCGGGCCAGCGCCAGCGCGGCGTCGATCGCGCCGGGCTCCTCGGGGTTGGGGAAGGTCACCGTGGGGAAGTCGGGGTCGGGGGCCGCCTGGGTGGGCACCTCCGACGGCGCCGGGAAGCCCGCCCGGGTGAAGGCCGCGGCGACGACGGCCGAGCCCACGCCGTGGAGCGCGGTGTGCACGATCGACACCTCCCGCGGGCTGTCCGGTGCGACCACCCGGGCGACCGTGTCGAGGTAGGCCTCGATGACCTCCTCGCCGAGCGTCTCCCAGCCGGTGGTGGCGAGCGGCACCGACGAGGCGGACGGCACCGCGGCGATCCGGGCCGCGATCTCGCTGTCGGCCGGAGGGACGATCTGGGACCCGTCGCCCAGGTAGACCTTGTAGCCGTTGTCCTGCGGCGGGTTGTGGCTCGCCGTGACCATGACCCCCGCGTCGGCGCGGAGGTGGCCGATGCAGAACGCGAGGACCGGCGTCGGCAGCGGCCGGGGCAGCACGAGCGCCCGCCCGCCCGCGGCGGTGACCACGGCCGCGGTGTCGCGGGCGAAGACGTCGGAGTTGTAGCGGGCGTCGAAGCCGATGACCACCGTGGGGGTGGGGGTCACCGTGTCCTTGAGGTAGGTCGTGAGGCCGGCGGCGGCGCGGATGACGACGACGCGGTTCATCCGGTTCGGACCCGCGCCGAGCGCGCCGCGCAGCCCGGCGGTGCCGAACTGGAGGAACCCGGAGAACCGGTCGGCCAGCTCGGCCTCGTCGCCGGCCTCGATCAGGCGGCGCAGCTCCTCGCGGGTCTGGTCGTCCGGGTCGTCCTCCATCCAGGCGCGGGCCCGGTCCCGCAGGGAGGTGCCGGTCGCGACGGGGTCGGCGACGTCCATGTCAGAGCCTCCCGACGATCTGGGCCAGCAGGGCGCCGCACCGCTGGGACGCGGCGCGCCCGGCGTCGATGACCTCCTCGTGGGAGAGCGGCTGGGCGCTGATGCCGGCGGCGGCGTTGGTCACCAGCGAGATGCCGAGCACCTCCAGACCGGCCTCGCGGGCGGCGATGGCCTCCAGCGCGGTGGACATCCCGACGAGGTCGCCGCCGAGGATCCGGGCCATCTGCACCTCGGCGGGGGTCTCGTAGTGGGGCCCGCGGAACTGGACGTACACGCCCTCGTCGAGGGTCGGGTCGACCTCCTTGGCCAGGGCCCGCAGCCGGGGGCTGTACAGGTCGGTGAGGTCGATGAACCTGGCGCCCTCGACGGGGGAGTGGGCGGTGAGGTTGATGTGGTCGCGGATGAGCACCGGGGTGCCCGGTTCCCACTCCGGCCGCAGCCCGCCGCAGCCGTTGGTGAGCACGATCGTCGAGCAGCCGAGGGCCGCCGCGGTGCGGACCGCGTGCACCACGGCGCGGACCCCGCGGCCCTCGTAGAAGTGGGTCCTGGTGCCGAACACCAGCGCGCGGCGGCCGCTGCCCTCGACGACCACCGAGCGCATCGAGCCGGTGTGCCCGGCCACGGCCGCCGAGGTGAAGCCGGGGACCTCGGTGTTCTCGACGGTGGCGACGGTCGCGCCGATGAGGTCGGCCGTGGGGCCCCAGCCTGAGCCCAGGACGAGCGCGATGTCGTGGCGCTCGGCACCGGTGCGCTCGGCGATGACGGCGGCGGCCGCGGAGGCCACCTCGAAGGGATCGGTCTGGGGCAGGGACAGGTCCAGGGGGGTGGTCGCGCTCACCCGGTCAGCGTACCGATGGTTGGATGGCACCGTGAGTGCATCCCAGAGCTCGGTCGTCATCATCGGCGGAGGCCCCGGGGGCTACGAGGCGGCGCTGGCGGCAGCGCAGCTCGGCGCCCAGGTCACCGTCGTGGAACGGGAGGCCGTGGGCGGTGCCGCGGTCCTCACCGACTGCGTGCCCAGCAAGGCGCTCATCGCCACGGCGGACTTCATGGACCGGTTCAGCGCCGCCAGCCGCATCGGCGTCGGTTTCGAGGGAGCCCCGGACGACCAGGGGGTCCGGGCCAGCCTGCCGGACGTCAACGCCCGCATCCTCCAGCTGGCCACCGCGCAGAGCCGCGACATCCAGGAGCGGCTGGAGTCGGCCGGCGTCGACATCATCCAGGGGGCGGGGCGCCTGCTCGGCCCGGGCAAGGTCGAGGTGGTCGAGGGGGTCGGTCCGGTCGCCTCGGGGGAGGAGCCGGCACCGCACGGTGCCGAGCGGCGGCACCCGACCCACGTGCTCGACGCCGACGTGGTGCTCATCGCCACCGGCGCCCGGCCGCGGATCCTGCCCAGCGCGGTCCCGGACGGGGAGCGGATCCTCACCTGGCAGCAGATCTACGGCCTCACCGAGCTGCCGGAGCGGATGGTCGTCATCGGCTCCGGCGTCACCGGCGCCGAGCTCGCGCACGCCTTCCTGGGCCTGGGGTCGCAGGTGGTCCTGGTCTCCTCCCGGGACCGGGTGCTGCCCGGCGAGGACGCCGACGCGGCCAACGTCCTGGAGGACGTGTTCCGCCGGCGCGGGATGGAGGTGCTCAACCGGTCCCGGGCCGCCGCGGTGGAGCGCACCGCCGACGGCGTGCTGGTGACGCTGGAGGACGGCCGGACCGTCGAGGGCACCCACGCCCTGCTCGCGGTCGGCTCGATCCCGAACACCTCGGACCTCGGCCTGGAGGAGGTCGGGGTGGCGCTGGCCCCGTCCGGTCACATCGAGGTCGACCGGGTGTCCCGCACGTCGGTGCCCGGTGTCTACGCCGCCGGTGACTGCACCGGGGTGCTCCCGCTCGCGTCGGTCGCCGCGATGCAGGGGCGGATCGCCATCGCCCACGCCCTGGGCGACGCGGTGGCGCCGCTGTCGCTCGGCCGGGTCAGCTCCAACATCTTCACCGACCCCGAGATCGCCACCGTGGGCATCGCCCAGCGCGACATCGACGAGGGCCGGGTGGACGCCCGCGCGGTGATGCTGCCGCTGACCAAGAACCCCCGGGCGAAGATGCAGAACGTCCGGGACGGCTTCGTCAAGATCTTCGCCCGCAAGGGCAGCGACACCATCCTCGGCGGCGTGATCGTCGCCCCCCGGGCCAGCGAGCTGATCTTCCCGGTGGCCCTGGCCGTCGCGAACCGGCTCAACGTCGACCAGTTCTCCTCGACGTTCACCGTCTACCCGTCGCTGTCGGGGTCGGTGGCCGAGGCGGCGCGCCAGCTGCACTCGGTGGCGGAGTAGCGCGCCCGGGCCGCGGGCCCGGATGGACGGGCGCCCCGCGCGGGGCTGCTCGTGACGCGAGTATGACGCGCGCCCGGGCCGACTCGTCGGGTCCGGTCAGCCCGCGGCGTCCCTGAGTCAGCCCGTAGCGTCCTTGAGCTCGCAGATCACCGCGCCGTTGCCCACGGTCTCGCCCACCGTCGCGGTCAGGCCGGTGACGACCCCCGCCTTGTGCGCGGTGATCGGCTGCTCCATCTTCATCGCCTCGAGGACCACGACCAGGTCGCCCTCGGCCACCTCCTGGCCCTCGTCCACGGCGATCTTGACGATGGTGCCCTGCATCGGGGCGGTGACGGCGTCACCGGAGGCACCGGCCCCGGCGGCTCCGCCGCGGGTCCGCTTGGGGGCCTTCTTGCGCGCGCCCGGGCCGGGGTTGCCGCCGAGGGCGAGCCCGCCGGGCACCGAGACCTCCAGGCGCTTCCCGTCCACCTCGACGACGATCCGCTGACGCTGCTCGGGCTCGACGTCCGCGTCGGTGACCGGCCCGGCATACGGCTGGACCGGGTTGTCCCACTCGGTCTCGATCCAGCGGGTGTGGACGCTGAACGCGCTGCCGTCCGCGGGGGCGAAGGCCGGGTCGTCGAGGACCGCGCGGTGGAACGGGATCACCGTCGGCAGGCCCTCGACCTCGAACTCGGCGAGGGCGCGGCGGGCGCGCTCCAGCGCCTGGGTGCGGTCGCGACCGGTGATGATGAGCTTGGCGAGCATGGAGTCGAACGCCCCGGAGATGACGTCCCCGGCCTCGACGCCGGAGTCGAGGCGCACGCCCGGCCCGCTCGGCGGGCGGAAGGTGGTCACCGTGCCGGGTGCGGGCAGGAAGTTGCGGCCCGGGTCCTCGCCGTTGATCCGGAACTCGATGCTGTGGCCGCGCAGCTCCACGCGGTCGTAGCCCAGCTCCTCCCCGTCGGCGATCCGGAGCTGCTCGCGGACCAGGTCGATCCCGCTGATCTCCTCGGTGACCGGGTGCTCGACCTGGAGGCGGGTGTTGACCTCCAGGAAGCTGATGGTGCCGTCCTGGCCGACGAGGAACTCGCAGGTCCCGGCGCCCACGTAGCCGGCCTGCTTCATGATCGCGATCGAGGCGCGCTCCAGCTCGGCGTTCTGCTCCTCGGTGAGGAACGGGGCCGGGGCCTCCTCGACCAGCTTCTGGTGGCGCCGCTGCAGGGAGCAGTCGCGCGTCGAGACCACGACGACGTTGCCGTGCTGGTCGGCCAGGCACTGGGTCTCCACGTGCCGGGGCCGGTCCAGGTAGCGCTCGACGAAGCACTCGCCGCGGCCGAAGGCGGAGATCGCCTCGCGGACGGCCGAGTCGTACAGCTCGGGGATCTCCTCGAGGGTGCGGGCGACCTTGAGGCCGCGGCCGCCACCGCCGAAGGCGGCCTTGATCGCCACCGGCAGGCCGTACTGCTCGGCGAACGCGACGACCTCCTGGGCGCTCTCCACCGGGTCCTTGGTGCCGGGCACCAGCGGGGCGTTGGCCGCGGTCGCGATGTGCCGGGCGCGCACCTTGTCCCCCAGGGCGTCGATGGCCGCGGGCGGCGGGCCGATCCAGGTCAGCCGCGCGTCGAGCACCGCCTGGGCGAAGTGGGCGTTCTCGGCCAGGAAGCCGTAGCCCGGGTGCACCGCGTCGGCGCCGGAGCGCCTGGCGATCTCCAGCAGCTTCTCCTGCACCAGGTAGGAGTCGCCCGGCGTGCTGCCCCCGAGGGCGTAGGCCTCGTCCGCGACCTTGACGTGCAGGGCGTCGCGGTCGGGGTCGGCGTAGACGGCGACCGAGGCCAGCCCGGCGTCGCGGCAGGCGCGCGCGATGCGCACGGCGATCTCGCCGCGGTTGGCAATGAGGACCTTGCGGATCGGCATGGGTCGCAGCCTATAGCCGCCGCCCTCACCCGACGTCCGCACGGCCCGTCGGCCTGCCCCGTCCGGGGCGGACCCCGTAGGGTGGTCGCGGTCACCGGCCCGGGGGGCGGGCCGGGCAGGATCCAGAGGAGAGGTGGGTGGACCACGTGGGGGACGAGATCGCCAACCCGCGCAAGGAGGAGCTCCGCCAGGTGCTGCGCACCCTGCGCAGCCTCAACCAGGGGGTGCCGGACATCCTGCAGCCGGCACGCGACGCCCTCGAGGGCGGTGCCTGGACCGGGGGAGCCTCGGCAGCCTTCGCGGCGGACCTCACCGGACAGCACACCACCGCGGTCGAGGCGGGCGACGCCGCGGTGGAGGTCGCACGGCAGGCCTGGGCGAGCGAGCCGTCGACCATCCCCGCGCCGGACCCCGCGGAGGTGGGCTGACATGGCGATGGCGTCCATCACCATCGAGGCGATGCGCTCGCTGGTGACGACGATCCGCACCGCGGGGGAGGACCTGCGTGGCGCACGCACCGCGATGGCCGGGCAGCTCTCCGGTGCCGGGCTGTCCTCGTCCGCGCCGGCACCGATGAACCGCGTGGCCGCGTGGTGCGACGAGCAGCTGCCCGGGCTGGTCCGCCGGCTGTCCCTGGCCGAGGCGCTCGAGGCCTCGACCCCCGGCTTCCAGGGCGTCGTCCAGATCGACGAGTCCGAGCTGAGCACCCTGACCCCGGCCGAGGCGGAGCGCCTCGCGGCCGACCTGGCCGAGAGCCTCGAGGACGACCAGCTGCTGGGGGAGGAGGAGCTGGCGATCCTCATCGCCAACGCGAACGATCCCTACTTCGCGGTGGCGCTGATGAACGCCGTGCCCCCCGAGACCCTGGCGATCGCGGTGAGTGGCCTCTCGAGCAAGTTCGCCCACGAGCTGCAGCACCTCCAGCCGGTCGGCGACGAGACCTACGACGACGTGCGGAACGCCCTGACCGAGGACTACGAGGCCGCCCTCAGCGCCTTCGGGGTGACCCTGGCCACCGCCACCCGCAGCACCGAGCCGTCCCTGCGGGCGGGCTACGTGGACGACGTCATCGACCTGCTGACCGAGCCGGACGAGGCTGCCACGCTGGGCGGGCGCCTGCCCGCGGCGATGAGCGTGGTGCTGGGCTACGGGTCCTACGACGCCGCCTTCGCCACGCGGGTGGCCGAGGCGGTCTACGACTACGAGACGTCGGGTGAGGACTTCCCCGGTTCCTGGCGCCAGGTCGCCGGTGATCACGACGGGTTGACCATGCCGGACGAGAGTCGGCGCACCGACGTCATGGCCGGGGTGATGGCGATGCTCGGGCACAGTCCCGATGCCGCGCAGCGCTTCTTCTCCGGAGGACCGACGACCACCGTCGAGGTCGACGGCCAGGAGATGACCGTCACCGAGCGGCTCCAGTACCTCATCCAGGAGCGCACCTGGGCCCCGGGCAAGGGCAGCGACGACGGGGAGGGCCTGGGGGCGGCCCTGCGCGCCGCGACGACCGAGCACCGCAACCGGGAGCGCACCGGGCAGACCTCGGCCGAGCTCGCGACCCAGGTCTTCGGTCTCATCGCGGGCAAGACGCGGGAGAACAACGGAGGGCTGGCCGACTTCGCGTGGGGCGCCGACAACGGCTGGGAGATGTGGCGGGCGATGCGCGACGACGTCGCGGCGATCCTGGCCGACTACGCCCCCGACCTGTTCCTCGTCCCGGGCTACGGCGGGGAGCCGTCCCTCACCGGGGACCTCTACCGCGACGCCAACGACATGTTCCCCGACGGACTGCCGTACGGGGCGCTCCTCACCGAGCACATGGTCCAGCAGCTGATGTTCACCCTCGGCCAGGATCCGGAGCACGTCGAGGCCGTCACGGACGGGTGGGCGGTGGCCAACCAGGTCTTCCAATCCCACTGGGCCGGCCAGACCGCCGAGGACTACCCGGTGCTCTTCCTCGGGGGCAACGGCCGGGACCAGCTGCTCAACCCGCTGAGCCAGGGTGCCATGGTGCTCGACCTCCTCATGGACAGCGCCTACGTCGGTGACGACGCCGACGCGGACAAGGCCGAGGAACGGGCCAAGGCCGTGCAGCGTGCCCTGTCGATGGCCTCGGCGCTGCCCATCCTCAAGCCGGGGGAGGCGGTCGGCGAGTGGGGCACGTACCTCATCGAGCAGGCCAAGTCCCAGGCGACGACCGCCCTGGGTGAGTCCGCGCCCGGTCGGTCCAGCACCGAGGACCTCAACGCCATCCGGGACGAGACGGCCGACGCCGCCCAGCGGATGTTCCTCAACACCCTGCTCGGCCAGGGATTCTTCGACGACGAGTCGGTCAGCGCCGCCAACGAGCGCTACCAGGGCCTCGACCTGGAGCCACCTCCGGACGGTGCACTCCTCCACGACGAGGACGGCACGGTCACCGGATTCGACTTCGACAGCGACGAGTTCCGACAGTGGGCGATGCGCAACGCCCCGCTCCAGGACGTCCGGGGCGCCGTCATCACGGCCTTCGGGCTCGAGCCGCGATGAGACGGGGTCCGGCCCGCGCGGGCGCTGCGGTGGCCGTAGCGCTGCTGCTCGTCGGCTGCAGCAACGACGACAAGGAGGAGGCACCAGTGCCCGACGTGCTGGAGACGGGGGAGCCGGTCTGCGGTTTCGTCGACGCCGACCTGTTGCGGGAGGCCCTGCCGGAGGGCGACTACCGGGCCCGTGCCGTCGGCGACCCGGCCCGCCGGGAGCAGGGCCGTCCGACGGCTGGGACCTGCCGGGTGGAGACGGCCTCGGGTCAGCGCGCTGCGCGGATCGTCGTCGAGCACGCCGAGGCGCCCTACGCCGAGGTGCTCCGGTCCGCGGAGGGGTGGGAGACCTTCACCTTCCCGGAGGAGGAGGGGACGGGTCGCGCCGGCCACCTGGGTGCCGACGGGCGAGGCGGTTACGCCGTGCTGGAGCGCGACGACTACATCGTGAGCGTCTCGATCTTCAGCTCGGCGGAGGGGCGGGACGGTGCCGCGGACGCCGCCGAGATCGTCCGCGCGGTGTTCCGGGACCTCATCGACGCGGAGTAGATCCACCGGATCGGCGCCGGGTGGCCCTATCCTGGCCCCGTCCCGTGCGCCCCCGACCACTCCCCTGTGCTGCACCCCCGAGGAGCTCTCGTGCTGCGGACCCTGAGCAAGCCGCTCGTCCGGCTCGCCGAACGGTACCTGCCCAACGCCTTCATCTTCGCCGTCGCGCTGACCTTCGTGGTGGCGATCGCGGCGCTCGGTATGACGGACTCCGGCCCGGTCGACGTCGTCCGCGCCTGGGGCGACGGCCTCACCGGGCTGCTGGCGTTCATGACCCAGATGGCCCTGATCCTGTTGCTGGGCTACATGCTGGCCCACACCGGGCCGGTCCGGCGGCTCCTGGTCGGCCTGGCCTCGGTGCCCAAGAGCGCCCCGATGACCTACGCGTGGGTCTGCCTGTGCGCGTCGGTGGCCTCGCTGTTCACCTGGGGGCTGGGCCTGGTCGTGGCGGCCCTGCTGTCCATCGAGACCGCGCGCGTGGGCCGGGAGCGCGGCATCCGGCTGCACTACCCGCTGCTCGTCGCCTCCGGCTACTCCGGCTTCGTCGTCTGGCACATGGGCTACTCGGGCTCGGGCCCGCTCCTCGCCGCCACGCCGGGCAGCTTCGTCGAGGAGCAGGTCGGCAGCATCATCCCGGTCACCGACACGATCTTCTCCTGGTGGAACGTCGCCGGCGCCCTGGTCACCGTGCTCCTCATCGTCACCGCGATGGGGCTGCTCGCGCCGAAGGGCGAGGACCGCATCGTTGAGCTGCCGGCGGACGCCCAGCTCGAGGACGAGTCCGCCGGGGAGCTGCTCGAGACCGCCGGACCGACCCCCGCCGACCGGGTGGACAACAGCCGGGTCATCACGCTGGCCATCGGTGCGCTGCTGCTGGCCTACCTGGTCGTCTACTTCGCCCAGGAGGGCTTCGCCCTGACGCTGGACATCGTCAACTGGACGTTCCTGTGCCTCATCCTGCTGCTCGTCGGCTCGGCGCGGGAGCTGGGCCAGCTGGTCGCCAAGGCCGCGTCGAACGTCGGGGACATCCTGCTCCAGTTCCCGCTGTACGCCGGGATCATGGGGATCATGACGGCCACCGGCCTGCTCGCGATCCTGGCCGACTTCTTCGTCAACATCTCCACCGACACCACCCTGGGCCTGTGGGCGTTCCTCGCCGGCGGCGTGGTCAACGTCTTCGTGCCGTCCGGAGGCGGCCAGTTCGCGATCCAGGCGCCGATCTTCCTCGAGGCCGCCCAGCAGCTCAACGTCGACCCGGCGATCGTCGTCATGGGGGTCGCCTACGGCGACCAGTGGACCAACATGATCCAGCCGTTCTGGGCGCTGCCGCTGCTGGCGATGGCCAAGCTGCGGATCCGCGACGTCATGGGGTTCACCACGGTCACGCTGGTCATCAGCGGCATCGTGTTCGCCGTGACCATGCTGGTGGCCAGCCTCTGAGCCGGATCAGCTCGCCGTGGCGTCCTCCTCCGCGGTGAGCCGGGCCAGGTCCTCCCGGCACCGGGCCTCGACCCGGTCCAGCTCGGCGAGCGTCTTCTCGATGTCCCGGCGGCGGGCCTCCAGCGCGGCCCGCTGCCGGGAGATCTGGTCCAGCAGGTAGCGGAGCTGCCCCTCCTCACCCGGCTGCTCGTCATACATGTCGATGATCCGGCGGATCTCGTCCAGCCCGAACCCGAGCCGGCGCCCGCGCATGATCAGCTCCATGCGGATCCGGTCCCGCCGCCGGTAGACGCGCGCCGTGCCCCGGCGCTCGGGGGAGAGCAGCCCCAGCTGCTCGTAGTGGCGCACCGTGCGGTGCGTGACCCCGAACTCCTCGGCGATCTGGGCGATCGTCCAGGTCTGGGCGTCGGCACTTGTCATGGCCACCGATCCTGCTTTACGTTGACGTCAACGTCAAGCACCCCGCGAGGAGAGGCCGGCCGACGATGTTCGAGCTCACCAAGGACCACGAGGACTTCCGCGCCCTCGTCCGCGACTTCGCCGAGGCGGAGATCGCCCCCCACGTCGCGCAGTGGGACAGGGACAGCCACTTCCCGACCGACCTCATCCCCAAGATGGGCGAGCTCGGGCTGTTCGGGCTCAACGCCCCCGCGGAGTACGGCGGCGCCGGCCTCGACGAGGGCGGCTTCACCTACCTGTGCCTGGCGATCGAGGAGCTGGGCCGGGTCGACCAGTCCATCGGCATCACCCTGTCCGCGGGCGTCGGCCTGGGCATCAACCCGATCCTCACCTACGGCTCCGAGGAGCAGAAGCAGACCTGGCTGCCCGACCTCGTCGCCGGCCGGGCGCTGGCCGGGTTCGGTCTCACCGAGCCCGAGGCGGGCTCGGACGCCGGCAACACCCGCACCCGGGCGACCCTGGCCGACGGCTACTGGACGATCAACGGCGCCAAGGCGTTCATCACCAACTCCGGCACCGACATCACCTCCGTCGTGACCGTCACCGCGCGCACCGGCGCGCTGCCCGACGGGCGCCCGGAGATCAGCGCGATCATGGTGCCCAGCGGCACCCCCGGCTTCGTGGTCGAGCCGGCCTACCACAAGCTCGGCTGGCACATCTCCGACACCCACGGGCTGACCTTCGAGGACTGCAAGGTGCCCGAGGGCAACCTGCTCGGCCGCCGCGGCGAGGGCTTCAAGCAGTTCCTCAAGATCCTCGACGACGGCCGGATCGCGATCGCCGCGCTGGCGCTCGGCTGCGCCCGCCGGATGCTCGAGGAGGCCACGGAGTACTCCAGGACCCGCCTGGCCTTCGGCAAGCCGATCGGCGTCAACCAGGGGGTGTCGTTCCAGCTCGCCGACCTCGCCGTGATGGTCGAGGCGTCCCGCCTCCTGGTCTACAAGGCCGCCTGGCTCAAGGACGAGCAGGAGGCCGGCCGGCGCGGCGTCGCCGAGGTGAAGCAGGCCGCCGCGATCGCCAAGCTCTACGCGACCGAGGCGGCGGTGACCGCGACCCGGATCGCCACCCAGGTCTTCGGCGGCAACGGGTTCATGGAGGAGTTCCCGGTAGCCCGGTTCTACCGCGACGCCAAGATCCTGGAGATCGGCGAGGGCACCAGCGAGGTGCAGCGCATGGTCATCGGCCGGGGCCTGGGCCTGCCCACCGGCTGACCCCGGCCCTGCTGGCACGATGACCCGTATGACGGAGCCCGCCCCCGCGTCCGACGCCGCCCCCGGCCCGGTGCCCGACACCCCGTTCGCCCCGCCGGAGGAGGGCAGCGACGCCCACGTCGGTGACGTCCGCCGCCGCCTCGCCGCGGCATACCGGGCCTCCGCCGCGCCCTCGGAGAAGGCCCGGGCCAAGCTGGACTCCCAGAACAAGCTCTACGTGCGCGACCGGATCGCGCTGCTGTTCGACGAGGGCACCTTCGTCGAGGACGGGCGGTTCGCCAACTCCATGGCCGACGGCCTGCCCGCCGACGGCGTGGTGACGGGGCGGGGCGAGGTCGACGGTCGGCCGGCCGTGGTCGTCGCCAACGACCCGACGGTCAAGGCGGGGTCCTGGGGCGCGCGCACGGTGGAGAAGATCATCCGGGCCACCGAGATCGCGCTGCGCGAGGAGCTGCCGGTCTTCTGGTTCGTCGACTCCGCCGGCGCGCGCATCACCGACCAGGTGGAGCTGTTCCCGGGGCGTCGCGGCGCGGGGCGGATCTTCCACAACCAGGTGGCGCTGTCCGGCAAGGTCCCGCAGATCTGCTGCCTGTTCGGGCCGTCCGCGGCCGGCGGCGCCTACATCCCGAGCTTCACCGACATCATCATCATGGTCGAGGGCAACGCCTCGATGTACCTCGGCAGCCCGCGGATGGCCGAGATGGTCGTGGGGGAGAAGGTCACCCTCGAGGAGATGGGCGGTGCCCGGATGCACTGCACCGTCTCCGGGGTGGGCGACCTGCTCGCGGCCGACGACGTCGAGGCGATCGAGCTGGCCAAGCTCTACTTCTCCTACGTGCCGGACAACTGGCGCAGCCAGCTGCCGCGCTACCAGCCCGAGGAGCCGGCGGTGCCGCTGACCCCGCACACCGTCCCGGAGAACGAGTCGCTGCCCTTCGACGTCCACGACGTCATCGACGGGCTCGTCGACGAGGACAGCTTCTTCGAGATCAAGCCGCTGTTCGCCGCCGAGCTCGTCGTCGGCTTCGGCCGGATGGCCGGGGAGACCGTCGGCATCCTGGCGAACAACTCCGCGGTCAAGGGCGGGGTGCTGTTCACCGACTCGGCGGACAAGGCGGCCCGCTTCATCTGGCTGTGCGACGCGTTCAACATCCCGCTGATCTACCTGGCCGACGTGCCGGGCTTCATGATCGGCTCGGAGGTCGAGCGCGGCGGCATCATCCGTCACGGCGCCAAGATGGTCTCGGCGGTGTCCGAGGCGACGGTGCCGCAGTTCTGTGTCGTCCTGCGCAAGGCGTACGGCGCCGGGCTCTACGCCATGGGCGGCCCGGGCTTCGGCCCCGACGCCACCCTGGCGCTGCCGACGGCGAAGATCGCGGTCATGGGTCCGGAGGCGGCCGTCAACGCGGTCTACGCCAACAAGATCGCCGCGATCGAGGACCCGCAGGAGCGGGAGGCCTTCGTCGCCGCCCGACGGGCCGAGTACGAGGAGGACGTCGACATCGAGCGGCTCGCCTCCGACCTCGTCGTCGACGGGATCATCGAGGCCGACCAGCTGCGGAAGGAGCTGCTCCAACGGCTGCGGTACGCGGCCCGCCGGGACCGGCACTTCGCGACGAAGCGCCGTGGCGTCCCGCCGGTCTGACGGCCTCGACCGCGGGCTGGACGCCCACGGGTTCATCCGGCGCGAGGGCGACCTCGCGCTGGTGCAGCCCGGGTTCGCCGGGCTCGTCGCGGACTTCCGTGACTCCGCCCTGGACGCCTTCGCGGGCCGCGGCCTGCACAGCCTCTACCTCTACGGCAGCGTCCCCCGCGGGACGGCCCGCCCCGGCCGTTCCGACCTGGACGGGCAGGTGCTGCTCGACCGCGAGCCGTCGGAGGAGGACCGGGAGCTGGCCCGGCGGCTCGGCGCCGAGCTCGCGGGCCGCCACCCGGAGGTCGTCGACGCCGGCATCCTGCTCGACTCCCGGGCGGCGCTGACCGACCCCGCGGACCGCTGTGCCGGGGGGTTCCACCTGCGCGTGCTGTGCACCCCGCTGTGGGGTCCGGACGCCGGCGCGGAGGTCGGTCCGCACCGCCCCGACCTGGCGCTGGCCCGGCAGGTGCAGGGTGACTGGCGGGACGCGCTGGCCCGGCTGCGGGAACGCGCGGGTGCACCGCCGGACCCCGGCGCCCCGGCGCTGTGCCGGGGCGTGGGACGCCGCCTGGCCAGGATCGCCTTCACCTGGGTCCTGCCGCGCTGGGGCGGCTGGACCAGCGACCCCGCGACCCTGGTCCGGGTGGTGGCGGCCCACGAGCCGGGATGGGCGGCTCCCGTCGCCGATGCGGTGCGACTCGGGTGGGAGGACGTGCAGGACCTCGCCCTCGCCCGGGAGCTGCTCGACGACTTCACCGACGAGCTGCTGGCCCGGGGTGACGAGCTGGGAGCGCGCTGACCCGGATCAGGCCCTGCCGGCGTCCTCCGGCGTCGCCTCGTGGTGCGGCCGACCGGCGCTGCGCCGCTGCTCCTTCAGGCGGGCCTCGAAGAGGTGACGCGTGCCGCCGGCCAGCTGCTCCCGGCCCAGCCGCTCGAGGTCGCGGAACGGCCCCCAGTAGGTGTCGTCGTAGTCCTCGACGATCTGGAAGGTCCAGCGTCCCGGCAGCACGTTGCGGCCGACCAGCTCGGTCTCGAGCCGGTCGGCGAGCTCGGTGTGACCGGCCTCCCGGAACAGCTCGACCGCGGCACCGAGCTTGAAGTCGGCGGCACCGCTGATCTGGTGGAACCGGTACAGGTGCCCCCGGGCGACCTCGACCTCCTCGAGTGCCTCGCTGAGCTTGCCGAGTGCCTCGATGGTCTTCTCGTCGAGACCGGGCGGGGTCCGGTGGGTGGGGTCGGGCAGGTCTGCGTCCATGTCCGGCAACGTAGCCCGCCGTGACCGGTCGCGCCCGTCGCCCGCTAGGTTGCCGCCATGAGCACCCGCATCGCCCTGATCGGTGGCCACGGGAAGACGGGCCGGGCGGTGGCCGCGGCCCTGGAGGCGCGGGGTGCCACCCCGGTGCCGCTGGGCCGTGCGGACTGGGACGACCTCGCCGGTGCCCTGCGCGGTTGCGCCGCGGCATACCTCATCGCCCCCAACATGCACCCGGACGAGCCGGCCTACGTCGCCGACGCGCTCCTCGCGCTGCGCGAGGCCGGGGTGACCCGGGTCGGCTACCACTCCGTGGCCGCGCCGTACGCGCCGGGGATGCCGCACCACGTCGGCAAGGCCCGTGGCGAGGACCTGGTCCGCCGCTCCGGGGCCGCCTGGACGATCCTGCAGCCCGGCGCGTACCTGCAAAACCTCGACCTCACCCGCGACGTGCGGGTCCCGTATGACGTGCACGCCCCCTTCGGCTTCGCCGACCTGGCCGACGTGGGGGAGGCGGCGGCCACGGTGCTGCTGGAGGACGGCCACGTCGGCGCGACCTACGAGCTCGCCACCCGCCAGGCCACCGTCGCCGAGCTGGCGGCCGAGGCCGGGGTGCGGGCCGAGCGGGTCGTGCCCTGGCACCCACCGGCCGGGCTGGACGAGCGGGAGCGCGCCTGGCTGCAGGCGATGTTCGACTACTACGACCGGCACGGGCTGCCCGTGGGCACGCTCCCGCTGCGGGCCCTGCTGGGCCGGACCGCCGGTCCGGAGGGCTGATGGCCGCGGCACGCGAGCGGCGGCTCCGTCCCTACGTGCTGGTCCGGCAGGCCGAGGTGCTGGCCGAGCGGGTGCCCGGGGCGGAGGAGGACGTGCACTTCGCCGAGTCGCTGGTGCACGCGGTGCTCGAGGACCTCACCGACCCGGGAGACCGGGTCCTCGACCCGTTCGCCGGCTACGGCACGACGCTGCGGGTCGCCGAGCGCCTCGGGCGGGCGGCGGTGGGGGTGGAGCTGCTGCCCGAGCGGTGCGACCTCGTCGCCGCGAGGGCGCCCCGGTCGGTCGTCGTGCGCGGCGACGCCCGGGAGCTGAGCCGGCTGGTCGAGGGGCCGTTCGACCTGGTGCTGACCTCCCCGCCCTACATGACGGCGACGGACCACCCCGAGGACCCCCTCGCGGGGTACACCGGCACCGGCGCCGACTACCGGCGCTACCTGGAAGAGCTGCGCTCGGTCTTCCGCCAGGTGCTCGGGCTGCTCCGGCCCGCCGGCCGCCTCGTCGTCAACGTCGCCAACATCGACACCGGCGACCACTTCACCCCGCTGGCGTGGGACGTCGGCCGCGTCCTCGCCGAGGAGGGGCGGCTGCTGCAGGACGTGTTCGTCTGCTGGGACCGGTCCTGGCACGACCTTGCCGGGGACTACCTGCTCGTCGCGCGTCCCAGGTCCTGACGGACCTCAGGCGAGGTGGTGCAGGGCCCGCTCCGCCGCAGTGCGGACCCGGTCGTTCGGGTCGTCCAGGAGGGCCGCGACCTCCTCGACCAGGTCGTCGAGGCCCCGGGCCCGGACCACCCGGAGCGCGGCCTCGCGGACCCGCCAGTGCGGGTCGGACAGGCCGGCCGCCACCGCCTCGAGCGCCTCGTCGCTCCAGACGTAGAGCAGACCCCGGGCGCCCCACACCCGGCGCCAGTAGGGCAGCCAGTCGTCGGTGCCGCCCAGCCACGCCAGGTCGGGGTCGTCCGGCCGGTCCTCGCCGCGCAGCAGCCGGGCGCACCAGGTCACGACCTCCTCCCCCCCGAGCGTCTGCGCCGCGGCGGCCAGGAGCACCCGGGGGTGGGCCCCGCGGGGTGGAGTGCCGCCGGTCACGCGAACTACCTCCGGACGGGGCCCGAGCGCAGCTCGTGCCAGGCGACCCCCAGCTCGAGGAGCAGCTCGCGCAGCGCCGGCAGGCCGACGCCCACGACCGTGTGGTGGTCGCCCTCGATCGCCCGGACGTAGGGCCCGCCGAGGCCGTCGACCGTGAACGCCCCGGCGACCCGGAGCGGCTCGCCGGTGGCCACGTAGGCCTCGATCTCCTCCTCGTCCAGCTCGGCGAAGTGGACGACGGTGGACGAGGTCGCGCCGGTGGCCCCGCCGCTCCCGCCGTCCTCGGGGTCGCGCAGGTCGGTGACCCAGTGGCCGGTGTGCAGCACGCCCGAGCGGCCGCTCATGCGCCGCCACCGGTCTGTCGCCTCGGCGGCGTCGGCCGGCTTGCCGTGGATCTCGCCGTCCAGCTCCAGCACCGAGTCGCAGCCCAGCACCAGGTCCGCGGTCTCGGGGTCCGTGCGCCCGGCGACCTCCTCGCACTTGGCGCGGGCGAGGGTCAGCGCCACGTCCGCCGGGCCGAGGCGGCCGTAGCGCTCCTGCACCTGCGCCAGCACCGCGTCCTCGTCGACGCCGGAGACCTCGACCAGGGGATCGACCCCGGCCGCGCGCAGCGTGGACAGACGGGCGGGGGAGGCGGAAGCCAGCAGCAGCCGCGTCACAGCTCCTCCAGCACGGCCCGCCGCAGCGTGTCCAGCCCGACACCGCCGATGTCGAGGGCGCGGCGGTGGAACGCACGCAGGTCGAAGTCGGCACCCTCCCGGCGGCGCACCTCGTCCCGCAGCTCGAGCCACAGGCGCTCGCCGATCTTGTAGGACGGAGCCTGGCCCGGCCAGCCCAGGTAGCGGTCCAGCTCGAACCGGGCGGTCTTCTCCTCCATGTTCGTGTACCGGTTGAGGTACGCCCACGCCTTGTCGTAGTCCCAGGCTCCGCCGCCCACCTCGGCCGGGGCCTCGAAGCCGCAGTGCACGCCGATGTCGATGACGACGCGGACCGCGCGCAGGGCCTGGCCGTCGAGCAGCCCCATCCGGTTCCCCGGGTCGTCCATGTACCCGAGGTCGGCCATCAGCCACTCGGCATACAGCGCCCAGCCCTCGCCGTGGCCGGAGGTCCACGAGGCCATCCGGCGCCACCGGTTGAGCAGCTCCCGGCGGTACACGGTCTGCGCGATCTGCAGGTGGTGGCCCGGGACACCCTCGTGGTAGACGGTCGTCAGCTCGCGCCAGGTGGTGAAGTCGGTGACGCCCTGGGGGACCGACCACCACATCCGGCCCGGCCGGCTGAAGTCCTCGCTCGGGCCGGTGTAGTAGACCCCGCCGGTCTGGCTGGGGGCGATCAGGCACTCGATCCGGCGCACCGGCTCGGGGATGTCGAAGTGGACGTCGGCCAGCTCGGCCAGCGCGGTGTCGGCAGCCTGCTGCATCCACTCCCGCAGCGCGTCGGTGCCGTGCAGCTGGTACCGCGGGTCCTCGTCGAGCACCGCCACGGCCTCCTTGACCGAGGCGCCCGGGCGGATCAGCCCGGCCGTCTCCCGCATCATCGCGTCGATCCGGGCGACCTCCTCCTGGCCCCAGGCGTAGGTCTCCTCGAGGTCGATCGTCGCGCCGAGGAAGCCGCGCGACGCGAGCTGGTAGCGCTCGCGGCCGGCGGCGTCGGACTCCGGGGCCACCGGGAGGAGCTCCTCGGTGAGGAACCGCCCCAGCTCCCCGTATGCCGCCCGCGCCAGGGCGACCGCCTCCTCCAGGTCGTCCCGCACCGGCCGGGGCTGGTCCGCCGCCTCGGTGAGCAGGGCCAGGTAGGTCGAGCTGTCGCCGGCCTGGTCGGCGCACTGTCCGGCCACCTTCTCCACCTGGCGGCGCGGGGCCACCCGGCCGTGCCCGGCGGAGTGGCGCAGGGCCGTGGCGTACTGCTCCAGCGCGGTCGGGACCGCGCGCAGCCGGCGGGCGATCGTCGCCCAGTCCTCCGCGGAGCCCTTGGGCATGAGGTCGACGACGTCGCGCAGCGCCTGGACCGCGCTGTTGATGACGTTGAGCTCGACGGGGTCGACACCGTCGAGCACGCGTTGCAGCTGCTCGACCTCCAGGCCCAGGCGCTCCCGCAGCGCGGCGGCGGTGACGCGGTCGACGTCGTCGACCGGCTCCAGCTGCTCGAGCGCCGCCAGGGTGGACCGGTCCAGCTCGACGGTGCGGGCGATCCCCTCCACGCCGAGGTCGTCGATGCGGTCGTGGTCGCCCTCCACCCCGAGGTAGGTGGCGGTGAGCGGGCTGAGCCGGGCCATCGCGTCGAGGTGGTCCTCGGCCAGGCGGTCGATGGGTGTCGGGGTGCGCGGGGTCGTGGTCACCCGGCGAAACCTACCGCCCGGGGGGCGGGTCGGTCAGCGGGGCAGCCCCGAGGCGCGCCACGCCCCGGGACCGGGACGGGGCAGCCGCGCCGTGGCGTACGACGGGGTGGCCCACAGCGAGCGGGGCGGTGGGGGCGGCTCCTCGCGCCCGGACGCGGCGGCGAGGACCGCCACCAGGGCGGCGACCTCCTCGGGCGTGGGGCGCCCGCGCAGGACCCGCAGGACCGGCGGGGTGGGCTGCTCGGTCACAGCGGGATGTTCCCGTGCTTGCGCGGCGCGCGCTCGGCCCGCTTGGTGCGCAGGGTGCGCAGCGCCTTGATCACCTGGACCCGGGTCGCCGAGGGCATGATGACGGCGTCCACGTAGCCGCGCTCGGCGGCGATGTAGGGGTTGGCCAGGGTGTCCTCGTACTCCTGGATCCGGCGCTGCCGCTCCGCCTCGACGTCCCCGCCGCGGGCGGCGACCTCCTGCAGCTCCTTGCGGTAGAGGATGTTGGCCGCACCCTGGGCGCCCATGACGGCGATCTGCGCGGTCGGCCAGGCCAGATTGATGTCGGCGCCGAGGTGCTTGGACCCCATGACGTCGTAGGCGCCGCCGTAGGCCTTGCGGGTGATGACGGTGACCATCGGCACCGTCGCCTCGGCGTAGGCGTAGAGCAGCTTGGCGCCGCGCCGGATGATGCCGCCCCACTCCTGGTCGGTGCCGGGGAGGAACCCGGGCACGTCGACGAAGGTGAGGATCGGGATGTTGAACGCGTCGCAGGTGCGCACGAACCGCGCGGCCTTCTCCGAGGCGGCGATGTCGAGGGTGCCGGCGAACTGCATCGGCTGGTTGGCCACCACCCCGACGGTGCGGCCCTCGACCCGCCCGAACCCGCAGACGATGTTCGGCGCGTAGAGCGCCTGCACCTCGAGGAAGTCCCCGTCGTCGAGCACGTGGGTGATGACCGTGTGCATGTCGTAGGGGGTGTTCGGGCTGTCCGGGATGAGGGTGTCCAGCTCCTCGTCCTCGGGGGTGACCGAGAGGTCGACCTCGGTGTCGAACGCCGGTGGCTCCTCGAGGTTGTTCTGCGGCAGGTGGGCCAGCAGGTCCTTGACGTAGGCGATGGCGTCGGACTCGTCGTGGGCCATGTAGTGCGCCACCCCGGAGCGGCTGTTGTGGGTGCGGGCCCCGCCCAGCTCCTCGAAGGTGACGTCCTCGCCGGTGACCGTCTTGATGACGTCCGGGCCGGTGATGAACATGTGCGAGGTCTGGTCGACCATGACGATGAAGTCGGTGATCGCCGGCGAGTAGACCGCCCCGCCGGCGCACGGGCCCATGACGAGGGAGATCTGGGGGATGACGCCCGAGGCCTCCACGTTGCGGCGGAAGATCTCGGCGTAGAGCCCGAGGGCCACCACGCCCTCCTGGATCCGTGCCCCGCCGGAGTCGTTGATGCCGATGACCGGGCAGCCGATCTTCATCGCCAGGTCCATGACCTTGACGATCTTCTCGCCGAAGACCTCGCCGAGGGAGCCGCCGAAGACGGTGAAGTCCTGGGCGAACACCGCCACCGGGCGGCCGTCGATCGTCCCGTAGCCGGTCACCACCCCGTCGCCGTAGGGGCGGTACCGCTCCTGGCCGAACGCGGTCGAGCGGTGCCGGGCCAGCTCGTCGAGCTCGGTGAACGACCCCTCGTCGAGGAGCTCGTCGATCCGCTCGCGGGCGGTCTTCTTGCCCTTGGCGTGCTGCTTCTCCACCGCCCGGGCGGAGCCGGCGTGCACCGCCTCCTCGATCCGGCGGCGGTAGTCCGCCAAGCGGCCCGCGGTCGTGCGCATGTCGGGCGCGGGGTGCTCGCTCATGAGGGACAACCTAGCCTTGCCGCGTGCCGAGCCTGATCTGGGAGCCACCGGAGTGGCACGAGAGCGTGGGGTCGACCAACCTCCTCGCGCTGGAGGACCCGCGCCCCGGCCGGGTGGTCGTGGCCCGCCACCAGAGCGCCGGCCTGGGCCGGAGGGGGCGGAGCTGGCAGGCCCCTCCGGGTGCCGCGCTGGCGGTCACCGCGGTCGTGCCCGCCCCCGACCCGGCCGGGCGCGGCTGGGTGCCGCTCCTCGCCGGGCTCGCCGTCGCCGAGGCGCTCGGGGCCGGCCCGTATGCCGTGGACGCGCGGCTGAAGTGGCCCAACGACGTCCTCGTGCGCGAGGAGGGGCAGTGGCGCAAGGTGTGCGGCGTCCTCGCCCAGGGCGCGCGACACGCCCGGGACGGAGCCGTCGTGGTCGTCGGCTCCGGCGTCAACCTCTGGCAGGCGCGGGAGGAGCTGCCGGTGCCCACGGCGACCTCCTGGCGGCTCGCCCTCGGCGGCACCGGGCCCGCCCCGGAGGAGACGCAGGCGTGGCTGGGCCGCTACCTGGAGGCGCTGGCGGCGCGGCTCGCCGAGCCGGGCCCGGCCCGGGAGGCGTATGCCGCGCGGTGCCTGACCCTCGGCGCCGAGGTCGTGGTGCACCTGCCCGGCGGCGGGCGGCATACCGGCCGGGCGACCGGGCTGGGACCGGACGGGTCCCTCGTCGTCGTGGGGCCGGACGGCCCCCGGACCCACCACGCGGGCGACGTCGTCCACCTGCGGCCCGGTCGATAGCCTGCGCGCATGGACCTCCAGCCCGAGATGCTCCGCCTGACCCGGCACGGCGACGGCGGCCACGTCGTCGAGATGGCCCTGGACCGCCCGGAGGCGATGAACGCCATCTCCACCGCGTTCGCCCGCGAGATCGCCGCGGTCACCCGCGCGCTCGCGGAGGACCCCACGGTGCGGGCCGTGGTGCTCACCAGCACGCACGAGCGCGCGTTCTGCGTCGGCGCCGACCTCAAGGAGCGCAACAGCTTCACCGACGCCGACCTCATGGAGCAGCGCCTGGTCACGCCGGACGCCTACGGCGGCGTGCTCAACCTGCCGGTCCCGTCGATCGCCGCGGTCGAGGGCTTCGCCCTCGGCGGCGGCCTGGAGCTCGCGCTGTCGTGCGACCTCATCGTCGCCGGCGAGCAGGCGACGGTCGGGCTGCCGGAGGTCTCCGTCGGCGTCATCCCCGGCGGCGGGGGCACCCAGCTCCTCACCCGGCGGGTCGGCTGGTCACGGGCCGCCTCGCTGATCTTCACCGCGCGCCGGGTCGGGGCCGAGGAGGCCCACCGCCTGGGGGTGGTCGACGAGCTGGTCCCGCCCGGCGGCGCCCGGGACCGCGCGCTGGAGCTCGCGGCCACCATCGCGGCCAACTCGCCGGTGGGGGTGCGCAACGCCAAGAAGGCGATGCGGCAGGGCTTCGACGTCGACCTGGCGACCGGTCTCACGGTCGAGGACGCGTGCTGGCGCGCCACCGCGTTCTCCCTGGACCGCAAGGAGGGCGTGGCCGCCTTCAACGAGAAGCGCGCACCGCGGTGGCCCGGTCGCTGACCGGCTGTACGTATCATCGACGCCATGACCCGGGTGTTGCTGGCCGAGGATGACGAGACGATCTCGGAACCGCTGGCTCGTGCGCTGCTGCGCGAGGGCTACGACGTCGAGGTCGCGGTCGACGGCCGGCAGGCGCTGAAGCTGGCCGGCGGGACCCCGCCGGACCTGGTGATCCTCGATCTGGGCCTGCCGTACGTCGACGGTCTCGAGGTGTGCCGACGGATCCGGCAGTCCGGCCTGACCTCCCCGGTGCTGATCCTCACCGCCCGCGGTGACGAGGTCGACACCGTCGTGGGGCTGGACGCCGGTGCCGACGACTACGTCACCAAGCCGTTCCGGCTCGCCGAGCTCCTGGCGCGGGTGCGGGCCCTGCTGCGGCGCGGGTCCGAGGGTCGCGACTCGGGCGGGGGCAACCGTCCGATCACGATCGACACCAACGCGCGCCGTGCCTTCTTCAGGGGCCAGGAGCTGCAGCTGACCGCCAAGGAGTTCGACCTCCTCCGCGTCCTCATGCGCGAGAACGGCAAGGTCGTCTCGCGCGAGGACCTCATGCGCGAGGTGTGGGAGAGCACCTGGTACGGCTCCACGAAGACTCTCGACATGCACATCTCCGTGCTGCGGCGGAAGCTCGGCGACGACGCGAACGACCCCAAGCACATCGTGACCGTCCGCGGCGTCGGCTTCCGGTTCGAGAACGAGCCGGAGGACTAGGCCGGCCGGAGTGGGCAGGGAGCTCCGCACGCTGGCGGTCCAGGCCGCGGTGGCCGCCGCCGTCGTCAGCTCGGTCCTGGCCGGGGGGACGCTGCTGCTGCTCACCCAGCAGCGGGGGGACGGCCTGCCCACCTGGGTGCCGCCCGTCGCCGCGATCGTCGTCCTGGGGATCTCGGTGGGGGTCGCCCTGCTCGTCGGCGGCAAGCTCGCCGAGCGGCGGGCGGTCCGGCTCACCGAGCCGATGCGCCAGCTGGCCCAGCGGGCCGAGGAGTTCGGCACCGGCGGCTTCGCGCTCGAGCCGGTCATCGAGGCCGACCGCCCGGTGCGCCCGCTCGAGTCCGGCGTGGACGAGATCGACACCGTCGCCCGGATCCTCGACCACAACTCCCGGATCCTGGTCCGCGCGCTGTCGGCGGAGCGGTCGTTCGCCGCCGACGCCTCCCACCAGCTGCGCACCCCGCTCGCGGCGCTGCTCATGCGCCTGGAGGAGATCGCCGAGGCCGACGACGTGAGCGTCGCCCGATACGAGGCCGAGGTGGCGATCGCGCAGACCGAGCGCCTGGCCGGGGTGGTCGACGACCTGCTGCACCGCACCCGCGCCGGCCACGCCGACGGCGGCCGGTCGGTGTCGCTGGACACCGTGCTCTCCCAGCTGCAGCGGGAGTGGGAGCCCACGTTCGCCCAGGAGGGGCGCACCATCACCGTCTCCCTGGAGCGGGGCATGATCGTGCGCTCCAGCGCCTCGGCGATCAGCCAGATCCTCGACACGCTCGTGGAGAACTCCCTCAAGCACGGCGCCGGGACGGTGCGGGTCAACGCCTGGCGCAGCGGGCCCTCCGCGGTCCTCGAGGTGCGCGACGAGGGGCCGGGGATCGACGACGAGCTGGCCCGCAGGGTGTTCGACCGGGCGGTCACCGGGGGCAGCGGCACCGGCCTCGGCCTGGCCGTCGCGCGGGAGACCGCCGAGTCGTTCGGTGGGCGCCTGGAGCTGGCCCAGGCGCGCCCGGCGGTCTTCGTGCTCTACGTCTCGATGGCGCCCGCGCGCTGACCGTTCTCGCCCGTCGGCGGCCGGTCCGGCTCGGGGTCGTGGTGCGGGTGCAGCAGGGGCACCTCGATGTCGGCGAGCGCGTCGCCGCGGAAGACGTAGGTCCGGTAGGCCCAGAACCGGAACAGGGTGCCCAGCACCAGACCGACACCGTTGGCCGAGATGTTGTCGGCCAGCTGGCTGTCCAGGCCCAGGACGTAGCGGGAGAACCCGAGGCAGGCGACGGCGATGCCCAGGCCGAGGACGTTGAACACCACGTAGAGCGCGAACTCGCGCACCCGCTGCGCGCGGCGCCGGTGCCGGAACGTCCAGTAGCGGTTGCCCAACCAGGCCACCACCATGGCCACGCAGGTGGCCAGGATCTTGGCCCGCAGCGGGATGTCGTGCAGCGGGCCCCGACCGTCCCCGCCCGGCAGGCCGAAGACGAGGTAGTTGTAGAGGGACGTGTCGACGACGAAGGCGACCAGGCCCACGACACCGAACTTCGCCGCCTCGCGGACGAGCACGTCGAGCGCGTTGCGGAGCCGGTCGAGCTGACCTGGGCGGGGGGTCACCGGCGCAGTCTACGGCGTGGCCCGGCTAGGCTGGCCTGCCGTGACCCACGCCGAGCCGCTGCGCGCCGAGGGGGGCTTCCCGGTCGTCGGCATCATCGGCGGGGGCCAGCTGGCCCGGATGTGCCAGCCCCCGGCCGTCGCCCTGTCCCTCACCCTGTCGGTCCTCGCCGAGTCCCCCGACGCGTCCGCCGCCCTCGTCGTCCCGCACGCCCCGGTCGGCGGGCACACGGACCTGGACGCCGTCCGCCGGTTCGCCCGCCACTGCGACGTCGTCACCTTCGACCACGAGCACGTGCCGCCGGAGGTCCTGGCGGCGCTGGAGGCGGACGGCGTGGCCCTGCACCCTCGTCCCGAGGCGCTGGTGCACGCCCAGGACAAGCTGGTGATGCGGCGCCGCCTCGACGGGCTGGGCATCCACGTGCCGCGCTGGCGTGCCGCCCGCAGCGCCGCCGACGTCGCCGCGTTCGGCGCCGAGGTGGGCTGGCCGGTCATCGCCAAGACGCCGCGGGGTGGCTACGACGGCAAGGGGGTGCGCCGGGTCCACGGCGCCGGCGAGGTGGCCGACTGGCTGGAGCTGGTCGGGCGGCCCGGGCCGCTGGTCGACGGCGTGCTCCTGGAGGAGGCGATCCCGTTCGACCGGGAGATCGCGGTGCTCGTCGCCCGCAGCCCCAGCGGTCAGGCCGCGGCGTGGCCGGTGGTCGAGACGGTCCAGCAGGACGGCATCTGCACCGAGGTCCTGGCGCCCGCGCCGGGGCTGAGCGACGAGCTCGCCGCGGAGGCCACCGAGGCGGCACTGCGCATCGCCGGCGCGCTCGGGGTGACCGGGGTGATGGCCGTGGAGATGTTCGAGGTGCCGGACCCTGCGGCCCCCGGCGGCACGACCTACCAGGTCAACGAGCTGGCGATGCGACCGCACAACAGCGGGCACTGGACCATCGAGGGCTCGGTCACCAGCCAGTTCGAGCAGCACCTGCGGGCCGTGCTGGACCTGCCGCTGGGCGACCCCTCGCCGCGGGACCGGTGGACCGTCATGGCCAACGTCCTCGGCGGGGAGTACCCCGAGCTCTACCCGGCCTACCGGCACCTCATGGCGCGCGACCCCGCGCTCAAGGTCCACCTCTACGGCAAGGGGGTGCGCCCCGGGCGCAAGCTGGGGCACGTGACCGTCTTCGGCGACGACCTGGCCGGGCTGCGCGACAGGGCCCGGCACGCCGCCGACTACCTGCAGGGAGTGGTGACCGAGTGAGCGAGCAGGACCGCGGCACGCCGGTGGTGGGCATCGTCATGGGCAGCGACAGCGACTGGCCGGTGATGGAGCAGGCCGCGCTGGTGCTGGACGAGCTGGGGGTGCGCTACGAGGCCGACGTGGTCTCGGCGCACCGGATGCCCGACGAGATGATCGCCTACGGCCGCTCGGCGGAGCAGCGCGGCCTGCGCGTCCTCGTGGCCGGGGCCGGCGGCGCCGCGCACCTGCCGGGGATGCTCGCCTCGGTGACCGTCCTCCCGGTCGTGGGGGTGCCTGTGCCGCTCCGGCACCTCGACGGCATGGACTCGCTGCTGTCGATCGTCCAGATGCCCGCGGGCATCCCGGTCGCCACGGTGTCGGTGGCCGGCGCCCGCAACGCCGGGCTGCTCGCCGCCCGGATCCTGGCCGCCGGCACCGACGACGAGGCCGCCGCCCTGCGCCGCCGGCTCGCGGCGTTCGCGGAGGGGCTGCGGCAGCAGGCGCTGGAGAAGGGGCGCCGGCTCCGCGAGCGCTGATCGCGCTCAGCCGGTGGGGACGTGCTCGATCTTGGGGCAGGTGTCCATGACCACCTCGAGCCCGGCCTCCCGGGCCCGCCGGGCGGCGTCCTCGTCCACGACACCGAGCTGCAGCCACACCGCCCCGATGCCCAGCCGGTCCTTCTCGGCGATGGCCCGGTCGACGACCTCGCCCACCCGGGAGGAGTTCACGAAGCAGTCCACGACGTCCACGGTCGTGCCGTCCGGGATGTCGGCGAGGGTGGCGTAGCCGGTCCGGCCGAAGACCTCCTCGGCGCGGGGGTGCACCGGCACGATCTCCTTGCCGAGCTCCTCCAGGAGGAACCGGGCGATCTCGTGGGCCACCCGCGCGGTGTTGGTGGACAGCCCCACGACCGCCCAGGTCCCGGGTGAGCGCAGCAGTCGCTGCACCACCTCCGCGTCGTTGACGTGCCTGTCCTCGGCCATACCCCCACTATCCCCCCGGCGAGAGGCACGCGCGACACGCAGGTAGTTTCGGAGGCATGCGATTCGGGATCTTCGTGCCCCAGGGCTGGCGGCTGGACCTGGTGGGGATCGACCCCGCCGACCACTGGACGACGATGCGGGACCTGGCGGTCCGCGCCGACCGGTCGCAGCTCTGGGAGTCCATCTGGGTCTACGACCACTTCCACACCACGCCCGAGCCCACCGAGGAGGCCACCCACGAGGCGTGGACCCTCATGGCCGCCTTCGCCGCGGCCACCGAGCGGGTGCGGCTGGGCCAGATGTGCACCTGCATGAGCTACCGCGAGCCCACCTACCTGGCCAAGGTGGCGGCCACCGTCGACATCGTCTCCGGCGGGCGCCTGGAGATGGGCATCGGCGCCGGGTGGTACGAGCACGAGTGGCGGGCCTACGGCTACGGCTTCCCCCGGGCCGGGATCCGCCTGGCCCGGCTCCGCGAGGGCGTCGAGATCTTCCGGCAGATGTGGACCACCGGCTCGGCCACCCTCGCCGGCGAGCACTACCAGGTCGAGGGGGCCCTGTGCTACCCGCGGCCCCTGCAGGGGACGAGCCTGCCCGGGTCGCCCGTGAACGGCATACCGATGTGGGTCGCCGGCGGTGGGGAGCAGAAGACCCTGCGCATCGCCGCCAAGTACGCCGACTACTCCAACTTCTTCGGCCGGCCCGACGTCATCCGCCACAAGAACGAGGTGCTCGAGCAGCACTGCAAGGACATCGGACGCGACCCGGCGGAGATCGTGCGCAGCACCAACGTCAACGTGGTCCTCGGGTCCAGCCAGGCCGAGGTCGACGAGCGCCTGGCGGCGGTCGAGGAGCGGTTCCGCCGCGGCGGCCTGTCCGACGCGAAGGCGGCCGAGTCGGTCGCGCAGCTGCGCCGCAGCCCGGGTGCGGGCACGCCCGAGCAGGTCGCGGAGGGCCTGCGGGAGCTGCAGGAGGCCGGGATCGGCTACCTCATCACCTACTTCCCGGAGGCGGCCTACGACACCTCCGGGATCGAGCTCTTCGAGCGCGAGGTCGCCCCGGCGCTGTCCTGACCCGCGGCACACACGTCCGGAGGCGGCGACGCGGGCACCGCTGCTAGCCTGGCGGCCACCACAGCGCTGCTTTGATCGACCAGCTTGCGGGCGCTCTACAAGACCAGCTAAAGCGGTACGGCCCCGTCCGGTCCCCGGACCCGGCGCGTGACGTCTCCCGAGCGGTCCCGTGGGCACAGGTCGGTCCGGAAGAGGGTCGACATGAGCAACAGGATCGCCGAGGCACTCGCCGCCCGGGGCCGTCTCGTCGCCGACGGCGGCATGGGCACGTCCCTGTTCGAGATGGGACTGGAGGCCGGGGCCACCGCCGAGCTCTGGAACGTCGAGCACCCCGACCTGGTGGAGAAGGTGCACGCCGGGTTCATCGACGCCGGCGCCGACATCATCCTGACCAACACGTTCGGGGGGACCCGGGTCCGTCTCGACGCCGACGGGCTCGGCGACCGGGTGGCCGAGCTCAACGAGGCCGGTGTGGCCGTTGCCCGTCGAGCGGCGGCCCGGGCTCCGCGGGAGGTGCTCGTCGCCGGCTCGGTGGGCCCGACGGGCGAGCTGTTCGAGCCGCTGGGCACCCTCACCCACGACCGGGGCGTCCAGCTCTTCTCCGAGCAGGTGGGGGCCCTGGCCGCCGCAGGCGTGGACGCGATCTGGATCGAGACGCTGTCGTCGACCGAGGAGCTGGCGGCCGCCGTCGAGGCCGCCTCCAGGACCGGCCTGCCCATCGTCTCCACGATGAGCTTCGACACCCACGGCCGGACCATGATGGGGCTGCCTCCCGCCGAGCTCGCCGCCTGGTGGCAGCGGTCCGGCCTGACCCCCACCGCCATCGGCGCCAACTGCGGGGTCGGACCGGCCGACGTCGTGATCGCCGTCGACGACCTCCGGGCCGCGGACCCCGACGTGCCGATCGTCGCCAAGGCGAACTGCGGTGTCCCGCAGATGATCGACGGCACGCTCTGGTACCCGGCCGCGGCGGACGACATGTCGGCGTACGCCGAGCTCGCCCTGGACGCCGGCGCCAGGATCGTGGGTGCGTGCTGCGGCTCGGTCCCCGCCCACATCGCCCAGGTCCGGGCCGTCGTCGACCGGTACCGGCCGCGCGACGGGCTCGACCGTGACGAGGTGTCCCGGCGCCTCCGCCAGCGCCGCCCGGGACCGGGGCGGCCCGCCCCCGGCAAGTAGCATGCCGGGCATGAGCGACTTCGACCTGTACCGCCTCTCCGAGGACCACGAGGCGCTGCGTGAGGCGGTGCGCGACCTGTGCGAGGACAAGGTCGCACCGTACGCCGCGGCGGTGGACGAGGAGAGCCGGTTCCCGCAGGAGGCGTACGACGCGCTGCGGGCGGCGGACTGCCACGCCCCGCACATCCCGGAGCAGTACGACGGGGTGGGCGCGGACGCGCTGGCCACCTGCATCGTCATCGAGGAGGTCGCTCGGGTCTGCGCCTCGTCCTCGCTGATCCCGGCGGTCAACAAGCTGGGCACCATGCCGCTGCTGCTCGCGGCGAACGAGGACATCCTGTCCCGCTACCTCCCGCCGGTGGCCCGCGGGGAGGCGATGTTCTCCTACGGCCTGTCCGAGGCCAACGCGGGCAGCGACACCGCCGGCATGAGCTGCCGGGCGGTCCAGGACGGCGACGACTGGGTCCTCAACGGGCAGAAGTCCTGGATCACCAACGCGGGGGAGTCGGAGTACTACACCGTCATGGCGGTGACCGAGCCGGACGGCGAGCGGGGCCGCAACGTCTCGGCGTTCGTGGTGGAGAAGTCCGACCCGGGGTTCTCCTTCGGCGCGCCGGAGAAGAAGCTGGGCATCAAGGGATCGCCGACCCGCGAGCTGCTGTTCGACAACTGCCGCATCCCGGGGGACCGGATGGTCGGCAACCGCGGTGAGGGTCTGAAGATCGCGCTGCGGACGCTCGACCACACCCGGGTGACGATCGGGGCGCAGGCGGTCGGGATCGCCCAGGGGGCGCTGGACTTCGCGCTCGGCTACGTCAAGGAGCGCAAGCAGTTCGGCAAGGCGATCGCGGAGTTCCAGGGCATCCAGTTCATGCTCGCCGACATGGCGATGAAGCTGGAGGCGGCCCGGGGGATGGTCTACACCGCGGCCGCGAAGTCGGAGCGCAACGACGACGACCTGTCGTTCTACGGGGCGGCGGCCAAGTGCTTCGCCTCGGACGTGGCGATGGAGATCACCACCGACGCGGTCCAGCTGCTGGGCGGCTACGGCTACACCCGGGACTTCCCGGTGGAGCGGATGATGCGCGACGCCAAGATCACCCAGATCTACGAGGGCACCAACCAGATCCAGCGGGTGGTCATGGCCCGCCAGCTGCTCAAGCGCTGACCCGGCGCTGGGGAGGAGCGGGCACTGCTAGCGCAGTGCCGGTGACCCGGCAGGGGATCCCGGCGCGGGCTCCGGGTGCGCCGGCCGCCCGACCCGGAAGCTGAGGACCGCGTAGCCCAGGGCGCCGAGGTGCCCCAGCCAGACCAGCCAGGTGCCGGTGCCCAGGACCACGTCGACCGCGAGGCCCACGAGTCCCAGGACGGCGAAGCCCAGCCACGCCGCCGCCACCGCCCGGACCACCCCACGGAGCACGCGGTGCTGCGCGGCACCCAGGACGAGGCCGACGAGCAGGCCGGTGAGGGTGACGGAGAGGAGCGGGAAGATCATGGGTCCAGTCGAGCACCCGGGCTCGGGCCCCCGGTATCGGGAACCACCCCCAACCGACCCCGACCCGACCCCGAGGGGTCCCGGCGCTGTGGGACGACCGTGCGTGTCGACGCGTCCACCCGGCGGGTCAGGCCCCGCCGGTCGAGGTGCTCGAGCAGGGGCACGGCGACACGGCGGGAGGTACGCAGCGCCTGACGCGCCAGGCTCACGGTGAACGGCTGGGGCAGCGCGGCGAGCACCCGCACCGCCCGCTCCGGTGCGTCACCGGGGAGGACGACGCCGCCGGGCAGGCGCAGCACCAGCCCCGCGGCCGCGGCCTCGTTGAGCACCGCCGCGGTGACGCCGGCCTCCTCCAGCTCCTCCCGGGACGGGGCCCGGAACGGGTGCTCCCGCCAGGCGTCCCGGAGCGGCCCGATCGCGTCCTCACCCGGCGACGGGGAGGAGACGAGTCCGCCGCGGACGACCAGGCCCAGCTCGTCGGCGAGGTCGGGCAGGAGGTCGGCGTGCGGCACCCCGCTCGCCGCGAGCGCCCGCGCCGTCGGCAGCGGGCCGCGACCCACGGCCTCCCGCAGCGCCGCGCCCCAACGCACCCAGTCCGCGTCCTCGACCAGGTGCCCGCGACGGCGGCGCACCCCGGGGGCGCCCCGCAGCTCGGCGCCCCGCCGCCGCGCGTCCCCGCGCCGGCGCAGCGGGGGCGGGTCGGGGTCGAGGACCTCCAGACCGGCCACGACGAGGTGGCGCGCCGGGTCGTGCAGCAGCCCGCGGTCCCCGGCCACCAGGGGCAGCGGCTCGGTCCAGGCGAGGCGCACGAGCGGGCCGGCGAGGGGCCGCACCGTGACCGGGCGGGCCGCGGTGCCGACGTGCAGGCGCAGGGTTCCCGGACGCGCGACCTCACGGTCGAGACGGACGTCGGCCGAGGTGGTGGGCGGCACCGGGTCCCCGGTCAGCCGGGCCCCCCGGAGTCCCGGGCCCACGGGGACACCGCGCAGGTTGACGGCGACCCGCGCCGGTGCGTCGACGTGCTCGCGGGGGCGGCCCAGGGACTCCAGGCGCCGGATCGTCACCTGGAGGGCGCCGGCGGCTGACGTCAGGACGAGGCGGTCCCCGGCGGCCACCGACCCCGAGCCGAGGGTGCCGGTGAGCACCGTGCCGCTGCCGGTGACGGTGAAGGCGCGGTCGACCCACAGGTCCGCCGGCCCCGGCCGCGGACCGGTGTGGGTGGCCAGGGTGGCGAGCCCGGCACGGAGCCGGTCCAGGCCGGCACCGGTGCGGCTCGAGACCGGGACCACCGGCGCCCCGGCGAGCGAGGTGAGCGCCAGGCGCTCGGTGACGTCGGCGGCGACCGGGCCGGGGTCGGCCAGGTCCACCCGGGAGACCGCCACCAGGCCCCGGGCGATGCCGAGCGCGTCGATGGCGGCGACGTGCTCCGTGGTCTGCGCGGACCACCCTGCGTCGGCGGCGACGACCAGCAGCACCGTGGTGACCGGACCGACCCCGGCCAGCGTGGTGCCGATGAAGCGCTGGTGTCCCGGCACGTCGACGAACGCCGCCTCGACCGGGTCACCGTGGGGGCCGTCGAGGGTCGTCCACGCGTAGCCCAGCTCGATGGTGAGCCCGCGACGCCGCTCCTCGGCGAGCCGGTCCGGCTCCATCCTGGTGAGGGCGCGGACCAGGGCGCTCTTGCCGTGGTCCACGTGCCCGGCGGTCGCGACGACCAGCACGGTCAGGCGTACCCCCGCGCCGCGGCGACGACCGCCTCCGCCAGCACATCGTCCTGGTCGGGTGGCACGCACCGCAGGTCGAGCAGCAGCCGGCCGCGGTGGTGGCGGCCGAGGACCGGGGGCTCCCCGCTGCGCAACGGCGCGGCCAGCTCCTCAGGGACCGCCACCGCCCAGCCGGGCAGGGCGACTCCCGGTGCGCCGCCGCCCCCGACCCGGCCGTCGTGGCGCACCAGCTGGCCACCGACCCGGTCGGCCAGACGCGCCGCACGCACCCGGAGCTGCTCGGGGTCGGCGTGCCGGTAGGACGTGACGGGGGGCTCGGGGCCGCGCAGGGTCGCCTCGAGCGCGGCGAGGGCCAGCTTGTCGGCGCGGACGGCCCGGGCGAGGGGGTCGCGACGGAGGCGCTCGACCGCGGTCGCGGTGCCGAGGACCAGACCCGCCTGGGGACCGCCGAGGAGCTTGTCGCCGCTCGCGGTGGCCACCGCGGCACCCTCGCGCAGGGCGGTGGTGAGGTCGGGCTCGTGCGGCAGTGCCGGGTCCGGCGCCAGCAGCCCGGACCCGGTGTCGACGACGACCGGGACGGGGTCGCCCGCCGGGGTGCGCAGCCCGGCCAGCTCGGCCGTGCGGACCGCGGAGGTGAAGCCCTCGACCCGGAAGTTGCTGGGGTGGACCTTGACCACGCAGCCGGTGTCCGGGCCGACGGCCCGGGCGTAGTCCTCCAGCGTGGTCCGGTTGGTGGTGCCGACTTCGACGAGCCGCGCCCCGGTGGAGGCCATGAGGTCGGGGAGCCGGAAGCCGTCGCCGATCTCGACGAGCTCGCCGCGGCTCACCACCACCTCGCGACCGCGGGCGAGGGCCGTGACGGCGAGCAGCAGGGCCGCGGCCCCGTTGTTGACCACCAGGGCGTCCTGCGCCTGCGGCACGGCCTCGAGCAGCGCCTCGACCGCTCCGGCGCCGCGGCGCCCCCGGCGACCGGTCCGCAGGTCGAGCTCGACGTCGGTGTAGCCGGCGGCCCGGACCACCGCGTCCACCGCGGCGGGTGACAGCGGCGCCCGGCCCAGGTTGGTGTGGACGACGACCCCGGTGGCGTTCAGCACGGTGCTCATCGACCCGGGCGCCCGGGGCAGTGACCGGAGGGCGTGCTCGACGGCGTCGCCGGGGTCGATGGCACCGGAGCGGACCTGCTCCTGCGCCGCGGCGACGGCACGCCGCACGGTAGCGGGCGCGAACCGGGTCGCGACCTGCCGCAGCCGCTCGTCGGCGAGCATCACGTCCGTGCGCGGAACCGCGCGACGCGGGTCGTGCTCGGCCACGCTCTCCTCCACGGTCGCTGCCAGGCTCAGCGGGGGCATTCACCGATATGGGAATGTCCCACGTCAGCGGCATGGTACGCGGGAACCTCGATCGTGGTTTCACAGCCAGAACCCCGAGTGTTCACACGCTCGGTCCTTCCGCGGCGGGCGCGGAGGCCGGTGCGTCTCGCGCTGCCCGCGGATCAAGGAAGCACCGTGGACGGTTGGCGACCAGTGGTTATCCGCCACCAGGGAATCGGCTCGGCCATCCACGCTGACTGGCTGCCGGGCGTCGCATGAGCGTCGCGAGGGCTGACCAACGCCACTCATGCTGGGGCCGGCGCGGATCACAGCGTGGCCCTCAAGGGCGACTGCACCGTCGTCGCCTGGGGTAGCCACAACCATTCCGGGGAGCGGTCCGTCCCGGCCGGGCTCTCGGGCGTCACCCAGATCTCCGTCAGGGGCACCCACAACTCGCGGTGTGCGCCAACGGCACGGTCGCCGCCTGAGGCTACAACGGCACGACCCCTCCGGTCGGGCTGAGCGACGTCATCCAGGTCGCCAGCGGCGGCTACCACAATCTCGCTCTGGTGGCGCCGTAGCCGGCCGCGAACCCATGCTCGCCGGCCGCACACCGGCTCTTGGGGGACTACTTCACAGTTCGCGCAGAGTGAGCGCTATGCGCGAAGTTGCTCCTGAGCTGTAGGTCTGGAAGCAGCCAGCTTCGATCGGGCCGGGGTGAAGCGAGATCGGCCCCGGGCCTGGCCGGTCACCGGCCCCGGTGGCCGGCCGGCGCGCCCGGCGCGGTCCTGCTGCGCTGCGCGCGGAAGGCTGGACCGGGCGCGCATCCGTTGGCGGGCGCGTCACCCTCGATGTTCGGACAAGGTGACGGCGGGCGCGGCGTGGCGTCGGCTGGCGAGGCACCGGGGTCTACTTCCTGCCCTTCTTGCCAACCCCTGACGGGGCGGGCAACCCGTGTGCGTCCTTACCGACAGGTCGGCCAGCTTGCACCTTCCCACCGTAGAGGACCCGCCAGCCCGGCGCCGCCCCCGCCGCGTTGCCGGCCGGGACCCCGGCGGTCTCAGCAGGGCTTGCCCGGCTGGCAGGGTGCCGGGCCCACCCGGTACTGGAACCACCACCGGATCGTTGCCGTGCCGGTCCTGCCGCCCATCAGCACCCGGAAGGTCCACGTCCCGTTGAGCGTCTGGGTCTGCTGCCAAGGGGTCGTGCACGACCAGTGGAAGGCGTAGTACACCGAGACCCCGGTCTTGTTGTAGGAGCAGGTCCCGGAGGCAGGCGACCGCCGCACGTTCGCCGAGACCGGCGAGGTCGCCACCGCCTTGAGCCAAGGGATGATGGAGAAGCCGAACCCGACCCGGTAGCTGCTGCCGCTGCTGATCACGTACTGGCCGTTGAAAGTCCCGGTGTGCGCGTGGGTGCGGGTGTAGGTGGGGCTGGCGGTGGTGAACGTCTTGGTGCCCATGCCGATCGGGGCGGACGTGGTCGTCAGGGTCGGCTGGTATACGTCGATGCTCTCATAGCACTCGTAGACCACCGGGTGGGCGAACAGCCCGCCCTGCTCGTCCCCGTAGTAGACGGTGCCGGGCTCGTCGTCGAAGACGACCTCGGCCTGCCCGGCGATCGAGCACCGCTGCATCCCCGGCGGGATGACCAGCGGTTCAACGACGGCCGGCTGCTCCGGCTCCGGGCCGCCCGCCCGGGTCGCGGCCGAGGCCGGCGCCACGAGGCCGGCGCAGAGCGCAAGCACCGTCAGGATGAGCGTGAGCCGCGCCGAGCGCTGGCGGGTTGGGCGGTTGGGCGACATGGACCCCCCTCTTCCGCTCAAGGTGGGGGAAACCAAGCACCGGGTCCCGGTCCCCCGCAAGAGTCCCCCCGGCGTGTCATGCGAGACCTCCTGGGCCCGCCGAACCTACGTGGAGGGCGCCTTCGGCAACCTCAAGAACCACCACACCGGCAACATCAAGCGCGGGTTCATGACCGCCCACGGCATCCCCCTGGTGAGCCTGGCGCTCACGGCGGCCGTCGTCGCGCACAACATGCGCGAACTCGAGTCGTGGTGCCGCGCCGCGCGGAAGCACGACCCGAAGAACCCACTCCTAGCCCTGTACGAGTCCCACCCCCTGCACCAGGAGAGCGAGCACATCTACGGTCACGAGATGCTCACCAAGGACGAGCGGGACCGGCGTGACCGCGCCCACCTCGCTGCGGCCGCGTGAGTACGACGACGACCATCGCAGAAGGGTCCGACCATACGGTCGGACCCTTCTGTCATGCGTCGCGGTGTAGCGCCGATTTCGGTGAACGGTTTCGCTGAAATCGGTGAACACCCCCAGCGGAGGCGGATGGGAATCGAACCCACCTGACCCAGGGCCTGGGTCACACCGGTGTTGAAGACCGGGGGGCCCACCAGGTGCCCGTACGCCTCCGCCGCACAGGCTATGCGACCGCGGGCACCGTCGTCAGTGGACGACGTAGACCGGGCACGGCGCGTGGTGCAGCACCGCGCGGCTGGTCGAGCCGAGCAGCAGGGCCTTGAGATCGCCCCGGCCCCGCGCGCCCACGACCAGGAGCGCGGCCTGGCTGGCGGCGCCGGCCAGGACGGTCTCGGCGCGGCCCTCGACGACCGAGGACCGGACGGTGAGGCCCGGGGCCTTCTCCTTGACGTGCGCCACGGCACGTTCGGCCGCGACCGTCGCCTGCTTCTCGCGGGCCGCGACGGCATCGGCATACCGGTCGAACCCGGTCGGCGGATGCCCGTACGGGTCCGGCGGCGGGACCTCCCAGGCCGCGACCACGGACAGCGGGGCGTCGGCCTCGGACGCCAGCCCGATGGCCGCGTCGACCGCATGCATCGCGCACTCCGAGCCGTCGACCCCCACGACGATCCCGTGCTCGGGGCCCGGCATGGGGCTGCCGGCCCGGGTCACCACGACGACGGGGCACTTGGCGTGGGTGCTCACCGCGAAGGCGGTGGAGCCCAGCAGCGTGCCGAGGACCCGTCCCCGTCCGCGGGTGCCGACGACCACGAGGGACGCCGTCGCCGAGGCCTCCTCGAGCGCGAGGGCACCGCTCGTCAGCGAGGCGGCCGCGCGGACGTCGAGGTCGGGGTACTCGGCCCGGGCCCGCTCGACGCCGAGCTCGGCGACCTGGGCGGCCGCGGCGTGGGCGCTCTCCGGGGTCCACAGCCCGATGGCGTGGTCGTAGGCGTAGCTGATCTGGTCGGCGGCGTTGAGGACCACGAGGACCCGTCCGACGCTGGCGGCGTACGCGGCGGCCCAGTCCAGGGCCGCCTGGCCGTGCTCGGAACCGTCGTAGCCCACGACGACGGCACCGTCGGGGATGTTCATCACTGCTCCCTTCCTCCGGTTTCACCTCCAGCCTCGCCCGGGGTGGCGGGCCCGGCCAGGGTCGAAGGTCCCCTCCTCTCCCCGCCCTCGGGCCCGTCCTGGCAGGGTGGGACCGTGACCGCTCCGAGCACTCCCGTCCGGTTGACCTCGTATGCCGCGGGCGGCGGCTGCGCCTGCAAGATCCCCCCCGGCGAGCTGGCCGAGCTGGTCGGCGGCCTGGCGCTGCCGGTGCTCCCGGACGTCCTCGTCGGCACCGGCGACGACGCGGGGGTGGTGCGCGTGGCACCTGACCTGGCGGTGGTCAGCACCGCGGACTTCTTCACCCCACTCCTGGACGACCCCTACGACTTCGGCCGGGTCGCCGCGGCCAACGCGCTGTCCGACGTCTACGCCATGGGGGGCCGGCCGGTCATGGCGGTGAACCTCGTCGGCTGGCCCCGGGAGCGCCTGCCCCGGGAGGTGCTGGCCGAGGTGCTGCGCGGCGGCGCCGACACGGCCGCGGCGGCAGGGGTCCCGGTGGTCGGCGGTCACAGCATCGACGACCCGGAGCCCAAGTACGGCATGGCGGTGACCGGGGTGGTGCACCCGGACCGGATGCTGCGCAACGACGCAGCGGTGCCGGGCACGCCGCTGACCCTGACGAAGCCGCTGGGCACCGGGGTGCTGGCGAACCGGCACAAGCGGACGGGGGAGTACCCGACCGAGGCGGTCACGGTGATGACCACGCTCAACGCCGCGGCGGCCGAGGCCGCGCTCGCAGGAGGTGCCCGGGCCGCCACGGACGTCACCGGATTCGGGCTGCTCGGGCACCTGCACGAGATGATGCAGGCCTCCGGCACCTCCGCCCGCCTGGACCCCGCGGCGGTGCCCTACCTGCCCGGGGCCCGGGAGTCGGCGGCGGCCGGCTTCGTCAGCGGGGGCACCCGGCGCAACCTGGCGTGGGTCCGCCCCTTCGTCAGGGCGCAGGGCCTGACCGAGACCGAGCTCCTCCTGCTCGCGGACGCCCAGACGAGCGGCGGCCTCCTCGTCGCGGGCACGGTGGACCTGCCAGGTGCGGTCGTCGTGGGCGAGGTGCTGCCGCGTCGGGGGGACGGCGCCACGATCGTCCTGGGCTGACCTCAGGCCCGCTCGGCGACCAGGTGTGCCTTGACGACCCGCAGGTCCTGCTCGCGCACGGCGTCGAACGGCGGCACCAGCCGCAGCCCCTCGAGCTGGCTGGCGTCGCGGCTGGTGAGGTGCTGCCGGACCAGCTTCCACCCGGTCCGGGTCAGCAGGTCGCGGTAGTGGTTGATGCGCAACCGGTTCTGGTACTGCAGCCGGTTGTTGGCCAGGCGCCACGCCCGGGGGGACAGGGTGAGGAAGTGGAACTCGTTGATGGTGGGGTCCACCGCGGCGTAGTGGTCCGCCAGGTCGATGTAGTGGCTCATCCGGGCCCCCCGGCCGCCGCGACGGTGGAACTCGGCGAAGATCCCCTCGATGACCTCCGGCGGGATGTGCTCCAGGGTGTTGTTGGAGACGAGCAGGTCCGCCCCGTGGGCCTCCGGGAGCCCGGACAGGTCGCGGGCGTCGCCGACGGCGGCCTGCACGCCAAGCGCCCCGAGGGTGTGACGCACCGGGAGGTGGCTCGCCCGCGGGGCCAGCTCCCGGGCGGCGGTCAGGCGTGGCCCCTCCGGCACCACGACCGCACCCTCGTCCACGAGCCGGAGCAGGGTCACCAGCGTCTGGGCCACCTGCCGCGGGTGCAGGTGCGGGGTCGCGTCGACGGTGACGACGTCGGCCCCGCGCAGGGCGAGCCCGATCGGCACGATGGGGAACCAGCCGGTGCCGAGCTCGAGGACCAGCCGTCCGGTCAGCGGGGAGTCCGGGTCCTCGGCCACCGCCCTGGTGTGTGTGGTGACGTGCTTCCACTTGGTCAGCACGTAGTCCTCGGTCAGCTCGCTGACCGCCCAGGCCCGGACCCGCCGCTCCAGGCGGCTCGCGCCGGGGACGAGGGCCACGGCACCCTGGGCGGCGGCCTTGAGCCACCAGCGCCGCAGCCGGGGAGGGGTCATCGGTCGGTCAGGGCTCGACGGTCAGCGGTCGGCCGTCCCGGAGCGCCCCGAACATCTCCGCCGCCTCGGCCTCGTCCCACAGGACGGTGCTGCCGACGTTGGTCATGTGGTTCGCGTCGGCGACCGGCACGGTGAGCGACTGGCCCTCGCCGTTGGCGATGGACCGCATGCCGAGGGCCATCCGCCCGGTCTCCCACATCGAGGTCTCCTCGCCGATGGCGAGGTTGGAGCCGATCGCAGTGCCGACGTCGTTGAGCCGCCAGGGGACGAACATGGTGGAGGGGGTCGCGGTCTTGGCCACCAGCGCGGAGAGGAACTGTCGCTGCCGCTCCACCCGGCCCAGGTCGCCCCGTGGGTCGGAGTAGCGCATCCGCACGTAGCCGAGCGCCTCGCGGCCGACGAGGTCCTGGCACCCCGCGGGGAGGTCGAGCTTGGTCTTCTCGTCCTGGACCGGCTCGTCCAGGCACATCCGCACCCCGCCGACCTTCTCGACGACCTGGACGAAGCCGCCGAACCCGACCTCCAGGTAGCCGTCGACCCGCAGTCCGGTGGCCTGCTCCAGGGCGTCCACCAGCAGCGCCGGGCCCCCGAGGGTGTAGGAGGCGTTGACCTTGTTGAAGCCGTGGCCGGGGATCTCCAGGTAGCTGTCCCGGGGGATCGAGATGAGGATCGGGTCACCCGACCCCGGCAGGTGCAGCAGCATGATCGTGTCGGCCCGGGAGGAGCCGGTCTCGTGCCCGGTGACGAGCTCGTTGCGCTGCTCGCGGGTGAGGTTGTCCCGGCTGTCGGTGCCGACCATGACGAAGGTGGTGCCGGCGGAGCCCTCCGGGCGGTTCGCCGAGGTCGGGGTGGCGTCGACCCGGTCGATGGAGCTCCACACCGAGTTCACCGCCCACACCATCGCGCCGACGTAGGCCAGGACCAGCAGCAGCAGGAAGGCCACGAAGCGGCGCAGGCCGTACCGCGGCCTGCGGCGGCGCGGTGGTCGCGGCGGCCGACCCGCGGGCCGGCGCGGCGGAGGCGTGACCTCCCGCTCGTAGCCGCCGTCCCCGTAGCGGTCGTCGTAGTCGTCGGCGTCGTACCGGGAGCGGTACCCGCGGTCGTCGTGGCCGAAGCCGCTGTCGGCGTAGCCGTAGCCGCCGTCCTCGTAGCCGCGGCCCCGGTCGGCGTCCGCCCCGCGGGGACGCCCGTAGCCCACCAGCTGGGTGCGGTCGTCCGGGGTCTCGTCGGTGGCCGGCCGGTCGCGACGGGTTCGCGGCATCGGGCGGGTCCAGTCGTCCTCGGGCTCGTGCGGCACGCCCGACAGAGTAGGTCAGTCTGCTGGAGGGTGCCTGGACGCCACCCCGCGGAGGCCCGCCGATACCCTGCCTCGGGTGAGCGCCAGCCACCCACCCGTCTCCGTGATCATGCCGATCCTCAACGAGGAGCGGTACCTCGCCCGTGCCGTCCGGTCGGTCCTCGACCAGGACTACCCGGGGGAGGTGGAGGTGGTCGTCGCGCTGGGCCCGTCGACCGACCGGACCTCCGAGATCGCCCGCGAGCTGGCGGCGCAGGACCCGCGACTGGTCCTCGTGGACAACCCCACCGGGCGCACCCCGGACGGGCTCAACGCCGCCCTCGCGGCGGCGCGGCACGAGATCGTCGTCCGGATGGACGGCCACGGCGAGTTGTCCCCGGGCTACATCCGCAGGGCGGTGGAGATCCTCCAGGAGACCGGTGCCGCCAACGTCGGCGGCCTGATGCGCGCCGAGGGCGTGACCGACTTCGAGAAGGCCGTGGCCGTGGCGATGCGCTCCCCGCTGGGCCTGGGCCCGTCGCGGTTCCACGTGGGCGGGGAGCCCGGTCCCAGCAAGACCGTCTACCTCGGGGTGTTCCGCCGGGACTGGCTGCGCCGGGTCGGCGGCTACGACCCCACCTACGTGCGCGCCCAGGACTGGGAGATGAACTACCGGATCCGCCAGCTCGGCGGGGTCGTCTGGTTCACCCCGGAGCTCAGCGTCACCTACCGGCCGCGCCCGGACCTGCGGTCGCTCGCCCGGCAGTACTTCCGCACCGGACAGTGGCGCCGCCGGCTGGTCCGGCAGCACCCGGAGTCGGTCAACGCGCGCTACCTGGCCCCGCCGACGGCCGTGGTCGCCCTCGCCGCGACCACCCTCGGCGGCGCGGTGTGGCGGCCGCTGTGGCTGGTGCCGGCGGCGTATGCCGCGGCCGTCATCGTGGGCGGACTGGCGATCGGCGCCCGGGAGGGCGCCCGGGTCGCCGTGCGGGTGCCGCCGGTGCTGGCGACGATGCACCTCACCTGGGGGCTGGGGTTCCTCCGCGGCACCCGCGAGGAGTGACCGGGGCGGTCACCGCCTCCCGTCGATGAGCTCCGGCTCGGTCTTCTCCCGGACCTCCTCGATCGTCACGTCGGGGGCGAGCTCGCGCAGCACCAGCCCGTCGTCGGTGACGTCGATGACGGCGAGGTCGGTGATGACCCGCTGGACCACGGCCAGGCCGGTGATCGGCAGCGAGCACTCGTTGACGATCTTGTAGCTGCCGTCCTTGGCCACGTGCTCCATGAGCACGACGACCTTCTTGGCGCCGTGGACGAGGTCCATCGCCCCGCCCATGCCCTTGACCATCTTCCCGGGGATCATCCAGTTGGCGATGTCGCCCTTGGCGGAGACCTGCATCGCGCCGAGGATCGCGGCGTCCACCTTGCCGCCCCGGATCATCCCGAAGCTGGTCGCCGAGTCGAAGAACGCCGCCCCGGGCCGCACCGTGACGGTCTCCTTGCCGGCGTTGATGAGGTCGGGGTCCTCGGTGCCCTCGACCGGGTAGGGGCCCACGCCGAGGATGCCGTTCTCGGACTGCAGGACGAGCTCGACGTCGTCCGGCACGTAGTTGGGGACCAGGGTCGGCAGCCCGATGCCCAGGTTGACGTAGTCGCCGTCCTTGAGCTCCCGGGCCGCCCGGGCCGCCATCTGCTCACGGGTCAGGGGCATGGTCAGGCCTCCTCGCTGGCCGCTGCGGCCGGTCGGACGGTGCGCTTCTCGATCCGCTTGTCGGCGGCCTGCTCGGGGGTGAGCGGCAGCACCCGCTGGACGTAGATGCCGGGCAGGTGGACCTCGTCGGGGTCGATCTCGCCGGGCTCGACGAGCTCCTCGACCTCCGCCACGCTGATCCGGCCGGACATGGCGCACAGCGGGTTGAAGTTCCGCGCGCTCTTGTTGAACACGAGGTTGCCGTGCCGGTCGCCCTTCTTGGCCCGGACCAGGCCGAAGTCCGCGACGATCGCCTCCTCCAGGACGTACTCCCGGGTCTGGCCGAGGAAGGTGAAGGTGCGCTTCTCCTTGGGCGGGGAGGACTTCACCACGTTGCCCTCGCTGTCGTAGAGCCACGGCATACCGCCCTCGCTCACCTGGCTGCCCACCCCGGTGGCGGTGTAGAAGGCGGGGATGCCCGAGCCGCCGGCCCGCAGCTTCTCGGCGAGCGTGCCCTGGGGGGTGAGCTCGACCTCCACCTCGCCGGCGAGGTACTGGCGGGCGAACTCCTTGTTCTCGCCGACGTAGGAGGCGATGATCCGGCGGATCCGCCGGTCGCCCAGGAGGATGCCCAGCCCCCAGTCGTCGACGCCGCAGTTGTTGGAGACGACCTCGAGGTCACGCGTCCCCCGGGCGAGGATCTCGGCGATGAGGACCGAGGGGATGCCGCAGAGGCCGAAGCCGCCGACCGCGAGCGTCATCCCGTCGGTGAGACCCTCCAGGGCCTCCGCGGCAGAGGAAACGACTTTGTCCATGCGGGCACTCTAACGACGCCGTTCAGGCGTCCGCCGCGAGGTCGACCCCCTCGGTCCGCATCCGGTCCTCGTCGGGCGTGGGACGGGACCCCCGGACCAGGACCAGGGACCCCCCGACGGCCAGCGCGTGCAGGGTGTGCCGCAGCAGGTCGTACGCCGAGTCACCGCAGACCAGGACCCGCGCCCCCGTGGGCCAGGTGGGCTCGGGCACCACGTCCTGGTATGTCGTGCGCTCGCCCTGGTGCACCAGCGCGGTGTCGTCCGGCTCGGGCTCGTCCCAGGGGGTGAAGGAGTCGGCGTAGGTGGGCAGCTCGCGGGCCTCGTCCATGTGCCCGGTGCGCAGCGGCGGGCCGTCCCACTCCCGCGCCAGGGCGGGCAGGCTGACGACGACGACCTCGTCGGCGTCCTCGGCCACCGGGGACGAGGGGTCGGCGGTGACCAGCACGTCGGCGCCCTCGTGCGTGTCGAGCGTGACCGTCGCCCCGACCGACCACACCGCCAGCGCCCAGTACACGAGGCGCCAGTGCGGCGCCGGGAGGTCGAGGAGGACGACCGAGCCGGGCTGCACGTCCAGGCCCTCCTGGAGCACGTTGGCGGCCTTGGCGACCCAGTTGGCGAGCACCTTGCGGGACAGCTCGACGCGCTCGCCCTGCGTCGGGCCGGGGGTGTCGTCGTAGAACGTCACGACCGGCCGGGTCGGGTCCGCGGCCACGAGGTCCGCGAGCACCTGGGCGGGCATGGGCACGGGGGACACGGTAGCGGAGGGGCTTGCGGTGACGTGCCATCCTGTCCCTCATGTCCTCGGTCCCCGTGAGACCTGGCAGCTTCCCCGCGTCCCCTGTCCGAGGGCCCCGGCAGCGGTGCTGGGTGCCCCACCGCCCCCTCGACGTCGGTGCCACGTGGGGCACGCTGCGCCGCGGCGGCGCCGACCCGACCTGGTTGGTGTCCGGGGGCTCCCTGTGGCGGGGCATCCGCACGCCCGAGGGCCCGGTCACCCTGCGGGTCCACGTCCGCGCCGCCCAGGGTGCGGTCCAGGCCCATGCCTGGGGCGGGCCGGACGCCACCGAGTGGATCCTCGAGCACCTGCCGGCGATGCTGGGGGAGGACGACGACCCGGAGGGGTTCGTCCCGCACCACCCGCAGGTCGCCGCGGCCCTGCGGTCCCGGCCGGGGTGGCGGGTGCCGCGCACCGGCCTGGTCATGGAGTCCCTCATCCCCGCGGTCATCGAGCAGAAGGTCACCGGGCAGGAGGCGTTCGCCGGCCAGCGCCGGTTGATCCGCCGCTACGGCGAGCGGGCGCCCGGACCGGGGTCGGCCCTGGGGCTGTACGTCGCGCCGGACCCCGCCGTGCTGTGCCAGGTGCCGTCCTGGGAGTGGCTGCGCCTGGGCATCAGCCCGCAGCGCGCGGACACCCTGATGCGGGTGCTGCGGGTGGCTGACCGGCTCGAGGAGGCGGCCGCCATGCCCCTGCCCCAGGCCCGGCGCCGGCTGCGGGCCATCCCCGGGGTGGGGGTGTGGACCGCCGCCGAGACCAGCCAGCGGGCCCTGGGCGACCCCGACGCGGTGAGTTTCGGGGACTACCACGTGGCGAAGAACATCGGCTGGGCGCTCACCGGGCAGCCGGTCGACGACGACGGCCTGGCCGAGCTGCTCGAGCCGTACGCCGGCCACCGCTACCGGGTGCAGCGGCTCCTGGAACTGGCCGGGATGATGCGCCCGCGCCGCGGGCCGCGGATGGCCCCGCGGCGTCACCTGCCCGGTCGGGGCTGACCGACGCGCCCGGCCGGTTCCGCGCTCAGTCGCGGACCGGCGCCTGCACGGTCACCCGGACGGTCCCCTCCGCCGGGTCCGCCAGCGGTCCGGCCAGGCGCTCGCTGTGCAGCGCGATCTCGACCCGGGCGGACAGGCGGCCGACGGCCACCGGGTCGGGCCCGGACACCCGGACCTCGGTCAGCTCGGGGGACGGGGCCGTCACGGTGACGGTCGCCGCCTCGGGGTCGACGCCGTGCCGGGCGAGCCGGAGCGCCCGGGCCAGGCGGGTCTCCCGCTCCTCGGGGAAGACGGAGGCCAGGCCCACCTCCCGCGCCGCGGCGCTGCCCGGCGGGACGCCGAGCGCGGACCGCACCGCCTCGCTGGCGCCGAGCGCGAACCAGTCGGTCGGGCCGGAGCGCAGCAGCTCCGCGGCGCCGCGCCCGACCGGAGGGGTCGTCGTCCCCTCGGGCAGCCCGCGCACGAGGGCCGCGGGCACCCCGGAGGCCTTGCCCTTGACCAGGTCGGCGGCGGCGGCGACCTCGTCGGCCACCGCCCGGGCGGTCACCGAGAGCGGCCGGCCGTCGGCGTCGGTGCCGCCGCGCAGGTCGTCCAGCACCCGGAGCCCGCAGGCGCCCAGCGCGAAGTCGACCTGACCCTCCCGCCAGGTACGGCCCGAGGTGTCCGACAGGACGACCCCGACCAGGGGGAGCGGTGCGGGGGCGTGCGCGGCGACGAGGGCGGCATACAGGTCCCGCGCGGCGAGGTCGGGGTCGGGGGGCAGCACCAGGACTCCACCCTCCGGCCCGGTGTTCGAGGCGTCCACGCCCGCGGCGGTCATGACCGGGCCGGCCACCGACTCGACGATGCGGGTGGTGCCGACGGAGGTGAGGCGCTCGGCGACGACGCGGCGGCTCTGCCGGGCCACCACCTCCTCGCGGTCGGCGTGCTCGCGCAGACCCTGGGCCTTGGACACCAGCTTGCTCGAGACGACGAGCACGTCGCCGTCGACGAGCGTCAGCCCCTGTGCCCGGAGGGCGTCGAGGAGGATCCGGCCCAGGTCGCTGCCGGTGGTGACCTCGCCGATCCCGGTGACGGGGACGACGGTGACGGCGCCGGTCACCGGACGCCCTCGGCGCCCAGCCGCCGCGCGAGGTCCAGGGCGGCGCCGGCGATGGCCGCGGCGGAGGGGACGTCGCGCATGTGCAGGTCGCGGGACTCCACCCGGGTGCGCGCGGGGTACCCGCCGGCGCCGGCGTCGACGTCGTCCACGAGCCAGCCGTCGAGGAAGTCGCCGTACAGCCCGGCCACCCCGGCGGCGCTCACCTCCACCCCGAGCGGCCGGAGGCAGGCGTCGGCGTGACCGCGGACCGGCTCGCCGCCGATGAGCGGGCTGACGCCGACGACCGGGGCGCGGGTGCCGCGGAGCGCGTCACGGACCCCCGGGACGCCGAGGATGATGCCGATCGAGACGACCGGGTTGCTCGGCGGGAGCAGCACCACGTCCGCGGTGCGCAGCGCGTCGAGCACGCCCGGCGCGGGCGTGGCGCGGTCCAGCCCGGCCACCGTGAAGCGGAGCGCGGGGATGCTCGCCCGGTGCCGGATCCACCACTCCTGGAAGTGGATCGCCCGCTCGGGGGCCTCCTCGTCGCCGGCCACGACGACGTGGGTCTCGATGGGGGTGTCGGTCACCGGCAGCAGCCGGACGCCGAGCCGGGGCAGCCCCCAGCGGTGCGCCAGCCGCTCGGTCACCTGCGACAGGGACAGCCCCTGGCCGAGCCACTGGCTGCGGGCGAGGTGGGTGGCGATGTCCCGGTCGCCGAGGGTGAACCAGTCCGGGCCCACGCCGAGGGCGCTCAGCTCGGTCTGCACGACGTGGGTCTCGTCGGCGCGACCCCACCCCTGCCGGTCGTCGACCCCCCCGCCCAGGGTGTAGAGCACCGTGTCGAGGTCGGGGCAGACCCGCAACCCGGCGACCGTGATGTCGTCACCGGTGTTGCCGATGACCGTGATCTCCGGTGAGGCGTCGGCCGGAACCGACTGTCGCACATGGTGAACGAGTCCCCGGAGGAATCGGGCACCCCCGACGCCGCCGGTCAGTGCCGCGATCCGCATGGGCCACATTCTGCGTCCCCCGCCGTCCCTGTAGCAGACCAGGGGTTGACGGACGAGGATGACACGCGTGTAATTCTCTCGTTGTTACTTGTGCCGGGCGGGTGCTGAGGAGGAGCCGTGCACGAGCTGGATCTGATGAGCTATCTCACCACGACGGCGGACGAGGACGAGCTGTCCTGGCAGGAGCGGGCGCTGTGCGCCCAGACCGACCCCGAGGCGTTCTTCCCCGAGAAGGGCGGCTCGACCCGTGAGGCCAAGAAGGTGTGCACCGGGTGCGAGGTCCGCGCCGAGTGCCTGGAGTACGCCCTGGCCAACGACGAGCGGTTCGGCATCTGGGGCGGCCTGTCCGAGCGCGAGCGCCGCAAGCTGAAGAAGCGCGCGGTCTGACTGCTCTGGCCCCGACCCCCGCAGCCACGTCCGGCTCCCGGACGCGGTCACGCCGTCGACCCCCTGCGGACAGCGTCACCGTCGTCGTCCTGACCCGCCCCGGCGGCCCGCTCGCCGGCCACCTCCTCGACGCCCTCGCCGCCCAGACCCGTCTGCCGGACCGGATCCTCCTCACCGGTCTCGACCCGGACGGGGACGAGGCGGCCGAGGCCCTGGCCCACCCGCTGGCCTCCTCCGGCGTGCCCGTCGAGGTGCGTGCTCCGCTGCCGGCGCGGGGTGCCGACGACCCGCCGGTGGGGGCGGTCCTCACCGACGCCGTCGACGTGGGCTCCCCGGGCCCCGGTGACTGGGTCTGGCTGCTCACCGACGACTCCTACCCCGAGCCCGACGCGCTCGGCGCGCTCCTCGACGCGGCCGCCTCCTCCAGCGGCGTCGGCGTCGTCGGGCCGAAGCTGGTCGACCCCGACGACCCGCGCCGGCTGGTCTCCTACGGCCAGACGCTGACCCCGGCGGGGCGCCCCGTCGGCGCCGACGTGCGCGGCCAGCTCGACCAGGGGCAGTTCGACGAGCGCCGGGACGTCCTCGGCGTGCCCGTTCCGGGCATGCTCGTCCGCGCCGAGGTCCTGGCCGACGTCGGCGGGTTCGACCCGGCGTTCGGCGACGGGGTCGAGGGCCTCGACCTGTGCTGGCGGGCCCACCTCGCCGGGCACCGGGTGGTGCTCGCGCCGACCGCCTACGTGCGGCAGGGCGAGGCCGGGCTGGGGGTCCGCCGCCCGCTCGTCACGCGCCGGCGCACCCGCCAGCTGGCGATCGCGCGGGGCTCCTTCTGGTGGGGCCCGGTGCGGTCCCTGGCCGTCCTGGTGACCTCGTTGCTCGCCGCACTGGGGCTGCTCCTGGCCAAGCGGCCGCGGGCGGCTGCCGCGGAGCTGGCCGACGTGTCCGGGGTGCTGGCGCCCTGGCGCGGGCTGGGCGCCCGCTGGAGGTTCCGGCGCCGGCGCCGGGTGCGTCGCCGGGACCTGCGCGCCCTGTTCGCCTCCCGCCGGGCCGCGTGGGAGGGCACCACCGAGGGGGTCACGGACGTGCTGACCCCCCGTGCGGCCTCCCGCCCGGGCGCCCCTGCCGTCGAGACCGGCCCGGTCTCGGACGAGGCGGAGTCGCTCGACGGCGGCCGCCGGGGCCCGTGGTGGAGCTGGCCGCTCGCCACCGCGGTCCTGGTGGCCGGCCTCACCGCCGTGCTGCGCTGGCGCGGACACTGGTCCGCCCTCGGCGGCGGCGCTGCCGGGATCCGCACCGACGAGCTCCGCGCCGTCGATGCCGACGCCGCCGACCTCTGGCACGCCTGGTGGGACGGCTGGACCGGGGCGGGGCTGGGGCAGGCGACGCCGGCCGAGCCGTGGTTGCTGCCCCTGGCCGGGGTCACCTGGCTGGTGGAGCGCCTGCCCTGGATGGAGGCCGGTGCCTCGCCGGCCGGCGCGGCCGCCGCCTGGCTGCTGTTCCTGGCCGTGCCCGCGGCCGCCGTGTCCGCCTACCTGGCCGCCGGGTCCGTCACGGCGGCGCGCTGGCCCCGCGCCGCCGCGGCCCTCGTGTGGGCGCTGCTGCCGCCCCTGTCCGCGGCGGTCGCCGACGGCCGCCTGGGCCCGGCGGTGGTCCACGTCCTGGCTCCGCCGGTCGTGGCCGGGGTGGTCACCGCCATCGGGCGCGACGACGGGGCGCGACGCACCACGGCCGCCTTCGGCGCCGCCTTGGGCCTCGCCGTCGCGGCGCTGTTCGTCCCGGCCGTCCTCGCCCTCGGCGTCGCCGCCGGTGTGCTCGTCCTCGCCGTCGGGCCCGGCTGGTCGCGGCTGCGTGGGCTCGTCGTCGCCGTCGTGCCACCGCTCCTGCTGGGCCCGTGGCTGGGCGCGCTGGCCGAGGAGCCGCGGCTGCTGCTCGGTGGTGCGGGAGCCACCACGACCCGGCTGCCGGTCGAGCCCTGGCAGGCGCTCCTGCTGCACGCCCCGGGCGAGCTGCCGGCCTGGCTGTGGTGGACCGCCCCGGTGGTCCTGCTCGGACTCCTGGGTGCGGTGCGCCGCGGCCCGCGGGGCGCCCGGGCCACCCTGCTGGTCCTCGTCTCGCTCCTCGGTCTGGCCGCGGCCCTGGCGGCGCCGCTCGTCGTCGCCGGCCGGGTCCCCGACGGCTACGCCGACGCGGGGGAGACCGTGACCGCCTGGCCGGGGACGTTCCTCAGCCTGTGCGCCGCCGGCCTCGTCCTCGCCGCCTGCAGCGCGGTCGACCGCGTCGGCTCGGGGCCGGGCTCGTCGTGGCGCCGTCCCCTGGTGACCGTGGTCGCCACGGTGGCGCTGCTGGCCCCGGTGGCAGGCGGCGGGTGGGCCGCCTGGGAGGGTCTCGGGTCCGGGGTCGAGGTCGCTGCGCCCGAGCAGCCCGCGGTCGTCACCGAGCAGACCCACGGCGCCGAGGCGAGCCGGCTCCTCGAGCTGCTCCCCGCCGAGGACCGTCTCGACTACCGGCTCGTGGGCGACGAGCCCGGCCCCTGGGTGCGTGACCGGGTGCGGGAGCTGACCCCCGTCACCGCTCCGGCGCCCGGTCCGGGGGAGGAGCACCTCGACACCACCGTCCGCGCCCTCGTCGGGCACCAGGACGCCGGCACCGACCTGGCCGGGCTCCAGGAGCGGCTGCACGACCTCGCCGTCGGCTACGTCGGCTACCGCGGGTCGTCCACCGACCCGGTGACCGAGCGCCTCGACGCCGTCCCCGGGCTGACCCGGCTCGGCGGTGGGGGCGGTGACCTGGTGCTGTGGCGCGTCGCCGCGCTCGGTCCCGACGAGGACACCCTGGTCGGTCCCGCGCGGGTCCGGGTGCTCGACGCCTCGGGCACCCCGGTGGCCGCCGTCCGCACCGACCGGCCGCACGCCGGCACCACCGGCGCCACCCTGGAGGACGTCCCGGCCGGGGCGACCCTGACGGTCTCCGAGGGGGCCGGGTGGGCCGACGCCGCCCGGGTCCGCCTGGACGGCACGGTCCTGGACCCCCGCGACGGTGCCTGGCCGCCCAGCTACGAGCTGGACGGTCCGGGCCGGCTCACCATCGAGGTGCCGCCGGCGGAGCGGACCTGGCACCTGGCGGCGGGCGGGCTGGCCGTCGTCGTCGCCTTCCTCGCCCTGCCCCTGGGTGGCGGCCGACGCCGGGGTGAGCGATGAGCGCGGACCGTCCGGTGGACCCCGAGGAGCCCGTGGTGGCCGAGAGCGCCGACCCGGTGTCGGAGTGGGCGGACCCGGTGGACGACGACGTGGACGCGGGCCGGGGCGGAGCGCGCCCGGCGCCGTCCCCCGGGCGGGGCCGGCGCCGCTGGGCGCGGGTGCTGCCGTGGCTGCGGGTCGTGGCCCTGGCCGGGGCCGGTGCCGCGCTCGTGGCAGGGGCCGCCCGCCTGCCCGCCACGGACCTATCCGAGGGCCGCACCGAGGCACCCGGGGTGACCGCCTCGGGGCGCGCGGTCCAGCCCGTGACCGAGACCGCGCTGGCATGCGTCGGCCCGCCACAGCTCGGGCTGCCCGACCCGGCCGTCCCCGAGCAGGCCCAGAGGGTCGGCCTGGTCGCCCTCGCCGGGCCCGAGGAGGTCCTCGGCACCGAGCTGGCCGCGCTCGCCGCCCGGGACGCCGGCCACCTCGAGCTGGGGCTCGTCCCCGGCGGGCCGCCGGCGGTGAGCACCACCGTGCGGGGCGAGCTCCTCGGCACGAAGGTGTCGACGCCCCAGGGCGTGGTCGTCCACGCCGACGACGGCCTCGCGCCCGCCGTGACGGCCGGGCAGTGGAACCTGTCCCGCCAGGAGGGGCAGCGGGGCCTGTCTGCCCAGCCCTGCCTGCCGCCCACGACCGACGCCTGGCTCCTCGCCGGCGGCGGTGACCCCGGGCGTCTGGAGCGCCTCGTCCTCGTCAACCCCGGCAGCGACCCGGTCACCGTCCGGGTCGACGTCCACGGCCAGGACGGCCCGCTCCCGGCCCCCGGTGGCCAGGGCGTCGTGGTCCCCGGGCGGGACCGGGTGGTCCTCCTGCTCGACGCCCTCGCTCCCAGCGAGCCGGCCCCCGCGGTGCACGTGACCACCCTCGGGGGCCCCGTGGCGGTGGCCCTGGCGGACCGCTGGCTGGAGGGCACCCTCGACCGGGGGACCGAGCTCACCGTCCCGACCTCCCCCGGCACCGCCCTCGTGGTGCCGGCGGTGCCGGCGCCCGCGGATCCCGACGCCGGCCGCACCCGCCTGCGGGTCGCCGTCCCCGGCGAGGAGGAGGCGATCGTCCAGGTGCGCGCCCTGACACCCGACGGCCCGGCCCGGGTGGAGAACGACGTCACCACGGTCGCCGCCGGGAGCGTCGCCGACCTCGATCTCGGCACCCTGCCCGACGGCACGCACGCCCTCGAGGTGACCGGTGACGTCCCCGTCGTCGCGGCCCTCGAGGTCGAGCAGCGCGCTGCCGCCGACGGCGCCGCCGACATGGCCTGGGTCCCGGCCACAGCGCGGATCGAGCGGCTCGCGGGAGCGGTGCTGCCCTTCGCCGGGGTCGCGAACCCACAGGTCCGGACCGGGGCCACCCTGACCCTGGCCAGCCCCGCGGGCGCCCGGGTCGAGGTCGTCGTGCTCGACAACGTCGGGGCGACCACGTCCACGGAGGTGGATGTCCCCGCAGCCGGTGCAGTCACCCAGGACGTCGCCGGGAACGCCGCCGTCTGGGTGCGACCGCTGCAGGGCGACGTCCACGCGGCGCTGACCGGGACCGGGCCCGAGGACGAGGTGGGTCCGCTCGTGGCCGGCTACCCGCTCGCCGAGGTGCCGGTGACCCAGGAGGTCGTGCCGGTCCGCCCCTGGCGGCCCTGAGCCCTCAGAGCAGGTCCTCGGGGTCCGTCCCCAGGTAGGCCGCGACCTGCTCCGCCAGCACCTCGTGGACCAGCTGGGCGAGCTCCGCGGCCGCCCCGGCCCGCGTCTCCAGGGGCCGGCGGTACAGCACCACCCGGGCCGGCAGGCCCTGCTCCGCCGGGAACAGCCGGCCCAGCGCCACCCGGGTCTCCCACGGCGCCGGGTCGGAGGGCGGCACGTCCTCGACGGCGACCTCGAGGTCGTCCAGCGACCTGCCGAGCCGCCGCTCGATCGTGCCCACCGCGTCCAGGACCAGCTCGTCGAACTGTCGGCTCGGGGACATCATCACCGGCACGCGGGGCCAGGCCAGGGGACCGCGCAGGCCCCGTCCGTGGCGGTCGCGGTGTCGGCGGGTGCTCACGGGCCGAGGGTACGCGCCCGCCCCACCGGGCGCGGCACCCGGCGTGGTTGCCCGACACCGACGGTGCCCTGCTCTACAGTCGGGAAGCGTGACCGTTCCCCGCCAGTGCTCCAAGACCCTGTGCGGCCACCGTGCCGTGGCCACGCTGACCTACGTCTACGCGGAGCAGACGGCGGTGCTGGGACCGCTGGCGACCTACGCCGAGCCGCACTCCTACGACCTGTGCGAGGAGCACGCCACCCGGCTCACCGCGCCCCGCGGCTGGGACGTCGTGCGCCTCCCTTCGGACACCCAGCTGCCCCCCGACGACCTCGTGGCGCTGGCCGAGGCGGTCCGCGAGCAGCGTGCCCCGGGCGCCGCCGGCGTCGCGGCCGCGGGAGCCCGTCCCGGACCTGCCGACGGCTCGGTCACCGAGGTCCGGCGGAAGGGCCACCTGCGCGTCCTCCGCGACACCTGAGGGAGGTAGGGTCGGCCCGGTGAGCAGCCGCGTGAGACTGGCCGACTTCATCAAGGCCTACGACGTCCGCGGCCTGGTCCCGCAGCAGCTGGACAGCCGTGTCAGCCGCGCGCTCGGCGCCGCCTTCGCCCAGGTGGTCGTCCGGCCGTCGGGCGCCGACCGGCTGGTCGTCGGGCACGACATGCGGCCCTCCTCACCCGAGCTGTCCAGGGCCTTCGCCGACGGGGCCGCGGCCCACGGCGTCGACGTCATCCACATCGGCTTGTGCTCCACCGACGGGCTCTACTACGCCAGCGGGGCCCTCGACGTCCCCGGGGCGATGTTCACCGCGAGCCACAACCCGGCGTCCTACAACGGCATCAAGCTGTGCCGGGCGGGGGCCCGCCCGGTCGGGATGGGCAGCGGCCTGGACGAGGTCCGCGACCTGGCCCAGTGGATCCTCGACCGGGGGCACCTGCACGACCTGGGTGCCGGCACCCGCACCGGGCTCATCACCGAGACCGACCTCACCGACCGCTACGCCTCCCACCTGCTCGGCCTGGTGGACCTCGACGGACGCCGGCGCCTGCGCGTCGTCGTCGACGCGGGCAACGGCATGGCCGGCCACACCGCCCCCGCCGTGCTGGGACGGCGGGGGGTGCCGGTGGACCTGGTGCCGCTCTACTTCGAGCTGGACGGGACGTTCCCGAACCACGAGGCGAACCCGCTGGAGCCGGAGAACCTGCGCGACCTGCAGCGTGCCGTCGTCGCCGAGGGTGCCGACCTGGGGCTGGCCTTCGACGGGGACGCCGACCGGTGCTTCGTCGTCGACGAGCGCGGCGAGCCGGTGAGCCCCAGCGCGGTCGCCGCGCTCGTGGCGCGTCGCGAGGTGGCCAGGGAGGTGGCCCGCGGCGTCCCCGCCGAGGAGGTCACCGTGGTCTACAACGCGATCTGCTCGCGGGCGGTCCCGGAGACGATCGAGGCCCTGGGCGCCCGGGCGGTCCGGTCGCGGGTGGGGCACACCTTCGTCAAGACCCTCATGGCCGAGCACGACGCCGTCTTCGGCGGCGAGCACTCCGCGCACTACTACTTCCGCGACTTCTGGTTCGCCGACACCGGGATGCTCGCCGCGCTCCACGTGCTCGCCGCGCTGGGGGAGCACGGCGGCCCGCTGAGCAGCCTCATGGCGGGGATCGACCGCTACGTCGCCTCCGGCGAGATCAACTCCTCGGTCGACGACGTCGCCGCCGCGACCGCGCGGGTCCGGGAGTGGGGGGAGCGCCAGGGCGCGACCGTCGACCTGCTGGACGGCCTCATCCTGGTTCGCGAGGCGGAGCCCCTCTGGTGGCTCAGCCTGCGGCCCAGCAACACCGAGCCGCTGCTGCGGCTCAACGTGGAGGCGGCCGACCGGGAGACCATGGAGCAGGTGCGGGACGAGGTGCTGGGTATGGTGCGCGGGTGAGTACACAGCTGCAGCCGTGGGTCCGGGAGATCCTCCGGTGTCCGGTGGGCAAGCACGAGCTGGTCGACGTCGTCGACGAGGCGGGTGAGCCCGCCCTGGAGTGCGCCGTCGACTGCGGTGGGCCCGGCACCCGACGTCGCTACCCGGTGCGGGACGGGATCCCGGTGCTCCTCGCCGACGAGGCGACCGTCGTCCGGGGCTGACCTCGTGGCCCCCTACATCGACGACGCCCTCCTCGACGACCCCGACGAGCTCCTGCGCAAGGACAGCCGGGGCACCCTCCGCGCGCTGGCCACGGCCGGCGCCCAGGTCCGGGAGATGGTCACCCTCAGTGCGGAGGCGGGGGTCGAGCGGCTGGCCCGCTCGGAGCGTCCTCGCGCCGTGCTCGTCGCCGCCCTGGGCGGCTCCGCCCTCGTCGCCGACGTCCTGGACCTGCTCGCCGAGCCGGGCTCTCCGGTGCCGGTGCAGACCCGCCGCAACCTCCCGCTGCCCGGCTGGGTCGGGCCCCTCGACCTCGTCGTGGCCGTGTCGCTGTCCGGGCGGGCGCCGGGACCGCTCGCCGTGGCGGCCGAGGCGGCGCGCCGCGGGGCCTCGCTGCTGACCGTCGGCGCCGACGACTCGCCGCTGGCCGAGGTGTGCCGCCGGGCCCGCGGGGTCCACGTCGGCACCGGGCACGGCCGCACCAACTCGCGCACCGCGCTGTGGACCCTGCTGACGCCCGTCCTGCTGGGTGGTGACGCGCTGGGGCTGTTCTCCTGCCCGCCCGCGGTCATGGCCCGGGTGGCCGACCGGCTCGACGAGCAGGCGGAGATGTACCGGCCGTCGTCGGAGACGTTCGTGAACGAGGCCAAGCTGCTGGCCACCCAGCTGGCCGAGACCGTGCCGGTGGTCCTGGGCGACGGGCCGCTCACCGGGGTCGCCGCGCTGCGGGCCGCCTCGATGCTGGCCCGGACCGCCCGCATCCCGGCGCCGGTGGGCGAGCTGCCGGACGCGGCGAGCCAGATCGTGGCCTGCTTCGACGGGCCCTACACCCCGCTCGGCGGGCGCCGCCCCGGGACCTACGACGACCACCGCATCCGGCTGGGGGACATCGACACCAGCTCCTGGGAGCCGCACCACTTCGACGAGCCGGAGGGGGAGCTCATGGAGATCCCCCGCGGCCCGGGCTCCCGCGGCGAGGAGGACATCTTCGCCGACCCCTACCTCGACGGCCCGTCGCCGCCGATGCTGGGGCTGCTCATGCTCCGCGACCAGGTCCCGGACCCGCTGACACCGGAGTCGGCCCGGGCGGAGACGCTCGCCGACGCGGTGGCCCTCACCGCCCGTGAGGCGGGTGTCCGGGTCATGGAGGTCCGGGCCGGGTCCGGGGAACCGATCGTGCGCCTGGCCGGCACGGTCGCCACCGTGGACTTCGCCGCCACCTACCTGGCCCTGGGTCTCGGGCTGGACCCGTCGGTGTCGCCCCACGTCGCCGACCTGCGCGACCGCACGGCCTGAGCCCCGTCACGGGGAGGGGACCGGCTCGGCGAGCACGCGGTCCAGCACCGGCCGGGTGACCCGCACCGCCAGCAGGACCACCGCGACGCCGGCGGCGAGGGCGGCGCCCACCACCGCCAGGGCGGTGGGGTTGACGACGAGGGCCATCCCGGACAGCGGGGCGACGAGCAGCACCGCGGCGGCGGCGGACCCGCACGCCACGAGGAGCAGGGGCATCCGCACCGCCAGCACCCGGGAGCGGTCCAGCTGGGGGCGGGGCATTCCCATCCGGTCCAGGCTCACGAACAGGTCCCGGCGGTCCAGGACGTCGGCCGCCTGGTTCACCGCCACCGACGCCGCGACCGTGACGAAGCTGAACACGAGGGTCACGACGACCCCCAGCCGCAGGTCGGCCAGGAGCATCCGGTCCTCGGCGGTGCGGGCCGGCGTGCTGCCGGACAGCGCCAGACCCACGCCGCCGAGGACGGCGACGAACGACGACATCGCGACGCCGCTGACCTGCCGCCAGGCGGCCTTCGGGTCGTCGAGCACGGCACGCGTGGCCAGGAGGGCCGGGGCGGTGCCGGTCCCACGCAGCCGGCCCAGCCGGCGCCGGGCGGCCAGGCGGACCGCCCACGGGCCCACGAGGTTGAGCAGGGCCAGGGTGACACCGAAGGTGACCACGATCATCACCGCGACGACGGCGTCGTCCGCCGACGTGCCGAGGGCCCGGCCCCCGGCCAGGCCGACGGCGATGGCGGCGCCGAACCCGAGCGCACGCAGCAGGCTCGTCGACGGGGCGTCCTGGCGGGTCCGCACCCCCAGCGGGGAGACGACGACCCGGCGCAGCCCCAGGACCGCGCTCACGGTCGCCATCGCCACCAGGACGGTCACGCACCCGAGCGTGCCCGGGACCCCGAGCACCACGTTCCCCGCACCGAGCCGGGAGCCGGCGAAGTCCAGCAGCCCCACGACCGGGGCGAGGAGCAGGTGGCCCACGACGCCGACCGCGGTGCCGGCGGCGGCCAACAGCGCGGACTCCAGCACGGTCACCGCGGTGACCAGGCGCGAGGGGGCCCCGAGCAGTCGCAGCGTCGCCAGCCGCTCGTCCCGGCGGCGGGTCGACAGGCGGGCCGCCGACCCGCACAGGGTGAGCTGCGGGACGACCAGGAGGATCACCGCCAGCACGGCCAGGGCCCGGTACAGCCCCGCCAGGTCCCCCTCGACGGTGAAGAAGTAGCGGGCCCCGCCGAGGATCGTCAGGGTGAGGGCGGTGACCACCGCGAACGCGGCGACCGGCAGCACCAGGGTGGCCCGGTCGGTGGTCCGCCGGAGCAGGACGAGGGTCAGGTGCGCCGCGGTCCTCACCGGGTCACCCCCACCGCGGCGTCGTCCTCACGGGTCACCCGTCCGTCGAGCAGCCGCAGCACGCGGTCGCAGCGGGCGCCGACGGCGGGCTCGTGGGTCACCACGACGAGGGTCCGCCCCTGCCCGACCGTGGACTCCAGGAGGGCGTCCATCACCTGGGCGGAGGTCCGGGAGTCCAGCGCCCCGGTGGGCTCGTCGGCGAAGACGACGTCCGGCTCGGTCACCTGCGCCCGCGCCACCGCCACCCGCTGCGCCTGGCCACCGGAGAGCTGGCCCGGGCGCCGGTCGGCCAACCCGGCCAGGCCCAGCCGGTCCAGCCAGCGGAGCGCGCGGTCGTGCGCCTCCCGGCGGTCGACGCCGTCGACGAGCAGGGGGAGGGCCACGTTCTCGGCCGCGGTGAGCTCGGGCAGCAGCAGCCCCTGCTGGAAGACGAACCCGTAGTGCCGCCGCCGCACCTCGGCGCGGCCCTCCGGCCCCAGGGTGTGCAGCAGCCTCGTGCCCCGGGCGGTGTGCAGGGCCACGGTGCCGGCATCCGGGGCGATGATCCCCGCGAGGCAGTGCAGGAGCGTGGTCTTGCCGGAGCCGGAGGGACCCATGACCGCCACCGCCTCGCCACGGTCGATGCGGAGGGTGACGCCGTCCAGCGCGACGGTCGTCCCGTAGGTCTTGGTGAGGTGTTCGGCCTCGAGGACGTGTGGTGTGAGCATGCCCTCACGGTGCCTCGGGGCACCCGGTCGGCGCGTCAGCCCGCGGTCCCCGATCCGTGGCGGCGGTGGTCCCACCGCGGTCGGTCCCCGTCCGACGACAGGATGACTCCTGCCGGTGTGGGCGCGGCCCGGGCCCGCTGCGATACTGCACCCAGACCCGGAGGAGGAACCGTGAGCTTCAACGAGGAGGCGGGCGGACGTCATACCCCCGTCGTGGCCACCACCGCGCCGGACGACCCGGCGGCGCAGGACGCGGACCGGACGACGCGACCCCTGGAGGAGGGCATCGAGCGGGACTTCCGCCGCAACCTCTCCTACGGGGAGTACCTCGACCTCGGCCGCGTCCTGTCGGCGCAGCACCCCCGCGCGGTGCCGCCCCGGCACGACGAGATGCTGTTCATCATCCAGCACCAGACGAGCGAGCTGTGGCTCAAGCTCATGCTCCACGAGCTGCGCTCGGCGCGGGACCTGATCCGGGCCGACCAGCCGCAGCCGGCGCTGAAGCGGCTGGCCCGGGTCAAGCAGATCCAGTTCGTCCTGGCCGAGCAGTGGTCGGTGCTGGCGACCCTCACCCCGAGCGAGTACGCCGAGTTCCGCTCGTTCCTCGCCACGGGGTCGGGCTTCCAGTCCTGGCAGTACCGGCTGGTCGAGTTCATCCTCGGCAACAAGAACGCCGACATGTTGCGGGTCTTCGAGCACGACCCCGCCGTCCACGCCGAGCTGGAGGCGGTGCTGGGGGAGCCGAGCATCTACGACGAGTTCCTCGCCTGGCTGGTGCGCCGGGGGCACCCGGTGCCGGCCGAGGTGCTGGACCGCGACTGGCGCGGACCGTACCGGCCCCACGAGCAGGTGGTCGCCGTGCTCACCGGCATCTACGAGGCGACCGACGAGCACTGGGACGAGTACGAGATGTGCGAGGAGCTCGTCGACATCGAGGACAACTTCCAGCTGTGGCGGTTCCGGCACCTCAAGACCGTCGAGCGGATCATCGGGTCCAAGCGGGGCACCGGCGGCTCCTCGGGGGTGCCGTTCCTGCGTCGCGCCCTGGACCTCACGTTCTTCCCGGAGCTGTACGAGGTGCGGTCCCGCATCCAGGACGTCACCCCGGAGGGCTACCACGACCACAACCCGGAGGAAGGATGACCGAGACCGTCGCGGGGGCGCGGGACTGGCAGGCGACCGCCGAGGCGCTCGACGCGGCGGACCCGCTGGCCGCGTTCGCCGCCGAGTTCGCGCCGGCGCCCGGTGTCGTCGCCTACTTCGACGGCAACTCCCTGGGCCGCCCGGTGGCCGGCCTCGGCGAGCAGATGGCCGGGTTCGTCGCCGGCGACTGGGGCACCCGGCTGATCCGGTCCTGGGACGAGGGGTGGCTGACCTGGCCCGAGCAGCTGGGTGACCTCGTCGCCGACGCCGCGCTCGGCGCCGCACCCGGGCAGACGGTGGTCGCCGACTCCACGACGGTGATGATCTACAAGCTGCTGCGCGCGCTCGCCGACGCGCAGCGCGAGGACGACCCGCGGCGGACCGAGATCGTGGTGGACACCGACAACTTCCCGACGGACCGCTACGTCGCCGAGGGCGTCGCGGCCGAGCGCGGGATGACGCTGCGGTGGATCGAGGCGGACCCGGACAGCGGGGTCTGGCCGGATCAGGCGGCCGACGTCGTCGGCGACCGCACCGCGGTGGTGCTGCTCAGCCACGTCGCCTACCGGTCGGGTTACCTCGCCGACGCGGCGACCATCACCCGGATCGTCCACGACGCCGGGGGCCTGGTGCTGTGGGACCTGTGCCACTCGGCCGGGTCGGTGCCGGTCCACCTGGACGCCTGGGGCGCGGACGCGGCGGTGGGCTGCACCTACAAGTACCTCAACGGCGGCCCCGGGGCCCCCGCGTTCGGCTACCTGGCCGAGCGCTGGCACACCCGGGTGCGCCAGCCGATCCAGGGCTGGATGGGCCGCAAGGACCCGTTCGCCATGGCCCCGGGCTACGTGCCGGCCGAGGGGGTCCGGTTCCTCGTCAGCGGCACCCCGCCGATCGTGGGCATGGTGCCGGTCCGCGCGGGCGTGGAGATGCTGGCCCGGGCCGGCATCGACCGCGTGCGGGCCAAGTCGCTGGCACTGACCGACCTGGCCTGGCAGATCGTGGAGGACTGGCCGGAGCGGCTCGGGGTGACCATCGCCTCCCCCCGGGAGCACGAGCACCGCGGTGGCCACATCACCATCCGGCGGCCCGACATGGCCCAGCTCTACGGTGAGCTGTGGCGGCGCGGTGTCATCCCCGACTTCCGCGCCCCCGACGGGCTGCGGCTCGGGCTCGCCCCGCTGTCGACCACCTTCGCCGAGGTCGTCGCCGGGCTGGGGGTGGTGCGCGAGGTGCTTGAAGCCGCAACGTAGTGTCGACCGGGTGGTGCACTACGACCTCGTCATCATCGGCAGCGGCTCGGGCAACTCCCTCGTCACGCCGGACTTCGACGGCAGGAAGGTCGCCGTCGTCGAGCGCGGCACGTTCGGCGGGACCTGTCTCAACGTCGGCTGCATCCCGACCAAGATGTTCGTCTACGCCGCGGACGTGGCCACCGCGGTCCGCGAGGCGGGCCGGTACGGCGTGGACGCCACACTGGACGGGATCCGCTGGCGGGACATCCGCGACCGGGTCTTCGGGCGCATCGACCCGATCTCCGAGGCGGGCCGGGAGTACCGGGTCGACGGGCCGAACACCACCGCCTACCTCGGCCACGCCACGTTCACCGGGCCGCGCGAGCTCGAGGTGGAGATCACCCGGCCGGGCGGGCGGCACGCCGTCGGTGAGCGGCACCGGATCACCGGCGACCAGGTCGTGGTCGCCACCGGCAGCCGTCCGGTGGTGCCCGACGCGATCACGGCCTCCGGGGTGCCGTTCCACACCTCCGACACGGTGATGCGCATCGAGGAGCTGCCGCGGTCGATGGTCATCGTCGGCGGCGGCTTCGTGGCCGCGGAGTTCGCGCACATCTTCTCCGCGTTCGGCGTCGAGGTGCACGTCGTCAACCGCAGCGGCAGCCTGCTGCGCCACCTCGACGGGGAGATCAGCGAGCGGTTCACCCGGCTGGCCACCCAGCGGTGGGACGTGCACCTGGGGGCCCAGGTGCGGGAGGTCAGCGGGGACTCCGCCGGGATCGAGGTGCGCCTGACCGACGGCTCCACGATCCCCGCGGACCTGCTCCTCGTGGCCACCGGCCGCCGCCCCAACAGCGACGGGATGGGTTTGGACGCGGCCGGGGTCGAGGTCCGCGAGGACGGCCGGGTCCGGGTGGACGAGTACGGCCGGACCACCGCCGAGGGGGTCTGGGCCCTGGGCGACGTCAGCGCGCCCTACCAGCTCAAGCACGTCGCCAACCACGAGGCCCGCGTCGTCGCCTACAACCTGGCCCACCCCGACGACCTGCGGTCTTTCGACCACCGGTACGTCCCGTCCGCCGTCTTCACCTACCCGCAGATCGCCTCGGTCGGCCTCACCGAGCAGCAGGCGGTCGACGCCGGCCACGACGTCGCGGTCAAGGTGCAGAGCTACGGCGACGTCGCCTACGGCTGGGCGATGGAGGACACCACCGGCGTGGTCAAGCTGGTCGCCGACCGCGGCACCGGCGAGCTCCTCGGCGCGCACCTGCTCGGCCCGCACGCCTCCAGCCTCATCCAGCCGCTGATCCAGGCGATGTCCTTCGGCCAGCACCCGTATGACGTGGCGCGCGGTCAGTACTGGATCCACCCGGCCCTCATCGAGGTCGTGGAGAACGCCCTCCTGGGACTGCCGTTCAGCGGCCCGCTGCGCTGACCCCGGAGCGGCCGGTGCGGGTTTTCCCGGCTGGTCGGCATACCCTCGTAGTGCGCCTGCACGTCCGACCCAGGAAGAGACACCAGCAGACATGACCTTCGACTTCAAGGTGCGCGACCTGTCGCTCGCGCCCGCCGGCCGGCACCAGATCCGGCTCGCCGAGCACGAGATGCCGGGCCTGATGGCCCTGCGCGAGCGCTACGCCTCCACCCGTCCGCTCGCCGGGGCCCGGATCGCGGGCTCGCTGCACATGACCGTCCAGACCGCGGTGCTCATCGAGACGCTCGTGGCGCTCGGGGCGCAGGTGCGCTGGGCGTCGTGCAACATCTTCTCCACCCAGGACGAGGCGGCCGCCGCGGTCGTGGTCGGCCCCGATGGCACCCCGGAGGACCCGCAGGGGGTCCCGGTCTTCGCCTGGAAGGGGGAGACCCTCGAGGAGTACTGGTGGTGCACCACCCAGATCCTGCTGTGGCCGGACGGTGAGGGTCCGAACATGATCCTCGACGACGGCGGCGACGCCACCCTGCTGGTGCACAAGGGCACCGAGTGGGAGCGGGCCGGTGCGGTCCCGAGCGCCCAGCCGGACGACCCCGAGGAGTGGCACGTCATCCTCGAGACGGTCCGCCGGGGCCTGGCCGAGCACCCGGACCGCTGGACCAGGGTCGGGCAGGGGATCCGCGGGGTCACCGAGGAGACCACCACCGGCGTCCACCGGCTCTACCAGCTGCACGAGGCCGGGCAGCTGCTCTTCCCGGCCATCAACGTCAACGACTCGGTGACGAAGTCGAAGTTCGACAACCGCTACGGCTGCCGGCACAGCCTCGTCGACGGCATCAACCGGGCCACCGACGTGCTCATCGGCGGCAAGCTGGCCGTGGTCTGCGGCTACGGCGACGTCGGCAAGGGCTGCGCCGAGGCGCTGCGCGGTCAGGGCGCCCGCGTCGTGGTCACCGAGATCGACCCGATCTGCGCGCTGCAGGCCGCCATGGACGGCTACCAGGTGGTCCGCCTGGAGGACGTCGTGGAGCAGGCCGACTTCTTCATCACGGCGACCGGGTGCCGCGACGTCATCACCGCCGACCACATGCGGCGGATGAAGGACAAGGCGATCGTGGGCAACATCGGCCACTTCGACAACGAGATCGACATGGCCGGCCTGGCCCGGGTGCCCGGGGTGCGCCGCACCGAGATCAAGCCCCAGGTCCACGAGTGGACCTTCCCGGCCGAGGGTCCCGACAGCGAGGTGGGGGAGCGGCCGGAGCGGTCCATCATCATCCTGTCCGAGGGACGGCTGCTCAACCTGGGCAACGCCACGGGGCACCCCAGCTTCGTGATGTCCAACTCCTTCTCCAACCAGGTGCTGGCCCAGATCGAGCTGTTCACCCGGCCGGAGGAGTACCCGCTGGGGGTCCACGTGCTGCCCAAGCACCTGGACGAGGAGGTGGCCCGCCTGCACCTGGACGCGCTCGGCGCCCGGCTCACCGAGCTCACCAAGGACCAGGCGGAGTACCTCGGCGTCGACGTGGCCGGGCCCTACAAGCCGGACCACTACCGCTACTGAGGTCGGACATGGCTGCGAAGATTCTCGTCGTCGACGACGACCAGGCCCTTGCCGAGATGCTCGGCATCGTCCTGCGCAAGGAGGGCCTCGACGTGGCCCACTGCGCGGACGGCGGCCGGGCCGTCGCGATGTTCCGGGAGTACCGTCCCGACCTGGTGCTCCTGGACGTCATGCTGCCGACCCTCAGCGGGGTCGAGGTGTGCCGCCACCTCCGGGCCGAGTCCGGGGTGCCCATCGTCATGCTCACCGCGCGGACCGACACCAAGGACGTCGTGGCCGGGCTCGAGGCGGGGGCGGACGACTACGTGGTCAAGCCGTTCAAGCCGCAGGAGCTGCTGGCCCGCATCCGGGCCCGGCTGCGCCGGATGGAGACCAGCCAGCCCGAGGAGCTCCGGGTCGGCGACCTGGTCATCGACGTCGCCGGCCACACCGTGAAGCGGGACGGCCAGCTGCTGTCGCTGACCCCGCTGGAGTTCGACCTGCTCGTGGCCCTGGCCAGCAAGCCGAACCAGGTGTTCGACCGGGAGTCGCTGCTGGAGAAGGTCTGGGGCTACCGGCACGCCGGTGACACCCGGCTGGTCAACGTCCACGTGCAGCGGCTCCGCTCCAAGATCGAGCGCGACCCGGAGAACCCGCAGATCGTCGTGACCGTCCGCGGCGTCGGCTACAAGGCCGGAGGGGGCTGACGGCGGTGACCGGCCGCGCCGCCGACCTCGGCATGCTGCACTCCTGGTGGCGGTCCTCGCTGCGGGTCCGGGTCATCACCATCACGATGGTGCTCGGCACGGTGCTCGCCGCCCTCATCGGGAGCGTGGTCTTCGGCCAGGTGGCGCAGGGCCTGGTGCGGCAGGCGGTGGAGACGGCCACGCTCGACGCCGCCCAGCAGGCGCGGCGGGTGCAGGAGCAGTTCGAGGCGATCGACCAGCGGGACAACTCCAGCCTCAACACCGCGGCGTTCGAGACCGTGAACCTCATCGCGCCCTCCGAGCAGGAGACCCGCGGGGTGGTCCTGGCCCGGGCGCTGAGCAACGAGCGCGACCCGCTGATCAGCACCTACGCCAGCTCCGACATCGGCATCGACGACGTCCCGCAGGCCCTGCAGGAGGCGCTCGACGCCGACAGCGACAACCAGCAGATCATGGTGACCGAGGTGACCTTCGACGGGGAGGGGAGGATCCCGTCCGTGCTCGTCGGCTCCCGGGTGACGATCCCGCGGGCCGGCCCGCACGACCTCGTCCTCGTCTACCCCATGCAGCGCGAGCAGGACACGCTCGACCTGGTCCGGCAGTGGTTCCTGCTGGGCGGCCTCGGTCTCATGCTCCTCATCGGCGCGATGGCGTGGCTGGCCACCCGCCTGGTGACCGACCCGGTGGGCCGGGCGGTCGAGGTCAGCCAGCAGCTGGCCCGCGGTGAGCTCGGGCAGCGCCTGCCGGTCACCGGGTCGGGCGACGAGCTGGACCGGCTCGCGACCTCGTTCAACACCATGGCCGACAGCCTCCAGTCCCAGATCCACCAGCTGGAGACGCTGTCCCGGTTGCAGCAGCGGTTCGTCTCCGACGTCTCCCACGAGCTGCGCACCCCGCTGACGACGATCCGGATGGCCGGCGAGGTGCTCCACGCCTCCCGGTCGGAGTTCTCCGGCCCGGTCGCCCGGTCCGCGGAGCTGCTGCACGAGGAGCTGGACCGCTTCGAGGACCTGCTCACCGAGCTGCTGGAGATCAGCCGCTACGACTCCGGTGCAGCGGTCCTCGAGGTCGAGCGGGTGGACCTCGTCGGCCTCGTCGACGGCGTCGTCGACGCGCTGGCGGGCCTGGTGCGCCACTCCGGCAGCGAGGTGCGGGTCACCTCCAGCTCCCCGACCATCGAGGTCGAGGTCGATGCGCGCCGGGTCTCCCGCATCCTGCGCAACCTCATCGGCAACGCCCTCGAGCACGGTGAGGGTCGCCCGGTCGAGGTGAGTGTCACGGCCTCCGACGACGTGGTGGCCGTGTCCGTGCGGGACCACGGCGTCGGCTTCGAGCCGGAGCAGGCCGAGCAGGTCTTCGAGCGCTTCTGGCGAGCCGACACCGCCCGCACCCGGACCACCGGCGGCACCGGGCTGGGGCTGGCCATCTCGCTGGAGGACGCCCGCCTGCACGGCGGCTGGCTGCAGGCTGCCGGCGCACCGGGCGAGGGCGCCCTGTTCCGCCTCACCCTCCCGCGCGAGCGCGGCATCACGATCAGCCAGCAGCCGCCCCCGCCGGTGCTGGATCACGACGAGCCGCCCGCCCCGCCGCCCGCGGCGGCGGTGCACGAGCGGACCGACCAGTCGGACCAGGACGGGCAGCGCCCCCTGGCCCCGTCCCCGAGCCTGCGCCAGGAGCCCTCATGACGACCGTGGCACGACCCCGGTGGCGCGCGGCGGTCGCCGCGCTGGTCGCGCTCGTCGCGCTCTCCGCCTGCACCGGCCTGCCGACGAGCAACACCGTGGAGGCGGGCCGTGCGGTTCTCGGACAACCCCAGCAGGGGGTCCAGGTGCTCCCCGACGGCCCGGAGCCGGGAGCCGACCCGGGCCAGATCGTCGCCGGGTTCCTGCGTGCCAACGTCGGGTTCTCCGACGACCACGACGTCGCCCGGGACTTCCTCACCCCCGAGCTCGCCCGGCACTGGCGGCCCACCGAGCGGGTCCTCGTCTACGAGGGCGACGTCCAGGTCGTCCGGGAGGGCCCGGACGTCGTCGAGGTCGAGGTCGAGGTCCGCGGCACCATCGACGAGCAGGGCTACCTCACCGAGGCGCCGGTGGACACCCGCCGGTCCGAGCGGTTCGCGATGACCCAGGTGGACGGGGAGTGGCGGATCTCCGGCTTCCCCGACGGGTTCGGGGTGTGGCTCAGCCGAGCCGACTTCGACCGGCTCTACCGGCAGCGCGCCGTCCACTACCTGGCCCCGCACCGGCCGCAGTTCATCGCCGACGCCCGGTGGTTCCCGCAGTACCAGCACAGCTCCGGCCTGGCCACCGCCCTGGCCCGGGCGCAGCTGGCGCCGGCGCCGGCCTACCTGCTGGGCGCCGTCCGCAACGCCTTCCCGGAGGGGACCGACCTCGCCGCCGCCGGGGTGCCGGTCGACCCCTCGACGGCGACGGCGACGGTGAACCTCGACGGCCTCGGCGCGACCGGGTCGGACGAGGTGGTCCGGCAGATGTGGGCGCAGATGACCCGCACCCTGCTCCAGGCACCGGGGGTCAACCGGGTGAGCCTGCAGAGCGACGGACGGGTGATGTCGACCACCGACATCGACCAGACGCTGGCGGACCCGGGGACGCTCGGGTTCAGCACCCCGAGTGTCAGCACGCCCTTTGCGCTGCTGCGGGTGCGCAACGAGCTGACCCTCGTCGACCCGGCGCACTTCTCGCTGCGCGCCTACCAGCCACCGCCGGGGGAGCGGAACCCCGAGCTGCCCAGCGTGCCCGTGCAGTGGACGCACCTGGCCGCCTCGCCGTCGGTCCAGGACCTCGCGGCCGTCTCCTTCGACCGCACCCAGCTGGCCCGCTGGCGCGACGGGGAGCACCGGGTCATGCCCGGCATCGGCAGCGAGCTGACCCCGCCGAGCTACGACCGCAGCGGCGGTCTCTGGGTCGCCGGCCGGTCGGTCTCCGGCCCGAAGGTGTGGGTCGTCGACACCAACCAGCCGCTGAGCCGGGCGGTCGCCCGCCCGGTCGACACCCCGTGGCTGGACGAGCTCACCCAGATCGTCCACTTCCAGGTCTCGCCCGACGACACCCGTGCCGTGGTGCACCTGCGGGACCGGGTCACCAACACCGAGCGCCTGGCCCTGACCGGCATCGTCCGGGACCGCAACGGGGTGCCCAGCGCCCTGACCCTCCCCGAGGACGTCGCCCCGACCATCGAGACCGTCACCTCGGTGCAGTGGATCTCGGCCGACCGGATGGTGGTGCTCGGCCAGCGCCGGGAGGACAGCGGTGTGGTCCCGTTGCTGGTCCCGCTGGGCGGCTGGGTCGACGCGATGCCCGCGGTGGACTCGGCGACCGCGGTCCGTGCGGCGGCCGGGCCGGAGGGCGAGGACACCCTGCTGGTCCTCACCGAGCAGGGCCGCATCTACACCCCCGAGGGCAGCACCTGGCAGACCTACCGCAACGGCGACGACCTCGTCGTGCCCGGCTTCTGACCGGGCGTCCACAGGCCGCCGCGCGGGCTGCGCCGGCCCCGGCACCATGACCGGGTGGTCGGACCGCTCGGCACCCTGCTCTCCCTGGTGCTGCCCCGGGAGTGCGGTGGGTGCGGTGAACCGGACACCCCCTGGTGCGGGCGGTGCGCGGGCGTGGTCGCCCGGGCCACCCCGCGACGCTGGTCCCCCTCACCGGCACCGCCGGGCCTGCCGCCGACGGTGAGCGCGCTGCCGTATGCCGGACCGGTGCGGCAGGCGCTGGCCGCGCTCAAGGACGGTGGTCGGCACGACCTGGCCGCGCGCCTCGCCCCGGCGCTCGAGAGCGCCCTGACCCCGGTGCTCGGAGCCGCGCTGCCCAGGGCGGAGGAGGTGTGGGTGGTGCCGGTCCCCAGCGCGCCGGCGGCCGTGCGGCGCCGGGGGGAGCGGCCCACCTCCCGGCTGGCCGGGCTCGCCCTCGGGCAGAGCCCGCTGGCCGGCTCGGGCTGCCGGGTCGTCCCGGCGCTGCGGATGGCGCGGGCCACCGCCGACCAGGCCGGGCTGGGGGCGGCGGCGCGGGCGGTGAACCTCCGTGACGCGATGCGGGTGACGTCGCGGCACGGTCCCGGGCTGGCCGGCGTCGCCTGTGTCGTCGTGGACGACGTCGTGACCACCGGGGCCACGCTCGCCGAGGCGGCCCGGGCCCTCCGCGGGGCCGGTGCCGGACCGGTCCTGGCGGCCACCCTGGCTGCGACGGTGCGCAGGATCCCGGGCTGACGGCATACCGGCTCTGCGGGGACCCGAAACCGGGGCTGACCTGCAGGGACCTTCGGACCACCGGGCCCGGGACCTCCGGGTTCCCGGGGGCGGGACCCCTGGGCCTGACGGGTGGGGGTGTTCGGACTACAGTGAGGGCATGAGGAGGCCCCCGGACCGACTCACCGCCCGAGGGCGGTGGGGCGGCCCAGGGAGGGCCCCTGGGCCGGAGGGGGCCGAGGGGGTGAGGCCGGACGGTGTGAGGGCGTCGCACAGCCCGCGGTAGACATCACGTAGTGCCTCCCAAGGAGAGTTCCATGGACATCACCGTGACCGGTCGCAAGAAGGCCGTCACCGACCGCTTCCGCGAGCACCTCGAGGAGAAGCTGGCGAAGATCCCCCAGCTGGCCCCCCGGGTGAGCCGCACCGAGGTGGTGCTCACGCACGAGAGCAACCCGCGCCTGGCCAAGCAGTCGGAGCGCGTGGAGATCACGTGCTTCGTCAAGCGCACCGTGGTGCGGGCCGAGGCTGCCGCCGAGGACGAGTACGCCGCCCTCGACATGGCGATGACGAAGCTGCTGGAGCGGCTGCGTCGGCTCAACGACAAGCGGCGGATCAGCCACAACGGACGGCACCGGATGCCGTCGGTGGCCGAGGCGACCGCCGGGCTGCCCACCGAGCCGCTCGGTGTCGGCGAGCCGTCCGGCAACGGCGCTCCCAAGGAGCCCGAGGACGCGGTGGACGAGGCGCTGGGCACGGAGGGCAACAGCCCGATCGAGCTGCGCGAGAAGGTGCACCGGTCCGCGCCGATGTCGGTGGGCCAGGCCCTCAACCAGATGGAGCTGGTCGGTCACGACTTCTTCCTCTTCCACGACGTCGACAGCGACCGTCCCGCGGTCGTCTACCGACGCCGCGGCTGGTCCTACGGCGTGCTCTACCTGGAGGCGGCCGACGAGGAGAACGGCAACGGGAACGGTGCCGCGGCCGTCACGGAGGACGAGGCCGAGCCCGACGAGGTCCGCGCGGGCTGACCTGCCCGCGCGCCGGGCCGCCGCTCGGGTGAGGGTGTCGGCGGCCCGGTCTAGGGTGGCCGGCATGCCGGCCACCCTCTCGTTGTCCCAGGCGCGTCGGATCGCGCTGGCGGCCCAGGGCTTCGCCGACCCGCGACCGGAGCCCTTCGGCGCCACCATGCGCCACCTCCAGCGGGTCATCGACCGCCTGCAGGTGGTGCAGATCGACAGCGTCAACGTCCTGGCGCGGAGCCACTACCTGCCGTTCTTCGCGCGCCTCGGCCCCTACGACCCCGCCCTGCTCGACCGAGCCCGGGACGGCGCCGGGCCCCGGGCCCGCGGTGGCCGCCGCCTCGTCGAGTCGTGGGCCCACATGGCCAGCCTGATCCCACCGGGCACCTGGCCCTACCTGGGCTTCCGGATGCAGCGCGCCGCCGAGGAGGCCTGGAGCGGGAGCATCGTCCGCGACCACCCGGGGGTGCTGGAGACGGTGCGGGAGGTGGTCCGTGAGCAGGGGCCGCTCACCGCACGCGAGGTGGACGCGATCGTCGAGCACGACGTGCCGCGCGAGACCGGGAACTGGGGGTGGAACTGGTCCCTGGTCAAGTACTGCCTCGAGCACCTCTTCTTCGCCGGCCACATCGTCGCCGCCGGGCGCAACGCCCAGTTCGAGCGCCGCTACGCCGACCCGTCCTGGGTGCTGCCGCCGGAGGTGCTGTCCCGCGCGCCCGGCCAGCCCGGGGCACCGGACCCCGAGGAGTCGGCGGTCGAGCTGATGCGGCGGTCGGTGCGGGCCCACGGCATCGGCAGCCTGCTCTGCCTGCGCGACTACTTCCGCCTGCCGGTGTCGATGGCCGCGCCCGCGCTGGCGGAGCTCGTCCGCCGGGGCGAGGTGGAGGAGGTCACCGTCGACGGCTGGGACCGTCCGCTCTTCCTCGACGCCGCGGCCCGCCGCCCCCGCCGGGTGCGGGCGCGTGCCCTGCTCAGCCCGTTCGACTCCCTGGTGTGGCAGCGGGAGCGCACCGAGGAGCTGTTCGGGTTCCGGTACCGCATCGAGATCTACGTCCCCGAGCCGAAGCGCGTCTACGGCTACTACGTCCTGCCGTTCCTGCTGGGGGAGGAGCTGGTCGGGCGGGTGGACCTCAAGGCCGACCGGGCCCGGGGCGCACTCGTGGCCAGGGCGATCCACTTCGAGCCCGACGCGCCGCAGCACGCCGCGGACGAGCTGGTGCAGGAGCTGCGCCTCATGGCTGATTGGCTGCGCCTCGACCGCGTCGAGGTCGTCTGACGGGACACGACGGGGCTTCCTCCCGAGGGTGGTGGTCAAGCCGTGACCGGCCGCCTACTCTCTCCGGAGGCCCGCTCCCTCGTGGGCCCCTGCGCGGCGCTGTGCCGGCAGGTCCCTGACCCGAAGGTGTGTCATGACACGACGTCCACCCCGCGCGAGAAAGGCCGTCGCCGGCCTCGCGTCCCTCTCCCTGCTGGGGGCGTTCGCTCCCGTTGCACTGAGCGCGGCTCCCACGGCCGCCGCCACAACCGACCTCATCATCAGCGAGTACGTCGAGGGGTCGAGCAACAACAAGGCGCTGGAGTTCTACAACGGCACCGGTGAGCCCATCGACCTGGGTGCCGCTGGCTACAACGTCCAGTTGTTCTTCAACGGCAACGCGTCGGCCGGCCTGACGATCGACCTCACCGGCACGGTGGCCCCGGGAGAGGTGTTCGTCCTGGCGCACGCCTCCTCGGACCCGGCGATCCTGGAGGAGGCCGACCAGACCGACAGTGACTCGTGGTTCAACGGCGACGACGCAGTGGTGCTGCGCAAGGGCGATGAGGTCGTGGACTCGATCGGGCAGGTCGGGTTCGACCCGGGCACCGAGTGGGGTGCGGGCCTGACGTCCACGGCGGACAACACGCTGCGGCGGAAGGACACGGTGACCACGGGGGACACCGTGGTCGACGACGTGTTCGACCCGGCCGTGGAGTGGGACGGCTACCCGGTCGACACCTTCGACGGACTCGGCTCCCACGGGCCGAGCTGCCTCGTCACCGAGGACCTGCTCCTCAGCGAGTACGTCGAGGGGTCGAGCAACAACAAGGCGCTGGAGTTCTACAACGGCACCGGTGAGCCGATCGATCTCGCCGCCGGTGGCTACAAGGTCCAGCAGTACTCCAACGGCGGTACCTCGGCCGGCATCACCATCAACCTCACCGGCACGGTGGCCCCGGGAGAGGTGTTCGTCCTGGCGCACGCCTCGTCGGTCCCGGCGATCCTGGACGAGGCCGACCAGACGGTGAACCTGGGCCTGTTCAACGGCAACGACGCAGTGGTGCTGCGCAAGGGCGATGAGGTCGTGGACTCGATCGGGCAGGTCGGGTTCGACCCGGGCACCGAGTGGGGTGCGGGCCTGACGTCCACGGCGGACAACACGCTGCGGCGGAAGGACACGGTGACCACGGGGAACACCGTGGTCGACGACGTGTTCGACCCGGCCGTGGAGTGGGACGGCTACCCGGTCGACACCTTCGACGGACTCGGCTCCCACGCCGGCTGCGGCGGCGACGGGGGTGGCGACGACGAGGAGCCCCTCCCCGACGGCGACTGCGGTGACCCCGTCACCGCGATCGGTGTCATCCAGGGGGCCGGAGACGCTTCGCCGCTGGTCGGCGAGACCAGGACCATCGAGGGCGTCGTCGTCGGTGACTTCGACAACGAGTTCGACGGCTTCTGGGTGCAGGACGCCGGGGACGGCGACCCCGCCACCTCCGACGGCATCTTCGTCTACGACCCCGACGGCAGCCCCGACGTCTCGGTGGGTGACCGGGTGCGTGTCACGGGAACGGTCGGGGAGAACTTCACGGTGACGCAGCTGCGCAACGTGGATGTCGCCGTCTGCGCCGAGGGGGTGGCGCTGCCGGAGCCGGCGGTGCTGACGATCCCCTCCGACGACAGCGACAAGGAGCGGGTCGAGAGCATGCGCGTCAGGCTGCCCCAGGAGCTGACGATCCTGGAGTACTTCGACTACGACCGGTACGGCGAGATCGTGCTCGGCACGGACCGCCAGTACCAGCCCACCGCGGTGCACGAGCCCGCGTCCCCGGAGGCGGAGGCCCTGCGCGACGCGAACGCGGCGAACCGCATCCTCCTCGACGACGGGCGGAGCAACCAGAACCCGTCGCCGGCGATGCACCCCAACGGCGAGGAGTTCACGCTGACGAACTACTTCCGGGGCGGTGACATCCTCACGAACGTCACCGGGGTGCTGGACTACCGGTTCAGCACCTGGCGGATCCAGCCGACGGAGGGAGCCGACTACACCGCCGCCAACCCGCGGCCGGACGTGCCCGAGGTCGGAGGCGACGTCACCGTCGCCTCGTTCAACGTGCTGAACTACTTCACCACCCTGGCGGGTGACGGCGGCCGCGGTGCGGACACGCCAGAGGAGTTCGACCGCCAGGAGGCGAAGATCGTCGCGGCCCTGGCCGAGCTGGACGCCGACATCGTCGGTCTCATCGAGATCGAGAACAACGGCGACACCGCGCTCGGCACCCTGACCGCTGCCCTCAACGAGGAGCTCGGCGGCGAGGTCTACAGCTACATCTCCACCGGCCAGGTGGGGACGGATGCCATCACCACGGCCTTCATCTACAAGAAGGACACCGTCGAGCCCGTCGGCGACTTCGCCCTGCTGACCGAGGCGATCGACCCCGACTTCAACACCGAGCGGAACCGCCCGGCCCTGGCGCAGACCTTCCAGCCCGTCGCTGGCGGCGAGATGGTCACGGTGGCGGTCAACCACCTGAAGTCGAAGGGCTCCGGCTGCCCGGAGGACGGCGACGGCAGCGAGCCGGCGGACCCGTGGCAGGGCAACTGCAACGCCACCCGGGAGCGCGCGGCCGCGGCCCTGGCCGGGTGGATGAACGACGACCCGACCGGCACCGGCTCGGAGAACGCGATCATCATCGGCGACCTCAACTCCTACGACAAGGAGGACCCGATCGACGCGCTCACGGCTGGTGGTTTCGTCGACCTCCTGCTGGAGCACCAGGGAGAGTACGCCTACAGCTACGTCTTCGACGGGATGCTCGGCTACCTCGACTACGGCCTGGCCAACCAGGCGGCGGCGGAACTGGTCACCGGGGCCGACGTGTGGCGGATCAACGCCGACGAGGTCGACCTCATCGACTACGACATGTCGTTCAAGGCGCCGCGCGAGGACGAGCTCTTCGCGCCGGACCCGTACCGCAGCAGCGACCACGACCCCGTGGTCATCGGCCTGGACCTGTCGGGCGACGCTGCGGACACGACGGCGCCGGAGCTCGAGGTCACGGTGGACACCCCGGAGATCTGGCCGCCCAACAACAAGTGGCGGACGGTGAGGACCACGGTCGAGGCCTCCGACGACTCGGGTGAGGTGACCGTCGAGCTCGTCGGGATCACGGTGTCCGGGGTCAAGGGCGCCGGGGCCGAGGTCGTGTCCGACACCGAGTTCAAGGTGAAGGCGGTCAAGAACGCCGTCTACACGATCACCTACGAGGCCACCGACCCGTCGGGCAACTCGACGACCAGGAGCGTCGAGGTGGTCGTGCCGCACGACCGGGGCAAGGGCGGGAAGAAGTGAGTCAGCCGACCGGCTGAGCCGGGGCCGGCCACGGTCCTGACCACCGCGTGGGGCGCAGGAGACCCGTTCTCCTGCGCCCCACGTCGTCGCGGGAGTCGTTACCCGGCGGGCTGCTCGACGGCCGCCGGCGCCTGGCTGCGCCACTCCTCGGCCAGCAGGTCGAACCGCACCAGGTCGTCGAACGTGTTGTCGCCGAGACGTTCGGCGCGGCGGTCCCGCCCGACCTCCCGGAAGCCGGCACGGCCGGCCGCCGCCTGCGAGGCGTGGTTGCTCGCCGCCGCCCGCAGTGCCAGGCGGTCCAGGCCCAGCCCACCGTCCGCGGTGTCGACGAACGCGTGCCGCACCGCCATCCGCAGCGCCTCGGTCAGCACGCCGCGCCCTCGCGCGTCCGGGTGGAGCCAGTAGCCGATCACCCCGCTGGTCCGGCGGCCGGTCGCCGCGAGATGTGCGGGCAGCTCCATGATCGACAGCGCACCGAGGCACTCGTCCGTCTCCGGGTCGGCCAGGCACCAGGGCAACGACCGGCCCTCGCGCGCCTCGTCGTGCGCCATCGCCACGAAGGTCCGCGCGTCCTGCTCCGTGTAGTCCCGCGGCAGGTCGGCGAGGTACTGCTGGGACACCGGGTCCGAGCACGCCTCGGCGATCCGGGGGGCGTCGGAGTGCCGCCACGGCCGCAGCCGCACCCCCGTGCCCTCCAGGACCGGGACCTCGACGGCCCGGACCACGTCGGCGACCGCGTCCGCGACGCGGTCGGCGCCGGGGACGATCCGCAGGTGCACGGTCGTGCGGCCGTCCGCCTGCCGGGCCCGGGCCCACTCGGTGAACCCGGTGCGACGGAGGACGGTGAGCGCGGCACCGTTCTCCGCGTCCACCTCGGCGCGCACCTCTCGCGCGGCCCCGTTGTCCTCCCCGCCGAGGTGCCCGAACGCCGCCTCCAGCGCCTCGTGGCTGAACCCCTGCCCGCGGTGCTCCGGTGCGATCCAGAAGGACACCCCGATCGGGCCGTCCCCGTCCGGTGGGAGGTCGGCGGCGAACCAGCCGATCGGCTCCTCCAGTCCGGTCATCGCGTCCGTCGCGCACACCGCCCACGTATGACGCGCGCCCGCCCACTGCGCGTGCCGCACCGCCGACCACCAGGTCTCCGCCTCGGCATACCCCGCATCCGGCTCGTGGCCCGGCCCGAAGTCCTCCTCCTGCAGCATCCCGGCCACCAGCGGCAGGTCGGCCGCCGTGAAGGGGCGCAGCGTCACCTGGTCGGCGACGAGCCGGGGCGGGGCGGGGAGGGTGTGGGCCAGGCCGGGGCGGTCGGCGGGCTCGGCGAGCAGCTCGAAGCGCGCCGAGTCGAACCCCGGGCCACCGGGCTCGTAGACGCAGGCGTCCTGCTCGGTCCCGCACCAGCGCCACCCGGCCCGCACCAGCGCGGCCTGGGAGGCCGCGTTGCGCCAGTCGGTCTGGGCGGCCAGCCGGTGCAGCCCGAGCCCTCCGGCAGGGTCCCGGACGTCGTCAGGAGCCGGCGCGAACGCGTGCCCGGCGACGAGGCCCAGCGCCTCGGTCACGACGCCCTTGCCGCGTGCGTCCGGCACCGTCCAGTAGCCCACCGTCCCGCTGCCGTAGGCGAACTTCTCGCCCAGCCCGAAGACCCCGAGCCACCCCCACGGGCGGTCGGTCTCCGGGTCGGCCAGGCACCAGTCCACCGACTGCCCCGACGCCATCGCCTCCCGGTGCCGCAACAGCCAGGCCGCGTACCCGGACTCCGCGTCGGTCGGCAGCGCCGGGCCCACGAAGCGGTGCGCCAGCTCGTCCAGCACCAGGTGGTCCGCGTCGTCCTCACGCCAGGGCCGGAGGACGACCCGCTCGCCGTGGAGGACCGGCGGCTCCAGCCACCGGGCGCCCGGCTCCCGGGGCTCGTCGTGCCGCAGCGAGCCGACCCACGCCTCCCGCGGCGGGCCGCCCTCGCGGTCGGGGACCCGCGCCCGCACGGTGCCGTGCAGCCGGAACCCGCAGGACCACGCCAGACGGCGCGAGGCCCAGTTGCCGCGCTCGGCCGTCCACCGCATGGTCTGCACCCCGTCCTCGGTGAACGCGTGGTCCAGGAGCAGCCGCAGCGCGGCCTCGCCCACGCCGCGCCCCCGGGCCCAGGGGTGCAGGCCGAAGCCGACCTCGGCGGCGCCGCGTCCGTCCGGCCGGTAGTCGTAGCTGCCGGCGAAGCGCCACGTCCCGTCCTCGTCGACCGCCTCGACCGCCCACCAGCGCGGCGAGGTCGCCGCCCCGCGCTCCCAGTCCTCCCGCACCCGGGCGAGGAAGCTGCGCGCGTCCTCCTCGTCATACCCCTCGGACACGGAGGTCCAGCGGACCGTCTGCGGGTCGCGGCACTGCTCGACGATTCCCGGCAGGTCCGCCTCGGCGTGCGCGCGCAGCCGCACCCCGCCCTCCTGCAGCACCGGGACCATCTCGGGGTAGGACGCGCGCTGGCTCATGGTGCGACCCTAGGGCCGCACCGGGCGCGGCCGGCAAGGGAGTCCGCCGCCGTCGCCCCGGCCGCGGGAACGGAACGCGGTGGCGGTGCGTTTCTGCCAGGCGGGGGGACCCGTCTAGCCTAGGTGGGATACCACGAAGGTCAGGAGAACCGGTGCCGAAGCTGTTCGAGAAGATCCTGCGAGCCGGCGAGGGGCGAACCCTCCGCCGGCTGGAGGCCATTGCCCGCCAGGTCAACGCGTTGGAGCCCGACTTCGAGGCGCTCACCGACGCCGAGCTGCGGGAGGAGACCGACAAGTTCCGGGCCCGGCTGGCCGACGGCGAGACCCTCGACCAGATCCTGCCCGAGGCCTTCGCCGCGGTCCGCGAGGCGGCCAAGCGGACGCTGGGCAAGCGGCACTTCGACGTCCAGATCATGGGTGGCGTCGCGCTGCACGAGGGCAACGTCGCCGAGATGAAGACCGGTGAGGGCAAGACCCTCGTCGCGACCCTGCCGGCCTACCTCAACGCCCTGACCGGCAAGGGTGTCCACGTCGTCACCGTCAACGACTACCTGGCCGAGTACCAGTCCGAGCTGATGGGCCGGGTCCACCGTGCCCTGGGCCTGGAGACCGGCTGCATCCTGTCCTCGATGACCCCGGCGCAGCGGCGGGAGCAGTACGCCAAGGACATCACCTACGGCACCAACAACGAGTTCGGCTTCGACTACCTGCGCGACAACATGGCCTGGTCGAAGTCCGACATGGTGCAGCGCGGCCACCACTACGCGATCGTCGACGAGGTCGACTCGATCCTCATCGACGAGGCCCGCACCCCGCTCATCATCTCCGGCCCGGCCGACCAGCCCACCAAGTGGTACGTCGAGTTCGCCAAGATCGCCCAGCTGCTCAAGCGGGGCGAGGACGGCGAGGGCGACTACGAGGTCGACGAGAAGAAGCGCACCGTCGGCGTCCTGGAGTCCGGCATCGAGAAGGTCGAGGACCTGCTCGGCATCGACAACCTCTACGAGAGCGCCAACACCCCGCTGATCGGCTACCTCAACAACGCGCTCCGGGCCAAGGAGCTCTACAAGCGCGACAAGGACTACGTCGTCATCGACGGCCAGGTGCTCATCGTCGACGAGCACACCGGCCGCATGCTGCCCGGCCGGCGCTACAACGAGGGCATGCACCAGGCGATCGAGGCCAAGGAGGGGGTGGAGATCAAGAACGAGAACCAGACCCTGGCCACGATCACCCTCCAGAACTACTTCCGCATGTACGACAAGCTCGCCGGCATGACGGGCACCGCCCAGACCGAGGCGGCCGAGCTGCACCAGATCTACAAGATGGGGGTCATCCCGATCCCCACGAACAAGCCGATGATCCGCATCGACCACCCGGACCTGGTCTACCGGACCGAGGAGGCCAAGTTCCGGGCCGTGGTCGAGGACATCGTGGAGCGCCACCGGAAGGGCCAGCCCGTCCTCGTCGGCACCACGAGCGTGGAGAAGTCGGAGTACCTGTCCGAGCAGCTGCGCCGCCGGGGGATCCCGCACGAGGTGCTCAACGCCAAGCACCACGCCCGGGAGGCCGCGATCGTGGCCGAGGCGGGTCGCAAGGGCGCCGTCACCGTGGCCACGAACATGGCCGGCCGGGGCACCGACATCATGCTCGGCGGCAACCCCGAGTTCCGGGCCGTCGCCGCGCTGAAGGCCCGCGGGCTGGACCCGGTCGAGACGCCGGAGGAGTACGAGGCCGCCTGGCCGGAGGCGCTGCGGGAGGCCGAGGAGTCGGTCGCCGCCGAGCACGACGAGGTCGTCGCCCTGGGCGGTCTGTACGTCCTGGGCACCGAGCGGCACGAGTCCCGCCGCATCGACAACCAGCTGCGCGGCCGGTCCGGCCGTCAGGGCGACCCCGGTGAGAGCCGGTTCTACCTGTCGCTGCAGGACGACCTCATGCGCATGTTCAACGCCGGCATGGTCGACCGGGTCATGCAGACGGCCGGCATGGACGACGACGCCCCGATCGAGTCCAAGATGGTCAGTCGCTCCATCGCCAGCGCGCAGGCCCAGGTCGAGGCGCAGCACTTCGAGACCCGGAAGAACGTCCTCAAGTACGACGACGTCCTCAACCGGCAGCGCGAGGTCATCTACGGCGAGCGTCGGCGGATCCTGGAGGGCGAGGACCTCCACGAGCAGGTGCGCCACTTCATCAACGACGTCGTCGAGGTGGTCGTCCGCGCCGTCGGCGTCGACGAGGAGGGCAACTGGGACCTCGAGGGCCTGCTCGCCGAGCTGCGCACCATCTACCCGGTGGGTGTCACCGTCGAGGAGCTGCAGGCCACCCCGGGCGGCGTGGGCCCGGACGAGCTGGTCGAGCTGCTCACCTCGGACGCGCAGCACGCCTACGACGAGCGGGAGCAGGCCGTCGGCGAGGAGATCATGCGCGACGTGGAGCGTCGGGTCCTCCTCCAGGTCCTCGACCGCAAGTGGCGCGAGCACCTCTACGAGATGGACTACCTCAAGGAGGGCATCGGCCTGCGGGCCATGGCCCAGCGCGAGCCGCTGGTCGAGTACCAGCGCGAGGGCTACCAGCTCTTCCAGGCGATGATGGAGTCCATCAAGGAGGAGTCGGTCCGCTTCCTGTTCAACGCCGAGATCAAGACCCGCGCCCCCGAGGGTGCGACCCAGGAGGGCGAGCAGGACGCCGAGGCGGGCGCGGCGGCCGACGGCGTCGGTGCCCCCGAGGCCGCCCCGGTCGCGGCGGGGGTCGCCGCCGGTGCGCCGGTCGTGGCCGGTGGGCTCGGCGAGGCCGTCGCGGAGGCGGCGCGCCGGCAGCAGGCGCTGACCTACACCGGTCCCGCCGAGGACGGCTCGGTCACCCAGCGCCGGGCGGACGGACGCGGGCCCGCGGTCACGCCGGCCCGCCCCGGGGCGAACCGCGCCGAGCGTCGGGCCGCCAAGCGCCGCAAGCGCTGACCCGCGGGTGACGGCCCTGGTCACCCCATCTCGAGGGCGGTGACCAACCAGCGCCCGTCCACGCCACTGAGGCGCAGGGCCAGGGCACGGACGCGCCCGCGGTGGGTCACCACGGCCGAGACCTCGGCCACGCCGTCCGCCGGCTCGCAGGTGAGCAGGGCCCGCACGCCGGGGGCGTGCCGGTGCGGCTCCCGCCGCTGCCGGGCCAGCGTGCCCCGTCGGGCGACGCGCTCGTGGATCTCGGGGGACAGCCAGCGGGTCAGCTGCGAGGCGGGACGGGACCCGTCCATGACCTCGAGGACCACCCGGATCAGGCGGCGGGCCCAGTCGCCCGGCTCGGGCAGCCGGGTCGAGCTCGTGGGCTGCGGACCGAAGTCGACCTCCCGGCCCCACCCGGGCAGGCGCACCCCGAGGGTGTCCTGCACGTACGGGGCCACCGCCTCCCGGCGCCGGGCGGCCGTCACGGTGCGGGGCTGCGTCGGCTGTGGGGGCTCCGGCGGCGGGTCGGTGTCCGGGATCGGCAGGACCCGGAGCGGCTGCCGGGCCGCAGCCGGCGGCTCGGCCCACTGCTCCGTCGCCTGCGTCGCCACGCTCACGACCGGTCACCCGACGCGCCCGAACCGGTCGGGGGAACCAGCCGCTGACCCGGGAGGATGAGGTCGGGCTCCGGCCCGATCACCTCCCGGTTCGCCTCGTACCAGCGCGGCCACTCGCGGGCCGTCTCCTCGGCGGTCGCCGTGGGCCCCAGGTGGCGCGCCGCGATGTCCCAGAGGGTGTCGCCGCGGCGCACGACGACGGCCCGGTCGGGGGCCTGGCCGCGGGAGACCAGGTCGGCGGGGGGAGCAGCCGTCATCGCTGGGCCGGTGGGCCGCCATCCGGGCAGCGGCATCTCCTCCCGTTCCGGACGCTCCCACGACGGCACGGGCACCACGGCCGATCCCGCCCCTGCGTCGGCGGGCCGGTCCCACGACGGGAGCGGGACGTCACCGGCGGCGACGACCACGCGGTCCGCGCCGGGCCCGGCGACCGGGTCCCCGGGGGTCGCGGCGCCGGCGACCTGGCCGGTGCCGGTGACCACCAGCAGCAGCGCCGCGGCACGACCGACCCACCACGGACCCCGGTGACGCACCGCCCGCCCGGTCGGCGTGGGTGCCGCGGCGACCGCGCCGAGGCCGAGGACCGCGCCGAGGGCCACCGCGACGCAGGCCGCGACCACCTGGGCGACCACCGCGACGCCCTCGCCGACCGCGACCGCCGCGGTGGGGGACGGGGCGCTGGCCATCACGTCGTGGAGCAGCCAGGCCGCCAGCGCCCAGGAGGCCGCCGCACCCAGCAGGCCCACCGTCGTCGCCCGCCAGCTGCCGGGTGGCGCCCCGCTCCCGTCGGTCCTCCGGAGGTCGGGTCGCGGTCCGGTCATGGGAGCCCCCTGATTCGTTCGAATGCGTTCATTTGCGTCCGGTTGCGTTCATTAGACCGATGTTGTGACGGTATGGCAACCCCTGCGCCGGCACTGTGGACTCCGGGCTGTGGACCGAACCGTCCGCGGGGACATCGCGGGCACAATGACGGGATGCGGTGGACCGCCCTGTTCGACGACCTGGAGGCCCAGCTCGCCGCCCTCGAGCGGTCCGAGCTGGAGGCGGAGATCGCCGAGCACACCCGGGCCGAGCGTGGCGCGCTGTCCCTCGTCGACCGGCTGGCCGCAGACCCGGGTGCGGCGCTGCGGCTGACGGTGGCGGGCGCAGGGGCGGTGGCGGGGCGGCTGGTGGAGCTCGGCGAGGACTGGGTCGTCCTGCGGGTGGACGGTCCCCGGGGGCCGGGTTCCGACCTGGTCCTCGTGCCGCTCGCCGCGGTGCTGTCCGTGGAGGGCCTCAGCGGACGTGCCGACCCCGGCGGCCCGCGCGGCAGCCGCCGGCTGGGGCTGCGCCTGGCACTGCGCGCCGTCAGCCGGGACCGGGCGGTGGTGCGGCTCACGGACACCGCGGGGACCAGGCGCACCGGCCGGATCGAGCGCGTCGGGCGGGACCACCTCGACCTGCGTCCGCTGCCGGACGACCTGGGCGGCCGTGGCGGCCCGGGGACCGGGGGGACGGGATCGCTGACCGTCCCGTGTGCCGCGCTCGCGGCGGTGCTCAGCCCCGGCGCCGGGCGCGACTGAGCCGCGTCAGTCCGGGCGCACGGCCTCGTCCAGCACGCTCTCGGCGGCAGCCCCACCCCGGGTCATCCGGCGGGTCTCGGCGTACAGCCGCTGGATGTACTCCTCCAGCACGGTGGCCTCCACCCGCCAGGCGCCGCGCCCGCCGATCTTGATCGCCGGCAGGTCGCCACTGCGCACCAGGGCCTTGACCTGCGCCAGCGAGACGTTGAGGGTCTCGGCGACGTCGGTCAGCGTCAGGAACCGCGGGGTCACACTCGCTCCGATCACTCGCCGGGGGACGACCGAGATTTTACCTGCGGCTGGTTCCGCTCCCCCCGCACCTGTGGACAAGATGGGCGCGCCGGCGGGCCGGCGGCCTAGCGTGACACGTCGCCGGCAGGCAGGGCGGGACGACCCAGGAGGTGGCGATGACCGGTGATCCATCCGTGCCCCGGGCCAGGCGGCTGCAGCGTCCGGGCTGGAAGGACGCCCGGCTGCTGGTCGGCCTGCTGCTCGTGGCCCTGTCCGTCGCGGGAGGAGCCCGGCTGGTGGCGTCCCTCGACGAGACGACACCGGTGTATGCCGCGGCCCGCCACTTGGTGCCCGGGCAGGAGGTCCGCGCCGACGACGTCGTGGCGGTCCCGGTGCGCCTGGGCGACCCGGCCGCGCACTACGTCGACGCGACCCGCCCGCTCCAGCCGGGGACGCACGCGCTGCGACCCGTGGCGCCGGGGGAGCTCGTGCCCGCCGCGGCCCTGGGCAGCGCGGGCCGGGCGCGGGACAAGGCCGTGACGGTGCCGGTCGACCCGGCGGTGGCGGCGACCCTCGATGTGGGCACGGTGGTCGACGTGTGGGTCAGCCACCGTGACCGGGACGCGACCGGGGTGGCCTACGAGAAGCCCGAGCTCCTGCTCGAGGGTGCGGTGGTCGCCGCCGTGCCCGGCGACGGCCGGGCGCTGGGCATGGGCGTCGGCAGCAGCGCCGTCCAGGTCGTCGTGCCGGCCGACCGGGTCGCGGCCGTCATCGCCGGGGTCGACCAGGAGGCGCGGGTGACTCTTGTCCCCGCACCGGACGCGGGCTGAGCCGTGGAGAGCCTGCCCCTGCTCACCGCGGTGTCGCCGCGGTGGGAGGCCGAGCTCGCCGGCAAGGTCGGGGCCACCGGCGTCGCCCACGTCGTCCGGCGGTGCGCCGACCTGGCCGAGCTGGTGGGCACCGCCGAGGCCGGCACCGGCCGGGTCGCCGTCGTCTCCGTCGACCTGCGGGGCCTCGACCGCGAGACGGTCGCCCGGCTCATCGCCCTCGGGGTCGCCGTCGTGGGGGTCCACCCGCCGGGCGACGACGACGGTGCCCGCACCCTCGCCCGGTGGGGCGTCGAGGTGGTGCTGCCGGCCGACGCCGACGGGGAGGCGGTGGCGGACGCGCTCCGCCGCCTCGCCGAGGCGGAGCCCTCCGCCGACGGCCCGCCCGCTCCGCCGGGCCACGTCGCGACGGGCGAGGACCTGCCGCCGCCCGAGGAGACCGCGACCGAGCGGGGCAGCCTGGTCGTGGTCTGGGGTGCCCCCGGGGCGCCGGGGCGGACCACGGTCGCCGTCAACCTGGCGGCCGAGCTCGGCGACCCCGCCCGGCCCGTGCTCCTCATCGACGCGGACACCCACGCCGCGTCGGTCGCCCAGTTCCTCGCCGTCCTCGACGAGGCCCCCGGCGTCCTGGCCGCGGCGCGGCTCGCCGACCAGGGCGGCCTGGACCGGACCGGGCTCGCGCGGCTGGCGCCCGAGGTCCAAGCCGGGCTGCGGCTCCTCACCGGGCTGCCCCGGGGCGACCGGTGGCCCGAGCTCGGCGACCGGGCCCTGGCCGACGTGCTCGACGTCGCCGTGCGGCTCGCGCCGTACACGGTGGTCGACGTGGCCGCGCCCCTGGAGCAGGACGAGGAGATCAGCTTCGACACCCGGGCCCCGCGGCGCAACGGCGCCGCGCTCACCGCGCTGGCGGCCGCCGACCACGTCGTGGTCGTCGGCACCGCCGACCCGGTGGGCCTGCACCGGTTGGTCCGCGCACTGGACGTCCTGGCCGGGGTGACGGCCGTCCCGTCCACCGTGGTGGTGACCCGGGTGCGTGCCTCGGCGGTCGGCCCCGACCCGGAGCGACGTGTCCGGGACGCGCTGGAACGGTTCGCCGGGGTCGGCGACCCGGTGCTCGTCCCGGAGGACCGGGAGGCGCTCGACGCCGCCCTCCTCGAGGGCCGCACGCTGGCCGAGCTGCGCCCCGGCAGCCCCGCCCGCGCCGCCCTGCGCGAGCTCGCCGCCCTGGTCAGCGGCGACCGGCCCGCGGCGGCGCGGCGCCGGGCCCCGCGCTGGCCGCGGCTGTCGCGTTCCGGTTGACGGCGCCGACCGAGGAGGGGGCGGTGGACAGGTGCGCCGGATCTGCGACGATGAGGCCGTGCCGGACCGGTTGACCGCTGTCGATGCGTCGTTCCTGTACCTCGAGGAGCCCATCAGCCCGGCCCACGCCGGCTCGGTGCTGGTCTTTGACCCGCCCGAGGAGGGATTCGAGTACGAGACGCTGCTGGCGCTCGTCGCCAACCGCATCGCCTACGTGCACCGCTACCGCCAGCGGGTCCGCCAGGTCCCCGCGGGCCTCGGCGGCCCGGTGTGGGTGGACGACGAGGACTTCGACCTGACCTACCACGTGCGCCGGTCCGCGCTGCCCCGCCCGGGCACGCTGGAGCAGCTCGGGGAGTTCGTCGCCCGTATCCACTCCCGGCTCCTGGACCGGGAGCGGCCGTTGTGGGAGCTGTACCTCGTCGAGGGTCTGCAGGGCGGCAGGTTCGCGCTGGTCACCAAGACCCACCAGGCGATGGTCGACGGCATCACCGGCGTCGACCTGGGTCAGGTCATCCTCGACGACCACCCCTCGGAGGTCGTCCCCGCGATCCAGACCTGGTCGCCCCAGCCGGAGCCCACGACCGCGGAGCTGCTGACCCGCGCCGCCTGGGACACCGTGACCTCACCCCGGCGCCTCGTCGACAGCGTGCGCGGGGGGCTGCAGAACCTCCGGCACACCGGCAGCAAGGTCGCCGAGGCGGCGAGCCAGGCCGCGAGCACGCTGGTCCGCACGGCCGCGAGCCCGGCGCCGGTCAGCCCGCTCAACCGGGAGATCGGCACCGCACGACGGATGGCCTTCCTGGACCTGGACCTCGAGGTGTTCCGGCAGATCCGCTCGCGCCGGTTCGGGCACCGCGACCACACCCACGTCACGGTCAACGACGTGGTCCTGGCCGTCGTGGCCGGGGCGCTGCGCGAGTGGTTGATGATGCGCGGCGAGCCGGTGAGCGCGACCACGACGCTCCGGGCGCTGGTGCCGCTGTCGGTGCGCGACTCGGCAGCCGGCTCTCACGTCGGTGGCCCGGTCATCGCCTGCTACGTCGACCTGCCCGTCGGCGAGCCCAGCCCGGGGATGCGGCTGCAGCAGGTCAGCTACCGGATGGCCCAGGAGCTGCGGCACGGACACCCGCTGTCCGCCCGGGGTCTGTCCGGGCTCGCCGGGTTCGCCCCCTCGACCCTGCACTCCATGGCCGCCCGCCTGGCCGGTGCGGTGTCCCGCCGTGCCTACAACCTCATCATCAGCAACGTGCCCGGCCCGCAGGAGGCCCGGTACGCCGGCCGGGCGCGGATGGTCGCGTCGTACCCGGTGATCCCGCTGTCCCGGAGCCAGGCCCTCACCATCGGGCTGACCTCCTACGACGGCCGCATCCACCTGGCGATGAACGCCGACCGCGACGTCATGCACGACCTCGACGTGCTCGCCGACTGCGTGCACAACGCGCTGACCGAGCTGGTCGAGGACGCCCCCTGAGCCCAAGGAGACCCATGGCCGACCTCGTTCGTCTCTACGTCCCGCTGACGAAGCAGCAGTGTCGCCAGCTGGCCGCGGAGCGGCGGCTCCCCCGCGGCCTGACCGGGTACGCCGTCACCGAGGCGGTGCGTGCCTCCGACCCCGGTGGCGACCAGGAGAGCTGGGAGTACGCCGCGCTCCAGGACGCGGCGGCCGCCGCCCACGCAGCCGGGCAGCCGGTGATCGTGGCCGCCGTGGACGTCGACCGGGGGCTGGTCGACGACCTCCCCAGCACCGGGTCGCGGGTCAGGGTCACCGGGGAGATCACGCTGCCGCGGGTGGCCGCGCTGCACGTCGGCGACGACGTCCTGGGCGGGCAGATCACCGCAGGACCGGGGGAGGAGATCGAGCTGTCCTGGTACGACACCACGGAGCTGGAGCATCTGGTTAGCCTGTGGTGACCATCCGACAACGAAGTGGAGGCATCACCGTGGACGGCATCACCCGCGTTCCCGAGCCCGTGAACGAGCCGGTCCGGGACTACGCGCCAGGCAGCCCGGAGCGCGCGGAGCTGGAAGCGGCGCTGGCGGAGCTGTCCGGGACGCCGGTGGACCTGCCGCACATCATCGGGGGGCAGGCCATCACCGGTGCGGGGGCACCCATCCAGGTGCGGCAGCCGCACGCCCACGCCGAGATCCTCGGCACGATGCGCAACGCCACCCACGCCGAGGCCGAGCAGGCGATCCGGGCCGCGGAGGAGGCCGCGCCGGCGTGGCGGGACCTGTCCTTCGAGGACCGCGCCGCCGTGCTGCTCAAGGCGGCCGACCTGCTCGCCGGCCCCTACCGGGCCAGGCTCAACGCGGCGACCATGCTCGGCCAGTCCAAGACCGTCTACCAGGCCGAGATCGACTCCGCCTGCGAGCTCATCGACTTCTGGCGGTTCAACGTGGCCTTCGCCCGGGAGATCCTGGAGCAGCAGCCGCTCGCGCACACCCGGGGGACCTGGAACCGCCTGGACCACCGGCCGCTGGAGGGCTTCGTCTACGCGATCACGCCGTTCAACTTCACCGCGATCGGCGGCAACCTGCCCACCGCCCCGGCGCTGATGGGCAACACCGTGGTGTGGAAGCCGGCGCCGACCCAGCAGCGCGCCGCCTCGGTCGTCATGGAGATCCTGCAGGCCGCGGGGCTCCCGGACGGCGTCATCAACATGGTCACGGGTGACGGCATCGCCGTCTCGGAGGTGGCGCTGCGGCACCGCTCGCTGGCCGGGATCCACTTCACCGGCTCGACGGCGACCTTCCGGCTGCTGTGGCGGGAGGTGGCCGAGAACCTCGAGCGCTACCGCTCCTACCCCCGCATCGTCGGGGAGACCGGCGGCAAGGACTTCGTCGTCGCGCACCCCTCGGCCGACCCCGAGGTGCTCATCACCGCACTGGTCCGGGGCGCCTTCGAGTACCAGGGCCAGAAGTGCTCGGCAGCCTCCCGCGCCTACATCCCCGAGTCGGTCTGGCGCCGGATCAAGGACGAGTTCGCGGAGACCGTCGAGTCCATCCCGATGGGCGACGTCCGGGACCTGAGCAACTTCATGGGCGCGGTCATCGACGAGCGGGCATTCGCCAAGCACGCGAAGGTCATCGACGGGGCCCGGGCGGACGACCACGTGGAGGTCGTCGCCGGCGGCAGCTATGACGACAGCGTCGGCTACTTCGTCCGGCCCACGGTCCTCACGGTCGACGACCCGGAGCACGAGCACTTCACCACGGAGTACTTCGGGCCGATCCTGGCGGTCTTCGTCTACCCCGACGGTGACTGGGAGGGCGTGCTGCAGCAGATGGAGTCGGTCGCCGACTACGCCCTGACCGGTGCGGTCATCGCGCAGGACCGGCACGCCATCGCCCAGGCGGAGCACGTCCTCCGGTTCGCCGCCGGCAACTTCTACATCAACGACAAGCCGACCGGGGCGGTCGTCGGCCAGCAGCCGTTCGGCGGCGGCCGGGCCTCCGGCACCAACGACAAGGCGGGGTCGGCGGCCAACCTGATGCGCTGGACCAGCACCCGGGCCATCAAGGAGAACTTCGTCCCGCCCACCGACTGGCGCTACCCGCACATGGGCTGAGCGGGACGGCTCAGGCCCGGGCGAGCCAGTCACGCACGACCCGGGCCTCGAGCCGCACCGCGCTGACGATCACCGGGGCCACGGCCTTCTCGATCCGGCCGCCCAGCAGGGGCACGTTCGCCTTGAGCTCGCCGTCCACGGACTGGACGGTCCCCGGACCGCCGGGCCGCAGGTGCACCCCGCCGGTGAGGCTCACCGGGGTGCGGGGGATCTCCACGGTGAGCGCTGCCTCCCGGGCCCCGTCGTCGCCGGCGTCACCCCACCGCTGGGTCTCGACGACCTCGACCCGGTCGCCGACGAACCCCCGCACGAAGTCGGGGAAGTCCTTGGTCGGGAGCTGGCGCCGGATGACGACGATCGTCAGGCCGTCCTCGAGCTCGATGACCACGTCGTGCTCGAGAGAGCCGCTGCGCTCGCACTTGAGGACCTGGTACTCCTCGTCGCAGAAGACGGCGAAGACCTGGTCAGGGGTGGCGGCGTGCTCGACGGTCTCGGTGATCCTCATGGGGGAACCGTAGTGCCCCGGCCGGTGCCTGTCCGTCCCGGCTCCCCGGCGGCGGCCACGAGGTCGTGCGCGCGGCGCAGCTGCTGCTGGAGGCGGGTGGTCAGCTCCTGGGGGAGCCGGGCCCCGGGGTCGGCCCGCCGCACCTCCGCGACGTCCTGGACGTAGCCCTGCAGCGCGGCGCAGGCGACCTCCACCGCGGTGGTCACCCGGGCGGCCAGCGGGGCGGGCCCGGCCCCGGACGCGGCCGCCGTCGCCTCCCGCCAGCGCGCGGCGACGGCCGAGCACGACGCCAGGTCGACGTCGGTCGCCCGGGCCCGCGGCGGGCGCCGGGTGGTGGGCCGGGACGGCCACGCCGTGTGCACGGTCGGGTGGTCCCGCCCGTCGGCGAGGTCGACGAGGGCGTGACCGAGGGCGGCACCGAAGGCGTGGAGCCGTTCGGCGAGCAGCGGGTCCGCCACCTCCGCGTCGAGGTCGGGCAGCTCTGCGGCCAGGCGCAGCAGCGCCTCCCGGCGGTGCGGCGCTGACCCCTGGTGCGGCATGGCGACCAGCCTAGGGGCCCGGCCGCCGACGCCCCGGCCAGGCGCTAGGCTCGGGACGGCACATCGTCGTGCCCGGACACACAGCCCAGGAGAGCGATTCGCATGTCGTCCACCAAGGACCTGCTGCTGGACCGGTTCTACCTCCACGCACCGCCGGAGGAGCTGGCCGAGCGGAGTCCGGAGGTGATGCGGGCCGTCGCCGAGGGGGTCTGGCGGCTCTCCCGGGAGCGGACCCCGGGCACGGCCGACGTCCGGGTCTTCAACCCCACCCAGGCCGAGGACGGCTGGACCTCGCGGCACACCGCGATCCAGGTGTGCACCGACGACATGCCGTTCCTCGTCGACTCCGTGCTGGGCGAGCTGGAGCAGCGTGACCTCGAGGTCCACCTCCTGCTGCACCCGCAGATGCCGGTCCGCGACACGGAGCAGGGCGTCGAGGTGGTCGAGCCCGACGAGGGCGAGCGCGTCGAGTCCTGGATGCACATCGAGGTCGACCGGATCCCCCTGGAGGAGACCCGGCACGAGCTGGCGCAGCGGCTGCTGGACGTCCTCGCGGACGTGCGCGCGGCCTACGAGGACTGGGGCGACATGCGCCAGCGCTGCCACGACATCATCCGGGAGCTGGAGAACCACGTCCCGCCCACGGTGGACCCGGACTCGGTGCAGCCGACCATCGACTTCCTCCGCTGGCTGGAGGACCACCACTTCACCTTCCTGGGGTACCGGGAGTACCGGCTGGAGATGCTCGACGGCGAGGAGGTGCTCCGCTCGGTCCCGGGCACCGGCCTGGGCATCCTGCGCGACACCGACGAGGGTGAGGGGTCGATCAGCCGGCTGCGGCCCGAGGCCCGGGCCACCGCCCGCGAGCCCCGGCTGCTCACGATCACCAAGGCCAACTCACGGGCCACGGTGCACCGCCCGGTCTACCTGGACTACGTCGGCATCCGGAAGTTCGACACCCGCGGTGAGGTCGTCGGGGAGCGCCGCTTCCTCGGACTGTTCACCAACAGCGCCTACGCCGAGTCGGTGACGCGCCTGCCGGTCATCGGCGACAAGGTGCGCACCATCCTCCGGGACAGCGGCTACGCGCCCGACAGCCACTCCGGCAAGGACCTCATGCAGGTCCTGGAGACCTACCCGCGGGACGAGCTGTTCCAGGCCCCGATCGAGGTGCTGGCCGAGAACGCCTGGGAGATCCTCCTGGCCCAGGAGCGCCGCGCCTTCCGGCTGTTCGTCCGCAAGGACGAGTTCGGCCGGTTCGTCTCGGCCCTGGTCTACCTCCCGCGGGACCGGTTCAACACCGCCGTCCGGCTGCGGATGGAGCGCATGCTGGTCGAGGCCTACGGCGCCGAGACGGTGGACTACGCCACCCGGGTCGGCGACCAGGTGCTGGCCCAGATCCACTACATCCTCCGGATGCCGCGCGGCGGCTCGATCCCCGACGTCGACGTCGAGGAGCTGGAGCGGCGGCTGCAGGAGGCCAGCCGCACCTGGGAGGAGCGCCTGGCCGAGGCGGTCCAGTCCCACTTCGCCGACGAGGACACCATCGGCGACGTGCTGGCCCGCTACGCCTCGGGCTTCCCCGAGGCGTACAAGGAGGACTTCGACGCCCAGACGGCCCTCGTCGACCTCGAGCACATCAAGTCGCTGGAGACCCGCCGCAAGGGCATGCCGCTGCGGCTCTACGCCGAGCCCGGCGCCGACCCGGCCACCCGCCGGCTGAAGTGCTACCGGGACCGGGAGATGCCGCTCACCGAGGTCCTCCCGGTGTTCACCGACATGGGCGTGAAGGTCACCGACGAGCGGCCCTACACCCTCATCGGGCGGGACGGGGTGACCCGCTACATCTACGACTTCGGGATGAAGGCGCCGGCCCAGGTGTGGGAGGGCCAGCACGGCCGCACCGAGGAGGAGGTCGCCCGGGCCTTCGAGGAGGCCTTCGGTGCGGTGTGGGACGGCACCGCCGAGAGCGACTCGCTCAACTCCCTCGTCCTCAGCGCCGGGCTGCACTGGCGCGAGGTCGTCATCGTCCGCACCGTGGTCCGCTACCTGCGCCAGGTGAGCTCCTTCTCGCTGGAGTACATCGAGGAGGCGTTCGCGGCCAACCCGGTGCTGTCGCGGCTGCTCGTCGAGCTGTTCCGGGCCCGGTTCGACCCGGACGCGACCGGCGACCGGGACGCGGCGGTCGAGGAGGTCCGGGAGCGCATCCGGACCGCCCTGGACGACGTGGCCAGCCTCGACCAGGACCGCATCATCCGCAGCGGCGTGGACGTGGTCATGGCCACCCTGCGGACCAACTTCTTCCGCACCGACGAGGACGGCCGGCCCAAGCCGCACGTGTCCCTCAAGCTCAACCCCAGGGCGATCGAGGGCCTGCCCGAGCCGCGGCCGGCCTTCGAGATCTGGGTGTACGCGCCGCGCGTCGAGGGCGTGCACCTGCGCTTCGGCGCGGTCGCCCGCGGCGGCCTGCGGTGGTCGGACCGCCGGGAGGACTTCCGCACCGAGATCCTCGGCCTGGTCAAGGCGCAGATGGTCAAGAACGCCGTCATCGTCCCCACCGGGTCCAAGGGCGGGTTCTTCGCCAAGCGGCTGCCGGACCCGTCGGTGGACCGGGAGGCGTGGCTCAACGAGGGCAAGGGCGCCTACCGGATCTTCATCAAGGGCATGCTGGACGTCACCGACAACCGGGTGGACGGCGAGATCGTCCCGCCCGACCGGGTGGTGCGCCACGACGGCGACGACCCCTACCTGGTCGTCGCCGCCGACAAGGGCACCGCCGCATTCAGCGACCTGGCCAACGAGGTGGCGCGGGAGTACGGCTTCTGGCTGGACGACGCGTTCGCCTCCGGCGGCTCGGCCGGCTACGACCACAAGGCGATGGGCATCACCGCCCGTGGTGCGTGGGAGTCGGTCAAGCGGCACTTCCGGGAGCTGGGCGTGGACACCCAGTCCGAGGACTTCACCGTCGTCGGCATCGGCGACATGAGCGGCGACGTGTTCGGCAACGGCATGCTCCTGTCCGAGCACATCCGTCTCGTGGCCGCCTTCGACCACCGGGACATCTTCCTGGACCCCGACCCCGACGCCGCCAGCTCGTATGCCGAGCGCCGGCGCCTCTTCGAGCTGCCCCGCTCCAGCTGGCAGGACTACGACCGGTCCCTGATCAGCGAGGGCGGCGGGGTCTACCCGCGCACGGCCAAGTCGATCCCCATCTCCCCGCAGGTCCGCCAGCGGCTGGGGATCGCGGACGGCGTCACCACGATGACCCCGCACGAACTGCTCAGCGCGATCCTCAGGGCGCCCGTCGACCTGCTCTGGAACGGCGGCATCGGCACCTACGTCAAGGCGTCCACCGAGACCCACAGCCAGATCGGCGACCGCGCCAACGACGCCATCCGGGTCGACGGACGCGACCTGCGGGTCAAGGTGGTCGGCGAGGGCGGCAACCTCGGGTTCAGCCAGCTGGGCCGGATCGAGGCCGCAGAGCACGGGGTGCACATCAACACCGACGCCATCGACAACTCCGCCGGCGTCGACACCTCCGACCACGAGGTCAACATCAAGATCGCGCTCACCCCGCTGGTCCGCTCCGGTGACCTGAGCCGGGAGGAGCGGGACGAGCTGCTGGTCTCGATGACCGACGAGGTCGCCCGGAGCGTCCTGCGCAACAACTACGAGCAGAACGTCCTGCTCGGCAACGCCCGCTACCAGGGCGGCGTCATGGTGCAGGTGCACGCCCGGCTCATGAACGCGCTGAGCGAGTCCGTCGGGCTGGACCGGGAGCTGGAGTTCCTCCCGGACGACCGCGAGCTGACCCGGCGCGAGCGCGACGGGCGCGGCCTGACCACACCGGAGTTCGCGGTCCTGGTGGCCTACGCCAAGCTGGCCCTCAAGGGCTCCCTGCTGGAGTCGGAGGTCCCGGACGACTCCTACCTGGAGTCGACCCTGCTCGAGTACTTCCCGGCGCCGCTGCGCGAGCGGTTCGGCGACGTCCTGCGGCAGCACCCGCTGCGCCGGGAGATCATCGTCAACAGCCTGGCCAACAACATGGTGAACCGGGGTGGCATCACCTTCGCCTTCCGGGCCGTCGAGGAGACCGGGGCGAGCTACCCGCAGGTGGCGCGCGCCTTCGTGGTGTGCCGGGACGTCTTCGACCTGGCCGGGTTCGTGACCCAGGTGGAGGGGCTCGACAACAAGGTCAGCACCGCCGCGCAGAGCGAGCTCTACCTGGAGTTCCGGCGGCTGCTGGACCGCGCCGTGCGCTGGTTCCTCAACAACCAGTCGCTGACCTCCCGGGTGGAGCGGGACATCGAGCGGTTCCGGGGCCCGGTCCGGGAGCTCACCCCCAAGGTGGGCGGGATGCTCCTGGGCAGCGAGCGCGAGCGATGGCTGGCGCAGGCCGAGCGGGCCCGCGGTAACGGGATCCCCGAGGACCTGGCCACCTGGTACGCCTCGCTCCTGGACTCCTTCTCCCTGCTCGACATCGTCGAGCTGGCCGAGCAGGTCGACCGTCCGGTCGAGGAGGTGGCCGAGCTGTACTTCGCCACCTCCGAGCGGTTCCAGGTCGACGAGCTGCTCACCGCGGTGTCGAACCTGCCGCGCGACGACCGCTGGTCCTCCCTGGCCCGTGGCGCGGTGCGGGACGACCTGTACGGCGTGCTGCGCGCCCTCACCCGGACCGTGCTCCAGGGCAGCGAGCCGCACGACGACCCGCGGGTGCGGATCGACCAGTGGGCGGGCAACAACCGGGAGTCGCTGACCCGCGTCTCCCAGGTCCTCAAGAACGTCGCGCGCCTGGAGAACCCGGGCCTGGCCCCGGTGTCGGTGGCGCTGCGGACGCTGCGCGGCCTGGTCCGCCAGGGCGCCAGCGGCTGACGGCGCCGGGCCGGCCGCGGGGTAGCCTGCCCCCGTGCCGACCCTGCGCAACGTCCTCAGCGAGCGGTCCGCGCTGCCCGAGGCCGACGCGGAGTGGCTGCACCGGCTGGCCGGTGACTGGCAGATGGTCGCCGACCTCTCCTTCGCCGACCTCACCCTGTGGGTGCCGGTCCGGGAGGAGGGGAGCGCCGAACCGCCCCGGGACTGGGTGCTCGCCGCGCACGCCCGGCCGACCACCGGGCCCAACTTCTACAGCGAGGACGTCGTCGGCCAGCGGGCCGGTGCCCGCCGCCGGGAGATCCTCGACCGGGTCCTGCAGCAGGCGGCGACGTACGTCCCCGACAGCGTGGGCTACGTCCGCGAGCAGTACGTGCCCGTGGTCCGCGACGGTCGGGCCATCGCGGTGCTGGTCCGTCACACGGACCTGCACAACATGCGCCAGCAGGGCGGGCTGGAGGTCAACTACCTGCAGATCGCCCAGGCCCTGCTCACCATGGTCAGCGAGGGGACCTTTCCCACCGAGGGGTCACCCACCGGGGTCGGCCGGGGCACCCCCCGCGTCGGTGACGGCGTGCTGCGCCTCGACGCCGACGGCCGGATCCGCTACGCCAGCCCCAACGCCGTGTCCGCGCTGCGCCGGCTGGGCCACACCGACCAGGTGGCGGGGGCGGACCTGTCCGAGATCGTCACCTCCCACCTCCCGCCGGGCAGCGCCCCGGACGAGGCGATGCCGCTGGTGCTCACCGGGCGGGCACCGTGGGGCACCGAGATCGAGAGCCGGGGGATCAACCTCACGCTGCGGTCGGTGCCGCTGCTGCGCGAGGGCCAGCGCACCGGGGCCCTGCTGCTGGTCCGCGACGTCAGCGAGCTGCGCCGCCGGGAGCGGGAGCTGCTGAGCAAGGACGCCACGATCCGGGAGATCCACCACCGGGTCAAGAACAACCTGCAGACCGTCGCCGCGCTGCTGCGGCTGCAGTCCCGGAGGATGGAGGACCCCAGCGCCCAGGCGGCGCTGCAGGAGGCCGGTCGTCGGCTGACGACGGTGGCCCTGGTGCACGACACGCTCAGCCACGGGTTCGACGAGACGCTGGTGTTCGACGAGATCGCGGCGCGGATCACCCGGGCGACCGTGGAGGTCGCCTCCCGCGGGGTGAGCGTCACTGCGCGGCACACCGGCACCTTCGGGCGGCTGCGCGCCGAGGACGCGACCCCCTTGGCCATGGTGCTGGCCGAGCTGGTGCACAACGCCGTCGAGCACGGGTTCGACGCCGACCCGGCGACCGCGGCCCCGGCCGGTGGCACCGTCCACGTGCACGCTGAGCGGCTCAACGTCGACGGCGGGGACGAGGTGCTGGAGGTCACCGTCGCCGACGACGGGCGGGGGCTCCCGGACGGCCGGCCGCCGGCCCGCACCGGCCTGGGGGTGCAGATCGTCGAGGCGCTCGTGGGCGACCTGCGGGGGAGCATCACCTGGGAGACGGCGAAGCCGCACGGGACCGTGGTACGGGTCCGCGTGCGGCTCCGGGCGGTTCCCTCCGGGCGTGGCCCGGGGGAGTGATGGTGGAGGCAGGTCGTCGGGTGGGCAGCCTGTCCCCGGAGTGGACGGTCAGCCGGCGCGGCGCGCGCGGGCCCTCCGTCGCTTGAGCGCGCGGCGCTCGTCCTCGGAGAGACCACCCCACACTCCGGCGTCCTGACCGGTCTCGATCGCCCACTGCAGGCAGGTGTCGATGACCGGGCAGCGCCGGCAGACGGCCTTGGCCTCCTCGATCTGCTGCAGGGCGGGTCCGGTGTTGCCGATCGGGAAGAACAGCTCCGGGTCCTCGTCCAGGCAGGCAGCGCGGCTGCGCCAATCCATCTAGGTTGCTCCTCATCATGCTCCGCCGGGGCGAACCAGCGGCGGGGCAAGTCGGGTGGTGGTGACCGGCATCCGGGGCGGACGGCCGGCCCTGGTCCTGGTGTAGCGTGTCCGTCCGTCGGGCACGCTGGCCGTGACCAGCGCGAAACACGGCAGGACTCGGCACCGCGGTGTGCCTGGGCTACCCGTGCCTGCCAACGTCCTGACTGGGCACAGTGTTCCCTATCCTCACAGGCGCTGCCACCGCGCCACAAGGGCCTGCACCGACTTTTCCGCGATTCGCGGTGAGGAATCGGTCACAGAAACGGCTCTGGGACAACGCCGCCGGGCGTGCGGCGGGTGTCGCGCGAGGTGCGCCCGGCGCCCGGCGCGGACGGTCACTAGGCTGGCCGGGAACCCCGACAGCGAAGGAGCCGCGCATGTCCCTGGCCATCACCAACGCCCGCGTCGTCCCGGTTGAGGCGGACCCGTTCACCGGCACCGTGGTCGTCGAGGACGGCCGCATCGCCGCCCTGGGGCCCGACGTGGCGGTCCCGGAGGGGGCCGAGGTGGTGGACGCCGGCGGTCGCTGGCTCCTCCCCGGCCTCATCGACGCCCACGTCCACCTCGGCGTCTGGGAGGAGGGCGAGGGCTGGGCCGGCCAGGACACCAACGAGATGACCGACCCCGTCATGGCCGCGGCGCGCGCCCTCGACGGCATCAACCCGCGCGAGCAGGGCTTCGACGACGCCCTCGCCGGCGGCATCACCGCGGTGAACATCAACCCCGGCTCGGGCAACCCGATCGGCGGCCTCACCGTGGCGGTGAAGACCTACGGGCGCTACGTCGACGAGATGGTCCTGCGCAGCCCCTCCGGCCTCAAGGCGGCGCTCGGCGAGAACCCCAAGCGCGTCTACGGAGACCAGAAGAAGACCCCGTCCACCCGCCTGGGCGTCGCGCTGATCCTGCGCAAGGCGTTCACCGAGGCGCGCAACTACCAGCAGAAGGCGCAGCGGTCGGAGGACCCGGTCGAGAGCCACCTCGTCAACCAGGCGCTGGTGCAGGTGCTGAACCGGGAGATCCCGTGGCGCCAGCACTGCCACCGCGCCGACGACATCGCCACCGCCATCCGGATCGCCGAGGAGTTCGGCTACCAGTTGGTGCTGGACCACGGGACGGAGAGCTACCTGGTCGCCGACCTGGTCGCGGAGAAGGGAGTCCCGGTGCTCTACGGCCCGCTCATCGTGAGCCGCTCGAAGGTCGAGGTGCGCCAGCGCACCCCGCAGGCCCCCGGCATCCTGGACCGGGCCGGGGTCAAGGTCTCGATCATCACCGACCACCCGGTCGTCCCCATCGAGCACCTCATCACCCAGGTCGCCCTCGCGGTCAAGGAGGGCATGGACCGTGACGCCGCGCTGCGGGCGGTGACGATCAACCCGGCCGAGGTCATGGGCGTCGCCGACCGGGTGGGGTCCCTGGCGGTCGGCAAGGACGCCGACCTCGTCCTCTGGTCCGGCGACCCGCTGGAGCTGGCCTCCCGGACGCTCCGGGTCTGGATCGAGGGCCGCGAGGTGTACACCTACGACGAGGAGCAGCGTCGCGGGACGGTGCTGCCCCGATGACCGACGAGGGCGTCCCCGCGGCGGGAGAGGAGTCGGCACTCCGGGCCCTGGAGGCCGCCGGCGTCCCCTTCGAGGTGGTCCGCCACCGGCCCGTGCGCAGCCTCGAGGAGGCCGCCCGGGCCCGGGGCGTGGCGCCGGCGGCGGTGATCAAGACGATGGTCGTCCGCCGCGGGGAGGACGACTACCTCTTCGTGCTCGTCCCCGGCGACCGGGTCATCTCCTGGCCCAAGCTGCGCGCCCTCCTCGGCGTGAGCCGGCTGTCCATGCCGGACGCCGCCGGGGCGCGGGAGGTCACCGGCTACGAGCGGGGGACGATCACCCCGTTCGGAAGCACCCGGACCTGGCCGGTGGTCGCCGACACCCGGGTCGCCGGGCGGGTGTCCATCGGCGCGGGTGCCCACGGCGTCGCCGCGACGCTCGAGGCGGCCGACCTGCTCCGCGCACTCGGTGCCGAGGTGGCCGACGTCACCGACCCGGCCGGCGAGGGCTAGGCTGGTCGTGACCGACCGGTTCGGCGCCCGACCCGTACCCGCACGCCCGCCCCAGGGGGACGCCTTGCGAGAGATCGTCGTCTTCTCCGGTTCCGCCCACCGCAAGCTCGCCCGACGGATCTGCAGCCGCCTCGGCGTGCCGCTGTCGCCGTCCAAGACGAGCCGGTTCAGCAACGACTGCCTCCAGGCACAGCTGCTGGCCAACTGCCGGCAGCGGGACGTCTACATCGTCCAGCCCCTCGTGGCCCCCACGCAGGACTCCCTCATGGAGCTGCTGCTCATGGTCAACGCCGCGCGGGGTGCCTCGGCCGCCCAGATCACCGCGGTCATCCCGCACTACGCCTACGCCAGGTCGGACAAGAAGGACGCCTCCCGGATCTCCATGGGTGGCCGCCTCGTCGCCGACCTGCTCGGCACCGCCGGGGTCGACCGGGTCCTCACCATGACGCTGCACGCCCCGCAGGTGCACGGCTTCTTCTCGGTGCCCGTGGACCACCTCACCGCGATCGGCGTGCTGGCGGACTACTTCCGCGGCACCGACCTGTCCAACACCGTCGTGGTGTCGCCCGACCTGGGCAACGCCAAGACCGCGACGCAGTTCGCCCGGCTGCTGGGGCTGCCCGTCGCCGCCGGCAGCAAGCAGCGGCTGGCCGACGACCGGGTCGTCATCGACGCCGTCGTGGGTGACGTCGCGGGCCGGCGGGCCATCGTCCTGGACGACGAGATCGCCACCGGCGGGTCGATCATCGAGCTGCTCGACAAGCTCGCCGACCAGGGCGTCTCCCAGGCGGCCGTGGCCTGCACCCACGGGCTCTTCGCCGGCAACGCCGTGGAGCGGCTGCGGCACCACCCGATGATCACCCAGGTGGTGACGACCGACACCGTCCCGGCCCCGCAGGAGTGGCCGGAGCTGCAGGTGCGCTCCGTGGCCGACCTGTTCGCCGAGGCCATCGCCCGGATCCACGCCGGCGAGTCGGTCAGCAGCCTCTTCGACGGGGTCGACCCCACCTACGCCCCGCCGCAGCCGTCCCTGTTCGACGCGCAGGCCGACCTGGAGCCCGACCTGGAGGAGATCGACCTCCCGGTCCGCTGACGCCGGAGGGAGCGACCGCTGCCCGCGCTCAGTGCCCGGAGGTGGGCCGGCCCGGCCGCACCAGGACGCAGTCGGGGCACAGCCCGTGGCCCGGCAGCCGGTAGAACAGGCAGCACCCCGACCGCCGGAACCCGTCCGCGCCGGTCGCACCCCCGTCGCGCAGCCACGGGTCGTCCAGCAGGGCCCTCACCAGCTCATCCGCCTCCGGTGCAGCGTCGGGGTGGCGACGGCCCAGCACCGCGGCACCGCCGACGAGGGCCGAGGCGGCGTTGCTGACCAGCACCCGCGGTGCGGTCCTGCCGGCCCCGGCGCACGCCTGCGAGACGGTCCGCACCGTGGGCAGGACCAGCTCGGCCAGCGCCGCCGCCCGCCCGGTCGCCGACGCCCCGGTATGACGCCCGGCCGGCTCACCTGCCGGCGCCACGTGCCAGGGACCCGCCGGGGGCCCGACGCTGACCAGTGCGGGCAGCCGGAGGTCCGGGACCCAGTCGAGCAGGAGCGCCGGGGCCAGGGCCGCCGACCAGAGGCGCGAGACCAGGCCGACCTGCACCGCCGAGACCGCGACCCTGGGGTCCACGTCGGCGACGGGGGTCCGGGCCTCCTCGGCGAGGCGACCCGCCGACCAACGGAACCGCTCGGCCAGGGCCGCGGCCTGCAGCGCCGTCGCCAGCGGTGAGCGGTCGCCGGGAGCCGGCCGCGCGGCATACCAGGAGCAGAAGGCGCCCAGGTCCGCCGTGACGGGCCGGAGGTCGGCCGGCGGCGGGGCCAGGGTCCCCGCGCCGCGGTCCGGGCTCAGCCGCGGTCCCCGTCGAGCACCGCGCGGGCCGCCGCGAACCGGGCGATGGGCACCCGGTAGGGCGAGCAGGACACGTAGTCCAGGCCCAGCTCGTGGAACAGCCCGATCGAGGCGGGGTCACCGCCGTGCTCCCCGCAGACCCCGAGCTTGAGCTCCGGCTTGGCCGTCCGGCCGCCCTGGACGCCCAGCCGGACCAGCCCGCCGACGCCGGCCCGGTCGATCGAGGCGAACGGGTTGCTCGGCACGATGTCGGTGTCGACGTAGGCCGCGAGGAACCCGCCCTCCGCGTCGTCGCGGGAGATGCCGATCCCGGTCTGGGTCAGGTCGTTGGTGCCGAACGAGAAGAAGTCGGCGTGCTCGGCGATCTCCTCGGCCACGACCGCCGCCCGGGGGAGCTCGATCATCGTGCCCACGGTGTACTCGAACCGCTGCCCTGCGGACCCGAACTCCTCCTCCAGGGTCTCCTCGACCAGTCGGCGCATCCGTCGCAGCTCCTCGGCGAACGCGACCAGCGGGATCATGATCTCGACGACGGGCTCGCCGCCCCGCTCCTTGACCGCGAAGGCGGCCCGGGCGATGGCCCGGACCTGCATGGTCGGGATCTCCGGGTAGAGCAGCGCCAGGCGGACACCGCGCAGGCCGAGCATCGGGTTCTGCTCGTGCAGTTTCTTGATCTTGGCCAGCAGGGCCCGCGCCCGGCGCAGCTCGTCGTCGCTGCCGCCGGTGAGCTCGAGCCGCTGCACCAGCAGGGCCTGCTCGACGAGGTCGGGGAGGAACTCGTGCAGCGGCGGGTCGAGCAGCCGGATCGTCACCGGCAGGCCGGACATCGCCTCGAAGATCGCCTCGAAGTCCTGCTGCTGCATCGGCAGGATCTCCTCCAGCGCGGCGGCCCGCTCCTCCTCGTCGTCGGCCAGGATCATCCGGCGCACCGCAGGCAGCCGGTCCTCGGCCATGAACATGTGCTCGGTCCGGCACAGGCCGATGCCCTGGGCGCCGAACTCGCGGGCCCGGGCGGCGTCCTCACCGGTGTCGGCGTTGGCGCGCACCCCGAGCCGGCGGATCTCGTCGGCCCAGCCGACGATCGTCGAGAAGTCCTCGTTGATCTGCGGGGGCACCAGCTCCAGGGCGCCGAGGTACACCTCGCCGGTCGACCCGTCCAGGGTGATGACGTCGCCCTCCCGGATGACCACGTCGCCGATCGTGGCGCGCTTGGCGGCGGCGTCGATCTTGACCTCGGAGGCGCCGGCCACACAGGGCTTGCCCATGCCCCGGGCGACCACCGCCGCGTGCGAGGTCATGCCGCCGTGCGCGGTGAGGACCCCCTGCGCGGCCAGGGTCCCGGCGATGTCGTCGGGGGTGGTCTCCCAGCGCACCAGGATGACCTTGTCGCCGGCCTTGCCACGCTGCTCGGCGGTGTCGGCGTCGAAGACGACCTCGCCGACGGCGGCGCCGGGGGAGGCGTTGAGGCCCTTGGTGACCGGCTTCTCGCCGTGGTCGGGGCTGATCGCCGGGTGGAGCAGCTGGTCCAGCTGGGCCGGCTCGATCCGCCGGAGTGCCTCCTCGCGGGTCAGCACGCCCTCCTCGACCATGTCGCGGGCGATCTTGAACGCCGCCGGGGCGGTCCGCTTGCCGGTGCGGGTCTGCAGCAGGTAGAGCTTGCCCTCCTCGACGGTGAACTCGATGTCCTGCATGTCCCGGTAGTGGCCCTCGAGCCGCCGCATGGTGTCGACGAGCTCGCGGAAGGCGTCCGGCAGGACCTGCTCCATCTCGGCCAGCGGCCGGGGGGTGCGGATGCCGGCGACGACGTCCTCGCCCTGGGCGTTGACCAGGAACTCGCCGTAGAGCTCCTTCTCCCCGGTGGACGGGTTGCGGGTGAAGCAGACCCCGGTGGCCGAGGTCTCGCCGCGGTTGCCGAAGACCATCTGCATGACGTTGACCGCGGTGCCCAGGTCGTCGGGGATGTTGTTGGCCCGGCGGTAGACCGCGGCGCGGGGGTTCTGCCAGCTGCGGAACACCGCGTCGATCGCCCGGCGCAGCTGCTCCCGCGGGTCCGTGGGCAGCTCCCGGCCGATGTGCTCGCGGGAGACCTCCTTGAACTGGTCGACGAGCTCCTTGAGGTCGTCGACGGAGAGGTCGGTGTCCTGCTCGACGCCGCGCACCCGCTTCATCGCGGTCAGCGCGTCCTCGTAGACGTGGCCGGGGACGCCCTCCACGACCTCGCCGTACATCTGGATGAACCGCCGGTAGGAGTCCCACGCGAAGCGCGGGTTGTCCGCCTCGGCGCCGAGCGCCTCGACCGACTCGTCGCTGATCCCGAGGTTGAGGATCGTGTCCATCATCCCGGGCATCGAGATGACCGCGCCGGAGCGGACGGACACCAGCAGCGGCCGCTCCGCGCCGCCCAGCCGCCGACCGGTGCGCTGCTCGAGCCGGTCCAGCGCATCCAGAACCTGCTCCCACAGCCCCTCGGGCCACTCGCCGCCGCGCTCCATCGTGGCCACACAGGCGGTCGTGGTCACCGTGAAGCCGTCCGGCACGGGCACCCCGAGTCGCATCATCTCGGCGACGTTGGCCCCCTTGCTGCCCAGCAGCGGCTTCATCGAGGCATCGCCCTCGGACAGGTCGTACAGGTAGCGGGCGTCGTCGGCGCTCATCAGGTCTCCTCGGTCCACGTCGTCGGGGCACCCGGACGGGTCGGTCCTGGTAGGGCCGAGGTTACTGCCACCCGTCCGGGCCGACGAGGGCGGGCGGCGTCACTCCCCGAGCGCGGCGATGCGGCGCCGCTCGATGAGCTCCAGGACCCGGCCCGCGGCCTCCTCGAGGGCGAGCTCGGTGGTGTCGATGATCGGGCAGCCGAGCCGGCGCTGGACCTCGGTGACCTCGTCGAGCTCCTCGTAGATCCGGGCCAGCTCGGTGTAGCCGTCGGAGCTCGACGTGCTGCCCAGGGCCATGACCCGCTTCTTGCGGATGGCCTGCAGGCGCACCGGGTCGATGGTCAGCCCGACGATCTTCCAGCGCTCGACCTCGAACAGCTCCCGGGGCGGGGGGATACCCGCGACCAGGGGGATGTTGGCGGTGCGGTAGCCGAGGTAGCCCAGGTACATCGACAGCGGGGTCTTGCCGGTGCGCGAGACCCCCACGAGGACGATGTCGGCCTGGCTCAACGGGCTGGTCAGCCGCCCGTCGTCGTTGGCGATGGCGAACTCCATCGCGTGGATCCGCTTGAAGTAGTCCTCGCCGACGCCGACCGGGCGCACCACCCGCTCGGGGTCCTGGCCGGTGGCCTGCCGCAGCGCGGACAGGGCCGACTCCAGCAGGTCGGCGTGCGGGATGCCGCGCTCGGCGCAGAGCCGGGCCACCTCCTCGCGGAGCTGCTCGTCGACGACCGTGGAGAAGACCGCGACGCGGGTGCGTGAGGGGTCGAGGTGGCTGATGACGTGGTGGATGCCGTCCACCGAGGAGATCCGGGGGTGCCGGATGATCCGGACGTCGTAGGCGGCGTACTGGGCCGCGGAGGCGCGCGCCACCCGGGCGGCGGTGTCACCGGTGGAGTCGGCGACGACGTGCACCTCGATGGGCTCGCGCTTCATGGCCCCACCGTAGGCCCGGGGTGGGCCCGCACGCAGGCCCACCCCGGGATCCGGTCTCAGACGGGCTCGTTCCCGCCCTGGCCCTCGCCGGCGCGGGGGTCGTGCGGGGTCGGCTCCACGTCGCTGGCGTACCGCTCCGGCACGCGCAGGTGGCCCACGTGACCGCCCGCGTAGGCGCCGGGCTCGACCTCCTCGGGAAGGAGCTCGTCGTCGTCCAGCAGCTCGAGGTCGTCGTCGAGCCCCTCCACGATCCGGTTCTCGTCGAGGGGCTCGTCATTGGGCTCGAACAACGGCTCGGTCATGAGAACCACCTCCTGTGAACCCGGCCCCCGGGGGTCCCGGGCGCCGTGCCTCCAGCGTGCCTCAGCACCCTGGACAACGCCAGCGTGGGGTGCGAAATGCCCGTTCTGGGAGACTGCCCGGGTGACCCGCCCACGCGATCCAGCCCAGCTGCCGGTCGTCGCCGTCGTCGGCGCCACCGCGACCGGGAAGTCGGACCTCGGGGTGACCCTGGCGGAGACCCTCGGCGGTGAGGTGGTCAACGCCGACGCCTCCCAGCTCTACCGCGGAATGGACGTGGGGACGGCCAAGCTGACACCCGCGCAGCGCCGCGGCATACCGCACCACCAGCTCGACGTGCTCGAGGTGACCGAGGAGGCCAGTGTCGCCGCCTACCAGCGGCACGCCCGCGCCGACCTGGCCGCGGTCCGCGCCCGCGGGCGGGTGCCGGTCGTCGTGGGCGGGTCCGGGTTGTACGTCCGGGCGCTCCTGGACGACCTGCGCATCCCGCCCACGGACCCGGCCGTCCGGGCCGCGCTGGAGCGGCGCCTCGCCGAGGAGGGGGTCGACGCCCTGTATGCCGAGCTCGCGGCCCGGGACCCGGAGGCGGCGGAGCGGATCGAGCGTCGCAACGGCCGGCGCATCGTGCGGGCCCTGGAGGTCATCGAGCTGACGGGGCGACCGTTCGGCGCCTCGATGCCCGAGCGCCGGTTCGTCCTGCCGACCGTGCTGCTGGGGCTGCGCGCCGACCGCGAGGTGCTGGACCGGCGGGTCGCCGAGCGGGTGGACCGGATGTGGCGGGACGGTCTGGTCGAGGAGGTGCGTGCCCTGGAACGGGCGGGCCTGCGCCGGGGCCGCACCGCGTCCCGCGCGCTGGGGTACGCCCAGGTGCTCGACCTGCTCGACGGGCGGCTCACCGAGGACGAGGCGCGGGAGGCGACGGTCACCGCGACCCGGCGGCTGGTGCGGCGGCAGGAGTCCTGGTTCGGCGCCGACCCCCGGGTGCACTGGCTCGAGCACGACGCCCCGGACCTGCTCCGTCAGGCCGTCGACGTGGTCCTCGCCGCGGCGCGGGGTGGCCGGGCCTGACCCGACCCGGGATCAGGCCGGGGCCGCGACGCGGAGCACCCGGAAGCCCTGGTGGCTGGCCTCCCGGCTGATCTCGAACCGTTCCGGCATCTCCGCACGCAGCCACGCGTGCAGCGAGTCGGCGCCGAGGTTCTTCTGCACCACGAGCCAGGCCTCCCCACCGGGGGCCAGCCGCGGCAGCCAGGTGAGCAGCAGCTCGTGGAGCACCGCCTTCCCCACCCGCACCGGGGGGTTGGACCAGATGAGGTCGAACCGGCTCCCGGCGGGCACGTCCTCCGGCTCACCGACCACGACGTTGGTGCAGCCCAGCGCCGCGGCGTTACGCCGGGCCAGGTCCAGGGCGCGGCGGTTGACGTCGACGGCGTGGACCGTCGCGGCCGGCGAGCGCAGGGCCATCGTCAGGGCGAGCGGCCCCCAGCCGCAGCCGAGGTCGAGGAACACCCCCTCCGGCGGGGGGTCCGGGACCTCCCGCAGCAGCACGGCGGTGCCCTTGTCGAGGCCGCCGGGGGAGAAGACCCCGCCGGCGGTGAGGACGGTGACCTCCCGGCCGGCCAGCTCCACGGTGACCTCCCGGAGCGTGTCCGGCGACCCGGGCTCGGCCGTGAAGTAGTGGTCGTTCGCCATCGCGCGCAGTCTAGGGCCGCGGGGCCCGGCGGGCCGGTGGGCCGGGACGAAATGGATGGCGGCCGGCGTTACCCGGTGAGACGCTGAGGAGAACATGACGAACGAGAACGACGTGAACCACCGGATGACCGACGAGTCCGCGACCGAGACCCGTGCCACCCTGCTCGCGGGCCGGGCCCCCGCCCTGACCGAGGACACCGGCCACCGGCGGGACGTGGAGCCCGACTACGAGGGCGACCAGTTCGACCGGGAGGAGCGCGAGGCGCTGCGCCGCGTCGCCGGCCTGTCGACCGAGCTGGAGGACATCACCGAGGTCGAGTACCGCCAGCTGCGCCTGGAGCGCGTGGTACTGGCCGGGGTGTGGAGCGAGGGCACCGCCGAGGAGGCGGAGAACTCCCTCCGGGAGCTGGCCGCGCTGGCGGAGACCGCCGGGTCGCAGGTGCTCGACGGGGTGATCCAGCGGCGGCAGCGTCCCGACCCGGCCACCTTCCTCGGATCCGGCAAGGCCGAGGAGCTGCGCGACCTGGTCATCGCCCACGGCGCCGACACGGTCATCGTGGACGGCGAGCTGGCCCCGTCGCAGCGTCGCGCCCTGGAGGACGTCGTCAAGGTCAAGGTCATCGACCGGACCGCGCTGATCCTCGACATCTTCGCCCAGCACGCCAAGTCCAAGGAGGGCCGCGCGCAGGTCGAGCTGGCCCAGCTGCAGTACCTGCTGCCGCGCCTGCGTGGCTGGGGCGAGTCGATGTCCCGGCAGGCCGGTGGCCGGGTCGCCGGCGGTGAGGGGATCGGCTCCCGTGGCCCCGGCGAGACCAAGATCGAGCTGGACCGGCGGCGGATCAACCAGCGGATCGCCCGGCTGCGCAAGGAGATCCGGGCGATGAAGACCGTCCGGGAGACCAAGCGCCAGTCCCGCCGGCGCAGCCACGTGCCCTCGGTCGCCATCGTCGGCTACACCAACGCCGGCAAGTCCTCGCTGCTCAACCGGCTCACCAAGGCCGGTGTGCTCGTGCAGAACCAGCTGTTCGCGACCCTGGACCCGACGGTCCGCCGTGCCTACACCTCCGACGGCCGGGTCTACACGCTGACCGACACCGTCGGGTTCGTCCGCAACCTGCCGCACCAGCTGGTCGAGGCGTTCCGCTCGACGCTGGAGGAGGCGGCGGACGCCGACCTGCTGCTGCACGTCGTCGACGGCTCGCACCCGGACCCCGAGGGCCAGCTGCGGACCGTCCGCGAGGTGCTCGCCGACGTGGGCGCCGCCGACATCAAGGAGCTCATCGCGGTCAACAAGGCCGACATCGCCGACCCGGAGGTGCTCGACCGGCTGCGGCGCCACCACCAGCACCTCGTCGTGGTCAGCGCCCGCACCGGGGAGGGCATCGAGGAGCTCCGCCGGGCCATCGAGGAGGACCTGCCCCGCCCCGAGGTGCGCGTCGAGGTGCTCCTGCCCTACGAGCGGGGCGACCTGGTCAGCCGGATCCACGCCGAGGGCGAGGTGCTCGCCGAGGAGCACACCGGCGAGGGCACCCGCGTCGCGGCCCGGGTCTCACCCGAGCTGCACGGCGCCCTGGCGGAGTACGCCGTCTGAGGCCAGCACCGCCGAGCTGCGCGCCAGGTGGTGCCGCAGCAGCGCGCTGCGGGAGTCCGCGCCTGCGGGCCGGCCGTGCGTCCACGCGTGCAGCACCGAGGTGACCAGCTCCAGGCCCTGCCACAGCTGCGTCCGCACCAGCGTCGGCCGGTCCACCCGGCCGTAGCCGGCGAGGAACATCGAGCCCAGGTCGTCGAGCAGGCGCGCCCGGCGCTGCAGCGCCCCCCGTGGGAGGTCACCGGCCGCCTCGAGGTCGCTGACCCCCAGGCTGTCCAGCCCGCCGAGGAACGTGCCGAGGTCCGCGCCCGGCTCGGCCAGGCCCGCGGCGTCCAGGTCGATCACGGTCACCCCGGACCCACCGACGAGCACCTGGGCCGGCCGGAACGAGCCGTGCGAGGGCACGGGCGCACCCGGGGGGTGGCGCAGGTCGACCTCGGCGAGGGCGTCCAGCACCGGCCCCAGCCCGGCAGCCAGCTCCGGCGCCGTCGCGGACGCCTCGGCCAGCTCGGCACGGACCCGGGCCAGCGCGGCGGCGTACGGGCGGGCGGGGGCGTAGGACGCGACGCCGCGGTGCAGGTGGGACAGCGCCCGGCCGGTGCGGACCAGGCCGGTCTCGGCGGCCACGGCGACCGTCGGGTCGCCGGCGGAGAGCGACCGCTGCAGGAGCTCCTTGAGCGTGGTGTCGCCGTCGACCCACCCCTGGAGGAGCACCCGCTCCTCGGGCAGGTACCCCAGCGGCTCGGCGAGGAAGCCGTGCCGCGCCACGGTCAGCGCGGTCATGGCGGCGTAGCACCTCTCCCCGGTGTCGTCGGCGTACGCCTTGGCCACCACCCGGTCGGGCACACCGTCGCAGACCGGTCCGATGCGGTAGCCCACGGTGCACCGGGAGCCGAGCTTCTGCCGCAGCACCCACGCCTCGAGGACCTCCAGGCGCGCCGGCGCCCGCGCCCCGAGCGCCCGGGCCAGCAGGACGGCAGCGCGCCCGTGGTCGAGGAGGTCGGGGACGACCGGCAGCTCGGGGTCGGGTGCCTCGGGCTCCACCACCGCGAGGTCGAGCCCCAGGTCGGGAAGCCGCAGCCGGGTCCCGGGGACCAGGCCCGGCCGAGCCGTGCCGGGCGGGTGGTCCGGCAGGACGCCGGCTGCGGCCGTCTCAGGAGCGGCGGCGGCCCCGCCGGGCGGGGACACCGTGCCGGTCAGGGCCACCGTGGCCAGCGCGTCGTCACCGCCGCCGAGGGTGGCCAGGCAGCGCACCGTCCAGCGGCCGCCCTTGACCCGGACCCGCTCGGTGCGGGCTCCCTCCACGGTGACCCCGACGGGAGCGAGCTGCCGCCGCAGGGCCTCCGTGACCCGCTCGGGGCTGGTGACCGCGTGCAGCCAGGCCGGTGGCCCGGCCAGGGCCGCCACGGCGGCCAGCGCCTCGGCATACGGGGTGGTGGACGCGGGTCCGGCCATGTCGGCCTCCGGGGGTGAGGGGCGGGGTTCGGGGTGGGCCGCGGGCCGGCCGCCGTCGAACCGGGCCGGGTCAGTCGGGGGTGGTCAGCAGGTGGTGGCGCAGGATGGCCAGGCGCGGGTGCACCCGGTGCAGGCGCACCTTGGTCCAGGCGTGGAGCAGGGCGGTGAGCAGGTCGATGGTCTCCCACAGGTCGACCCGGCGGGGGGTGACCGGGGCGTGCGCGCGGTACTCCTCCAGGAAGACGTCACAGAAACCGTCGACGAGCTCGAGGCGCTGCTGCAGCAGGTCCGGGCGGTACCCGTCCGGACCCGAGGCCAGCGCGGTGACGGCGATGTCGCGCAGCTTGCCCCGGAACCGGCCGAGGTCCAGCCCCGGCTCGGCCAGGCACGCGCCGTCGAAGTCGATGAACCCGACCGGACCGGGGCCGAGGAGGACCTGCGCGGGCCGGAAGTCGTGGTGGGCGGCCACCGCGGGGTCGGCCGGGACCTCCCGTGCGGTGCGCTCCAGCTCGGCCACCAGCGGCGCCGCCCAGTCCCGCACGCCGGGCAGGGTCAGCGAGAGCCGGTCGAGCACCTCGACGGTCTCGTCCAGCCAGTCGCGCACCGTGACGGTCCGTTCGAACACCGCGCCGCTGGTGTGCAGTGCGGCCAGGGCCGCCGCGGTGCGGCGCAGCTCGGTGCGCAGCGCCTCCAGCAGCACCGGGTCGAGGGTCTCGAAGGCGTCGGTGGCGAGCACCTTGAGGGTCTGGTCCTCCGGCACCGGGCCCTGCAGCAGCACCCGGTCCCCGGGCCGGAAGCCGAGCGGCTCGGCCAGGACCACCCGGTCGCCCGCCGACAGGGGGGTCTCCCACAGGGCGGTCATCGCCTGGTGCGCGAAGGCGCCCTTCTCGCCGTAGTGGGTCTTGCCCACGACCGGGTTCGGCAGGTCGGGGGACGGCGGGTCGTACTCCACGTCGTAGACCACGGTGCACCGGCTGCCCGGCTTGTACCGCGCGACGTGCGGGGTCACCGAGGCGACGCGGGCGTGCGGGTAGGCGCCGGCGCGCAGCATGTCCTCGATGATCCGCGCCGCGCGCCCGGGGACCATGAGGTCCTCGAGGGCCGGAAGCCCGGGATCGGCCTCCTCGGTCGCCAGCTCCAGACGCAGGTCCGGCAGCCAGAGGGTCGATCCCGGCGCACCGAACGCCCCGCGGGTGCCGTCCTGCGGCGCGAGGCGGCCCGGCGGGAGCAGCCGGCCGGCGAGGACCACCTCGGTCGGCTGCTCGTGTGCCGCCGCGCCGGCGGGTGCGACCCACACCCGGCAGCGCACCAGCCACTGGTCGTCCTTGGCGCGCAGCCGGTCCGCGCGGCAGTCGACGAGCTCCAGGCTGCGGGAGCTCAGCTCGGGCACGTGGGACCGGAGCGAGGACTCCAGGCGGCCGGGGCGCATCGGGGCGGCCAGCCAGTCGGGGATCCCCGCGAAGCGGTCCAGGCCGTCGAGCACCGCGTCACGGGCGGTCGTGGTCGTCATCGGAAGGCTCCTTCGGTGGGCCGGGCCTGCTCCAGCAGGGCCAGGGCGAGGGCGGTGCGCTCCTCCTTGAAGCGGCGGGCCGCGTTGAGGGCGACGTGGGCGAGGTTGAGCGAGCGGTACGCGAGCACCCGGGAGGACAGCTCCATCGGGGGGACGTCGGGCTGGCCGTAGCCGGCGAGGAAGTCGCCGCTGCCGACCCGCGGGCGGGCCGGTGGGCCGGCGGGGGGCGGGACGGCGCGCCGCTCCTCCCGGGCCGCGGCCAGCGCCCGGTAGGCCAGGAACCGGCCGAGGTCGGCGGCGGGCTCGGCCAGGCACAGGGTGTCCAGGTCCACGACGGCCAAGCCGTCGGGGCGGCGCAGCACCTGGCTGGGGGTGAAGTCGCCGTGGCTCAGGACCGGAGTGCTGTGACCGGGGTGCCCGAGGAGCCGGCGGACCGGCTCCAGGGCGGCGTCCACCCGGTTAGCCACCTCGGGCCAGGGCCTGCGGACCAGGGCCAACTCGGCCTCGAGGGCGGCCAGCCGGTCGGCGGCGGAGACCACGGGCAACGGGCCCGCCGGGCGGTGCCGGTGCAGGGCAGCCAGCGCCGCCCCCGCCTCCCCGGGGGTGGGGGAGCCGAGGCGGTGCGGCACCCGCACCGACTCCAGGACGACAGCCTGCCGGGAGGGCAGGTGCGCCAGCAGCCTGGGGAGCCGGACGGCGCTCCCGTCGGGCGCCGTGAGCAGGTGCGCGCCGAGCGAGGTGAGGCGCGCCGCGGCCGCGGCCGCGGCCTCCGCGGTCGGGTAGACCTTGAGGTACACCTCGCGGGCCCGGTCGGTCCCGTCGCTGCGGTCGGCGAACTCGTACCGCAGCACGCAGGCCCCGGTGCGCGGGTGGTGGACCACGCTGACCGTGCACCAGTGCGGGTGGGGGACCCCGAGGTGCTCCACGACGAGCGCCTCGGCGACCTCGGGCCGCAGCAACGGCGCCAGGGTGGGCAGGTCGGGGTCGCACGGGAACGGCTGCACGCGCTCGCCGGGGTGCCGCACCAGCAGGGTCACGTCGGTCCCGGCGTCGAGCTCGACGGAGACGCGGACGGACACCTCGCCGCGCCCGCGGTAGTACGCGGTGTGGGTCCGGGTGCCGACGACCTCCCGCTCCGGAAGGTGCTCGGCCGCCCAGCGTTCGGCCAGCCGGCGGCCCCGCTGCTGGTCCAGCACGGTGGCGGCGGTCGGGGGCCCGGCCGGGGCGGTGGCCGTGGGCCGGGTGCGAACCGGTGCCGGCCCGGGCGCGACCGGGTCGTGCAGCCGGCGCGTCGTGGCGGTCATGTCGTCACCTCCACGTCGGGGGACCGCGGTGGCTCGGCCCCGCCCTTGACGAACAGGTCGGCGTACGGCCCGTCCTGCCGGGCCAGCTCCGCCGGGGTGCCCTCCTGCACGATCCGTCCCCCGTCGAGGACGAGGAGCCGGTCGGCGCACCGGATGAGGTCCAGGTCGTGGGAGATGATCAGCGTCGACGTCCCGTGCATGAGGGCGCGCAGGGCCTCGATGACCTGGGCCGAGGACTGCGGGTCCAGCCCGGTCGTCGGCTCGTCGAGCACGAGCACCGGGGCGTGCCTGATGAACGCCCGGGCGATGGCGATGCGCTGCCGCTGCCCGCCGGACAGGGTCGACCCCTTCTCCCCGAGCACGGTGTCGTAGCCGTCCGGGAGCTCGGTGATGAAGTCGTGGGCGTTGGCCAGGCGCGCCGCCCGCTCGATCTCCTCCCGGGTCGGGTCGTCGATGCCGTAGGCGATGTTCTCCGCCACCGTGCCGCTGAGCAGCATGGTCTCCTGCAGCACCAGGCTCACCTGGCTGCGCAGCGAGGCGAGGGTGAGCTCGCGAACGTCGATGCCGTCGATGCGCACGGTGCCGGAGTCGGGGTCGTACAGGCGGGGCACCAGCTGGGCGATCGAGGACTTGCCGGCGCCGCTGGGCCCGATGAGGGCCACCACCTCGCCGGGGGCGGTCTCGAAGCTGATGTCGTGCAGCACCGTCTTCGCCTCGCCCTCGCCGGGGTTCTCGTACTCCGGGTGGTAGGCGAAGGTGACGTTCTCGAAGGAGAGCCGCCCGGACAGCCGGGGCGCGGGACGGGCGTCGGGGGCGTCCTTGACCGCGGGCTCCCGCTCGAGGAGCTCGGCGATCCGCTCGGTGCTCGCCAGCAGCTTGCCGACCTTGTACCACTCGCTGACGATCTTCCGGGACGGCTTGAACATGTTCTGGATCAGCAGGACGAACAGCACGAGCACGCCGGCGGTGAGGAGCTCCTGGGTGATGAGGTAGTAGCCCAGCCACACCACCGCGGCGATGGTCAGCCCCTCGAAGACCGCGATGACGAAGCTGAACTGGGCCTGGATCGTGGCGATCTTCAGCGAGGCCCGCATGCTCTGGTCGCTCTGCGCCGAGAACTTCTCCAGGTCGACGTGCCCGCGCCCGTAGCTCTGGACCAGGCGGATCGAGGCGAGCATCTCCTGGGCGGTCGACGCGAGGTCACCCTCCTTGGCGCGCTGCTCCTTGGACACCTTCTTCAGCCGGAGCGAGAAGTAGTTCGCCACCAGGGCCAGGGTCGGCACCACGACGATGGCGACGACCGCGACCTCCTTGGACTGGGAGAACAGCAGTGCGAACGACCCGGCGAGCAGCAGGGCGCTGGCGATGATGTTGCTCAGCGAGGCGACGATGAACTCCTCCACGACGAGGACGTCGCCGGTCACGCGGGTGAGGACGTCCCCGGTGCGCCGCTTGTCGTGGAAGGCCATCGACAGCTTCTGCAGCCGGTCGTACATCGTGACCCGGATGTTGTACCCGAGCACCCGGCCACCCCGGGCCATGAAGACCTCGGCCAGGGAGTCGGCTCCCTTGTTGATCGCCGCGATGGCGATGATCCCGATGCCCAGGAAGAAGATCGTCTCGGCGGCCGCCGACTCCATGACCTGCGGGAGCGGCCACCAGGGCAGGTCGCGCAGGTCGCCCGCCTCGCCGGTGAGGAAGTCGACGACGTAGGCCACGGGGACCGGCTCGATCACCGCGGTGACGGCCTCCAGCACGAGGGCGAGGAACGCCAGGACGTATGGCACGTTGCTGCCGCGGTGCCGACGGAGCAGCTGCCAGGCGCGCCGCACGTCGGAGCGGCGGCGCCGCTTCCGGGACGACCGTCGGTCCTGCTTCCGGCCATCCGGGCGGTCCGGACGGGCCTTCCTGGTGGCCCGGGGCTTGTCCCCGGCGTGGCGTGGGTGGCCGGTCGTGGTCCCGGTGTCCGGGTCCGCGGACTCGGTGGCGACAGCCGGCTCGAGCGTCGTCATCGATGGTCTCCCCTCAGGGTGTCGAGGACCCGGGCGGCCTCGGCCGCCAGGTCGACGGGCAGGGACGAGAGCGGGTCGCGGGCAAAGGCCCGCAGTGCCTTGCGGGTGAGCGCGATGGAGGTGTAGTGCTCCACGCGCTCGACGAAGGCCTCCTCGGGCGCCGGTGCGGCGGCGTCGAGGTAGGCGCCGACGAAGGTCAGGGCCAGGTCCTCGGCCGCCGGGGCGGCGTGCGCGCCGGTACGGATCCCCAGCTGGCGCAGCGAGGCCGCCATGTTGCCCACGTCGTAGGCGGGGTCGGCCAGCCCGCAGTGGTCCAGGTCGAGCAGGGCCGCCGGCCCGCGCCGGACGAGGAACTGGGCGGGCTTGACGTCACCGTGGACGAGCGACACCGGGCCCTCCGGCGCGCCGAGGGCCAGCAGGCGGTGGGCCAGGTCGAGGAGCACCTGTCCGGGGCCCGGGGCCACGCTCGCGACGCCCTCCGCCCGGGACACGAAGCGGCGCAGCTCCTTGCCCGCCGGGCGCGGCCGCCCGGCGGGCACCGACAGCCGGTGGAAGGCGGCCAGGGCGCGGGCGGCGCGGGCCGTGGCGGTGCTGAGCTCCGGTGCCGGCGGGTATGCCGTGAGGTCCGGCTCGAGGACCCGTCCCGACAGGTGGGCCTGCAGGACGACCGCGGGACCCGGGAGGTGCGCCACGACGGGCGCGAGGGCCAGGTCCGGGCCGGACACCTGGCCGCCGAGGACGGCGCCCTCGGCGGCCACGGCCGCAGCCTTGGCCGGGTCGTGGTAGGCCTTGGCCACCAGCCGGCGGTGCCGCAGCAGCCCGCCCCGGCGCACCCGCAGGTCGAGCACGAACGTGGCACGGCGGCCGGGCCGGTACCGGACCAGGCGCGCGCCGACGTCCACGACCTGCGTCGCCGGGAGGGCGTCCTGCAGGGCGGGGGCCAGCACGGTCGGGTCCGCGAGCAGGGCCAGCCCGGGCAGCGCCGGGTCGTCGGGATAGCGGCTGACGCTCAGCCCGGCCCCGACGGGCACCCCTGGCGCCGCGGTGGTCTCGTCGGCCGCGAGCGTCGCGCGCAGCAGCTGGCCACCGAGCCGGTAGAGCAGGACCGCCGGGCGCCCGGGCTCGAACTTGGCGTCGAGGACCGTGCCGGCCAGGCGTGGGTCCAGGCCCAGGGCACGGGCCAGGCGGGGCGCGGTGACGACCGGGTCCAGGCACTCCAGGAACCGGTCGTACTGCGACCTCGCCACGGCCGGTGGCGCGGTGAGCGTGCTCATGCCGCACGCTCCAGCCCGAACACCCGCACCAGCTGGTGGGCGGCGCGGTCGACGTCGAAGCTCTGCTCGACGGTCCGCCGGGCTGCCGCACCGAGCCGGGCGCGCAGGCCCGGGTCGCCGATGAGCTCCTTGAGGTTGGCCGCGATGGCGGCGACGTCACGGGGTTCGGCGAGCAGCCCGTTGCGGCGGTGGGTGACCGCCTCGCCGACCCCGCCCACCTTGGTGGCCACGACGGGCAGCCCCGAGGCGAGGGCCTCCACGACGACGTTCGGCACGCCGTCCCGGTCGCCGTCGGGGGTGACGTAGGGGGTGAGCGCGAAGATGTCCGCTGCGCGCAACGCGGCGACGATCTGCGAGCTGTCGCACTCGCCGGCGAAGGTGACGAGCCCGTCGAGGCCGAGCTCGGCGCGCATCCGCTCCAGCTCCCCGCGCAGCGGGCCGTCGCCGTAGACCGTCAGGTGGAAGGAGCGGTCGGCGGCGATCTCGGCGCACGCCTCGAGCAGGTCCGGAAAGCCCTTCTTCTCCACGAGGCGTCCCACCGAGACGATCTGCACGGTGCGGGCGGGGCGGCGCCGGGTCGGCGCGAACTGCTGCAGGTCGACGCCGTGGTGGATCACCGTCACCTTGTCCCGTCCGGTCGCCAGCTCGACGTCGAGGTAGTGCTTGTTGGCCTGGCAGCAGGTGAGCACGCGGGTGGCGTCCGCCGCGCGCACCCGCAGGCTGCGCTGCGGGATCTGGTAGAGGTCGCGGGCGTGCGCCGTGACGCTGTAGGTCACCCCGGTGAGACGGCGCACCAGCAGGGCGATGAGGGCGGGGTCGTGGGCGAAGTGCGCGTGCAGGTGGGCCACGTCGGTGCCCCGTCGCCGCAGCCGCAGCACGCGGGCGGCGACGGTGACGGCGTACCGGAAGCACTCGGTGCTGGAGGCGGTGGCGTAGCCGGTCGCCAGGTCGGGGTTGCGCCGGGCGAACAGCGCCGCCCGCAGGTAGCGCACCGGGTGCCGGACCCCCACGGACAGGTGGTCCCGCAGGCCGCCGGAGCGGTCCAGGTAGGTGACCGGGGACCGCACCTGGTCCACCTGGGGCTGGCGCACCCGTTCTCCCGACGGCTCCATCGCGAAGATCTCGAGCTCGACGCCGAGGCGCTCCAGGGCCAGCACCTCGTTGACGATGAAGGTCTGCGACAGCCGTGGCCAGCTCCGCGTCAGGTAGATCACGCGGCGAGACATGACATCCCCCTCGACAGGCGGCGCAGGGCGGTCCGCACGGTCCCGTCGGACAGGGTCCCGCGGGCGTCCTGCTTGGTGATCTTGAGCAGCGTGTAGGCGTAGAAGAACACCCAGCGCCGGGCGGCGGCCGGCCCCGGCAGGGGTCCGTAGCCGGCCAGGAACGCCGCCCGGGCGGCGAGCGACACCGGGTCCCCGGCGTCGTCGGCGTACGCGCACAGGTGGGCGACGTCCAGCACCGGGTCGCCGAGGCGGACCTCGTCGAGGTCGATCACCGAGGTCGTCCCGTCCTCGGCGAGGACGACGTGACCCAGGTGCAGGTCCTTGTGGATGAGGCGGGCGTCCACCGCGGGGAGGTCGCCCGCGGCGCGGGCGAGGGCCTCGGCGAGGTCCCGGGCCGGGCCGGCCAGCCGCAGGTGGGACCGGCCGACCTCCGCCGCCCACTGCCTCGCGTTCCCGACCTCGCGGTCCACGTCGAGCAGCCGGGACGGGCCCGACCGGACCCGGTGGACCCCGGCCAGCCAGCGACCCACCCGGCGGGCGGTCGCGGCCACGGTGTCCTCGTCCTCGTGCTCGGTGAGGGGGCGGCCCGGCGCCGCCCCGCAGACGACGATGCCGCGGTCCGGCAGCACGCCGAGCGGCGGCTGGGTGCGCACCCCGGTGCCGTCCGGCGGCAGGGCGGCGAAGACGCTGAGGTTCTCGTGTGCCAGGACCGCCCGGGCGGGCTCGGCATACGCCTTGGCGACGACCGCGGGGTGCTCGGCCCCGTCGCCGCCCAGCTCGTACCTGACCACGACCCGCCGGCCGGGGGCCAGGCGCAGGATCTCCGCGGAGGCCAGGCCCACCTCGGCGGTGCCGCTGCCGAGGACGTCGCGGAGCAGCCGGGACATCCGGCGCGGGTCGGTGACCTCGGGCACGGGGGAGAGCGCCCCCCGGGAGGCGCCGCGCCGCCGGCCCTCGAGCAGGGTGCCCGCGCGCGACACCAGGCGCGGCACCGCCGGCCAGGTCGTGGTGTCCAGGCTGCGGTACCGGCGACCGGCGATCTTGAGGAGGGCGGCCGCGTGCCACCAGCCCAGCGCCTCGGGGTCGATCTGCCCGCCGTTCTCCCGGTACCCCTCGAGGAACGCCTCCGGCAGCTCGGCCGCGGCCTCGGGGTCGCGGCGCAGCCGCTGCCAGTCCAGGTAGGCCAGGGCGTTGCCGAGGTCCCGCTCCGCCGGCGCCAGGCCGGCGCTGTCCAGGTCGAGCAGGGCCAGCCGGGTGTCGTCCACGAGCACCTGGCCGGTCCGGAACGAGCCGTGCCCGAGGACCGGTGCGGTGACCTCGGGGGTGCTGCGGCGCAGCGCCTCCAGGGCCCAGGTCATCGACAGCCCGGCGGTCGGGTCGGCGTGCCAGGCGACCGGCAGGTACCCGGCCAGCTCGGTCAGCTCGTCCTCCGGCCGGGCGAGCCGCGCCGCCGTGCGGGGTCCGGGCCGGGTGGCGTGGACCCGGGCGAGCAGTCCGCCCAGGGAGACGGCGAGCGCGGTGCGCGCCAGCGGCAGGTCGTCGTCCGCCCCGAGCACCGTGGACAGGGTGCGGCCGGGCGCCTGCTCGGTGACGACGGCGCGCAGGTCCGGCCAGTACCCCACGAGCGGCGGGAGGCTGCCGTCCAGGGTGGTGGCCAGCGCCTCGTGGGCCTCGACGTACTCCTCGAACCCGTCGGCCAGCACCTTGACGTAGTAGGTGCGGCTGCCGGCGCCCTCCTGCACGGTGCAGCGGAGCACGCACCGGGACCCGGGGCGGTAGCTGACCACCTCGGCACGGCAGCTCCGGGGCCGCCCGTCGAGCAGCATCGCGAACCGGCGCGCGGCCCGGCCGGGGTCGAGCACCGGGCGGACCCCGGCGAGCGCGGGGTCCTCCACGAGGGTGCTGCGGGTCATCCCGTCGGTCCCGACCTCGACGACGACGACCTCGCCGTCGACGCGCTCGAAGGCGACTCGGGTGCTCCGCCCCGGCTCCCAGCGGACCTGGTGCACCCCTCCGGGGCGGGCCTCGGTGGCGACGAGGTCCTCGACCAGGGCGACCAGGCCGTCGACCTCGCGCCAGTCCGCGCCCGGGGGCGTGGCCTGCCAGGTGGTGGTCATCGCCGGCCTCCGAGGGTGCGGGCCGTCTCGTCGAGGCAGGCGTGCGCCCGCTCGGTCCAGCCCGGCTCGTGCAGCAGCACCCGGCGTCCGACCGCGCGGAGCTGGAAGAGGGCGTCGTAGGCCCGGGCCCGCTCCAGCCGCTCCCGCGGCGCCGGGCCGTAGCCGGAGAGGAACGCGGCGACCGTCGCGTCGGCCCGGGTGCCGGCCGCCAGGGCCCACCAGCGCAGGTCGGCGCAGAACTTGCCCAGGTCCAGCGCGGGGTCGCCGACCGTCACCCGGTCCAGGTCGAGCAGGCGCAGCCGCTCGCCGTCGGTGAGCAGGTTGTCCGCCTTGAAGTCCCCGTGCAGCCGGTGCCCGTGCTCCCCGGGCCCCTCCAGGGCACAGGCGGTGGCCCGCAGCAGGGTGCCCAGGCGGCCGGCGACGTCCCGGTCGAGGGCCGCGACGTGCTCGGTCGAGCGCTCGGTGGCCCGCACCTCGGCGGCGGGGTCGGAGCGGCCGTCGCCCCGGGTCCCGAACACCCCCGTGCTGTCGTGCACCGCGCGCAGCGCGCCCCCGGCGGCCGCGGCCAGGTCCGGACGGTCGTGGACCACCGCCGACAGCGGCGTCCCCGTGTGGGCGGTCCAGAGCACGGTGAGCTCGGCCTCCAGGTAGGCGGCGGGCCGGGCCACGGTGGCCGGCCCACCCCACCCGGCCAGGGCGGCGGCCACCTGCCGGGCGCCGGTGACCGCCCGCCGTCCGGTGTCGTCGCGGTAGGTCTTGGCGAAGAACGCCGGTCGGCCGCCGACGTCGACCCGGAGCACGTGACGCTGGCCCGGGCGGTACCGCACCGGGACGACCTCGACGTCGCAACCCGGGGCGCCCTGGCCCCCCGCGACCAGCCGCCGGGCCAGGTGCCGGTGGTCGTAGAGCCCGACGAGCTGGGGGAAGTCCGGGTCCCACGGGGCCACCGCGACGGCGGGGTCACCGGTGCCCGGTGGCGTGGCCGGCCGCGCGAACCGGCCGAGGAGCTCCCGGGGGACGAGCACCGGAGCCGCCGTGGGCAGCCCCCGGCCCGACCCGCGGACCCAGGTGGCGGCATACGGGCGGGAGGACACGCCGGGCCCGGCGACCTCCCCCCACACCGACAGCTTGCGGCCGGGCTTGAGCTTGGAGCGGGTCACGGTGCACCGCAGCGGGCCGGACCCGCCGTCGAGCAGCGGGGAGAGCGTGGCGGCGACCTGCTGCGGGACGTCCTCGGTGAGGAGGCGGTGGACCCCCGCGGGGTCCAGGCCGCCCTCGGCGAGGACGTGCGGCACCCCGGACGGCGCCGGGCGGGGCGCCGCCGTGACGGCCGCGGTGCTCATGTCGCCACCGGTGCCGTGTCGAGGGCGGCGCCGACCCCCAGGTGTGCGGTCAGGTGACCCACGGCCACCTCGCGGCCGGACAGGTCGGGCCGGGTCGCCGGGTGCAGCGGCTCGTCCAGGGCGGTGGTGACCGCGCGGGCCACCGTCGCCGGGTCGAGCCGGTCGGGGTCGAGCCAGCGCACCCAGCCCCGCTCGGCGAACAACCGGGCCCGGGTGCGCTGCTCCGCGCTGGGGCCGCGGCGCGGGATGAGCAGCGCCTGGGTGCTGCTGTTGAGCAGCTCGACGGTGGTGTTGTAGCCGGCCATGGCGACGACGAGGTCGGCCTCCGCCACCCGCGAGTGCTTGCGGATCTTGCGCCGCACCTCCGACCCGGGGACGTGCCGGGCCCGGCGGCGCAGGACCTCGACCTCCTCCTCGGGCATGAAGGGGCCGGTGACGAAGAGGAACTGCGCCCCGGTGTCGTGGTGCACCTGGCCGGCCGCCTCGAGGACGGCCGAGAACATGGGGTAGGCGTCGGCGCCCCCGCCGGCCATGACGAGCACCTGCGGCGGGCGGTCCGCGCGCCACCGCGACGCGAGGCCGCGGTGCCGGTGGGGCGGTGCTCCGCAGACGTAGCCGCAGTAGGTGAGGCGGGCCGCGGCCGACGCGGGCCAGGAGTACTCGCGGGCCACGTCGAGGACGTCCTCGCAGCCGTAGACGAGCACCTCGTCGTAGAACTCCTCGAGCGCCTCGTAGGCGCCCTCGGCGGTCCACCGGCGCCGGACCGTCTCCGGGGCGTCGAGGATGTCCCGCAGGCCGAGCACGACCCGCATCCGCCGGCCCCGCAGCGCGCGGAGGGCGGGCACCAGCTCGCCCATCGCACCGTGCGGCATGTGGTCGACGAGGAGGATCTGCGGGTCGTAGGACTCGACGGCGCTGGCGATGAGCCGGCTGCGCATCCGGAGCACGTCCTCGAACCCGGTCGACAGCGAGACCGCCTCCCAGACGCCCGGACCGGTCTTGCGGATGCTCGGCAGCTTGAGGAAGTCGTGCCCCTCGGCGGTGGCGAAGAACTGCCCCAGCGGGGAGTCCGACAGGGTGAGCGCGCTGGCGCCCGGGACCTGGTGCAGGAACTCCTGGGCCAGCAGCGACGTCCGGCGCATGTGGCCCAGACCGAGACCGTCCTGGGAGTAGATGAGCAGTCGGGGCTCGTGGCCGTTCATCGCCGTGCACCACTCAGCTCGGTGCCCGCCGCGGTGCCGTTGGCCGAGGGGGCCGGCCGGGCGGACGCGTCGGGGGAGCGCAGGGAGCGGTGCCAGGCGACCTGGTGGGCCAGGCCGGTGGCCAGGTCGGTCGTGGACCGCCACCCGAGCACCTCCGCGGCGGCGGTGGCGTCGCCGTGCGTGCAGTCGGTGTCACCGGGGCGGTGCGGGTGGCGTTCGACGACGAGCTGCCCGCCCACGGCGGCCTGCGCCATCCGCAGCACGTCCGGGATCGCCACCGGGTGCCCGTTGGCGATGTTGAGGACCGTGCCGGGGACGACGTCGGCCTCCAGGGCGGTGACCACCGCCCGGGCGACGTCCTCGACATACGTGAAGTCGCGCAGCTGCACCCTGGTGCCGTACACCTCCACGTGACGCCCGTCGAGCAGCGCCTCCACGAAGCGGTGGATCGCCATGTCCGGCCGCTGCCGGGGTCCGTAGACGGAGAAGAACCGCAGCGAGACCGTCGACAGGCCCTGCTCGTGGGCGTAGGAGCCGACCAGGCACTCGCCGGCCAGCTTGCTCACGCCGTACGGGCTGAGCGGGGCGAGCCGGTCGGACTCCCGCATCGGCCGGTTCGTCGGGCCGTAGACCGACGAGCTCGAGGCGTAGACGAAGCGGGCCACCCGCCGGGCGGCGCACACCTCCAGGAGGCGCTGCGTGGCCAGCACGTTGCGGTCGACGTAGCTGGCGAAGCTCTCCCCCCAGGACTTGCTGACCCCCGGCTCGGCGGCCAGGTGGATGACCCCGTCGGTGCCCGCGACCAGGGAGTCGAGGTCGGCGGTGGTCAGGTCGGCGTGGACGAAGGTGAAGCGCGGGTCGGCGGTCAGCGGCGCCAGGTTGCGGAGCTTGACCGCCGGGTCGTAGTTCTCCGTCAGCGCGTCGATGCCGATGACGGTCCACCCGCGCCGCAACAGCAGGTCGGCGACGTGGCTGCCGATGAAACCGGCAGCACCGGTCAGCAGGATGGTGTTCACGAACCAAACCCCCCTCAGGGCTGTGCGTCGTGGTTGGCGCTGTTCACGGGGCGTCAACAGGGTGTTAACCAACGTAGGGACGGCCCTGACCGGGGTCTAGGCGACCGTCCCCCGAAAACTGTTAAAAGTTCTTGACAATTCGCATGTCAGCGGGCTGTGGCGCGGTGCGCGGTCTACCGTGCCCGGTCTCCCTGCGCACCCCGCGCCTTTACCGACGACGAGGGCGAGGGGTCGCGGGTGATACCAGCCCTTCACCGTCGGTTCACGCTCGTGGCAGGGTGGCCGGGTGGAGCAGTGGTCGTTGCGTCGCCGGCGCCGGCACCCCCGGAGCCCGGTATGACGCGGGTGACGCGGCGCTGGCGGGTGCGCCGCCTGGGGGCGGACGGCTCGGTGCGCGAACGGGCCGACGTCCTCGCGGGGGAGGAGCCGCTGGAGGTCCGCCTCGGCGGCCGGTCGTTCACCGTCACCATGCGCACCCCCGGCCACGACTTCGACCTCGTCGTCGGCTTCCTCGTCGGTGAGGGCGTGGTGCGCGGCCCGGACGACGTCGTGCAGCTGGACTACCGGGCCTCGGTGGCACCGACGGGGGAGCGGGACTACAACGTCGTCGACGTGCACCTGGCGCCGGGGGTGCCGCTGCCGGACACCTCGATGGAGCGGCACGTCTACACCTCGAGCAGCTGCGGGGTCTGCGGGACGGCGTCCATCGAGGCGGTGCGCAAGACCTCGTCGTTCCCGGTCGACGACGACCGCACCACGCTGCGCCTGGACCACCTGCTCGCCCTGCCCGACCGGCTGCGGGAGCAGCAGGAGGTGTTCGGCCGCACCGGCGGGGTGCACGCCGCCGCGCTCTTCGTCGCGGATCCCGGGGGCGCCGCGCCGGAGCTGCTCTGCGTGCGGGAGGACGTCGGGCGGCACAACGCCGTCGACAAGGTGGTGGGCTGGGCCCTGCGCGAGGGCCGGCTGCCGGTGCGCGGCGGGGTGCTCCAGGTGTCCGGCCGGGCCTCGTTCGAGCTGGTGCAGAAGGCCGCGATGGCCGGGATCCCGGTGCTCTCCGCGGTGTCCGCCCCGTCCGGGCTGGCCTGCGAGCTCGGCGCCGAGCTGGGGCTCACGGTGATCGGCTTCAACCGCGGCGACCAGCTCAACGTCTACACCCGGGCCGACCGGGTGGTGGGGCTGCCCGCCCCGGTGGGCCGCGAATGACCACCCACCCGGTCGTCAGGGCGCGCCGGTGGGACGCGACGTCGGCGTCCAGCGGCACACTGGTCGCCACCTGACCGCACACCGGTCGCCACCTGACCGATCCCACCGTCCAGGAGGACCCGTGGCCCTGCGGATGCACCACGTCACCGTCGACTGCGCCGACGCCGCCCGGCTCGCCGCGTTCTGGGCCGCGGCCCTGGGCCGGGAGGTCTCGCCCCGGGCGAGCGAGGTGTTCGCGGCCGTCGAGACCCCGGACCGGGCCGAGGGCCCCGGGATGCTGTTCTTCCAGGTGCCCGAGGGCAAGACCGCCAAGAACCGGATGCACCTCGACCTGCTCGCCGACGACCTCGATGCCGAGACCGAGCGCCTCGTCGCGCTGGGTGCCCGGGTGCTGCACGAGAAGCGGGAGTGGGGGGCGCACTGGCGCACCCTGGCCGACCCGGAGGGCAACGAGTTCTGCGTGGTGGCCGCCCGGGGCTGACCGGTCGCGGCTGTGGACGGGCGCCGCCCGTCGGCGCCGCGGCATACGCTGGGCCCATGCCGGCGGACCTCGACGACCTCCTGCGCGCGGCGGTCGCGGCCGTCGGCGGCACCGAGCGCCCCGGTCAGGTGACCATGGCGCGGGCGGTGCGGGACGCCGTCGAGGACGAGGAGCACCTGCTCGTCCAGGCGGGCACCGGCACCGGCAAGTCGCTGGCCTACCTCGTGCCCGCGATCGCCCACGCGGTCGCGACCGGCAAGCCCGTCGTCGTCGCCACCGCGACGCTGGCGCTCCAGGCGCAGATCGTCGACCGCGACCTGCCGCGCATCGCCGGGGCCCTCGCCCCGCTGCTCGGCCGGCGCCCTACGTTCGCCCTGGTCAAAGGCCGGTCCAACTACCTGTGCAAGCACAAGCTGGTCGGCGGCTTTCCCGAGGAGGACGAGGACTCGCTGCTGTCCGTCGGCCAGGTCGACCGGGAGCTGTCCCGGCTCGGCGCCGAGGTGACCCGGCTGCGGGAGTGGGCCGAGGTGACCGAGTCCGGCGACCGCGACGAGCTGGTCCCCGGGGTGAGCAACCGCGCCTGGCGCCAGGTCTCGGTGACCGCGCACGAGTGCCTCGGGTCCACCTGCCCGATGGTGGCCGAGTGCTTCGTCGAGCAGTCCCGGGAGGTCGCCGCCGACGTCGACGTGGTCGTCACCAACCACTCGTTCATGGCGATCGACGCCTTCGAGGGGCGCTTCATGCTGCCCCAGCACGACCTGCTGGTCATCGACGAGGCGCACGAGCTCACCGACCGGGTCACCTCGACCATCACCGACGAGCTCACCGCCGGCGCGGTGACGGTCGCGGCCCGCCGGGTGGGCCGGCTGGCCGACACCAGCGCCCTCACCGAGGCCGGCACCGTGCTGCAGGAGGCGCTCGACGCGCTGCCGGAGGGGCGGCTGCGCGGCCTGCCCGACCGGCTGGTGCTGGCGCTGACCACGCTGCGCGACGCCGCCCGCGGCCTCCAGACCGAGCTCAAGCCCGCCAGCAAGGAGGAGCTCGACGGCGCCCGGCAGGTCGCGCTGGCGGCGGTGGACGAGCTGTTCGACACCGCCGAGCGGGTGCTCGCCGAGCGCGAGCTCGACGTCACCTGGGTCACCCACGAGACCCGCCGCGGGGCGGTGCTCCGGGTCGCGCCGATGAGCGTGGCCACGCTGCTGCGGGAGAAGCTGTTCGGCGACCGCACCGTCGTCCTCACCTCCGCCACCCTCGAGCTGGGTGGCACGTTCGACGCCGTCGCCGGGACCCTGGGCCTGCGGGGTGAGGGCGCACCACGCTGGCGGGGCCTGGACGTGGGGAGCCCGTTCGACTACCAGCAGCAGGCCATCGCGTACGTCGCCGCGCACCTGCCCCCGCCCACCCGGGAGGGCACCTCCGCCCAGCTCGACGACGAGATCGAGGCCCTCGTGCGCGCCGCCGGGGGCCGCACCCTCGGGCTGTTCAGCTCCCGCCGCGCCGCCGAGGGCGCTGCCGAGCGGCTCCGGGAGCGGCTGGCCGACACCGACATCACGGTGCTGTGCCAGGGCGACGACCAGACCCCGACGCTGGTCCGCCGGTTCGCCTCCGACGCCCGGACCTGCTTGTTCGGCACGATGTCGCTCTGGCAGGGCGTGGACGTCCCCGGCAGCGCCTGCCAGCTGGTGATCATCGACCGCATCCCGTTCCCGCGCCCGGACGACCCGCTCGCCTCCGCCCGGACCGAGGCGATCGGGCGGATGGGCGGCAACGGGTTCATGGCGGTCTCGGCCACCCACGCCGCGCTCAAGCTCGCCCAGGGGGCCGGCCGCCTGGTGCGCACCATGGACGACCGCGGCGTGGTCGCCTTCCTTGACTCGCGGATGGTCAGCGCCCGGTACGCCGGGTTCCTGCAGCGCTCGCTGCCGCCGTTCTGGCCGACGACCGACCGTGACCTCGTGCTCCGGGCGCTGCGCCGCCTCGACGAGACCGCGGCGGATCCGCTGCCGGTGCAGGAGCCGGGGCTGCGCGGCGTCGGCGGCGCACCGCTGGCGCCCGCAGCGGTGGCCGGGCCACCGCCCGTCGCCCGGTCCCCGCGCACCGCGGTCACCGGCGGCCACGCCTGGACCGAGGAGCAGGACGAGGAGCTCCGGGACGCGGTCGACAGCGAGCTGACCGTCGAGGAGCTGGCCGAGCACCTCGACCTGCCCCCGGACGTGGTCACCGCCCGGCTCAACCAGCTCGGTCTCCGGCTGGCCGACCCGGCCCTGATCCGGAAGGAGTAGGGCGGTGCGGGTCAGCCGGCTCCACCGCGACGGCCTCGTGCTCGACGTGCGCGACGCCGGTCCGGAGGCCGGGGAGCCGGTCGTCCTCCTGCACGGGTTCCCGGCCGACAGCTCCTGCTGGGACCTCGTGGCGCCCCGGCTGCACGGGGCGGGGCTGCGCACGCTCGCACCGGACCAGCGGGGCTACTCGCCGGGGGCGCGCCCCCGCGGGCGAGCGGCATACCGGGTCCGCGAGCTGGTCGGTGACGCGCTCGCGCTGCTCGACGCCGCCGGGCTCCCGGCGGCCCACGTCGTCGGGCACGACTGGGGCGGCGCGGTGGCCTGGGCACTCGCCGCCGCGGCACCGGACCGGGTGCGCTCGCTGACGGTCCTGTCCACCCCGCACCCGGCGGCCCTCGTGCGTGCGGTGGTCGGTGGCGACCAGGCCCTGCGGTCGGCCTACATGGCGGTCTTCCAGCTCCCCGTCCTGCCCGAGTGGCTGCTCGGGCGCCGCCTGGAGGGGCTGCTCCGGCGCAGCGGGCTGCCCGCGGAGCCGGCGGCGCGGTACAGCGCGCGCCTGGCCGAGCCCGGTGCCCTGTCGGCCGCCCTCGGCTGGTACCGGGCGGTCCCGCTGTCCTGGAGGGAGCCGACCGGCCGGGTCCGGGTGCCCACGACGTACCTGTGGGGCGAGCGCGACGGCGCGCTCGGCCCCCGGGCTGCGAAGGACACCGCCCGGTACGTGCTGGCTCCCTACGAGTTCCGGCGCCTCGCCGCCGGGCACTGGCTGCCGGAGCGGCACCCCGACGAGGTCGCGGACGCGGTTCTGGCCCGGGTCCGGGGTGTCGGGTCGTCGTGGCAGGCTGGGCACCGTGAGTGAGGGACTGCCGCAGCTCGTCCTCGTGACCGGGCCGGAGGAGATCCTGGCCGAGCGGGCGGTGGAGTCCACCCTCGCGCTGCTCCGTGAGAAGGAGCCCGGGGTGGAGGTCGTCAACGTCCACGGCGCCGCCTACCCGCCGGGCTCGCTCGCGCTCCACGCCAGCCCCTCGCTCTTCGGCGGGTGGACCGCGATCGTCGTCCACGAGGTCGACGAGGCCGACGACGAGCTCCTGGCCGACCTGCGCCCGCTGGTCGACTCACCGCCCGACGCGGTGACGCTGGTGGTGCGCCACCGCACCGGCAACCGCGGCAAGGGCGTGCTCGACGCCATGCGGAGGTCGGGTGCCCGGGTCATCGAGTGCAAGGCGCTCAAGGGGGAGAAGGAGAAGGTCGAGTTCGTCCGCCACGAGTTCATGGCCGCCCGGCGCCGGATCACCGAGGACGGCGCGCTCGCGCTCGTCCGGGCGGTCGGCAAGGACGTCCGCGAGCTCGCCTCCGCGTGCAGCCAGCTCATCCGCGACACCACCGGCACGGTCACCCCCGAGACGGTGCAGACGTACTACGGCGACCGGGTCGAGACGACCGGGTTCAAGGTCGCCGACGCGGCCGTGGCCGGCGACGAGGCCGAGGCGCTCCGGCTCCTGCGGCACGCCCTGGCCGGGGGGCTCGACCCCGTCCCGATCGTGGCGGTCCTGGCGCTGAAGCTGCGGCAGATCGGCCGGGTGGCCACCGCCGGGGGCGGCAACCCGGCCGGCCTGGCCCGCGACCTCGGCATGGCGCCCTGGCAGGTCGAGGCGGCCCGGCGGGAGGCCCGCGGCTGGGACGCCCGGCGGCTCGGGCGGGCCATCCAGGCCGTCGCCGCGGCCGATGTCGAGGTCAAGGGTGGTCTGCGCACCGGCACCAGCGTGGCCCGCGACCCCGAGTTCGCCGTGGAGCGTGCGGTCCTCGCGGTCTGCCGGGAGCGCCGGGGTGAGGGCCCCGCATGACGGACACGGACGGCATACGGTCGCCCGGGGCCGACGGCGAGGCGCTCTGGCACCTCACCGAGCGGTCCTCGTGGGAGCGGGCCCTGGCCACCGGCCGGTACGACGGGTCCACCCGCGGTGCGTCCCTCGCCGAGGTGGGGTTCGTCCACTGCTCCTACCCTGGGCAGCTCGCCGCGGTCGCCGGGTTCGTCTTCGCCGGGTGCGAGGAGGAGCTCGTCGTGCTCGAGCTCGACCGTGCCCTGCTGGAGGAGGCCGGGTCGCTGGTGCGCGTCGAGCCGGGGGACCCGAGGGACCCGGCGTCCGAGCGCTACCCGCACGTCTACGGGCCGGTGCCGGTGACGGCGGTGCGGGCCGTGCGCCCGGCGCGGATGCGCGGAGCCGCCCTGGAGGTGGGGGAGCCGGTCCCGACCGGTTTGGGTGACCAGGGCCCCCGCTGGTAGATTTCTCCGTTGCGTGCGCGCTCAGGTCGTGCGCGCACGACAGCACCACCGACACCGGCTCACGCAAGGGTGCCCCACGCCCGGTCCCGAGCCCGTGTCCGTCGCCCTCACCGACACAACCGACCGACCAGGAAGAACCCAGTGGCAAACATCAAGTCCCAGATCAAGCGGATCAAGACCAACGAGAAGCGCACCCTGCGCAACCGTGCGGTCAAGAGCGAGCTGCGCACCTGGATCCGCAAGTTCCGCGAGGCGGCCGATGCGGGCGACAAGGACAAGGCGCAGGAGCTCCTGCGGACCGCGACCCGCAAGCTCGACAAGGCCGTCACCAAGGGCGTCATCCACAAGAACCAGGCCGCCAACAAGAAGTCGGCGCTGGCTCGGCGGTTCGCCCAGCTCTGACGCAGGCCCGAGCACCAAGCACCCGAGGCGCCCACCGGTCCGGTGGGCGCCTCGCTGCGTGCCCGGGGGTCCGCCACGTCGGCGCCGGGGTTGCCGGACCCGGCGGCGCGTCTGCTGCGCCGGGGCCTCGCTGCGTCCGTGGCCTGCTCTGCGCTAGGGTTGGAGACGTGCGGCACGACCTGCTTCTCAGCGAGCCGCGCTGACCGCCACCCCGGCGCCGGCGCGGCTGACCCCTCCTGCGAGAGGGGCTTTTTTGTGTACGCACCCCTGAGGGACGTGAGGACGAAGAGGCGATGAACGACGAGATCCCGCAGCACCGCTACACGGCGGAGCTGGCCAACCAGATCGAGCGGTCCTGGCAGGAGCGCTGGGAGCGCGACAACATCTTCTACGCGCCCAACCCGGCCGGCCCCTGGGCCGAGCCGGACCACCCGCGCCTGGTGAACAGCAAGGGCCACCTCTTCGTCATGGACATGTTCCCGTACCCGTCGGGGACGGGGCTGCACGTCGGGCACCCGCTGGGGTTCATCGCCACCGACGTCTACACGCGGTACGCGCGGACCACGGGTCGCAACGTGCTGTACACGATGGGCTTCGACGCGTTCGGCCTGCCCGCGGAGCAGTACGCCGTGCAGACCGGCCAGCACCCGCGGATCACCACCGAGCGGAACATGGAGACCTACCGTCGCCAGCTGTCCCGGCTGGGCCTGGGGCACGAGCGGCGCCGGTCGATCGCGACCATCGACCCCGACTACTACCGCTGGACCCAGTGGATCTTCCTGAAGATCTTCAGCAGCTGGTACGACCCGGACGCCGAGCGCCCGGACGGTGGTCGGGGCCGGGCGCGCCCGATCGAGGACCTGGTCGCCCAGTTCCGGGACGGCTCCCGGCCCACCCCGGACGGCCGTCCGTGGGCGCAGCTGTCGGAGAAGGAGCGGGCCGACATCCTGGACCAGTACCGGCTGGCCTATGTCTCGTCGGCGCCGGTGAACTGGTGCCCGGGGCTGGGGACCGTCCTGTCCAACGAGGAGGTCACCAACGAGGGCAAGTCCGAGCGCGGCGACTTCCCGGTGTTCAAGCGGAACCTGAGCCAGTGGATGATGCGGATCACCGCCTACGCCGACCGCCTGGTCGACGACCTGGACCGCCTGGACTGGCCGGAGCAGATCAAGATCCAGCAGCGCAACTGGGTCGGGCGCTCGCACGGCGCCACCATCACCTTCCCGGTGCCGGGCAAGGACGAGGGCATCCGCGTCTTCACCACCCGGCCGGACACGATCTTCGGCGCCACCTTCATGGTGCTGGCCCCGGAGCACCCGATGGTGCCCGAGCTGGTGCCGGCGGAGTGGCCCGAGGGCACCCGGCCGGAGTGGACCGACGGTGCCGCCACCCCGGGTGAGGCGGTGACGGCATACCAGCGGATGACCTCGCGCAAGAGCGACATCGAGCGGCAGGCCGACACCCGCACCAAGACCGGGGTGTTCACCGGCGGCTTCGCGGTCAACCCGGCCACCGGCCAGCAGATCCCGGTGTTCATCGCCGACTACGTGCTGATGGGCTACGGCACCGGCGCGATCATGGCCGTCCCGGGCCAGGACGAGCGGGACTGGGACTACGCCACGGCCTACCGGCTGCCCATCGTGCGCACCGTCCAGCCGCCGGCCGACCATCCCGAGGACCGGGCGTACACGGGCGAGGGTCCGGCCATCAACTCCGCGAACGCCGAGATCGACCTGAACGGCCTGGGTGTCGAGGAGGCCAAGCAGCGCATCATCGCCTGGCTGGAGTCCAAGGGCCTGGGCCACGCGACGACCACCTACCGGCTGCGCGACTGGCTGTTCAGCCGGCAGCGCTACTGGGGCGAGCCGTTCCCGGTGCTGTGGGACGAGGACGGCATCGTGCACCCGGTGCCGGAGGACCAGCTGCCGGTCGTGCTGCCGGACGTGCCCGACTACAGCCCGAGGACCTACGACCCCGAGGACGCCGACTCCACCCCGGAGGCCCCGCTGGCGCGGGCGACCGACTGGGTCGAGGTGGAGATGGACCTGGGTGATGGCCGCGGGCTGCGCCGGTTCCGCCGGGACACCAACACCATGCCCAACTGGGCCGGGTCGTGCTGGTACTACCTGCGCTACATGGACCCCGAGAACAAGGAGCTGCCGGTCGACCCGGAGGTGGAGCGGTACTGGATCGGGCCGCGTCCGGAGCCCGTGCCGGGGGCCCCGGAGGGCGCGCGCGACGTGGGTGGCGTCGACCTGTACATCGGCGGCTCGGAGCACGCGGTGCTGCACCTGCTGTACGCCCGGTTCTGGCACAAGGTGCTGTACGACCTGGGCTACCTGAGCAGCGAGGAGCCGTTCCGGCGACTGATCAACCAGGGGATGATCGAGGCCTACGTCTACCGTGACCACCGGGGGCAGCCGGTGCCGGCGGACGAGGTCGAGGAGGTCCCCGGCCGCGACGGCGAGGAGCCGACGTTCGTGTGGCGGGGCCAGCCGGTCACCCGCGAGCACGGGAAGATGGGCAAGTCCCTGAAGAACGTCGTCACCCCCGACGAGATGTGCGACACCTACGGCGCCGACACCTTCCGGGTCTACGAGATGTCGATGGGCCCGCTGGAGCAGTACCGCCCGTGGGATACCCGCGCTGTCATCGGGTCGCACCGGTTCCTGCAGCGGCTGTGGCGCAACGTCATCGACGAGGAGTCCGGTGAGGTCGTCGTCACCGACGAGCCGATGGACCAGGAGACCGAGAAGGCCCTGCACAAGACGATCGACGGGGTGCGGTCGGACTACGAGAACCTGCGGGTCAACACCGCGATCGCCAAGCTGATCGAGTTCAACAACCTGCTGACCAAGAAGGGCAGCTCACCGCGGGCCGCGGTGGAGCCGCTGGTGCAGATGGTGGCCCCGGTCGCGCCGCACCTGGCCGAGGAGCTGTGGAGCCGTCTGGGTCACCAGGGCTCGCTGGCGTTCGAGCCGTTCCCCGAGGCCGACCCGGCGCTGCTGGTCGACGACACGGTGACCTGCGTCATCCAGGTTCGGGGCAAGGTGCGCGACCGGGTCGAGGTGCCCGCCGACATCGGCGAGGACGAGTTGCGCGAGCTGGTGCTGGGTCGGGAGCGGGTCCAGCAGCAGCTGGGCGGCGCCGAGCCCCGCACGGTGATCGTCCGCGCTCCCAAGCTGGTCAACGTCGTCCCCCAGTGAGGCGGGGTTGAGCGTCGCGGTCGTCACCGACTCCACGGCCTGTCTCGACGCGGAGCAGGCCGCGGCGCTGGGCATCCACGTCGTGCCCCTGCACGTCGTCGTGGGGCGCCGCAGCTACGCCGAGGGTGTCGACATCAGCACGGCCGAGGTGGCCGACCTGCTGCGCAAGGGCCGGGAGCGGGTGAGCACCTCCCGCCCGGCCCCCGGGGAGCTGGTCGAGCGCTACCGCGAGGTCCGGGCCCGCACCGGGTGCGACGCGATCGTCTCGCTCCACCTGTCGGGCCGGATCTCGGGGACGGTCGAGGCCGCCCAGCTCGCCGCCGGCGCGGTGCGCGACGAGGTGCGCGTCGAGGTGGTCGACACCCGCGTCCTCGGGATGGCCCTCGGGTACGCCGCGTGCTCCGCCGCGCGGGCCGCCGAGTCGGGCGCCGGACCGGAGGAGGTGGTCGCGGTCGCCCGGGAACGGGCGGCGGCGACCTCGACGCTGTTCTACCTGGACAGCCTCGAGCACCTCCGCCGCGGTGGCCGGGTGGGCACCGCGGCGGCCCTGCTCGGGTCGGCCCTGGCCATCAAGCCGCTGCTGACGTTGCGCGACGGGCAGGTGGAGATGCTCGAGAAGGTCCGGACCCGCAACCGGGCCCTGGCCCGGCTGGAGGAGCGCTGCGTCGAGCTCGCCCGCGAGGCCGGCGGACGCGAGGTCGACCTCGCCGTCCACCACCTCGGCTGGCCGGACCGGGCCGAGGCGCTGCGGGACCGGTTGGCGCAGGCCCTGCCCCGGGCGGACGTCGAGCTGGTCGAGCTGGGTGCGGTCGTCGCCGTGCACACCGGTCCGGGCACCCTCGCCGTCGTGGTCGCCCCCCGACCATCCGCCGACAACGCCTCGACCTAGCGCGGCGGGCTCCTGGAGGCGGGCGCCGTCCGTCCACAGGGCCCGCGACCGCGGTCCGCCGTCCACAGTTCGGTGACAGAGGCCTGACCGCACGCGGCGGCCTTCCTACGGTCCAGCGGTATGGCGACCGCCCGGCCCCGCTCCGACACCGAGATCACCGACGACCGGCTGAGCAGGCTGCTGGCCACGGCCTCGGGTCGCCACGACCTCGAGCGGGGCAGCGGGGACGACGTGTGGGCCGAGCTGCTCGCCGAGGGTGATGAGCACCGGGACGAGGCTGACGTCGCCGAGGACGAGCACGAGACCCTCGGCGGTCTGTCGGCGCAGGAGGATCCCGCGCGCGCAGGCGGACCACCACGTGGGCCGGCGGCAACCGGGGGTGGGCCGCCCCGGGGCCGGCACCGTCCGAACCGCCCCGTCCGGGTGCTGACCACGCCCGCCTCCCTCCGCGGGGCGCAGGTGTCCGTGAACACCACCGCGGTCGTGGGACTGGTCGTGGTCCTGGTCGTCGTGGCCGCTGTCCTCGGGGTCCGGTGGTGGCTGGCCGAGCAGTCCTCCGCCCCCCGGCCGCTGCTGCCGCCCGAGGGTCAGCCCGCGCCGGTGGCGGCGGGACCGGGCGCGGGCGGCTCCGCCGGAGCCGGGGACCGCGGGAGTCCCACGGGTCCGGCCGACCCGGTCCCCGGGCAGGGGGGCGACCGGGTGTCGACGGTGACCGCGCCGGCACGCCTGCGGGTGCACGTCGACGGGCAGGTCCGCCACCCCGGCGTCGTCGAGGTGGCCGCCGGCGCCAGGGTGCTGGAGGCCGTGGACGCCGCCGGCGGGGTGACCGGGGAGGCGGACCTGACGAGGATCAACCTGGCCCGGCCGGTGGTGGACGGGGAACGGGTCTGGATCCCGGCGCCGGGCGAGGAGGTGCCGGGTCTCGTCGACGGCGGTCCTGCCCCGGTCGCACCGGGTGGTGCGACGGGTGGCGCCACCGGCGGCTCTGGGCCGGACACGGTCGGGGGCGTTCCGGTCGTGGATCTCAACACCGCCGACCAGGCGCTGCTCGAGGAGCTGCCGGGCGTCGGCCCGGCCACCGCCCAGGCGATCCTGGCCTGGCGCGAGGAGCACGGCGGCTTCAGCAGCGTTGAGGAGCTGCTCGAGGTCTCGGGGATCGGCGAGAAGACGTTGGAGCGCCTGCGCCCCCACGTCAAGGTCGGGTGAGTCCGCGCCCGGACCCCGGGGACCTGGTCCGTCGGCACTGCGGGCCGGGGTGGCACCCGGGTCCGTGGGGTCATCCGTGACCGCTGGCGGTGCACCGGACCACCGCCGGCTCGACCTGCGCCTCCTCGTGCCGTCCCTGGTGGCGTGGGCGGCGCTCGCGGCCGCTGTGGGCAGCGGCCTCGGCACCCTCCTCGGGTGGGGAACCGTGGCCCTGCTCGCCACCATCGTCGTCGTGCGTCGGTGGCCCCACCTGGCCCTGTGCCTGGCAGCCACGGCACTGGTGCTCCTGGCCGCCGCCGGGCACCAGGCCAGGTCACACGCGGGACCGGTGCCGGAGCTCGCCGGGCAGCGGGCGGTGGTGGACGTCACCGGGACCGTGGCGACCGAGCCGCGCACCGTGCAGCGTGGCGATGAGCGTCCCGACCTCGTCGTCCTCGAGCTGGTGCTGGAGGAGGTCCGCGCCCGCGGGGCGGTCAGCCTGGTCCGCACGCCCGTCGTCGTCTTCGCCGACGACGACGCGTGGTCCCAGGTGACCTGGCGGAGCCGGGTCACCGCCACCGGCCGTCTCGGGACGGTGGACGGGGACGGCGTGGTGGCGGCGTTCGCGCCCTCGTCGGAGCCGGAGATCACGGCGGCTCCCGGATCCGTCTTCCGTGCCGCCGACGTGGCCCGCGACCGGCTGCGGATGGCCGTCGCGCCGCTGCCGGAGGACGCTCGCGGGCTCGTTCCCGGTCTCGTCATCGGGGACACCTCCCTCACCCCGCCGGACCTGCATGACGCGATGCTCGCGACGGGCATGACCCACCTGAGCGCCGTGTCCGGGTCCAACGTGGCGATCGTGGTGGGGGCGGTCATGCTCGTCTGCGGGTGGCTGGGGGTCGGGCGCCGGTGGCGACCACCCGCTGCCCTGGTCTCGATCGTCCTCTTCGTCATCCTGTGCCGCCCCGAGCCGAGCGTGCTCCGGGCCGGGGTGATGGGCGGGATCGGGCTGCTGGCCCTGAGCTCGGCACGGCGCCGGGTGAGCCTGCCCGCGCTCGCGGGGGCCGTCCTGGTGCTGCTCTGCGTCGACCCGTGGCTGGCCCGGTCGCACGGTTTCGCCCTGTCGACCCTGGCCACGCTCGGCCTGGTGCTCTTCGCCCGCCCGTGGGGCGAGGGCATGGCCCGCCGCCTGCCGCCCAGGCTGGGCCTCCTGGGTCACGCGGTCGCCATCCCGCTCGCGGCGCAGGTGACCTGTGCACCCGTCATCGTGCTGCTCCAGGGGAACGTGAGCACCATCGCCGTCGTGGCCAACCTGCTCGCCGCTCCCCTGGTGGCCCCGACGACGATCGGCGGGATCGGAGCCGCGCTCGCAGGCGTCGTGTGGGTGCCCCTGGGCCAGGCCGTCGCCTGGCTCGCGGCACTCCCGGCCTGGTTGCTCGGCCGCATCGCGCGGGCCTGCTCCCGGGTCCCCCTGGGCACCGTCGACTGGCCCGATGGCGCCCCGGGCGCCGTCCTCCTGGCGGGCCTCACGGTGACCGTGCTGCTCACCGGCCCGTGGTTGCGGCAGCAGGCGGCGCGACGACCCGGTGTCGCCGTGGCGCTGCTCGCCGTGCTGGCGGCGCTGGCCTGGCCGCTGCCCCGATCGGGGTGGCCCCCGACGGGGTGGGTCGTCGTGGGCTGCGACGTCGGCCAGGGCGACGCCTTCGTGCTGCCCTCCGGCGCCGGGCGGGGCGTCCTCGTGGACACCGGGCCGGAGCCGGAGTCGGTGGCGGGGTGCCTGCGCGAGCTCGGGATCCGGCACCTCGACGCGGTCGTCCTCACGCACTTCCACGACGACCACGTCGGCGGGCTGCCCGGGGTCCTGGACGCCGTCGACGTCAGGGCCGTCTACGTCTCACCGGTCCGGGACCCGACGTGGCAGGCGAGCCGGGTGGAGGAGACCCTCCGGCAGCACGCGTTGACGCCTGTCCCCCTCACGGCAGGTCAGCACCTCACGTGGGGAGAGGTCTCGGCCGAGGTGCTCTGGCCGCCACCCGGGGTACCCGAGCAGGTGGGCGCCAACGACGCCAGCGTCGTCCTGGCCGCCACCGTCGCCGGCGTGGACCTCCTGCTGACCGGGGACATCGAGCCGACTGCGGCCCGCGGGGTGCGCCGCCAGGTGGTGGACCGGACCTTCGACATCGTGAAGGTGCCCCACCACGGGTCGGCCGCGCAGGACCCGGAACTGCTCAGCCGCTCCGGGGCCGTCGTGGCGCTCATCGGGGTGGGAGCGGACAACACCTTCGGGCACCCGACACCCACCGCGCTGCGGCTCCTGGCCGAGGCGGGCACCCTCGTGCTGCGCACGGACCGGCACGGCGACGTCGCCGTCGTGGTGGACGGCAAGCGCCTGGGTGCGGTGACCGAGCGCGGCGACGGCTGATCCCGGTCGGGCCCCGGGGAGGCTCTAGTCGTCGAGGACGAACGTGATCTCGAGGACGACGTGGTAGGCGGTGATCCTCCCCTCCTCGATCTCCACCTTCTGGTCCTTGACCCAGGCGCCGGACACGTGGCGCAGGGTCTCGGAGGCTCGGGCGACGCCTTGCTGGATCGCGTCCTCGAAGCTGGTGTCCGAGCGGGCGCTGATCGTGGTGATGCGGGCGACCGATGCGGCCATGGTCATCTCCTCACCTGCGTCGAGCGGGCACGTGCCCGACGGGCACGACTGTGGTCCCGCGCGACCTTCCCATCGTCTGGGGCGTCAGGTGACCGCGCAAGAGGAGGCGCCCACGCCGCGGAAGCGCGAGACACGCATGCCGTGCAAGGACGAGACGCCCGTGCCGTGAAAGGGGCGGGACACCCGTGCCGTGCAAGGGCGAGACGCCCCACGCAACGCAGGGGAGGCCGGCGGTGCGCCGGAGCAGACTAGGCGGTGGCCTGCGGCGTCAGCTCGGCGACGCTCTCGCACAGGGCGTCGAGGGTCGCCTGGACCGCGGGCACCCGCTGCAGGTCCGGTGTGGTCACCACCTGGACCCTCCTGCTGGAGTGCGGCTCCAACCTGCGGGTCACGACCCCGGGGTAGGGGACCGAGGCGACGATCAGCTGGGGCACGAGGGCGACGCCGAGGCCTGCTGCCACCAGTCCCAGGACGGCGACGTAGTCCTCGGTCTCGAAGCTCACGCGGGCATCGAACCCCGCGGACCGGGCGAGGGTGAGCAGGTGCCCCCGACAGCGCGTGCAGCCGGCGATCCACTCGGCGTCGGCCAGCTGATCGAGCCGCACGATCTCCTGGTCCGCCAGGGGGTGGTCCCGGGGGAGGGCCACGACGACCGGGTCGTCGATGATGTCGATGACCACCAGCCCGTTGAGGTCGTCCTCGCCGCGACCGGCGTCGGTGCCCTCGTAGGTGAAGGCGACCGCGAGGTCGCAGTTCCCGGCGCGAACCGCGGTGAGGGCCTCGTGCGGCTCGCCCTCGGAGAACTGGACGGTGATGCCCGGGTGGGCCTGCTTCACCTTGGCCAGCGCGCGTGGGACGAGGGTGGCTGACGACGAGGGGAAGGCCATGAGGCGCACCCGCCCCGCCTGGAGCCCCGCGATGGCGGCCACCTCGGCCTGGGCGTTGTCGATGGCCGCGAGGACGTGGACGGCGTGGCGGGCCAGCACCTGGCCCGCCTCCGTGAGACGCACGGAGCGGCCGACCCGCTCGACCAGCACCGTCCCGGTGCGACGCTCGAGCCGCCGCACCATCTGGGAGATGGCGGGCTGGGTGTACCCGAGCAGCTGGGCGGCACCGGTGAAGCTGCCCGCCTCGGAGATGGCTTTCATGACCCGCAGGCCCGCGGCGTCGAACATGCGCTCACTCTAGGCCCAGCGGGAGGAACGTCGGCAGTCTGTTTCGCGGGCGCGGATCACGGTGCGCGCCGCACCCGCGGTCCCAGCTCGTCGAGTAGTTCTCGCACGGCGGCCCGACCCCCGCGGTTGGCCCCGATGGTGCTCGCCGTCGGGCCGTAGCCCAGCAGGTGGATCCGGTGGTGCTGGGCGACGCGGGTGGCCAGCCGCCCGTCCATGCGGATACCGCCCCCGGGGCCGCGCAGCCGCAGCGGCGCGAGATGGTCCAGGGCGCTGCGGAACCCGGTGCACCACAGGATCGCGTCGGCCCGGACCACGGTCCCGTCCGGCCAGGCGACGCCCTCGGGCACGATCTGGCTGAACATCGGGTGACGCTCCAGGACGCCCCGTTCCTTCGCGGCCGCCAACCGGGGGGTGAGGAGCAGGCCCGTGACCGACACCACCGACCCGGGCGGCAGCCCGGCCCGCACGCGTTCCTCGACGCGGGCGACGGCGGCCCGCCCCCGCTCCGGCGTGAACGGCTCGGTGGTCCAGACCGGCTCCCGCCGCGTCACCCAGGTGGTCGTCGCGACGTGCGAGATCTCCTCGAGCAGCTGCACCGCCGAGATGCCGCCCCCCACCACCACGACGTGCTGGTCCCGGAACTCCTCCGCGGTGCGGTAGTCGGCCGTGTGCAGCTGGCGCCCGCGGAAGGTGTCCGCACCGGGGTAGAGCGGCCAGAAGGGTCGCTCCCACGTCCCGGTGGCGTTGACGATGCCGTAGGTGTGGAGGTCTCCCGCGTCGGTCTCCACCACGTACCTGCCTCGCTGCGGGTCGTCGGGCTCGGCGTGCCGGACCAGGCGCACGCTGACCGGCCGGTGCACCGGGAGCCCGAACTCCTGCTCGTATGCCGCGAAGTACGCCGGGACGGCGGTGGCCGCCGGGACGTCCCGCGGCCCAGCAGGGTCGAGGTCCAGCGCATCGGCGAACCGCAGGCCCGGGAGGTCGTGCACACCGTTGACCGTGCTCAGGGTCAGGGAAGGCCAGCGGTGCTGCCACGCGCCTCCCGGAGCCGGATTGTGGTCGAGGACGAGGAAACCGTCCGGAGCGTCGGGCGGCACCCCGAAGCGTCGCAGGAAGTAGGCAGCCGAGAGCCCTGCCTGGCCGGCGCCGATCACGGTCACGGCCACGGTCGGGGGCAGCGTCATGGGCGTCCTCTCGTCCTGCCGATCCTGTCAGTTCCCCCGCCAGGGCGGCTCCGGGACTGTGGTGGGGGAACACTCGATCCGCCGGATCCACTCCCCGGGGCATGCGTGTGGCCCGGCCGGGTGGGCCGGGTGTGGGGCGGGGTCATTTGAGGTGCCAGGTGACGCCGGTGGGGGTGATGGTGGCGGTGAGGTCTTGTCGGTGGACCAGGGTGTGGTGGCGCCCGCA